>ERZ890510.5-NODE-5-length-219715-cov-9.718151_pt1 | contig 219715 bp, 194 predicted proteins | sample MGYA00521265_ERZ890510 | MGnify/ENA primary metagenome ERZ890510 (study PRJEB32303, sample SAMEA104408624) | aquatic metagenome | biome: Brackish water; feature: Chemocline; material: water | place: Baltic Sea | collected 2014-10-26T21:54:00 | depth 110 m ... | reverse complement strand
GATCGGAGTGCAGCGTCAGGACCTCGGGCTGGACGCCATGCTTCAGGCAACTTTGGCCGTATTCAGCGGCACGCACACCGGAGAGGGTGGTCCCGTGCCGCCGACCGGCAAAAGCGTTGCGGCGGACTACGTCTATGTGATGCAGTTCGACGGAGACCGCATTCGCCACATGACGAAGATTTGGAATGACGTGGTCACCCTCACACTCAGGTGGGGTGGATGTAGGCTGCTTGGTCGTGGTTGCAGCGGCCTCTCGCGTCTTTCGGCGAGACTGCCCATGAATCGGTAGGTCCCTCGGGCACGTCATGGGGTCGAGGGCCGCATGATCGTGCTTTCGATTCTGCTGGCCCTTGGCATCGTGGCTTGGTGGCAGAACCGGCTCTCTCGGGACTCCGTGAGTCCGCATCAACAAGTGCCATCTCGGCGGGCTTGCCACAGTCGCCAAGAGGCGGGCCCACTGTTCCGATGAACCTCAGATTCCTCATTTGACCGTCCCTGGCATGGTGCAGCCAAAGCGATTTCTGCAGTCGTGGGGACGTGGGAAGGCCCAAAACGCTCGCCTTCATCAACGAGCTCTGCGACGTTTTCCACAATGCTGCTTGTGACACTAACTCCTAGTCTGACCATAGCTTACGGCGGTGCGGCGTCCGGCAGCCGACAGCAGCTAAGCGCCTAAGAGAGCTGGTCGGCGATCCAGGTCGTCCGATAGATCGCGGTTCCCACGGTGCCGACGGCGACCACTCCGAGTAGCCAGATCAGAAGTGTGCCGGAGGCCCATCCCATCCACGCGGAGACGCCCGGGTCGAGGATCCCGCCGAAGCCAACCACCAAGAGTCGCTCCGCGCGCTGCATGACCCCCTTCTTGCATACGACCCCCACGCTTTCGCCGCGAGCCCGCGCGTAGCTGACCAAGAGCGAGCCTCCCAGGGCCGTCGCGACGATCGCGACTGCCCACGCAGACTCCCGAAAGAGCACAGCAAGGCCAACAAAGGCCCCGACCTCGGCGAAACGGTCCAGCGTCGAGTCCAGGAACGCTCCGCGAGCCGACGCGACACCCTGGGCTCGGGCAATGCGTCCGTCAAAAACATCCGCCACACCGCCAAGCAGCACCGCCCATCCCGCCAGATTCACCCGCCCGGTGGCAAAGCAATATCCAGCGCCGACTCCGAACGCCACACCGAGGAGGTTGAACGCGGTCGGGGAGAGGCGAAGCGCCAAGAAGAGGCGTTCGGCCGGGCCAATAAACCAGTAGAACCAGCTGCGGAGGAATCCGCCCAGAACAAAACCCCCTCTGTCCTTCACCTCGTGCGGGTCGTCCGCTGATCGCGCCGGGCTCATTGCATACAGGGGCATGGATGCGACAGCGAAACCAACGATTCCAAGCAGGGTCAAGATGTCGGGTCTCATCGCGAGATCTCCTTTGGCGGCCTGTTGCGCAAGTATCGGATAACGCGTGGCCACAGGAACAGCAGTGGCCACCGCCTCTCGAGGGGCGTGAGTTCAATCTTGGTCCCGGAGTGCCGCTCGGCCTTGCGAACGACGTAGGGGAGCCACTTGTCAAAGGTCACGATATGCTTGAACCAACGTGCAGTGGCCCTCACCTTCGACCTTCGGAAGTGCCAGCGCCAGCGTCGTGCGACGGACTCGGGAGCAGGGTGCGCCAACCGATACGCGCCTCCGTCCTCGATCATAGTCCCTTCCGAGGCCGCGCGAGCGAGTACACCGTCAAACGCCGCCTGGAAGTGGTCTTCCTGCGCTCGGAAGATCGACTCGGCACGGTTCACGGCCTCGGGTCTAAACTCACCTTGGTAGCAGACCTCAAGCAGGCGGCGCCCAAGAGCTGCGCCGTCGATGGGTTCGCGGAGGTACGGAGCCATCCAGTCGAGTACCCGTGACCGGGCCCTCGCGAGTACGCGCTCGACCCACGCACCGTCTTCAGCGCTACGTGTGCACACCAGCCCCACTTTTTGGACGAGGCGCCCGAGGAGGAAGTGGTCTTTCGGACGTGACCCCAAAGCCCGTTCGAAGTCGGACCTGCTCACGATGAGGCACTTGGCGATCCCGTTTACACCGTCACTTGGGGCAAAGGCGATCACGTTGGGCGGGAGCACTCGTGACAACCCCGCCATGATCCACACCCACCGATCCAGTTCACCGGACTGCCGGAGTGCGCGGTAGAAGCGCGTGTAGTCGTCCACAATGACCACGAAATCGAAAGCACTGTGCCGATCACGGTTGACCGCCAGGAGGTGTGATCCGTACAACAGGACAACCCGAACCGAGTCTCCGGAACAGGCCAAAAGGCCATCCGAAAGCTCCCGAGCGATCGGGTACCATGGCGCCGAGGTGACGGATTCTGAGGGAGCGATTTTCGAGGGAACCGTCACGCGTCAGAAGCCTCGCGCATTTGCTTGAGGTACTCGATCATGCGCTCACGGATTTCGGCGACGAACGGGGCAGGATCAGCTTTCGGATCGGTCCATTCAAAGGTACCAACGAATTCGCACCTCCCTTTGATATCGGACATACTGCCAATGAGATGCTTGAATTTGGCGTGTTGCCATAGACCGTCGATCACGTAGGCGTGCACGGTCCACGGACGCGACTTCAGAATGACACTTAGGCCTGCCGGCCTAAAGGGTCCAATCTCGCCATCCTTTGAACGGGTTCCCTCCGGGAAGATCGCCGTTGGCACCTGGCTCTCGACCGCTGACTTCCGCAGCGCCTTGAGCATGCGACGGGCACCGCCGGGGTTTGCCGTGGGGTCAACCCATGGGTATTGATACAGCCTGCCCAAGTGCGAGATTAGCGGGATCCAACGGGTATAACGGCGGCGCATCACAATGTTTGCATACCCGTCTTGGACTGCGTATTCGGCTAGAGCGACATCAAAGACCGACTGGTGGTTCATCAAGATCAAACTACCAGGCTCGCACGGGACAGTGGATGGACGTTGGATCGATCCGCCTCCGACGAGTTCGATCGGGCGCGTGACGAGCCAGGACAGCCAGTTGATCCACCAGGTGAGAATCTGTTGTCGGTTCGCAGGACGAAAATAGGTCCACGGACCTATAATGAGGCGTTGGATCAGATCGGAAGACAGCATGCCCAGACTGACGACAATCAGGGCGAGGTAACCTCGGAAAAGCTTCAAACGCTTCGCCTCCGGGGACGGACGAGAGCAGGAAATCGAGCACACAGACGTGCGGCGGACGGCGAACGCTAACCCGTCCAGCCGACCAGCATCAAAGCGAGTACATCGATGGATGACAAGGGCTACACATACTACGGCTTCAAGAACTGCGTCGGAGGCTTCTTCGAGATGCCTACGTCGGACGCCCGTAAACTACTTCCTGCTCACATCGAACCTCTGGAAATGCAGCACACGCGGAGCATCCTGGCGCTCACGTGCTTCGAGTTCACAGAGAGCGAGGTGGGTCACTATTTCGAGGTCGTCCTCGCCGTGATCGTCCCCCCCATGGTCGAACCCGGAAAGCCCCTTCCAAAGGCAGCCTTTTTTCCGTTCATGGTCGGCACGTCTTCGGAAGCATCGCGGTTGCACGCGATTGAGCGTTGGCACCTTCCGCACCACATGGCGGACCTCGACATCGCGATGAACGAGTTCGAGGACCGCATGGAAGTTGAAGTGCGGGAAGGCGACAAGCCGGTGCTAGACCTTACGGTTACGAAGCACGTCTACTCGCCTGCCAAGAGCCTGTACAACGCTTTCACCGTTGAAGAAAACGGAGATGGGAAGTTCAAGGCGAACATCTACATGGAGGCGCCGCATTCCGAGCACGAAGAGGAAACCGGCTCCCTCACGCTTCACGAACATCCGATGACCGCTGGCCTTACCATCGACGATGTGAGCACCTACCCGTTCCGTGAAGAGTGGTACGAAGCGGGCCTGCAAACGTTCGAGCCACTCCTCAAGCTCTAAGTGCCACGCCACTACGTCATCTTCAATCCCGCCTCCGGGCGGGGACGTGGTCTCAAGCGGATAGAGACGTATCGCCGTCTGCTTGAGGAGCAACTCGACGACGTCACTTTCGGCGTGACGGCAGGTCCAGGCGACGAACGCGACCTGGCCGAGACCGCGATCGCCGAAGGGTACGATGTCATTGTCGCGGTTGGGGGAGATGGCACATGGAGCAACGTCGCCGACCGGATTCTTGCCAGTGGCCGGGCCGATGTCGCACTCGGCATCCTGCCCAATGGAACGGGTAACGACTTCGGCAGGAATCTCGGATACGATCCCGCGAAGGCCGAGCACGCCGTGGCGACCCTCGCAGCAGGACACCACCGGACCGTCGACGTGGGTCGGGTCGAGACGCTCAGCGCCTCTGAGCATGTGCCAGACCGTCTAGAGCCTCGCCACTTTCTGAACCTGATTGGCTTCGGCTTCGACATCGCAGTCATCGACGCCGCGGCTGGCGCACGTTTCCTGAGCGGAGAGCTGCTCTACAAGATCACCGCGCTACAACAGCTTTTCCGGTTTCCAGGTATTCAGGCTGAAGTACGAAGCGCCGGCGGCGCGGCCCGCTCCGGCGAACACCTCATGATTACCGTGTCGAACGGGCGGTATTTCGGCGGTGGCTTCCCTATCGCCCCCGAGGCCACGGTGGATGACGGCGTCCTGCACGTCTGTCGAATCAAGGACGCTCCTCCATTCACACGGCTGAAGCTCTTCAATTTGGCGGAGCGCGGACGGCACGTGACTTCAGACTTCGTTGAAATACTCAACGAATCTGCCTTCACGTTGACCTTCCCCGAGCCTCCGCGCTTCGAGATGGATGGCGATGTGCGACAGGCGGCCGAGGCCACGATCGAGGTTCGGCTTCTTCCAGGGGCGCTGAAAGTAGTCGGTACGGGTTCGGCCTATATTGACACCTAAGTTATAGTCCGACATGGACTTAGATAGTCTCTAGCTCCAGCAGCTTCTGCTTTCTCCACAACCCGCCACCGTAACCGACGAGGCGGCCGTCGGCGCCCACCACCCGGTGACACGGAACGATGATGGCCAGGGCATTCAGGCCATTCGACCGCCCCACCGCACGAACCGCCTTGGGGTTACCAATGGACTGGGCAAGTTCCGCGTAGCTGCGTGTCACTCCGTACGGAATCTCCGCCAGAGCGCGCCACACGGTGCGTTGGAACTCGGTGCCTGGAGCCACGATCGGCACCATGAAGTCTCTGAGCGCACCACTGAAATAGGCGCTGACTTCCTCCGCCGCCTGTTCGATGATGGCATTCCGATCGGGCACGAAGACAGCATGCAGGCCCGCTCTGATACGGCTGATCTGCGTGGGGAGGGCTCGTCGGTCTACGAACTCCAGTAGGCACAACGCTTCGTCTGTCGCCGCCACAAGCATGGGCCCGAGCGGTGTGGCCAGCCGATCGACCCGGATCACCGTGGCGTCATCGATCGTCGTGGGGCTGGAACCGAAATAGCGATGGAAGGCCTCTTGGAATCCGGAGAGGGACTCGTACCCGACATCAAAGGCCGCTCGCCCCACCTGAGAGCCCTTCTTCACTTGGCCCAGGGCGGTGCCGAGCCGACGTGCCCGGCTGTAGGCATGGAACGTCATCCCGTGATGCTGCTTGAACCAGCGGCGCACGCGCTCAGGGCTCAGGCCGGCGGCCCTCACGTCCTGCTCGGACCAGCGTCGGCTCGGATCGACCTCTACGGCCGCGAGAAGCCCCCTCAGCCACTCCGGGGGTGTCCCCGACAACTCCATGGGTCGGCAACGGTTGCACGGGCGGAAGCCGGCGTGGAGTGCGTCTCCTGACGACGGGAAGAAGTCGATGTTCTCCGGAAGCGGCTTCTTCGCGCTGCAGGTCGGGCGACAGAAGATGCCGGTCGTCCTCACGCCGGTAAGAAAAATGCCGTCGTAGGAGGCGTCGCGCTCGAGAAACGCCGCGAGCATGACATTGGCCGGGGGTAGGGTCTGTGTGCTCATGGAGACAACATGGGCTACGTCCTCCGTCCGCTCCACCGAAATTCCGACATCGAATTCCAGGACCGCAATTTGGAGCACCTCGGCCCGGTGGATTTAATCGTGCCGGAGCACCGCCATCGGGTCGACCCTGGTCGCCTTTTGCGCGGAGCGCCAGCACGCCGCCATCGCTGCGGTGCTCAAGACGGACAGGCAAGCCAAGACGACGGTAAGGTCGGGGTGGAAGCTCCGGGTCCAGCCGCCGGATTTCGTCTCGGACGGCTCCAGTCACTCGGTCAACATCATCCGTCGCCCGCACTATGCCGGCGAGTTTGGCGGTGCCGTGCTGTTCCAGAGCAACCAAAAACTCGGGGGGCACCCGCCCTCTCTCAGAACCTCCACCACAGCCGCACCGACCAAAGGTCGTCGTCGGGATCCTGCCACGTCGTCACGTTGTGCATGAAGGAGCCGAGAAGGCCAGCATTGCGAGCCAACCGATAGCCCATCCCAAATTCGTACCGGGCGGTATCGTAGTCCCAATCGGCCTGCCCGCCGGGTAGCGACGACCCGGTGCCCAATCCGTCGTTGAGAGGGCGGAAGTCCAACATGCCAAAGCGGCCGGAAACAAAAACACCCGCCGCAACGTCGATTTGGGCTTCCAGGTTATATCCCCATTCGTCCAAGTTCTCGACAAGATTGGGCACCTCGCAGTAGACATTGACCATCCCTGGGGTGCCAAAAACAACCGTCTTCGACTCCCCTTGTGGGTAGCGCCCAAGGTCGAACCGTTCGGTGCTCGAATACGAGAATACGTTGTGGAAAAAGGGATCTTTATTGGGAAAAGCGACCTTTGCACCGACTGGAATGACCACGACTGAAGGGGAAAACGCTGTGTCCTGCTGCGCGATCGCCGGCATCGGCGAGGCCTGGACTGGGGCGCCGGCTACGGGACCACGGATGTAGACCACCGCAGGAATCTGTTGGATCGCGTGTGCGGCGGATGAAGTTCCTGGATACCGCGAGGCCGATCGCCGTGGTGGCCGTATGTTCAGCGCCAACTGGCCTACGATCGAGCCTGGCGCGGGCGGGGCTAGGGCGGCTCGGGCTCGCCGCAGCCACGAGAGTGGTGAGCAAGACTGCTCCTGCTGCCACACGCGCCAACCCCGTTCAGAATCCGCTCCGATCGTACATCACACCGCCGGTGGTCCGTGTTTGAGGGCATCAGGACAAGATATACGACCGCATCCGCCTCCCCTAGAAGACCCACACCCTACGTCAAACGCCTTCCAGCCCTAAGTCACAGTGCGTACACCCCCGTTGACGTACGCATCAGATCGCGGTGCACACTTCAGCCCCAGGGAGCGTCGGCGATGGCGAAGAATCTTGAAGGGTACCAGGAGGTGCTGCGCCACCTCAGAAACTGGCATGGCAGCGCCACCGAGGCTCCCTCTCCTGGGGATCCAGATGCTCCCCTTGAGCCTGTTTTACCTGCACCGACACCGATAGTTTCGGAGTTTAGATACGGTTCTGCGCCCAGGGGTCCAGTGATGCACAAAACCCTAAGTGACTCGAGTTCGTCACCGCCCGACCACACCCGACTGCCCGGCCGTCTCCCGTTGGTCGGCCGGACCGAGGAACTGGCGGCGCTCGAAGATCTCCTCGAGGCAGGGGACCGGACCACGTCGACTGTGATCATCTCCGGTGAAGGCGGCGTCGGCAAATCGCGCCTAGCCTCCGAACTGGCGGGGCGTGCTAAGCGCAATGGTTGGCAGCTCGTCCACGGTCGGGCCTACCCAGTGGAGACCGGCGTTCCGTACGCCATGTTCTCCGAGGCATTCCTGCCGCTTCTGAAGGCCATGGATCCCGACACGCTCACCGTCCTGAGTCGTGGCGGTGAGGCCGAACTGGGCTACCTCTTCCCAGCACTTTCAATCAACCGGGAACGTAGCAGCGGGACCGGCGCAGACCCTGAAGAGTTCCGCACCCGTCTTATGTGGAATTTCGCGGAGTTTTTGCGCAGCTATGCGGCCCGCATGCCATTACTCTTGGTCTTAGAGGACCTGCAGTGGGCGGATGAATCGTCGTTGCATTTGCTCCACTTCCTCGCCCGACAAGCACAGGGGCAGCCGCTGCTCATTGTTGGGACCTACAACGACGCTGAGCGGGATCGCAATCCTCAGCTCATCCAAACGGAGCGTTCGCTCGTAGCCTTGGGGGTTGGAGAAGTGCGGCGGATCGATCCCCTGACGTACGATCAGGTCACCGAGATCATCTGCCGATTATTCTCAGTCGACGCGGACGTCGTGAAAGAGTTTTCAGCCCTTCTCTTCGGGTGGACCCGCGGGAACCCCTTCTTCGTAGAAGAGATCCTGAAGTCGTTGGTATCTAGCGGACGCCTGCGAGACCGGAAGGGTACTTGGGTCGGTTGGGACTCGAATGATTTCAGCCTCCCTGGAACGATCCGCGATGCGGTTCTGGAAAGGCTTCGGACGTTCTCCGAAGACGCGCAAACGGTCGCGGAACTAGCGGCCGTCATTGGAGCACGGGCCAGTTATCCCCTACTTGCCTCCATAAGTGGGCTCACCGAGTCGGTGCTGCTCTCGGCCCTCGAGGAGCTGTGCGCGCATCGAGTGCTGCGAGAGAGAGCTGAACCCGCGGCCATCGTCTACGATTTTGAACATCCTCTGGTGCAGCAGACGCTGTACGGTGAATTCGGCCTCCAGCGAGCGCGGGTCCTCCACGGCGCGGTCGCTGAAGCCATGGAAGCGTTCTACGGAACATCAGCCATAGACCACGCTGACGAGCTGGCTTCCCATTTTGTGCGCACGGACAACACCAGTCTTCGCGGGAAAGCCGTCCGGTACCTGGCTGCCGCAGGGGCACAAGCGCTCGATCGGCACGCAGATCGCGAAGCCGTGAACTACTTGCGTGCCGCGGTAGATCGGTCCGACGGCTCCGACCCCGAGGAGAAGACCCGCCTTGTCCCCCTCCTGGCGCGAGCCCACCAGCACGTGGGTGAGTACGAGGCCGCGGTGGCATTGTGGGCGGATGTTCTGGAGGACCTGCCCACCGACCACCCTCGTTATGGGTCGTTTTGTCGGTCGCTGGGCATGGCTCACTTTTGGTGCGGTCGCCACAAAGAGACGCATGCCCAGTTGGACGTTGGCCTCTCTGCCGCCCGCGATCAGGACGATCAGGGTGAGATCGTTCGGCTTCTCATCGCCAAGAGCCATTGCCTCAGTGAGTTGGGCCTGGGGCAAGAAGCCTTGGATACAATTCGCCCTGCGCTCCCGATCGCGGAGGCCCTTGGGCAGCCTAGGATGCTGGCACGTGTGCACCGGGCGCTGGCCCTCCTCCATGTGTGGATCGGGCCTCCGGATCAGGCACGCGAGCACGGGCGCCTGGCGATCGAGTTGGCGAAAGAGGTCGGCGATGTCTCCATTGAATTTTGGGCGCGGTGGGGACTCGCGGTTCTCGACGACGTGGCCGGTGCGTCCAACGCCATGGCCCAAGCACTCGACGAAATAGGGGAGCTCGCATCGAAATCTCGTTCACCTCTTCTTCGTCTTTGGATGGCGGACATGGCAATCGGGCTGGCGTACGGTCAGGGAGATTGGGACAAGGGTCTCGCTCTCGCCGAACAGGCCATCGCGCTGGCGCGTAACCTGCATCAACGCACGCTCCTGCCGCGGCTACTGGTTTGGCATTCACTGTTTTACGTGGGACGAGGACAACTCGAACAGGCGCAAACGCTGGTCGATGAAGCGGTCTCGATGTCAGGCATTGGCGACGGCGACGGCCCCGTCGACGTGCACCAGGTCGTTCCCGCGTATATTGGCTGGGCTCATTATCTCGTCGGCCTAGGTGAATACCAGAAGGCGATTAGCGTCGCCGAAAAGGGGCTGCAGATCGCTGAGGGCACGGGCTACATCCTTTGGGCTATCCACCGACTGCTACCTGTTTTAGGTGAGGCTTATTTGTGGGCCGGCGAGATCGACCGCGCTCAGGAAGTAGCGCATAGAATGCGGGAGCACGCAGAGCGCCTCGATCACAAGCTCGGCTTCGCGTGGGCGGACGCCTGCGATGCCCTGGTGTGCTGGAAGCGAGGTGACGCCAAGGGCGCGGTGGGGCTAATGCGTGGCGCGGCCGAGGCGTTGGAGGAGATCCCGATGATCCCTTATGCCGCCCGCATACGCAGGCAGCTGGCGGGCCGCCTAGCGGAGATCGGTGATACCGAGGCAGCTCTGACTGAGCTCAGACGGGTACACGAGACCTTCGTCCGGCTCGGCGCCGACCTCGAGCTAGAGAAGGCAAGAATGCAATTCCGCGAAATGGGCCATCGTCCCCCGCCGAAAGGCTTGGGTGAGGGGATGGCTGGCCTAACGTCGCGGGAGCTTGAGGTAGCCCGCCTCGTCGCCCGGCGAATGTCCAATAAGGCGATCGGAAAGGAACTCAGCATGGCCACGCGCACGGCTTCGACCCACCTGTCGAATATCTTCCAGAAGCTTGGCGTTCGGACGAGGGGAGAGCTGGCCGACCTCATTCGCGAAAAGGGCTTGCTCGAGGACTAGAACGGGACCTCGTTGTCGCTCAATACCGGCGTTGGAGCCTCAACTACCGTGCCGCGCCTCGGCTCCAGTCCTACTGCGGCTTGAGTTCTCCGTCTGTCATGGTAAAGCGCTCTTCGGCGAGGACCCGAGCATCTTCGGCGTCATGGCTGACCAACACGAGCGGGACCCCCCGGACCTCGGTCCACGCGCGCACAACCTCCGATAGCTCGGCCCGCAGGGATCTGTCGAGGGCAGAAAATGGCTCGTCCAGCAAGAGAATTTTCGGTTTCGCGAGCAAGGCCCGCCCGAGAGCGACCCTTTGGCGCTCTCCTCCGGACAACCTCCTCGGCCGTCGGTCCAACAGCGGAGTAATCTGAAGAAGGGCGGCGATCTCACGGATCTCCAGCTCCCCCGCGCCTGCATAACCCAGATTTTCCCGAACGCCGAGGTGCGGAAAGAGCAGAACTTCTTGCGGAACCCAACCCACGCCCCGCAACCAGGGCTGGACCCACGTGCCCGACGCCGTGTCTTGCCACGTCTGGCCTGCAAAACGCACGGTGCCCCGGGCGCGACGCTCGACCCCTGCCAAGACACGTAAAATCGTGCTCTTTCCGGCGCCTGACGGCCCCACGATCGCGATCGACGAATGGGACGTGTCGAGCTGGATACGCATGGTGCGGACAGACAGCGAGATCTCCACATCCAATGACAGGCTGAAGGCTCCATTAACGGACATGGCGGTCCTCCAGTCTGCGCTTCTGTTGGCGCGAAAAATACTCGAACCCGAGTAGTGCCAGCATGGAAATCGCCACGCTCGCTGCGACCAGGGTCCACACAGTCTCTTGACCTGCGGGAGATTCCAGAAGCGTGTATACCGCGAGCGCAATCGTGCGCGTCGAGCCTTCTATGTTTCCGGCCAACACAATGGTCGCACCGAATTCTCCAAGCGCGCGCGCAAACGCGAGTACCGCGCCGGCCGCGATTCCAGGAAGCGCCAATGGCAGGGACACTCTGAAGAACGTGCGCCTAGGAGGTGAGCCAAGCGTCCACGACAGTTCTTCGTAGTAGGCATCGACCGCCTCAAACGCGCCCCTTATTGAAATCACGTATAGGGGCATACCCACGACAAACGCGGCGAGCGCGGCACCCACAAGCGTGAACGACACCGACAATCCCATAGCTGCGAGGGCGCCACCGAAGGCCGTGTTGGCACCAAACGCGCTGAGGAGCAGGAATCCGGTGACCACGGGCGGCATCACTAACGGGGCCATCACTACGGTGGACAGGACCGCCTTCCCGGGGAACTCACGCCTGGCTAGAAGCCAACCTAAGCCGACTGCTGGCACGAAGCCGAGTACCGTCGCCAGGAGCGCGACCAGAAGCGACAGTCGCACTGCAGACCAGATCGACGGTGGCTGAACAGGTGACGGGCGGATGCCCGTGTCGGCTTGGGGACGCGGGGGACCGAAGCCCGCCTCTGCGAAGGCAGCTTGCGCCTCTGGTGACGCCAGGAAGGCCGTGAACGCCTCAGCCATGTTTCCCCGCTCGCTCGTCGCGAGCGGTGCGGCCCAGTAGCCGATGGGGGGATGAGTGGCGGGGTCCAAGACGAAGGCGACGCGTACCGAGGAGCTCGCCAGCGCGTCGGTACGATATACGACCCCTGCCGGCACGGAGCCGCGTGCGACCCATTCCAACACCCCCCGGACCGACCCTGCCCGAACCACCTGGGGCTCCAGCGCCGCCCACACGCCTGCAGCCTCCAGGGCCGCCCGGGCGTAGCGGGCCGCGGGCACATGCTCCCCGGCGAGCGCCAGCCGGCCGGCCGCCCGGAGGTCCGGCGGCGACTGCGGAACAGGGCCCTTCAGTGGCACCACGACGACCAGTTCGTTGCTTGCGACCAAGGCGGGCGCCCCTCGGACCACCCGCCCGTGCATCTCAAGCCACTGCATCCAATCCAGATCTGCGGCGACAAAGACGTCTGCGGACGGGTTGGCTAATGCCTGATTCGCCAGCCTGGAGGTGGCATCGAACGAGAAGGTGGGCGCCGTCCGGCCAGAGCGGACCCACGCGTCAGCTACTCTAGGAAGGACGTCCGTCAGGCTAGCGGCGGCGAGAACCAGGAGCGTCGAGTCTGTGGTCTGCTCCTCCGCGGCCGATGCCATCACAATCGGGGGCAACCCAGCTAGCGCAAAACCAGCAGCCAGAAGGGCGTGGAGGAGACGGCTCTTTGGCCGGCGGCGGGGGTGGCGGTCAGTGGTAGGCACAGCAGGCCAGGGTACCGAAAGGCCGCACCCTCCGGCAAGGTCCGAACTTGCTCTGCCCTCGGCAATCTTCTTCATTCTGAGAATGAACCCTCCACCAAATGGCGTCCCTTTCGCCGAGACCCCAATCCATGTTCGTAGCTCTGAACTTGACGCGTTTGGGCATGTGAATCACGCGGTCTTCCTGAACTATCTCGAGCACGGACGCTTCGAGGCCCTCGACCAGGCCGGTTTTTCCTGGTCTGTGCTGGACGAACGAGGTTGGCGGATCTATGTGGTTCGGATCGAAGTCGATTACCTCGGGGAAGCGAAACGAGGGGACTCACTGATTGTCCGGACCTGGGCTGATTCGTTCAGGCGAACGAGCATGGTCTTAAGCCAGGAGATCGAAAACACGAGTAACCCTGGAATCGCGATCACGCGGGCTCAGGTCACGGCAGCGTGGATTGGCGTCAATCGAAAGCCGATGCGGGTTCCAGCGGAGGTGAGACAGGGTCTGACCGGCGGACCGGGCTGACTTCAGGGCTCTCCACCGGCACCCGAGCCTGCCGATCTGGCGCGTGGCGTCCAACTTAGGCATTACGGCTTAGCCGTTCGGCCTGTAGTTGAGTCGGAGGGGCACGCCAAAGCGCTGATCATACGCGCTGCCGATGTCGGTCTCGGCCCGGGTCCACCCTAGACGGAGCGCTCCGTCCAGATTGATAGCAAGGGGCCGACCGACCTGTACGTACCCAATCGATGCGTTGTCGGCCTCTTCCCCAGGCACGAGGCGCGCGAAGTCCGTCTCGTTCACGTAGCTCTTCCCTGTGAGCAACGCGCAGGCATTCAGCGTCATGCGGGCTCGGAGGGGTGCGCTTATAAGCGCCGACACGCTGAGCGCTTCGTACTCTGGCCGGTTCGAGTTGGAGCGATTCAGCGTGCCCTCCAGACCCATTTGGACGAAGACGCGCCCGGCATGGGTCCAGTCGAGTCCGGTGTGAACGGTTCCGTCCCTCCTGAACGGATCTGACGGGTCGAAACTCCCTTGGTGTTCGTAGTCGCTCCAACGGAGGCCACCAAAGAACCGGACCGTGGACGCCTCGTCTCCCCATCGGGCACCGACCTCCAGACGAAACCCCCGGCGATCCAATAGATCTAGCTGAGGGATAAACTCCAGGGCATGGTAGTCCGCAGATTCGACGTCAGCCTCCAAGTCCAGGCGAACCCCGTCCAGCGATCGGGATAGGAAGTCAAGGGAACCAGAGGCTCTGGTATAGCCGGGCTGCAGGAACAGTGGCATCGGCGGGCGGTCCCGCACCGATCGACTGCTGGCGCCGGCCCGAGCAAACAGGCGACCAAACGTTCCGAGGTTCTGTAAGAACTGCAGTGAACCGCTACCCACCCACCCCCTTGGGGCATAGTCACGAACCACGAACCCGGCTACCGCCGATTGTCTCACACCTCCGTCCACAGAGAACGACAGGCTCTGCCGATCACGCTCCAGAAGCGTGATCACCAGGTCCTGCCAACGTACTTGGCTAGCCCCCGGGTGAGGGAAAGGTCACCAAGGCCAGTAGAAGGCCAGCCAGGGCCTTGCTACTTCTGCCTCCGATCATGACCGCCTCCGTACGCGAAGCTGAAATTGTTCGGTTTTGATCAGAAGGCTGTCACGGTACTCGACCAAAAACAGGCGGTATTCCCGCTTGGCAGCCAGCCGCTGTGAGAGGGTTACGGGCCGTCCCCCAGCATCTGTGCTGTCGGAGCGCTGCACCGTCGGGTCGACCCGTGGCGGACAAGTGGGCACAATGCGGTCGCCAAACCTGTCCATGTTTGCGAGGGCGCCTTGGCGGCTTCGTTCGTTTCGAAGCCTCTCTTCAAGGAACAGGATCGCCGCATCGTTTTCCTGGATCAGCGTATCCGTCACGGCGGCGTGCCGTTCGACCAACTCTGCCTTGCCCAGAAGGTCGGCAGGACCATCGCGCGGGTCGAAATTGATGTCCGGCATGACGACCGGCAGGGCGGCGGGACCTTCGGCCTCACGCTCGAACTCCTTCAGTTCATTGGAGGCATCCGTGAGGAGAATCCCTAACTGAGCGCGCTCAGCGGAGCTCCGCGCCGCATCGATCCGTGCCACGAGTTCGCTTTGTCGGACGATCAATATCTCGATCACGGCCCGCCGTCGGGCGGCCACAACGTCCGCGGCCTCGCTCACACGCCGCTGTCGGTCGGCCTTGGGAACGCTCAGTTCCTGGGCCTGTGGAAGCGCGCGGTCGAGCGCCGCCGCATCACCCTCCCGGCGCGCTCGGCCTCGCTCCGCGATCACCGTAGAGAACCGCTGCTCGACAACCCTGAGGGCGCTCAAGGCGGACCGGTGACTATCGACCGCGGAGATGTACTCAAGCCGGCGTTGAGCAAGCAGTTCTTCGGTAGACTGCGCGCGCGCCGAGACGGCGGCCACAAAACCCGCCGCGACCACCGCGAGCTCAAAGCCCAGCGATCGGCGCAGAAACTTCAAGCGTCGATCCCGTACTTTTCGAGCTTGTAGTACAACGCACTCGGCTTAAGACCAAGCAGGCGGGCGGCTTCCGCTTTTACGCCATGGGCCCGGTCGAGCGCCTGGCGAGGAAGACGCTCATCAATGTCCTCCACGGCACGGGCGAGATCGAGTGCACCAGGCGGAAGCTCGGTCTCCCCACCCGTGTCGAAGCCGTCGAGCCCACCCGCTCCTGTGCCACCCCCTAGATGTGGCAGGTCCTCGACATCTAGCGCGATCGAATCCGAGAGAACGAGCGTCCGCTCAATGACATTCTCGAGTTCCCTCACATTGCCGGGCCAGCGGTACCCGGTCAGTCGCTTTAACGCCTCTGGGGTCGCGGTTCGAACCGGCGAGGCGGTGCGCTCCTGGAGTTTATCGATGAAGTGATTCACCAGGAGCGGAATGTCTTCTTTGCGATCCCGAAGCGGCGGCAAGACCGTGGGCACCACATGAAGCCGATAGAACAAGGTCCTCTCGAAACGCCCCATCCTTAAGAAGGAGCTCTGGAGATACATTCGTGGCGGCTATAATGCGCACGTCTACCTTTATCGTCTCTTCCCCGCCGCCCCTTTCTAGTTCCCGCTCCTGAAGGACGCGTAGGAGTCGTACTTGGGTGGTGTGTGGCACCGTGGCGATTTCGTCGAGGAAGAACGTCCCTCCGTCAGCCAGCTCAAAGCGGCCGCGTCGTCGCTTCTCGGCTCCGGTGAACGATCCCTTTTCGTGCCCGAACAGTTCGGAGTCCAGCAGGCTTTCAGAAAGAGCCCCACAGTTTACCCGCACGAAGGGGGCCATCCTTCCGCTTCGACCCCGCGTGGACCGCGCGCGCCACGAGCTCTTTCCCCGTGCCGGACTCGCCGTAAATCATGACCGTCGAGTCGCTCGGGGCCACCCGCCCAATCCACTTAAAGACACCCTGCATAGGCGGCGACTCTCCGACCATCTCACCCTAGCGCGCCTGGCTCCCTTCGCGCAGGTACGTGTTCTCCACCCGCAGAACGAGGTTCTCCCACTTCAGCCGTTCTCGCTCCGCTCGCTCGCTTACGACGCGGTCCACCTTCACACCGAACTCCTCCGACGAAAACGGCTTCGTAATGAAATCGACGGCCCCCAGCTTCATCGCCTCGACCACACGCTCGATCGTCCCGTGTGCAGAGATCACCATCACATCTGTCGAAGGTGAGATCTCCTTAACGCGCTCAAGGACCGCGATACCGTCCATGCGAGCCATCTTGAGGTCGGTGATCACCAGATCAGCGGGTTCCTTCTCAAGCAATTCCAACCCGCGCGCGCCGCTTTCCGCAGACCTCGTCCGATGCCCTCGACGCCGAAGAAGGAGCTAAAGCCCCTCCCTCATGGAGTCGTGGTCGTCAATAATGAGAATCTCAACCATGCGGAAACGCTTTAATCAGTTGGGGTTACGGCTTCTGACATGTCTTCCAAGCTGCCGAAATATACGCGGAACTCGCCACCCCTCACACCATTTGTTTCCGCTGGGTCTGCCAACTCGACCCGACCTCCACTCGCCTCAGCGACCTTCTTCACAATAGCCAGTCCGAGGCCCGTCCCTTGTTCTTTATCGGTCACGAATGGTTCGAACACGCGATCCCGCATGTCTTTCGGAACGCCGGGACCTTTGTCCGAGACAACAAGCACAGCCTCGCCGTTGCGGACTTCGGCCTTAAGAAATACCCGGTCGGAGACCTGCGCCGCATTCCGGAGCAAATTAAGCGCGACCCGTTTGACATGATCTTCCGGCACGCGAGCCATGAGCGGCATCGCCGGGAGGTCGACCTCGATGGACCCGCCGCCACTCTTGAGTTCGGCTTCAACGAGCTCGAGGGCCTCTCTGATCGCCGGGCGAATGTCGTTCGACTCGCGCGAAGGACCGACAGGCCGGGCGAACGTAAGAAAGTCACCAATGATTCCATTAAGCGCGGACACCTCTTCTCGGACTCTCTTAATGAGGCGTGCGCGCTCGGTCGGGTATTCGGTGTCGGCCGCAGCTGAAGCGAAGAGTTCCAGGCCTCCAAGAGGGTTTCGTATTTCGTGGGCCACCTGGGCCAACATCAGCCTAAGCTGCTCATCCCGAGCAAGGATGCCGAGACGCATGCGTTCCATCGCCGAGAAAGCCGCCCCACCTCATGCCCACCCTCCTCAGCGACGGGCTCCTCCATTCTTCCACGCTGGATTCGAATCGCGACGCGACTCAAGCGCTCCAAAGGCCGTACCACGCTGGTAGCGAGAAGGGCCGCCAGGACGGCCGCGAGGAGTGCTGCAGCAAGTGCACCGATGATCAGATTTCTACGAAGACGCTCCAGAGGAACCAGGTAGTCGGCCGGCATCAGCACGGCGAGCACCGTCTCAGAATCCTCAAGGGCCGCAAATCCCCATTTGTAGAAGCGCCCATCGTTGCCCGTAAAGCCCTCGCTTGACGCGTACCCTATGCGTCGGGCTTCCTCGAGCTTCGGGCCCTCAAATTCGAATTGAGTGAGTGGCGCCCCGATTGGGATCGAGTCGGCAGAGAATCTCGTTACCAATGCGGTATTGTCACTGCGTAGGATATACGCTTCCCGTACAACGAGCAGCAGCTCCCTGAGCCTAAAATGGTAGCTTTGCCAGGCGTTTTCATCTTCGAAACCGGGCTGGAGCCCGATAACAATCGAGGCCTGAAGCCCAGTCGCCACCGCGGCCCGCGCGACCCAGGCGGCTTTTTCATCGAGTTCCGTCTCAAGCGCTCTCGCTGCCTCGCGCCACGCGAGATACGCACTCACCCCCATCATCGCGACCACGAAGGTGACGAAGCTGAGGAGGAAGCGCTAATCGAGCCAGAAGGCTCGCCACGCGTCGTCACTTGTGAGGACAAACGGGCCCTTCAGGGCTGAGCTGCCGTCTTCACCGCGCGCCAGAGTGCAGAAGGGCACGCTCGCGGCATATTCCGAAAGGAAGCGGGAGCCGACGGTTTCGTCCCGGGCCTGCTGGATGGCTTGTACGAGCCTCGGCGCCCCGGCGTCTGGACCGGCTCCCTGCGGCACGATTTCCGAGAGATGCCCCTGTGCACACCTTTCCCATCGCTTGCTCTGTTTCCTCGGATCATCCTGAATCGTGATGCTGATCTTCGTGAGTGAGCGGCCGCACACCGCAGTGACGGTGTCAGAGAGCTCGGCGACAAAAAGGGCCAGACCAGGCGTCTCGTGGATATGTTTGATGAAACGGGCATACGCGTCGCCGAAAACCGCGTCTTCGGTGATCAGGCTCGCGTCACCCACAAGACCGCGGTAGGAAATCGCTTCGTAAAGCGACCAAGCGCCCGTCGAACGCCAGGTCAGAGTCTGAGTCAGGCTTCCCGTGGGCTCCGGGCCCGTGCTTCCTAGGGTCAGTCGCCTTGGTGTCTCCAACTCGATCGTTACCTGACCAATCCAACCAAATCTCAGTGCCCCAGGACCAACTCCACCGCCGTCATCTCAGGCCAGCGCGACGAGCCCAATAATCAGCGCGCAGCCGATCGCGCTCAACGAGCGGCGTCGAGGGGCTTGCATCCAAGCGGATCCGCGGGCAGTGTGGCGCCTATGAATCATCGTGATCGCTTGAAACAGCTTCTCGTAGAACGGTCCGTAAGGCTTGGAGAATTTACACTCGCAAGCGGCGCACGTTCGAACTACTACATCGACGCACGTCCCACGACGATGAGCGCGGAAGGCCAAGTATTGGTCGGCCACGTCGCTTTGGAGCTCCTCCGGCAGAGCGCCCTCGACCCGACACACGTTGGCGGGCTCACCATGGGGGCTGACCCGATCGCGTACGCCATTGCCCACCGAAGCCACTTGGATGGGCATTCGATCGACGGCTTCTCCGTACGAAAGAAAGCGAAGGAACACGGCACCGGCCAGCGTGTTGAGGGCGGCCTGACTCCCGAAGCTCGTTGCGTGATGGTCGAAGACTCCATGTCGACCGGCAATAGTACGCTCGTCGCGGTCCAAGCTGTTCGTGAATTTGGAGCGACCGTGATCGGCGTTCTTACCCTCGTCGATCGATCCGAAAACGCAACAGCACTTTTCGCGGCGGAAGGCCTACCGTTGCTTTCGGTGTTTACCGGAAACGAGATTCTTGAAGCCGCTCGAGCCGCTGCCGCAAACGACTAATCCAGCAGTCGCAGGGGCATGACCAGGCACAGGTAGTCCAGTTCCTCTCCTACTGGCTCAATCGTGGCTGCCCTTTCTGGTGCCTTGAATGCAACCTGAACCTCGTCCGTCGGCATGTAGCGAAGGACCTCCAGCAGGTAATTCGCATTAAAGCCAATCTCCAACTCTTCCCCGTCGTAACCCACCTCAATTTCGTCGTGACCTTCACCGAGATCGGGCGTCATCACATTCAGGTGAACCCGGCCTGGCTCGAACTTCATGCGAATCCTGTGCGTCTGGTCGGATGCAACGACGGCCATTCGACGCACTGCTGACTCCAGTGCCTTCTTGTCGATGGTGGCCATCTTGTCGTTATCCCTTGGGATAACCTGATCATAATTCGGGTAGGTGCCTTCGATCAGTCGCGTGTAGACCTCTGTGGAACCGGCTCGGAAGCCAAGATGATTTCCACTGCGCGCGACCTCGAGACTATCGTCGTCCTTAAAAAGTCTCTGTACTTGCTGAAGCGCTCCGGGTGGCACAATAAAGTCGGCGGAAGGTGCACCCTTCGATTCAGCGGGCACGCCCATGCGAGCCAGACGGTGACCGTTCGTCGCCACCATGCGCATTGAGCCGTCGCGCAACTCCCAGAGCACGCCATTGAGGATCGGACGGCTCTCTTCAGTTGATACCGCAAAGGCCGTGCGATGGATCAGTCCGTTCACGTCCTTGCCGGTGACCGTCCACCCCTCGCTGAAATCAACTTCCGGCAAGGTGGGGAATTCTTCTGCCGGAAGGCCGTTCAACTTGAAATGGCTGCGGCCACACTTGAGCTCGATCTGCTCGTTGCGAGTGGCTACTTCCACAGGTTGATCCGGTAACTCTCTGGTGATCTCCACGAGCTTCTTTCCCGGGGCGGTCAGACTCCCCGCCTCTTTGACATCAGCGGGGACCTTCACTCTCACCGCGACGTCCAAGTCCGTTCCGCTCATCCACACGCCATCTTCTTTGGCCTCAAAGAGGATGTTCGATAGGACAGGCAGAGTCGTTTTCGAAGGAATGCTCGCGGAGACTGCCGCGAGACCGGAATGAAGATTCTGGCGAGTGATTGTGAAGTTCATCGAGATGTGGCTCCTGAGACGGCCGACACTCACCCTGAATGAGTGGTGTCGGTCTTTTTTCAACACAGCTACATACTATCTATCTTCTTTAAATAAAAACATAGTAGTAGTAGGGCCTGTGGATCTGTGGAAGAAAATGCCTGCGATAGGCGTTTCGTCCTTTAGGCGCAACTACTTCTGGCCCTTCATGCACCGTGGAATGTTCGTCCACTTCACGGTGGTTTCCCACGGCGGCCTTGTGGCGACACCGAGGCACTGTGGGAAAGAACCTCACTTTACAGGGTTTTCCTCACTAGGGGTGGAAACCTCCACGCATCTCTTTTCGGGCAGCATCAACCTGTTCGCGAAAAGCTGGGTCGCGCTCCATTTCCTCTTCGACTTTACGGATTGAGTGAATCACGGTTGAGTGATCGCGTCCACCGAAGAGTTCTCCGATGCGAACAAGCGAGGTGCCCAGTGCCTCTTTGATGAGGTACATGGCGACCTGCCTTGGAACGGTCAAATCCTTAGTGCGGCGCTTCGACTCAAGCGCCTCCGGTCGTACGCGCCATCGTCGCGCTACGGACTCACGTATGCGCTCCGGGGAAAGTATGGGGCCCTCGTCGCGCTGTCTCCCCAATACGCCCGTCAGCGCAATGCGAGCAAGTTGGGGGGTGATCTCCTGATGCGTGAGCGAGGAGTACGCCAACAGCTTGATGACCGCACCCTCAAGTTCGCGAACCGAGGCGGTGCAGGAGGAGGCGATGAACTGAATCACCTCATCGTCGAGCGAGAGTCCATCGTCGGCGGCCTTTTTCCTCAGAATCGCCATCCGAGTTTCATAGTCTGGGGGCCGCACATCGACCACCAGGCCCCACTCAAATCGGGATATGAGACGCTCCTCTAGCCCGGGGATGTCCTTTGGGGGTCGGTCGCTCGTGAGAATGATCTGCTTCTGAGCGTCGTAGAGGGCGTTGAAGGTGTGGAAGAACTCTTCTTGAGTTCGTTCCTTGCCCTCGAGGAAATGAATGTCATCGACCAAGAGGAGGTCCATCTCTCGGTACTTCCTGCGAAAAGCGGCGGCGGACCCTTGTTGAATTGCACCGACCAACTCGTTCATGAACTGCTCGGACGACACATAGCAGACGCGATTACGCGTGTCCGCTCCGACGATCTGGTGCCCGATGGCGTGCATGAGGTGGGTCTTGCCCAGGCCCACGCCCCCATAAAAGAAGAGCGGGTTGTACATCTTGCCGGGCTTCTCGGCGACCGCCCGGGCCGCGGCCGCCGCCAGCTGATTGTCAGAGCCGACGACAAAACGATCAAAAGTGTAGCGCTCGTTGAGCAGAGGCCTTTGCGCCGGGGACCGACCTGGATTGTCGGTTGGGGTCACACTCGAACGGCTGTCCTCGAACTGAATGGACTGGAGCGGAGCCGGCGAGGGCGCGTCGGAACAAGACACTTTGAGCGAAATCGGGCGACCCACCAGCCTTTCGGCGGCGCCCGCCAACAAAGGGCCGAACTTGTCTTCGAGCCACTCTACATGGAAACGGGACGGCACTTCGAGGTGCAGTTCGTCGGCGGTGAGGGCCACGGCCTTGGCCGGCGCAACCCACGTGAGGTAGCTATGCTCCGGAATTGCCGCACGGGCGCTCTCTTGCATCCGAGCCCAAAGTTCGGCCGCGGTCAACTCCATCGCGGCTGCGGCCCAAGGTCAATCCAAAGGATCGACGGCGTTTGTGGTACCGTTTTGTGGCGTGGCATTGGGAGGGGCGGAATGGTACGGTGGTGTGTCGGAGGCTGTTTCTGCGGCTGTTTCTGGCCCAGATTGGGGGGCGCCGAACCTATTTGGGGATTGTGGAAAAGTCAACCTAGGCCTGTCAGTGCGGGGTGTTTCGCTGGTTTTACACAGTAGCGCATTTGGCCGGTTGACGCCCTCTTACACCTGAGACTATCTTTTTAGGCTCGTTTTCAAACGCACGAAATCTATGGATTGGGCTACTCGCCATGATGCCAACGTACAGGCCGCGGAACCGCAAGCGGATCAACAAGCACGGGTTTCGTGCGCGGATGAAGACCAAGGGTGGACGGGCGACGCTGAACCGTCGCAGGCGGCAGGGTCGCGCGCAGCTCGTGGTAACGATCGGCAGCAAGTAGTCGATCTTTCGCCGGAGCGCGGGGAAGACCTGCCTCGCAGTATACGAATTCGGCACAGCACTGAAATCAAAGCCTTGTTGGAGCGGGGGAAGCGAAAGAGGACTCGGAATCTCGATGTCTTCTTCACGCCTTCCCCCGCTTCGCGTTCCCGGCTTGGGGTCATCGTTCCCAAACACGGACGCGAGATCGTAGAGCGGAATCGGCTTAAGCGACGCCTTCGGGAGATTGGTCGCCGGAGCGTACTTCCGTCGTTGGATGTGGGTGGGCGGGGTGGAGATTTGCTGATCCGAGCGCGAAAGCAGGCTTACGAAGTGGGCTTTTCGGAGCTACTGCTCGAAGTGACTGAAGCGGTGGAGGCGTTGTGTTTGGACGAATCTTGATCGGGTTAGTCCGCGGGTACCAATTGGCGATTTCGTCATGGACCCCCGCGACCTGCCGCTTCTCGCCTACTTGCTCAGCCTACGCGATTGACGCGATTCGAGGCCACGGCGCCGCCCGTGGCGGCTGGCTAGCGCTTCGCCGTATCACCCGTTGTCACCCTTGGGGGGGATATGGATACGATCCGGTCCCCACGCTCGACTCCTCAGAACAGCTTGATCCTGCGGGCGGTCACGCCGCTGGTTCGAACGGATAGATAGGCGACGTCATGAACACCGAAGTCAGGTTCTTACTTGCGATCGCGTTGATGCTTGCCGTGCTGGTGGGCACAAACTTTGTGTTCCCGCCCGTGGTCCCGGAAGAGGTCCTGGTTACGGACAGCACCACTGCCAGATCGAATCTGGAGGGTGACGTCGGCGGTACCTCGGGGACCGCATCGGTCGGTGAGCCTGTGTCGGCTGCGATCAGTCTTCCGGGAATGCCCGGGGCGGCGGCCGACGAGGTGCTCCTTCCGTCGGACACGGAAGCCGGTGTGACTACGGGGGGGACTGCCGAGCAGCGTGTCGTGGTCGAGGGATCGCTTTACAGGTTCGAGTTTTCGAACGTCGGCGGTCGTCTTCGGGCGGCCACGATGACCCAGTTCGACGCGCTTAATCGGGACGGCCTTGTCGACCTGGTGCCGGAAGGCTCAGAGGGATACTTCGGGCAAAAGCTGGTGGTGGGGTCGGACACCGTGGACCTCAGCCGTCAGCTGTTCCGTGTGGAGCCAGAAGGCGGACTCGATCTCGTTACGGACCCGACCGCGCGTACTCTGCGCTTTGTGTACGAACACCCTACGCAGCCCTTCGGTTTCGAGGTCGAGTACGAGTTTGATCCCGATAAATACCAGGTAGTGGTCCGTGGGCGGACGACGGGTCTAGAGAGACCGTTGCTGGTCACGGACTTGGGTGAGGGACTGGCCTTTGCGGAGTCCGACTCCGCATCGGAGGCTCGCATGATGGCTTACGTGTACAACCATGTGCAGGAAGGAATCCAGTCGACGCTTCAGGATGGTGCTGAGCCGATTGTCATTGAGGGCCCTCTGTTGTGGGCCGCTTTCCGAAACAAGTTCTTTGTGTTGGCGCTGCTAGCAGACGAGAGCGATGACGGCATCGATCAGGCCAGTTATTTGGGGGGGCTCCTCGTCCAACCAAGCCTGGTTGAGGGCCGAGTGCGGCTGGCTGCCGCTCAGCCCATTGCTGCCGATGGCTCCTTTGCGTATAGGCTGTACATGGGCCCGCAGGATTACACTCGGCTGACCTCTCTAGGCGAGGGGATGGAGGAAGTGAATCCTTACGGATGGAAGTTCATTCGGCCGGTAGTGCGACCGTTCGTGTCCGTGATCATGACGGTTCTGGACTTCCTGCACACCAAACTGTCGCTCGGGTACGGCTGGGTCTTGATCGTGTTCGGAGTGATGATGCGGGTCGTACTGTTCCCGCTGAACCACAAGGCGATGAAGGCTCAGTTGCGCAACATGGCTGTGCAGCCGTTAGTCACGGAAATTCAGGCGAAGTACAAGGACAATCCGGAGAAGCTGCAGAAGGAGATGATGAAGCTGTACAAGGAACATGGCTTCAATCCTCTGGCTGGTTGCCTGCCGATGCTGCTGCCGTGGCCGGTACTCATCGCCTTGTTCTTCGTGTTCCAGAATACGGTCGAGCTGCGCGGTGTGCCGTTCTTGTGGCTGTCTGATCTTTCCGCGCCTGACCCTCTGTATCTCCTGCCTGTGTTCATGGGCATCTCGATGTTCTTGATGCAGTATGTGAGCCTCAAGTCGCTGGATCAGGTTAATCCACAAATGAAGATGATGATGTGGCTCATGCCCATCATGATGATCTTCATCTTCTTCAGTCTGCCTGGAGGCTTGAACCTCTATTATGCCACAGCCAACGTGGCGACGCTGCCGCAACAGATCTGGATTGCGAACGAACGGAAGAAGATGAAGGGAAAGCCTCTCCCAAAGCTGTCGAAGGACTAGAGGCCGTTGAAGAAGTACAGCGGGCCGCAGTCTCGGGGTCACCCGGGCGTTTGAGGCCTCCCGCTCATTATGGTAGACGTCGACACGATTGCCGCCATCTCGACCGCGCCGGGGATCGGCGCGATCGCCGTGGTGCGTGTGTCTGGACCTGGAGCCCTAGAGATTTACCATAGGCTGATTCCAGCGAGGACGGATCCACCCGCGCCTCGGTTTGCGGACTTCGTCGAGCTGAGGGATCCTGTGGACGAGTCCGTGATTGATCGCGCGGTGGTCACCTTTTTCAGGTCACCCGCGAGCTATACGGGTGAGGACCTCGTCGAATTCTCATGTCACGGGGGCCACCTGGTTCCGGCGCTCGTCCTAGAGGCTTGTGTGTCGGCTGGGGCCCGTAGGGCGGAGCCGGGAGAGTTTACGCGACGCGCCTACCTCCGGGGGAAGCTCGACCTCGTGCAGGCAGAGGCCGTTGCCGACCTCATCGAGGCGAGGAGTCGAGTCTTGCACCGCGCGGCGATCGCCCAGTTGGATCGGGGGCTGTCCGTGCGGATTGGGTCTCTGCGACAGGAGATTCTACAACTCGAGGCAATGCTCGCGCACCACATCGACTTCCCAGAGGAGGACGACGTGCCCGTCCCGATCGAAGGCATCGCGGAGCGTGCGTCCGACATCACTGCCAGCTTGGATCGCCTCTTGAGAACGGCACCCGAGGGTGAACTGCTGCGGGAGGGTGCGCTGACGGTATTGGCGGGCCGACCGAACGCGGGCAAGTCCGCGCTCTACAATGCGCTGCTCGGGCGTGACCAAGCGATCGTCACCGAGGAGCCGGGAACGACAAGGGACGCACTCGAGGCCGTCGTCCAGCTAGGAGGCTTTCCTTTTCGGCTGGTGGACACGGCAGGGTTAAGGGTGGCTGAAGGGAGGGTGGAGCAACTCGGGATCGAGGTGGCGAGGCGTTATTTAGCGAGTGCAGATATGGTGCTGTTGTGCGTGCCACGTGCGGAGGGTCTTGGAGAGATGGAGCTGGAATTCTTGCGAGGAGTTGAAGCCCCCGTGGTGGTGGTATGGACGAAGGGTGACCTCGTGAACGACTCCGATGCGGCGAGGGCTCTTGTCGCGGAGGGTCCGGATGGCGTTGCAGCGGAGGTGGTGCTGTCGTCCATCACGGGTGACGGCTTGGACCGCCTTCAGGACTTGCTGCCCGGGCTCGTGTACTCGGAACTTCTCGCGGCCGCGGAAGCACCAGTCATTACAAGACGACGCCAGTCCCGAGCGATCCGGCTGGCGAGTGAAGAGCTATCTGCCTTTAGCGCGGGGCTTCTTGCGGGGCTCCCACCCGAGGTGGCTTCGGCGCATCTTCGACCTGCGGAGACCGCGCTCGAGGAGATCCTTGGGGTGATCTCTGTGGAAGACATACTCGACGTCGTCTTTAGGGAGTTCTGTGTCGGAAAATGACTGAGTCACGAACTGAGAACCAAGACGGGACCGAAGTCTGCCGGGCATACCGAGTACATGGACGGGTGCAGGGTGTTGGTTTCAGGTGGTGGACCCGGCTAGCAGCAGAACGGTTAGGGGTAAGAGGGCGGGTTTGGAATTTGGAGTCCCGGTCGGTCGAGGTGCACGCTGCCGGGACGTTGACGGCCCTCCGAAGTTTCGAGCGCGTGTTTGCGAAGGGTCCGCCGGTGTCCAGGGTGACTTCGGTCGAATCCATCGAGCCAGGGGACGATCTGCCCGCAGTCGGCTTCCACGTTGACCGCGTTGACCGACGGTGAACGCCATGTATGACGTCATAGTGGTGGGTGGTGGCCATGCTGGGACCGAAGCCGCCGCAGCATCTGCGCGCGCCGGCGTGCGGACGCTCATGGTGACCCCAGACCTCACTCGTGTCGGACAGATGAGCTGCAATCCGGCGATTGGCGGGGTCGCCAAGGGAGTTGTAGCACGGGAGGTGGATGCCCTAGGGGGTGTGATGGGACGGGCCACCGACGCGTCGCGAATTCAGTTCCGGATGCTGAACCGATCCAAAGGTCGCGCTGTCTGGGGACCCCGCGCCCAATGTGACCGCGCACTCTATCCATTGGCGGTGCGCCGTCTGCTCGACGAACTGCCGAACCTCGATCTTTACCAGGAGCTGGTCAGCGGCCTGATGATGGAGGATGGCCGAGTGAGAGGGATCAGGACCCGTGGTGGGTTGGTGTTCGAGGCGGGCTGCGTGGTGGTCACGGCGGGGACATTCCTGCGCGGAAAGATCCATGTGGGAGGGGAGGCCGGACTCGGAGCGGGGCGTGCGGGTGAGGCGCCGTCTATCGAGTTGGCGGAGGCCTTGGAGGGTCTGGGTCTTGAGGTTGCCCGATTCAAAACGGGAACCCCCCCGAGGATCGACGGCAGGACGGTGGACTTCGATCGGCTTGAGCGGCAAGACGGTGACGACCTTGATTATCGGTTTGCTTCCTACGCGGAGGAGTCGATTCCAGAGCAACGTCCTTGTTGGATCACTTGGGCTGAAGATGGCCTCAAAAAGGTTGTGGCGGATAACTTGCAGCGCAGCGCGCTTTACGGCGGCGAGATTGCAGGACGGGGTCCACGGTATTGTCCGTCGATCGAAGACAAGGTCGTCCGATTTCCGAACGCGCCCCGGCACCAGGTCTTCCTTGAGCCGGAAGGTCTGCATACGACCGAGTTCTATGTGAATGGTCTTTCCACCTCACTTCCTGCTGAGGTGCAACTGGAGTTCCTGCGGACCATCCGAGGTCTGGAAGAGGTCCGGATGACGAAGGCAGGGTATGCGATTGAATACGACTATTTCCCCCCGCACCAACTGCGGCACACCCTCGAGTTGAAGGATATTCCTGGTCTATACTTTGCGGGTCAGATCAATGGAACGACCGGATACGAAGAGGCGGCGGGGCAGGGAGTGCTGGCCGGCATCAATGCAGCGCTGAAGGCGAGGGGTGAGGAACCGCTTATTCTCGAACGGGACCAGGCCTATATCGGGGTTTTGATCGACGACCTCGTGACCCGTGGTGTGGACGAGCCGTATCGGCTCTTCACGTCGAGGGCCGAATTCCGCCTGCTCCTGAGGCAAGACAACGCGCCCAGGCGCCTCGGGCTGTTGGCCCGGGAGCGTGGATTGCTGACAGGGCCTCAAGATTCAGCCCTGACCCGTCGCCTGGAGGAGGAAGACCGCGCGCTTGCCTGGTTCCGCGGAACCACCCTGGCGCCTGAGGAGGTCAACCCGATCCTGGAGGCCGCCGGCACGCCCCCGATCCAGGAATCGACCAGGGCGGTGGACTTGTTGAAGAGACCGCGTGTCGAAGCCGAAGACTTGTTGCGCTTCCGTGTGGCGCCGGAAGACGGTGTTTTGTCTGACGCGGCCCTGGCCGCGGTTGAAATTGAGCTAAAGTACGAGGGCTACGTCGCCCGGGAACGTGAAAGGGCTGACAGGTTGAGAAAACAGGCTAACCTGTTGTTGCACAACGACTTACCGTACTCCACGATGATTACGCTCTCGTTCGAGGCGCGGGAAAAACTGGCCCGCATTCGTCCTGAGACGCTCGCTCAGGCCGCTCGGATCCAAGGGGTTTCCCCTGCGGACCTGCAGAATTTGCTCCTTGAGGCGCGCCGTTGGTCTGTCGCGCAGAAAGCCGGCGCCCCGACGGACGTCTGATTGTTCGTCGGGTGGTGCGTGTATCCGCGGCGCCTCGTTGCTCGTTCGCAAGATCTGCAGGACACGAGGCTGTCCCGCGACTCTGTCCCGCGACTCTGTCCCATGAGGCTGCCCTAGGAGGCTGTTCCACGTGAAACAGGCCGCTGGAGCGTTCGAACACAGGTACGGCGGAATTTAAGCGGCGCTGCATGTCGGTCCGCGTGGCTCTTCGTTGCACTAGGGCTGCGATTGCTCCGGCTCACTCCGTGTCCGCCGGACGTATCATCACTTACGGTGCGTCACCTTAGGTATGGTCGGGGCGCACGGGCTGGCGAGATCTCGATGTTTCACGTGAAACATGGACCCGCGCGCGAGCGCTAGCGGCGCTTCAGCTCGAAATGCGCGAGCGCCTGATCCGCGATGCCGTCCTGGTTGAAGTCGAACTCGGTGTCGCCGTCCAGCACAAGTCGGTCGCTTGCCGCGAACACATACGTCGAGATCTCGCGGGAAGCGACGGGGAAGGTCCGATCAAAGATGACGGTTTCCCCGGAACGGCTAATTCGACCGATCTCGGTAGATGCCTGACCCATGAAGATGAGGATCGCCGTGTACTGTCCACTCGGCTGGATGTTGAGGCTGAATGTCGAGCCAAGGGCGATCAGGTCTGCCGAGAGGCTCGGCGTGACGGGGCTGGACAACACGAGCGCTGTCGCGTCCCACATACCCACAAAATCTGCGAGGTTGGGGTCCGGCGCGAAGGCGTCACTGTCGCTGCAGGCGCTCAAGGAAGCCGCCATCATCACGATCCATCCCACACGACGACCCCACATAGCCAAATCCCCACTCACTCAGAATTCCCGTATACACTGGGCGAAAGCCAGATTCTACCTATTTTTGCTCACCTGCAGGGTTGAAATTCAGTTAGCCCAGGGCGCGGGTCAAGCCACCCCTTCTTTCCGGGCTAGGTCATTGATGGATATATTTCCTCCCTGCCCGCTCGGGGAGGAATCCTGACGCTTCTCAAGGGTCCATGTCGCACGTAATCGCGATCGCAAATCAGAAGGGTGGTGTCGGCAAGACGACCACAGCAATCAACCTTGGTGCGTCTCTGGCCGTGGCTGAGAAGCGCACGCTCGTTGTGGATATCGATCCTCAGGGTAACGCGACCAGCGGTCTGGGGGTGGAAAACCGAGATACCCATCCAACGATATACGACGTCCTGATCGGGAGCCGCCCCGCGAAAGAGTGTGTCATTCGGGGTGTTCACTTCGATTGCCTGAATATCATTCAGTCGACTCGGGACCTGGTCGGAGCCGAGATCGAGTTGGTTCGTGCCCCCGCCAGAGAGCATATCCTGCGTAAGGCGTTGGAATCGATTCGGGACGAATACGACTATATACTGATCGACTGTCCGCCGTCGTTAGGGCTTTTGACTCTCAACACGCTCACCGCGGCCGATTCTGTGCTCATACCGATCCAGTGCGAGTTCTACGCCCTGGAGGGGTTGAGCCAATTATTGAGTACGGTACGCCATGTGCAAAAGGGTCTAAACCCGGCGCTGGACATTGAAGGGGTTCTCTTGACCATGTACGATCGGCGCCTCAATCTCTCGAAGCAGGTCGCCGCGGAGGCCCGTGAGTACTTTGGGGCCAAGGTTTATCGGACTTCTATTCCGAGGAACGTCCGCCTAGCGGAGGCGCCGAGCTTCGGTAAACCCATCGTACTCTATGATGTCCTGTCCTTGGGTGCTCAGTCCTACCTGTCCCTCGCTCAAGAGTTAATGACCAAGTACGACCGGGTCGACGCCGGGGAGCCTGCGTAGTGACTAAGCGCGACCGGTTGGGGAGGGGGTTGGGTGCCCTGCTTGGCGAGTATCTGGAGCCTGAGGCTGTGAGCGGGGAGGTCCACGCGCTACCGCTGGCTTCGATTGTTCCAAATCCGCTTCAGCCACGTCGGGTCTTTACCGAGGCAGAACTCACCGACCTGACGGCGTCGATCCGAGCGAATGGGCTGCTGCAGCCGCTCGTGGTCCGTCCTGCGCCCGGGTCACCCGACAGATTCGAACTGGTTGCTGGTGAGCGGCGCTTTAGGGCGGTGACCGCGCTGGGTTGGGACGAGGTGCCTGTCGTCGTTCGTGAAGCGAGCGACGAGACCATGTTGGTATTGGCCCTTGTGGAAAACTTGCAACGTGAGGCCCTCAACCCCCTGGAAGAGGCTGAGGGGTACATCGCGCTCACCGAAAAGTACGGTCTGTCTCAGTCGGAGATCGCAAGCGCCGTGGGAAAGGATCGCTCCACCGTCGCGAACCTCATGCGGCTGTTGAAGCTCCCTCCTTCCATTCGCAGGCTTGTCGAGGACGGCTCGCTCAATATGGGACACGCGCGCGCGCTGCTGTCCGTCGCAGATCCGATGCGGGCTGCTGAGCTTGCCCGAGCAGCGGCAAAAGAGGGTTGGTCGGTCCGGGAGGTTGAACGTCGCGCACAGGGGAGCGCCGGAACGCCCAGGAAGAAAACCACGAAATCGGTAGACCCCATCGTCCAAGCACTCGAGGAGGCTCTCCGGGAGCGGCTGTCGACCAGGGTGAACATTCAGCCCAGTCGCGGGGGAAAGGGACGGGTAGAGATTCAGTACCACAGTGCCGAGGACTTCGAGCGCATCTTCGAGCTGATTGCTCTCCGGGCGGTGTCTGAGGTTGTGGAATGAGTCAGGCAAGCCCGCGAAAGCTGACCATCATGGTGGTTCCGGATGGCGGACGGGACAGCCGCACATTCAGCATCCCCTATCGTTGGTTGCGCCTGATGGCCGGGGGTGTGTCGCTCCTCGCGCTCGCCCTCACGGTTATGGCAGGCAGTTGGTGGTACCTGGCCGCTAGGGCGTCGCGGGTCAGCGAGTTGGAGCTCGAGTTCGAAGCTACAGTCGGCGACCGTGCTCGCGTTCAGATGCTTGGAAGACGGCTAGAGGAGATAGAGGCCCAATACGGGAAGATTCGGTCTTTGTTCGGGTCATCGCTGTCCGGCACGTCTTCTGACGTCTGGCTCCCCCCCGCCACGAGTTCGGGTCGGGGTCGAGGAGCGGAAACATTGCCGGCAGCAGGGGCCTCTGCACCCAGCATGTGGCCTCTGACAGAGCGAGGTTTTATCACGCAGGCCCTCTTGGAAGGTGCCCAAGGCGACCACCCAGGGCTCGATATCGCCGTTCCAAGTGACTCCTACATCCGCGCCGCGGGCGGGGGCACCGTAGTCGATGTCGACGAAGACGACGTCTACGGGCGGTTCGTGGTCATCGATCACGGTGGCGGGTACTCGACCCTTTACGCTCACGCCTCCCTACATCTCGTCGCGCGAGGACAACGTGTTCGCGCTCGTGAGGTGGTCGCGCTGACGGGATCAACGGGCCGATCGACCGCCCCTCATCTGCACTTTGAGATCTTGCTTAACGGCGAGGCCGTCGACCCGCTGCTCTTGGTGCAGCAGCCGACTTAAGTGGCTTCGACACTACCTTTTAGTCCAATTAACGATACTTGAGGGGCACCTAGATGGCACGCGACCGGGGCGGCAATGGAGTACCCCCAGACTCTGTGATTTCGATCATTGGACCGGGAATGCGTGTGGTCGGTGACTGCGAAACAGACGGCACCATCCGGATTGAGGGGACGGTTGAGGGCAGCGTCCGGGCCGGGAAGGCGGTCGTAGTGGGCAAGGACGGCCTGGTTTCGGGTGACATTTCGACCCAGGACGCCGTCATCTCAGGCACCGTGAAGGGCACGTTGGTCGCCGAGTCGCGCTTGGAGCTACAGGCCACCTGCAGGATCGAGGGGGACGTGCGTGCGAGGCGGATGCAGTTGGAGGAAGGTGCCATCTTTAATGGCACGGTACACATGGGCGATCCAAGTGGGCATCACGGCGAAGCGGGCGGGGCTGACGGGTCCGAAGGTTGACGCGTCAAGCGTGTAAACAAATTTTTCCCCAGAGCGTTTACGTGGCTGATCAACGACCCGCCGCCGGCGACACACCGGCTGAGGTTGTTCTGTCCGCGCGGTATTTCGCACATGATACCACTTTCCACATGACGATCAAGATGGCCTGAGTAGAGTTTTCCACATCTTCTCCACTTCGTCTTTCGACCGCTGACGAGCGCCCAAATGAAATTAGAATCTCTCCTCCAATATCTCGATGGCTATCTCGGGGTCGACGGCCATCCGGACTACCCCACGGCGCTCAACGGCCTGCAGGTCGCCGGTCCCGACGAGGTCCAAAAGATTGCAGTTGCGGTAGACGCCTCAGAGGCGGCCATCGCCGCCGCGGTCGATTTGAACGCGGACCTGCTGATTGTGCATCACGGGCTGTTCTGGGGCGGGCTTCAGCCCCTCACCGGCCGACATTTCCGTAAGGTTCAAATGCTTCTGGCTGCGGATATCGCCCTGTACAGCTGCCATTTGCCCCTGGACTCCCACGGTGAAGTCGGAAACTGCGCCGTTCTTGGCCGTGCGATGGGCCTTGAACTTGAAGGTCAATTCGGGCCCTACAAGGGCAAGGAGATCGGGTGGTGGGGCACGCTGCCGGACGCGACTAATCCGATCGATATGTCCGTGAAGCTCGAGGAGCTGCTGGACACCGTTGTTCACCTCATCGCTGGTGGTTCCGACCGCATTGAGCGGGTAGGTATCGTCACGGGGGGAGGGGCCTCATTCATCGAGGCAGCTGTGGCGGCAGGCTTGGATGCCCTCGTCACGGGTGAGGGCTCTCACCACAGCCATTTCGACGCTACGGAACTGGGCATCAACGTGTTCTTCGGGGGACATTATGCCACCGAGACCTTCGGCGTTCGGGCTTTAGCCGAGCACCTGCAGGAACGGTTTCAGGTTGAGTGGCACTTTATCGACCAGCCCACAGGCCTCTAGAGGGTCCAGCGACACCGTCGCTACCGACCTCCCATCATTGCGTCGCGGGCTGCCTTGAACTCTTGACCGTCTAGCCATTCCGGCCAGATGTCATCATTTGCAATATCAAGAAGCACGGAGAGTACCAACGCACCCTGCTGGACAGCCCCGTCGAACACGAAGTCATCACTGAACTCGTCCGAGGGAGCATGATATCGAGCGGCCGTATAAGCGGCGAGCACTTCCGCTCCCCAGCCCTCCGGCCGACCGCGATAGTCCCGGCCGTGCTCCACATAAAGCGACGGCACCCCCGCCTTGGCGAACGGGAAATGGTCACTCCGGAAGAAGAAACCCTTTTCGGGCTCGGCGTCTGGAATGATGGTCAGCCCCAACATGGCCGCCCGCGAGCGCGCATAAACACCAAGCCCGCTACGCTCCTCGCCGTGGACGATGACGTCGTCCGTTTCGCCCCAAAGATTCGCGCCGTCGACGTTGATCTCAGCAACCGTAGAGCTCAACGGGAAGAGAGGCGATTGAGCATACCACTGCCCACCGAGTAGTCCCTGTTCCTCAGCCGCTGTCGCGATGAAGAGAATCGACCGTTCCCCTCCGTCTTCCATGGCCGACACCGTGCTGGCCACGGTCAGGAGCATCGCGGTGCCCGAGGCGTTGTCGTAAGCGCCATTGTAGATCGAGTCACCATCCACGGCCTCGCCAACGCCGAAATGATCGTAGTGCGAGGTCATGGTGATGTATTCGTCCGGACGCTCCGTTCCCCGGTAAAGACCAACGACGTTTCTCGTCTCAACACGCCGCACCGTACTCGCCACGCGTGCCGAGATTGTCACCCCCGTCTCAACCGCAGCGAAACCGCGCTCTGCGGCCGCCGCCTTGAGGTCGCTGAATACAAGGCCTCCGGTCGCGAGCATCGCGGTGGCCACATCGAGAGACACCCATCCGACCATACCCGCAGGTGTTGGGCCGCTCTCGTCCGGCGGCAAGGCAAATTGTTCACCGGCCCAACCGCCCCGCACCACGCTCCAGGGGTAACCCGCGGGCGCCGTTTCGTGCACGATGATCGCGCCGAGGGCGCCCTGCCGGGCGGCCTCTTCATATTTATAAGTCCAGCGCCCGTAGTACGTCATCGCGAGCCCCCCGAATAGGGTGGGTTCGGCCGCAGGGGCAGGCGGGTCGTTCACGAGAATCATGATGTACTTCCCCGCCACGTCCACGCCGGCGAAGTCGTTCCACTGATTCTCTGGAGCGTCGATCCCATATCCCACGAACACCAACTCGGCGTCGCCTCCTGCTCCGGCCGCCACTGGGTCGCCCGCGTTGAGCACAAAGTCGTCCATATAGGTGGGCACAACCTGGCCGGAAGGTCCCGTCGCGCTCAACGACGCCGTCCTCGGGTCCGTGGTCGTTCCAACCATGGGGACCGCCTGGAAGAACGAGCCATTCGGGGCCTCAAGTCCGAAGTCCGCGAATTGGGCCGCGATGTAGTCCGCAGCCATGTCCCCACCGGGGTGCCCAGGGCCACGACCCAAAAACGCGTCCGACGAGAGCGTGCGCATGTAATCCGCGATCATGGCGCCATCTAGGGGCGGGACGTCCATAGAAGCGCTGGTGTCGGGCGCCATCTCACAGGAGGCGAGGGCGAGGACAAGGACGATTGGGCTGATGCGGCGCACGACAATTACCTCCGAACGTGTGACGGGAACGTGCTACGGTATACGAGTGGCGACCCGTTAGACAACACGTCGATCATCCCGACGCTAAAAGAGCCCGTCCATATAGAGGTGTAGCTTCCACCGGCTCCCCCTCTTTGCCGCCCTGGCCAGGTCCGCACGGAATAGCCCATCGAGGAAGGACGCCCCGCCCCCCACGGACGCGAAGGGATCATCGAAGACGAGGGCGTCGCGGTCTCCGATCCAACCAACATCGCTGAACAGAGCGAGCCGGGCAGCCGCGAAGCCTGTGGCAACCTCAGCGCGGGCACGCCAGAACGCTTCCCCTCGCTGCTCGTTGTTGTCGAAGCCTCGCAGGGTGCCGGACCGTCCAAGAAAGAACTGGCGTTGCACGGGAACTTCCCCCCACGTCATGCCGCCCCCGACCGCGAAGGCTCCGGCCAACCCGAAAGGCAAAGGGTGCCCCGCGGAGAGCGATGCGGTGGCGCGCTGGAACGACATGTCACCGGTCCCTACCTCGCCCGTCATCCTCGAGGTGACGATGAGCCCGTTGGGGTTGGTGCCACTGAACAAGGCAAATGAGCCACGGACGCCATCGACGTCTATGTCGTCCGCGCCCAAGACCGTATTGGCGGTGTCCTCCTGAGTCAGGCCTCGCAAGCTGAAGTTGGTCGCGAATTCAACGGCCGGTGGCGTTCTGTGAAAGCGGTGACCGAGTATCGCACCCGACTTCCGAAAGACTCGTACCCGACGGCGCCTCCGGTCGCCTGGTAGTACTGACCCTCGTCCCCGCCAAGAACGACATTTCCTATCGAGCTCGTGAGTCCAAAGGGGTCGTGTAGCTCAGACATAGATTGGAGGCGCCGGTATACGTCCAACGTCCAGCGCCCTGACTCCGGACCTTTCAAAACCTTGGCCGAAGCGTTCACGACCCGATCGCCGTTCCCGACCCGGGCCATGCCCTGAAATTGGACGCTGGGTGAGATAGGAACCGTGACGGTCGTGCCGACGCTAAGTCCCTCGACCCGGTTGAAGCGGACCATTCTCTTCTGCAGGCCCCACGCCAGCTGCGGCCGGAGGCGCTGGTATGTTGGGAGCAGGCCCTCAAGCTGTCGCTCGAGGCGATCGATCTCTGTCTCGCTGAATGAGATCGGGGATCTCTCTCCGAACGCCCGGGAAAGACTTGGCGACACTCGTAATTCTTCCGAGGTAGGCACGATCACGGTCACGGTGATCGAGTCTCCAGCAGCGGTCGTATCGACGTTCTCCTTCCGTCGCCATCCCTCCGGAAGCTCGCCCTCGAGCAGGAGGTCCGTTGCAGCTTCGTTGACGAGGTAGCTCCCCACGTTCCATTCCAGCGTGATCGGGACACGGGCCAGCCCTCCTAGGCGCGCCTCACCTTGGAACGCAAACCGTCTAGGCAGCCAAAACTTGAGCTCCTGCAAGCTGTACTCGATGGTGATGTAGTCGATCTCGGCTTCGATCGGCTGGAGGAAGCCAGGCACGTCATCCGACTCGCTCGGGTCGTCGAGCGCGAGGTTGTACGGCCGAGCGGGCCGGTAAGTGGCTCGGACTAGCGAGGCGCTCTGGGCATCGAACCACAACGAACCGACGACGAGCTGAAAGTCTGCGTTTCTCGGCTCGACGAGGACTTCATAAAGGACGATGTCGTCGCCCGCATCCGCCGTCAGGCTCACCCGTAGGGTGTCACCCGAGCTCTACCGGTACCTCGTCAGCGCGGAGTCGGCGAGTGGATGAATCGCCCAATCGTCACCCCCAAGTCGGAGTCGGTCCCCACCCGGATCGAAGTCGAAGCCAGGCATATCGACGCCCCCGAGGAGGTCCACAGCCATATCTCCACCCGGTTTGAACCGGCCGGAATGGAGGAGGTGCTGTCAGTCACGACGGTCCTAACTCCCCTGCGCTCGGGGTCCCCGGTATCCAGCCCCGCGATCGGAATCGCGGTGCGAACGCCCTCCCATTGGATGGTCCTGTCCCCGCCACCAGTCCAACGAATCAGGGCGATACGTTCACTTTCGAACAGGCCACGCTCGCGCCGAAATCGCTGTCCCGTGAGGCCCACGTAGACACGCTGTCGCAGTCGGCCTTCGTAGCTCTCGATACCTTCCACGGACCGCGTTCGCGCGGCGCGTGCCCGCGCGAGGAGCGCCTCTACGCCAGCATCACCGTACGTGTCCGGTAGCACCGAGTCTTGGGCTTGTGTGGGCTTCGACCAAAGCAAGGCGATCATGAGCGCCAAGCACGGGGAGGCGACTCGCAGCCGCCATGGAGCTTTGATCCGTTGCCGCCTAATGGGTGCGGGGGTACCGTAGTCGTACGCCGCACAGACCGTCGTGCTCGACCCGCACATTGTGGGTCGTGACCCATAAGGAGTTTTGATGATTCGTCGCCTCATGTTGGCCCTCGCGGCCGTTGTCGTGTTCGTTCCGCCGGTTGGTGGCCAGAACGTTCCTACTCCCCGCGAGCAGTTCGGGTTCGATGTTGGCGATCACCGGAAGTTGGCAAACTGGGAGCAGCTCACTTCGTACTACGAAAAGATCGCCGCGGCGAGCCCGCGGGTGACGATGGAGTCCCTTGGGCCGACGGTCTCTGGTAATCCATTTGTCATGCTCACGATCACCAGCCCGGCCAACCACGCGCGACTCGACGAGCTCCTCGCGGTCCAGATGAAGCTGTCGGATCCGCGCACAATTTCGGGCGAGGCGGAACTGGAACGCCTTTTCGACCTGGGTAAGACGGTGGTAATGATCACCCACGGCATTCACGCGACCGAAGTCGGTGGGAGCCAGGCCGCCGCACGGCTCGCGTACACCATGGCCTCATCCACCGATGAAAAGGTCATGGAGATTCTCGACAATGTGATCTTCTTGCAGATCCCTTCTCTGAATCCGGACGGACTTCAGTGGGTCGCCGACTGGTACAATGAGCACGTTGGAACCGAGTTCGAGGCGGCGCCGCTGCCCTGGCTCTATCAGTCCTACGTGGGCCACGATAACAACCGCGATTGGTATGCGTTCACGCAGAACGAGACCATCATGACGGTCGGCGCTCAGAACCGCTGGCATCCTCAGATCGTGCACGATATCCATCAGATGGGGGCCACCGGGGCACGCATTTTTTTCCCACCGTACATCGAGCCGTGGGAGCCGAACATTGATCCAGCGCTCACGGCGGCGGTGAGTCAGTTGGGGACGTACATGGCCGCGGAGCTGACCTCGCAGGGCAAGGCGGGCGTGGTCGTGAATGCTCAGTACGATGCGTTTACGCCGGCGCGGGCCTACATGCACTACCACGGTGGCGCCCGGATTCTGTCCGAGACGGCGTCCGCCAGGCTCGCGACGCCGATTACGGTCTCCCCGGACCAACTGGGTCCGGGTCGCAACTTCGACGCGAGCCAACGATCCTGGAATTTCCCGGATCCTTGGAAGGGCGGCGATTGGGGCCTTCCTGACATCGTCGACTATCAGTTCTCCGGTGCCATGGCGCTCTTGAGCAACGCGGCCAAGAATCGCCGATACTGGCTCGAGAACTTCTATGGAATCAACCAACGCGCGGTGGACCAATGGGATGAATGGCCTGATGCTTGGGTCATTCCTGCCGGGCAGGGCAACCCAACCGGCGTGAAGTACGCGCTGCGGTCACTGGTCATGGCGGACGTGGAGGTGCATCAGGCGCAAGCGATTTTTTCGATTGATGGAATGAGCTTTCCGGCTGGGAGTTATGTGATTCCGATGAATCAACCCTACGCCGGCTTTGCGAACTCAATGCTGGAGATCCAACACTATCCCGACCTGCGCGAGTTCCCCGGTGGTCCCCCGCTGAGGCCCTACGACGTCACGGGTCATACCTTCGGATATCTGTTCGACTTTGAAGCCGTGGCGATCGACGGCGCCGTCGGCGTCGCACTGTCCGAGCCCATTGAGGCGCCGGATTTCGACTTTAGGCTCCCGGCCCATCTGACAGGCTCCGCAGCCCCACGCGTGGCCGTCTATAAGTCATGGCAGGAGTCGATGCCTGCCGGTTGGCAACGCTGGGTCTTCGACCAGCATGAGATGAAGTACGACACGCTGCACGACGCCAACATTCGTGGCGGCGACCTTCGCAACTATGATGTTTTGGTCCTTCAGTCGCAGAGAGCGAGTTCGATCACGAACGGCTTCAGTGTCGGCCAGTTGCCGGCTGAGTACACCGGTGGTCTAGGCGCGCAGGGCGTCGCTGCTGTGAAGGCTTTTGTGGAAAACGGTGGCCGGGTGGTGGCCATCGAGGAATCCACCGAGTTTGTGGTTGACCTTTTCGGACTGGGCGTGACCGATGCGACCGAGGGTTTGCCGAATACCGAGTTCTACATTCCTGGCTCAATCCTGAGGCTTGAATTGGATGCGGCGTCCGAGGTCAACGAGGGTATGGGCCCGGAGATCTCGGCATGGTACTGGAACAGCAGTCGAGCCTTCGCGGTCAACGACTCTCGAATTCGTGTTGCGGCCCGTTACGGTTCGGGTGATCCACTCCTGTCAGGCTGGGTGCTTGGCGGTGATCACGTGGCGGGCGAGCCGGCCATTCTAGAGGCCGACATCGGGCGGGGTTCGTTAGTCTTGTTCGGCTTCCAACCAAACTATCGAGCTCAGACCGTTGCGACTTGGCCACTTCTCTTCAACGCGATTCGGGAATGACGAAGCAAACGAGCGGACAGGCAGCCTGCCCTGGGTGCAATAAACCGGCGACCGGCAATTTTTGTCAGAACTGCGGTACCCAGCTTGGGGGCCGTTTCTGTAACCAGTGCGGAGGGAGCCTCTCGGCCGGTGCGAAGTTCTGCAACAAATGCGGGAACAAGGCGTCGGTCGGAGCCCGAGCCGGAGCCGGAAGAGGAAGCGGAGGCGCAGGCGGTGATGGCGGATCGCACCGAGCCGCCGCCGCGGCCGCGGTCGGGGGCGAGAATCTCGGCTGGTGGCTGGCCGGCGCCGCGATGTTTGTTCTGATTCTTGTGGTCGGATGGCAAACAGTGCGAGGTGGTAACGGGCCGCAGCCCGCAGCTGCGGGCTCCGCGGTATTCGGCGGCACAGCGACCGGTGCCTCTGCGATCGACTTGTCTACGATGACTCCGATCGATGCGGCTAACCGGCTGTTCGACCGCATTATGCGGGCGATCGCAGCGGGCGACTCGATCCAGGCTCAGCAGTTCATGCCGATGGCGTTGAACGCCTATGAAATCGCTGAGCCGTTGGACGAGGACGCACTTTTTCACCTGTCGATGCTGCAGCGCACTGCGTTCCAATTGGAAGATGCCCTCGCCTCCGCCCAACGGATTCTGGTCAGCAGCCCGGATCATCTTCTGGGACTCATCGCGGCGGGTGAGGCGGCGAGCGAGTTGGGGGAGACGGAGGTGGCCATTGGCTACTACCGGCAGATCGTGAGCGTGTATGACGGACAGATGGCGAGCCCACTGCCGGAGTATCTCGATCACTCGGGTATCACTGAGGGCCTCAAGGTCACTGCGGAGGCGTTCCTGGCCGGCCGTTAGGCCGTTCGGAGGGAACCCTGATTGCGCGTCTTTCTGACGGGCGGTACCGGACTTCTCGGCTCGCATCTCGCCGAAGAGTTGCGTCGCGCTGACTGCGAGGTCGTGGCGCTGCATAGGCGCCATGCTGACACATTGCTGCTCGAGGAGCTCGACTGCGAGCTCGTAGAGGGCGACGTACGAGACGATGCAGAAGTGATGGAGCCTATGATGCGGGGCTGCACTCATGTGGTGCACGCTGCTGCGCTGGTCTACGCGGGTGGCTCGTGGCCGAAGATTCGCGCGGTGAACGTGGACGGAACCCGCAATGTGCTCACCGCTGCGGTTGCCGCGGGCGTTACACACGCGGTGCATGTGTCCTCGGTGTCGGTGTATGGCGCTGCGCCTGTACCCATCAGCGAAGACACCCCGATCGATTCGGATCTTCATCCTGGAGATCTCTACGCTCGATCCAAGCGTGAGGCAGAAGCGGTGGCACGGGGCATCGAACGCGTGCAGGGACTAGCCGTATCTGTGGTTCGTCCATCTGCCGTCTATGGTGAGCGGGATCGCCTCATGGCTCCGGCACTCTGCAATCTGCTGCGTTCTCCGGTGGTGCCCCTTTTTGGTTCGGCATCGAACACGGTCCCCGTTGTCTACGCTGGGAACGTGGCAGTCGCCATAAGAACTGTGCTTGAGGCGGGTGAGCGTGGCGCGACGTACGACCTTGGTCTCGACCTACCCTTAACTCAGCGAGAGCTGCTTGAGTACCTGTGCGAAGGACTCGGTAAGCGGGGCAACTTCGTCAGGCTCCCGCGCGCGCTGGTGAAGGGTGCGGCCGCGCTGCTGGAGCGTCTCGGCGTGAAGCCACCTGGAGCAAAACACCTTTCACTCGCACGGGTCGTGCAGCTCGCGCTCGACGACAACCCCTATCCATCGCGTCGTCTTCGCGAAACGTTGGGGTGGGATCCACCGCACGCCCACCGCGAAGCGTTGCAGCGGACCGGTCGCTGGTGCCTCGATCATCTATGAAAGGCAGAGTGATACATGAGTGATCAGCCTGGCCGTAGCAACGACCACGCGGTGCCCTTCCCGCACGACCGCACGACCGAAGACGAGAGGCTCCTCGAAAGCGTTGAGGAGATCGAGGCCATTGGCCGTGACGCGTGGCGCATTTTTCGGATCATGGGGGAGTTCGTCGAGGGATTCGAGGAGATGGCTCATATCGGGCCAGCAGTTTCGATCTTCGGGTCCGCCCGAACCAGGTCCAACGACCCGATGTACGCCAAGTGCGTGGAGACGGGCCGCCTGTTAGGCGAGGCAGGTTTCGCGATCGTCACGGGAGGAGGCCCGGGCATGATGGAGGCCGCCAACAAGGGTGCCAGAGAAGCTGGCGCGACGTCGGTGGGTTGCAACATCGAGCTGCCGTTCGAACAGTTCACGAACAAATACATCGATGTCTCGATCGACTTCAGATACTTCTTTATCCGCAAGACGATGTTCGTGAAGTATGCGGAGGCGTTTGTGATCTTCCCGGGTGGATTCGGGACGATGGATGAGTTGTTTGAAGCCATGACCCTTATTCAGACCAACAAGGTACGCCATTTTCCTGTGGTCTTGTTCGGGTCGGACTACTGGGGTGGTCTGGTCAAGTGGATGCGCGACACGATGTCTGCAGAAGGAAAGATCGCGCCCGAGGACCTAGACATCATGTTTGTAACGGATGATCCGGCGGAGGCGTGTGCTCATATTGTGGAACGCTGTGAGCGGCGCCGCGTGATCCAAGAAGGGACGCTGCCCAAAAACGGGAGAGAAGTGTGTTGATTGACGGGGCACTCATGCTCACGGCGCTCATCGCGGGAGCTACCGTGCTTGCGTTTTGGCTCGACCGTAAGATCCCGGCGCTCTCGAAGCTTGGGGCTTCGCTCCTTGCCCTGATGTTCGGCGCCATTTTGTCCAACACCGGCCTGGTGCCAGCGGCATCTCCGGTCTACGACATGATTGCGGGTCCAGTCACCATGGTAGCCATCGCGTGGCTACTGTTGGCCGTGAACCTGAGCGACTTGCGCCTCGCCGGGCCGCGGATGGTACTGGCGTTCGGGATCGCGATAACGGGTACTGCACTGGGGGCGTTTGTCGGCGCCTTTCTCTTCGCCGGTGCGATAGGCGAGAGCACGTGGCAGCTCGCCGGTACGCTTACGGGGACCTATTCCGGGGGATCTCTGAATTTCGTGGGGGTTGCCCGAGGTGTTGGGCTACCCGCGGCCCTATTTGCTGGCGCAACCGCAGCCGATGCCCTCATGACCGGTGTTTGGCTTGGCGCCACGATGTTGTTGCCTCTGTGGATTGGGAAATTCTATCCGCCGGTTCCGGAGGCTGCGTTCGCACATCCTGAGGGTGTCGATGCCGGCGCCGCGAAGGGGACGCACCACCCGTTCTTTGTCACAGCATCTCTTTCGGTGCTGGATCTCGCGAAGCTGTTCGCCTTGGGAATCATCCTTCTGGCAGCGGCGGAGGGCGCAGCGGCGGGTCTGGGCGCGCTGGCCGCGACGGGTACGGTACCGGGCTGGATGGGTGGGATTCCCCCAGTGCTGTTTCTTACGACTTTCGCCCTCGTTGTCGGGCACACGCCGTGGTTCACGCGCCCCGAGGGAGCACTTCAGCTCGGAACGTTGGCGCTGCATTTCTTCTTTGTCGTGATTGGGATCTGGTCGCGGGTAGCCGAGATTGCCGCCGTCGGTTTCGAGGTTTTCTACTACACGGCTGTGGTTGTTGGCGTGCACGGGGTCTTCGTGTACGGGGTGGGGCGACTCGTGAAGCTCGACATTGGGTCACTTTCGGTGGCTTCGCAGGCCGCTGTTGGTGGGCCTTCCAGTGCGTTGGCGGTTGCGGTGTCTCGGGAATGGCCAGGTTTTATATTGCCCGGAGTGATCGTGGGCCTGCTAGGATATGCGGTTGGCACCTACCTGGGTTTCAGCGTGGCGTACCTCGTCCAAGGGATGGGGGTGGGCTTGTAGGGGTGCCCTCTGTTTCGCGCCAACCGGGCCCTGTCTTGTAACGAAACCCTGCCCCGGGCTACCTTTTCTGGCTCCCCTACGGATGTCTCCGGCGCGCAGCCGCCCAGGATTCGTTCAATTCGAGGTTGGGGCTTTTTCGTCTAGCGACGCCGCGTCCCGTTCCAGCACGGTCTGTTCACCGTGGTGCGAGGCGCCGGCTGGAGGATAGATGGCAGTGAAGACCGCGATGGATACGCCATACGGCTACACGCCCACCGGGAAGGACACCGGTGTGGTGAAGTCGAAGGGCAAGTCCAATATCCCGGCCCATGAGGGGTTGGAGACGATCGATATTCGAGCGCGAAAACCCGCGTGGCTAAAGGTCCGGTCTCCTGGGGGCGCGAACTATCTGCGCCTGCAAAAGATGATGCGGTCCGAGAACCTCCATACCGTGTGCGAAGAGGCCAGTTGCCCGAATATTGGAGAGTGCTGGGAGGCCGGTACGGCGACCTTCATGATCCTGGGCGATGTGTGCACGCGTGCCTGCAAGTACTGCGGTGTGGCCCACGGTATGCCGACCCAACTCGATACCGATGAGCCGCGTCGGGTGGCGCAGACCGTGGCATCGATGGCACTAGAGCACGTCGTGATCACGAGCGTGAATCGAGACGAACTGCCCGACGGCGGCGCCGGGATCTATGCCGACACGATTCGACGGGTGCATGAGGCCGTCCCCGGCTGTTCGGTCGAGGTGCTCATCCCTGACTTCAAGGGCGACGAAGCTGCACTCAAGATCGTCGTCGACGCGAAGCCCGCGATTCTCGGCCACAATCTCGAGACCGTGGATCGACTGCATCCAGACGTGCGCCCGGGTGGTCGTTACTGGCGGTCGATCTCGTTTCTCGGTGCGGTGAAGAAGATTGATCCCAATATGCTGACAAAGACCGGGATCATCCTTGGCATGGGCGAGGAGTTCGACGAAATCAAGCAGGCCATGTCCGACCTCCGGGAAGCCGCCGTGGACATCCTTACGCTTGGTCAGTATCTACGTCCTTCACCGATGCACATCCCCGTCGCTCGCTGGGTGACCCCTGAAGAGTTCGCTGAACTCAAACGGGTTGGTGAACAAGAGTTCGGCTTCAAACATGTGGAGTCCGGTCCGCTCGTGCGGTCCAGCTATCACGCCAAAGAGCAGGCGCGAGAGGTAGAGGCGGGAGGTCCCGGAAAGATCCAGAGTGTTCTGGAAGCGGACATCCCAGCCCCTGCCGAAATGAGACTCGAGCTCGTTCAACTCGAACTCGGCCGTCCTGGCCGACCGACGACAGGGTCCTGAAATGGCCGACGCCACAACCAAGAAGAAGGGCGCGAAAACAGACGTGCTGAAGCAATACGGAGTAAGCCCAGAGCTAGCGCTCGATATGATGCGCGACATGCTCCTCTACCGCCGTTTTGAGGAAAAGGCGGAAGAGGGCTACGCGATCGGAAAGATTGGCGGGTTCTGCCATCTACACATTGGCCAGGAAGGCGCGTGCGTCGGAAGCATCAAGCCGCTGCGGCCAGATGACTATGTGATGAGCGCCTATCGCGAGCACACCCAGGCGATCGCCAAGGGAGTGACTCCGAACGCCGTGATGGCTGAGCTCTACGGTAAGGCCGACGGCGCCTCCGGTGGAAAGGGGGGCTCCATGCACATTTTCGACGCTGAGGTGCGCTTCATGGGCGGGCACGGGATTGTCGGTGGTCAGGTACCGCTCGCGACCGGCATCGCCTGGAAAATCAAATACCGCAAAGAAGACAGCGTCGTGATCGTGTACATGGGAGACGCTGCGGTAAACCAGGGTGGCTTTCATGAGGCCCTCAACATGGCCGCGATCTGGGATCTGCCGGCGATCTATGTCGTCGAGAACAACGAGTATGGAATGGGCACCGCGTTCAGCCGTGTATCCAAAACCGACATGACCACGAAGGCTCTTCCGTACGGGATCCCGTGCAGCACGGTGGATGGGCAGGATGTACTGGCGACTTATGCACATTTTCGGGGCCTGGCCGAGGAAGTCCGAGGTGGTGGTGGACCCCGTTTTGTCAATCTGCAGACGTATCGTTTTCGCGGTCACTCGATGTCGGACCCGGTGTCTGGTACCTACCGTCCGACCAAAGAGGTTGAGCAGAAGAAGGCGGAGCACGATCCGATTGTGACGCTACGAGAACAGCTCTTCGCGGCCGGTCATCTTGATCAGGACGGGCTCGAGGTTATGGACCAGGAGGCCAGAAAGATCGCTCAAGATGCGGCTGACTTTGCCGAGAACTCGCCGCCGCCCGATGCGTCCCAGCTTTACGCGCACGTATGGGCTGAGATCAACGCCAACGGACGCCTCTTCTTTGATGGCCGGGGAGAGCACTAATGGCCGTCATTACGTATCGCGAGGCGCTCAACCAGGCCCTTCACGAAGAGATGGCGCGGGACCCAGACGTCTTCCTCATGGGCGAAGAGGTTGCGCAGTACGACGGGGCCTACAAGGTGTCCAAGGGCCTGCTCGCGGAGTACGGCGATATGCGGGTTGTTGACTCGCCCATCAGCGAGCTTGGCTTCACCGGCCTCTGTGTCGGCGCCTCGATGGCTGGGCTCAGGCCGGTGGTCGAGTTCATGACATTCAACTTCGCGTTCCTGGCGATAGACCAGGTGATTAATAGCGCCGCGAAGATGTACTACATGTCCGAGGGCCAATTCCCGATGCCGATCGTGTTCCGAGGACCGACCGGCGGGGCGCTCCAGCTTTCCGCCCAGCACTCCCAGGCGTGCGAGACGTATTACTCCCACGCACCAGGCTGCAAGGTTGTGACGCCAGCCACGCCCGCAGACGCGAAAGGGCTGCTCAAGGCCTCCATTCGGGACAACGATCCCGTCGCGTTCATGGAGGGAGAACTGCTCTATAACCTCAAAGGAGAGGTCCCCGAGGACGACGACTACGTCATTCCGCTCGGGGTGGCAGACTTGAAGAACGAGGGCGGCGACGTCTCTATCGTCACGCACGGCAAGATGGTACACGTGGCCTTACAGGCCGCGTCCAAGCTCGAGAAGGACGGCATCTATGCCGACGTGCTCGACCTCCGTACCATTCGTCCGTTGGACATGGATGCGATCCTGACCACCGTGCGGAAGACGAACCGCGTGGTGTACCTGGAAGAGGGATGGCCGTACGCTGGTACGGGCGCCCAAATTGTGTCGATGATCCAGGAAGAGGCATTCGACGACCTGGACGCCCCGATTCTACGTGTCACCCAGGCGGACGTGCCGATGCCGTATGCGAAGAACCTCGAGCTGCTGGCTAAGCCGTCTGCCGAGCGAGTGATCGAAGCGTGCAAGAAGGTTCTCTATCGATGATTCAGATCCGACGAGGCCACATGGTCGAGGACGGGCATAAATATGGCGACTAAGGTCCACATGGAGGCCCTGAGCCCCACAATGGAAGAGGGTCAGCTTGTTCAGTGGCTCAAGTCCGAAGGCGACGCGATCTCCAACGGCGACATCTTGGCAGAGATCGAGACGGACAAGGCCACTATGGAACTGGTGGCGCGCGGGGACGGCATCCTGCGGAAGATCTTCCTCGCGGCGGGCGGTACTGCGGGCGTGGGTGAAGTCATTGGCGTGATTGCTGCTGCCGATGAGGATATTTCCAGCATCGCAGGTGTTGGGGCTGGGGCTCCGGCCGCGGCGCCGCCGGCCGCAGCTGATGCGCATGTAGCTGCACCCGTGGCTCCACCTGTCGCCGCTGTGGCGCCTGCGGCGGTACCTGCTGCGGCACCCGCCGCAGCTCCGGCTTCCGCCCAGGGCGAAGGAGCGCGTGTTAAAGCTTCACCACTGGCCCGTCGTCTTGCTGAAGAAATGGGCGTGGATATCGCCCGCGTGTCGGGGTCGGGCCCCGGTGGTCGCATTGTGAAGCGCGACGTTGAAGACGCGAAGGTCTCAGGCGTGGCGGCTCCCGTTGCTGCTCCCGCCACATGGGCGACGGATGGCGTTGAGTTCGAGGACTTCCCCACGTCGCAGATGCGGAAGACCATCGCGAAGCGACTCGTCACGTCGATCGGGCCGGTGCCGACGTTCTATCTGACGATGGACATCGACATGGGTCGGGTGATCGATGCGCGAAAGAGCATCAACGCGATGCTGGAGAAGGACGGCATCCGCATCTCAGTGAACGACATTGTCCTCAAGGCGACCGCAGCCGCACTGCGCCAGCACCCCAACTGCAACGCGCAGTGGCACGATGGCTTCATCCGTCGCTTCAACGCGGTGCACATCGCCGTCGCTGTGGCGATCGACGATGGCCTGATTACCCCAGTCATCAAGAACGCGCACGCGAAGGGCCTCACGCAGATCAGTTCTGAAGTCCGTGAGCTTGCCGTCCGGGCCCGCGATAAGAAGCTCACGCCGGACGAGTACACGGGGTCGACGTTCTCGCTGTCCAACCTTGGGATGTTCGGTATCCATGAGTTCACGGCGATCATCAACCCTCCCGAGTCAGGGATTCTGGCGATCGGTGGGATCGAAGAGACCCCGGTCGTTGTGGACGGTCAGGTGACCGTGCGTCCGCGCATGCGGATCACGATGAGCTGCGACCACCGGGTGATCGACGGGGCACAGGGTTCGCGCTTCCTGCAGACGCTGAAAACCATGCTCGAAGAGCCTGCGGCGATTTTGCTGTAGACCGCGCGGTTTTCGGCCTGTACTATGACCGGGTCGGCCTTCGGGTCGACCCGGTCTCTTTGTTTTCACTGCGTACTCATGGGTCAGAGAGTTCAGTGACACCCGGCCTTCGAGCAGTGGATGGTGCCGCGGGAGTAACAAGGGTCGTGTGGCTACCGGGAGAAGTCCTCACCGTTGGGGTTTTGTCATGAGCATGAGAAGACAGTATCACTTGCGGGCAGCACCCCTCTACCTGGTCACGCTTTCCCTTCTGGCGGCGTCCGCCTGCAACTCAACCCCCGACTCCACTCCGGATCCCGCCGACCTCGTCTTGCTGGGCGGCTCGATCGTGACCCTCTCTGACGCAGGGACCGTCGAGGGACTCGCGGTTCGGGGCGAGCGGATCGTCGCGATCGGTTCGGCGTCGGATGTCCGTGCCTACATCGGCCCCGACACTAGGGTCGTCGAGCTCGCCGGCCGTTCGGTGATTCCGGGCCTTGCCGACAATCACTTTCATGGGATCGGCGGAGGGCCCGGCGTCGACCTGTCGCGCACCCGTTCCTTCGCAGACGTGCTCGACGCCATCTCGACACGGGCATCTGGGACCCCTCCCGGTGAGGTGATCGTTACGAACAGTGACTGGCACGAGGGTCAACTCACGGAGCAGCGGCTGCCCTTCCGGGACGATCTAGACCGAGCGACGACAGATCATCCGGTCGTGGTGGTGCGAGGCGGCCACGAGTACATCCTCAATAGTGCGGCGCTTGCGCGCTGGAACATCAATGAGTCGTCGCCGCAGGTCGCGGGCGGTCGCATCGGACGGTACGCGGACGGCAGGCTTAACGGGGAGTTGGTCGACCGTGCGAAAGACGCGGTGAGGCTCCCCAGGGCGCCGGCTCCGACACCCGAAGCCGCGCTCGATGCGCTCGCGGAGTCACACCAAACGCTCAATAGCCGGGGTATGACCAGTCTCCGCTACCCGGGCGGCAGTTCTGAGCAATACGAGGAACTGCAACGGCTCAAGGGAGAGGGTCGCCTGAACCTCCGCGTCGAATTCCTGATGCGTGCGCGGGGCTCGGTCGAGGCGGTCGCGGAGGCGATGGAAGCATGGCCGGAGCCCGACGAGGGTGACGAATGGCTCAAGATCGGCGGGGTCAAGCTCGGCGTTGACGGTGGCTTCGAGGGGGGACTCATGCGTGAGCCTTACGAAGAGCCGTGGGGCGAAGGCGGCACCTTCTACGGTCTGCAAACCGTGCCCCATGACCTGTTCGTCGAGACCGTTCGCACGTTGCATGCGGCAGGATGGCGGGTCGCGACCCATGCGGTTGGGGATGCCGCGATCGATCTCGTCCTGGATGCCTACGAAATTGCGAATGCGGATGCACCGTTGGACGGTCTGCGGTGGGTCATCGAACACGGCTTCATTCCACGCGACGACCAATTCCCGCGCATGCGTGCCCTGGGGTTGGGGGTTACCGCGCAGGACCATCTCTACCTCGCGGCACCGAGCCTGGTGCAGTATTGGGGTCAAGATCGCGCTGGGTGGACGACACCACTTCGCGCATACCTGGAAGCGGACATTCCCGTCTCGCTTGGCACGGACTCCCCGGTCGTCCCCTACGATCCGTGGTGGGTTCTTCACCACTTCACGACTCGTGAGACGATCAGCGGGGGGGTTGCCGGGCCTGACCAACGCGTCACCCGGCTGCAGGCGCTTCGCGCCGCCACAGAAGGTTATGCATACCTCACGTTCGCAGAGGATGAGCGGGGCACCCTCGCGGTAGGAATGCTGGCCGACCTCGCGGTGACTGCGGCGGACTATCTGAGTTGCGTAGACCCCTGCCTCGAGACGATGCAGGTGGATATGACCGTTGTGGGTGGCCGGGTCGTTTGGGAGCGTTAGCGCTCTTCAGCAGCGTTCTCGCAAAGAGGCCCCGTCCGGATTACCGGACGGGGCCTCGATGTTTCTGACCCGAGGGTCAGCACGCAGCAACCGAATTAGATCAGTTCCCCATACTCCACGGCGGAACAACCTCATTCATGCGGGCATACGCGATCAACTGCCCAAGATGCTCGTGCATGTCCGCCATCGCGGTCGCGATGTTCGCGTGCGTCGGCATTTCGTTGCCGAAATACGACGAATCAGACATGCGCTTGGCATCGTCCATGCCCTGCACGACGCCGATCAAGTAGTCGAACGATGCGTTCAGGTCAGCGACCATATCGGCCTGGGAGAGGGCGCCCTTAGCGGCTAGTTCAGCCCCAAATCCACCCACTGCGGTGGGACCGGGCTCAGCACCCCACGCTCCGGGAAACAAGTTGGCTTCCGCAACTGCCAGTCCTAACACCTCACCGAACGAACGAACGCCCTCCATGGGGCGCCATGCGTAATCTGACGGGTCGAAAGCCCCTGCCAGGGAAATAAATTTGTCCTTCATGCCCTCGATGTCTTGGACCTGGACGTCTTTCCAGGACGCAACCTGGGCTGACACTGTCGCGGGAAGAGCGAGCATCACCGCCATCACCGCCACACCCCAAACTGTCTTTCTCTGCATATTGCCTCTCTCTTATCTTGCTTCTAAGCGCGAAAATGTTGTACGACGATCATCGTACGATGGCGTGCGCGGAAGATGTCCTTGTGCCAGATGTTCATTTCGCCCGGCGGGAGGTGGGCTCGCGCGGGCGAAATGTGGCGCTTGGCGTCAGTCCGCCTTCATCGCCCTGATCGGATCGACCCCGGCTGCCCTCCGGGCTGGGATGTATACGGCGAAGGCCGCCACCGAGACCAAGAGCAGCGGGACGCCGAAGAAGGCCACCGGATCAAGCGCCTGCACGTTGTAGAGCAGCCCGCTCACCAGTTGGGCCGCTCCAAACGCTGCCACCAACCCGATGAACGTGCCAACCAACGCCAACTTCATTCCTTCCCCGACGACCAGCTTGAGGACGGATTGACGGCTGGCCCCCAGGGCCACGCGGATGCCGAGTTCACGACTCCGCTGCGACACCGAGTAGGCCATCACGCCGTAGATCCCGACGCCGGCGAGTAACAAACCGAGCACGCCAAAGATGCCGAGCACCGATCCGCCCAGGCGGGCGGGTAACGGCGCGATGCCCATGTGGTCTTCCATACTGCGCACGTCATACAGCGGCATATCGGTATCGGCGCTTCGCACGATGTTGCGCATCGCGGCGAGTACCGCCTGAGGGTCGCCCGGGGTCCGCGCGACGAGGGTCATGTCTGACCGATAACTCGCGTGGTAAGAGAGATACATGAACTCAAGGGGCGCCTCGCCGAGGCTCCTGTACTTTCCGGTTTCGACGACACCGATGACTTCTCGGTCCTCCCCGGCCGTGACTACCACTTTGCCAACAGCCGACTCGTTGGGCCAGAAGCGATCCGCAAAGCGCTTGTTCACGATGAGCGGGGGGGGCTCGGCGTCATCGGCGCGGGTGTAGCTTCTCCCCTGGAGAAGCTCAATGCCCATCGTCTCGAGATAGCCCTCCGCAACATACGCGTACATCAGGCTGTTTCTTTCGCCTTCGGCGAAGTGGTAGCCGGGTATGCTGATGCTTCTGTCCGCGTTCCCGAAGCCCAGCGGAATGCTGTTAGTCATCGCCACGCTCGTGACCTCAGGCAGTGCGCGAATGGCGTCTTGAACGCGATCAAAAAACTCTCTCGCTCGTGTTTCGTCGTAGCCTTGAAGGCCTGGGTCCAACGACGCCATGACAAGATTCGCCGGGTCCTCGAAGCCAGGGTCGATTTGTGTTGCCCCCTGCAAGCTGCGTAGAAACAGTCCGGAGCTGATGAGTAGGAGCAGCGACAGCGCCATTTGAGTCACGACCAAGGCGCTACTCATGCGCGAACGACCGAGCTTGCCGTTCGTCTCACCCTTGACCGCTGATACGGTCTCCGGCTTGGTCGCCTCGAGCGCGGGCGCCATCCCGAACACGATACCGGCCGCTACGGAAATCAGGGCCGTAAACCACAAGACGGAGCTATCTAGTTCCACATCGAGATTGAAAGGGCCGTCGATCGGTAAACGCACGTTGTGAAGGATACCGGTCGCGAGGTAGGCCAGGCCGAGGCCGGCGACACCTGCGAGCGCGCTGAACATGAGGCTCTCGGTGAGCAGTTGGCGAATGATTCGACCGCGACCCGCGCCGAGACTCAGACGAATGCCCATCTCCCGTTTTCGATCTCGCGCTCGGGCCAGGAATAGGTTGGCGACGTTGACGCATGTGATGAGTAGGAGCAGTCCGACCACAACCATCAGGACGGTGCTCATGCCCATCTGGGCGCTGCCGAAACGGGGGTGAATTCCGGCCTCGTTTTGCGAGACGAGAGTTGTACCGACCTGACTGTCATAGGCCTCCGGATACTCCTCCCGCAGCTGGAGGAGCATTGCGTCCATGCGCTGCTGAGCGTTCTCGATCGTCTGTCCCTCGCGAAGCCTGCCTATCGTATTGAAGCTGTTGCTCGTGCGCGCCTCTAGGAGGTTACTCCCTGGCCCGATCTGATTCATCATCATGATCGGCACGTACAACGGTACGTCAGTCACCATCATGGGACCCTTGAAGTCCGGCGGAGCGATACCGACGATTTCGAACGGTTGTCCATTTAGAAGGATCGTTGAGCCGAGCACGTTCCGGTTGCCACCGAAGCGGGTTTGCCAGAATCCATGGCCAAGCACCGTGACCGCATGCGCGCCCGGGCCCACGTCCTCCTCACCGGGAATGAACGCACGGCCGAGCACAGGAACGGCTCCATATGTCTGGAAGAAGTTGGCACTCGCCACTGTCCCGAGGATGCGCTCGCTGCGACCGTCGGCAGAGAGCGACATAGGCGCAAAAGTCCATGAGGCGACGGACTCAAACACCTCGGCCGAGCGATCTCGCACGTCCTGGTAGTGGGGTATCGAGTTGGACCCATAGGTGATGCCGGGCCACACGCGATAGATCTGGACGAGCTCCTCCGGAGACGCAGCTCCGGACAGGGGGCGAAGGAGGATGCCTCGCACGGCCGAAAACGTTGCGGCGTTAAGCCCGATTCCCAGCGCCAATGTGACCACAGCGGCCACGGTGAACATCGGGTTCTTCAGTAGCATACGAACGCTGAAACGAAGGTCGTGCATTAGGTCGTTCATCATCCGATCCACCCCTGTATATCGGTTTTCCGCATGAGCCATCGGAATCGAGGTCACGAAGTCGCGTAGCAAAAAGAGCACGAGGCGAATGCCGCCCCATGTGCTGACGAAGCAGGTTTCGCTTCGTCGGTCGTCGAATGCCTGTAAGAGGTCCGCGCGATAACGATCTCTGAACCCTTTCGGGTAGAGGTCGAGCAATTGCGCGTAGAACGCCCGAATCGTATCGCCCATTTTGGGACTACTAGACCGGCCGTCGCGGTCACTCAGGCGCCTAGGCGCTCTTGAGCCAGGTTGGCGGCCCGAAGGAGCCGGGAGGACTCCGCCCGGAGTGCATCGCTACCGAAGGGAGTGACGCGGTAGTAGCGGCGGCGCTCTGCGTGCAGACCATCTTCACCTGGATTGTCGGTTTCGATGATGAGCTCGGCGGCGAGCATCCGCTGCAGCGTCCCATACAGCGTCCCGGGGCCCATGACGATCCGGCCGTCGGTCAACTCCTCCACCTCTCGAGCTAGGCCATACCCATGCCGTGGGCCGCTCGCGAGGCTCACCAGCACGTGAAAGGCCGTGGGCGAAAGCGGGAGGACTTTGTCCAGCCTGACAGCTTCAGTCATGCGAACCTTCTGTTAATACATCGTTCGACGATATATGTCGCCTACGGATGTATGTCGCAGCCGGTTTCAGAAAGGTGTTCGCACCCTACGCCGTCCGGAGAACTGGGGGTTCAGGGCGCGACTTGGTCCGAGCGGACGCCTACCAGCCGCCCCCACCGCCCCCCACCGAAGCCGCCACCGCTAAAGCCTCCACCGCCTGAAAAGCCACCGCCACTAATGAAACCCGATCCGCCGCTGGAGCGAGGGCCCGTAGACATCGCTGTTCCCGCCGTCGAACTCATGCGGCCGAGGTTGTTGGTTAGATACAGGGGCCGGAAGCCCCCATCCCAACGACCGACGTACCAGCTCGGCGCTTCCGATAACATCCCTTCAAAGGCTGAAGCCCAGTGCTTTTCCACACCGAAGGCCATCGCGTACGGCAGAAACTTCTCGAACATCTCGGGCGTCTTTTCGATACGCTCGTACCGGTCTGACTCCACTCGGTCGAGGAATTCCTCGAATCCCAGAATGTGTTCTAGGGCCCGAGTTCCGCGCCCCGTCCGAGCCGGCATAAGGAAGCCAAAGACAAAAATGGGAACGGCAGACCCGACGGCGGACAGAATCGCCGTGAACAGCGACATCTGCAGCCAGCCGGCCAGCGGGACTCCGCCCGCCAATCCGACGACCAAAACCACGACCACCCCCGCCATGTACCCTTCCATCGTCTTGTCTGGACGATGCGTGTAGTAGCCTCGATCCATCAGTTCCTCATAGATCGCGGACTTGATTTCGGGCAATTGTGTGTAGAACTCGGCCTGGAGGTCCGATAGGAGTGCCTCGTCCTTTCGCGAGCCAAAGACACCCTTGAGCAAGCGACGCTCGTGCTTCTGGAGCTCATCCCAAGAATCCCTGCCGCGGACCCGCACGATGCGGTAGTCGGTGCTGGCGAACCACTTGCGGATGCCCGACTCCTCGACCTCCTCGATCCGAACGAAGCCTCGAACCGCGAGGTCAACCAGAGCCGCGGTGATGTCTCCCATGTCGGGACGGTTGTCGAGCAGTGTGCCCGCCTGAGCCGGAGTCAGGCCGTCGGGCGAGTCATACTGGGGTGCGATCGGCAGCCGACGTGGGTCCCTGCCACGGGCATGCCAAGTTTTCCACATGAAGCCTAGGCTGAGAATTGGCAGGAGGAGCAGCCAGTTGGCTTTCAACAAAAGCACTGTTTTATATAGGAATGACGGGCGACTCAGGACTCCAGGGTTCCAGGCCACTGCGACCGTGACCCCCTCGCGATAACCCAGTTGACCCGTCGTCTCAAAATAGAACCCATCTTCTATTTTGGTGGCGCGGGCACCGTCCTCCGTGGCTCCGTAGCCTCCCGTCCAGGACGCGGTCCTCAGGCCGTCCAGTCCGGGCGGCAGAAGGATGGTGGCGGTCGCCACCCGGATGGGGATCTCCCATTCGTCACCGGTGACGTTCCAATAGAGCTCCTCGTACTCTTGCCAGAACTTCAGCCCGTTCGGTACACGGTACCGAATCACCACAGTACGGACGGCGTTTGCGGCGCCTGGCACCCGGATTCTCAGCTTCCTGTAGTGCCTTTCACGCTTGTTTTGGTACTCGAGCGGCGTCGCATCTGCTCCGGTGACCGAGATGTCTTCGACGCGGAGCCGGTACGAGAAGCCTTGTGGCTTGGGTACTCCACCGGAATCGTACGGAAGATGCGGTTCCAGGGACCGTTGAAACGCACCTGAATTTCTTCACGGACGTCGATCCAGCCGTTCTCCTCGACCCGTACGGTGGCGTCGAACCGTTCGATGATCAGGCTTCGCGTTTGGGCCGGGATCTGAGCAGGAAGAAGTAGACACAGGACCACCAGGACCGCCGCCTGGATGGTCAGGCTCTCGGTCGCGCGCGCGCAATTGACGATTCGCATTGTGGGCGACTAGCTGTCGTCGCGACCGAAATCGACCTTCGGCACCGCCTTCTCTGCCTCTTCGATCTCAAAGAATTCCCGCTGAATAAAACCGAACGAGCGAGCGATGAGCACGCTCGGGAAGGTCTGCGTTTTGGTGTTGAAGTCTCGGACAACCGCGTTGTAGTACCTGCGCGCTTGTGAGAGTTGCTCCTCGACCTGGCTTAGTGTCGCTTGGAGTTCCTGAAAGCCACCCGCAGCCTGTAGTTGTGGGTAGGCCTCTGAGAGTGCAAACAGTGACTTAAGCGCGCCAGAAAGCATGTTTTCCGCACCGGCTTTGGCCGCAGGCCCTTGAGCTGACATCGCGCTGGAACGTGCCTTGATGACGCCCTCGAGGGTGTTCTTTTCGTGTCCGACCTACCCCTTCACCGTCTCGACAAGATTCGGAATGAGGTCGTAGCGCCGCTTCAGTTGGACATCGACGTCCGCCCACGCCCCGTGGCCGTCTCTCTAAGACGCACGAGCGAGTTGTACATGAAAACCGCGACGATCACGATCGCACCGACGACAAATAGCTCAACCATGACGTTTCTCCCTCCAGGCGTGGTGTTCTGGTGCACCGGAAGCAGCACGATTCTATCTCCCGCGGGCACATTCTGGCAAAAATCCCGCTCCTCAGGATGTGCCCCTGGTACGCAGAGCGGCCCCTCCTTCTTCAATGTCTGGCTCTTTCACCTTTACCCTCCGACCCGTCCGATCTACCTTCGACCCTTAAATAGTTGATGCGTATCCAGGGTCCGATTCGACCCATCAATAGAGAGAGAGGCACAGGGTGGCTGGCAATAACGGCGGGCGCTTCGATTTGATCATCGTTGGCAGCGGGCCTGGCGGTTACGTCGCGGCGATTCGTGGCGCGCAGCTCGGACTGAATGTTGCTTGTGTGGAAGCGGACGCACTGGGTGGTGTCTGCCTCAACATTGGCTGTATTCCCACGAAAGCGATGCTCACCAGTGCTTTCCTGGTGGGGGAAATGAAGAACGCAGCCCAACACGGGATTGTTGCGAAAGAGGTCTCCTTCGATCTCGGGCCCGCGCAAGAACGCAGCCGGCGGGTGGCAGATCAGATGGCCAAGGGCATCGGCTTCTTGTTCAAGAAGAACAAGGTCACGCACATCCAGGGCTACGGGCGCCTCAAGGGCAAAGGGAAGGTCGAGGTCGAAGACGCGTCCGGTACGAAGACCCTCTACGACGCGACCCATGTGCTCTTTGCTACGGGTTCGCGGCCCCGTGACCTCCCGGTCCTGAAGATCGATGAGGACCGCATCTGGTCATCGACGGGTGCGCTCATGCAAACCACCGCGCCGAAGACCCTCTTTATTGTTGGCGCCGGGGCTATTGGGATGGAGTTCGCCGACGTGTACGACGCGTTTGGCACCAAGGTGACGGTCGTTGAAGCGCTCGACCGCATTTTGCCGCTCGAAGATGCTGAGATCTCCAAGTTCATGGAGCGAACCTACAAGAAGCGTGGCATCGACATTCACGTCGGCGCTCGTTTCGAGAACGCCGTAGTCGGAAAGGAAGGCGTCACCGTCACCTTCAAGGACGCCAAGGGTGAAGTACAGACACTGGAAGTCGACTACGTGCTCTCGGCCGTTGGACGTGTGCCGAACTCCGAAGATCTGGGACTGGCCTCGGCCGGCGTGAAGGTCGATGAGCGGGGCTTTATCCTCGTCGATACCGCGCTTGCGACGAACGTTCCGGGCGTCTATGCGATCGGTGATGTGGCGGGGCGCCAGCTCTTGGCCCATAAGGCGAGCCATGAGGGAATCGTTTGTGTCGAGCACATCGCGGGCGTCGGTCACGGCACCGTGGATTACGGAAACGTGCCGAACTGCACGTACTGCCACCCTGAAGTGGCCTCCGTCGGCCTGACGGAAGCGCAGGCTAAGGAGCAGGGGCACGACATTGAGGTGGGTAAGTTCCCATGGGTCGGCGTAGGTCGCGCCGTAGCCTCCGGCCACTCCGAGGGATTCATCAAGGTTATTCGAGACAAGAAGTATTCTGAGATCCTGGGGGCTCACATCGTTGGCCCTCATGCGACTGAGTTGATCGCGGAGTTCGTCATTGGTCGCCACTTGGAGGCCACTGTCGAAGAACTTGAGAAGGCTATGCATCCGCACCCGACCCTTTCTGAGGGTGTAGCCGAGGGGGCCTTAGCCTCTTTGGGAAGACCCATACACGTGTAAACCCTATGCTACCGCCGGATCTCACCAGCACGTCGCATGTCGACGGCCCCGCTACCCGTGAGTGGACGGACAATCAGGAGAGAGCGCTAAGGCTATGGATCTCCCTGGCGCGCTGTTATTCCACCTTCTCCAAGGCGATCGCGTATAAGGTGCAGGAGTACGATCTGACTACTCCGCAATTCGGCGTACTGGAGGCACTCTACCACCTCGGGCCGCTGTCGCTCGGAGAATTGGCGGAGAAGCTGCTCGTGACCGGAGGAAATGTCACCTACGTGATGGATCGCCTGGAGGATCAGGGTCTCGTGTACCGTGAGCGCTCTCCGGAGGACAGACGCGTTATTCAGGGGAAGCTCACGGCCGCGGGCCGCGACAGGATCGCGAGCGTGTTTCTTGGGCACGCTAAATATGTGGAGAGCCTGGTGCGACACCTCTCGCCAGAGGATCAGAGTGAACTCCGAGGCCTGCTCAAGTCACTTGGTGTCGCGATCCGAGAGCACGATCTAGGCTAATCCGGCGGACCGCGCTTCCTCAACAGCCTTCTCGGGGTCGCTGGTTACGCCTCCGCTTCAGCCGGCGCCTCAATACCCCGAATCTCTAGGATCTTCAGCAGTGCCTCGCCAATCTTGTTGTTCGGCGTAGAGGCGCCAGCGGTCAGCCCAAGTTGGAAAGGCCCTTCGGGTAGCCAATCGCTGTCGGTCACCTCCGGAGAGTGCGGATCCAGTTCGATCTTGTGACGAATCGTGCCTCGGGCCACGTCGATGCAGTCAGCGTCTTCCACATGGAATGTGCGCGTATGCTTCTGGCATAGATGTGCCAAGTGGTTCGTGTTGGATGAGTTATAGCCGCCGATGACCAGCATCACATCCGGAGGCTGCTGCATCATATCAGCTACAGCATCCTGACGTTCCTGAGTAGCAGAGCAGATCGTGCCGAATGAGCGAAAGTGGGTCGACGCGTGCTCGTCGCCGAACCGTTCTACCATGGACGCGTGAATCGCCCAGCCGATCGCTAGCGACTCCTTTGCGAGCATCGTGGTCTGGTTTGCCACACCGACGTGGAGGAGGTCGGTGTCGGGGTCGAAGCCCGGCGAGGTCTTTGTCGCAAAGTGCTCGATGAAGGCCTCGCGCGAGAGCTTTGAAGGAGCATCCGATATGTAATCACGAATCAGCTCTGACTCCGCCATGTCCCGCACGATGATAAACTTGCCGCCTTTGTGTTTGTTGACCTGAGATGCGGTGGCTCGGGACTCCTCGTGGGTGTGCTTCCCGTGGATCACTGCGGTGAAGCCGTCCTGGGCGTACTTGTCCACCCGCTTCCACACGTGGAGTACTGAGCCACAAGTTGTGTCGACCATGATGCAGCCGATGTTGCTGAGGGCTTCAAAGTCGTGGAGGGTCACACCAAACGCCGGCATAATGACCACGTCGTGCGGGGTCAGCACCCCGAAGTCGAAGACACCGTCCGGATTCGCATAAATGAAACGGATGCCCATCTCGGTCATCCGCCCATTCACATGCGGATTGTGGATGATCTCGCCGACAAGGTAGATGGTCTTGTCGGGGAATTTGTGGACCGTCTCATAGGCGTAGTCGACGGCCCGGTCCACCCCGTAGCAGAAGCCGAACTCCTGGGCGAGCCGGACCGTGACGTCACCAAAGACGTCTGTGTATCCCTGGCTACGGATCCGCTCAACGAGCGCCGAGTGATACTCGGAGTCGATGATCGGCTTGAGTTCCTTCTTCAGGCCAAAGCCCTTGCGGAAATAGGTCTGCTCTATCGTCATCCGTGCTGGCGCTGGTGGGGCGAAGTCTTCAACGAAGTTCTAGGTCTCGGGATACACCGGGCTTGTTTGGCTGGTCCCGGCGCGTCACAAGTTGGCCGTGTAGCGGGTGGGATTCAACTCGTTCGCGTGCCGTGGGTGAACCTCTACCCCACCCCCGTGGGTAGTGCTTCACATGAACGTGCTCGGCCGGATGGCCCTCTTTTTCGTGATCGTACCCATTGTGGAACTCATGCTGCTGATTGAGTTGGGGCAGCGGGTTGGGCTATTGCCCACGCTCGCTCTGGTTGTCGCCACCGGGGTAGGAGGCGCCGCCTTAGCGCGTGCCGAAGGGCTCCGCGTGTTCTTCCAGTTCCAAAAGGAGTTGGCGCAGGGACGCCTGCCGGGGCAGGCGATGCTCGACGGTGCTGCGGTTCTTATCGGTGGCGCGTTTCTGCTGACACCGGGCGTCTTGACTGACCTATTGGGGTTCTCGCTGCTCTTTCCGCCGACTCGCCGTTGGATTCAGCGGCGGGTGCAGAGGGTGCTTGAGCAGCAGGTCAAAGAGGGGACCGTGCGGGTCGTCAGCATGGGTGCTGGTGGTTTCGCCGGTGGGTTTGGCGCGGGGGGATTCCGGGGCGGTTTTAGCGGCGACGCGGACCCAACCCAGGGTCAGACTGAACTGGACCCCGCGAAGGGCGTTGAACTCGGCGGCCCTGGGGGCGACTCCTCAGAGGTTCCGTAGGTCCAGCGTGGGCAACATACGTGCGGGCCGCCGATGGTGGGTGGCCTGCTCGTAGCTATACGCCAGACGGATCAAGCCGGCTTCGTCCCACGCGCGCCCAAAGAAGAGCATGCCGATGGGAAGGCCGTGAACGAAGCCCATGGGAACGGTGATGCTCGGGTACCCCGCCACCGCGGCGTTGCTCGACGAACCAAGGCTAGAAAGCCCCCCGTTGATGAGGTCGGTTTTCCAAGCTGACCGGGTCGTGGGCGCGACGATGGCGTCGAGTTGATGTTCTTCCATGAGTGCGTCGATCCCTTCGTCCTGCGAGTATCGGCGCGCGGTCTCTTTCGCCTCCAAGTACTCCCGGCTGGACAGGTCGCCCTTTTCGTTCGCCTCGATCACGATCTCCTGACCGAACCACGGCATCTCACGGCCGAGATTTGACTCGTTGAAGGCGATGAGGTCATCTAGGGTCCTCATGCCAAGCTCGGGTGCGACGGACTGGAAATAGATCTCCAGGTCTGCCTTGAACTCGTACAGGAGCACCTGATAAGACGGCTCGCTGATCAGGCGGCGGTTCACGAGATTGGCATTGTCGATGATGGTCGCCCCCGCGTTGGCCATCGCAACAATCGCGGCCTCCATGAGCCCGTCACGGTTCGGGTCGGCGCCGAAATAGCTTCGTTCGATGCCGATTCGGGCACCCTGCAGGGCATTTGCGTCCAGGAACGTCGTGTAGTCCGTGCCGGCATACTGCGCGGCTGGGGCGCTCATCGGGTCACGCGGGTCGGGGCCGGCCAGCGCGGTCAACATCGCCGCCGCGTCCGCGACGGTGCGGGTCATGGGCCCGGCGGTGTCCTGCGTGTGCGCGATGGGGATGATCCCGGCTCGGCTCACCAAGCCGACCGTGGGCTTCAACCCCACCACACCATTAACCGACGACGGGCACACGATCGAACCGTTCGTCTCCGTACCGATCGAGCCGGCACAGAAGTTCGCCGAGGCGGCGGCCCCTGACCCGGCCGAGGATCCACAGGGATTCCGGTCCACCGCATAGGCGTTTCCGCACTGTCCGCCGCGGCCGCTCCAGCCTGAGCTAGACCGGGTCGAACGGAAGTTGGCCCACTCGGAGAGATTGGCCTTGGCCAAGATGATGGCGCCGGCCGCCCGGAGTTGCGCTGCGACATGGCTGTCTCGCGAGGCCACGTGTCCCTCAAGCGCGTATGAGCCCGCAGTGGTCGTCATGCCATCCGCGGTGTCGACATTGTCCTTCACTACGATGGGAATGCCGTGGAGCGGGCCCCGGATGTTGCCGGCGGCTCGCTCGGCATCGAGTTCTGCTGCGATGCGGATGGCGTCGGGGTTGGTCTCGATAATGGAGCGAAGCTGTGGGCCCTGGCGGTCTAGGGCCGCGATCCGGTCGAGATAGAGCTGGGTGATTTCTGCCGAGCTCCGCCGTCCTTCGGCCATATCTGCGGAGAGTTCGGCGATGGTGGCCTCTTCGAGTTCGAAGGCCTGAGTCGTCCACCAGGGTTCGGCGTTGGCCCCGTCTTGAGCGGCGTCGGAGGGAGCGCAGGCTGCCGTCCCAACGGTCGCCGCCGCAGCCGCACCTAGGCTCCCAACCTTTATGAAATCACGCCGATCCATGCTTCCGCTCATGTGTCCTCCAGTGTGGTCCGAGTAGCGCAAGCTGCTTTACCGCCATAACCGGGCGCAAGGAGCAAGCCCGCTCCCCCCCGTGCCAGCGGCCCTGGAACGCGCATCCCTTGGAATCCGCGAGTCAAACATCTTGGCCGACCTGCGGCCTCCAGCCTAGCTTACACCGTCTTTTCCACACCACTACCTGAAGCCCGCCATGAGCCAAGACATATCGTTTCTCGAGCGACTCCTCGACGCCCAGGGTCCTTCTGGTTTCGAGGTCCGACCCGCACGGGTGTGGCGCGCCGAAGCAGAGACCTTCGCCTCCGACGTCCACGTGGACGTAACCGGCAACTCCTTCGCGACCGTGAATCCAGGCGGGACGCCGCGGGTGATGCTGGCAGGACACATCGACGAGATCGGCCTACAGATTACCCACATTGGGGATGACGGCTACATCTACATCGATGAAATCGGTGGCTGGGATCCCCAGGTTCTTGTGGGTCAGCGCGTCTCGATTCTTTCCCGTCGCGGCGACGTGCCCGGCGTGATCGGGAAGAAGGCCATCCACCTCATGACGGTTGACGACAGGACCAAGGCGTCGGAAACGAAGAAGCTTTGGGTCGACGTCGGCGCAACGTCGAAGGACGAGGTGGCCAGCCTCGGCATTCGCGTGGGTGACCCGATGGTGCTCTCCCAAAGCCTACTGCGCCTGGCGGGCGATCGTATCGCGAGCCGAGCGATTGACGATCGGATTGGTGCGTTCGTGGTGCTCGAGGCGCTTCGCCTCCTTGCGGCAGACCCACCAACGGCCTGCACCACCGCCGTGGCCACTGTTCAGGAAGAGATTGGATATTCAGGCGGCGGCGCGCGGTCGAGTGCCTATGCCATTGAGCCCGACGTGGCGATCGCGGTGGACGTGACGTTCAGTACAGATGTGCCGGACGTAGAGAAGAAGGAGCTGGGCGACCACAAGCTAGGTGGGGGGCCGGTCTTGAGTCGTGGCTCGGCGGCACATAACGGCGTATTCGAGATGCTGGCCTCGGTGGCGGAAGATGAGGGAATTCCGTACACGATCCAAGCATCCCCAAAGGCCACGCGTACTGACGCGGATGGCATCTTCCTGACTCGTTCGGGCGTTCCGACCGGTCTGGTGTCCATACCGAATCGCTACATGCACTCCCCAAACGAGGTCGTGAGCATCCAGGATCTCTTCCAGTCGGCGAAGCTGATTGCTGCGTTCATTCGCCGGCTCACACCGGAGACCGACTTCACGCCGCGTTAACTCGGGAAGTCAAAGTTTGAGAAGGAGATGGGGTCGACTGGGCTCTGCCGTTGACCCCCCTTCGCACCTTCTCTACCCTTCGTGCCCTGGTCGTTGGGACCGCGGAACCTCCTCATTGTGAGGGGCGCCGACCACCAGGACTTCGTAGTAAGCTCGCACGGGACCGCGCCGGAGCGGGTGTGACGTCTTGATGGAAGTGAACAGAATGGCTTTGGAAGCTGGAATTGTCGTAAAGGCCCTGCAGGTCATGCGCGACGAGGGGCACCTCTCGGACGCATTGCTCCGGAAAGCAGTTCGCTCGGTCGCGGAGTCTGACGACGAGAGATACCACTGGGTTGGCGTGTACTTGCTGAACGAGGCCGACCAGGAGCTTTGGCTGCACAATTACGTGGGACCCGGCACTGAACACTCCAAGATTCCCGTCGGTAAGGGTATCTGCGGGCGTGCCGTGGCAGAGCGTACGAACCTCAATGTTCCCGATGTCAGCAAGGAGGAGAACTACATCGCTTGCCAGATGGAGACTCAGTCTGAGCTGATCGTGTTGATCCGTGCTGGAGACGAGATCTACGGGCAGATCGACATCGATTCTGATGACATGGATGCGTTTACCGAAGAAGACGAAACGTCGTTGATGGCCATTGCCGACAAGCTCGCCGAGCAGATCGCGGCGGAGCGGCGCAAGGAGTAGTTCATACGTGAGGGACCATCCGCTTTTCCTCAACGCCGGAAATGCTGGTCCCTTTACACTCGATGGGACGCGGACCTACCTCGTAGGGCGCGACACCGTCGCGATTATCGACCCGGGCCCGGACGTGGAAGACCACGTCCGGGCCTTGGCGTGTGCGGTTGCCGCTGCCGCCGACGTGAAGATCGTGCTGACCCACGGCCACCCGGATCACGCTGGGGCCGTCAGGGCGCTCGCGGAACGGACGGGAGCCTCGGTATATGGGCCGGATGGTATCGGCGACGTGACCCAGGTCATTCGTGATGGCGACCGGATCGAGACGGACCAGGGTTCGCTGGTCGCGGTCCATACACCGGGCCACACGCGGGAGCACCTCTGCCTTTTATGGGTGGAACGCTCAGCGCTGTTTGCGGGCGATCACCTGCTGGGACAGGGTGACACCACCTGGGTGGCTGAGTATCCCGGGTGCGTTGCGGACTACTTATCATCACTTGAGCGACTGCGAACCCTAGACCTGGACGTGGTTTACCCTGCGCACGGTCCGCCGCTTCAGGATCCTACGGCTGCCATCGATCGTTTCGACCATCACCGGCGGGCGCGCATCCGCCAGGTCGAGGAAGCGTTGGCTCGGCATCCGACCGCAGACGCTCGGCGGCTCTTAGAGGTCGTATATGGGGACTCTCTGCCTCGCGGAATGGAGAGCCCGGCGCTCCAGAGCCTGGGCGCTCTCTTGGAGTACGTAAGGGATTTGCGCCCGTCATGAAGGGGGGTCTGTTGCATCGCCGCTTCATCGCGGAGTATGGTCCTATATGAGTTCCCCACTCCCTGCAGCCGTCGTCCGAAGTCTCCGTGAGATTGTCGGACGGGGCCACCTGATCACCGAGCCCGATCGGCTTGTTGTCTATGAGTCGGACGGCCTCACCGCGTACCGAGTCCCTCCCCGTGCGGTGGTGCTGCCAGCCTCCACTGAAGAGGTGTCTCGCGTAGTGGCCGTGCTCCATGCAGCGAACATCGCGGTCATTCCGAGGGGAGCCGGTACTGGGCTGTCTGGCGGCGCGCTTGCAACAGCTGAGGGCGTTGTGGTTGGCACCGCTCGAATGAACGCCATTCTCGAGATCGATGCCTCCAATCGACTTGCGCGGGTGCAGCCTGGGGTCATCAACGCGCGACTCACGGAGGCCGCAAAGCCTCACGGACTTTACTACGCCCCAGACCCCTCGTCCCAGAGTACGTGCACGCTCGGGGGCAATGTGGCGGAGAACTCGGGCGGGCCTCACTGCCTGAAATACGGCGTGACGTCGCGTTACGTGACGTCACTCACGGTGGTTCTTGCGCACGGACGTGTCGTGAGCCTCGGAGGCGCCGGGGCCGACCCGAACGCGTCTTTGGATCTGGTTGGGCTCTTCGTGGGGTCCGAAGGGTGCTTTGGAATTGCCACGGAAATTGAGGTCCGCCTACTTCCAATCGCCGAGGGTGTACGGACGCTTCTTGGCATTTTCGACACCATGGAGGCTGCCGGTCGGGCCGTGACGTCCATTATGGGTATCGGGTTACTGCCGGCCGCGATGGAGATCGTAGACAATGCGACGATCCGGGCCGTCGAAGCGAGCGTGTTTGCTGCTGGCTATCCGATAGACGCGGGTGCTGCGCTCATCGTCGAGTTCGACGGTACCGAGGCTGGGCTGGACGCGGATGCTGATCGTGCAGAAGCATGTTGTGTGCAGGAGGGCGCGTCCGCGGTGCAACGGGCTGCCGAGGCGGACCACCGCGCCGCTCTGTGGAAGGGTCGCAAGAAGGCGTTCGGCGCGATGGGTCGAATCGCTCCCGACTTGCTGGTGCAGGATGCAACCGTGCCGCGAACGCGGCTGCCGGAAGTCCTCGTCCGTATTGCCGAGCTGGGAGAACGATACGACCTGAAGATCGCGAATGTCTTCCACGCTGGGGACGGCAACCTGCATCCAAACATCCTCTTCGACAGGCTCGACTTGGACGAACTGGACCGGGTCGAGCGTGCCTCGAAGGAGATCATGGCACTGTGCGTCGAGGTCGGCGGCACCATCACCGGAGAACACGGTGTGGGCATCGACAAGCGCGACTATATGCCTCTTGTCCACGGGCCGGAAGAACTGGCGGCTATGGCGGCGGCAAAGGCGGTGTTCGACCCTGACGGCCTGTTCAATCCCGACAAGGTTCTGCCGCTCCGGACTCAAGGCACCGAGCCGGCAGCCGGGGCTGAGGCGTGACAGAGCGCGTGACGACGTCGCTTTCGGACGTGGTGCCGGAGGAGGCACTATCGCTGCCGAGCACGGACTGGGGTCGGTTCGGTCCCGGCGCCAATGTGGTTGTGTGCCCCAGCAACGTCGATGAGGTTGCCGCGACGATCCGCTGGGCTGGTGCGACGGGCACGCGGGTGGTGCCCATAGGCACCGGGAGGCACACGGAGGGAAACGAGCCTTCCGGAGACTTCCTTCTGCTGTCGACCTCGCGCATGGCGTCGGTTCAGATCTACGAGCCGGGAGACCTTACCCTCACTGCGGAGGCCGGTCTGGGCATCTCCGCACTGTCCAAGGTGACCGCAGAGAATAGGCAATGGCTCCCTTTTGATCCTGTTGATTTTCCACGCAGATCCCTGGGTGGCCTGGGAGCGGCTGGCCAGACGGGGCCGTTGTGGACCGGCTATGGCGAACTCAAGAACCACATCCTTGGCATGACGGTAGTGTGCGGCGACGGGCGATTCCTCAAGCTCGGCGGGCGTGTCGTCAAGAACGTCGCCGGCTTCGATATTCTGCGGCCCGTGGTCGGGAGTCGCGGCGCCCTGGCTGTCATCACCTCGCTCACGGTGCGTCTCTTTCCCCGCCCCGTCGTCGACCGGCTCCTTGTGCTTGAGGCGAAAAGCCTGGTGGACTTGGTAGGGCCCGCTCGAGCTGTGGCGATGGCGTCCGTCCTCCCGGCATCGATCGTGCTCGTACGTGAGCGAAACGTGTGTCAGCTACTCGTACGACTACATGGGGCCGCTGAGACCGCAGATGCGGATCAACGGACGGTGGAGGCCGCAGCGGGTGTCCCGTTCGTTGCGGTGGACGGCGGGTCGGCCCGCGTACTGGCGGACTCGGTGCGAGATATCGGGGGGGAGTCCGACCTTGCGCTTCACGCCTTTGTTTTGCCGTCTCGCCTTCGGGAGTTGTTGGCGATCGTCAACGACATGGTCGACCTGAACGTTTGTGCCGATGTCTACCGTGGCTCGCTGCGCGTGAGCTGTGCGCCCGAAGCAGACGCGGACGAAATCGCGACGCGTGTGCGACACGGTATGGAAAGAGTTGCGGAAGACGTGGTGGTCGAGCGGCTGCCTCGTGGATCGACTCACTCGCTAGGTACGAGCCGCGTGCGGTCGGATGCTGTACTCGAACTGGAGCGCGGGGTGAAGCGCGTATTCGATGCGGGCAATGTCCTGTGGGATGGCCGACCATGACCAAAGCGCTCTCTGACGCACTTGAGACGCAGCGGGAGCGACTGCTGCCCTGTGTGCACTGTGGCTTTTGCCTCCCGGCATGTCCGACGTACACGCGTTTGGGCGACGAAAACGACTCCCCCAGGGGCCGCCTGCATCTCATGCGCTCGGTGGTCGAAGGCCGTATGAGTCCTGCGTCGGACGCGTTCCGGACACACATCGATCGCTGCCTCGGCTGCCGGGCGTGCGAACCCGTGTGTCCGTCCGGGGTGGAGTACGGCACGCTACTCGAATTGGCTCGGGAAACCGTCGCCGAACACCACCCGCCTGGGCTCCTCACTCGGACGCTCCTCGCGGTCATGGCCCAACCGACCGTGCGTGGTGCGTTCATGTGGAAGAGTAGGGTCATAAGGGGGTCGGGCCTGGCCGGAGTGATGGCGAGAATGATGCCGAATGTGGGTCCGTTTAGGGGTGCCAAGCTCGGTTTGGCGATGCTTGCGGCTTCCGCGCCGTGGCGGCCGCCTAGGGCGACGCGAGCGGATCGGTCCGTAGGGTCACTGGCCTCAAGAGTGCCTCCTTCCGCCAAGCGCGGGCGCGTGGGCGTGCTAGCCGGCTGCGTGCAGCAAGGACTGTTCGCCCGTGTGAACGATGCGACCGTGCGGGTCCTTGAGGCGAACGGGTACGAGGTTGTCACGGTGCCCCGCCAAGACTGCTGCGGTGCCCTGCACGCGCACGGAGGTGACCTCGACCGCGCCAAGAGGCTGGCGCAGGCGAATATCGACGCATTCGACGGCGTCGAATTGGATTGGGTCGCCGTAAACGCGGCTGGCTGTGGCGCGGCCATGAAGGAGTACGGCACACTCTTGGAGAACGATCCGGCGTGGTCGGGGCGCGCCTCGTCGTTTGCAGCGCGGGTGCGGGACGTCACTGAGCTTCTCGCTGACGTAGGGCCTAAGATAGGTGCCGAGGTCCAGTGTACGATCGCCTACGACCATCCGTGCCACCTGCTGCATGCGCAAAAGGTGGAGCGAGCGCCGCTCGCTGTCCTGGCGGCGGTCCCGGGCGCGGAAGTGCGCGTTGTCGAACGGGCCGATGAGTGCTGCGGAGGGGCTGGGATCTATGGTATTACGCACCCGGACCTGGGAGGCCAGATCGGCCGGGACAAGGTCGCAGCGGTGCGCGCATGCGGTGCGGACGCGGTCGCGACCGCCAATCCAGGTTGTATGATGCAGATCGGAGCAGGTCTCTATATAGAAGGCGCCCCAGAGGGTGTCTTGCACCCGGTGGAACTGCTCGACGTGAGCTACCGGCGGGCGGGTTTTTACCATTGAGGGGGGCAGGTTGAGCAAAGGGTCCGAGCGCGCTGCCGCGGTCATGGAGCACCTCTCGGCGCAGCGCGACGAAATGGTCGAAATGCTCCTCGCATTATCTCGACTTGAGTCGCCTACCGATGTCGTTGCCTCGCAAGCTGCGGTTCAACGGCAACTCACGGATGCGCTTGAGGAGTTGGGCTTCGGCGTGAGCCACAGACGGGGGCATGAGACGGGTGGGTTCCTGTTCGCCAAGGCTCGGACGCGCGTGCGCGGCCGACCGGCGCAGCTCTTGATTGGCCATTGCGATACTGTGTGGCCCCTCGGAACCACTCAGTCGATGCCTGTCGTGCATGAGGATGGCATCGTGCGCGGGCCCGGCACCTTCGACATGAAGGCCGGACTCGTACAAGGGATCTTCGCTCTGCGGGCGCTGCGAGACCTCGGTCATGAGCCCCCGCTGACTCCGGTGTGGTTCATCAACTCGGACGAGGAAACGGGCAGCCCTGAATCCCAGCGTTACGTCGCGCTCGTCGCGCGCCATGTGGACCGCACGTTCGTGCTCGAGCCATCTCTCGGGCCGGCCGGCGATCTCAAAACGGCTCGGAAGGGTGTGGGTCGCTACGTGGTGACCGTAAACGGCAAGGCCGCTCACTCAGGGCTGGACCCGACCGGTGGAGCCTCGGCGATTCAAGAACTCAGTCATGTCATTCAGCGGCTGCACGCGCTCACCGATCATGAACGAGGACTCACCGTGAACGTCGGCGTGATACACGGTGGAACGCGCGCCAACGTGATCGCCGCTGCGGCCGAAGCCGTGGTCGACGTGCGGATCATGACCGTCGCGGACGGTAAGTGGATCGATGGTATCATCCGAGGACTAGAGGCCACTGTGCCGGGCACATCCATTTCGGTGTCCGGCGGCGTGGAGGTACCGCCTCTCGAGCGCACGCCTCGCAATCGGGCGCTTTGGCATGCTGCGCAGGGTGCCGCTGAGCGGTTGGGCATTCCGTTGGGAGAACAGATCTCGGGTGGAGGCTCAGATGGCAACACCACCAGTCAATTTACGGCCACACTCGATGGGCTGGGCGCTGTTGGAGATGGAGCCCACGCGCGTCACGAGCACGTTGTCGCGGCTCGGATGCCCGAACGGGCGGCGCTGGTGGCTGAACTCCTCATGACTCCAGGTGACGAAGCCTAATGACAGGCGTGAGCCATCAAGGCGATTACACGATTCGACCGTTTTCTTCAGTCGACGAGTTTCGTGCCTGTGTGGCGTTGCAGGAGGAAACGTGGGGGCATGGGTTCTCCGAGCGTGTTCCAACGGCCATCCTCAAGGTTTCTCAGATTCTGGGTGGTGTGTCTGCCGGGGCGTACGACCCCAGCGGGGGTCTTGTTGGGTTCGTCTTCGGCATGACCGGACTACGCGGGGGCCAGTTGGTCCATTGGTCCGACATGCTCGCGGTGCGAAAAGAGGCCCGGGATGGCGGCCTGGGAAGAATGCTCAAGGCGTATCAGCGCGAGCAGGTGCTCGCTTTGGGCGTCGAGCGAATGCATTGGACCTTCGACCCGCTGCAGTCCCGGAATGCCTATCTCAATTTTTCCAAGCTCGGCATCGTGGTCCACGAATATGTTCAGGATATGTATGGGCAGACGGACTCTCCGCTCCACCTGGGCATCGGGACCGATCGCTTCATCGCTCTGTGGCAGCTCAAGTCTGAGCGGGTGGAGGCCCGGCTGGCTCGGGTAGACGCGATGGTCACCGCTGAGGAGGCGGGTGACACCCCCTTCGCCCTGGGTGTGCGGACAGACTCTGGTGAGCCGCGACCCGGTGAAGCCAACCTGAGCCTGACCGCCGACCGGCTGCGCGTGGCGATCCCGACCGATATCGTGACAATTATGAATCACTCCATGGAATTGGCGATGGAGTGGCGGATGGCGACCCGTCCGGTCTTTGCCCACTACCTACGTGATGGTTACGAGGTGCGGGAACTTGTGCGGGGAGACCGATCCTCTGACTACCTACTGGCTAAGATCGCGCAGTGATGTGCGCGCGATCCGCCCCTACTTGAACGAGCATCCATGAAGATCGAACGTGCTGTGCTTCGCGAATTTCCCATGCGCATGAAAGAGTTCTTCGAAATCAGCAGCGGTGGAATGCAAGATCGAAGGATGGTCCTGCTGACGCTCTACTCGGAGGGTCTCGAGGGCTGGAGTGAATGTGTCGCTTCGCAGGACCCCTCCTACGCCTACGAAACGACCGACACCGCGTGGCACATCCTCACCGACTTCATTCTCCCGGGAATCGTGGGTAGGGAAGTCGACGGACCAGAAGACATTCTGGCACCAGTCTCGTGGATTCGAGGCCATGGAATGGCCAAGGCCTGCGTCGAGATGGCGGGCTGGGACCTCGCCGCCCGTGCCGATGGTGTGTCGCTTTCCAAGAAGTTGGGCGGGGTGCGCGACGTCGTTCCGGTTGGCGTGAGCGTGGGCCTCAAGCCGACGGACGCAGAGCTCCACGAGCAGGTGCAGGGCTACATCGATCAAGGGTATGCGCGCGTAAAGATCAAGATCAAGCCGGGTCGAGACATCGAGATGCTGGCCGGGCTTCGGGAGCGGTTCCCGGACACGCTCTTCATGGCGGACGCGAATTCTGCCTACACCTTGGCTGACGCCCCGCGCCTGGCCGAGTTGGACGCTCTCGACTTGATGATGATCGAACAGCCGTTGGGTTACGACGACCTCTTAGATCACTCCAGATTGCAGGAGCAAATCGCGACCCCGGTGTGCTTGGACGAGTCCATCAAGTCTGAGGGCGACCTGGCATTGGCGCTTAAGCTGGGGAGTGGTCGCATCGTGAATATCAAGCCGGGCCGAGTAGGCGGGCTGGGTGTGAGCTCGCGAATTCATGACACCATGGTGGCAGCGGGACTGCCGGTATGGTGCGGTGGCATGCTAGAGTCAGGCGTGGGACGCGCGCACAACCTCGCGCTGGCGTCGTTGCCAGGCTTCACCCTGCCGGGCGACATCTCCGCGAGCCAGCGTTACTGGGACCAGGATATCGTGACGCCGGAGTTCGTGGTTAGCGACGGGGTAATGCAGGTGCCGACCGGTGTGGGTCTAGGGATCGAATTGGACCTGGACCGCATTCAGGGCCTTACCGTGCGGGAGGCCGAGTTCCGGTAGGGCGGCGTTCAACCTGAGTGGGTATATCGCACGGACCCAATTGAGAGTGACGTCGGCCGATCCAGCTACGATATTCAGGCATCAGGAACCGTGACGGAGGGGGACTTGTCTGACGCTGCGAAGAGCTACTGGCTGCTGATTGTGGAGGATGACCCGAACCATGTGATGCTCATGGAGGCGGTCTTCTCTGGCTGCGATGGGCACGTACATATCAGCGTAACACGGAGTGCGGAGGAAGCCATGTCCTATCTCCAAGGCTCTTGGCCCGATGCGGACTACGGAAGAGCGAAGATGCCGGATGTCATCGTGCTCGATATCGGCATGCCAGGCATTGGTGGGTGTGGCTTCCTTGAGTGGTACAATAGACAGCCTCGTTTCGCCAAGATTCCAGTTGTGGTGTTTACCTCCCAAAGTGCTGCGGACGTTGCCGAGAGATGCTTTTCGCTCGGTGCCAATGAGTTCAAAGAAAAATCGGGTGACTTCAGTGAGCTTATGCCCGTCGTCCACAAGGTTCTGGGCCGCTAGACCCGAGCTGATTCCGGTGCCGATACGGCCTAGGCCGGAAGGTGGCCCGCCACCGTCGATGTGACGGAGCGACGGAACCGCCGCGTACATCACGAAGCCAACGCCGGCCGCACGCACCACGGACAGTACCTCCATCCGCGTTCGAGCGTGCCCCCACATGTGCACACGCGTGTGTGTTGATGTCCGCACGCGGGACAGCCCATGGCGCCAAATGGGACTGGGCCAGCACAACTGCCACATGGGCGTGCGGTGATCGCGGCGGCGCTCAGGAGTCGGGTGATTTCGTGAGGCGTGGTCAGGCCGGCCGCGAGGGCCCTGCGAGCGTCCTCGGCCATGGAGCGCATCCCCCCTTCTGCGGCGAGATGCCTCAGCCTAGCGGTCGGTTCGTTGCGGGAGATCGAATCTCTTATCGGGTCGGTGAGCGTCATCGTTTGGAATACGCCTGTCCGGCCTTTGTGTCCGTCCCGGCAGGATCCGCAGCCGACCCCTCTGCACTTGGTGCAGGTCCGGCGCACTAGGCGTTGCGCGACGACGCCGGAGAGCCCGCCCGCGACCAGAAAAGACGGTACGCCCATGTTTATGAGGCGCGTCACGGCGCCGGGTGCATCCGTCGTATGAATCGTCGACAGGACTAGGTGCCCGGTGATTGCAGCCGCCATGGCGATCTCCGCAGTTTCCCGGTCTCGAATTTCTCCCACCATGACGACGTCTGGATCCTGGCGGAGCACGGATCGCAGCGCGTCGGCGAAGCCGAGTCCGGCGCGCCGGTCTACCTGCACCTGATTCGCCCCGGGCAGACGGTACTCCACTGGGTCTTCCAGGGTAACGATGTTCTGCGTGTCACGATCCAGCTCAGAGAGTGCCGCGAAGATAGTGGTACTCTTTCCACTCCCGGTGGGGCCCGCGATCAGAATCACACCCTCTCCCCGAATGAGCAGGCGTCGGACCGAGTGGAGGTCCTCCGCGGCCAGCCCTAGCGCTTCCAGACTTGGCGGGGCCGAGTCTGAATCGAGAATTCTCAATACTGCCTTCTCGCCTCCGTTCACGGGGAGCGTACTCAGGCGCAGGGTCAGGCTCCTGCCAGCACGCTCGAGGGCGATGCTACCGTCCTGTGCTCTGCGACGCACAGCGATGTCGAGGCCGGCCATGACCTTGAGACGAGAGAGCACAGCCCGACGAACGCCTGAGGGCAGGTCGTGCGCTTGACGGAGAATACCGTCCACGCGGTAACGCACGCGAACGTCCGACCCTGTCTCTTCGACGTGGATGTCGCTCGCTCCTTCGTCGATCGCGGTATGGATCAAACTGTTCACCAGTCGGACGACGGGTGCTGCACGGGTTGCTCGCTCGAGCGTGGTCTCGGACGTCGGCCCGGATTCCTGGAGCTCCAACGGGAGCGCTTCGAGCAGCTGATGGAGGTCTTCCCGGTAATGAAGATCGAGCGCTTCCTGGATGGCCTGCGGAGTCGAAACCACGGCGTCGATGCGGCGCCCGGCCTGGAAGCGCAAATCGTCCACGGCACCCAGATTGAGCGGGTCGGACATGGCCAGCCGCAGTACCCGTGGCGTGACATCCAGGGGAATCACCGAATGCGTGCGTGCCAACTCCGGCTGAACCATGCGCAGCGCTTCGCGCGTGGGCGCCAAGGGCGCTGGGACCCACTCGAGTCCGAGTTGGGTGGCGAGTGCCTCCGCGACATCTTCCGAGCAGACCGCACCAGCGCGTACCAGGGTCTCGCCAATGCGGATGCCCGTGGTGGCCTGCGCGCGGAGCGCTTCGGCGAGCGCGGGCTCACCTACCTTGCCGCTGTTTATCAGCAGCTGTCCGAGAATCCTGGGTCGAGTGGCCACCACTAAGTCTGCACCCGCGGTCGGGGCTGAAGCATGGCCAGATAGGCTGTCGAGCTACTCCGCGACCCCGAGCAGCCGCAACACGAACGGGGTCACCTGCCTGAGGTCGGTCAACTCGGCGGCGCTCGCCGCTCCCGGCCCTACCGCCAAGCCCAGTGCGGGGTTCGTGGTGTGCCCCACCCTGACGTCCTCGATGTTTCCGTGGTCACTCGCGACCAGCACGGTGGTGTCCGCGTCTAGCGTCGCAAGGAGACCACCCAGGAAGGCGTCCACGCGCTCCAAAGCGACCAAGGCTTCAGGCATCGAGCCGCTGTGTCCCACGGTGTCGGTGGTGTAGTGGGCGTAAAGGGTCAAATCGACTGTGGATACGATCTGCGCCAGATTCGCGCCCGCCTCATGTGGGGTGATCTCGGGGAGCCAGTCGTGTCCCAGGTGCTTCCTCCAGCCGTCGTTCACGATCTCGCTGGACACCGCGAGTCCGCTACCGAGGGCTTCTTCGTGACGGTCTAGAAGGCCCGCACCGCGAGCCGCCAGCGGTGGCCCAGCGACACGGCGGCTACCGCGGGGCCCGGGCCATCCGCGAGGGTACGCATTCGCGAATGCCACCGTACGATCGGCCGCTTGAGCCCGCTTGAGCACACTCCGTTCTTCCACGAGCGGCCTGAGTGCGGTCGGCGTCCAGGGCCCGAAATGGGCCCCGTGAATCTGTGCAGCGCTCTCGCCGGTTAGAAGCGCCACCTGACCAGTACCGCTTTGAGGCGTGCCTTCGGTGTCGAGGAGGGCGTCCAGGGCAAAAGTGCTCGCGTGTTCTGCGCGGATGAGGGGGCGCTCAAGCGTGGGGATCTCTCCATCCAGGACATTCCGGAGCGTCGGCGTCAGGCCGATCTCCTGGGCCTGTCGGAAGGGATTGACCGTTGGGTCCGGAAGGCCAATCCCGACCCCATCCAAGAATATGAGCACGACGCGGCCAGGTACGGTCATGGTGGGGGTCAGCGAACCGTCAGCGGTCCATCGCCCTCTTTACCGCGCGCTCAATGCGCCCTTGTTCGGCCGCCTGGGGGCCCGCAAAGAAGTCCGCAATGACAGACTCTTGGCTCAGAACGTCAAATAGGGCCAGCAGGACCACGACGAAGAACAGGGCCCAGGCGACGCCTTTCCCATCCACCCGGGAGGACATGGAAGACTACCAATCGAGAGGGATTTTCGATCGATGTGAGTCGATCTTCGATCTAGCTACGGTAGGTCATCACCCTCAGACATGTCCACCCTTAATGGGCCCTTGTATTCGGCAGGCCTCAGATCCACGGTGACCTGTACCTGCACGTGTCCCATGTCGGCCCGATCGCGGATCGCATCGCGAATCCTGGGCTCGAGCTTCTGATGCGCTGCCAGTACGCCTCTGTGGAGCTGCTTGCGGAGCACCTTGAGGGCGTTCACATCGGCGCGGCTCGTCTTGGTCTCTTTCTTCGCGTCGGTGATCTCGTAAGGGCGGATCTCAAAAGGCGAGACGCCCACGTCGTCGTAGCGTTCGTGATCCATGTATTGAATCGAAACGCTGACGTCGCCGCGCGCATGATGGTGATGAATGTCGCCGACGGCCTGGAATCGGGAGGCGAGGCGCCCCAACTCAGCACGTTGCGCCGTTCTTGTGTAGGCGCGCTCCAGGATCGCGAAGATCCTCTTGGCGCGCTCCGGCGTGGTGGCATCCAGGTCCGGCATCTCCGTCTCCAGCTCCCGACCCTCGGCCTGACGATCGATATTGAGGGCGGCGCTCTCGGCGTCCCGATTCCTCGAACGGTCGATATTTTCGAGGATCCGGTCTGGATTGGTCCGTAGGCTCATCTGATACCTGGCAGTGCAGTCTGACTTTCGCGTTCCCAGACAATTCTGGAAATCAACAGACCATGACGATACAGGCTCGCCCACGAGCGGCCAAGGGTACCGTGACGAAGATTTCCCTGGGTCATCCAGTAGGCTACACTGACTTCGTAATTTCAGCTGTGTTCGAGTGTGAGGTCGTTCTCTCCGGAGCCGCCGTTCGAACACACATATAAGGGTGACGATGGATTCGGTAAAAAACAACGAGATGCCGCAGGAACAACCGGCCGACGAGGCCCCTCTCTCGCCCCCGTTTTACAAGAGACTCATTGACCTGTTCTTCAGCCCTGGCAAGCTAGGAGATGATTTGGCGGCGAATCCCGTTTGGGCTGCCGCCCTGATCCTGACCACGGCTTTGATCGTGACGTCGATAGCGCTGATTCCACCCGAGATTTTCGTTGAAATGCAGCGCCAAGCCATTCTTCAAAGTGGCAGAGAGGTTCCGGTGATGCCGGACTCGGTGATGGAGGTCATGCGATGGGTGACTCCGATCGCCGCGGGGCTGTCGGTCTTTGTCTTCACGTTCATTTTCGCAGGCCTGTATGCGTTGATCTTTGCGTTCATCATGGGCGACGAAGGCAAGTACCGGCAGTATCTCGCCGTCACTGCGCACGCGATGATCATCCCTGCCTTCGCCGGCCTGATGATCACCCCCTTGCGGATCTCCACGGAGAATCCGAACCTCACGTTGAATTTCGCCAGCTTCATGTTCTTCCTTTCGGATGGCTACCTCTTGAACTTCTTCAAGGCGATGGATCTGACGTCGATTTGGTCAGGGCTTGTGATTGCTATGGGGGCCCATTCGATCGACAATCGACGGAGCTTTGCGAGCGCCGCCATGGTTCCGATTGGGTTGATGGTTGTGATCGGGCTCATTGCTGCGCGGTTGATGCCGTAGTGCCAGTCAGATTATCCATTGTTGCTGACCGCGACACGGTAGAAGGGCCGCGGGCGTGAGTCTCGGGACGATTCGGGCCAGGACGCTTGCTGTAGCGTTGGTGTCGGGTGCGGCGGCGCTGTTTCACCTGTATGCGGCGGGAGTCGCGCCGTTCACAGCCCTGATCCAACGGCCGGTGCACCTGGCTCTGATGGCTGCGCTCGGTTTCCTCGGTGTTGGCGTGCAGAGGCGGCGTAGTGTCGAGGCTGGGGACGACTCGCAGGAAGAAGTGGAGTCGAACGATCGTCTTTCGTTGACCTGGCTCAACTGGGCCCTCGCTGTCCTGACCGTTGCGGTGTGCGCCTATCTGGCGTCACAAAACCAGGAGTTGGTGAGCCGTTCCGGGAATCCCACGCGCCTCGATTTGGTCGCGGGTGGCATTCTGGTTGTCCTGGTTCTCGAACTGGCGCGCCGGGCCACGGGTTGGGGTTTGGTTACGGTATGCCTGCTCGCGCTAATCTACGCCTTCAGTGGCCCGTACCTTCCCGGCTTCTTGGCGCATCGCGGATATGGTGCCACGAGACTGGTGGAACAGCTCTTCCTGTCAACGGAGGGCATATGGGGAGTGCCGCTCGGGGTGTCCGCGGACTTCGTCTATCTGTTCGTGCTCTTTGGCGCCGTGCTCGATGTCGCGGGGGGTGGTGCGCTCCTGATCGCGCTCGCGAACAAGGTCGCAGGGCGGACCCGAGGCGGGCCGGCGAAGACGGCTGCGGTGGCGAGCGCCCTCATGGGGTCTCTCTCGGGAAGCGCGGTCGCGAACGTCGTGACCACCGGGACGTTCACGATTCCTCTGATGAAGCGGGCAGGCTTCAAGCCCTACTTTGCCGGCGCGATCGAAGCGGCAGCAAGCACGGGCGGGCAGCTCATGCCTCCCGTGATGGGTGCGGGCGCGTTCGTTCTCGCGACGTGGACGAACATTCCCTATCTGGAAGTCGCGAGCGCGGCGGTGATCCCGGCTGTCCTCTATTACGCAGCGCTGATCGCGGCTATCCATTTCGGGGCTGGGCGCATGGGTATCGAGCCAGCGGGCTCCGACAGCAGCGAGCCGATTCTTGACCGGCTGCACCTTCTGTTGCCACTCATCGCGATCGTGGTTCTGCTCGCCATGGGACGCTCTCCAATGCGCGCCGCGTTCTGGGGAGTCACGTCGGCGTTTGTGATGGCCTACCTGCGTCCGACGACCCGGCCGTCCTTGTTAGAGCTCCGAACCGTTGTGGAACGTGCGGGGCGCGGGGCGGTGCAGGTGGCCGCGGCCTGCGCGGCGGCGGGTATCGTTGTGGGTGTGGCCTCCCTGACGGGAATCGGGCTCCGTATGTCGGAGTTGATCATCACGATCTCAGGGGGAAATCTCTTCGCGGCGCTCACGTTAACGGCGCTTGGGGCGATTGTGCTGGGGATGGGACTGCCGACTACGGCTGCATATATCGTTCTCGCAGCGCTTGGGGCGCCGGCGCTGGTCCAGCTCGGAGTTCCGCTGTTGGCCGCACACATGTTCATTTTTTACTACGGATGTATCTCTAACGTGACACCGCCGGTGTCATTGGCTGCGTTTGCCGCAGCTGGGATTGCCGGGTCGCCTCCGATGCGAACTGCGACTACAGCTGCGGTGCTCGCCGGTGCGGGTTTCTTGGTGCCGTTCATGTTCGTCTATGGACCGCCGCTCTTGCTGGTTGGCACCGTCCCAGAGATCTCGCTCGCCTTCGTGACGGCCGTTGTGGGTGTCATCGCGCTCGCAGCAGCGGGGATGGGTTTCGCGAGACATCCGCTGATGTGGTGGGAGCGCCTGCTGCTCGCTGCTGCCGCGGTGGCGTTGGTATTTCCGGGCCTTCTGACGGACGGGCCTGGGCTAGTCGTGGTCGGATTGGTCTTTTCAAGATCCCGTTAACCGAACCTTAGTCCGCCAGAGACATCAACTGTGAGCAACTCCTTGAGAATGGTCCCCAGGTGGTCCGCCACCTTCATGATGATCGGCCTAATGGCGTGCGCGCCGGAGGGCGGACGTGAATTCCTTTCACTCGGGACGGCTGGCACGGGGGGTGTCTACTATCCGCTGGGTGGCGCGCTCGCGAGCCGACTGTCGATCGCGGACTCGGTGCGTCAATTCACGGCGGAAGTCAGTGGGGGATCCATTGAGAACATCAGTCGACTTGCATCCGGCCAGATGGACCTCGCGTTCGTGCTGGCCGTGTCCGCCTACCAGGCATACAACGGTGAGGGAGACAATGCGACGGCCGTCTCCGGCCTCCGGATTCTGGCCCCGCTGTATCCGAACCTGACGCACGTACTTGTGACGGGGAACAGCACGGCGCAGAGCATCGCGGACTTCCGCGGGATGAAGGTGTCCGTCGGAGCGGCCGGAAGCGGCACCGAACAGATGTCCAGGCACCTGCTCGAAGCGCACGGGCTGACCTACGACGACATCAGCCCTCAGTACCTCTCCTTCGCCGAATCATCCACGGCGCTTCGAGACGGCGCGATTGATGCGGCGATCATCTCGGTCGGATATCCGGCGGCTGCCGTGCTGGAGGCGACCACGACAGGGGATGTGAGGCTCATTGCGGTCACAGAGGAAGGCATCACCGCGTTGCGCGCGGCCCACCCGTACTACACGACGGGCGTGATACCGGCCGGAGCGTACCCTGGCGTTGAGGAAGCGCTTCCAACCGCAGCGGTAATCAACTGGATCGTGGCGATGGAGTCGTTGGACGACGAAGTGGTCACATCTTTGCTGAACATGTTGGCGGACGACATGGAGTCGCTCGAGCGGGTTCATGACATGGCGAAGCAGATCGATCTGGCGCGTTTGCAGGATCCCCCGATTCCGCTGCATGCGGCGGTGGAGCGGTGGCTGGCGTCTAGATAGCTGGCCGAACGCCCTAGGTCGGGTGCATGTTCGCGGGATGTCTGAACCGATCGAACGCCTGAGGGCAGCCCTATCCGACCGCTACATCATCGAGCGCGAGCTCGGCGAAGGCGGCATGGCCACGGTATGCTGATGCCCGGCCCGGGCGGGTCCGCGATGGTCGACGATCTGGTCTTGATGGAAAACCTCTTCGGATTGCTCGAGCAACGGGTCTCCAACTGACGCATCTCACACTGAGGGTCCGCATGTCTTCGAAGGTTACCGTCGTCCGCACCTCCGCCTGCCTGATCGCAATCCTGTGCCTCCTCGTCCCACCTGGGAACGCCTCGCCGCTCAGCGCCCAATCCTTCGAGGTCCTGGAAGCCACGATCGCCGACGCGCATGCCGCGATGGCCGCAGGTAGCCTCACGTGCCGCACGCTGGTGCAGTCCTACCTGGACCGAATCACCGCGTACGACCAGGTCGGCCCTCGCCTCAACTCGGTTCAGAACCTGAACCCTCGGGCGCTCACCGAGGCTGACTCGCTCGACGCGGCCTTACGCGCCACGGGTCCGGTCGGCCCGCTCCACTGCGTGCCGGTACTTCTCAAGGACCAGGTCGAGACCACAGACATGCCGACCACATATGGCTCGGTGCTCTTCAAGAACTTCGTCTCCGATCGGGACGCGACGATCGTGCTCCGCATGAAAGCCGCGGGTGCGATCATCCTCGCCAAGACCAACATGGGCGAGTTCGCATCCCGTTACGTCGGCTCGGCGTACGGCATCATTCGCAACCCGTACGCGACCGACCGAAATCCGAGCGGCTCATCCGGAGGGTCGTCAGCTGGGGTGGCTGCGAGCTTCGGCATGGTCGCGATCGGGGAGGACACAGGAGGATCGGTCAGGGGACCGGCAGCGGTCGCGAACCTTGTCGGGCTTCGCCCGACGCTCCAACTCGTGAGCACCTACGGGATGATGCCCGCCAACCCGACGCACGACACGATGGGTCCGATCACCCGCACGGTGACGGATGCCGCGCTGCTGCTCGACGCCATCGCGGGTTATGACCCGAACTTCCCGCTCACGTCCTACGCCTTCGGGCACGTGCCGGAGAGCTACACGGCTTCGCTGACCACCGACCAACTCCGAGGCGCCCGCATCGGGGTCATTCGTGAGCCCATGGACGGTGGGGCTGACCCGTCGTCCGCGGACTACCAGAAGGTGCGCGCTGTCATGGACCGGGCCTACGCACAGCTGTCGGCGCTCGGTGCCGACGTGATCGACCCGCTAGAGGTGCAGGGACTCGGGATCGTGCGCGAGATCGGCAACAACTACGAGACCGAAGGGGCCACGAACGAGTACCTGGCGGCGCTGACAAACCCACCGGTACGGACGTTCCGAGACATCATGCTGTCGGGTCGCGTGAACCCGTGGCGCGCGCGTGGCATGTGGGGGGTGGCTGGTAAGACGACGAACGATCCGGGCTACCTCACGGTGATGCACCAACGCGAGGAGCTACGGGTCGCGATCCTCAAGGTGATGGCCGACAACGACCTCGACGCCCTCGTACATGCGACGTTCGATCATCAGCCGACGCTCATCGCGCTCGACGTGGAGACCAACGCCACGCCCGACGACGGATATGGTTGGGGGGACAACCGCCAGCTGAGTCCGGCCATCGGCTTTCCCGCACTTACTGTTCCGGCCGGCTTCACGACGGATGAGTTGCCCGTGGGGCTCGAATTCCTTGGGCGGCCCTTCACGGAAGAGATGCTACTCGGGTTCGGGTATGCGTACGAGCAGGCGACCCATCACCGGCGGGCGCCGGTAGTGACACCGAGTTTGGGCGGGGGCTGACCTATGTCCGGCGTTTGGGGCGTGAGGTCCTAGCGGCGGTCGTTGCTGCGCCGTCAGCGTTCCGCCGCCCCCTCCACCTCACGCATCCACGCCTCAATCGCGTCCCCCAACATCGGTAGGCTGACGGCACCATCTCCTAACACACGGTCGTGGAAGCCCTTGATGTCGAAGCCGTCGCCGAGACGCTCTTCAGCCACGCTACGCAGCCGCTTAATCTCAAGACTGCCGGTCAGGTATGCGGTCGCCTGCCCCGGAGTTGCGATGTATCGGTCGATCTCGCCCTCAATCGCTCCGCGCGATTCAGCCGTGTGGTCCAACATGTATTCGATCGCCTGCTCGCGGTTCCACCCCAGCGCATGCATCCCCGGATCTACCACGAGACGTGCCGCTCGCATCGCCTCGTTGGAGAGCATTCCGAGTCGATCCAGGTCACCGGAGTAGAGGCCCATTTCATCGGCTAGGCTCTCGGTGTAGAGGCCCCAGCCCTCGGCCATGCCCGCCACGTACATATAGCTAAGAATCGGGTGGACGCCCCCGCCGAAAATGGCCACCGACATCTGCAGGTGATGACCCGGATAACCTTCATGAAACGCAGTGGCCTCCATGCCGGCCTTGCTGATCGTCTCTGGCCGATATGTGCCGAGTTCATACGTGCCGGGACGCGAGCCGTCGAGTGATCCCGACGAATAGAAACCGCCACCGGACGCCTGCTGATAGGCCGGGAACGGCTTCACGATCATTTCGGCGTCAGGCACGACACCAAACCAGTCGCCCACCGCGGCCTTGGCCCGCTCCACCGAGGCCCGCGCGTAGGCGAGGACCTCCTCCTCAGAACCGAAGGTGTACTGCGGGTCCGTGCGGAGGCGCTGGAGGAGGCTTTTTACGTCGCTGGTGCCAAAACTGCGCTGCGCGATCTCCAGCATAGCGGCTTGGATGCGCTCCATCTCACGCAGTCCAGTGTCGTGGATCTCCTGTGCATCGATGGCGAGCGACGTGTGGAATCGCACCGACGCCTGGTAGCAGTCAGCGCCACCCGGATTTGCGGAGACGCCCACCGCGGTTCGAGCCTGATATTCGTTGGCCAGGAAATCTCGATAGCGCACCATGGCGGGCCGGATCTCATCTACGAGAAGGAGCTTCAGCGCCTGCTGAAAGTCCTCGTCATCCGTGCGCGTGGCCGGTGAGTAGAACGGCGAGTCCTCTGGGGCGGCGGCGAGCAGCGCGTCCACCTGACGGGTGACGGCATCCACGTTGGACTGAGGCGCCGTATACCCCTGCCCCATGCCCGCCCTCAGATTCGCGACCTCGGTGTCCAGGAAACGCACCATGTCGCGGGACCGGGCCAACGCGTCGGCACGTTCAGCGGCGGTAGCTACCGGCTGCACCGCCATCGTCGAACCCAGCATGCTCTGCCAGCCCGTCCACGTGGGGCTGACGTTCCATAGGTCCATCTGGCAGACCCTCCGGCCAACGGACGCCTCGAGCCGATCCAAGGAGAAGGCGTAGGGGATCGCGGCGCTCGTGCCGGCCAGAGTCGAGGCATCCAGAGAGCGCAGCGTGTCGAGCCACCCATCTTCTTGGGCCTGCCAAGCGCCCAGGGCTGCCACACTGCGGTCACCGTAACGGCCCATCGGAGTATCTGGGTAGCCGATCTCGTAGGCCTCGCCGGGGAACTGATGGTAGTAACCATCCACGTAGTGCTGAGCGATAGCGGTCGCTGTGGCGGCGGGGTCGGTAGCTGAAGGCGGGGACGCTTGGGCGCACGCACCCGCGAGCAGCGTCACCGCCACGAGCCCGACCGCTCGGACCCTTCGCGCGTAGGTTCGGCAGACAGTCGACGGAGTTCGAAGATGAAGCATTCGGATGTCCTGTGAAGGTTGGAGAGCTGCGGCCGTGCGGCTGCTGATCACGGTGCCCACGCCCACGAGGATAGGTTCTGGGTGTGAAGTCCCGCCACCGGGAAACCCCTAGGGCCGCTTCGCACCCACTCGACCATACGGCTCAGTGGCCCAGCGCCCCGGCGGGCGTCCAAACTGGTGATCGTAGCGATTCTACGGGTGCTTGGTGTGGACTATCGTCGCGTGCGTCGCTTGCGAACAGCGATCTCTGCGGGCACTGTGCGTTCGGTGCGGGGTGGCCATGTGGTTAGCCGAGTCTGACAGGGAGTCCCCCATGAAGTTCATGCAACGCATCTCCCGCGGCACCGAGGCTGGATTGATCGCTGGTACCGCGGTCGCACTCGTCTTCTTCGTCTCGGACCTCGTACACCTCACGCCCCCTAGCGCCTCCCGCGGCCCTAGCGCCTCCCGCGGCCCTGGCAAACGCCCTAATGGCAGATCCACCAGCCGGCGTAGACCTGCCAATGGCCGCCAGTATGACCGGGGCGGTCGTCCTCGCGGCAGGGGTCGTGGTCTACTCGGCGTTTCACTTCGCCGCGTTTGCTGTGCTCGGCGTGGTGGTGGCGTTCCTTCTGCCGGGGAGACCCTGGACGCACATGCTCGGCGGCGGGGCCGTCTTCGGGGTCGTTGCGTGTACAGCGGTGTTTTTTGGCACGCGCCTCGTTGTGGGATCGCCGTTCGCAGTGGACAACTTGAGTCTCTCTACGCTGGTTTTGACCAATGCAGCAGCCGGCCTTGCGATTGGGTTGATGCTATACGTGCATGAGGCCGCAGATCGACATGCCGAGGCCGAGCCCGCATAGTGGGTCGGGGCCGTAGCGTCCTTGAAACGGATGACCACTCGCGGCGGAGACGCACGCATGAACACTATTCGATGGACCCTGGCCCGCCGTGCGCTCCTGCTCGTCGGCGGTGCTGTTCTGGCGCTCGGGGCGACCGATCGCGTGCGCGAGGGCAAGCTCGAAGGGAGGCTGTTGGATTCCGCGACCGAGAACGCCGTGCCGGGTGCCGAGGTGATGCTCATCGTTTCTGGTCATCGCCGCTTCAGCGACATCAACGGCCGTTTCTCGTTCGATGATGTGGATGTACGTGGGCCCGACACGCTGGTCATTCGTCACCTGGCCTACGACTCATTACGCATCCCCATCGATTCACCGGATCTTCCCGATGTCGACCTGGACTTTCTTCTGTCGGCGCGGCCGTTTGAGTTGGATGGCATCGATGTAGCGGTCGATCGTGTGGTGAGGGAGGAGGCCAAGCAGCTTGCGGATATTTCAGGCGGCGTCCTTTGGGACAGGTCTGAGTTCGGGAAACAGGCGATGGCGCCGAGGCACATCGTCGACGCCCTGCGCTGGTCCGGTGATGTGGTTCACATCACGGAGGGGCAGGACGACTACCGGTGCGTGATCATTCGTTTGGGACACGGCTGCGCACAGGTCATGATCAACAACGTGCTGGTGCCAGCCGAGGCTCTGCCCGGATACGCGCCGGAGGATGTCCAGAGCTACGTGATCATCGATCCGATCAATGCCACCACGCTCTACGGCACAGGCGCTACCGCGGGGGTCATCGTCGTGTACCTGAGGGGTCGGTGACCTCCCCGGGTCCGGGCTGGCCGATGGGTGATGTCGTGGACACGCTTGCGAACCACCCCGGGCTCGACCACACCCCCGGTGAGCAGTTCAGGTACAGCAACAGCAACTACGTGTTGTTAGCGGAGCTTATTCTCCGGACCACCGGACGGACGCTTCGCGAAGTCATTCTGGAGGAGTTCGGCGCAGCGATGGGACTTCCGAGTCTCTGGATCGATGATGGCGATGAGGCTGCGCCCGACGGTACGGCCGAAGGATATTCCCCCGAGGATTCGGGCTTCCGACAGAGTTCGTACGAAACCATCGACTTGGCCGGCCCAGCCCCTATTGTGCACCTGCGGAATGCGACAACCGGTGCAGGTGGGGCGTTCATCAGCGCCGTCGACCTCGCGAAATGGGGGGAGTCACAGCTCGCCGTGCTCGCGCGCGCCGCCGTGAGGAACCCTGTCCCGATTGAGGAGACAGATCTAGGCGCGCTGGTCGGATCGCTGGCGGGGCATCAGAACGGATGGTTTGTATCGGATCTGGCCGGGCGAACCGTCTATTGGCACGACGGCAATCGGGGGGGGCTTCGGGGCTGTGCTTGCCGTGGTGCCCGCCGAGGGGCTGACGGTCGCGTTCCTCGCGAACCGGTCTGATCTCGTGCCGGAGGAAATCGTGCAGGAGGTCCTGCTAGCCATGCTCGTGCCGGAGACGGGTGGCAATGGTGGGGGCGGCTGACCGGTGCGCTTGGGCTAGTCCCGTGCGGAGACCTCCTGAAACGCCCGCTCGATAAGCGCGGGCAAATTCCCCAGTCGACCCCCAGCCAATTGAGTCCCAAGACGCTCTTGGGTGGCCTCTAGCGAAAGTCCTTCCGCGACGGCCGCTTCCGTGGCGGTCATGAGCTCATTCAATGCATCGATGTGCCCAGTGAGAATGTCGGGACCTTGCATTACGGGTCCGTGCCCCGGAACGATCAGGCGCGGATTCAGGTCCCGCATTCGCTCCAGCGTCTCGCGGTACTGCGTCGGGGAGTCGGTCCCGATGAAGACTTGTCCAAGGATCAGGTCGCCTGCGGCCAGCACCCGGCCCACCGGGTCCCACACCACGAGGTCGCCGTCGGTGTGGCCGGGCGCATGGAGGATCTCGAGCCGAAGCCCTCCGAGATCGACTTCAAGGCGATCGCGAACCGTGAGGGTGGGTACCGCGAACTGAGGCGACTCCATCTCAGCGAGGAATAGCTGCGCGTGAGAGACCCAGTTTTCCCGCCAGCTTCGCTCGCCCGCTGACATGTCCGGTGTGTTGGCCAGCGCGTCCTCGTGCTCCGCAATCTGGCGTCCGTAGAAGCCGGGCCACATGGCCAACTGCTCGTTCGCCCGCTCCCGGAAGCCCTCCGCAGTCATATCGTGGGCCACGATGTCGAAGGCGCCGCGGGCGTTCTCCACGTAGGCCGCGTTCCCGTGCGAGTGGTCCGCGTGCCAATGCGTGTTCACGAGATATCGAATCGACGCTCCGGAGTAGCCGATCTCGGAGATCACCGTTCGAGCCAACTCCGGAACGATATGGCTGTCGACCAGGAGCACCGCGTCGGTCCCGCGAAAGACGGTCGCGTTTCCAGTCGCCTCCGAAGACGCCAATGCGGCAAACGCCGTCTCCGTGAGTTGCTCGAATTCGAAGTCCTCCGCTGCCAGGGGCTCAAAGGCGCCGAGGACACCCAGCGCGCATAGCGCGACAAGCGAGCACAACTTGCTGGTCGACTATCAGCAGATCGCCCGTGACGAGGCGTACTACGCGAGGTACGCCGGCAGCCCGCCAACTGACGGAATTCGTGCCGAGGGCGTCGACCTCTGCTTGGCCCGCTAGTGCAATGATTGCCACGCGGTCGGCGCGGTTTTTTCCTGGCACGGCGCGCCCGCCGACCGCAGCTTGTCATAGAGTAAAGAAGTTTCACCCCTAATGAAGCCTCCACGATGAATCTCCGGGCTCTGGTTTTCGCGCTCTCAACCCCACTCTTCACGACGTCCGCTTTGTCGGCACAAGCCGTTCCGGCAGTCGACAACCTTCCTCCGCTAGAGTGGCGATCCATTGGGCCTGACCGAGGCGGCCGCTCGATCGCGGTGGCTGGGCATCCCGACCGACCTCTCGAGTACTACTTTGGCGCGACCGGAGGGGGGCTCTTCAAGACCACCGACGGCGGCAGCTCATGGTCGCCTATGACCGACGGGCAGATCGGGAGCGCCTCAGTCGGGGCCATCGCTGTCGCGGGCTCGAACCCCGCCGTGGTGTACATCGGCATGGGCGAGGTGCAGCTCAGGTCCAACGTACTTCAGGGAGACGGCGTCTACCGCTCGAGCGACGGAGGGTCGAGTTGGACGCATGTGGGCCTCGGCGACAGCCACGCCATCGCGCGCATTCGTGTCAACCCGACCGATGCGAACCGCGTTTACGTTGCCGCTTTGGGCCACCCGTTCGGCGCCAACACGGAGCGCGGAGTCTTCCGCACCACGGACGGCGGCGGAACGTGGGAGCGGGTCCTCTTCCGGAATGACCGGACAGGCGCGGTCGACCTGGTGATGGATCCGCATGACCCCGACGTGCTCTACGCGACGTTATGGGAGGTTTATCGACGACCGTGGCGTCTATGGAGCGGAGGCGAGGGGTCGGGGATCTTCAAGTCGACCGATGGCGGAGACTCATGGACTGAGTTGACGCAGAACCCTGGGCTGCCTGCGGGTGTGCTCGGCAAGATCACCATTACGGTGTCAGGAGCCGACTCCCAGAGAGTATGGGCCAACGTGGAGGCAGAGCGGGGTGGGCTGTATCTGTCGGATGACGGCGGCGCGACCTGGGCACTCGTGAATGAGCACCGGGACATCTGGCAGCGTGCCTTCTACTTCCAGCGTATCCAGGCCGATCCCGTGGACCGGAACACCCTGTACATCCTGAACTTTCGACTGATGAAATCGACGGACGCGGGGAGAACGTTGGTGAGTGTTCCGGAGACCCACTCAGACCATCATGACCTGTGGATCGACCCGGGTGACCCGTCGCGCATGATTAACGCGAACGACGGGGGTGCCGTGGTTTCAGTGAATGGGGGCGTCACTTGGACGGATATGAAGTACCCGACGGCCCAGATCTATCGGTTGGCGACTACAGCGGACTTCCCGTACCACGCGTGCGGCTCGCAGCAGGATAATACGACCGTGTGCGTGTCCTCGGAGCGCGGACACCTAAGTGATCCCCGTGGTGTGAGCACGGAGTGGATGTATTCGGTGGGTGGAGGCGAGAGTGGATACGTCGCGCCGCACCCGACCAACCCTGACATCTTTTACGCCGGAGCGACGAACTCACTCACTCGCTACGACCGCAGTACGGGCATCGTCCGCGACATCCAGCCATACCCACGCATCGTCATGGGCGAAGCGGCCAGGGACATGCCGGAGCGGTGGAACTGGACCTACCCCGTCGTCGTCGACACCAACGACCCCGACGTACTGTACGTGGGCTCGCAGTATCTGTGGAGATCGGCGGATGGCGGAGTGTCATGGGCGAAGATCAGCCCCGACCTGACGCGCGCGGAGGGCGAGACTCTAGAGGACTCGGGTGGTCCGATCGTGATGGATCAGGATGGACCTGAGATCTATGCGACGTTGTATACGATCGCCATCTCGAACCACGACGGGGCCACGATTTGGACGGGGTCCGACGACGGTCGAGTTCATGTGACCCGCGACTCTGGTGGCGGCTGGCTCGATGTGACGCCCTCCGACATGCCGGCCCATACCCGAGTGATGATCGTCGAAGTGTCGCCCCACGATCCCGCCACGGCATATGTGGCAGGGATCCGATATGAAATGGACGACCGGGCCCCCTATGCGTGGAAGACGAACGACTACGGGGCCACCTGGACGAACATAGGAGGAGGGATTCCTGACGGTTCGTTCGTTCGGGTGATCCGCGAAGACCCTTGGCGGCGGGGATTGCTGTACGCGGGTACCGAGCACGGCGTGTTTGTCTCCTTTAATGACGGTGCGAGTTGGAAGAGTCTGCAGTTCGCTCTCCCGGATACGCCGGTCACGGGGCTGGTCGTAGAGGATCGTGACCTGGTGATCAGCACACACGGCCGCTCGTTCTGGGTGCTCGACGACATTGAGACGCTACGCCAGATCGAGAGCGTGGACCCAATCGAGACCACCAACGACGTCGCCCAAGGCCGAGTCGAGGCCAACAACAGGGCCGCCCAGAGCCATGTCGAGGCCGACGAGGGTGCCCAAGGCCGCCTCTTCAAGCCAGCCGATGCGTTCCGACGCACCGTCCCGGCCGTCATCGACTTCTACGTCCCGCAGTCCGGGCAGCGGGTGCGCCTAGATGTTCTCGACGCCGAAAGCCAGCCGGTCCGCACGCTCGTGGACGGAGCCTTTGACCAAGGGATGCACAGGGCGCAGTGGAACCTCCGGCATGATGGCGCGCTGACATTCGATGGCATCGTGCTCGAAGGGGGTAACCCTGCGGTCGGACCGTGGGCTCCCCCGGGGACGTATGTGGCCCAACTGACTGTTGATGGGCAGCGGTTTACGGAAGCGTTTGCCGTGCGGCGAGATCCGCGCCTAACAGACGTGACCGACGCCGACATGGTCGCCCAATTCGAACTCGCTGACGCGATCCGCATCTCCGAAAGTAGAGCCAACGGAGCGGTGATCCTGATTCGGGACCTGCGCGAGCAACTCGAGACGAGCCTTGCTGGAAGTAACAATCAAGAGTTGCGGTCTGCGGCGTCGTCCTTCGCCGCCGACGTCAGTGCGGTAGAGGCTGAGTTGTATCAAGTCCGCAACCAGAGCCCAAAGGACAAGATCGCATTCCCCATCAAGCTCAACGACCGACTGACGGGACTTCGCAGCCACCTTGAACGGGGGGACGGCGCTCCAGCCGATGCGTACCGGGCCGTGTTCGAGGAACTGTCCAGTGAACTCGATGCACACCTTGCTGTTCTAGAGCGGCTACTCTCCGAGCGATTGCCGCAGTTGAACAGAGACCTGGCAGGGGCGGGTCTGCCTCGGGCGGTTGTAAGAGGGCCTCTGATCTCAGACTGAAATCGCCCTAGTTCACCGACCGCTTCACGACACGTCCTGGAGCCGCTCCGGTCATCTCGCCGTCCGACAGAACGCTCACACCGTTCACGAGCACGTGCTGCACGCCCGCCGCGAATCGGTTCGGGTAGTCCCAGTCCGAGCGGTCGATGATGGTCGCAGGGTCGAACACGGCGATGTCCGCGGCGAGTCCGGCCCGAATCCGACCGCGGCCAGAGAGGCCAAGAAAGTCCGCCGGCAGAGATGTGATCTTACGCACAGCCTCCTCCAAGCTGAGCACGCCTTCCTCGCGGACATAGTGCCCAAGAAAACGAGCGAACGTCCCCGCAGCGCGAGGGTGCCCGTCAGGTGAGTCCGATCCGTCGGCCCAGGCTCCATCGCTCGCGATCATGTTCCACGGTTGAACCATAATCATGCGTACGTCGGCCTCGGTGATCGCGCCAAGGGTCAGGTTGATCGGGGTACCCTCGACGAGCAAGTCGGTCACGGTCCGGAAGGGATCCTCACCGTTGGTCTCTGCGATCTCTGACAGATATCGACCCACGATGTCGAGCCGCTCTGGAGCGCTGACGATGCGCATGCTGGTGTAACCGGTCGCCTTCAACCAAGCGAAGCCGCCGTCCACACCGTTTTCGCTAGCCTCTTTCAGAGCCGCCCACTTGGCTGGGTCGGCTGCTGCAGCAGCGACCTCGGACCGCGCCATCGTCATGGACTCAGGGGTGGGTTCGACTTGTCCCGTGAGAAGCCCCCGCATCGTGCTCACTCCTGCCATCCCGGGCGGAACGACCACGATGCCTGCGATTTCCGCGGTGGCTGCTCCATCGTACGGATACTGGTCGGACACGATCTCGGAGCCACGGTCTCTCGCTGCCTCGACCAAAGCGATGATGTCCGCGATCACACCTTCATTCTGCAGTCCGACACCCTTGATGTGTCCGATCTTCCCCGCGATTCCCGCAGATTCGGCGATCGTGATGACCTCTTGGTCCGATTCGAGAAACGCGTGCACCGGGTTTCGCACGTGCGAGTCATAGATGCCGCCGAACGGCTCAACTTGCTTGGCCAGCTCGATCACTTCGTCGGTCTCCCCAAACATCCCAGGCTCGTACATGAGTCCGGTGGAGAGTCCGAGCGCTCCCAGCTCCATGCCTTCACGCACCTGGGCACGCATCGCATCCAACTCCTCTGCGGTTGGGGCACGCTTCTGGTCGTCTCCCATGACGGCGCGGCGCACGCCGTTGTGCCCAATGTAGTAGCCCACGTTGGTGCCGATGCCGATGGAGTCGTGGGCCGCGATGAGGCGGCGCAGCGTATTCGCTTCGAAGTATCCGTCAGGCCCACCGATCACGGTCGTAACACCCTGACGGACCACGCCCTCGTTGAGCTTGAACTCCTCCTGAGCGATCTGCGGCGAGGTGTGACTGTGCACATCGATGAAGCCCGGCGCGATGACCAAGCCCGTCGCGTCGATCGTGTCAGATGCGGTGGCCTGCCCTGACTCCCCCACCCACGCGATTAGACCTCCTGCAATGCCGACGTCGCCCAGAACGCCCGGCGTCCCGGTACCATCGATGATCGTGCCGCCGACGATGATGAACGTGAGGTCCCTTGGAGCCGGCTGCGCTGAGTCGCAGCCTGTGCTCAATAGCACACACACCCCGAGCGGCAGGATCGTGCGTTTCATCGTCAATAGGGTCATGGTCGGTATCCGATAGTCGGCGTCTTACGTCGGCTCAGTTTCCTAGTGCAGCCGTCGGCAGCCCAGGAATCACATTCACGGCGTTCTGGGCATAAATCTTCCGCAGCACGTCGTCGTTTAGACCCATGCCGTAGAGCTTCCAGAAGGCGTGGTAGTCACGGTAGTAGTCGAAGTACTCGTCGTTCGTCTCGAAGACGCGCCAGTAGTACGGGTACTCGGCGGGCTGGAAGGAGTCTTTGCCGAACAAGAGACGGTCTGAGTATTTCTCAAAGAATTCACGTGCAAAGCGCGGCTGGCGACCCAAGTCGTAGAGGACAGCGCCCATCTCCGCGACGGTGTTCGGGTATCTGTCGAAGAGCTCGCCAAGCCGGCCGAGGTCTGCCCCGTACCAACTCAGGTGCGCGATGATCCACGTGGTGCCGGGGTTGTTCGCGATCAAACGATCACGTTCCGCCATGAGGGCATCGAACGAGGGGAAGCGTGCGCGGTCGTTGAGTTGACGGTTCGGGTAGATCGATTGCTCAAGCCAGCGCTCGTTTTCCATGTCGAGGGGCTCGAAGAATTCAGCCGGATCTCCGGTGTGGATAAAGACCGGAATGCCGAGGCGTCCTGCGGTCTCCCACACGATCTTCAGCTCGGGGTCGTCTAGGGTCAGTCGAGTACCATCCGCCTTCATCGTGCCTAGGCCGAAGCCCTTGCCGATCTCCCCGATGCCAACGGCTCCAGCCGCGACGTCTGCCTCCAGCTGAGCCGCGATCTGCGCGCCGGATCCAGGACCGACGTCGCGCAAGTCGAGCGTGGTGAAGAACGCGAAGCGGTCGGTCTGTCCGGCCGCCCGCACCGCTTCAATCTGGTTCGTAAGGCGCTCGCCTGAACTGCCCCGCGTCTGGATCATCACGCCGATATTGAGCTCGTCCATCGCTACGAGGACGGTGCGGATGTTCTCGGGGTTGTCCAGCGTGGGCGGATGCCCGTGCATGTCGACGACCGGGAACTTGGCCCGCGGCACTGGATGCGCCGGCACGACCAGCGTCGATCGCGGTGTGTATTCAGTGATGCTCGGCGGCGGGATCTGCGGTTCCGGGATCCGGCGCTGGGCTTCAGCAGGCTGTGGGGCGAAGGTCGCCGCGAGAGCGAGGGCAGTCAGATAGCGGGTGAGGCGCATTCGATTCGACTCCAGGTGAATTGTTCTCCGCACCCGAATACCCGTCAGCGAGCAGGGAGGTCGCCAAATTGGGGGCCGGCGGGAGGTCTGTACAGCGTGTGGATGCGTGTTCCACTCGTCGGCAGGGGCCTTTCGCCTACCCCCATCACTCTGGCCACCCCGTGCGCCCCGAATCTTGACCACGATGTGGGTGAGATCTGCACCCAGATGGCGATCGCTTCATTTTGGTGAGGTCCGACGGGAATGGCGCCGGGGTCGCGTTGCGCGGGGCAAGGGAGGAGGTCTACCCGGTGGTGAACTAGTTCGAGAAATTGAGGCAGCGGATGGGCGGGTAGGAACGGGCCCGCGAACAATTCGTCCGCGGGCCCGCTCTAGTCGCCATAGGAGGTAGCCGGTCGAGACCCGACTATGCCCCGCTCTCCGCGCAATGACGTCAGCCGCCCGCTTGAATCTCTGCCGCCACAGCCTGAACCTCATCCAGCACGCGTAGCAAATTGCCGCTCCACATCATGCCTATTTGCTCTTCGGTGTAGCCGCGTCGCGCCAACTCCAGCGTGACGTTGAACGTCTCGGAGGCGTCGCTCCAGCCTTCCACGCCCCCACCGCCATCGAAGTCCGAGCTGATGCCCACGTGCTCGAGACCGATCAGGTTCACGAGGTAGTCGATGTGGTCGGCGACGTCAGAGACGTTGACCGCGGGCGCTACGGGATCCACTTCTGCTGCGATGCGCGGAGCCGCGGCTTCCATGACGCGGGCGCGGTTAGCCATGAACTCCTCGCGCTGCTCGGGCGTCATCGGGGCGCCACCACGTCCGCTGCCGCGTCCACCGCGTCCACCCATTTCGATGCCCATCTCTGCGGCCACCTCGTTGGTGATCGCGGTGACGGCTTCGTTGTGCGCCGTGTTCTTCACCGGGTTCACGTAACTCGAGAACGCGACGGTCTGGATCACGCCACCATTCTCCTTCAGCGCCATCAGCAGCTCGTCATCCATGTTCCGGCTCACGTCGCCGACCGCGCGCGCGGCCGAGTGCGACCCGATGACCGGGGCCCGAGACAACGCGATGGTCTGCAGGTTTGCTTCCTTCGAAGGATGCGACAGGTCGACCATGATGCCGAGGCGGTTCATCTCCGCGATCGCCTCGCGGCCGAGGTCGCTGAGTCCGTTGTGCAGCCACACGTCGTCACCTTCGCCGGTGTTGGAATCGGAGAACTGGCTATGACCGTTGTGGGCGAGTGACATGTAGCGCGCACCCATCTCGTAAAAGCGCTCGATATTTGAGAGGTCGGTCCCGACCGGATAGGCGTTCTCTACGCCGATCATCACGACCTTCTTCCCGGCTGCCGAGATGCGTCGGACGTCGTCCGAGGTCAGGGCGAGCTCTATACGATCCGGAGCGATCTCCGCGACCAATCGATGGATGGCCTCGAAGTGATTCATCGCGCTCTGGTGAGCTGCCGCGTATCTGGCCGACGTAAAGTCGTCGGCCTGCCGTGGTTGACCTGTGTAGACAATCATCCACGACACATCTAGGCCGCCCGCTTCCATCTTCGGGAGGTTCACCTGATTGCCGAGATCTGTCGTGTAGTTCCGCTCGGCGGTGAAATTCGACGGGTTAATGTCGTTGTGCGTGTCGAGTGTGATGACGCGCTCGTGAATGCCGCGGGCGCGTTCGACGAGCTGGGCCTCAGTCTCAGGCGCGTCGGCGATTTCACCGCCACCGCATGCTGCGAGGGCGAGCGCGGCGAAGAGGGCGGTCACTTTGGCGTGCTGCTTGATCATCTCGGTTCGTCCGATGGGGTTGGTGCGTGCTGGTGTCTGCCACAAAAGACAGGGGAGGGGACGGTAGTGCTGTGCGGCGGTTTCGGCCATGGATGTGCCCCGGGGGAGGGCCGGTGCCGAAGCCCTCGGCGGCGAGGTGAGGCGGGACGATCAGTTGTTATGGGGCTTAGCCAGCGGCGGGCTGGCTACAAAGCAATCGACTTGCGAACCTCGGATCCTCAATGCTGTATTACCACCGACCTTAATATCCAGACAATCGGCTCGTGCTCAGAATCCTCCCGGTCAGAATCCTTTTCGTCCCAATGCTCTTGTCCGCCTGCAATGTCGTGTCCCCGCCGGTGCCGCTGGACTCGTTGGTCCTCCAGGACAGCGTGTATCTGGATGCCGAGACCATGACGCCGTTTACAGGCAGGGTTGAGCGTGCCTTTGATGATGCCCCAGGCCAGGCACAGCTACGAGGCGAACTCGCGGATGGCCTGTGGAATGGCGAGATCGTGGTCTACCACCCAAGCGGCCGCGTGCGCTACATGGGCTCTCTCGCAAGCAGCGAGAAGTGTGGGGAGTGGGTCGAGAATCGTGAGGACGAGCCGCCGGTCGATGTCGTGGCCGAACTGAAACAAGAGATCGAGAGCCTGGGGATCTACCCGGCTTGCCCTAAACGCTGACAGGGCCTGTTGGTCAGGAGCCAACAGCGGTCATATGCGGAACGTCCCTCCGTCGCGTTAGAATTCGGGCATGTACAGCACAATCGAAATTCTTGTCATGCTCATGATTGGAATCGGCTTCTTCGGTCTAATCATCTACGTTGCGATCCAGGCTCGTAACCCAGACGACGAGGTCTAAGTGCAATCTGACATCAAACCCTGGTACGCGAGTGCCGCAGGCTAATGTGACAACTCCGCTCTTGTGCCAACGGGAGGCCTTCAGCCTTCCGGATGATGCCCACTACCTGAATTGTGCGTACATGGGCCCGCTGCCGAAGGTTGCCGAAGAGGCAGGAGTGGCGGCGATCGCGAAGAAACGCCTCCCGACGCGCATCGTGCCACCGGATGCATTCTGGGAGACTGATCGCCTACGCGCACTATTTGCCCGCCTCGTGAACGTCGACGATCCGCAGCGGGTCGCCATACAGCCGGGCGTGTCGTACGGGGTGGCCTGCGCGGCGAAGAATTTGCCGGTGTCATCCGGGCAAAACATCGTCATGACGCACGAGCAGTTCCCGGGCAACGTTTACGCGTGGCGACGTCTGGCGGCCGAGTCGAACGCGGAGCTACGCGTGGCCACGCCACCTGAGGGGCCGGGACGAGCCGCTGTATGGAACGAGCGTCTTCTAGACTCCATCGATTCCCGGACGGCCATCGTCGCTGTACCCCATGTGCACTGGACCGACGGAACCCGCTTCGACCTTGAAGCCGTGGGCCGCCGATGCCGCGACGTTGGGGCTGCGTTGATCGTGGATGCGACACAGTCAGTCGGTGCAATGCCTTTCGACGTACAGACGATCCAGCCGGATGTGTTGATCTGTGCCACTTACAAATGGCTACTCGGGCCGTACGCATTGGCGTTTACGTATTTCAGTCCACGCTTCGATGACGGTGTGCCACTGGAAGAAACGTGGATCGCCAGGGCGGGCAGCGAAGACTTTCAACGCTTGGTCGACTATCAAGACGAGTACCAACCGGGAGCGATCCGATATGACGCTGCGGAGCGGTCGAGCTTCTTCTTGGCGCCCATCGCCGCGGCGAGCCTGGAGCTTCTGCTCGAGTGGACGCCGGAACGAATCCAGATCTACTGCGCCGAACTGACGAAGGAGTTGCTCGGCGAGGCGAGTGCACTGGGATACTCGGTTGAAGATGCGGCCTGGCGCGGGAGCCATCTCTTCGGGTTACGGATGCCCGAGGGCATTGACCTTGTCGCGCTTCAGCTCGCGCTGAAGACTGAGAATATTTCGGCTTCGCTTCGCGGCACGGCGCTACGGCTATCGCCGAACGTCTACAACAACCAAAAAGATATAGAGGCGCTCATGGGCGTGTTGAGTTCGGCTGTTCGTTAGACCGATGCGGACGTGACCGCGCTCCTCTCAACCCTCGCTCCCGTCTTCGGCATCGTGACGGTGGGCTTTCTCGTCCGTCGACTCGGGGCGCTGGGCGAAGGTGGAACCAAGCGCCTCGTCTTCTTCGTCTTCAATGCCGCCATCCCGGTCATGCTCTTCCGGACCATGGCGGGTATCGAATTTCCCGAGCGTATCGAATGGGGCTTTCTCTTCGCCTTCTACGGGGCGGCGTTCCTGACCTACGCCACCGGGATCGCGGTCGCGCACTTCCGCTTCAAGCGTCCCGTTGAAGAACTCGCGATCTATGGGATGGGCGCGGGTTTCTCCAACACCGTCATGCTCGGCATTCCCATTCTTCTGGGCGTGTTTGGAGATGAAGCGGCGCTTCCGGTCTTTTTGATCATCGCGTTTCACTCGATCACCCTGTTGCCGGTCTCCGTCGTCCTCATCCAGGCAGGACGTGGTAGGGGGGAAAGATCAGTGTCAGGGGCGGGGCGACTCCTGCTGGACGTGCTCGCCAACCCGATCATTCTCGGGCTAGTCTGCGGTCTCGGCGCCAACTTCGCGGGCTTGAGGCTGCCAGGCCCGATCGACACAGTCGCTCTTGCCCTCGCCACGGTCGCGATTCCCTCTGCGTTGACCGCCTTGGGCGCCTCACTCGCCGGTTATCCTCTCACGGGTGATCTGGCTCCTGCGTTCGCGATTGCCGGACTCAAACTGATCCTTCACCCCGTCCTCGCGTGGATCATCGCTGTGCCGGTGCTCGGCCTAAGTGCCCCGTGGTCGTCCGTCGCCGTTGTGATGGCGGGAATGCCGAGCGGAGCCATGGTCTACCTGTTTGGCGCGAGGTACGACGCTGCCCCGAATGTCGCTGCTAGGACGGTGCTGATCGCCTCATTGATGTCGGTCGTGACGATTTCTGCATGGCTGCTCTTGATGAGCTAGGGCGACCGACGTCGTCGCCCGCCTTGCGCTGTCATCGTCCCGTCAGCACTCCGAACACGATCTGCGGTTGGGCGCCGACCCGAATGTCGTGCTCCGCGAACCACCCCTCACGTACTTCCAGAGCGAACTGTGCTGGGCGGGTGCTCGGGTACGTATTCGTATCCAACGCCTTCATTTGCAGGATGTCGACGACGGTGTAGGAGGGGTCCATGTAGGCGATATCGAGCGCGACATACGTATTGGCCATCCAAAACCCCTGGATTGACGCCTGTTCGAAGACGAACAGCATGCCCGTTCCGTCAGGCACTTCTTCCCGGTACATGAGGCCCTCGGAGCGCTCGTCGGGTGTTGCCGCGATTTCAGCCACGACGGTGTCGGCGGCGAAAATGACCCACGCATGCCCGGCGGGCGGCATTTGGCTGGGCGGCAGTGCGGGCGCCGACGCGGTTGCGCCGCCGGAACCGCCCGCGGTGTTGGAGGCCAGTGACCCCCCTCCCGCTGGGCTACAAGCGGCCAAAAAGAGAAAGCAGGCCAGGGCAATGTCTTTCTTGTGCAGCTGGGCCGCAGACGTCCTTTGTTGGAGCTTTTCCATTGGGTCCTTCGGGGGTTGCTGGATCATCCGCTGTGCAGACTCCCATTCATGGCAAGAGAAGTGTAACTTAGGCGGCTATATGTATGTTTCCAGTGATACAATCGGTTCGCAGTGTGCCTCCAATTGGGGGCCGGTCTGAGACGGAGTCGCTTACTCGATGGTCGATCAACAACTGCTGGACATACTTGTATGTCCTGAAACGAAACAACCGGTCCGCGTTGCGGATGCCGGTCTTTTGGCGCAGTTAAATACGGCGATCGCTGAAGGCTCCGTGTTGAACCGCGGTGGCACGAAGGTTATTAGCGCTGTCTCCGAGGGTCTGGTTCGCGAAGACGGCGACTGCCTCTACCCGATCAGAGATGACATTCCGATCATGCTGATCGACGAGGCGATTCCACTATCCCCAGCCAAGTCATGATGGCACGAACTCAAAACGTGCGGCTCTCCGCAGCGTTATTGCTCGGCGTCGCGGTAGCGGCGTGTAATCCGACGCCCCCCACACCGGGCCTGGCGCTTGGCAAAGAGCTCTTCGAAACCTGCGCACCCTGTCACGGCGATATGGGCACAGGCGACGTGGAGATCGACGCTCCCGCCATCGCCGGTCTCCCTCAGTGGTATATCGAGGCGCAACTACGGGGCTTCCAAGCCGGCATGCGCGGCATGCACGCGAATGACCTGCCTGCCCTGCGTATGCGCCCGATGGCTATGACGCTCAACCGCGACGGTGATATCCCATCCGTCGCTGAGTACGTGGCTGGGCTTCCGGCGACCTTTCCGGAGAGCACGCTCCATGGCAATGCGGGCGCGGGTGCGGAGCGTTATGCAGCCGTCTGTGTGGCATGCCACGGTCCAGACGGGCGCGGAAACGAGCTGCTGTGGGCTCCGCCAATCGTGCAATTGAATGATTGGTACCTGGTCCAAGAGCTCCAGAACTTCAGGGAAGGCGCTCGTGGTGCTGACCCCGCAGACATTTGGGGCCAACAGATGCGCATCAACACGTTCGCGCTCGATGACCAAGCGATGGCCGACGTCATCGCCTACGTCCAAACCCTGCGCTGAGCCGAGGCCAATCATGACTGATAACGCGATCAAGCCCTCGACCCCCGTTGGCGTGCCAGCTCCGCTGCCGGACGACGAGAACCCGGCCCTGATCGACGCCTATAAAACGTTTAAGATCACCGCGATCAGCGCCGCTTTGTTTTGCCTGGGCTCGCTCGTGATCATCCTCATGACGAGGATGGGTTAACCGATGATCGAACGGTACCTTGCACAGATGTCCACATACGCGGGCAGCATTGACGGGCTCATTCTCCTCGTCGCGGTCCTCGTCGGATTCTGGTTCTTCGCGGCCGAGGGCATGCTCTTCTGGCTCGTCTGGAAGTTCCGTGAGCGTCCAGGCCAGAAGTCACAGTACCTCACCGGGACAGAGCACCACATCAAGCGGTGGATCACGTGGCCACATGCGCTCGTGTTGGTGTGCGACGTCTTCATTGTCATCGGCTCCATTCGCGTGTGGAATGAGGTCAAGCAGACGTTACCCGAGCCGGATTCCACAATCAGGATTATCGGGCAGCAATGGGCGTGGACGTTCCAGCATCCCGGGCCTGACAACGAGCTCGACACGCCGGACGACATTTTCACCGTTGACGCGCTTCATATCGAAGTCGAGAAGGTCTACCACTTCAAACTGGAGTCGCGTGACGTTCTCCACTCGTTCTCGGTCCCGGTGTTCCGCATCAAGCAGGATGCGCTGCCGGGTCGGTCCATCACTGGTTGGTTCGAGGCAACGATGACAGGCGAGCACGACATTCAGTGCGCGGAGATCTGCGGGATTGGCCACGGTGTCATGGCTGCGCGGATCTTCATTGAAGATGCGGGCCAGCATGCTGCCTGGGTTGCCGCGAATTCCAACTCGACGACCCCGTAGGCGAGGAAATAGTAGATGTCAGATACTGCGGGTGCGGCGACTCAAGGTGAACATCACGCTCACGAAGACCATCACGGTCCTCAAGGGTTGCTGAAGTACATCTGGTCGACCGACCATAAAATGATCGGGATGCAGTACATGTTCACCGGCATGTTCATGGCGGTGATCGGTGGCTTCATGGCGTACGTGTTCCGGATGCAGTTGGCCTTCCCGGGCATGAATGTGCCGGGCTTCGGTCAGGTGTCGCCGGGTGAGTACAACGCGCTGGTTACCAACCACGGCACGATCATGATCTTCTGGGTGGCGATGCCGGTTCTGATCGCCGCCTTCGGGAACTTCCTCATCCCGCTCATGATCGGCGCGGATGACATGGTGTTCCCCCGCATCAACCGCCTCTCGTTCCAGATCTTCTTCCTGAGTGCGGTCATCCTCTTGGCGTCGTTGTTCGTCCAGGGCGGCGGCTTTGGTGGCGCGTGGACGGCCTATCCGCCGCTCTCGGCGGTCGCGGAATACAACCAGACGAACCTCGGCTCCAGTATGTGGCTGATCGCCGTGGCGCTGGAGTTCGTGGCGTTCTTGCTCGGCGGTATCAACTTCATCACAACGTTGATGAACTCGCGTGCTCCGGGCATGAAGGCTTATGACATCCCGCTCGTCGCGTGGATGATCGTGATCGCCAGCATCCTCTTCATGCTTTCGGTTGGTCCGCTCATCGCGGGTGCGGTGATGCTGCTTTTCGATCAGACGCTCGGCACGGGCTTCTACGACCCGGCCCGCGGCGGTGACCCGATTCTGTGGCAGCACCTGTTCTGGTTCTTCGGACACCCGGAAGTGTATGTGGTGCTCTTGCCCGCGATCGGTGTCACGATCGAGATCATCGCGACCTTCGCCCGAAAGAAGGTCTTCGGCTACAAGCTCATGCTTTATACGACGGTCGCGACCGGCGTATTGAGTTTCTTCGTTTGGGCCCACCACCAGTTCATCGCGGGCATCGATCCGCGTATGGCGAACATCTTCACGATCACCACGCTCCTCATTTCGGTGCCGATCGCTGAGCTGTGTTTCGTCATCATCGCGACGTTGTACGGTGGCTCAATCCGTTTGACCACTCCGATGTTGTGGGCGCTCGCCTTCATGGCCGAGTTCCTCATTGGGGGTGTGACGGGAATCTTCCTTGGTGCAAGTGGAGCCGACATTTTCTTCCACGACACCTACTTCGTGTTGGCCCACTTCCACTACACGTTCTTCCCGATCGCCATTATCGGGACGTTCGCGGCCTTCACGTATTGGTTCCCGAAGATGTTCGGGAAGATGATGAACGACACCCTGGGCAAGATCCACTTCTGGGGCACAGTGATTCCGTTCAACTTCATCTTCATCCCGCTCTTCATCCTAGGATTGGGCGGTCAACACCGCCGCATCTACAACTATCAGCACTTCCCGGAACTTGCGGGCGCGGACATGTACGTGCTTCGCCAGATCGCGACCATCGCCCTGCTGGTGATGCTCGCCTTCCAGCTTGTCTTCTTCTTCAACTGCATCAAGAGTTGGATGAGCGGTGAGAAGGCCGGCCGGAACCCGTGGAAGTCGAACACGCTCGAGTGGACCACCGAATCGCCACCGCCGCACGGCAATTGGCCGGTCGATGAGATGCCGAATGTGTACCGGGGCCCGTATGAGTACGCGCATCCGGATCGTGAAGAGGACTACTGGCCCCAGAACGAACCCAACTGATGAAACCCATCGCAACAACTCGTAGCGCGACCGGGATCCCGACGGGCCGTCTGGCCATTTGGTGGGTCTTGGCTTCCGAGGTCGTGATTTTCGGCGGCTTGCTCGGCTCCTACCTGATGCATCGGCTTGGGCATCCGGAGTGGGCCAACGCGGCTGCCCATACCAACGTCTGGTTCGGCGCGACGAATACGTTCGTCCTTCTGACGTCCAGCTTCACCGCGGTGCTCGCGCACCAAGCGGCCGAAGCGGGTAATGGGAAGAAGGCCGCCGGTCTCTTGCTCATGACTATGGGAGGGGCGCTCACCTTCCTCGTGATCAAGTCGATCGAGTGGACCAACGAGATCATGCACGGCTACACGATCACGGCCAACGGCTTTTGGTCGTTCTATTACACCGCAGCGGGACTCCACGGGCTACATGTGATTGCTGGTGCGATCGTCATGGGATTCATCGCGTTCGACGCGTACAGAGGTCGCGAACTCCAGAGGGTGGAGTTGATCGGGATCTATTGGCACTTCGTCGACGTGGTTTGGATCTTCCTGTTCCCGCTGCTCTACATCGCGAAGTAGGGGGCTGCTATGTCTGAGAATCACGACGACGGACACCACGTCAATTACAAGAAGATCTACTTCATCCTTTTGGGTCTCCTTGTAGTCAGCGTCGCTGGACCGTTCCTCGGCATCCTTTGGGTGACGCTGCTCACCGCATTCGGGATTGCGTTGGTTAAGGCGACCCTGGTCATCCAGAACTTCATGCACCTCAAATGGGAAAAGAGGCTGATGAAGTGGATGCTCTCGAGCTCGCTCATTCTGGTGGCGTTGTTCTTCGCGGGCGTCGCTCCTGACGTCATGAACCACGAGGGGAACAACTGGGACAATCTTGCCGCAAAGGCCGCGGTCGAGCGAGGGATCCCGCTGGAGCACGGTGAGGCGACGGAGCACGCCGGGGACGAGACGGAGGAGGCAGCGGTGGAACCGGGTGTGTTCAGCGCGAAAACCTCTTTCGACCAGGTCTGCTCGCTCTGTCACGGGGTTGCGGGTGATGGCACGGGCGCCGCTGGCGCCGCATTCGTTCCAGGCCCGGCCAATTTCACCGACCCGACCTTCTGGGAAACGCGCGACGACGCGCGCATCAAGACGGCGATTCGTGACGGCGGCGTGGCGGTTGGTGTTTCGGCGAACATGGCTCCTTGGGGCGCCCTTTACACGGACGAGCGGCTCGACGCCATGGTCGAGTACGTGAAGTCGTTCCGTGCCGGGGGGCAGTAGGAGCTAGTCGTGACGACCCAGGCAGCCACCCACCCCGTCGAGCACCGACCGGCGCCCCAAAAGCGCCCGAAGATGATCGCAGATGGGGTTTTGGGCATGCTGATCTTCGTGTTCACGGAGATCATGCTCTTTGCCGGATTCATTTCCGCTCACGCCATCGTGCGGTCTCAGGTCGCGGGCGAGATGTGGCCGCCGTACGGACAGCCACGCCTGCCCGTCCAGGAGACCGCCGTGAACACGGCGGCGCTGCTTCTGAGTGGCATCGTTCTCATCGTTGCCCAGGTGGCGTTCAAGAAGGGCGCGGTGCGCGCGAAGGTACCGCTCCTTATTGCGACCCTGCTCGGTGCCTTTTTTGTGTTTTCTCAGGGCACCGAATGGACCGCGCTCATCAGCGAGGGACTCACGCTGACTTCGAGCACCTACGGTGGTTTCTTTTACACCATTGTCGGGGCTCACGCGCTTCACGCGATCGCCGCGATTGGCGGGCTGGTTTGGGCATTCTATGAACTCCACGAGAATCGCCTTACCTCGGCGAAACTCGGCACGGTTGCGGTGTTCTGGTACTTCGTGGTACTGGTATGGCCGGTCCTTTACGTGAAGGTCTATCTATGAAACGCGCTTGGATTCCAGTTTTCGTCCTGACGGCTCTAGTGCTTTTCCCCGAGGTCGGGCACGCCTGTGCGGTTTGCTTCGACGCGAGCGACGAGAACAGGAAGGCGTTTCTGGCAACCACGGCGTTCCTTTCGCTCCTGCCGCTCGGCATGGTGGGTGGCGCGGGCTTGTGGGTGCGAAAGCGGTCCAACGAGATCGACCGCGAAATGGCTGAGCGGGAAGTGGGCGAGCAGGAATAGGCTCGTCGGTCTAAGTGGCTCTCGGCCCCAGGGGGTCTGGTCCGTGGCCGGCCCACACCTTGCGCGGACGCCGCCAACGCGGCACGAATGTGGCACCCACGCCCATCTCTCCGACGCCTGAGCCCCGTGAGCACCCCCCACGAGTCCGGCCCCGATCAACGCGGCCCCCAATTTCATAGCAAGAACTTGGATGGGGCCCGCACGCCTCGGCGAGCACAAGCGGAGGTCAGCCAGAGCAAGATGAAGGACCACGACGTCCAGAGCCTTGCGATTCGGGGACATGCTCTGATCGCCGGCGCGATCGGGTTGTTCATGGGTGGGGCCCTCGGCTATTTCCTGGTGGTCCAGTTTGAATTTGGGCTCTGGGTCGTGCCACTCTGCATGATAGCGTTCGGGGTGGTCATGGCGGCTGTTCCCATGGGGATCGTCTCCGGATCGGGGCGCGCGGCTACGAAGGTCTACATGCCTTCAGGTGCTACTACGCCGCACACGCAGGAGTATTCGTACCCGGAGTCGCTCGTCGCTCGTGGGATGTACCAAGACGCCGTGTCTGCTTTCGAGTTGGTGGTGGTAGAGGAGCACACCGGCGATCCGACACCCTACCTGCGCATCGCTCGTATCTACAGGGACAACCTGAAACGCTACGAGGACTCCGCCCGGTGGCTGAAGCGCGCACTCAACGAATCGGAAATCAACGCGGGACTCGCTGCATTGGCCCGTAGAGAACTCGTCGAGTTGTACCGCACCAAACTCGAGCAGCCTGAGAAGGCGGCACCTATGCTGGCTCGACTCGCACACGAAATGGAGGGCACGGCTGACGGCGAGTGGGCGGCCAAGGAGCTTCGGTCCGTGAAGGAGCAGATGGCCAAGGAGACGGACAGCTGAAGCCAATTGAGCCGACAGCCCTCAGTCCCGGCTTTTTCGCCCGGTTCTATGCGCCACTGATCGCGACGAGTTTCCTGCTCACGGCCACCAATCCCCTGGTGGCTGCCGCACTGGCCCGTACGTCCGATCCGGCGGCCTCTCTCGCGGGTTTCGGAGTGGCCTTTGCCCTCATTGGAGTCCTCTACGCTCCCCTGTTGGTGGTGCAGCAAGTGGCCGCGGCCCGTTTGTTGGCCGCTCGGGAGATCACGGTGGTTCGGCGTTTCGCCTATGTAATGGGCGCTGTGATGTCGGGGGTCGCGGCGGCGGTGGCCTTCACCCCGTTGGGAGAATTGGTCCTTGGGGGGGTGGTTGGTGTCCAGGACGGAATCCTGGATCAGGCGATTTCCGCAATGACGGCGCTGTGGCCGGTTCCGTTCCTGACCGGGGTTAGAGCGCTGCATCAGGGTCGATTGGTGGCCGGCCACCGCACCAATCCGATCGCGTTAGCCACCGGGGTGCGCACGGTGGTCCTGGGTGCTGTCGCCTTCGCTCTCACGACCACACCCGCGGGTGCCTGGTTGGGTGGAGTCGCCTTTACCGCTGGCCTCGCCTTCGAGGCGGCAATTGTCGCGTTTTCACACGCCCCGCTGCCCGCGGTGCCTGAGCTGACGGAGTCCGAGACCCAAGGCGAAGATCGGCTACTGTCGTTCTCCGCCCCGCTCATGCTCAACGTGATGTTGTGGTGGAGCACGCCACTAATCATTACGTCTGTGCTCGCGCGGACGCCGGAGCCCGACTGCTCGATCGCGGCGTTCACGGTCGTGGAGGCGGTGGCATGGTTCCTCACCGCGCCGGTGGGGCAGCTACAGCACGCTGCGCTCGCCTTGGTCGACTGCCGGGCGGCACACACACAGGTACGCCGCTACGCAGCGACTCTGGCTATAGGGGTCACGGTTCTTCTGGGGATCCTGTCGGTGCCGGCCATTCGCGAGTGGATCTTGTGGAACGGCTTTCGCCTCGATCCTTCGCTCCTAGAACCAGCCGGGCTCGCGTTTCCAGTAGCTGCCCTCTACCCCGTGCTGTACGGGCATCGCCAGTACAATCAAGGACTCTTCGTACGAGCGGGCTGTACGACCTTGGTCGCGCGTGGCGCGGTGCTTCGGATCGTAGTGATCGCCGCAGCAGCTCCGATCCTTTTGGGTCCCATGGGTCCTAACGGCGCACGTTTGGGCGTCACCCTCGCCGTGGTTGGGCTCTTCGCTGAGGGGGTGTTCTTGGAGCTGATGTCGCGACGCAGCGCCCTACCGTTATTGGATAAGGCGAGGGCGCGCTCAGCGGGTTGCTGAGATGGCCAATGTCCAGTTCGTGACCCGGACGTCCAATCGGTGGTTTGCTCGTAGGCCCGTGATACCAAACGGGCGCGCCTCGGTCGCGAGCATTGAATGGGCGAGTTGCCCGTTCAGAATGAAGTTCAGCTGACCGTCGGCGACTTCAACCGTGACAGTGTTCTCTGGCTCGTCACCCTCTGCCGCGACCACTCGAATGGCCGTGTGCGGGGTCCAGTCTACGATCGTCTCCGTGATCTCTCCGATCCGGCGTTTAATGAGGAAGTCACCCGTGGGGCGGACCAGCAGATAGGTGTACTCGAGTTCCGGACCGTCGAGTTCGAGGCCCCCCAAGAACAGTCCGTAGGCCTCTCGATATCCGACCGGCGCACCATACTGGGTAAAGGTTGCGTCAACGCGGAAGTCGCCACTCTGAACGGCATCTTCCGCGCGATATGCGATGCCGGCGGGACCCGTGAGGATGCGCAGCGCGGGGCCCTCTTCTGTCAGTTGGAATTGGCCTGGGTCGCTGCGGTCGCTATCGAGCCGAACGACATACGCGGAGGGCGCTGGCTCGGCCGCCGGGGTCCCGGAGGACGACGCGGCCGTCTCTGTCTCGGACTCTGAGGCGCAAGCCGCGAAGGTCACGCAAAGAAGCAACCAACCTAGGCGGTGGGCTGCGCGAGTAGCGCTGGGGGCGGCTCGCCTCACGACATTCTCCGGCGTTTGTTCTTCATGAAGTCCATCATGATGTGTTGGCCCAATGTCATGGTATTGGTGAAGTACGCCTTTCCGCGTGCGATCTCTGACACCTTCTGCACGAATTGGACCAAATAGGGGTCATCCGCGAGCATGAAGGTGTTGATGAGGATACCCGCCTTCCGGCAGGCGGCGACCTCTTGGAAGGTGCGTTGCAGAATATGCGGGTCGAGGCCGCCGGAGTTGGTATACACGCGCCCGTCTGGGAGGGTCATCGCGCTGGGCTTCCCGTCCGTGATCATGATGATCTGGCGCATGTCTTTGTTCTGCGACGCCAGGATACGACGGGCGATCTCGATGCCCTCGGCTGTGTTGGTGTGAAATGGCCCAACCTGTGCTTTGCCGAGCTGCGAGATCGGAATCTCCTTGGCTCGATCCCCGAAGGTGACCACGCGGAGCGAGTCCCCGGGAAACTGGGTGCGGATCATGTGGGACATGGCGAGCGCCACCCGCTTTGCAGGAGCAAAACGGTCCTCGCCGTACAACACCATGGAGTGGGACACGTCCAACATGAGTACCGTCGCACATGAGGATCTGTACTCGGCCTGATGCACCATGAGGTCGCCGTAGTCCAGCTGCAGCGGGACCGTCAGGCCTTCGCGTTCGATCGCGTTCTTTAGGGTCGCGGGAATGTCCAAGTTGAGCGTGTCGCCAAACTCATAAGGCTTCGAGGCGGCTTCGGCCTCAATGCCAGTCGAGAGGTGTGGCGTGTCATGAGACCCGGCGCTCGCCTTTCCGATCGCGGCAAGGAGTCCCCTCAGCGCGCGATATCCCAGGAAGTCCATCCCCTTTTGTGTGAGGTTGAACTGAACCTGCTGGGCCGCCTGCTTGGCCTCGTCGATCTGCCCCTGACCCGTGACGTCGTACGTTGCCCCGGGCATTTGCGGGTTGCCGGTCTCCATGTTGATGAAGCCCTCCTCAACCATCTTCTGGATCAAGTCGTCCAGTAGAGCAGCCACCTGCTTCCTGATTTCCTCATCGCCGTCGCCTTCACCCCGCAGCTCGTCGATCATTTCGGGGGTGAGTTGGCCGCTTTCTAGAAGGGCCTTGAGGAGGGCGTTCTTTAGGGCATCGGTCGAATTCGTGTCCTCGCCGCCAGACCAACCCCAATAGGGGTGGTAGTGCGGGCCGCCCGAGAAGCCGCCGTCCATAAGAAAATCAGACAGGTGCTCAAGGAGCGATTCGATGTTGAGGGCGTCCAGCCAGCGGCCCTTGTACTTCGAGTAAGTCGTGAAACGCATGTATTGCCAACGGTTTGCGGAGTGGCCCTCACACTACGCCCCAGCGTAGCTTCCCGCCATGAACCCTGAAGCCCGCACAGCCCTCCTGGCCCACTACGACGCGGTACGGCGCGACCTCCCGTGGCGGGGTGAGTCGGACCCGTACCGGATCTTGGTCTCAGAGGTCATGCTGCAGCAAACCCGAGTCGATACGGTCGTTAGGTACTACGAGCCCTGGCTCAGGCGGTTCCCGGACGTAGAGTCGTTGGCGGATGCCGATGTCGATGAGGTGCTACGTGAATGGGAAGGGCTCGGGTACTATCGCCGCGCGCGCAACCTACATGCCGCCGTCCGCGCGGTGCGAGAACGACCGGGGGGCGAGTTCCCTGAAACCGCGCTCGAACTGCGCGCCCTGCCAGGTGTGGGCGAGTATACGGCGGGCGCTGTGGCGAGTATCGCCTTCGGTGAGGTCGCGCCCGCGGTGGATGGAAACGTGCGCCGTGTCCTGTCGCGGTGGTTCGATGAGCCGGAGCCGACGGTGTCATGGTTGCGGGCGCGCGCGACTGAGTTGGTTCATTTGACCCGCCCGGGCGATTGGAACCAGGCGCTGATGGAGCTCGGGGCGGTGGTGTGTACGCCGCGGAATCCGAAGTGTGCGGTGTGCCCGGTGTCTAAGTGGTGCGCGGCGCGGGCTGCTGGAAGTCAGGCGGAGCGGCCCGTGCGGGCGAGAAAGCCGCGCGTGCGCGCCGTGGATATGTTGCTTGTGGTGCTTCAGTGCGACGGTCGGGTGTTATTGGTGCGGCGGCCCGATGGTGGCCTGCTGGGTGGAATGTGGGCTTTTCCAGAATCTGAGATGACTCTGGGAGCAGGGGCAGGTCCGACCCCCACGGAAGAAATGGAAGCGGAGATCGCGACAGTCGTGCGAGGTCTCGACGCTGCGATCGTCGGCCCGCCGCTTCCGCTCGAAACGGTCGTGCATCGTTTTACTCATCTCCATGTCACGTATAGGCCGTACATTATGAAGGCCACGGCCACGGTGGCGGACGGTTCAGGGCGGGCATGGGTGTCGGCATCAGAGGCTGGGGCCCTCGCCATCCCCGTCGCGCAACGTAGAGTACTCGATCAACTGACTTGGGAGGTGCGGTGAGAGTCGCAGACATGACCTGGATGCAGGTCGAGACATTCTTGGAATCGGACGATCGCTGCGTGCTCCCACTAGGTAGTGTGGAGCAACACGCGTACTTGAGCCTAGCCGTGGATGCGATCCTGGCGGAGAAGATCGCCGTGGATGCGGCGGAGCCCCTAGGCGTGCCTGTGTTTCCGGCTGTCGCCTATGGGCTGACGCCCTATTTCATGGCCTACCCGGGGACGGTCACCCTGACCCCAGACACCTATGGGCGCATGCTCCGGGACGTGCTGAACAGCCTGGTAGCACATGGTTTCAAGCGCATCGTGCTGGTTAATGGCCATGGAGGGAATCGAGATGGCCGGCCGGCCGTTGATGCCTGGGCGGCCGAACATCCCCAAGTGCAGCTTCGTTGGTACGACTGGTGGGCTGCGCCGGAAACCATGGCGTCGGTGCGAGCCATAGACCCAGATGCGTCCCACGCGTCGTGGATGGAGGGCTTCCCCTGGACTCAGGTGGGGGGCGTCGACGTCCCTGAGGGTCATAAGCCTGCCGTTGATCTTTCCGACCGTGAGGACATGTCACCCGCGGCGCTACGTGAACGGCTCGGTGACGGATCCTTCGGTGGCTATTACACACGCCCTGACGCGGACTACGAGCACGTGTGGTCTGTTGCCGTTCGCGAGACCCGATGCGTTTTACAGGAAGGCTGGTAATGGAGAGCACATTCGCTGGGCAGACAGTGTTGGTGACGGGTGGGGCGCACGGCATTGGACGCGCGATCGCGGGAGCCTTTGGGGCCCGCGGTGCCATCGTGTTCGTGTGCGACGTCATGGAGTCCGATCTGATGCGCACCGTCGATCTTGTCGGCGACGATTGTCATGGAACGTTGGTCGATGTGACCGATCGCGTGGCTGTTGGGCAGTGGGTCGATTCGGCGATTGCCGCGACCGGGCGGGTTGATGTCCTCGTGAACAATGCGGGGGGGGTCCTCGGTCAGGTCGGACGGCCCTTAGAAGAGGTGACTAGCGAGGAGTGGGAGGCCATTGTCGCCGTGAATCAGACCGGGGCGTTCTGGACCGCTCAGGCCGTCGCGCCCGCCATGAAAGCGGCGGGGCGCGGTCGTGTCGTGAACATCTCCAGTGGCGCGGGACTCGGCGTGAGCCTCACGGGCATCCAGGCCTATGCCTCAGCGAAGGCCGGACAGATCGGACTCACGCGCCAGCTCGCCCACGAACTCGGTCCCTTCGGAATCACCGTCAACAACATTGCGCCCGGCTTCATCCGCTCGAATCCGAACACCGAACGGCAGTGGGAGTCGTATGGTGAGGAAGGCCAGCAGGAGCTGCTGTCTCGAATCGCGATGCGCCGGTTGGGCGCGCCCGCGGACATCGCCCATGCGGTGCTCTTCCTTGCTTCGGAGCAGGCGGGCTGGATTACTGGGACCGTGTTGCCGGTGGACGGGGGGCGGTAGAAGTCTTCACGTCTCCTCGGTCAGATCTGGCCAGGACGTCTTTTTGGTCGCCCGAAAAAGAAGCGACGTCTCCACCCGTGATACCTCGGGCAGCGCCGTGATGGCATCGAGCGTGAAGTCACGAAGGTGCTCCATGTCCTGTGCGACGGCGTGCGCCAGGTAGTCGTTCCGGCCCGTGGTGTGGTAAAGTGCCACGACCTGAGGAAGCGCGAGGGCAGTTTGCTCGAATCGTGCGACCGCCGCCCGCGTGTGGCGCTTGAGTTGAACCGCGACCAGCGCTTGAACGCCGATGCCGAAAGCGGCTGGGTCGACCTCGGCATGTGCCCCCTTGAGCGTGCCTCGCTCCGTGAGGCGGCGCACCCGCTCCAGGCACGCCGATTGAGAGAGTCCGACGTCGATCGCGAGGTCCTTATTGCTGGTACGCGCATCTTCGGCGAGCGCCATCAGTATCTGTCGATCGATTCGGTCAACTATCATAAATCATCCCTATGGCCGCAGAAAATGCGGCAGATTACCGCTGCGACAATGTAAGTCCGATGTTTGCTGTGTAGATAGTACATTATGTACCACACGGACCGCATCGGCCAAGGATCAGACATGAGGCTGGAAACCCGAGCAGTTAGGTCGGCCCGAGGACACGTCCGCAGCGACACTACTCGTGAAGTGGGGGGGGCTCACGTTCCACCCATCGACCTCTCGACCACGTACACGTTCGACACGGCCGAGGCCGTGGCGGCGTCCATGGACGCACTCATCGAAGGCGCTGGCGAGGCTCCGAACCCTGTTTATGCGCGTCTACAGAATCCGACCGTCTCCAGATTCGAGTCAGCTCTGGCCGACCTGGAGAGCGCCGAGGCTGGCGTGGCCTTCGCGAGCGGTATGGCCGCGATCACCGCCGTGGTGATGGCGGCATGCTCTGAGGCCTCGCCTGAGGGCTGGGCCCGTGGCCGGCACGTGGTAGCGGTTCGCCCCGTGTATGGCGGGACAGATCACCTTCTGACGTCGGGGCTGCTAGGTACGGAAGTGAGCTGGGTGGAGTCGACTGAAGTCGCCTCGGCCGTCAGGCACGACACGAGCTTGGTGCTGCTGGAGACGCCAGCGAACCCGACGCTGGTCATGGTCGACATCGCGGACGTGGTGTCCCAGGTACGTGCGTGTGAGACTCGGCTAGGCCATCGGATCGCAGTGGCTGTCGATAACACGTTCGCGACTCCCATTCTTCAACGGCCACTAGAACTGGGAGCCGACCTTGTGGTCCACAGCGCCACGAAATTTCTTGGCGGACACGGCGACGTGATGGGCGGTGTGGTGGCCACGAGTGAAGAATGGGCGCATCCGCTGCGCCAGATCCGAATGATCACAGGTGGCGTGTTACATCCGATGGCGGGTTACATGCTGCACCGGGGGCTGCAGACGCTCCCCGTGCGTGTGCGAGCGCAGCAGGCGTCGGCACGCGTGATCGCGGAGCGCCTTGTCCTGCACCCCGACGTCATTGCGGTGCACTACCCGGGGCTCAGCGGCGATCCGGTTGAGACACGATTGCTCCAGACGCAGCAGGTGGGCCCCGGCTCGTTACTCGCTTTCAGGGTCCGCGGTGGCCGGGAGGCATCGGAGCGGGTGATGGAAACACTGACGTTGATTTGCCGTGCGGTGTCGTTGGGCTCCGTCGATTCGCTTATTCAGGCGCCCGCGCTGCTGACCCACCGGGTCGTGGACCCGGCCAGCAGGGAAGCCGCTGGCGTTCCCGATGACTTGCTCAGGCTCTCGGTTGGCTTGGAATCGGTCGAGGATCTGTGGAATGATCTGGAGCAAGCGCTGGCGACCGTAGCCCGGATCGTACCGGAGCCCAAGAAGGCTGGGCCGGGGCTCGGCGAAGGCGCCGTGATGTCCGCAGCATCGCCGTGGGAGTCGAGGGCGCCATCAGGTGAGTTCGAGATGGTCGGCGGCGCGGGAATCTAGAGGCGATCGGGGCTGGTAATGCTGAGGCCGAGCGTTGCCAGCCTGCCGCCTCGCCTCAGCCCAGCGAACTCGACCTTTGCACGTCGATCATCCAACTCGGGGTTTCGGCAAGATAGCTGTTCAGCATCGCCACTCGACGGTGATAGTAGCGAGCGTTGAGCCCCTGAAAGATCCCGGTGACTACCAACACGGCGACGTACATCAAGACGGAAAGTTGCTGCACCAACTCCTGCGTATCGCCGCCCAAAAGATCGGTAAGCTCCGTCAATTTGTGGGTCGGAATTAGCGGTCACCTGGTACATGCTCCAGAGGCAGTACACACCAATCAACGACATGAAGCCGACCTGATTGCGCCAGAGGAGTTCAGGCCCCTCGGGGTTCAGCGCCTGGGCCGCTGCCCCGCCCTTGAATTCATTACAAGCCACGATTGCGAGACCGATCCCAATCACAAGGCTCGTCAGGCTAAAGAGCCCGAACAGCAACGACACCAATGCGAAGAACCCAATCGACCAACCGTTGAAGGTCGCGATCTTGGCCGCGCCGACGATCTCCTTGGCGCGTTCGCCGGCCTCTTCGAGCTCCGCTTGTTACTCCGGCCCTAGTGGCGCCCCGTCACTCACTAATGCACCCGACCAGAAATACGATGGCATTCGAGCCGCACGCGAAAGCAATCATCGGGTCAACAACATCCTCACAGGTCCAATCCACCCATGGGGTCGAAGCCCTGATGTCCCTTCCCCGGCTCGGGACCCCGATGCGGCGCCCGCACATAACCACTGTTGCTACGGCTGATCCGGCGCTGGGCGACCAGGGCCTCGAGCACCAACTCACAGGCAGACACACGGGAGCCGTCGCTGGCGTCCGCAGCGACCAGCCCAACGTGCTCAATCAGCGAGAGTAACCCCGGGACCGTTTCGAAGCCCCGCACACAAGCTGCGGAGGACGCGTCGTCTCCGACTTGCAACGCACCGCCGGTCTCGAAGTGCTCGATGATGTCGTCTACGTCTGCGCCGCCGGCGCGCACATCAAACGTCTGCGAAGCGCTCTGCTGAATGAGCTCGCGCGCGATCTTGTCTGCCCCGTGAAGCTCGCCCTCGTATTCAAGCTCCATTTTCCCTGTGATGGCCGGGAGAGCCGCGTACACGTCTGATATTCTCGGGACGACGACGTCCTCGCCGTGTTGAAGCGCCCGGCGTTCGGCGTTGGAGACCATGGTCTCCATCACCGTGATCGGCATGCGCTGGCTGACGCCGGAGCGGTGATCCACACGTTTGTCTTCACGTGCGCGGAACGCGATACGCTCGACGGTCTCGGCCATGAAGTCGGGGACCTCCACAGAGCTTTCTGCTCGCGCGATCCAAGCTTCCTGCTTGGTGATGCTGATGCCGGTTTCGAGTTCGTCCGGGTAGTGGGTCCGGATCTCCGCCCCAATACGGTCCTTGAGCGGCGTGATGATCTTGCCGCGCGCCGTGTAGTCTTCCGGGTTGGCCGTGAAGACCATGAAGACGTCCAGCGCGAGGCGAATCGGGTAGCCCTTTACCTGTACATCCCCCTCTTGGAGGATGTTAAAGAGCCCGACCTGAATCTTCCCAGCGAGGTCTGGGAGTTCGTTGATCGCGAAGATGCCACGATTCGCGCGCGGGAGGAGTCCGTAGTGGATGGTCAATTCGTCGGCGAGGATGTGTCCGCCACGTGCCGCCTTGATCGGATCAACGTCACCGAGCATGTCGCCAATGGTGACGTCGGGTGTCGCGAGTTTCTCCACGTAGCGCTGGTCCCGCCCGACCCAGGCGATGGGCGTGTCGTCCCCCTGTTCCTCGACGAGTAGGCGCCCGAACTTCGAGATCGGCGACAGAGGGTCATCGTTCACTTCACTGCCGGCCAAGACGGGGATCGTTTCGTCGAGGAGGCTCACTAGCTGACGGAGGATCCGACTTTTTGCCTGTCCGCGAAGGCCCAACAAAATGAAGTCGTGCCGGGCCAAGACCGCGTTCACGATTCTCGGCACGACGGTTTCGCCGTAACCCTGGATGCCGGGGAATAACTCGTCGCCGGCGCGCAGTTTGCGGACGAGGTTTGCCCTCATCTCCTGCTTTACCGAGCGGGCTTCGTAGCCCTGGGCCTTGAGTTCACCAAGTGTTGTGGCGCGTTCGCTCATGCAGACGTGCTCCTGAAGTGCTATGCGGAAGATCGGGACTAACGTTAGAAGCATTGACCCTTCTTGGCGACGGTGGCGCGAGACGAAGCCCGCGAAAATGACCGCAGAAGGCGGGTGCTCCCGCATTTTGGGGCTGCCTGTCATCTGCCTGTCATCTGCCTGTCATCTGCCGATCATCTGCCGATCATCGGCCCCTCGGCACTTCGGTGCCAATTCAGCTGCCGCGAGGGTGGAGCCACCTCCCTCTCTTTGCGATCTTCCGGGGTTACTCAAACCCCAGCAGAGAGCCACGCATGTCCGAGGGCAACACCGTCCTTCGCGCGTCCGTCCGCCCCCTCGACGCGCAGCCACCGCTGCCGCGCGCCCGTTTCCTCGTTGAGGACACGCCGGATGAGGAAGCCATTCCAATGGACGTCCTCTTCGTGGGGGGAGGTCCCGCCGGCCTGGCTGGTGCGATCGAGTTGGCCCGCTTGGTCCAAAAGGACAACGAGGGCGGGGGCGGTATCGGGGACATCGAGATCGGCGTCCTCGAAAAGGCCGGCAATCTGGGTGAGCACAACCTCTCCGGAGCCGTGGTAAACCCGAGTGCATTTGGGGAGCTATTCCCAGAGCTGTCGATCGCGGACTTCCCTTTTCGGAGGCCTGTCACGAAGGAGTCGGTCTACGTGATGACCGAATCGAAGGCGTTGCCCATCCCGACGCCTCCGACAATGAAGAACCACGGGAATTACATCGCTTCGATCTCGGAGATCGTGCGTTGGCTCGGCGAGAAGGCCGAGGGGCTAGGCGTCAACGTGTTTCCGGGCTTTCCGGTTGACGCCCTCCTGCTTGAGGGGCAGCGGGTAATAGGCGTTCGCACCACACCTTCGGGGCTGGGTCGCGACGGGGAGCCTAAGGGCGCGGACTCGATGCCGGCCATGGATCTCACCGCTCAAGTGACCGTCCTCTCCGAGGGTACCAGAGGTCCGCTCTCTCAGGCGTGGTTGGAGTGGCAGTCCATCACCTCTCAGAACCCGCAGATCTACGCGCTCGGCGTGAAGGAAGTCTGGGAGGTCAAGCAGCCGCTCGATCGTATCATCCACACCATGGGATGGCCCCTTCCGAGCGACGCGTTCGGTGGGTCCTTCATGTACCCGATGTCGGACAACACGGTGGCGGTTGGCCTGGTGGTCGGGCTCGACTACGACAATGCCCGCTTCGACGTGCACAACGCGCTGCAGCGCATGAAGCTCCATCCGCTATTCCGGAAGCACCTCGAGGGTGGGGAGATGATCGAATGGGGCGCCAAGACGATCCCGGAGGGTGGCTACTACGCTGTGCCTAAGAGACGACATGGCGACGGCCTTTGCATCGTGGGTGATGCTGCGGGCTATGTCGAAGTCGCTTCGCTTAAGGGTATCCACTACGCGATGCACTCGGGCATGATGGCTGCGCGTCAGATCTTCAAGGCGCTCAAGGCTGGCGACACATCAGAGGTCGGACTTGCCGGCTATACTGCGGCTGTCGATGGGAGCGTGATCATGAAGGACCTCAAGGAGCGCCGGAACCTCCGCCTCGCGTTCAAGGACGGGTTCTTCGTGGGTGGCGCCAAGGCAGGGCTGATGACCCTTACCAAGGGTGTCTTTCCAGGTGGGAAGATCTCGGTCGACGAGGACGCGGCGCACACCAAGGGACTCGGTGTCGCTCAGGATGCCTTCGTTCCAGACGGAAAGCTCACGTTCTCGAAGGTCGACGGGGTCTATAAGTCCGGGAACCAGACGCGCGACGACATCCCCTCCCATCTCCTCGTTGGAGAGGACATCAGCGCCGAGGCCGCCGAGATGCTCGTCCATGTCTGTCCGGCAGGCGTCTACGAGCGGGACGGTGACCAACTTGTCGTGAATGCTCCGAACTGCGTGGACTGCAAGGCGACCGATGTGCTTGGGCCCAGGTGGACGCCGCGCGAGGGCGGGAGCGGGCCGGCGTATCGGCAGATGTAGCGCGTCAGGGTCGACCCGAGATGACTCGACTCCTCGGGTTGCGATACGATCGCCATCTGAGCATCAGCCGATTTAGAACCATGGCTGTGGCCTGAAATCAGGAGACTGGATGCGAGGAGTAGTAAGGTGGGTTGGGCGTGCGACGGTGACCGCCGTCATCGCCGTAGCCGTAGGCTGCGCAGGCGACGCGCCAGATGCGTTCGTGGCCACTGTCACCGACAGTGCCGGAGTGCGGATCGTGACCCACGACCTGACCGGGGTCACCGTGCCGACTTACCGGACCGTCTCTGAACACGATCTTGAGATTGGAGTGCAGGAGGGCGCGCCCGAGTACTCGTTCTCACGGATTCCTGATCTTGCGATCGCACCTGATGGCTCGATCGTCGTCTCCGACGCGTTGGCGCGGGAGCTGCGCGTGTTCGATGCGAACGGGGCATTCTTGCGCGCGATCGGACAGGCCGGCGACGGTCATGGAGAGTTTGCGAACGCGCCCGTCCTCGTGGGGTTCGCTGGCGATACCGTCTTCGCATTTGATGTCCGTAGCAGTCGCATCTCGTCATTTACAATGCGTGGGGACCTCATCTCGATGATGACCCTGAGGGCGGGGGACCCAGGAAGACCCGTCTTCATGATCCGTCAGGACGATGGCACGTATCTGACACAGGCTCCATGGTTGAATCGGGTACTGGATTCCTCATTTCACGATGCTCGGCTGGAGTGACCCTCGAGCTGGACGAGGACTGACGATCCTCCAGGGTGATTAATGGGCTCCAATTCGATAACTTCTCTACGTCACGCATCCCCGTTCCGCCAGGAGGCTTCCCTGGGGTCTCAAGCCCGCATCGTCGAACTCCTCGTGAAAAAATACGGGGTCGAACCGGACAAGATCTCGCCCACCGCCTCTATGGCAGACCTCGGGCTGGACTCCCTCTCCGTGACCGAACTGGTCTTCGATATCGAAGACCTCTTCGAGATCGAGATACCATTAGACGATGCCGAATTCCGCACCTTCGGGGAGGCTGTCGTCTTGGTGGACCGCTACCTCGGGGCCAAGGGCGACTGAACCGTGCCCTCCCGCCGAGTCCTCGTCACCGGCATGGGCTTCGTTACGCCCCACGGTGATGACGCGGACTCAATCTTCCAGCGGGTGTTTGCCGGCGAATCAGTAATCCGGCGAGTACGGTCCGGACGGGAGGGGTGGGCGGCTGACGTCCTTGTCGGCAAGGCAGAGTGGAATCCCCAGCGGGATACCACGCCAATCCAGAGGGTGGCCATGGACCCCGTGGCCCAGATGGCGTTCGTCTCCGCCCAGAAGGCCCTGACCCAGGCCGGCCTCATCGAGAATGATACGGCGCTGGATCGCGCGGGCATCTACATGGGATGCAGCATCGGCGGCGCCGAGACGAACGAGCAGGGATACCAGACGTACCACACGCGCAGCGTGCGCAGGACCAAGCCCTCCACCGTACCCCGGGTCATGCCCAGCGCGGTCGCCGCGCACATCTCCATGGAGTTCGGCATTCGTGGCCCGTCACAAACGTACTCGGTGGCGTGCGCGTCGTCGGCAATGGCTATTGGGGAGGCCTTCCGTGCCATTCGCGATGGATATCTCGACTGCGTGGTCGCGGGCGGAGCGGAGGCCATGCTAGCCGACGCGGTGCTCGCCGCATGGGAGGCCTTAGGTGTCTTGGCCAGGGAACACCCGGACGGGCCCGAGGCGTCGGTTCGGCCCTTCGACGCCGCGCGCACGGGCTTCGCGTTGGCAGAAGGTGCCGCCGTCCTCATCCTGGAGAGCGAGGAGCACGCCCGCGCACGGGGGGTGAAACCATTGGGCGAGATCGTGGGCTACGGAGCCAGCAGCGACGCCCACAATCTGACCCATCCATATATGGACGGACAGGCGCGTTGCCTGCGCGCGGCCCTGGCAGACGCCTGCCTTCCCCCCGAGGCCATCGGGTATATCAGCGCCCATGCCACGGGTACACTGGTGGGAGACAGGGTGGAGGTGGACGCGATTAAGGAGGTGTTTGGCGCCCATGCACTCCGTGTGCCCGTGAGCGCCACCAAGTCGATGCACGGTCATCTGGTGGGCGCCGCCGGCGCGGTCGAGTTGGGCCTTACCCTCATGGGCCTAGCGAGAGGCCAGGTTCCCCCGACGGCGAACCTCAGCCATCCCGACGCAGGCTGCGACCTGGACTGCGTGCCCATGCGGGGCCGCGAGGTCCCCGGCCTGGACTACGCCCTCTCTAACTCCTTCGCGTTCGGCGGATCCAACGTCAGCTTGGTGGCTCGGCGGGTCTGAGCGCGGTTGCCGATAACGGGTCCACCCTCCTCTGTGAGATGACAACTGGGAGCATGGACAGGCGCCAGCGTGACCGTCCGCGCGGTTCCGTTCGCGCGAGTGGAGCCCCCGTTGCGCGGGGTGGCGTGGCGTGGCACGAACGAACAGTATTGAAGCCCGTCGCCTCTTTTTCTCTGTTTCCTGCGCCCGTGCACCAGACCCTCCGCCTTCGAGGAATCCCGTTGGCTGGAAGTACCAGCCTGTGTGCCGAGGAGAGATTTCCATGACCCGAGGGACTCTCAACGTCGCGTTCGTGGTTCAGGGGGAAGGAAGGGGCCACATGACACAGGCCCTGGCCGTGCGAGACTTTCTCGAGGAAGCGGGGCACCGTGTGGTGGCGGTGTACCTCGGCACCAGCCCCGCCCATCCATTTCCGGCCTACTTCTCGGCCCGCATGAATGCTCCCATCATCACCTTCCTAGCTCCTACCCTTGTCCCTGACGTGGACCGCCGTGGGATGAGCGTGGCCCGGACGGTCCGCTACAACGCTCAGGGCCTCAACTCTTTCGTGGCTGCCGGGTTGGACATGCGCCGAAGTCTTCGCGGGCACCGCCCCGACGTGGTAGTGAATTTCTTCGATTTGATCGCCGGTTTCGTCCACGCCGTCACTTGGTCGCCCAGGCCGCCGCCTCGCGTCGCGCTTGCTCATGCCTACCTCATGGGCCACCCAGGGGCGGCCCCTCGGCCTACCGGATGGTCGGCGCGCGTGGGCTTTTCGCTGCTCGCCCGTATCACTACAGCAGGAGCAAGAAGGCCTCTAGGCCTTTCTTTCGACGAGCTGCCAGATACTCCCGGTGTCCGCGTGGCTCCGCCGCTCCTCCGGCGAGGGCTGGATGGCCTGACGCCTCACGACGGTGGCTACCTCTTGGCCTACGCCCTCAACGGTGGATACGCCCGGGAGGTGGCCGACTGGCAGGGGCGGAACCCCACCGTCACAGTGCACTGCTACGTCTCAGGGGGTGCCGGGGGGTTGGGGCTCCCGGATAGCCCAGGGCTCCATATCCACGACCTGGACGACGAGACCTTCCTCAGACACCTTGCGGGTTGTCGTGCCTATGTGGGAACGGCCGGATTCGAGGCGGTCTGTGAGGCGGTCTACCTTGGAAAGCCTGTCTTGGCCGTGCCCGTGGATGGGCATTATGAGCAGAGCTTCAACGCGGCCGACATCCGACGTGCGGGTGTGGCACGCACCGGCTCGTTCCAGGACCTGGACGATTTCTGGGGCACGCTTCCCCTCCCGTCCGAGTCGAGGGTTGCGGCGTTTCGTGCGTGGGTGGCCTGTGCGCCGGCGATCGTCGTGGGGGCGGTCGAGGAAGCCGCGCGGAGTGGGGTTTAGGGAGCAACAGCAAATGGAGCACGCCTTGAGCGTTGTGGCCGAGTGAGGATCCATCAACTGTCCGGCTCGTCCGGGTTGCGCCGCTTCGTGGCCGCCCCTTGGGTGATCCTCGACAGTGCGGCTTGGCCCCAATGGGTGCCCACGCTGCGTATGAGCGTCAGCACAATCCTCGACCCCAAGAAGAGCCCGTTCTTTCAGAACGCAGAACGGGCTTTGTTCGTGGCCGAGGATAGGGGACGGGTCGTTGGAAGGGTCGCGGCGATTCAAAACGGGTGGGCGGCCGATGCGGGCAAGGACCCAGGCTTCATGGGCTTTTTCGAGTGCGTGGACGACCAGGAAGTGGCCAGCATGCTCCTTTCTTCGGCAGAGGCTTGGCTCAAGGAGAAGGGCAACGCAACCGTGACCGGCCCGCTCAACCCGTCCACTCACTACGAGGGTGGGACCCTCATCAAGGGTTTCGAGCACACGCAGACGTTCCTTACGCCGTGGAATCCCCCCTACTACCCCGATCTGTTCGGCGGAGCAGGATACAGTAAAGCTGCCGATCTGTTCGGATGGCACCTGTCTATGGACGCACTCAGGGCCGGACCGATGCAACGCTTCTCCCAACTGGCCGAACGCGCCTGCAACAAACTCGACCTGACGTTCGGCCCTATGGATTTCTCCGAATTTGACGAGGTTATGCACCGTTGTTGGGAGATTTACTCAGAGTGCTGGAGCAATCAGTGGGGCTTTGTCCCGCTCACCGCAGAGGAGTGGCGCTTCATCGCCAACGAGATGAAACCACTCATGGTGCCGGAGGGCACACTCGTGGTCCGGGCCGGGGAGGACATCGTAGGCTTCGGCCTCTTTCTTCCGGACTACAACCGAGCCATGGCGAAGGACCGAAGCGGTCGACTCCTTCCTTTCAACTGGCTCCGGCTGTTGAGGGCCCGACGACACACGCCATGGGCGCGCGTCATGCTGGCTGGAGTTCTCCCCAAGTATCGGAAATTTGGCCTCCTGCCCCTGCTCTTGAACGAAGCCTGTCGCAAGGCGGCGGAATTCGGCGTGGAAGACGTCGAAGCCTCCTGGATTCTGGAGGACAACGACGACCTAAATCTCGTCTTCCAGCGCATGGGCGGCGATCCGTACCGCGTGTGGCGCGTGTACCAGAAAGCGATCTAGCGTCGGGCATCTCCGACCCTAGGCCCTTGCGAGCACCAGTGCCGCGTTCGTTCCGCCGAAAGCGAACGAGTTCGAGAGAGCGTAGCGCAGACCCTCGACTTGCCGGCCCACCAGAGGCACACAATCCAAGGCGCATTCCGGGTCGGGCTTCGTGAGATTGGCCGTGGGTGGGATCCGCCCGGTTTGAAGGGCGAGGGCGGTCCAGATGGCCTCCATGGCGCTGGTCGCGCCCACGAGGTGCCCGTGGGCGCCCTTGGAGGAGCTTACCGGCATCGCCCTCGCATGGTCGCCGAACGTGGTCTCGATGGCCTGCCACTCCACTCTGTCACCTGCAGGGGTGCCAGTGGCGTGGGCGTTCACGTACCCGATTGCCCCAGGCTCCACGCCGGCGTCGGCCAGCGCCCGCCGCATAGCCGACACCTGACCCTCTTCCAGAGGCTCAGTGAGGTTGTGGGCGTCGCTGGATACCCCGTAACCCACGATCTCCGCGCACGCCGTGCCCCCACGGGCAGTCAGAGACTCCTCGCTCTCCAGGATGAGGACCGCCGCGCCCTCACCCAGGACCAGCCCGGAGCGCTCCGCGTCGAAGGGACGGCTGGACGCTTCGGGGCCGTCAGGGTGTTCGGACGCCAAGGCGCCCAGCGGTATCCATGCGCCGAGGGTGCCTTCGTTCAGCTGCGCTTCGGCGCCGCCGGTCACAGCTGTGTGGAGGTACCCGTCGCGGATTGCCCGGAACGCTTCTCCCACCGCCACCGCCGAAGAAACACACGCGACCGAGTACGACAGCGAGGGCCCGTTGAGGCCGAACTGCATGGAGATGTGAGACGCCGGACCGTTGGCCATGATCATGGCCGTGGTAGCTGCCCGAGATCGCAGGGTAGGGGTGGCGAAGTACCGTCGGTAGTGGTTCTCCAAGACCTCCGAGCCCCCAAGGCCCGAGCCCAGGTAGATTCCGGATTCCTTCGCCCAGGCGTCGCCCGGATCCAGTTCGGCGGACCTGAGCGCCGAGCCCGCCGCGAGTACCGCCATCTGGGCGGCGCGGGCCATGAGGCGCGACTGCATTCGCGGGACCGAGTCCCCCATCACAAAGTCGGCGGGGGCCACGATGGCGTCACCTCCCGGCATGCCTGAACCGGAGGAGACCCTGCGTACCGCCGACTCGCCCAGGTAAAGGCGGTCGAAGGCCGCGCCCACGTCGTTCCCCAGGGGCGACACCAGGCCCATCCCCGTGACGAACACCCTACGGTGAGCCACCTCGGGCCTCAGATGCCTTCGGCTTCGATCAACGTGTCGACGATGGCTGCCGCCTCGCCCAGCGTCGCGAAGTTGGCCTGCTCGTTTGGAATCACGATGCCGAATTCCTCCTCCATCTCACGGATCAACTCGGCCGTCGACAGAGAGTCGAGGCCGACCGAAGCGGGTGTGGACTCTGGCGTGATCGCGTCCGGCCTCGCGCCGAACTCGGAGACCAGGATACGGCACAGGTATTCGTACGACTTCAAATCGGACCCTTTGCTGGGACGGGATCAACCTGCGGGTGGGACACTCACTAATGTCGCTATGTCCAAACGCCGCGTCACCCTTTCCGTTAAAGCCAGCCAGCCTCGCGGTACCAGGCCACCGACAGGGAGGCGCCTTCCGCGAAGGTCACCCGGGGCGTCCAACCCAGGGCTGCACGGGCCGCCGTGCCATCATTGACCCAGTGGGGTGCCCGTAACTCATGGACCTTGTCCCTGGTCAACATGACCGGCCGATTGGTCGCCCAGCCGAATAGCTCCGTGACTCCCGCGGCCAGCTTCAGAGCGCTGGCAGGAATTGGCACGCGCAGCCGTACCCGGGTCCCCATGGCCGCCTCGATATGGCCGATAATGGTCTCGAGTGTTTCGGGGACCCCATCCTCCACGTCGAACGCCGAGCCGCTGGCGACATCGGCCTCGAGCGCACGCACACACACGTCGGCGCAATCGGGCGCATAGACCATGCTCAACACCGAGCCGGGGGACCCCGTGAGGGGAAGGACGCCCAGCTTCACGGCCAGGAAGAAGGCCAAGGTCTCCCGGTCCCGTGGGCCGTGCACCACGGGTGGGCGGACCACCACCGTCGCTATGTCGCCTGACGCCGCCCTCACCCGCTCCTCCGCCGTCAATTTGCTGCGTCCGTACGCAGTCACGGGCGCTGGGGGTGACCCTTCCGGACGCGGGCGCCCATCCTTGCTCGGACCCATCGCTGCCAGTGAGGAGACGTGGACGAACCGATCCAGGTTTGGACAAGCGGCGCGGGCCGCCGCCAACAGGTTCGCCGTGCCCCGCGTGTTCACACGCGCAAAGTCCTGAGAGCGCATCGCCTTGATCAGGCCCGCCGCGTGGATGATGCCCCGGACGCCCCGGGTGGCTTCCGTCAGGGACGTCGGATCGTCTAATGAGCCCTGCACGAGTTTGATACCGGGCAACGAGGATAGGTGTCTGGTGTCACTGGTGCGCCTCACCAACGCGCGAACTTCAACGCCTGCTGCGGACAGTCGGTCGGCGATATGCGACCCCAGGAAGCCGGAGCCACCTGTGAGTAGGACCGGACCACGCATCAGATAAGGCCGTACTTTTTACCCACGATGGCGAGCGCCTCGAGTCCACGATCCAGGTGCGCACGCTCATGGGTCGCCATGTAGCTGGTGCGGATCAACGAATGACCAGGGCTCACGCTGAAGGACACGAAGGGGTTGGTGTAGATGGCGTGTTCCTCGAAGAGCTCCCGCCACACGGCCAGCGTTCGCGCGTCATCGCGGATGTAAATGGGGACGATCGCGGTCTGGGTCGGGCCGACCTCGAAGCCCAGCGATACCAGCTCGCGGATCATGTAGTCGGCGTTCTCCCGCAGGCTGTCCACCCTCCAGCCTTCCTCTTGCATGACCTCCAACGCCGCCATCGCCGCCGCCACCGTGGACGGGGCTCCGCTCGCCGCGAACATGAAGGACGCCGCATGGTGTCGGATGTAATCGATGACCGCCCGCTCCCCAACTAAGTATCCACCCACGCTGGCAAGCGACTTGCTGAAGGTCCCTCCGATGAGGTCCACCTCGGCACCCAAGCCGTGGTGGTGTGCCGTGCCCTTGCCCGCAGGGCCCACCATACCCAGCCCATGGGCGTCGTCGACCATGATGCGTGCGCCGTGCTGACGCACAATGGACAGAAGTTCGTCGAGTTTGGCGATTTCCCCTTCCGCACTGAATACGCCATCGATGATGACCAGGGCGCCTTCGTCACCCTCTTCCAGTCTGGAGAGGTGCATATCCAACGATTCGGCGGAGTTGTGGCCGAAGCGCACCATGCGTGCCCCGTGCGCCATGGCGAGGCGCACCCCGTCGTAGGTCGACGCATGCACACCCCGATCGATCAAGGCGACGTCTCCGTCGCGCAAAAGGGCGGAGCAGACCGCCAGGTTGACCTGGTATCCCGTGGTGAATACCAGGGCCGCCTCGCGACCGTAGAAGTCTGCGAGGCGCTCCTCCAAGTCGTGGTGGAGCTGTGTAGTGCCGTTCACGAACCGGGAGCCCGTCATGCTGGTGCCCAGGCTACGGATCGCGTCGCTGGCGGCTTCCCGGACCTTGGGGTGGGTGGTCAGGCCCAAGTAGTTGTTCGACCCGAACATGATCACTTGGCGCCCGTCCACTACCGCCTCGGGGCCGTCGTTGCGCTCGAAGGCTCGGAAGTAGGGATACAGCCCTTGAGCGCGAGCCTCATCGGCGGCGCGGAACTCTCGGACTTTGTCCCACACGTCGCGGCTCAAGCGGTCTCCCTTCTGGCGTCTGTCATTAGAGGCCAAGGCTAGCCGGGGGGGGCAGGGCCGTGCAACTGGCGCGGGCGATGCCGTCGATACTCGAGCACTCGTCGCCCACTCCTCGCTTAGCTCAGATAGGGACGAACCCCCCTCGCGACGGCGCATCGCCACTCTCGGTGCTGAACGAACTTCTGACTCAGGACACGAGACGGCAGGGCGCTTGGATCGTAGGAACGTCAACTGGGAGCTGGGCGCGCCGGTGGCTATTGGATGTAGACTGATCCGCGCCAGATGCTTGGGCCCCGAGGCTCGGCCCTCCCCCAATCCGCGGCCGCGCGGTAGTGTGCCTGGATCCTCAACAATCGATTCAGGAGAAACTACTCGCGTGGAAACGACGGCAGGCCCGACCGGGATGCAGGTTGTCTCAGTCGTCACCCACGCTGGCGAGGGACTTGCTGAAGGTCCCGTGGGTGAGGTCCACCTCGCGACCCAAGCCGTGATGGTTCGTGGTGCGCTCGCGGGTGGGGCCCAACGCGCCGAGCCCACGGGCCTCGTCGACCGTCCTGCGTGCGTAGTGCTGGCGAACGATGAGCGGGAGAGCGTGTGAGCGACGGCCCGGTGGTGTCGGTCAATCCCTACGTACAACCGCTTTGAGGCGCTTCAAAGAGCCGCCGCCAGCGTGATAGCTCAGGCCTATCCGAACATCGAACTCATCGTGGTCGACAATGGGTCTTCCGACCCTGAGTACCATGGGGCAGATCTTGGCGACGGCGTGCGGTTCATCCAGCTCGAAGAGAATTCGCGCGTCCGACTCGGATATGCGACTCCGGGCAGTATTTCGCGCAACTCCGGTCTCCGCGTTGCATCGGGCAGCTTCGTGGCGTTCCTAGATGATGATGACGTGTGGCTGCCGAAAAAGATTGAGCTACAGCTCGATGAGATGGAGCGGAGCGGGTGCGAAATGAGTTGTACTGATGGGTATATTGGTTGGGGGCCCTACGATCCGAGCCGTGCCTACCCCCGCTACAATGCCGAGTACTTTATTAAGGCGATTCGAGGCATCCACCGCAGGAAGTGGTCGTGGCGTATGGAGCGCGGATTTCCTAAGGTGTGGTCACGTCGCTTCCTTGAGGTGCACAACAGTGCCGTGTGTTCCAGCGTCGTCTTGAGCAGGTCCGTCATTTCACGTGCAGGCGAGTTCAGGCCCCTTCGGAGGGGGGTCGACTACGACTATTGGCTCCGGGCGCTCGCTTACACCGATTGTGTCTACGTACCCGAGCCCTGTTTTTACTACGACGACGGGCACGCGGGTGGGCAGCAGTATTAGGTGCTGAGTCGGTTCCTTTACACCTCGTCCTGTGCGAAGCGGGACTGGAGGGCCGAGAACCAGGAGCCCTCCTCCTCCTTGGCATCCCAGCGATTGTGCCAGTGGTATGCGAAGGCGCCTGGGAAGAACCGCTCGTCGACCGCGGCTGGCGATGCGTCTTCACTGGTGTTGAAGAACGAGTCGAAATGAGAGAACGGCACGTGGGCCTCGGGGTCGTGGCCGTCGAAGCGCAGCCACAGCGGGTCGAAGAACGCACAGGGGAGCAGAAGCAGATCACGGAGCTCCCCAGCGTCCTTCCGGAGGACTTCCCAGGGTCGGAAGGACCGCTTTTTGCGGCAGCGCTTGAGGATCTGTGTCGTGAGTTTGCTCACGGCCTCGAGATAGAGCACAGCGTTGTTCGCGTGCGGTTCGCCTGACCATTGGTAGCAGAACGGGCCGAGATTTCGGAGTGGGCCGAGGTCGCGTAAGAACACGACGTCGAGGTCGAAGTAGACGCCGCCCTCTTGGTGCAAGGCAAGCAAGCGGAAGGCGTCAGCCTGGTGTGTGTCGTTCCCGTCAATCCGGACGGGAAGCCGCATCGCATTCACCTCGGCCTGCGGGTCGCAAACGCTCACTTTGACTCTGTCGAGCAGCGGGGCGAGGTCGGGGAGCGTCTCGTGGCCCTCGAACCCGTCCTGGGCGTCAAGACGAAGGTGCACTCGGGCGCCTGCTTGGGTCGCGAGCACGGACCGAACCGACAGAGCCTGCTTGGGCCCAAAACGTCCACGCCAGTAGGCATGGAAGGTCACTGGCGGCGCTGCCGTGGGTGGCACGAGTCCGTCACGGAGGCGGGCTAGGCAGTGGTTCGTGTCCGAGTATAGCCGTAGGTCGTTGAGTTGCTTCACAAGGTCACCGGAGCCCCTGCAGCTTGGCCCAGACCGAATAGGCACTTCGTCACGGCCGGCAGCGCATCAGGCGCCCAGTCCGGAGAGGGAACTGATGTCTCTCGTCGCCGCCTCATGGGTGCACTCGGCGTGGCGCTTGGATTCGCGTCTCTAGGCAGGGTCGTGTCGCTTTCTATGGGATGTTGAGGGCAACGTCGGGATCCCGCCGAAACACCGCAAGTCGCAGCTCTCGAGCCTCGGCACGTCGCGAAACGTGAGGCAGGCTCGGGGCTGTCCTGCGGACGGGGCACTTGGGTCCCCGAGGCTCGACTCTCTCCCAACCCTTGGCGGCGCTATAGTGTGCCTTCATCGTCAACCGTCGTTCCAGGAGCAAACAGTCGCGTGGAGACGAAAGCAAGCCCGACCGGCCCTCAGCTTGGCCCAGATGCTCGCCCTGGGGAAGGAGCTCCTTTGCTTATCGGCATCTGCGTCGTGCGTAACGAGGCCGACGTGGTGGGAGAGGTTCTCCGAAGCGCTGCGGCCCAGCACGACCTGATCCTCGTTGTGGACACGGCGAGCTCTGATGGGACTGTGGATGAAGTCCGCGCGGTCGCGAAGGATGAGGAGCACGTGGTCCTCATGGCATCGCTTCCAGCTCCGACGTGGGCCGAGAGGGTACGCAGGCACGTCTGGGCACGTATCTCCCCGTGCCTCCCCGAAAGGACGTGGTGGTCGTTCGTCGACGGGGACGAGTTCTGCCGGGAGTCACTGTCATCCGTTGTGTCGGAAGCGGAGGCAGAGGGTGCGGACCACGTGCAGGGGGCGTTCGCCACCTTTGCCTACACTAGGGGCGAAGCAGAGGCATGGCGGCAGGGCCGCGAGACCTTGGCCGATCGTACCCGATCCATCGAGGAGCGACGCCTCTTTTACGTGGTAAGCGCGTATAGCGAGCGCCTGTTCAGAGGGCATTCACGCCTTCGGTGGAACGAGGACACGTACGTCCCGGGCGGGCTCATTCGTCCTTTGCGTCGCAGGATCTGCTACCGGCACTACCCGAATCGGGACCTGCCTCAACTGGAGCTTCGTCTGAGTACCCGGAGCGGCCTAGACCTAACTGAGGAGCACCGTAGCGTCCACTACCACTGGCACCATTCGGTGGAGGAGGCACTCAACCCGGACGACGACCCCAAGCTCCAACGGCATGAACCAGGGAGCCTCATTGCCCTGCCGGAGCCATGGCGCCGAGTATGGGTTAAGGATCCTTTTCGACGAACCGCCGCGCGGGCCCGTCGGCTGGTACGGGCGAGGGTGCCCCAAGAGGCGGGATTGTTCGCCGACCTACCGGTCGATGCCATCATCGAGCGCATAAAGCGTACCTAGACGCCGTCATCGATCGAGTCCCGGGAGCGTCTAAAGCCCGAATCCCGAGGCTGCCCTGCGCTTATAAGTCTTGGCATCGGCCTTACCGAAGCTCTCCGTGTGCCTGTACTGCTCGTCCATGGGGACGTCCCGATAGGCAGGATGGAGGTGCAGAAGGAAACGCGCATCGACGAACTTGTAGCACCCCAGTATCTGGGCGACCTCCGTCATCTCCTTGTCCGCCCAAAGGCTCACGTAGCTCGGATGGTAGATATATCCGAACCGATCGTAGAAAGCCCTCCCCAGGATGGCCAGGGTGACGATATCGGAGCGGTTCCCGTCCGGGATATGAAGGCAGAGATCTAGGTGATCGAAGGACCGGCGAATCACATCGTCGAACCCGTGCTCAACGAAGACCATGTCGTCGCTCATGTTCACGAGGATGTCCCAATCGTACCCGTATGTCGCCAAATCGCGGTTGGTGGCATCGATCTTATTTCTGGACTTCCCGATGCAGACATCGACATTGGCGGCACGGCCAAGTTCTTCGAGCATGTCCGGGTGGTTCATCGATGCGTCATCCTCGTCGAGGGTTACCAGGACCCTGAAGCGGGGATCGACGCAGTTGTCCACGATCGAACTCAACCCCCGCAGGAACCAGTCGGGCCGGCTCCGGGTGGTATACTTGAAGAGGATCTTCATGGTACTGAAATGAACCACTCGGGCCGGCTGCGAGTCGTGTACTTGAAAAGGATCTTCAATTCCGCCAATGGGTGCGGCTTGAATGCGTCTTCGAGGTACTCTGCAATGGTCTGAGTGCGCCGCCGCCCACCCATCGTCTCGGGTGCGAAACGCTGCAGTCGTCTTAGGAACCCCACAACCATCGTGCCCGTGCCCGCTCTATCCATGCCAGTAGAATATCTCGGGGTATCGCTTTTCCATTCCCTCGCCGTCATACGCAGGGTCGAAGCGTTTGAAGAAACGAATCGTTTCCATCTCCACGACTCCAGGGCTGCCGATGTGCCTACAGGTGAGGTCAGATTCCCACAATCGCGGATCGACACCCTCGGGATGTGCCCGGACGGAGCGGCCGCCCGTGAGGTCGTGCTTCAGCGTAGCGCGGCGGAGCTTCGGGTAGATGTGCTTTGCAAGCGCCGTCTGATCGCTGCCTCGCTCCGATAGATCCCCGAAGCTCGCGATCATCCCCCTCCAGGAAGTATAGCCCGTAGCGGCGCGCAGCTTCTGGCATTCGAAGCCGCTCATGCCACCCATGAGGTGGGCCGTATGCTGCGGGTCGTCGTGGATGGCATGCGCGGTAGCGCCGCTCGCCACCCACTCCGTGACAGCCGCCGCCTCTCGATACGTGGTGATCGCGTCAGCATCGCGGCAGAGCAAGTGGGTGTAACGGGGGGACTCTGACGGCCCGTCGGGCCCTGAGAAGATGGGCTTCATGCGCCAAAGCATCGCCTCGCACAGGGGCCGACCCCCGGCCTCGCGCGTGACGGTGGCCCCCAGGGCAGTGAAAAGATCGCCGTAGCGCGCGGCCGTGTCGCCGTCTACGCAAACGGCGGTATCCCACCCCGGATATAGCAGCTTGTTCATGCGTAGGTTGAAGCACATGCCGCGCACGTAGGCGCGATACTCAAACGTCTCCGCGGACGGATGACGAAAGACCGCGTAGGACAGTGCCCTCATGGCCCCTGCCGTCCCTGCTGGCTCATCCGTTCAACCTCGTGCGCCGGCTTCGTACGGGAGTAATAGTGATAGATGGTCTGGTCGATGAAGTACTCGGTCTTTAGCAGGCCGTCCCGCGCGACGTCGTTCGAGAAGCTGTGGTCCTCGCCGAAGCTCTTCTCTTCGAAGCGGAGGTGCTTGATGAGATCCGTCTTCACGACGTTCAGGTGGTTGGGATTGCGGTAGTAGCCCGCATCGTCGTGCCACCAGTGTGTGTGCCGCAGCGAATGATAGAAGGGACGATCGTACACCCCATTCACGTAATATCTTCCCGTGAGCGAGTTGCAATCGAAGTCACCGTACACCCCCGGCAGATTTAGAGAGAGGTAGTCGGGGCTCACGCCATCGTCATCGTCGACGAACGCCAGATGGGTAGCACCCGCCTCGATTGCCGCGTCCATCAGCTCGTTGCGCTTCTGCCCGATCGTCTTCGTTTGGTCGTCCTTGTTCACGACAATGATGACGTCGTCCGGGCGCGGAAGCGCGGCTCTCTGTCGGCCGAGCTCGTTCCAGATCGCATCGAGGAAGGTCTCGCGGCCATCGATAGTTGGGATCAGGACGGCGAGCTTGGGTAGTCGGATCATCGAGACGAGGAATCCCCGTTGGGCGGCTCCGTGAGCTCTTTGCGAAGGCTGTCTTCGGTGAACTGCCGGGAGAAGCCAAGTCGATACGCGGCCTGCCCTGTGGCTTCGAAATAGTGAACCGTGAGAAGGTAAGTTCCGGCCCGAAGGGGCACGTCCTTGACCTCCAAAAGTTCTTCGCCCATCGGCTGTGGGCTCCAGTCGTACCAGAGCACACGGAACTCCTCAGAGTCGTCCAGGAGGTTCTGCAGGACGCCAATCGTGCCGTCGTCGCTGTCGACTTGGAATGTATAGAGCCCGTCGTTCTCGACTTCGACCACCGTCGTAAGGAACCCTGAAAACCAATCGCGGATGCCGCGCACGGCCCAACCAATTCCGAAGTCACGGCCCACCACATTCGGAGTTAGGTCCCAGTAGAGAGAGCCCGGCGGCAGTGACTTGCGAATCTCGTGGTAGTCGCGGGTAACAAGGGGGAAGAACTCCTGTCTCCATCCTCTGTGCAAGCTCAGTTGTCCCCGAAAGCGCCCGTCGACAACGATCTCCCGTTGAGGCGATCGCGCTTCGATGTATCGAGCCGTCGTGGCCCGACTCAATTCCAGGACGATGCGTTCCTGTTCGACGGTGAGCGAGTCCAAGCTCGACACGCGAAGTCGGCTCTCGTCGTATTCGAAGTCGATGGTGTGGGATACGGGTATTTCACCCTCCTGAATAGGAAGGGGTACTCCGCATGCGCTGATGAAACATGGTATCAACAAGGCCGCCGCAAGGGCACACCACCTGGTCCATAGCCCTGAGGAAGCGCGTGTCATGAGCGTCCGGGGACGGCGATCTCCGTCTCTTCCGAGGCAGCTTCTTCCTCCCTCTCCTGCGCCCGGTATTGTTCGGCGAAAAGGCCGTTGAGGGCCAACAGTTCCTCCCAAGTTCCTGACTCCACCAGGCGGCCCTGATCCAGCAACAAGATTCGGCTGGCGGACCGGATCGTGGACAGGCGATGGGCGATGACCACGAGGGTTCTGCTCCGTGAGCGACGTTCGACGGCCTGTTCAACTTGTCGCTCGACAACGCTGTCGAGCGCCGACGTGGCCTCATCTAGAATCAAAATGTCCGGCTCGCGCAGAAGGGTGCGAGCAAGCGCGAGGCGCTGCCGTTGCCCCCCCGAGAGCTGGACTCCGCGATCTCCGATGAAAGTGCCCAGTCCAGCGGGGAGCGATCGAACGAACGCCTCAAGATCGACGTCGGCTAGAACATCCCAGAGGCTGGCCTCGGGCACGTCAATTTCAAGACCCCAGGTGAGATTGTCTCGAATCGGGCGGTGCAGGAGCCAGACGTCCTGACTTGCCAGCGCCATGCGATCATGAATTGAGGCCAAGGAGTACTCCCGGATGTCGACACCATCGACGAAAATCGAACCGGGCGGGCACTCGTAGAATCGGCACAATAAGGACGCGAGGGTCGTCTTTCCCGAGCCACTCCGCCCGACCACCGCCGTCATGGAGCCCGCCGGGAAGGTAGCGTCCAGACCCTCAAAGACCGGCTGGTCCGGAAGGTATCCGAAATCCAATGATCGCACGGAGATCTCCGCCTTAACACCCGGAAACGTCAGCTCTCCTCCCCTGACGATGGCCTTCCCCTCATCGTCGAAAAGGGTCGCCAGCGCTTCAAGTCTAGGTCCCTGTTCGATCAGGGTGAGGCGGAACCCGCTCAGAGCCAGATAATCCGGCAACATGTGTTGGGTGATCAGCAAGAACGTCGCAAGCGCGGCTAGGTCCCCTGGACGGAAGTCGGTGGACAACCAGACGATGACGCCGTATACACCGAGTACGAGGAGAAGGATCACACCCTCTGTAGCGGGATTGTGGAGCCCGGCGAGCGTGGCCTGACGTACGGAGATGTCCGCTTGGAGCCGACCGATGGCGTCGTAACTCTTCATCGCCTGGCGCTCCTGGGAATAAGCCTTCACCAGCGGAATAGAAGTGAGAGCGTCGAGAACTTCGGTGCGCATGCGCAGGTGCGCTTCCGCACCTTCCCGTGCGATGCGCGCCATACCGCTCCTTATCTTCCGAAGCAGAACCTGAATCACCGGGATCGCCACGACGGCCGCCACGAAAAGCGGGACGGAGATGCTCAGAGCAATTGACACCTTGATTCCGAGCCGGACGACCCTGCTCAGCATCCCTTCGATGCCCGAAAGCACATCTATCGTCGACTGCGACCATCCGATCTCGGCATCGATTCGTCCCATTGCCTTGCGGTCAAAGTAGCCGCGCCCGAAAGAGAGGACGCGGTCGAACGTCGCGCTTCGCACCCTGAGCGAGTAGGACTCATTTCTCCTCGACAGGTAGAGATGGCTGAGGTAGCCGAGTGAGAGGGTCGCGAGCCGGGCGCCTAGAATCAGGCCCAAGATCAGGAGCGTAATGAACACGTCGCGGCGCGGTGAGACCAACGCGGCGTCGGGCAGCAAGGTGAGCAACCATCCGAACGCCCATGATGAGGTCAGGAAGTCGTAGTTCGTGGCCGACAACGCATCTGCGATCGGCATGAGCAGCGCCAACGACCCACCCTCGGCGGCGGCCGTCAACAACGAGAGAACCAGGGGCACGAGGACGTGTGCCGGACGGACCTGCGCGAACCGGAAGTACCGCGCCAGAATGGCCCACGGCGTTCCCGTGCTGGCCGGTGTAGTCGAAGGCTCAGTCATCCGCGGAGCGAACTGGGGTTGGACGGTTGCCGTACCCAGGGCCCGATGCGTATGAGGGAAGAGCGAAGGTGGTCAAAATCGAAACTCGCACGAGGGAATAGCCTTATGCATGCGATAGCACACGGGGAGAAAGACACCCATCGGGTGCTGTAGGATCCAGTGGGAGGCGCTGGGAAGCTCAGTCGCAGTGGAGGTCGAGCCCCGTCGCGCCCGTCATGGCATACTCCAGACCCAAAACATCGCCAGTTAACGGAAATCTCGACACCCCTGATTCGTCCGATAGCCGGACTGTGGCAGCGTGCGATCGAGATCGTAGAAGGATATACCGGCACAAGCGGAGTGGTCACTTCGCTGGTCTCAGCCATAGACCAGCCCTCGAGACCGCGTGGGAGCCACTGTCGTCGTCTTGTCGAGCGCGATGTACATTAGCGCGCTCTGTCTTGTTGGATCGGCGCGCGGACTTGGCCCGCCCAATTTTTTGAACATGATGACTCGCCGCCGTCGCGAGCCATTCCGCCCCTCCACCGTCTCAAGTGAATAGAAACCTTTGATCTACCTGATATTTGCTGGTCCTGGTCCATCCGCGTGCAGCAAGCCGAGAGCTTGAAGTGAGTACGTACGGCTGGGCCCTGACCGTCGCGGGTGTCAACATCGGGCTCTGGTCGCTGCTCAACCTTTGGGTGTACTACAACCTTTTCTTGATTTGGCTCGCGTGGCGCGCCCGCAAGAAGAGCGGCCCAGTTCGGTGCCCGGATCCGAAGGAGTGGCCGGGGGTGACGGTCCAGCTGCCGCTCTAGAACGAGACCGAGGTATGTGAGACGCTGATCGACGCGGTGGCGGCGCTCGATTATCCTCGCGACCGGCTCCTCATCCAGGTGCTAGATGACTCGACCGACGAGACAGTGCAGCTCGTGGCCCGCCGAGTAGCGTCGCTACAAGCGGACGGCCTGCGGATCCATCACATCCGGCGGGCTGATCGCGTCGGCTACAAAGCCGGGGCGCTGGCACACGGTCTGACGAAAACTGACGATGAGCTGATCTTGATCCTCGATGCAGACTCCGTCCCGCAGCCGTCGCTTCTGCGCGAGCTGGTACCCGTGTTGGAGGATCCGGCTGTCGGAATGGTACAGGCTCGATGGGGCCATGTGCGGCCGCCAGCGACCGCGCTAGAACGGTCGGCAGCCTTCTGGATCGATCGGCACTTCTCCATTGAGCAGTTCGCCCGCAGCCGAATAGGGCATTTCTTCCACTTCAATGGTACAGGCGGGATCTGGCGTCAAAAAGCGATGGAGGACGCGGGTGGGTGGAGTGCCGATACACTCGCTGAAGACCTCGACCTTAGCCTCCTCGCGTGGCAGAAGGGGTGGCGGTTCGTATACGCGCACGACGTCGTGGTGCCGGCGCTGCTCCCGCCCGATGTCCTGGCCTTGAAGATTCAGCAAAGTCGATGGGCGCGCGGGGCGTTTCAAGTGGCTCGCAAGCACCTTCCTTCCCTCTGGAAGTCGGCGACGGTTCCAAGGAAAGATATTGCCCTGGTTACCCTCCACCTCACGGGTTACTCCTTCCCGATCCTGCTTCTCGCGCTGGCCCTCCTCGCAGGCCCAGCCGCGTGGGCACGACTCGAGCTAGGGTGGTTTCTCAGACTCTGGTTCGTCGACCTTCCGGCGGTCGGCTTCGTTGTTGGCATGCTCGTTCAGGCCGGTATCGCCCCTTGGCGACAGGGCCGAGCCGCTGGGTGGGTCGAGTTGGAGGCATCGTCAATCGGGCTCGGTCTTGCCCTCCCTCATAGCGCTCTCTGGAGCCCGGGGCCTGCGTGGCCTCGGGGGCGCCTTCGAGCGCACGCCCAAGCGATCAGGAGGGCGCGGCTGGCGCTTTGACGGTGGCGCCGCGCTCGAACTCTTCCTCTCTGCGCTCTGCGCGGCGGGCGTGGCGATGGCGGCTTTCTACGGGGGATGGGCGGGCGTCCCCCTTCCTTTCATAGCAAGTCTCGGGCTTGCTGTCTTCGGATGGGGCACCCTTCGGGGGAGCCGAGTGGCCGCGTCGGATTAAGAGGTCGGGCGGGATCTACGACGGGAAGTCCCCCGCTGCCCCTTGGCCGGGCCAGAAGCGCGGGCACCATCACCGGGGCGCGCCTAAGCGACCACCAGCTCGCTGTTCCCGATGTACGACGCGCACTCGCTGAATGTGCTTTCCACGTTACAGATGATGTCCCGGCACTTGGCGATTGCAAACATGTCGGCCGTAGCCTCCTGCATTCCGATCACCGAGGCGCGCCCCTCCCATATCTCGTTGCGGTCGCTGACTGCGACCCGGAAGCGCTGGAACTCCACGCGACCGGGTAACGCGCGGACCAACTCCGTTCTTGCCGCCGCCGAATCGGAGGCGACGCAAAAGCGCGTGTTGGGTCCGTATGCACCGATTCGAGCGAGTAGTGACTCGAAGGTACGTCGCCTCCCCTCAGGACCGATCCTGTCGGTGCCGCGAAAGTGAATCCCCACCACAGTTTTGTCTGCGAACCACGTGCGAAACGGATCCAGTAGGCGTTGCACGGCTCGGCTTGGCTCAAGGCTCTCAAAGAACCGCCGGAACTCAGCGTTGTGCTCAGGCAGGTCCGGCCAACATGAGAAATACGCGCTGTCAGGTGTATTCCAGGCGCATCGTAGTGAGTCGTTCCCGCCCTCGATGACGGATCCGGGGTCGACGCCCCACCGCTCAAAGAAGCCGTACACGTGATCAAACGTGTATTGACAGAATAGGTTCGGGGGCAGTCGCTCCTAGAGGTAGAAATCGAAGCCTTGTGGACCTAATAGGTCATCCCAAGGTGTGTTCATGGACCCCAGCGAAGGTGCCCACAAGACGACGAACGGCCTCTTGAATTTCAGACTGTGAGCGCGGGCACAGGCCAAGACCGAGAGTCTATTTCCCAATCCGCAGCGGGGGATGACGACCACAGGTCCGTTGGCGCGCGTTACGACCCGGCGGGCGAGTTGTAGAAGACGAACACCTGAGGATGTCATGGCGATGGTGTTTGCGCTGAATGTAGGGAGGGGTCGCCCTCGCTACTTTCCTACCCACCGCGGCAGCAGTCGTTTCCACCAAGGCGGAGTCGATCCGGTTGATGATGTTTCCGACAAGTTGGGAAGATCCTCCAACGTTGAAGGAAGCGCCCCGTGGAACGTCAGCCTTTCCCGATACTTGGCCAGTAGCGGTTTTAGGCAGGGGTCTTCACCGTTGTCGATGATCCGGATCGTGCTTGGGGAGAAATGCACGCACACCAGTGGGTCTCCCTCGACGAGGACTCCTTGCTCGGCATCGCATGCTCGATGCAATGTCTCTCGATTCCAGCCCGCGACGTTCACACCCTTGTATCTGAGCCAGTGAACTCCGTCGAAATAGACAGGCAGGATATCTAGGTACTTCTGGTCATCCCACAAACCGGCCCCGGGCGATTTTTCGCACCGATAGAGGCAAGCGGCGGCCCACCAGCTGAGTATCGGAACGGCGTCTACCGTCGCGATGAAGAGCCCGCCGTTGAAGATCCCGTCTGTGAATAAATCGTGGAATACCTGACCCGCCTCGGGACGTATCGATCTCCAATGAGGAGAGAGCATCATCCTCGTTGTCGGCTCCAAGTCGAACAGGACTCTGGGGTCGCCCACGAAAAACTGATCTGCGTCGAGATAGGCGATGGGTCCGGTTCCATGCTCCTGAAGCAGATATTTCACGAACAGGGGCTTGAGGGCCCACCTCAGTGAATCCTGGCTCAGCTTTTCATACTTCTCCACCGTGGGCCTGAAATCGTCGAGATTTTGGAGGTCCTCCAGGTGGTAGAAACGGATCGGCAGATGGTTCTCAGCGCCCGCTCGAGCATCTAGTTGCTTACCGTCGACGATCAGGCAGTGCAGGACGATCGCCTCACTCGCAGACTGCTGGAGAGACTCTGCCAAGGTGCGCGCGTATCCCGCGTGGCTCTCGGTCACGATCGTCGCGAAGATCACCCGTCTCCCTTCCCGAATAGGGTGCGAATCGCAGGACTCATGACCGCCGCGACAACGAAACAGAGCCGGGAGCGAAATGCAAGGCTCTCCACGGAAAGCAGCCAGAACGGCTGTGGGTGTCCCCGGGAAAGGAACTCTGTGAGCATCCACCCGTGCGCCGTATCAACGCTCAGGCCCGATAGGCGGAACGGCTGCCCGGCGACTTCGATCGCACGCAAGTACTCGAGAAGCCGCCGTCTCTCTGCTTCGGCGGACTTGACCTGCCTGGTTGTCCCCGAATGCTTCCGAAAACGATTGAGTACGTCCGGGGTGTAGCCGATTCGGCCGCCCAGCTGAAGCAGGTGGATCCAGAACACCCAGTCTCCGGCGAAGAGCATGTCGCATGGAACCGCGACTTGCTCAGCGGCCGCCCTCCGGAACACCACCGCGCTGGCGTTAGGAATTGTATTTCTCCAGCTCAGGTAGTCTTCCACCTCCTTGCTGGCATCGGCGACGAAGGGGCGCCTCCATCGCACCCCATCCAAGGCATCCGGCCAAAAATCGTCTCCCAAGCTGGCACCCCATTCGTCTACGCGCTGTGATCGACAGTACGCAAGGGTCAAATTCTCGTGCGACTCGAACAGCTCCACCATCTTCGCAAGGAAATTGAATTCCGCACTGTCATCGCTTTCAGCAATCCAAATCAACTCGCCGACGGCGAGGTCCAGGCCACGCTGCCACTGCGGAAAGGGACTGCCGCTGTTCCTCGCGTTAGTGACCAGTGCCGATACCCGCGGGTGAGCTTCGTATTCGCGGAGAATCGCTACGCTATTGTCTGTGCTGCAGTCATCCAAAAAAATCAACTCGAAGTCCTGGAAGGACTGATTGAGGATGCTGTCGATGCGCTCTCGCAAAAAATGGCCGTGGTTGTAGCTGGGTACGATCACGCTGAGCTTGGGAGGTCGCATGGGGTTTGGGGCTCAGGCAGTCATCGCGTCTGTGTCCATCCGTGGCGCCACCGGGCGCCAACCGACATTCTCAGGCTGGTTGCATCGTCGAGGGGGCGGAAAAACTGGTTGAAGCGCCAGGAGCGCTCGACCGAACCTTCGAGGTCCCACGCACCTCGGAACCAGGTAGCACCCACGCCCGTGGTCAGCTGTGCGTCAAGCGAAAGGTCTTGTCCACCGACCCTTCGAGCTTCCCACGCATCCTTGTCGAACAGGCGCCGCCGAACAAAGGTGGACGCCCTCCCCCAAGGAGCGTAGAGCTCCGCGCCGATGTACTGAGAGGTGCCCCCGGTCCCAATGGCCGCTCCGACAACCTGTCCCTCGTTCGTATAGCCCCGGGGGACCAGACCGTGCGAATAATACACCGGACTTGCGCCCCACGCCCGCGTGTCCGCCGGGTTGTCCAGTTGCGTCACTTCTCCGTTCAAGACCAGGACGTTCCCCGTGGTCAGCTCAATGGCCTTCTGGAACCCAAGCGTATATCCCTGGGTGTTCCCCAACACCACGAAGTAGTCGCGAGACCGCTCGCTGTGGTCGTTGCGCGCCCACTCGGCGTAGACCTCGAAGCCGCTTTCCGGGAGAACCCACCTGGCCGAGAGAGAAAACAGCTGGTCGCGCTCGTCGTCCCCGGTCGGAGATTCAGGCGTACCCAGCGAATTCTTGATCGGGGTCTGAAAGACCAGGAAGTACTCACCGAAGGGGAGACCTGTCTCCGGAACGTTCGCGTAGAAGACGCGGGCGGCGTTAAGGCTAAGCCCACGCAGACCGCCGAAGTCGGGCGAGAACGCAACTGAGACTCCGGTAACGTACCGTCCGTTGTCCTCGATGGACGGGTCGAACCATTCGGAGGTGCGTAGGCGACCGAAGATCCACTGCGCTTCGATACGCCCGATCCCTAGGTCCAGAGGCCTGGACGTCTCCAACGCCGCATGGGGAAAGCCGGCGGCGTTGTTGCTCATCAGGATCGCGTTCCGAATCCCTGGGCCCCACCACAGATTGGTGGTGCCTAGCGAAGTGGACAGTGCCCCGAGGTCGAGTCGGACTTCCGACTGACCCCAGTCGAATTGCCAGAATGCATCAGGCCCGAAACGCTGCGGGGCGTCCATACGGCGCCAAGGGTAGGCGAACTCCGGCTGACCGTTCACCTCGACCGGCGCCAGGGGAAATTCACCATTCTGTACCCAGGCTACCATCGGTCGCACGCTCACCGTGAGCGGGCCTTGGCGCAGAGACGCTCCGCCTTCCCATGCCCCGGTGAAACCACTTCCCGGGGTTAGCGCACCCTCGTTGCGACTGTCAGGGCCCTCGGAATGGAAGATCGTTCGAAACTTGGGGTCGTGGACATAGATCGATTCCTGGCCCGTGCGACGAAAACTGCCCCCCCAGCGCCCGCCCCACGGATCTGTCCTGGGCTCCACCGACGCGCCCAGACCAGCCTTCATCGAGAGAGGCCGGATCATCATCGAATTTTCGAGGGAGGCCTGCCCCAAGAGCTGCAGGATTCTCAGGTATGCTGCGTCTGCATCACCAACAGCCAGGCGCTGGCCGCTCGCGGGGCTCGCGAACAAGCCGAGACAACACACACCCAACAGCATCCCTGCCCGCCGACCCTGGCCGGTCCGCAACCAAGGAACAAGTCGGAGAATCAAAGTGCCTCTCATCGGATTTGGGCTCCCCTTGTGGAAGTCGGTGTCACAAGTGAAGAAGTCGACGTCACAAGCGTATGCCCAGGCACGCCAGAGGCTGTGATACCCTCTCGATCCTGAGCGTGGTAAAGCTGGGCAAAACGGCCGTCGAGGGCCATCACGTTACCCTGGTCCCATGGCGGTGGGTCATATTCGCCGGCCACCCGTTGGGGCGGACGACCACGCGCGAAGCGGCCACGCCGTATTAACTTCGAGGCCGTGTCTTCACTCGACCTCTCAGTGGCGCTAGCCACAAGCAACCGGCACGACCTTCTGGCCGTGACCCTCCAGAGCTTCGCCGCCATCGCGCCGCCTTCGTTGCGCTGGGAAATGGTGGTGGTGGACGACGGTGACGAGCCCGAGACCGAGGAGGTGCTTCGACGCTTCACCCAACTCCTTCCCCTCGTGCACCTCAAGACAAGCGGTAGAGAGGGGAAGAACGCGGCGCTGAACCTTGCTGCGGAACGAATGTCCGGAAGCCTTGTCGCGTTGGTGGACGACGACATCGTGCCCGCGCCAGACTGGTTCTCAACCCTGATGCAGGGCGTGGCCAGATGGCCCGATCACGAAGTGTTCGGAGGGAAGATCAGCGCACGCATGCCCGCCGCGGTTCCCTCACACATCGACCTCGCCTTCCCTCTCCTGCGGTGGGCACTCGCCATCACCGATGATATTGAGGAGGGACCGACCCTTCCGGAGCGGATTTGGGGGCCGACGATGGCAATCCGAAGGTCGGTCCTGGCTTCGCATCGTTTTGATCCGGACCGTGGCCCCCAAGTCACCGAGTACGTGACTGGCGGTGAGGTAGAATTCGTCCGCCGGGTCAGCGACGCACGCGGGGTTCCCCCGATCCACCTCCCCGACTGGTCCGTGGAACACGTGATCCGGCCGGACCAACTCAGCGAGGACTGGCTCTTAGGTCGAGTATTTCGCATGGGGCGCGAGAACGCCCTCCGGCTGGGTCGCGGGGATGCGGCCTGCGTCGCCGGCGTGCCCGCGCACCTCTACCGGGACGCTGCTACCAACTACCTCTATGCGTTTATCAACCGGAAGCGGCCAGAAGAAACGCTGAAGAATCGGCTATGGGCAGCCTGGGCCCGTGGCGCCATCTACCAATTCCGCCGAATGCCCTAAGCGCGGCCCGCCGCCTCCGCCAACGCCCGATCCAAGAGTGAGATATGACGCTCGATGGAGTAGTTCTCTTTCACGTGCACCCGGCCAGCAAGGCCCATTCGGCGCCCCAGAGCCGGGTCCGCCAGAAGACAGTCCAGCGCTCGCGCCATGCCCTCTTCATCGCCTTCGTCTACGAGCATCCCCGTCGCACCATCAATGACGGCCTCCGGGATTCCCCCATGGCGGGTCGATACCACCGGTAGGCCGGCGGCATGGGCCTCTAAGATGGCGACGGGGGTCCCCTCGCAGTCGCCGAGTTCGTCGGCCCGCGAGTGCTGTGCAAAAATGGTGGCCTCCGCCATCAATTGGAGAACCTGCTCATGAGACACCGGGCCTCGGAACGCCACTCGATCCCTCAGGCCCAGCTCATGGGTGAGCTCACGCGCCTGTCCCAGAAGAGGTCCATCGCCCGCCATCACGAGACGAACTCCGGGGTGACGTTCTGCCACCCGCGAGAAGGCCCTAAGCGTATGCAGTGGCCCCTTCTTTCCAACGAAGCGACCCACGGCGAGTATGGTGCGAGATACGGGATCGGGCTCCACTCCGAAGAACGTCTCAAGCGGGCCATACGGATTAAGAAGAAGCTTCTCCCTCGGCGCCCCCAACGCCTCGAGCGCACCCTCCATCGCCCGCGACACCACTACGATCGTCGAAGCGTATTCGAACACCGCACGGTACCCGACACGGTACTCATCGAGCGTAGTCTGTCGGCTCGCATCGAAGCCGTGGAAGTGTACGACGAGTGGTACGCGCGCCCTCACACAAGCCGGAAGCACCCCGACCGCAGTAGGACCGAACTCGGCCAAGACAACATCCACCGCGTTGTCTCGAAGGGCAGTCACAAAGGCTACGGACTCCGCCGCTAGGACTCGCGGACGGGCGGGCGCTTCAGCCCCGAATACCTGTCGACACGCCGCCCTCGCCCACTCCCGCAGTCTTCGGTTGTGGACCGGAAGCGGCGGCGCGTTCCGGAGGTCCAGAAACCAAGGAGCGCCCGAAAAGAAGAACACCTCTCCCGCCAAGTGGTCGCTGTGTGCCCTTATGAATGTCTCACTCGGGGCGTCGAACTCGGGATTGACGAGCGCAACACGCAGGTCTCTTCGTCGCACCGAAGTGTCGCGGCCCTCGTTCGGAAATGTTGCTGCCATGGCGACAAGGAATCCTGGTTTCAGTCATGACGCCACCCCCGAGTGCTCGTTTGCGGTGCGGTCCCCTCCGTTCTACAATTTCAGGCGAGTCTCGTGTCCGAGGCCCCGGCCGTCCCTCGGCACTCGCACAACTAGGGGCATTCATGCTCTTCCCTCGCCGAACGCTCGCGCTCCTCGCCTGCTTCGCGGCCATCGGCTGCGGCCCCGACGACCTGACTTCCCCAATCGAGTCGCAAGACATCCGGTTCACGGTCCGTGATCCGCCCCGCGTATGATCCTAACGACGGAGACGTCAGCTAAATGAAGCTCGAACCGGTCATCATATGGGGTGCGGGAGCCATGGGCGGCTCTATGGGCGCCTGGCTCATTCGTGCGGGCCGTGAAGTTGTGCTCGTCGATACGGATGCCGAGCACGCCGCGGCGATCTGTGAGCACGGGCTCCGCATCCAGGGCCCGGTGGACGAATTCACTGTGCCCGCTTTGTGTGTGGGTCCGGACCAACTGGCTCCAGGGCTCGGCACGGTGTTCCTCGCAGTGAAGGCGCATCACACTTCGGCCGCGCTGGACGCGATAGGCCCGTTACTCGCGGCGGACGGATTTGTGGTGTCGGTGCAAAATGGTTTGAACGAGCGGGTGATCGCGAACGCCATTGGGGCGAGACGCACGGTTGGCTGCTTCGTGAACTTCGGCGCGGATGTGATTGAGCCGGGTGTCATCTTGAGGGGGAACCGAGGCTCGGTGGTCGTCGGCGAATTGGATGGTATCACGACTCCGCGAACCACCGCTGTGCATGAGGTGCTTCGGCTCTTCGAGCCTGATGCGGTGCTCACGGAGAATATTTGGGGGTACCTATGGGGGAAGCTCGCCTACGGTTCGATGTTGTTCGCCACCGCGCTGTCCGATGCGTCCATCGCTGACGTGCTCGATTCGAGTATTCACAGACCCCTGGTCATCGGTTTGGCTCGAGAGGCCATGGCCGTGGCCGCAGCCAGTGGTATCCAGCCGATGCCGTTCGACGGCTTCGACCCGTCAGCCTTCGCTCCGGCAGCTTCGAACGAAGATGCCCATGAGAGCCTCGATAGGCTGGTGGCGTTCAACCGGGGATCAGCCAAGAGCCACAGCGGTGTCTGGCGTGACCTCGCCGTGCACAAACGCAGGACCGAAGTTGACGCTCAGATCGCACCGATCGCGGACTTTGGCGCGGAGCTGGGTGTGGCCACGCCGCTGACTCGTCGACTCGTAGAATTGATCCATGACGTGGAAGAGGGAAGGCGGTCTCAGTCGTGGGAGACGCTCAGCGAACTGGCCTTGAACGGTAGTTAGGCGCCGTTAGCAGTCAGTCTGCCAATTCGCAGCTCTTCAACAAACTCGTCCACCGCTCGTCGGCTCGTCAGGCGGATGAAGGAGACCTGAGGCGCCGCCGCAACCTTCGCGAGTAGGCGACTCCGGGCACGCCACATGTAAGTGAGCACGTACCAAAGGAACGTCCTATCGGGTAGTTCCTCATCGCAACCATCTGCGATATCCGGTCGCTGCCCTCTTTCGAACAGAGCCCGCCTGAAGATCCCCCAGACGCACTGCCAAACCGGCAGATCCAACAGCACGACTGCGTGCGCCCGTGTGAGCCGCAGGGTGAGCGTGCCGCCGTAGTTCCCGTCCATCATCCACTCATCCTGGGCAATCAGGGCGGCGACCTTCTCCGCCCATTCTTGCTTGCCTGTCTCGACCCAACCTACTTTCCAGTAGTGTCGGTCCAGGTGGATGATTGGGATGCCCAACAGCTGGGCCATTTCGAGCGCCAGAGTGGACTTGCCGGCGCCCCCGCATCCCACGAGGAGCCAGCGCTTGTGATCAGACGGGGTCACGCCCGCAGCGTCTGAGGCGGCAGATTCCTCAACGCCCGCCGGGCAACGGGTCCAGCGAGAGGAACGTGCCGTCATCGACTCGACCGTCGATCACCCGATGCAGCGTAAAGCCAGAAAGAGGTCCCTACGGCCCCGCTCCGCCGGGAGGAGGACCAACTACGGCCGCCGCCGTGATGAGGCGCTGTTCGCCGATTTGGGTCTGGGACTCCACGATCTCACGCATGTGAATATGCCCCTGGAGGGCCACTTCGAGTCGTTCCTGGAGCGGGCCGAGTACCTCCTGGTGGTTGTACACCGTGTGGCGAAAGTGCGGCCGGCCGTCGATCTCGATGACGGATGGTGCGGCTCCATCTTCCTTGAACCCACCCCGTACCTCACCGCCCCCAATGAAGGGGATGTGGTTGAAGGTCACGATCGGCATGTCGGGAGGGGGTCGCCACAGTCAGACGCTCGTTGATCGCCTGAGCGGCTACGCCGGTGGGGCCGACTGCCGTGAGGACGAGCATGACTGTAGTCGCGAATCTCATCGGCCGCCCTCCATCTCAATGACCTGGCCGCCGGGCATCGTAAAGCGGGCACCGAGCTGTAGCATCATAGGCGCTGTATCCGTGTAGTCGGCCGCACGAATGATGCGACTGCCGTCCATCTCGATGATCGTGACGCCGTTGAGCACGACTTCGCGACCGGTGCCAACAGGATAGCTCACACCCAGTGGCCGCGATTGTACCGCCGTGAAGATCCACTCGCCCACCGCCCCGTTCGCGGTGGGGTGAACCGCGCCCAGGTTCATGTAGACATCGTCTCCCCACGAGTGTGCCCCCAGCACGTATCCGGCGATCTCCTGGACGCCCTGGTACGTGAGCTGGTTGGCGAAATCGTCATAGGTGGCCTCTGGCCAGAAGAGGTCGTAGATCGCCGCGGTGTCTGCGGTAGCGATCGCTGCCACGAGCACTTGCAGCGCGAACTCACCCTCGCTTGGGCGCTGCGAATCCGTGCTGGGATCAGCACATGCGGCGCTGGTCAGAGCGAACATGGCGCTCAGCCCCACCCCGGCAATCGTTCTCATTGTCATCGCTCGCGCCTCTCGTAGGTTCCGCCCATCCGTTTGCGCCAAGCGCCGTCGGCGCCCTCCGCCATCAGGACCCACTCATAGTGGTCGCCCTCTGTGAACGTCCAGGTCTCGCGTTGAGGGTTGTCCCCGGCCATCGCCCCGTAAGCGTTCGGGGACAGAACGAACACCTCTCCTTCAAAGGCCACCTCGTACTCGAAATAGTCGACGCCCATGTCGATCGCGACCCCCTGTCCCCTCACCTTCTGTTCGCGGGGATGGAATAGGAACGTGATCTAGGAGACTCGTTTGTCGCCGCCAGCGGTGATGAAGTGCCCTTCCGCGATCACGGAACGGCCGCCAAAGCCCCACTCGAAGGTATGGTAGCTGTCGGCTCCCAGGTGCCACCTTCCGCCGATACGCCGCTCGAACGGTGCCAAAGCAGGGTCGGCGGTCGTTGGGAGCTGCGCGGCGATATCCGGCGCGACGACAGACGACGCCGCGATGACAGAGACGGCCACGGCAACGAGAAGAGTTCTGATCATGATGCCACCAGTGAAACGGCCCTAACCCAAGCCCGCGCAACTTAACGTCGCTGTGGGAGTGGGGCTCCACTTGTCACACGGAGACGAGGTGACGGCTAGGAAGTTCAACGAGCGGGTTCATGGGACCCTCGGTTCGATGACCGTCGCCGATTGGCCGCGGGGGGCGTACAAGCACGCTGATCATCACCTCGGCCCGTTGGGCCTCTGACGGGGCTCCTTCCCCTCATCGACGCGCGGGCATTGACGAATCCACGGTAAGCCCGAATCCTAAGCAGCCCTCACCCTCTCCCACGACCCACCTGGATCTTCCCGATGAGCTCTCGACCGACGCTCGCCCCGTTCGCGATTCTCGCACTCGGCGCGCTCTTATTTGTGCCCGCCGTCCAAGCGCAGGACTCGACCCAGCTCAGAGTCGTGCCCATGGACACCGCTCGCGCCCGCGCCCTGTACGTCAGCGATCAATGGGAGGACCATCCCGACCGAGACTTCGAAGCCGACATGGCGGGCAAGGCGCGCACCGACAGCATCTACGAGGCGGTGACGGCTGGCGTGGTGGATTATCAGAAGATCACCTACCGCAGTAGCGTGGACGGAATGGAGATCCCGGCCTACGTCTTCCAGCCGCTCGAGAAGCGGGGCCCGCAGGGGCACCCGGCCATGGTGTGGGTCCACGGAGGCGTACACGGGAATATGTCGGCGAACTACTGGCCGTTCATTCGCGAGGCGGTAGAGCGCGGATACGTGATCATCACGCCAGAGTACCGGGGTAGCACCGGGTACGGTCCTGAGCATCACAACGCCATCGACTACGGCGGGTACGAGGTAGACGACGCCATGAGCGCCTACTTGTGGCTGACCTCACAGCTTCCGCACGTTGACCCGGAGCGCGTCGGCATGATGGGGTGGAGCCACGGGGGCTATATCACCGTCTTGTCGGTCACGCGCGAGGGCCATCCATTCAAGGCGGGTGCGGCTATCGTGCCGGTCACGAACCTGATCTTCCGCCTGTCCTACAAGGGCCCGGGCTACCAGCGCAGCTTCGCCACTCAGGCGCGCGTGACGGGCCTCCCCTTCGAGGAGCGCGAGATCTACAAGGAGCGCTCCCCCTACTACGCCATCGATCGGCTTGAGACGCCACTGCTGGCGCACGTTGCGACCAACGACGAGGATGTGAACTTCGAGGAGGCGTCCATGCTCATCTATAAGCTGCGCGCCACCAAGTCCGACATTTCCGAGACGAAGATCTACGTCGATCCTGCGCCGTGGGGGCGAAGCATCGGGCATGCCTTCAGCCGCAGGGTCGATCCCGAAACGCTGGAACGCGTCGACTCGCCGGCACAACGGGACTCTTGGAACCGCGTCTGGACGTTCCTCGAGGAGCACCTGCGACCGTACGAAGACCGTTCGGTGCAGACGAGCGCGACAGAGGGTGGGCCAACGGGTCGCTGAGGGGAAAGCGCGTCGGCTGATCGAGTCTCAGGTCAGCCGACGCGCGCCCTTGCCCTCACTCCCCACCTGGCCGTTCCATCAGGTCCGCCATCGAATATATATCTCCGTTCGCCACGCCCCCCCGGACGGCGCGGGCGGCGCTGATGTCCTGGAGCGGGTTCCCGCCGAAGGCAGGAGGTCGGCCAGCATTGCCGGGCCGGATGGCCCCCAGCTCGCTACCGTACCCCATCACCCCGGCTGGCACCGACGTCGTCGCGCGCAGTATATCCGCCTGATCCAACTCCTCACCACGCATCAGGCCAACTGGCGTGTCTTGTAGTTCCCGAGGAGCTTCGCTCCCTCGGACAGGATCCCGTTCGCGAACGCCAGGTAGGTCGTGGGGCGCTGGTCCATGGTCTCGATGTTGGTAATGCCCCATTCGATGTAACTGTTGATAGAGGTGTCGCCGCGGAGGTGCACCCTCCACCCAGCGTCGACCCGGTCCACCCGAGCGATGGCGTAGTAGGGCAGCTTCTCGCTGGGGCGACGCCCACGGCGGCCTGCTGGACCCGCTCTGGCGGGCCATGGACCAAGAGGGCGGCGTGATCGACATCCTCTTTCAGCGCAGGACGGCGCTGGCGACGTCCGGGTTCGTCTCGAGGAAGGGGCGCAGCCGCTTCGGTAGGCTTAGCACCCACTGTCGGGCGGGAAGCTGGTGCCGCACGTGATCGGCGATGTAGGCGGCGACCTCGGCTATGCGCCGCGTATTCCGTGACGGACAGATGCCCCGGGACTTACATGAGAATGCGAGCAGGCGCTCGTGGCCGCACGTCGCGAAGAGTGCCGTAGTATCTGATTGGCCGGGGCTTTCTTAGCCTTCCCTGTACGAGGCCCGCGACCTGAGGCCGACCCTGGACACGAGGTCGGTGCTCAAGGGCATCGTGGGTGGTGTCTTCGATCTTACTGCGGGCCAGGCGGTTCTTGAATTCCCTGATTCAGAGGGGACCCGCGGGCTCTACGAGCTGATGCGGTAGACGGGGCTCCGCAGGGGCCGATCTATGAGAGACCGCGAACCTTCGACCACACGCGCCCGAGGAACTCGTACCAGACGGCGCTCGTCCGACTCAGGTCTCCGGCGCTCGGAACAAACCGGGTTGGCCCCGCACCGGAAGATCGTTTTCCCAGATGGCCGGTGGGCGCAGGAATTGGGCTAAGGCCACGCGCCCGGAATAGAGCGACCGCCCGCGGTATATGCGTCGCCGACGTCACGAGGGCGAAAGCGTGGCCCTGCAGCATGGGCTCCAGGTACTCGGCCTCCTGGGCCGTGCTGTTCGGGCGCGGCTCCGTGATGATGCGGGCCTCCGGAAAGCCGAGCGCTACCGCCGTTTCTGCGGCAACCTGGGCGTTTGGGACGGGATCGGTGCCGCCGTAGCCAGACATGATCAACTGTGTCCAAGGCTGCGCGACCGCGATGCTGACGCCCTCAGCGACCCGATACATGCCCTGTTCGGTCAGGCGGGCGCTCTGCGGAAACAGCGGGTCCGAGTCGTGCCCGGATCCGAGTACCACGACGTAGGCCACCGAATCACCAGGGAAGGCGGGGTACTGCTGCTCGAGGGCTCGCGCCAACCGATATGAGACCGGATCGGTGGAGAGTGCCCCCAGCGCAAGCAGCGACAGAGCGACCATCAGTTGGCCCAGGCGAGGGCGCTTCCCTCGGGCCCACAATACGCTGCCCACGAGACCTACGAAGAGGAGCGCAGGCAGCGGCATGACCAACGCAGTCAGGAGTTTTCGAATCAAAAAGCCCATGAATGTCCTGTCATTACGAGTCCAACCCCGGCTCGTAGTTCCCGAAGTGCATGTGGAAAATCCGGTACCCGTCCGGTGTGCGCAACAGGACGATCGTCATGGCCCCCCGGCCGGCCGCGGCCGGATCGGCCCTGTCGCCAAAGTACCAGACCCCGCCAACGATCGCGGTCTCGCCGAATTCACGGATCTCTGCGCCATCCACCCACAGTTCACTAGTAGGGGCGACGCCGCCACTCACGAAGCCGAAGCCTGCGTGGTGTTCGATGATCGCCGGGAAGCCTTCGATCACGCCTTCGTACTCAGACGAGAAGTAGGTGAGTCGCTCGTCATTGAGGAAGAGTTCGCCGACGCGGTCCAAGTCGTAGCTCGCCCACAAGGCGATCCATGAATCGAGGAGCGCCTCGGGGGTCGACGTATCGAACGCCCCCGCACCGCCGGGTCGGGCCATCACAGACCCCGGGTTCCTGAAGTCGCCACGATGGAAGCGTGCGGCGTGCTTCCATACCTCCCTCACCGACCGCAGGTTTTTGATATCGGCGGTCGGGTCTCGGTCCAAAAGGACGAAGTTCACGTCCTTTCCAGCTTCGAGTGTCCCCACACTTTGATCGATCCCAATCGCGCGTGCGGCGACACTGGTCGCGGACCTGATCGCGTCCGCAGGAGTCAGGCCGCCGAAGGCCACCAATTCCTCAAGCTCCAGGTTGAGTGCCGGGAACGGATCGTTCCGATCCGTTCCGAAGTCCGTGCCGGCCGCGATAGACACCCCCATCGCATTAGCCCGGCGAACCAGGGCCCGGGCGAAGTCGGTGTCGCATTCGGCGGGCGGGCCCGTCTGTTCGCCCTGAGTCGAGGCTGCCCGAGCTTCCCTCGCAGCGCCCAACACCCCGTACAGGGCGAGGGTCGCATCGAGGATCGTGCCTCGCGCCTTCATCTCCTCGAAGATCTCCGTGAACACGGGCGCGTCAGTGGTCATCTTGTCGAAGTCGGGTCGCCTCTGGTGATGGTACTCACTGGGCGCATCCGCCATGGCCTCCCAAGCCAACCGGCACACGTGTGACACGACGTCCGCCCCAGCACGCACGACCTCAAGGGGCCGTGTGGGGAAGACCATGGAGTGAGCCCAGACGGGCATGCCCTGTCGGTGGGCCTCGTCGGCAATGCGGTTCACCTCCGCCGGAGGGAGATTCGCGTAGATCTTGATTCCCTGTGCGTAGGTGCCCTTTGCTCTGGCCACCGCCTCCACCATGTCTGTTTCGGGGCTGATCGGTTGCATCCAAGGGGCCGTGCCTGGCTCGACACCTACCGCAGATGCCTGAGGGCGGGGGTCGGCGAGGAATGACGGACCAGCCATGAGCGCCGAATAGTAGATGTCTGGGGAGGTGATCTCCCCGAGGCGGGAGTCACGGGCCAGCGACGCCAACGCCCGCCCATCACCCGCCATATCTCGAACCGTTGTGATCCCTGCATACAACATGCGCTTCAGCTCGACCTCTGCCTGAGGGCGGTTAGGTGCGGTCGCAAGGTGCACGTGCGCATCGATGAGCCCAGGGGTGACATACCCGCCACCAAGATCCACGGAGATGAGGTTGGGCTCGTTGGCCCATTGGGCCTGCAGCTCAGCGCGTGTCCCGACCGCCATAATCATGTGACCTCGGATCGCGAGGGCGGCGTCGGGCACGGGTGCGCGACCGGTTCCGTCTATGAGTGTGAAGCCGTGAATCAGCTCCAGGGGTGCGCCATCGGACTGCTCTTCCTGTGCGGAGCCGACCGCGGGTATCCACACGAGAGGCGCGGCAAGCAGCAGCATGTGCAGAAACAACCTCACCGGCTGTGAGCGTTGACCCACGCGCAGCTTTAGTGTGCGCCGTGGTCGCAGATTATGCGCTATCACGACGGCGACTCGCCGGAGCCTGCTTCGTTCAGGTCCATAGCGACGCCTGTCGGTGTGACGACGAGGGTTGGCATGATGGTGCGCACAGCGCGTTGACTCAGCTCCGTGAGGGCATCCGACGTCGAGGTGTGCGCGCTCAGTTGCTCGAGTGTCATGATCGTCGGAAAGACCATGGGGAGGTCACCTTGTTCGTGCCGCTCCAGAGCACCCCCCGGGGTAATCCAAACCGCGTCGGTCATCTCGCGCGGGTCCACGATTGGCATGGCACCGGCGCGCACCTTAGCCGCGAAGAAGCGGGTGTCATACCGACGCGGCTCCGGTCTGGGTGTGATCCAGTGGGCCAGATACTCAATGGAGGCGCCGTCGATTCTGCAGCCCAAGCGGTCCAGTACCTCCGCGAACGAGACGCGGTCATCCATGAGTTCGTCGCGGAGCACGTCGACGTCCGTGCTTTCTGCAGCCGTCTGAGGGGCGGAGCCGTCCGCGGTATGGGCAACCAAGATGCCCGTCTCCTCAAAGGCCTCGCGCAGCGCGGCCAGGTAGTATGCGATGGCCGGGGGCGACGCATCTTCTAGATCTAGGCGACTCGCAGCGTTGTCTGCGGACAGGTCGTCGACGCGCTCAATGAGATCTGGCGTGGCATCCGATGCGTCGACCCTGCCTCCCGGGAACACATACGCGCCTGGCACGAAGCCGGAGCTTCGACTCCTGCGCATGAGCAGGACCTCCATTCCCTTTTCTCCGTCCCGAAGTAGCACGATGGTCGCCGCCGGCTGGGCAGGGGCTGGGTGCTCCGGAGGGTTCTCGAGGCTCTCCGCGAAGTTGGGCGGCAGGCGATCGAATGGAATCACGAAATTGGAGTCGGTCATAGTGGCTTAGGAAAAGGCGTTCTGGAGCCAACGGTGATGTTGGTCGAAGTGGGTGCCCCGCATGTGAGCGTCGCGAAGCCAGTCCAGCGCTTTCACTTTCGCCATGAAGTCGATGCGGGCTCGGAAGTCCGGATCGGTCTGCAGTACATACGCATCAATCATCGCATCGGTGAAGACCGCGCCCATGGCACCCCTGTCCACTCAGCCTGACGGGCAGGTAGGTGACCAAGACGTCTCTGGGAAATACTCCGCGATCAGTGCGTGAAGCCGCGGGTCGTAGTCGAGTAGTTCGTCGCGCGTGTTGACATCGTTGTGGATGCCGGCCTGAGCCGACTGGTTCGCGTTGAACCATGACTGTACTCCTTCCGCCCAATACTCGAATCGATTCTCGTCGGCGTACGTGTCGACCCAGAGGCCTTCCCCTCGGGCCATTTGATAGGTGGCTTCGAGTTCCGCCTCGAAGGTCGATGCGACCTGGTTAATGATCAGCCGGTGGATGCTGTGGGCGAATTCGTGCACCAAGATCCTTTCACCTAGGTATACGTCATTGGGTAAGCACAGGAGGTTCTCTTCGCCGACGGTTGTGATGGGGTTCGACGGGGTCGCACCTAGTCCCCGTGCGCGGGTGTCCCAGTCCGTCCTTGGGTCGTTGGATAGGAATTTGTGCTCCGGAATATCCGTGGTGACTTCATTGACGGACATGATGGCCAGGAACGCCCCCGCCTCGACGAGGAATCCCCACCACTGCGGTCGGTCTCCGATCATGGAGTCCGCAATCTGAACCGCGAGTTTGAAGGCTCCGTCTTGAACTTGGTGTGACCCTACGACCGGAATCAGGTGCGTGACGACGATCTTCCTGTAGAACGGGTCCATGCCGTAGCGCTCGAGCGCGATCAGGTCACAATAGACGCCAAAGCACGGCGGGAGCGGTCCCTCCGCGTCGCCTGCCACGATTATCCGAGGCGGCGTTACCGCGTCACCGTTACAGGCTAGCGAAAGTAGAACTGGGGCCCACAGTAGCGACGCCCAAAGCCCCTTGAGGTCAGTGACCCGCGGCCATTCCATCTTTTCTCGGATCCGAAGCTGCAGCCCAACCACGTGGCAATTTGAGGATCGCCTGACCTCCACCGAAGGCGACCCCCTCAGGATCGCGCAACTCGTGTCCGAGGCTCACGAGTTGGGCACCTACGGCCGGGTCGAGGTTCTCGATGGCCACCGTGGTCCCCGAGAAGTGCCGGAAGCGGGCGGCGTCGATCGCCTCCTGCGGGTCCATGCCGAACTCGACCATGTTGAGCATGACCTGAACATGGCCCTGTGGCTGCATGGAACCGCCCATGACGCCGAAGGACAGCCAGGGAGCTCCATCTTTCGTGACAAAAGCCGGGATGATGGTGTGGAATGGGCTCTTGTTTGGGGCGATTTGGTTGGGGTGGCCCTCTTCCATGGTGAATCCCGATCCCCTATTCTGCAGAACTAAGCCGGTTCCGGGCACGACGACCCGGGACCCGAAGTAACCGTAGACCGAGTTGATGAAGGAGATCATGTTGCCGTACTGATCTGCCACCGTGAGGTAGACCGTCTCAGAGTCGGTGATGAGGTGCCCTGGACCCGGACGATCAGCGGCGTGTTTCGGATCGATAAGCCGTGCGCGCCCTGCGAGGTATGCGTCGTCGAGCAGGGCCTGGGGTTGCACGTCCATGTGAGCCGGGTCGGCGATGTACCTCGTCAGGTCGGCGTCGGCCAGTTTCTTGGCCTCAATCAGAGCGTGGAAATAGTCGGCGCTGTTGTGCCCCATTCCCTTCAGGTCAACGCCCTCCATCATCTTGAGGATCTGCAATGCGGCGATGCCCTGACCGGCCGGCGGAAGTTCGTAGAGCGTGTATCCCTTGTAATCGACGCTCATCGGCTCTACCCAGCGGTACTGGTGGTTCGCCAGGTCTTCGATGGTGATGTAGCCACCCAACTCGTCGAGTCCGGCGACTATCTCACGGCCGAGTTCGCCCCCGTAGAAGGTCTCGATGCCCTGCTCCGCAACCCTGGTGAAGGTGCGAGCCAAATCGGGATTTCTGAACCACTGACCCGCCTTCGGGGCTTCGCCGTCAATCAAAAACGTGGCCGCTGCACCCGCGTTGCGCCGCAGTCCGGCGGCTGATCCAGCCCAGTCCTGCGCAATGATGGGGCTCACAGGGAAGCCTTCCTCGGCAATGCGAATGGCTGAGCCTAGCGCGTCGGCCAAAGAGATGGTGCCGTAGTTCTCGATAAGTGCGTTCCAGCCGGATAACGCGCCCGGAACCGTGACGGATGCCGCACCGCTTCCGGGCACGCGCTCTTGGCCGGCGGCGACGAGCGCGGCACGGTCTGTCTTGGATCCGGACTTGCCACTGGCATCGAGCCCGATCAGTCGGCCCTCCGAGGCTGACCAAAGAATGGCGAACATGTCCCCGCCGGCCCCGGTCATATGCGGCTCGACCACGTTGAGGACCGCAGCAGCAGCGACCGCAGCATCGATGGCGTTGCCTCCGGCCTCCAACACCTTCAAAGCGGCCCCGGTAGCGAGCGGATGACTCGTGGCGGCAGTCCCGCGCGGGGAATACACCGTCGAGCGCCCCGAGGTGGTGGCCGGGCTGGTGACGGGTCCGGTCATCTGGGCCGCCGCGGGCTGGGCCCAAAGGGCGAGAGAGAGCGACAGGAGTGCCGAGAAGGTTCGCATAGGTCCGCCTTGCCTTTCACTACATGGAGGTGGTCACGACGAGCGGGCATCACCCGCCCTATCGAGTATGACGACGTCTCCCGAGAAGAGATCTTTGAGTCTCTCGACGTCTTGTTTGTCTTCATGAGCGTCGCCCCAATGGATCGGGACGATCGTCGATGCGCCACATGCCTCTCCTGCACGGGCTGCGTCCTCGACTCCCATGGTGTAGTGACCGCCGCAGGGCAGGAACGCCACATCGCAGCGGATGCCAAACATCGCCGGAAGAAAGTCGGTGTCTCCCGCGTGGTAGTACGTGGTGTCACCGATCGTGAACACGTAACCGAGCCAGCCATGTTCTGGCGTGTGGAACTTCTTGTCCACGTTATGAGCGGGGACGGCCAGAACATCGAAGCCCTCGATCTGCAGCATATCCCCGGGGCGCATGAAGTGATCTGCGTCAGCCAACTGATGTTTCATGGAGGCAGGCGCAATGATGATCGTCTCCGATGTGCGGACCCGCTCGATGTCATTCTCAGAAAAATTGTCGTAATGAGGGTGCGTGAGCAGGACGAAGTCAGCCTTCGAATTATCGGTCACGTGAATGGGGTCCACGTGGATCTCGAGGCCCATCCGTCGAATACGCAAGGACGAGCCACGGAACCAAGTGATACCGTCGAGCAGTTCGCTCATATGGATTCCATCCCCGCCCAGTGGCGCCAGGAGTAACGAGGTGCCAAGCTAACTTGCGGTGCCGAAGGGAAAAAGTGGCGCGCCGAATCCTCGGTCGGCCGCCACATTGGCAGGCTTTCATGCGATCGAGGCACGAAACGTACGGTTTGCTGTGGCAAGGATCATGCACCTCCTAGTTAACGAAGAGCGCCGGAGTGACGACGCTGACTGATAAAGAGATGTCCCCCGTCGATGACGGGGGCGAAAAGAGAGAGGACTTAATGGGCGAGCGTTTTACGCTTCCAGTGCTTCCGCTTCGGGACACAGTCGTGTACCCGGGCGTGGCGGTGCCCATCTCCGCGGGGCGCCCTGGAACGGTGGAAGCAGTGCAACGGGCGTTGGACGGGGATCGACGGATGTTTGCCGTGGCGCAACGTGAAAATGTGGACGATGCCCTACCCGAGTACCTGTACAATGTGGGTACCGTGGTCCGGATCATTCAGACGCATCGTGTGCGCGGGGGTGTGCAGCTCCTAGTGCAGGGTGAAGGCCGCGCTCAGGCGCTGTCGTATCACGATGAGGGTGAGTCGATGTTGCACGCGGTGCTTCTTGACCTAAAACGTCAAGAACCGCGCAATGCAACCGACCCCGCGTTCCAGGCGCTCGATCGCGAATTACGAGATCGGGCGGCTGAGTTGGGCACACGCAGGGGGGTGCCCGCTGAGGCGCTGAACCAACTCATTCAGGGTGTGGGCGAACCGGGTCCGTTCGCCGACCTGGTGGGGTTCTACCTGGAACTCGAGACCCAGCAGAAGCAGGATCTGTTGGAGATGCTCGACGACGAAGACCGTATGCGTGCGTGTCTGGTTGCGGTCGAGCGGGAACTCGCTCGTATCGATGCTCAGGAAGACATTCAAGCCAAGGTTCAGTCCGAGCTTGGCGAGCGGCAGCGGGAGATGCTTCTTCGCGAACAGCTCAAGGCGATTCAGAAGGAACTCGGCGAGGAAGAGGAACGCGACGACGTCGAAGAGATGCGTGAGAGAATCGGCGAACTTGAGCTCAGCGAAGAACAGCGCTCCGAGGTAGATCGTGAGCTGCGGCGCCTCGAACGCACGAGCCCTCAGTCCGCCGAATACCAGGTGATCCGCACCTTCCTGGAGTGGATTACGGAGTTGCCCTGGAACGAGCGGGCAGAAGAGAAGATCGATCTCGCCAAGGCGCAGAAGATCCTCGAAGACGACCATCACGGTCTTGAGGACGTGAAGGACCGCATCCTCGAATTCTTGGCCGTGCGCAAGCTGCATCTTGAGCGCGCGGATGCGGCTAAGGAGGCTGAAAAGGAATCAGGAGAGAGCCCCACAAAGGATGCGCCTGAGGCGAAGCCGGGAGATCACGGGCACGTCCACGGCGGGCGCGGGCCCATTCTGCTGTTTGTGGGCCCTCCCGGTGTCGGCAAGACGTCGATCGCCCAGTCGATCGCCCGTTCGCTGGGTCGTAAATACGTGCGGATCTCGCTGGGCGGGGCCCGCGATGAGGCGGACATCCGCGGGCACAGGCGCACCTATGTCGGTGCGATGCCCGGCCGGATCGTGCAGGGCATGCGGCAAGCCAAAAGCAAGAACCCGGTCTTCCTGTTGGACGAGGTCGACAAGCTCGGCGTGTCCTACCAGGGCGACCCGAGTTCTGCGTTGCTTGAGGTGCTCGATCCTGCTCAAAATTCGACCTTCGTGGATCACTATCTCGGCATTCCGTTCGACTTGTCCGAGGTGCTCTTCATTGCGACGGCCAACTATCTGGACCGGATTCCAGGGCCATTGTTGGACCGTATGGAGCGGGTCGATTTCTCTGGGTACACTGAGGCAGAGAAGCTCCAGATTGCCAAGCGTTATCTCCTGCCGCGTCAGCGGAAGGAGAACAGTCTGACGGATGACGAGTTGCAGATGACGGACAAGGCTGTCCTGAGCATCGTGCAGAAATACACGCGTGAGGCCGGCGTGCGGCAGCTTGAGCGCGAGATCGGCAAGTTCGCGCGTAAGGTCGCCCGGAAGATCGCCGGCGGTGTCGTCAAGAAGATCAAGGCGACCGCGGAAGACGTGCGAGACCTTTTTGGCCGTCCCCGCGTACATCCGGAGAAACTCGCCGCAGAGGACACGGCTGGTGTCGCGACCGGAATGTATTACACGCCCATGGGTGGTGACATCATGTTTGTCGAGGCCAGTGTGATGCCGGGTGAGACCGGTGGATTTGTCCTCACTGGACAGCTCGGCGATGTAATGAAGGAGTCGGCTCGGGCCGCGCTATCGTACACGAAGGCGCATTGGGCGGACCTTGGAATGCCTGAGGACGCGCTCAAGGGCAAGGAGGTACACATCCACGTGCCGGCCGGAGCGATTCCGAAGGATGGGCCGTCTGCGGGGATCACGATGGCGACCGCGCTCGTGTCGGCCGTCTCGGGTCGCAAGATCAAACGGGACGTGTCCATGACTGGTGAGCTAACGCTGACCGGGCGTGTGCTTCCGATTGGTGGTGTGAAGGAGAAGGTGCTCGGCGCCGTTCGGGCTGGCATCAAACAGATCATCGTACCCATCGACAACGAAGCAGACTTGGACGATATCCCAGATGAGATCCGCAAGACCATCACGTTCCACTTGGCCGAGACGCTGGACGATGTACTCGCGGTCGCGTTGGTAGATGGTCACACGGTGAAACGCGCGCCGTCGCGAGGGACTGGGCCCAGCAAGGCTCCGGCGAAGAAGAAGGCGCCAGCCAAGAAGTCTTCGGCGACGAAGGCAGCCACGGCAAAGGCGCCACGGCCGGTTTCACCTCACTAAAAATACTCCGGCCAACATTGGCCAGGCGTTTGACTGACGGGCTACTCCGCTTCTGGCGGGGTGGCCCGTCAGTCTAGCCCTCTACCCGGATCCACCCCGGTAGGCCTTCTGTCACTTCACCGATTACCGCGGTGACGGGGCTGCGACCGTCCAAGCCTGCGATCAGCACCGCCAGCATCTCAGGCTGTACGCACATCAACAGGCCGCCGGAGGTCTGTGCGTCTGCGAGTAACATCCGTGTGACTTCATCGACGGAGTCTGCGAAGTCGACGTCCGCAGCGAGGTCCTCACGATTTCGCTTCGAGCCACCGGGGATATGGCCAGCCTCGGCCAGCGCACGCGCCCCGTCTATGAGTGGCACGTCGTGGGCGCGCAGCGTAGCGGCAGTGCCGGATGCGCGCATCATGCTCCTCAGGTGACCCAACAGTCCGAAGCCGGTCACATCCGTGCCCGCCACGACCGCTGCGCCGACCATCGCCTCCGCGGCACCCGCGTTTAAGGTGGCCATGACCTCTACTGCCGCCGCGATCACCTCGTCGGATGCCTCACCCTTCTTGATGGCGGTCGCGATCACCCCGGAGCCGATCGGCTTGGTCAGGACCAGGAGGTCGCCGGGTTTGGCTCCCGCGTTGGTGACCATGCGCGCCGGGTTCACTTCGCCGATCGCAACGAGCCCATACTTGGGCTCTGCGTCGTCGATCGAGTGACCACCCAGAGTGGGAATACCAAGCGCCCGCGTCACATCACTTCCACCCCTCAAGATCTCCTCGAGAATGCCGTCAGGCAGCAACGCCCGCGGGAAGCCCACGAGGTTGAGCACGAACATGGGCTTGGCGCCCATGGCGTAGATGTCCGAGAGTGCGTTCGTCGCCGCGATGCGCCCGAAGTCATACGGATCATCGACTATGGGCGTGAAGAAGTCGGCCGTCACGACCAAGGCACGGTCGTCGGTTAATCGATACACGGCAGCATCATCGCCGGTCGTAAGACCAACGAGGGCGTTCGGATCTTCCACCGGAAGGACGTGACGCAGAACCTGCGTCAGTTCGGACATCCCGAGCTTACAAGCTCACCCGGCTCCGTGACTGAGCTGGGACAGCCGAATCTTCGGCCTCTGGTCCCGGGGCTCGTTTGTCATGGGCTCCTCATGGTTGGGGCGCGGGCCGCTGTACTTCTTCAACGGCCTTGTAGGGCACACAGAACTTGGTAGCCGGAAGGGTCGCTGGGAACTGCCTGTGTGGATGACGCCCCACAGAGCGGAAACCAAAAGGTCTCAGAGGGTACTCAACGGCCACCGCGGACAAAACGCCCTTATTTCGATTTTTATTCATTGAACGAGCCAAGCCGCAGACCGTTGACCACGCCCGTCCTCGCAACCCGCCAGATCCTCGCGAAGGAACTGTCTCGCTCTGAGCCGGAGATGGACCTCGCGCGCATGTTCTTGTTGGTAGCAAAGGAAGAGTACCCTCAGCTCTGCGTTGATCTTTATCTCGCGCGCCTCGATCAGCTCGCTGAAGAGGTGAAGGACCGTCTGGCCGACGAGACCGCGGATCTCATTGTTCTCGGAGAAGTCGTGGACACGCTCTACCGTCGGCGAAAGTTCGACGGCAACCGTAAAGCGTACTACGACCCCCGGAATTCCTTTCTGAACGATGTACTAGATCGAGGCATGGGCATTCCGCTCACCCTGGGCGTGGTGCTTCTAGAAGTCGGATGGCGTCTGGGGCTGCCCCTGGAAGGTGTGAGTTTTCCAGGCCATTTCCTCCTTCGATACAGAGGAGATACCGCCAACCTGCTTCTGGACCCATTCGATTCTGGCAAGATTCGCTACGAGGATGAGGCGCAGGATCTCCTAGACCGGGTATACGGAGGGATGGTGCGGCTTCAGGACCACTTCCTTAGGACTGCGACGCGTCGCGACATGCTGGTACGGCTCCTCACGAACCTGAAGGGAGTGTACGTCAATGTGGGCGACGATCCCCGCGCGCTCGCGGCGGTCGAGCGGATCTTGATGGTCACACCGACCTCCTCGATCGAGAATCGCCTTCGTGGCGTGCTCCTCGCTCGTTTGGGCCGCAAAGACGAGGCTGCGGAACAGCTCGAACGGTATTTGCGGCTCGCGCCGAGTGCCGCCGATTCTCAGCGCGTGGCGGGCTTTGTCGAGGACCTCAGAGCCGGCAGGGACCTGCCCGAAGACCAAGGAATAGATTGAGCACCAGCCTGCTATGGGATGCAATGGTGGAGGCCGGCGGGGTTGCCGGGGACTATCACGGGCATCAACTAATTCGACATTTCGGCGATCCTGCCGCCGAGTACTTGGCGGCGACGTCCAGCCTCGCGGCCTTCGACCGGAGTCACCGAGCTCGCCTCGCCATCACGGGCCGAGCGCCAGCGAAGATGCTCACCGGGGTTCTCACTGGCCGCATGCCAACGGGCCCGAGCCAGGTCGACGAGGGCGTCCTGGGCGGAGACGCCACCTACCATGCGGTCCTGACGCCAAAGGGGAAGATGCTCACAGACTTGTGGGCGATCATGCGTGGGGACGCCACGGCTGAGGAAATGCTGCTGGACGTACCCGTCGCGGGCGTCGAAGCGCTGAAAGAGAATTTCAGAAAGGTGCTCCCTCCTAGATTTGCGGCCGTCCAGGATGTCACCGACTCGACCTCGATGATCACCGTCGTAGGACCCGAGGCCGCCGCGGTGTTGTCGCGCCTCGCGCTCGGCTTGCGCGTCGGTAGTGACGATCTCTCCGGGTTGGCTGAAGGATCGTGGCGCTCCGTTGGCGCATCGGCCCGGGAAGGGCTCGCGGTGATCCGCACGGAAGAGGTTTGGCCCGACGCGTACACCGTGGTCGGCCCGTCTGACTCTGTGGCGGCACTGTGGCGTGCTGTGGTCGCGGCTGGCGCGAGGCCCGCGGGGCTCGGTGTGTGGTCGACGCTGCGCGTCGAGGCTGCCCGCCCAGTGTTCGGCACTGATATGAGCGAAGACACGATCCCGATCGAAGCCGGAATCCATAATCGGGCCATCGACTACCAGAAGGGCTGTTATACCGGCCAGGAAGTGATCATCCGCATCCGCGATCGCGGCAAGGTGAACCGCCACCTCCGACTCCTGCAGCTGGGCGACGTGCCCACGCCCGCCAAAGGGGCGGAGTTGTTGGCGGAGGGGTCCGACAAGTCCGTGGGATGGATCACGTCAGCGGTTCAGTCTCCGAAGTTCGGTGAGACGATCGCGCTGGCGTACGTGCGGCGTGGCGTCGAGTCCGTGGTGCTGGACGGGCGTGTGATTTCGGTGCCCGCAGAGTAAGTACCTGCCGGGTGCACCTAGCCGCCGAGTTCTGCCAGCGCCGCCAAAATGTCGGCGTTCTCGGGTCGCACCCGGTAGTTCACCTCGGTGAATTTCCAGTGAACCTGGCCCTCCAGGTCAATGACGTAGGCTGTCGGATGCGGGATCGCTCGTCCTTGTGAGTCATCCTGATTGAAGAGGCCGTACCGATTGATGATCGCCGCGTCCGGATCGGATAGGAGGGGAAAATCGAGGATGTAGCCGCCCGTTTCCTCTGCCACCCGGTCCATCATCATCTGGAGCATCTCCGGTCCATCCGAGGAGATCGCGAGGATCTGGGTGGTCATCCTTTGCTCTGGTGTCAGAATGTTTTGCAGCTTCCCGAGCTGCTCAGCACACCATGGTCACCAGTGCCCCCGATAGAAGAACAGCACAACGTTCCTCTGCCCGCGATAGCTCGAGAGGGTGACGGTAGGGCCAGCCAGAGAAGCTGCGGAGAAGTCCGGCGCCATATCCCCGACAACGACCCGCTCGAGGTCGAACGGGGCCAGGTCGTGGCCGTCCGCCGGTCCCAGTAACGTTTCCGTCATCTCCTCAACCCTAGCTTCGTCGGATACCCCTTCTGCAACCCCACACGCGCCCGTCCCTACGACGCCTGCGGCGAGGAGGGTTAGTGCAAATCCGCGCATTCTGTCTCCAAGTCGGTGCGTGTCCAGCAGTCTACAGTTTCACTGACATGCTACAGCAGGCGTGTACTGAGGGCGAATCGGCGGCGGGTGAATCCGGTTCCACGGATCTGCTCCGTGGGTGTCTGGGACAGGACACTAGGCCGCGGCCTCCTCCATGATCGAGCTCCCAATCCGCAGTCCTTCTGCTCGAGGCATGAAGATGGTTGTGAGGGCAAGGCAAGCAAACCATGTGTAGTCGAAGATCATGGACAGCTGATACGGCACCAGCGGCGAGGCGGGGTCACCGCCGAGAGGTGGGGCTTCGTAAGCCAAGTAGTTGATGATGACGAGTGCAGGGAAGGCCAGCGAGACGAAGCCATAGACCCAGAGGAAGCGAATGCTGCTCTTCGGAGGGGCCACCTGCTCGTAGATATTCGCCCAGACCACCAAAAAGCGAACCGCTACGTATTGCAGAAACGCAAGTGAGTGAGGCCAAACGGAGTCGAAGGGCGAGATCACAAACACCAGTCCGAACACGCAGATAGAGGCTACGAAGAGTGCGTCTGTGGAGACCGAGAATATAGTACTGCAATGACGTCAGGCGTCCGCGCAACAGGCGGGTGCACTCCATGTCCGTCCAAGCGAAGCGGATGCGCAGGTACACCGAGGGCAAAAACAGGAGGAGGCCGATGTACGTAGCCGGCGCGGCATCAAACCCGACACAAAGGTTGTTGTACCCCAGGGCGGTCCTTCAGTGGGTTCTGCTCGATGACCCCAGGGTTCCAGAGGTAGGTGACTGCCCATACCACGGCAAAAAGCCCGAAGAGGACTTCCCCCGCCGCCTTTAGATAGTCTTCCGGGTAGATGACCCCCTTGTTGGGTCGCATGACAGTAAGCAGCGCGGGGCCGCGGTTCTCGGTCATTCGATATCCCTCTGGCTGGTCGCTCGCGAGTCGAACTTGCGGCCGCTGAAGAGACGACTCCGGGGCGGGATCGCCACTCATACTGAACGACAGGATGGGGTCGCAACAGGTCTCGTCGGTCTGCTGCCCCCCTCGAAACATGTGGCGCTTGTATACCCGTAGCGTGCAACCTTCCTTATCGTTGGCACTCATTGTCGCCGTCGGCCTATCACTAGGGCTGGGCAATGATCCTGATACTGCGGCGCTCGACGTCGAGGTAGGCATATGTTTATAACTCTCGGCCTGAGTTGTTAGCCGCGTGATAGAAGGCATGGAGGGAGGAGTGACTCTGCTTGATGCGGCACCTGGAGGCGTTCCTGTCCGAGCGCCCGTGGGGCTCATTGCGGGCGCCCAAGGCGTCCGACCGGTAGCGCTCGGACCTGACGGAGCGGTGCTTGGCTCCATCGGCCCCGACGAAGCGCTCGTGGGGGTGCTACCGCCGGTATATCCTGAGTGGCTTGGGGACCGGTCGTTTCTCAGCACGCACGGCTGTCGCTTCCCATATGTGGTCGGGGAGATGGCGAGAGGAATCGCGTCCGCAGAAATGGTCGTGACGGCGGCCCGCGCGGGCATAATGGCCTTCTTCGGCAGCGCTGGACTCCCGATTCCCGAGGTCGACGCGGCGGTGGTCTTGATTCAGAACTCCCTGGGCCCCGACATCAAGAATTGGGGCACGAATCTGATCCATAGCCCCCAAGAACCTCATCTTGAGATGGAGTTCGCCCAGTTGATGCTCGCCCGAGGCGTGCAAAACATCTCGGCGTCAGCGTTCATGAAGCTTTCGCCAGCAGTGGTCTTTCTGTCCGCGAAGGGTCTTTCTCGCGGGCCAGATGGCGCGATTGTGCGGCGCACTCGGATCTTCGCCAAGGTCTCGCGGATCGAAGTCGCTCGACCCTTTTTGGCTCCCGCTCCGGACGCGCTTCTGCTTCCGCTGGTGGAGGCAGGCCATCTCACGACCGAAGAGGCAGGCTTGGCGCGTCTCGTGCCGGTAGCTGATGACCTGACGGCGGAGGCTGACTCCGGCGGGCATACGGACAATCGGCCGCTGACGGTGCTGCTCCCGCAGATGATCGCGCTCGCGCAGCAGGTGGCCGCCGAACACGACTACCCAAGGGCAGCGCGGGTCGGCGTCGGGGGTGGACTCGGGACGCCAGCGGCGGTTGCTGCTGCGTTTGCGGCGGGTGCGGCGTACGTCGTGACCGGCTCGGTAAACCAATGCACAGTTGAGTCGGCGCTATCCGAGGATGGTCGCAAGATGCTGGCCGCGGCGTCCGTGACCGATGTGGCGATGGCCCCGGCCGCCGACATGTTTGAGATGGGCGTCGAGCTTCAGGTCCTCAAGCGCGGAACGCTCTTCGCACAGCGAGCCAAGGAACTGTATCGCGTGTACAGGGCTTATTCCGGGCTCGATGCGATTCCGGAGGCGCAGCGGAAGTTGCTGGAACAGAACACGCTCGGCCGGGCGATCGACGACATCTGGACCGAAACGGAGGCGTTCTTTTCCCGTAGGGATGTGCGTGAAGTGGAACGGGCCGCAGCAGACCCCAAACACAAGATGGCCTTGGTCTTTCGCTGGTACTTGTTCATGGGTGCGCAGTGGGCTCGGGCCGGCGAAATTACACGCAGAGCGGACTACCAAATTTGGTGCGGGCCCGCGATGGGTGCCTTTAACGGCTGGGTTGAGGGTAGCTTTCTTGATCCTATAGAGAATCGCACGGTCGTACAGGTCGCGCTTAATCTCATGGAGGGTGCGGCTGAGCTGACGCGAGCCCACCAACTCCGGCTAGCCGGCGTGCCGTTAGGGCGCGCCGATGTAACATTTATTCCCCGACAACTACGCTGAGATCGATAGATGGCTAAATCTCCTCCCATCGCAATCATCGGAGTTAGCTCCCAGTTCGCAGGGAGCTCCGATGTGCTCGAATTCTGGCGTGATATCATATCCGCGACCGATCGGATCACCGAGGTGCCACCGAGCCACTGGTTGGTGGACGACTACTACGATGCGGATCCCACCGTCCCGGATATGACGTACGCGAAGCGGGGAGGCTTTCTTAAGCCGATTTCCTTCGATCCGATGGAGTTTGGAATCCCGCCCAAGGCGATTCCTGCAACGGACACAGCCCAGTTGGTCGCACTGATGGCTGCCAAGCGGATTCTCAAAGACGCCTGGCGTTTCCGTGAGGGTGAGGTTGATCGGAGTCGGGTGAGTGTGATTCTAGGCGTCGCATCGGCTACGGAGCTTGTGGTGCAGATGGGGTCGCGCCTGCAACACCCGATCTGGCGAAAGGCCCTTCGTGACGGGGGGCTCCCAGAGAGTAAGGTGATCGAGATCGTGAAGCGGATCGGCGATCATTATCAGCCCTGGCAGGAGAGTTCCTTCCCTGGGTTGCTGGGCAACGTGGTGGCCGGACGAATCGCGAATCGTCTTGATCTTGGTGGATCGAACTTCGTGACCGACGCGGCGTGCGCGAGTTCGCTATCGGCGCTCCAGGCCGGTCTGGCGGAGCTCTACCTTGGCGACAGCGACATGGTGGTCGCGGGGGGAGTCGACGCGCTCAACGACATCCTTATGTATATGTGTTTCTCGAAGACGCCCGCCTTTTCGCCTACCGGGGACTGCCGGCCGTTCTCGGAGGACGCTGACGGCACGCTCATCGGTGAGGGCGTCGGCATGGTGGCGCTGCGGCGTCTTGAGGATGCGGAACGGGACGGTGATCCCATCTATGCCGTCATCAAAGGACTTGGCGCTTCGTCGGACGGGCAGGCTTCGAGCGTTTATGCTCCCCGCCCTGAAGGCCAGGCCAATGCGCTCATGCGCGCGTACGGGAAGGCCGGGTACGGCCCAGAGACCGTTGAACTCGTAGAGGGTCACGGGACCGCGACCAAGGCGGGTGACGTCGCGGAAGTGGCAGGGCTGATGTCGGTATTTGCGCCCTCGAATCCTGAAGGGAAGGCTTGGTGTGCGCTGGGTTCCGTGAAGTCGCAGATTGGCCACACGAAGGCCGCGGCTGGCGCCGCAGGTCTCATCAAGGTGGCCTTAGGCCTGCATCACAAGATTCTGCCGCCCACGCTGAAGGTCTCTCGGCCCAATCCCGAGCTCGGGATTGAAGGTGGCCCACTCTATATCAACACGCAGGCCCGCCCCTGGATCCGAGGAAGCGACCACCCGAGACGCGGATCGGTGAGCTCCTTCGGATTTGGCGGCAGCAACTTCCACGTGGCCGTTGAAGAGTACACGGGGCCGGGGCGGAGGGCGGAGCGCCTCAGGGCGTGGCCAGACGAACTCGTGCTTCTGTCTGCTCCGACCAGAGACGCGCTTGGCGACGCCTTGCTGCAGGTCGGGACGTCCATCGAAGCCGGTCGTCCTCTCGGGTTGATCGCCCACGAGTCGCTGAGCGCGTTCGAGTCTGGCGCGGAGGCACGCGTGGCGATTGTCGCCTCCAGCCTCGAGGAGTTGGCGGCGAAAATTGAGGGCGCGGCCCAAACGCTTAAGGCAGGGTCGGGCGCCGTGCAGCGTGACCCAGATGTGATCTTCGGCTTCGGGAAGGTCGACAAAGGACGCTTGGCCTTCCTTTTCCCAGGGCAAGGCAGTCAGTACGTAGGAATGGGCGGTGCGGCGGCGATGACGTTCGAGTCTGCGCGAGCGGTCTGGGACGGCGCTGCGGATCTAGAGTTGTTCGCGGACAATCCGCTTCATCGGGCTGTATTTCCGCCGCCGGCGTTCTCAGATGAGGAGCGGGCGGCCCAACTTCGCACCCTCACAGAGATGGCGACGGCTCAACCGGCTATTGCCGCGGTCAGCCTCGGCTACATGAGCTTGCTCGAGAAGCTGGGTGTTACCCCCGACGTCGTGGCCGGGCACAGCTTTGGGGAAGTGACCGCATTGGCCGCAGCGGGTCGTCTGGATCCGCTTCACTTGCTGTCGATCGCGCGCAGGCGTGGTGAGTTGATGGCAGAGGCAGCGGCCAATGAGGCGGGGGCTATGCTCGCCGCGTCCGCGAGCGCAGAGGCCGTTGCAGCCCTGATCGCGGAAGACACTGGCGTGGTCGTGGCGAACGACAACTCGCCGACCGAAGTGGTCCTCGCCGGCTCCGAGAAGGCGATCGAAGACTTCAGGCAGCTCTTGAAGGGTGAGGGCATCACGTCGGTGCGTCTCCCGGTCGCTTCGGCTTTTCATTCGAGCATCGTCGCGGGGAGTTGTGAACCGTTCCACGACTTCCTCGCATCTGTGGAATGGAGCGACGAGGGTGTCGAGGTTTACGCGAATACCACCGCGGGTACATACCCGAAGAAAGCCGACGAGGCTCGTCGACTCCTTGCGGATCAACTCGCTTCGCGCGTGCGGTTCCGGGAGATGATCCAGGGGATGCACGCCGCCGGCGTGACCCATTTCGTGGAGGTTGGCCCGGGCGGTGTACTCACCAAGCTCGTCGGACGGTGCTTGGATAAGGGAACGCACGTAGCGGTCAGCCTGGACGACAAGCGGGCCCCGGGCCTGCGTGGTCTTTGGCGAGGACTTGGGAAGCTGGCCGCGGCGGGTGTCGAGATGTCTCTCGCCGACCTGGCCGACGGGTATCGGCTCCCCGAAGCGCCTCCGGAAAAGAAGGCGCACCAAATCATGATCAGTGGATCGAACCACGAGAAGCCATATCCGCCCGAGAACGGTAATGCGGGCCTTCCGGCCCCCAACCCAGAAGTAGTGGAGCGGCCGGTGCAGGCGCCTCCGGTTGCGGCCGCTCTGGGTGCGCCCGTCACGGCCCAGGTGCCTGCGGTCGCAGCGCCGTCCCCCGCCCCCATGGCTTTACCTGCGGCGGCCTCCCCTGCGGTGTTTTCGTCGGACCTCGCTCAGTTGCAATTGCGCACGATCGAAGCCCACCAACATTTCCAGACCCTCATGGCGGACAGCCATCAGCGATTCCTGGACATGGCGGCCAGCGCCATCGCTGGGCTGCCGCACTCGCCGGGGTTGCCCGCGGCCGCGCAGGTCCAGGTAGCGTATCCGAACGTGCCGACTCCAGCTGTGTTCACGCAGCCGATCGTTGTGCCCGCAGTGCCCGCGGTCGCGCCAGTCCAGCTGCGTGCCGCCGAGGCCGTTGCTCCTCCAGCGGTCGTTGTTGCGCCGCCGCCGGCCCCTGCCGAGCCAGCCGCTGCGGCTCAGCCCGTCGACACCACCGCCTTGGCCTTGGCCGTAGTGGCGGAAAAGACGGGGTATCCTGTCGACATGTTAGACCTCGACATGGAGATGGAGGCAGGGCTTGGCATCGACTCGATCAAGCAGGTAGAGATCCTGTCGGAACTGCAGTCACGTATGCCGGGCATGCCCGAGATTGCTCCTTCGGAACTCGCCACTCTGCGCACCTTGCGCGATGTGGCAAACAAACTGGCCGCCGCTCCCGTCATGCAGGCCGCTGCTGCGCCGCCCGAGATCGCCGTTGCGGCTGCGGACGTCGCTGCTGCGCCGACTCCGGCTGCAGCAACCCCCGCGCCCATAGACACGACAGCATTGGCTTTGGCTGTGGTGGCCGAAAAGACGGGTTATCCGGTGGAGATGCTCGACCTGGATATGGAAATGGAGGCGGGGCTCGGGATCGACTCCATCAAGCAGGTAGAGATCCTGTCCGAGTTGCAGTCGCGTATGCCGGGAATGCCGGAGATCTTGCCCTCGGACCTGGCCAGTATGCGAACCTTGCGGGACGTTGCGAATAAGCTGGCTGCTGTGCCGGTTGCGCCGGCGACGTTGGCGGTGAGTCACGCTGCGGCGCCAGTAGCGCCCATCGATACGACAGCCTTGGCCTTAGCGGTGGTCGCGGAGAAGACGGGCTATCCAGTCGAGATGTTGGACCTCGACATGGAGATGGAAGCAGGACTTGGCATTGACTCCATCAAGCAGGTCGAGATCCTTTCCGAGCTGCAGTCCCGCATGCCGGGAATGCCGGAGATCGCGCCCTCTGAACTCGCGGGCCTCCGGACGTTGCGTGACGTAGCGAATAAATTGTCGGCAGCCCCTTCCGCTACTGCCAGCGTCTCGTCGACAGTAGTGGCCTCGCCGCCGGCGTCCGACGTTGCTGCGCCGCCCGCCGCGGACGAACCTATAGACACGACCGCGTTGGCATTGGCTGTCGTGGCAGAAAAGACCGGGTATCCGATCGAGATGCTGGATCTCGACATGGAGATGGAAGCAGGGCTCGGTATTGATTCCATAAAGCAGGTTGAGATTCTGTCTGAGCTCCAGTCGCGTATGCCGGGAATGCCGGAAATATCTCCGTCGGATCTCTCGAGTCTTCGGACGTTGCGTGACGTTGCGAACAAGCTGCGTGACCCTGTCGAAGCTGAGCTGATCGTTCTGGTTCAGGCCGACAATCCCGCGCCGAAGTCGGACGTTCCGGCGCACCCGGTACCATCGGTGGCTCTCGCGTCCACGCCTGCTGATGTCGATGTATCTGCGTACGCTCCTCGGATCGTTCCAGAGCCACGTCCAGACTTTGGGCTCGGCGCATTGACGCGAGGCGTCAGGGTGAAGGTCACGAACGAACATCCGAAGCTCGCGGCGGCGATCGCCAAAGGGCTGCGTGCCCGAGGCGTCACCGCCAAGGTTGGCAAAGTCAACGCATCTGATTCGGCTGTGATTTCACTGGCGGCCCTGACCGCAACCCAACCGGGACCCGACACCTCCATAGACTTCCATTGCGGAGTCGTTGAGGTCGCTCGTGTCGTGGCGCAGCACCCGGATCCTACAGAACGACTTTTTGTGACGATCCAGTCGACGGGTGGCGACTTTGGACTCTCCTCCGACCCAGGGGCCCACGCGTGGACTTCCGGAGTGGCCGGAATCGTGAAGACCGCTGCCAGGGAGTGGCCTGGGGCTTCCTTGAAGGCCATCGATGTCGCGAATCCGGAAACTGCGGCGGAGGAAATCGTCAACGAGCTGTTTTTGGGTGGCCCCGCGATCGAGGTCGGGATCGCCGCAGATGGCATGCGGAACGTCCTACGCTTGGAGGCCCTGGTAGGAGACGCGACTGTGGGTCCCGCCCTTGGGCGAGGCTCGGTTGTGGTCGTGTCCGGCGGCGCACGGGGAGTGACTGCAACCTGTGCTGCGAAGCTGGCGGAGGAGTGGGGCGTGCGTCTGGCGCTACTCGGACGCTCGACGTTGGGTGAATGGCCTGCTGGGGTCCCGTTGACCTCGGATCCGGTCCAGTTGACGGGCGCATTGGCAGCTGCGGCGCGGGAGCGTGGTGAGGCTGTCGAATTGGCCACGATTCAAAAAGAGGCCCACACGCTCGCGGCCAGTGCTGCCGTTCGGTTCTCGTTGGCCGAATTGGATGCACGCGGAATCGAAGCCCTCTACATCAGCGCGGACGTGGGCGATGCGGGTCAGGTGAGCGCTGCGCTCGACCACGTGCGTGAGAAGTGGGGCCCGATTGCAGGTATCGTCCATGGCGCGGGGGTGTTGCGAGACAAGGCTATTGCCGAGCTCACCTCAGACCGTGTAGCCGACGTCTTTGGTCCGAAGGTCTTGGGGTTGTCGGCGCTTCTGGAAGCCACGAAAGACGACCCGATCCGACTCATCGCCCTCTTCTCTTCAATTGCGGCGCGGACCGGGAATGCGGGCCAGGCTGCTTACGCTGCGGCCAACGAGGTGCTCAATAAGGTGGCTGCTGCCGAGGCGTACCGCAGAGGGGACAGTTGTAAGGTCCGTTCCTACAATTGGGGGCCGTGGGCCGGTGGAATGGTAGATGCGGGATTGGCCGCACACTTCGCCAAGCAGGGCGTTGCCCTTTTGGGCCTCGAGGCTGGCGCGCAGTTCTTCGTCGACGAGTTGGAGCGTGACGGTGAAGGCGTAGAGCGCGTGGTGTTGGCTTCGCCTTCCTTCCCCAGCACCACTCACCGACTGACGTTCACCACGAAAGCCGGAGCCTATGGTTCGGATGCGCCCGGCGGCCGAAGCGGCGTGGCACCTGCGATCGTTGCCGATCTGGCGCTTCGCATTGGCCACGCGCTCAAGCCGGTTCGTTCGATGCGGACGTATTTGGAGAATCTTGTCGTGTCCAAGTTCCGCGGCCTGGTCGGAGAGGGCGCACAAGATGATTCGGATCAGAAGCACTTTGTGGATGTGATTCCGGTGGGGCTAGACACGCCCGGGTATCAACTGGTTTTCCGCGACGCTGACGGCAACATCCATCACGAAACGCAGATCCGTTATTCGATGATCGGGGCGGCCCCGCCGCCTTCGGTGCCGTCTGGGGGTCTTGAACCGTGGGCTTTCGACGTGCGCTCAGTCTACGAAACGGTCCTGAGTAGGGTCTCGGATTTCCAGTCGATCCTCCACCTAGAGGGTGTCTCTGAAGAGGGCGGCATGGCTCTTCTCAGGAATGCTGCCCGCCTTGGGTGGCCCTCGCGGGGCTCCGTCTTCGGCTTCGATCCGGCTGCGTTGGATGGCCTGCTTCAGCTCGGGGCGCTATGGACGCATCAGAAGGTGGGTGCGGTGCAAAAGGTCGTCGGGGTCGGATCCATGGTGATTCATAACTTGGAAACGCTTCCCGAGAGGCTGCGCTCAGCGTTCCGAGCGACGCGGACCACCACAGGCACGCTCTTCGACTTCGTCCTGGCAACGGAAGAGGGCGACCTAGTCGCCGAGCTTCGAGAGGTGGCGTTCGACATCCAAGGCGCGTAAGCCGGATGCCGAAGGCGGTGCCACATATGGATAATTTTGAGCCGATTGCGATCGTGGGGCGCGCGTGTGTGCTACCAGGTGCGTTAAGCCCGGAAGCACTGTTTGCCGCCGTGAAGGCGTGCCGCGTGCTCATTGACGAGGCTCCGGCGGGTGCCTGGGGTCTCGACTCGCGCCGGCTGCTGAGGCCCACTGCTTCAGGTTCGGAGTTCGCAGCCAGCAATCGTGGCGGCTATGTGACTGGATTCGACACCGTTTTCGATCCGACCGCCTTTGCCGACCGGATCGATGACCCCGAGCGTCTCGATCCGCTCGTTCAATGGCTGCTCCACTGTACGAGCGTCGCCCTGGCTGAGGCCGGCGTCGATGTGCCTCCACCGGGGTCAGGCCTGATCGTTGGCAACCTCTCGTATCCGACCGTCGAGCACACACGTTTCGTGGAGGATCACTGGCTCAAGCTTGGCGGTCAGTCTCCGTCGGCTGTGCTGGCTGGGCGTGACTCGGACCCTCGGAATCGATTCTCTTCGGGCTTCCCGGTTCACGTCGTCGCCAACGCGTTCGGACTTTCTGGAGATGCCTTCGCGCTTGACGCCGCCTGTGCTTCATCGCTTTACGCGATAGAGATCGCGTGCCGCCGGCTTCAGAATCATGAAGCCGACCTCATGCTCGCGGGAGGCGTGGCCAGAGCGGAGCCGCTCTTCATTCATCTCGGCTTTACCGCGCTCCAAGCGCTTAGCCCAACCGGGCAGTCGCGGCCGTTCCACAAAGGGGCCGACGGGCTCCTTCCCGCAGAGGGAGCGGGGCTTGTCGCCCTCAAGCGCTTGGACGACGCCGTTCGCGACGGCGATCACATTTTTGGTGTGATCCGCGGGGTCGGGCTTTCCAACGACGGGCGTCAAAGTGGATTCTTGGCTCCCTCTGCCGACGGGCAGGTCCGCGCGATGAGCAATGCGTACGCTCAGGCGGGTTTGAGTCCGGCAGACGTCGGACTCATCGAGTGCCACGCTACCGGCACGTCTCGCGGTGACACGGTCGAGCTCGAGAGCCTCGCGCGCGTTTGGGGAGACTACGCGAAGCCGGTCGTGGGTTCTCTCAAGGCGAACATCGGTCACCCCGTTACCGCGTCGGGTGTTGCGAGCCTCCTCAAGGTTCTCTCCTCGTTTGAGGCCAAGACGCTGCCGCCGACGCCGTGCGATGACCCGCTGGACGTGATTTCGGAATACGGCTTCAGGGTTCTGTCGGAGCCCGAACCTTGGGAGACCGACGGTCCCAGGCGGGCCGCGATCAGCAACTTCGGGTTCGGTGGCAACAACGCACACATGATCGTCGAAGAATGGACCGGGGCCGCGCCCATTCGGACGCAGGACTCGGGGCCGGCGGCTGTGGCGACGCCCGCCGAGCCCATCGCGATCTGCGCGATTGGTGTGATCGCGGGCGAGAGTGTGGGACTGACCTCGTTCGTTGGACGCCTAGTGGCCGCTCGTGAGGCCCAGGACACGAGAACCCCGGAAATCGTACTTAAGATGGCGGGGCTTGGTTTCCCTCCCAAAGACCTTGAGGCGAGTCTCGCGCAGCAGACCTCTATTCTTGCGGTCGTGGAAGAGGCGCTGGGTCAGATCGGGCCGGTCGATGCGGCGAGTACGGGTGTGTACATAGGCATGAGCGTAGACCCGCAGGCGGCGAGACACGGACTGCGTGTCCGCCTGCCTGAGTTGCTCGATACGCAGACGCCCACGGACGGATGGAGGGTCGCCAACGCTGAATCGGCCCCGGTGCTTACGGCGGCCCATGTCATCGGGTGCATGCCCAATATCCCAGCGAATCGAGTTCATTCTCAGCGGGATTGGACGGCGCCCGGTTTCACGGTGGCCAGCGAAGAGCTATCAGGCATCGATGCGCTCGGACTTGCCGTCAGAGCCTTACAGGCCGGTCATATCAGCTCGGCGCTGGTGGGCGCGTCGGACTTCTCGCACGAATCTGCGCACAAGGCCGCTGCGGCTCGAGTGCTGCCGGAAGACCGGCAACGCCCGGGAGACGCGGCGGTTGCGATGGTGTTGATGCGAGAGAGGGATGCGCGGGCCCAAGGCGTTCAGGTGCTTGCCACGGTCGGTGTGCCGACGTCAGGCGTGGTCCCAGTTGGCGCAGAGGGTGAAGCCGTAGCGGTACAGATCTCTCTGACGCCGTCGGCTGGGGAGAGTGAGGTGACCGCGCGGTTCGGCCATGCGCATGCTGCCTCGGGCCTTCTCCACGTCGCGGCTGGGGCAGTCACCGCACATCTGGGCGTCACCCTTGATCGAGCAGGCGCGTGGCCGGCCCCGCGGAGGCAAGATGGGGTCCACTCCCAGGTCGCTGTCACATCGTTCTCGGGTCGAGGTGCATCGGTCCTGCTGGCGGCTCCCAACCAGACCGTGGACTCGATCAGTGCGCTCATGACGCCCGTCTGCCGCTTTTATGCTGCGAAGGATCGGGCCGCGCTCGCCGAGGCGGTCACGAGCGACGTGCAGATGCTGCAGGGAGAGGTGCGATTGGCGCTGGTGGCCAAGACTGAGCAGGAGCTTGAGAGACTGAGGACACATTCCTTGGCCGAGCTCGACCAGGGCCGGAGTCCGACTGGCCCGGGGCTCTACTTCGGCGAAGGTACGGTCGAAGGCGAAGTGGCCTTCTGTTACACAGGTGCGGCCGCGGCATATCCAGGCGCTGCTCGGGATCTGTTACTCGCGTTTCCTGGCATAGGCCACAGCCTAGCCGCGAAATTCGCAGGGACGCCCGATCTCGCGGAGCGACTGTACGGTGCTGACGTGACTTCATTTTCTCCTGCGACTCAGCTGACCGGTTCGTCTTTCGTGTGTCAGGCGCACACCGAATTTACGCGGGGCGTGCTCGGCATTCAGCCGCAGGTGGCGATGGGCTTGTCGTCGGGCGAAACAAATTCGCTCTTGGCTTTTGGGGTCTGGTCTGACCTGGACGCGATGCTGGAGGACATTGAGGGCTCAGAGATGTACGCCAACCAGCTCACCGGCGCGTGCCACGCTGCAGCTCAGTATTGGGGGCTCCCCGAGGGGGAGGATCCGAATTGGGTGTGTTGGCGCATCGCGGCTCCGCTCGCCGAGATCGAGGCCGCTATGGACGGTGAATCGCGGGTCTATATCACCGTGATCCACCACTACGAAGACGTGGTTATTGGTGGCGACGCTGAAGCGTGCGGCCGGGTCGTAGACGCCGTGGGCCGTCGTCGAGCGATTTCGCTCGGCCTCGACATGGTCGTCCACTGCGCACCGCTGGAGCCGTTTGCCAAGCATTGGAATGACATCCACACCCGCGAGACGCGCTCAGTCCCTGAGATCCGTTTCTACACCAACGCGGGTAACCGCGCCTACGTGCCCACGCGCGAGGCGGCCGCAGATGCGATCACGCAGCAGGCGCTAGAACCGATCGACCTCCCCAAAACCGTTGAACAGGCGTACGCGGACGGCGTGCGCGTGTTCATTGAGCATGGCCCGCGCGCGCTTCTGACCAGCGCGATCGGCCGAACCCTTGAAGGTCGCCCACACATCGTGGTCGCCGTGGATCCGCACGAAGGTGCGGGGCTCGAGCCCCTCGCTCGCTCGGTCGCGGCTTTGTGGACGGCCGGGATTCCTATGGATCTGACCCAGTATGCAGATCGCATGGCGGGCCTCCGTGTCGGTGCACTGGGTGCGGCGGTCGTGAGCGGGCCTATGCTTCGGCTACGGACACATTCGCCGGACATCGTTTGGCCGCAAGGCACGACGCTTACCTCTACCACTGCAGTCTCCATGGAATCGAACGCCCCATCCTCAGCCCAGCAGGCGATGTCCCCACCTCCGTCAGGTGGGCTCGGCTACGACCTCAGCGGGCTCTTTGCCTCCAATGGGTCCACTGCCCGCCCCGTGAGTTCCGCGGCAGGCTCGGGCACGGCCACGCCCGCAGGCGCACCTGTGGGGGCGCCTGCCTCCGCTCCTGCGATAGCCGCGACTGGCGCCCCCAGCGGCCCGGCGGTTGCGATGCCGGCCCCGGGACAGGGATCCGCTGATGCACACCCAGCGATGGCGTTGCTCAATTCTGTCGCGCAAACACACATGGATTTTCTGCGGCGACAGAAGGAGCTACATGACCAGTTCCTTAGCGTCACCCTGGGCAACGCGGCCGCGGGGTCCTATACGGCTCCAACTCTGGCACCTTCAACGCACGTACATCCAGGCTCCGGCACGATGGTGGGGGCCGGGTCTGCGCATGTAGGTGCCGAGGTCGTGCCTGCGGCGGGTGGCGGTGCCATCTCAGCCCATGTCGCCGCGCCCAGCGTCGGCACACCCGCCTTCGGCACCGACTCTGTCCCCGCACCTGCGGTCGCCACCCCAGCCGTCGCGGCAACCGCGGTCGACCCCCTGGCCGTCGTCAACCCCGCCCTTATAGTCCCGGTCGCCGCCCCGCAGGGCCCGACCTTCCTGACACGGGAGCAGCTCGAGATCCACGCCGGCGGAAAGATCTCCGAGATCTTTGGTGCGCTCTTCGAGCAACAGGACGGATACGCGAGACAGGTACGCATGCCGGAGCCTCCGCTTTTGCTCGCGGACCGCGCGATCCTGATCGAGGGCGAACCCGGTTCCATGGCCAAGGGCCGGGTCGTGACAGAGACTGATGTGCGGGCGGATGAGTGGTATCTCCATGCGGGGCGAATGGCACCCGGAGCGGTCATTGAGTCCGGCCAGGCGGATCTCCTGCTCATTTCGTGGCTAGGCGCGGACTTCCTAAACAAGGGCGACCGTGTTTATCGCCTGCTCGGGTGTGATCTGACCTTCCACGGCGATCTGCCGGCGGCAGGTGATACGCTCCGCTACGACATCCATGTGGACGGTCACGCGAAGACCGGCGATGTCCGCCTCTTCTTTTTCCACTACGACTGTCACATCGGGGATCGACTTCTGATCACCGTGCGCAATGGGCAAGCTGGATTCTTCACCGAGGAAGAGCTTGCCACTTCCGGAGGGGTTCTATGGGACGCCGCTGAGGACGAGCCGAAGGCTGATGCTCGACTGGATCCGGCTCCCTGTCTGACCAAGAAGCGCAACTTCTCAGCGGAAGACGTCCAGCATTTCGTGAATGGCGACGCCTATCGCTGCTTTGGCGAGGGCTTCGAGATGGCAGCGTGTCACACGCGGACCCCCTCAATCGGGTCGGGCCGCCTGCAGCTGCTTGATGCCGTCCCCGAATTCGACCCCACGGGAGGTCCCTGGGGTCGGGGCTATCTCCGAGCTGTGGCCGACGTTCCCGTCGACACATGGTTCTACGACGGTCATTTCAAGAACGACCCCTGCATGCCCGGTACGCTCATGGCGGATGCGGCGACCCAGGCGCTGTCCTTCGCGATGGCCGCGATGGGCTTCTCCATCTACCGTGACGGGTGGCGTTTTGAGCCGATGCCGGGCGAGATGGCCCGCTTCCTGTGTCGGGGCCAGGTAGTGCCGGACGGGCCTCACAGCCTGGAATACGAGGTCTTCATCGAAGAAGTCATCGATGGCGACGTGCCTGAGGTCTACGCGGCGCTTCTGTGCAAGAGCGACGGATTCAAGGTCTTCGGATGCCGGCGGTTTGGTATGCGCCTAGTCCCGGACTACCCGCTCACGACCCGACGCGAGTTACTTGCGGGTGCCGAGCCAGCTCGGCTTGTGGGTCCCGCAGGTAGCGATGTGCGTGGGGACTATGAGGCGCTTCTGGCTTGTGCTTGGGGCAAGCCGAGCGACGCGTTCGGCGAGATGTTCACTAAGTACGACGGACCGCTCAGCTGCCCGAGGTTACCGGGTCCGCCGTATCACTTCGTGAGCAGCATTGTCTCCGTGGACGTGCCGCCGGGCTCAGCGCAGGCGGGCGTGATGGCGTCTAACTTCGACGTGGATCCGGAGGCGTGGTACTTCGACGAAGGACAAGGCGAGATGCCTTTCGCCGTCCTGCTCGAAGCCCTGTTGCAACCTTGTGGCTGGTTCGCATCATATCTGAATTTCTTTGTCGAAACACCCGGCGATGTGGCCTTCCGCAACCTCGACGGGGACGACTGCGTCCTCAGTCGTCCGGTGCATCCCGGGACGGGCACGCTTCGGATGACGACGCAGCTGACGCATCACGTCGAGGCTGCGGGCACGAGCATCGTCTTCTTCAAAGTGACGTGTGAGTCCGACGAGGGGCCGGTCATGCACCTGACGACCAGCTTCGGGTTCTTTAGCCCGGAGATCCTTAAGGATCAGCGAGGACTCGCGACCACCGACGAGATGCGGGCCCGTCGCGATGAGGTGTCGCCGACGGCCGCACTCCCGCTTGAGGACGGCGGCGGAGTGCTCGCTCATCTCCCCGGGATGGACGGTCCGAAGATGCGGATGCTCGATGCGGTAACGGGCTTCTGGCCGGATGCCGGGAAGGATGGACTGGGCAGGATACGCACGACGCAAGCGATTCGGCCGGACGCGTGGTACTTCCAGGCGCACTTCTTCGGAGATCCGGTACAACCGGGCTCTCTCGGCCTCGAGGGTCTGATGCAGTCAGCACGTGCGCTGATGTCGCTGAAGGGATGGCTGGACGACCTCGTGGATCCGGTCTTCGACCAGCCCGTCATCGGCATTCCGGTGTCTTGGCGTTATCGCGGCCAAGTGGTGCCCCTAAGGGAGAACATCGTGACCGAGGTAGAGGCCGTGAGCGTAGATATCGTACCCGGCGAGTCGGTCACGTTGATGGTCTATGGCACGCAGTGGGTGGACGGACTGAGGATCTATGAAATGCCGTCGTTCGCGGTCCGTGCCCGCGCTCGAGGAACGTGACCCTACAGTCCGCTGCTGACGGTGCTGCGGGCCGATTTGCCGAACGCCCGTCCCGTCCCGACGTATGGGTGATCGACCACCAAGAAGAGGCCTTCCTCTCGCTCGCTGAAGCCGCGCCAGTAGCCGAGGAGGACAGGATCCGGGTCGGGGCTGTGACTCGCGAAGAGCCGCGCCGAGCGTTAATGGCGAGGCGCGTGGCTCTCCGGGTGATTCTCGGCACGTATCTGGCGCGTGATTCGGAGTCCCTGCGCATCGTGACGTCCCCGGGTGGCAAGCCGACGTTGGTGCCGACCGTCGGCGACCCGCTGAGGCTCACCTTTTCGGTCACGCACTCCGGTGAACTTCTCTGTATTGCAGTGTCTTCGTCGGCGAGCTTGGGTCTCGATGTGGAGCGATACCGCGAAGTGTCCCGAGCGCTTTCGATCGCCTCCCGTTGGTTTTCGGAGCGTGAAGCCGAAGAACTGCGGGCGACTGCGGAGGCAGACCAGGGTGTGGCCTTCATCCGAACTTGGGCGGCCAAGGAGGCCCTGGCCAAACGTCATGGGGCGGGCATTAGGCTCATGAGCGGAAAGACGGGCGACCTAGAGTTGGGGTCTGAAGCAGCCGACGGCAGGCTCGTGACTTTCTCCCCGCGGCCTGGTTATGCAGGGGCTCTCGCCAGCAGTGAAGCCATCGTTCAGCCTCACATCCTTCGGCCTGGCAACGCGGATTGGCTCGTTGCGGTCGCCGCCCTCACTGGGCGTGCGAAGGCCTGAGCCGCAGCAGGTCGAGGGTGCCGCGGGACGCTCCGGCCTGCCGTGGGTGGCTTCGTGCTACGCGCACCTGACGCTGCGCCGCGCCTTAGCCTCCACCCGCCAGGAACCGCGCGGCATACGCAGTTGCTGCGTCGCTCATGAACTTCCCTCGGTCCGAATTGGGATCGCTCTCCTTGTTGATCGATGAAGCCGGCCAGGACCCTGTCCGTGAATCCTGATTGGCGATCAGCCACGCGCGCCCCTTCTCCAACGAGGTCATCGAATGCGCTGTGTGAGGCCCCCCGGCCTGTTGCATCGCTAGGAGGGTCAGGGCCGTGGCGAAGCCGTCGCTTGTTCCACTCAAAATCGAGTCGCCGATGCGCCCCCAAGGCGCGAGCGATGGCATACTCCAGCCGCCGTCAGCGGATTGTGCAGCACTCGCCGCCGTGACGATGGCCTCGCGTTGGGCCTGTGAAAGCAAGCCGGGCAGTTTGCCTGAGGCCCACAACGCCATGAGCCGATTGAACAGCGATTGGCTCTCAACTTCCTTTTGCACATACGCGCGCAGCAGCTCGACCTTGGGCGCGGCGCTCTCCGTGCTGGCATAACCCTCGGACGCCGTGCCGACGGCGATCGCCGCCAGCGCTGCCCCAAAGAACGGAGACGCGGACGCCTCCCAAGGCTCGAGACCGAAGTTGAGCCAAGACCATGCACCCTGCAGGTCTCCGGTCTGCATTTGCAGGGCCCAGACGTTCGCGAAGGCGCGCTGGCCGTCCACACTGAGAACGCCCGTGTCGGCGTCTCGGGTCGCGAGGATCAGGGCGTTCAGGACGGCTTCGGTGCCCCGCGACTCACTGGTCTTCGGGAGACCGTGCTTCTGGTCGGGGTAGAACGGCTCCACATCCCGCCATAGGCGTACCCTCCGCGTGACATTGTCCATCATCTGCTGTTCCCCAGTCGGTCGCGTGCGTTCTCCTAGGGCCTGACGAAGAGACGGACGCGCGAGCGCGTGCGGCAGAGCGGTGTGGCATGAGACGCAGGCGGTGCCGTGGTCTCGGGCCGCGTTCGGCCATGCCAACCACCAGTCCAGGCGCCCATCGAGGTAATTGGCCGCGGTCTAAGGGTTCCAGTCCAGACGCCGATCGAGGTAAGCCGGGGCGATCTGAGGGTCCCGGGCCAGATGCCCAGCGCGGAAAACGGCGTTCACCGACTGGCTTCCGTCCGATTCCGGAGGGGCGACCCCACCGACGCTCATGCCGGCAAGGGTAGACGCGAGCAGGACTAAGGCGGCAAGATGCTTCAAGGGGCTCCCCCGGTACGTGGCCTGGATGCGGCGGGCTCAACATCCGCGCGGAATGTTGGGGGCCGCATCCGAGCCCACAAGCGACTGCCACTTTCGGAGTAGAGATATGCGCCGCACATCTGTTTTTTTGCTAGCCGTCCTTTCGACTGTACCGTCCTCGGTATCGCTCGCAGCTCAAGGACGCGAGGCCACGCCGGTGCGGCAGTCCGAGCTGACGGCGGCTACCGCAGTGGCCCGTCCGCTCACCCTCCGTGATGTGTCCCATAATGATCGGTGGCTGGGCTTGGGAGTACGGGACGTGCGTTGGGCCCCTGACGGGTCGGGCGTCTTCTTCCGATGGAGCCGCACGCCTGCCAGCGACGACGTTGCAGATGAGGACGCGTGGTTCCTGGCTGGGCCCGCCGGAGACTGGGTGGAGGAAGTCCCCCTTGAGGATCGGCACGCGGTCCCAGGGGCCGACGTTCAACGGAGCCCAGATGGGATCCGGGCTGCGTGGGTCGGGGGTGGAAGCCTCTACCTGCACGACGCGGCCCGCGGCAGTCGGCGAGTTGTGGCTTTGGACCAGCCAATCCGGGAGCCACACTTCTCAGCGGACGGGGCCGCGGTCGACTTCGAAGTCGGGAGTGCCCTGTATCGCTACGATGTCCAGGGAGGCGGGCTCGCGCCTTTGGCGGCCCGCATCGAACGGACGACGCCCAGTCAGACCGACGCGGCGGCCTGGTTGCGGGCGCAACAGCAGGAGCTCTTCGCCCACGTGCGTACCCAAGGGCAGATCTCGGACCGCACAGCCGAGGCGGCCCGCTTGAGCCAACTCGCCCCCTCCCAGGCGATCCCTGTGGGGGCAGGCGTCCGGGTCGATCAAATCCAGCTATCGCCCGACGGCAGCTGGCTGACGTTCCGGGCCCGAACACCCAGCTCCCAGCGACCTGCCACCCAGTATGCGAACTATGTGGACGAGTCCGGATACACGGAGGTTCTTGACGCGCGTTCCAAGGTCGGCGAGCCCCGCGACGTGTATCGACTCGGCGTGGTGCGGGTCGACCCCAACGTTCCACTGGACTCCATCACTGTGCGGTGGGTCGATGTCGACAAGGATGACGAGGAAAACACCAGGCCGTCCCGGTTGTCTTGGAATTCCCAAGGTACCCGGGCTGTCGCGCAGTTCCTGGGAGAGGACGATGAAGACCTGTGGGTCGCCGAGATCGACCTTGTCGCGGCGAGCGCCCGAATTCTGACCCACGATCACGACGATGCCTGGATCGGTGGCCCCCCTGTGCAGGCGAACAGCGGACCTACGCTTATGGAATGGGTGTCCGCGGACGAACTGGCCTTCGCGTCAGAGCGGAGCGGATGGAGTCATCTATACCTGCTCGGACTCGACGGTGCCGTGACGCCCCTTACTGAGGGCCCGTGGGAAGTTCGCGGGGCCAGCTTGTCGCCAGACCGCAGCACGTGGCTTCTACAGACCAGCCGAGAGCATCCTGCGGAGGACCATCTTTATCGCATGCCCGCGCGGGGTGGGCAGGTGGTGCGCCTTACCAGCGAAGTGGGGCGCCATGAGGGGTGGTGGTCGCCGGACGGACGGCGCCTGGCCGTCGTGAGCAGCGAGAGCATTCGTCTTCCTGATCTGTTCATGATGGCTGCGAACCCGGGCTCTGCTCCGACGCGCGTCACGGTGAGCGGGTCCGACAATTATTGGGAGCACCCCCTCACGAGGGCGGAGATTGTTACGTTCGCCCACCCAGATGGAGGTCCTCTGTGGGGGGCTCTTTTCCGCCCCGACGTCCCGAACGCGGAACGCTCGGCGATCGTTCACATTCACGGAGGCGGATATCGCCAGTTCGCGCACCGTGGCTACAGCGTGTACGGGTACGACCACCACCTGGGCTTTATCCAATACATGCTCGAGCAGGGATACACGGTGCTCGACTTCGACTACCGGGGCAGTGCTGGTTACGGCCGCGACTACCGCACTGACATTGCCGAGAGCATGGGCATCAAGGACACAGACGGTGCCGTGGCCGCAGCCCGCTGGCTCGCACATAACGCGGACGTCGACCCAGACAGGATCGGAATTTACGGCGTGTCATACGGCGGCTTCCTGACCCTGACGTCGCTCTTCCGCTACCCAGGCGTCTTCCGAGCCGGAATCGCGCGCGCGGCGGTCACCGATTGGGCTCACTACAGTGATGGATGGACGAGCCGAATCTTGGGCGTGCCCCACGAGAACCCCGAAGCCTATCGCATCTCGAGTCCCATCTACTACGCGGAGGGGCTGTCCGACCCACTGCTCATCACACATGGGCTCATGGACGACAACGTGCACTTCCAGGACGCCGCCCGGTTGGTTCAGCGGTTGATCGAATTGGAGAAGGACTTCGAGGTGATGGTCTACCCGGTCGAGCCGCATGTTGTGGCCACAGAGGCCAGCCGTTACGACCTCGTTCGACGCCAGGCGGGCTTCTTCAATGAGAAGCTGAGGGGAATACATCGGTAGCTTGATGGGCCTCGGGGCGTGGCGCTGTCCAGCGAATCGGCAGTGACGTTTGACGGGATCGCCGCCGGCGATCCACTTTGACGATCTCACATCACACGCGGCCCACTTCTCCGGGTGGACCCAAAATCAGGGAGTGGACCGATGTCCCCTTCGAGGCTCCTCCGATATTTGCTCGTCCTCACGGTCGCGGCATTGTCGCTTCCCTCGTCTTCGACGGCTCAAGTCACAACTGCGTCTGTCGTGAACCAGTCGGACAACCCGCTGCTGCGGCCCATGGTGTGGCGCTCGATCGGGCCGGCCGGGCAGGGCGGGCGTGTCGATGACATCGCGGTAGATCCGCACAACCCGTTCGTGTACTACGTAGGGTTTGCGACCGGTGGTTTGTGGAAGACCGTGAACAACGGGACGACATTCACGCCGATCTTCGACGAATTTGGCACACATTCTGTTGGCGCGATCGGCATCGCACCTTCGAACACGAACGTCGTGTACGTCGGTACGGGCGAGTCCAACAATCGCCAGAGTGCGTCGTTTGGTGCGGGCGTCTACAAGTCCACTGATGGAGGAGCGTCGTTCACCTTCATGGGATTGGCAGAGACTCAGTCGATCGCGCGCGTCGTGGTACATCCCTCGGATCCCAACACCGCCTGGGTAGCCGCGAATGGCCACCTTTTCGGAGCGAATCCGGAACGCGGTGTCTTCAAGACGACGGACGGGGGTGCAACTTGGACCCACGTTCTCCGAGTGGACGAGAACACGGGCGCCACAGATCTGATTATCAAACCGGACGACCCCACCCACCTCATGGCTGCCACCTACCAGCGCCGCCGATCGGCGTGCTGCTTCGTCGGTGGTGGAGAAGGCAGCGGCATTTGGGTGTCCAGCGACGGCGGTGACAATTGGGGTCGGATGGAAGGGAACGGCCTGCCCACGGGTACTATGGGCCGAATTGCCTTGGCGACGACCGCGGCGAACCCCAACATGATCTACGCTCAGATCGAAGTCGCCGCCGATAAGGCGTCGCCGCTGACCGACGAGGAACGGTCGGCGTGGGTGGCGCTACAGCGGGACGGCGAATTGCCGGCCGACCAGCAGTGGAATGGCGTGTGGCGGTCGACGGATGGCGGCCAGAATTGGCAGTTCCGCAGCAATGAGAACGGACGGCCCATGTACTTCAGTCAGATCCGCGTGTCCCCGTCGGACCCGGACCTTGTCTATACCGTAGATCAGCAGGTGGCGAAGTCCAGGGACGGTGGCCAGACATGGGAAACGCTAGACGGATACGGCCATGTGGATCAGCACGCGCTTTGGATCAATCCGACCAATCACGACCATATCATGATTGGTAACGATGGATCCGTAGACGTCTCCTACGACCAAGGCGAAACGTGGGAGTCGTTGCGGACATGGGCGGTGGGTCAGCCCTATCACGCGTCCGTCGACATGGCGCGCCCGTATAATGTGTGCACGGGACTGCAGGACAACGGCTCATGGTGTGGGCCGAGTTCGATGCGCACCGGTAACATCCTGGCGCAGGACTGGTTCCGTTCGGGCGGCGGCGACGGTTTCTACTCGCAGATTGATCCGACGGATTCCAACATCATCTACTCCGAATCTCAGAACGGGAACGTGCGGCGGACCGACCTCGCGACCGGGGAAGCCGTCAGCATTCGCCCGCGTCCGGCGGGCGGTGGCGGTGGCGACGGCGTAGGGAACATTGTTCCTGCCCCGGACGCCTCCGATCAAATTCGCTGGAACTGGAACACCCCGATCCTGCTCTCGCCCCATAACCCGAGCACGGTCTACGTGGCTGGTAATCGGTTCTTCACATCTCGGGACCGTGGGGACACGTGGACCATGAGCGCGGATCTGACGAAGAGTAAAGATCGCGACCCGATCCAGTTGATGGGCGTGCGCAACGACGTGCCGCGGTGCACTCAGTTAGCGCGGGGCATCGACTGCAACCTATCGCGAAACGACGGGGTGAATTTGTGGAGCACGGGCGTGTCAATCGCGGAGTCGCCCCTCGTGCCCGGCGTGTTTTGGATGGGCACCGACGATGGTAATATCCAGGTCAGCCGTGACGGCGGCGCCACGTGGACCGAGGTCAGCAAGAACCTCCCCGGTGGCACGACTGAGTACTACGTGTCACGAGTGGAGGCGTCCCATTTCGATCCGGCGGCGGCCTACGTGTCGATTGACGGCCATCGGTCAGATGACCTCAAGCCCTATGTCTACGCCACGCACGACTATGGTGCGACCTGGACGAGTATCGCAGCCAATCTCCCGGAGTTTGGGAACGTGAATACCGTGCGGCAGGACCCCCGCAACGTCGACATTCTTTATGCGGGGACCGAGTTCGGCTTTTTTATCTCCGGGGATGAGGGTAAAGAGTGGCACCCGTTCATGAACGGATTGCCGGTGGTTCGAATCGATGATGTCCTGGTCCATCCACGTGACAACGACCTAGTCCTGGCCACGCACGGCCGGTCCGTTTACGTCATGGACGACATGACCGCGCTGCAGGACTTCACGACCGAAATTCTTGCGAAAGACGTTCACCTGTTCGAGCCGAGGGAAGCCATACAGTGGCGGAGTGATCCGACTCAGGGACGTTCGGTCACGGGTGACAAAAATTGGACTGGCGAAAGCGCCCCAACGGGTTCCGCGGTCCACTACTATCTGTCGGATGAGACCACGAGGGCTGTGAGCATTACGATTGCGGATGCTGTCAGCGGCGAGGTGTTCCGGACGCTCGAGGGCACCGGTCTGGCTGGCCTCAATCGCGTCCAGTGGAACCTGCGTAGCGATCCGCCGCCGCCGACTGGGCGTGGCGGTGGTGGATTCGGCGGAAACCAGGGTCGGCCGGCCGATCCTGGCGTCTATCGTGTCACGCTCTCGGTAGGTGGTGAGAAGTACACGACCACCCTACGTGTGCTCGAAGATGTGTGGATGAACTGATCCAGCGTCTCGCTCGAACACGATCGTAGGGTGGCCGGGTGCACGTAGGGTGACGACCCGCGTGATCGCCGGCCGGGAGGGCTCCGCTTGGGGCTCCTCTCGGCCGGCGTCGCCTATTGGAGGTCCAGTGCTGCCGAACTAGGCCTGCCGGTCCGCCACAATCAACCCGCCGTGCTGGCGGCCGTTCTCGATGAAGATCTTGTTCGCGTTGTGGCCGGCCGCGATCACGCCTGCGATGTAGAGGCCGGGCACGTTGGTGCACATCGTCGCTTTGTCATGGTGCGGGATGCCGGTGTCGTCGTCGATCTCTACGCCAAGGTCACGCAACTGGGTGTGGTCCGCCCTCCAGCCCGTCATCGCCACCACGAAGTCGTTCGGGATCTCTGTCACGTCGCCCGATTCGCCGTGCGTCACCGTAACCGAAGTTCCGGTGATTTCGGTGATACGGCTGTTCCAATGGACGGCGATATCACCCTTTTCTAATCGATTTGTGATATCGGGTACCACCCAGGGCTTCACCCCCCGGTCGATCTTGTCGAGAAAGTGCACCAGCGTGACGCGGGATCCGTTGCGGTACATCTCCAGCGCCGACTCAACGGCTGAGTTCCCTGCGCCTACGACAACAACGTCCTGGTCGTAGTACGCGTAGGGTTCGTGGTAGTAGTGGTGGACCTTGTCGAGCTTCTCGCCCGGGACCTCGAGGAAGTTCGGGTGATGGAAACCACCGGTGGCGAATACGACCGCCGCGCAGCGAAAGACCTCACTGGTCCCGTCACGCTTCCTCGTATGCACGGTGAAATCCCCTGCGGTACCCTCGACCCGCTCCACGTTTTGGTACTGCCGCACATCGATGTCCCAATGTGCGACGACGCGCCGATAGTAAGTCAGCGCCTCACGTCGAGTTGGCTTCGATTCCGGAATCGTGAACGGAACGTCGCCGACCTCCAGCATGACTGCCGTGCTAAAAAAGGTCATGTAGTACGGGTAGTCGGTGAGCGAGCTTGTAATACAGCCGCGGTCGACGAGGACGCATGAGACGCCAGCCTTCTTTGCGGCGGCGCCTACGGCGATGCCGCACGGGCCGGCGCCTACTACTAGGAGTTCTAATCGCTCATTCATGTTGGAGACTAGTTACATCTTTGCTTGGGTTCCAGGGTCGAAGGGGCGGGGCGCTTTTGCCTCTCTTCGCGATCGCTTTCGCCGTTCGCTTTAAGGCCACCCGGTTCTGAGTGAGGCTTCGCTAAGCGACGCCGGGCCGACCGGGTCCCGGCGCCGATATCGCTGCGTGAGGCGAAAGCGCCCCGCCCCTTCGCGGGCGGAGGCACGTTGTTTGGGGGGGGCTTCTGCGGCAAGTTGGTTTTGTCGTCGGTGCGAGTCACAGCTTGGTTGCGGACACGACTGCATCGGAGGAACCACCTTTTTTCTTGATGGCTTTGGGAACTTATGAGTAGTGCTGAATCTGAGGCTCGTAAGGCTTTGAATCGGTTGAGGCGGGCGGCGGAGAAGGCTGAAAAGGAATTGGCTTCTTTGCGCGGGGCCCTGAGGCACGCGGAGGGGAGCGATTTTCCGATTGAGACTTACGATCTAATTGATGCGGCTGTGAGGCAGGTTTTGGATTTTACGGATGAGGAGGGGGCTCGTTTGCAGGAGAAGATCTTGCATGCGGGAGGTCTTGAACCGGGGCGTAGTCGGCGGGGTTAGCTCCGTCGGGCCGTGACGGCCACCACACATGGAGCGTGCAAGCACATGAAACGACGGACTTTCGTTCGAGCTTCGGCATTTGCGGGGGCGGGATCACTCGTGGCTCCCGGTCTTGTATACGGAAAGCGACGGGCCGACTTGGTTTTACGCGGCGCGACGGTTTTTGATGGCACAGGGCGGGCGGGTCGGGAGGTTGATATCGGGATTACGGGCGACCGCATTACCGATTTGGGTCCGAAGCTGGCCGCCGGATCTAACGAGATCGATCTGACAGGGCTCGCTCTGGCGCCGGGCTTCATTGATGTGCACTCCCACGCCGACATGTCCTTGCTGGTGAACAACAATGCGGAAAGCCGTATTCGTCAGGGCGTCACCCTTGAGGTCGTAGGGCAAGACGGCGGGTCGGTCGGCCCGTGGTCCGACGAGGGCTTCGAGTCGACGCGCGATCGCTACCGCAGGCAGTACAATGTAGAAATCGACTTCCGCGACCCGGTGGGTTTTTTGGGCCGCATGGACCGTGAGGGCGCGGCGGTCAATCTCGCCACCATGGTCGGCAACGGAGCGCTGCGGGGATTGGTAGTCGGGAACGAAGACCGCCCTGCTACAGATGCGGAGATCGCACGGATGCAGGCGCTCCTGCGCCAGCAGATCGAGGGCGGATGCGTGGGCTTGTCATCGGGGCTGGAATACACACCCAGCGGCTTCGCGGACGCGGACGAGCTCGTTGCCTTGGCGTCCGTCCTACAGGGGACGGGTTATCCGTACGCCTCCCATATGCGTAACGAGGACGACCGACTCTTGGGTGCCGTAGAGGAGGCGCTTCATGTGGGCCGAGTGGCCGGCGTTCCTGTCCAGATTTCTCATCTAAAGGCACAGGGGCAACGCAACTATTGGAAGGCCGACGCGGCGCTCAACTTGATTGAGCGCGCACGTGCCGAAGGGGTCGATGTCCATTTCGATCGTTATCCGTACACGGCCTACTCGACCGGTCTCTCCAACCTCTTCCCGAACGCATATCGGTCGGGCGGAAACGAGGCGTTCCTGAGGCGCCTCAGAGCTCCCGACACCGCGGCTAGGCTCGAACGCGCGTGCCGGGACAAGGTCGCCCTCCTCGGAGATTGGAATTCCGTACAGATCACGAGCACGAACGCGGCCACTGCCTATGCACGTGGCAAGTTGATGGGTGATCTGGCGCGCGACCGTGGTGTCGAGCCCTATGCGCTCACGCTCGAACTGCTCGAAGCGAATGGCGGCGGAGTTGGGATGATCGGTCACGGCATGGGTGAAGAGAATACGGCGAAGATTTTGGCGCACCCGCTCGGCATGGTGTGCTCCGACGGCGGCATTTATGCGCCTTACGGACCGCTCTCTGGCGGTTCTCCGCATCCACGAGGCTACGGCACCTTCCCTCGTCTGTTGGGCCATTACGTACGTGACACCGGGGCGCTCACACTGGAGTCAGCGATCCACAAAGTGACACAGATGCCGGCCCAGAAATTGAAACTTGGTGGACGTGGTGTCATCGAGGTCGGCGCGTTTGCTGACCTCGTGGCGTTCGACCCCTCCACCGTGTCGGATCAGGCGACCTTCGAGGCTCCGCATCAGTACCCGGTGGGCATTCCCGTTGTGGTCGTGAACGGTGTGGTGACGCTGAGAGACGGCGAGCACACGGGTCAGCGCGGGGGTCGAGCGGCCCGAGGGTCCGGGGTGAACTGATGGCGATCATGAGCGGCTGGTAGCGGCGGCGGCGATGAAGTCGGTTTTCGATTTCTCAGAGCGCTTTGGCGCCCGCCAGGGTGGCTATCGTGATCTGATGGGGCGCCAGGTTCGTCACGTCATGCTGGTGTCGTCGCTCTACGAGTCCTTCATCTTGGCAGAAGACGGCCACCTCCATGACAAGGTGCTCGGGACATTTATGGAAGCCTCCCCGCGTGAGCCCCCGGCACTCACGCGGGTCTCGTCGGGGCGGGCAGCACTTAAGCTGCTGGCTATGGACCATCGTCCCGTCGACCTTGTAGTGACGAGTCCGCACGTCGGCGATATGGACGCGGTCCAGTTGGCGAAGGCTTTTCAGGAGGTGGGCCACGACGTTCCAATAGCCGTCCTCGCATACGACCGAGAGGAATTACGGCCGCACGAAGAGGTTGGGGACGCCGCCAACATCATCGGCCGCTTTGTATACCAAGGTGACGCCGGCATCCTGCTGGCGATCGTGCAGCTCGTGGAAGATCTGCAGAACGCCCAGCAGGACACCCGTGTCGGCGTGCCGATCTTCCTGGTGGTCGAGGACAACGTCCGCTTCTACTCGGCGTTCATGCCGCTCGTCTATCGAGAGCTGCAGAATCTTTCGGATGCCGTTCAATTGGAGGCAGGCAACCGGGTGCAGCGGATCATGCGCGCCCGGGCTCGTCCAAAAGTTCTTCTTGCGACGACGTATGAGGACGCGTTCAGCGTGTTTGCGCAGTACCGCTCGTCCATCATGGGCGTCTTTTCGGACATGCGCTTTCCGAGGGACGGCACCTCAAGCGCCACGGCCGGGGAGGAACTCGTAGCGGCGATTCGGGCGTTGGAACCGGAAGTGCCCATCGCCCTCCAGTCCTCGCACGAAGGAAATCGTGCGGTGGCTGCCGCCCTTGGCGTGGGTTTCATGCTCAAGGGGTCTCCGGATTTTCTGGGACAGGTGCGCGCATACCTGTCGTCTCATCTCTTTTTTGGCGACTTCATTTTTCGTGACGCAGCCGGGTTCGAGATCACGCGGGCAAAAGACCTCAAGAGCTTGGTCGGACTTCTCGTCGTAGCACCTGCGGACAGCGTCGCGTTTCACGCTCGCCGTCACGATTTCTCCAGATGGCTCCGTGCTCGGGGCGAATTCGGACTGGCGAGCAAGCTGCGTGCACGGGTGGTGGCGGACTACGAGAGCGTGGAGGACCTGCGTCAGAGCTTGGTCCACGACATCGACCGTTATCGAAGGGAGCGCAACCGAGGATCGGTCGTTCCGTTCCGGGTAGGACTGTTCGACGGCGAAGAGGGTCTGGTCCAGATCGGGGGCGGGTCCCTCGGCGGTAAGGGTCGTGGACTCGCTTTCGCGAGCCGCCTGATTGACGAAGTACGGATCACTGATCGTTTTCCGGGCATCCGAGTCACGGTGCCCGCCGCGATCGTGCTGGGCACGGAAGTGTTCAATCGCTTCCTGGACGACAACGAGTTGCGTCCTTTTGCCCTACAAAATGACGACGACGAGGAGACGTTGGCGCGCTTCTTGGCAGCTGACCTGCCGCCCGACGTGGTGCAACAGCTTCGGAGTGTCTTGGAGGTGGTGACCGCACCCATCGCCGTGCGCTCGTCGAGCCTGCTTGAGGACTCCCCCCAGCAGCCTCTCGCAGGGGTCTACGGCACCTGGTTGTTGCCGAATGACGCAGACAGCATCGACACACGCTTGGAGCAGCTGTTGGATGCGGTGAAGCGAGTCTACGCGACCACCTACGCATCGAGCGCACGAGCGTTCATCCGGGCTACCCAGTATCGTCTGGAGGAAGAGGCGATGGCGGTCATCATTCAACGTGTCGTGGGCGCGCCGCACGGAGACCGCTTTTATCCGCATTTCTCGGGGGTGGCTCGGTCGCACAACTACTATCCGACTCCGCCGGGACGCCCGGAAGATGGTATTGCGGCGGTCGCGTTGGGGCTCGGAAAGACCGTGGCTGAGGGCGAGGCGTGTCTTCGTTTTGCTCCCCCCCACCCGGGTCACATTCTCGAGCATTCATCAGTCGAGGATATGCTGGATCACTCGCAGCGAGTCTTCTACGGGCTGCAGCTTGGGGAGCCGCCGCCACCAGGAGGATGGAGGCACGACGGCGCAGTGGTGCGGCTCACCCTCAGGGACGCAGCCGCAGATGGCACCCTCGCTCCGGTTGGGTCGACGTACTCGGCCGAGAACAACGTCATCTATGATGGACTGGGTCGACCGGGTGTTCCTGTTGTGTCTTTTGCGCCGGTCCTCAAGCACGGAATTTTTCCCCTGGCTGAGATTCTTCAGGAGCTCTTGATTCTTGGCATGGCCGGGACGCGACTGCCCGTCGAAATCGAGTTCGCCGTCACACTGAGTTCTGACCCCGACAGCCACTCTGAATTCGCCTTCCTACAATTGCGGCCGCTTGCTGTCGCGCGTGAGGAGGGGGATGTCCGTCTCGACAACATCGGTGATCGGCGGGTGATTTGTGAGAGTCCGTCGGTCCTCGGGCACGGGCGCATTGAAGGCCTGCACGACATCGTGGTGGTGGACCGGAACAACTTCGATCGTGCGCGGAGCGCCGAGTGTGCCGAAGGCGTCGCCCGCATGAACGCGCGCCTGAAAGCAGAGGGTCGCCACTATGCCCTGATAGGGGTCGGGAGGTGGGGTTCGACTCACCCTTGGCTCGGCATCCCGGTACGCTGGGAGGACATCTCTGAGGCCCGCTTGATAGTCGAGGCGGGGTTCCGCGACTTCCGCGTCACTCCGTCCCAAGGCACCCACTTCTATCAGAATCTGGTATCGCTTGGAATTGGGTTCCTCACGGTCAACGAAAGTGCCGGTGAGGGTGTTGTTGATTGGGACTTGTTGGGGGAGACTTCAGAAGTGAGCAGTGACGGAGTTGTACGCCTTCTACGCTTCGACGAACCGATCCTAGCTGTGCTCAATGGCCGCAAACGAAAGGGTGTTCTTGCCATCCCCCGGCAACCGGCAGCGACTGTCTGACGCAGGCTCCAAACCCCTCCCGAAAAATCCAATCCTAAAGAAAAAGGTCCGGGCACATGGCCACGTACGCCACGAGTCTCATGGAGGATGTGAAGGCGAAAAATCCGGCTGAGCCGGAATTTCACCAAGCGGTTGAGGAGGTCGCCGAGTCTCTAGAATTGGTTCTTGAGCGCCGACCTGAGTATCGATCTGCGAGAATTCTGGAGCGCATGATTGAGCCCGAGCGTGTCATCATGTTTCGGGTGCCTTGGGTGGACGACCAAGGCGGTGTGCAGGTCAACCGCGGGTTCCGAGTGGAGATGAACAGCGCGATCGGTCCGTATAAGGGCGGTCTCCGCTTCCATCCTTCCGTCACGTTAGGCATGCTCAAGTTCCTCGCGTTCGAACAGGTCCTGAAGAACGCGCTGACCACTCTCCCCATGGGCGGCGGAAAAGGCGGTTCTGATTTCGACCCGAAGGGCAAGAGCGACGGTGAAGTCATGCGCTTTTGCCAGAGCTTCATGACCGAGTTGTACCGCCACATCGGGCCGAACACAGATGTCCCTGCTGGCGATATCGGTGTGGGTGGTCGTGAGATCGGATTCTTGTTCGGGCAGTACAAACGGCTCGCCAATGAGTTCACTGGAGTGCTTACCGGCAAAGGCCTCAATTGGGGCGGATCCCTCATTCGCCCCGAAGCCACAGGGTACGGCTCGGTCTACTTCGCGGCCGAAATGCTCAAGACCCGGAGCGACACGCTGGAAGGAAAACGCTGCCTGGTCTCCGGCAGCGGGAACGTGGCTCAATTCACTGCCGAGAAGCTGATCGACCTCGGCGCCACGGTGCTGACGCTGTCCGACTCGGCTGGCTACATCTTTGACGAAGAGGGCATCGACCGTGGGAAGCTCGACTTCGTCATGTCTTTAAAGAACGAGCGGCGCGGGCGCATCAAGGAGTATGCTGATGCTTACCCGTCAGCGGCCTACACGGCGCTCGAAGCGGAACCCGCTGGCGCGACGGATCCGATTTGGAATCACAAGGCGGATTGTGCCTTTCCCAGTGCCACTCAGAACGAGATCAACAAGGAAGACGCGCAGAACCTTCTGCGTAACGGCGTCACGGTGGTATCAGAGGGGGCCAACATGCCAACGACGTCGGAGGGTGTCTCGATCTTTCTCGACGCGGGCATCCTCTACGGACCGAGCAAGGCCGCCAACGCAGGAGGCGTCGCTGTTTCTGGGCTTGAGATGGCACAGAACAGCATGCGCTTCAACTGGTCTCGCGAGGAAGTCGACCAGAAGCTGCACAGCATCATGATCGACATTCATAAGCACTGTGTGTCGGTGGCCAGCGACTTTGGTACTCCAGGCAACTACGTGAACGGCGCCAATATCGGTGGCTTTCTTAAGGTGGCTGACTCGATGTTGGACCAAGGGATCGTTTAGTCGCCGAGCAAATACCCGAAGGCCAAGTCGTGACTGCCCGCTAGAAGGCTGTGGAGGAAAAAGAGGCCGGCCCCATCAAAAATGGGACCGGCCTCTCAGTTTTGGGCTGTGGGCGCGGCTAGAACCGATAGGTGTAGTTCAGCTTGATCGATCCGCCCCGCGACAGCGTGATCAGGTCGCGGTTATCTAGAAGCCCCTCGCCCAGGTTCTGCCAGTTGTGCGCGTACACCAGGTAGATGTCGTTACCGGGCTTTACGATCCACCTCAGACGCCCAAAGAAGCCGACGAGTCCCGAGACGTCGTCATACTGCACTTGGCCGGTGACCGACACCCACGGCGTCGGATTCAGGTTGGCCTCGACTTCGTACAGGTTGGCCTGAAAGTCGCCCTGCGGAAGCGTGACGTCATTGTACTGGAAGTTGGTCGACAGGCTCAGGCTGGGGTTGGGGCGCAAAGTGACGCGAGCGCTACCGTTCTTGCGGTTACCGTTCCAGAAGCCGCTCCAACCCACACCGCCGAAGATCGAGATCTTTCTGCGACCGGTGGTGTTTCCGCGAATCCCGTACTCCCAGGTCTCGTACTCGCCGGCCAAAATGTCGATTCCGTCACTGATCTCGTAGTCCGCGTCGAGATATTCGTAGACCCTTTTCACATTGAGACTGATGTTGTCTCCGCTTTCGAAGTTGAGCCCCAGCACATTGAAGTCCCATTCGCGTTCTTCGAGAATGCCCGTCCCTAACTCGGTGAGGTTTCTGAACTGCACTGAGACATCGAACTTACGAAGCCAGTCGATGTTCTCGGGGCGATGGGACCAACCAATACGTGGCTCGACCCGCCGAAAGTCGTTGCGGGAAACGAAACCGGCGGTCGGGCGGTAGTCATCGCCGAATTCCCGATACGATAGGTGGCCGGACCAAACGTCGTTCGGAAAATTGAAGCGGAAGCCGCGGGCGGAGAGGTCTCCGGTCGACCGCACCACCGTTGGATCCGGGTTCGAATTCCACGCGAAGAACGCTTCGAAGTCCGCGTTGTGATCGCCCATGAAGTGCCGCGTGTTGAGCTGCATGTCGACGCCGGCCGTGTGGCCGATTTCGGGGGCGAATCCATCCACGTTCTCGAACGTGGAACGTCGGGTGTAGATCGCTCCAATCGTCGATTGTTCGAAGAACGGTTGCCGGACGCGTGCGACCGTGAACTGCTCAGATGGCAATACGATGTCCCCGGCGGTCTCATCAAAGTATGTGAGCTCTCCGGTGCCCACTTGGTAAAAGCCGACTTCGGTCCTCCCCACCTGACCGGTCACGCGGGTCCCGTAGTTAATGGGCACCTGCCGACCCGAAGCCAAGCCGATATTGCGCGAGAAAAACGGTTCTGGGCCGCTGCTCGGAGCAAACGAAAAGATCCCCGAGCCCTCCAAGAAGAAGTCCCGCTGCTCTGGGAATCGCGTCGGGAAGCGCGTCAGGTTCACGCGTCGCTGATCACTCTCCACCTCTGCGAAGTCCGTGTTGATCGACACGGATGCGCGCAGGCTTGAGGTGACGCTGTAGTTGAGGTCCAAGCTGAGGTCGCGAGGATAAGTGGTCGGGTCCGTGTCGGTTGGGGTGTTCCGCCAACTTGCGATCGTCGATGGAATCGCCTCGAGGCCGATTCCCTGAGACAAGCCGGTCAGCCCCGTCAGCGTGCCCGCATTGATCGGGCGCTGCAGGCTCTCGTTTCTGTGCCAGCCACGCCAGTAGATTTCTTCGTTCTTTCGGCGAATCGTGCGCTGGAAATTGATGCCCCACTCCTCCGAAGATGGGTCGAAGTTGAGCGTCTGGAATGGGATCTCGACCTCGAGTGACCACCCGTCCGGGCGTATCGCCGTCCGTACTTCCCAAATGCCGTCCCAGGCTCGGTTCGAGCCACCACCGCCACCACCGAAGTCTCCCCCGCCGCCACGCCCACCACCTCCGCCAAGAAGAGCGTCGCCCATCATCCCGTTGGCGTTGATCTCGAAGAAGTAGCCCGTGCGACCGTCCTTGAACGTGTCCAGGATCCACATGAAGCGGTCGTCAGTGGAGAGGAAGGCGTCTCGCTGCTTCTGGTAGGCGAGAATTCCGTCCGGATCGTCGTAGATGATCGCGCCGATGTAGAGCTTGTCGGAATCGTAGGCGACCCAGATCTCCGTTCGTTCAGAGGGCTCGCCGCCCTCCACGGGCTCCTGCTGTGTAAAGTCGGTGATCGGAACCGCCTGCTTCCAGATCTCCTCTGTAATCGAGCCGTCGAGGTCGATCTGTTGGCCTTCCGGAATCCGGAAGGCTCTCATAGGTGCTCCGTTCGTGGAGACGCTTTCTTGAGCTGCCAGACCTACTGGATGGATAAGGCCCGCCAGCGAAAGTGCAAAAACAAAAACGGCCAAACGCGCCGATCGTATCATCTAGGAAGCTCCATTCACAATTCGCCCTGCGCGCGAGATCGCGCCCGGGAACAAGTTCCAGACACGTACGTCTGCGGTCGTGTTGGACTACGGACTGCCTTTGAGCCCACGCTAGGCCGTAGATTCACAGATGCATCTGTCACAACAACACGAATCGAGCGCCGGTGTGGAGCGCTTTGACCAGCTTGCCTCCGGCCTCGAAGCGAGCTTCTCAGCCGGCGTTGCCGACCCGTGGACGGACGATGAGTTCTCATCTGCCGCCATGAAGGTCTTTAGGTATCAATTCGAGCACAATTCTACGTATCGACGGTTTTGCGAGGGCCGCGACCGCGGTCCCGACTCGGTCCAGGACTGGGTAGACGTACCCGCGGTCCCGACTCGAGCCTTCCGGCATCTCGATCTTGTGTGCGGCGACCCCTCGCAGGCCGAGGCGGTGTTCCGAACCAGCGGAACCACCGGAGACGGCGGGCCGAGGGGACGTCACCTCGTGCCGCGCCTCTCACTTTACGACGCCTCGCTTCTGCCGGCCTTCAAGGCATACCTGCTCCCGGACCTGGACCGAATCAACTTCGTGTCTCTGATCCCCCCGCCAACCGCGCTGCCGGACTCGTCCCTCTCGCACATGGTCGGCGCGGCCGCGCAGAGGTACGCGACGGAGGCCACGTGGGCAGTGGACGGCTCGGGTGCCATCGATGCCCAAGCCCTCGGGAACGCGATTGCGGCTGCCCGCGCCAGCCATGCACCGGTCCTACTCCTTGGTACCGCCTTTGCGTTCGTCCACGCCCTAGAGACGCCGGCCGCCACTCTCGGTCCGCTCCCCGACGGCAGCCGCATCATGGAGACCGGGGGCTTCAAGGGTCGTGCTCGGGAGTTGCCGAGGGACGAACTGTATGCCCGGCTTGCGGCCGCGACCGGTGTGAGTGCAGCGCGCATCGTAAACGAATATGGCATGACAGAGCTCCAGTCTCAGCTCTACGAGCCCGTGCTGGCGGGTGAGCCGTTCGGGTGTGGGCACGTCCCTCCGCCCTGGCTTCGGGTCCGCGCACTCGACCCCACCACGCTCGAGGGTCAGCCCGAGGGTGAGTCAGGGATCCTGTCGTTCTTCGATCTCGCCAACGCTGGCTCCGTCGCTCACGTGCTCACGGAAGACCTCGGTGCGGTGTCCGAGGGTCGCGTGTTCCTCGCGGGCCGTGCCGCTGACGCGGAGCCGCGCGGGTGCTCGCGCGCCATGGATGACCTCATGACTGCGGCGGGGTTTCGATGAGCGAGCGGCGGTTCATGGCATGGGCTCTGCCACGCGGTGTGGGTATGCCACCAGGCCCAGGCCTCACGGTTGGCGTTGGCGGCGCGGAGATCCAATATCTGGACGCCGACGCGGGCTGGATCCGAAGCCTGACTGAGTCGCTCGGGGAGTCCAGCGGGCCCATCGTAGCACGACCGGCTCGAGAAATCGCCGCCGTCCTTGGTCTGGTCGGGAGGCGCTTTCTCGACCCGAACGACCCTCTGCGAGAGGAGGCGCTGCGCCTGCTGCCACCTACTGCGGGCGTGTCGCGTGAGATGGCTGAGGCCGTATTGGACGGCATGGCCACTGACTGGACTGAGGCGCGTTTGTCAGCGATGGCGACTACTGAATTTGGCAGCGTAGGCGCCCTGGATCGTTTTGTCGCTCACGGTGACGGACGCACGCTGGTGGTTGGACCCAAACTCAGTTTTCAGATCGTGTCGGGAAGTGTGCCAGGTGTGAGTGTGAATGCGATGCTGCGCAGCCTGATGGTGAAGGGGCCGACGCTGGTGAAGCCCGGCAGAGGCGACGTAGTCCTCCCCGTTTTGTTCGCACGCGCGCTTCGAGAAGCCGACCCAGTGTTGGCTGACTCGGTTGCCGTGGTGTATTGGCCCGGCGGCCGTGAGTCGCTGGAAGACGGGGCGATGTCTTCGGCTTCTGTGGTTACGGCCTACGGGAGCGACGCCGTGGTTACGGCCCTGCGGGCCCGTGCGCCGGTCAGCACCCGCTTTGTCGCGTACCACCACAGGCTGAGCGCCGGGGTAGTGGGTCGGCGCGCGCTGGCCCCCGACGCTATAGACGCCGTCGTCGGTGACGTGGCCCGTGCGGTTGCGATGTTCGACCAGCGGGGCTGTGTCTCGCCCCATGTTGTGTACGTTGAGGAGGGCGCCGCAATCGACCCTCCCGCTTTTGGGACTCTGCTGGCGGCTGCGCTCCGCGCCCTGGAAGACGAACTGCCAGGAGGGTCGCTGGAAGCGGTAGAGGCTTCTGCTGTGCACCAAGTGAGAGGTACGGCAGAATTGATGGCGGCTTCCGGCTCAGGGGTAGAAGTCCATCACGGCGGAGGCGCTTCCTGGACCGTCATTTACGATCCTTCTCCCGCGTTCTCTCCATCGTGCGTCGGCAGGGTCGTGCGCGTCAAACCGCTGCCCCGACTTTCTGTATTGGCTCGCCTCATTGCGCCCTTCGGGGCACACCTGCAAACCATGGGTGTTGCGGGCGTGGGCGACGACGACCTCGAGTCGCTGGCGGAGGCCTTAGGGCGCGTAGGCGTCTCCAGAGTCGCTGCGTTCTCAGAGGTGCCGTTCCCTCCTTCGACGTGGCATCACGACGGGGGAGGGCCGCTCCGGGATTTTGTGCGCTACGTCGACCTAGAAGGCACGTAGCGCCGATGCGGAGCCGCTAGTCTTCGTCGGGCTGCTGCTCTGCGCGCCAGATGACCATTTGGCGGCCGCCCTTGGGATTTTCTTCGACACGGACGGTGAGCGAATCGCCCTCGTCCAGGCTGAGATCTTCCCTCATGTCCTGGGGGATTGTCACCCTCCCACCGACGCCGATCGTTACATCTGTGTAGTAGAGCGTGCGATAGATGGCCATGCCGTGTCCTCTTGAAGCGGTCTGTAACCAACTAAGTTAAGCAATTCTGCCGATTTTGTGTACATACCCCTCCGAATGTGAAGTTATGTGCGCGATATCGCGTAGCTTACGTAGCTTCTTTGCCCTGAGTCCTTGGGCTCCGATCACTCGCTCATGAGCAGGACTTATGGATGACAACGGCTACGCCATCCGTCTCCGGGGCGTAACGAAACGCTTCGGGAAACACACGGCAGTGTCCGGATTCGACTTCGAGGTCCCGCGGGGCACAATTTGTGGCCTCCTCGGCCCCAACGGGTCGGGCAAGACCACCAGCATTCGCATGATCATGGGGATTCTGCACCCGGACGAGGGATCCGTGAGCCTATTCGGCGCGGATCCAGACATCACGCGGCGCGAGAAGGTAGGCTACCTCCCTGAAGAGCGTGGGCTATACAAGAAGATGAAAGTGCTGGAGATGTTGACCTTCTTGGCCGAAATCCGCGGCGTGAAACGTTCGCAGGGCCGCAAGAAGGCGTCAGACTGGCTTGACCGCCTCGGTCTCAGCGCGTGGGCGGACAAGAGGGCCGACGACCTATCCAAGGGAATGCAACAAAAGGTCCAGTTCATTGGGACGGTTCTTCACGATCCGGAACTTCTGATTCTCGACGAGCCGTTCAGCGGCTTGGATCCGATCAATCAGGACGTGCTGGAGTCCATTGTTCGGGATTTTCATGCCCGAGGCACGACGATCCTCTTTTCTACGCATCTCATGCATCAGGCTGAGCAGCTCTGCCATAGGGTCTGCATGATATCGAACGCCAAGAAGGTTCTGGATGGAGAGCTGAAGTCGCTTAAGGCCGCTGAGCGGAAGGGCGTGGTGGCTGTGGAATGGGAGGGCCCTGACGACTGGATTCTTGGTCCCGAGGTTGATCGTACGGAGGAGATCGACGGGGGATTGCACCTATTCCTCCGGGACGGCGCGGATCATCAGACCATTCTCAGGCGAGGGGTGGAGTCCGAGGCCCGAATTCTTCGGTTCGATCTGGTGGAGCCAACGCTTCACGAGATCTTCGTCCGTCACGCGGGCGCGGACGCCGTTGGAGACAATGGCATGCCCAGTGGCCCCCACCCCGGAGGTGCATGATGTGGAATAACGTGTTGGCTGTGGTCCGCCGCGAGTACCTACAGAGGGTCCGATCCAAGTGGTTCCTGATCGCGACGATCGGTGGCCCGGTCTTCATGATCGGGGTCACGGTCGTACCGATCTACTTTGCGGAGAGGGGTCAGCAGGAGGCTCGCAATATAGCCATTGTGGATGGCACCGACGTCCTCTATGAACGAGTGGCCCCAGGGTTCGAGGCCGCCGGATATACAGTGCACAGCGTGCCTTGGTCGGCCGATGTCATGAGCGGCCTGAGGCAGCAGGCCACCGATGGCGACCTCGGCGGCTTTTTGATGCTCGATGAACTCACCCTTCAGACGGGAGAGGCCACGCTGTATGCGACGGACCGACCCTCGGCGATCCGCCGGATCTCGCTTGAGAGCACGGTGACGCGGTCGGCACTTGAGTATCAGCTGGAGCAGCAGGGTATTGATGCAGCCTCCCTACTCAGTGGCGGCGATCTCCGCATCGAGATGCTGCAGGAGGACGGGGCCGGTGCCGGCGAACCTCAGTTCATGGTGGCGTACATCGGCGCATTTTTCCTCTACATGGTCATCCTCTTGTACTCGGTGGCGGTCATGCGTGCGACCCTGGAAGAGAAGACCAGTCGTGTGGTCGAGGTCATCATATCTTCCATGAAGCCATGGCACTTATTGCTGGGGAAGATCGTCGGCGTGGGCGCGGTCGGCCTTACCCAGATGGGCGTGTGGTTGCTGTCAGGTGCGCTCATCACCTCAGCGGGGATCCCCATGCTCATCGCGTCTCGGCCGGATGTTTCTGGCCTGGATGAAATTCAGGGTTTGTTGCCCGGATTCGGGATGCTGACCCTCTTCATGGGCTTCTTCATTCTCGGCTTCTTCATGTTCTCCAGCTTGTACGCGGCTGTGGGTGCCATGTGCAGTACGGATGAGGAGGCGCAACAGGCACAGGTCCCGGTCATGATGTTTCTGATCATCCCGATCATGTTCGTCATGAATGTGATTCAGAACCCCATGACTCCATTGTCGACGGGACTGTCGTTATTCCCACTGTTTTCCCCCGTTCTCATGTGGTCGCGCGTCGCGAGCGGGGCCAGCGTACCGGCCTGGCAAGTGGCGCTGTCTTTCGTCCTCATGATCGGCGCGGTGTTCGCGATCGCATGGGTGGCGGGCCGCATCTACAAGGTGGGCATATTGATGGCAGGAAAACGACCCACGGTTCCCGAGCTCTGGCGCTGGGTGCGGGAGGCTTAGGTGTCGGCGCTGCTCTAAGCCTTCTTGGGCTCAGGCACGTGAGATCTACGCAATATGGCCCTAGGGGGCCTTAGTCGTCTGACGAGTTCGGTTCCGGTAATGCCGACCTGAGCATCGCCTCTAAGGCGCGTTCGTCGAAACGACGCGCCTTGACGACAGCCGCTTCGTAGCTCTCCTCGATGATGATCACAGTCGTCCGAGGATTCGGGTCCGCGAAGTCGATCGAATTGGCTGGGTCGAAGCGGATGCGCGCTCGATAGATGTCGGGTCGGTGCGCGTCGTCGTCGAACTCGAGGTAGGCGTCCCAAATGCGACCGTCGTGGGCGATGGTCGCAAAGTGTAGGCCGGCCCTCTGGCCTTTTCCGCTAGTCATGTCTGCACGATACACATTGGGCGGTCGCACGTCACGTCCTCCCACTCGGCGTGCATGTGCCGGCCCTCGCTTTTTCAGCCACGAACACGCAGCAACTTTCGGGCGGCTCCTAATGCCTCGGTCATTTCGCGGAGGTCTGATTCACCCAATGCCTCGTGTCCATATCGGGCCCGGAGGTAGAGGTCCACAACCCGTTCGGCGGCCCGCCCGGCGGCGGCCCTCTCGATACGCACGCGCGCTACCAACGCCAGCGGCGTCAGGCCCGGCGTGATCGCCAGGCCCGCGCGTGCGCAACTGTGGCGCAACGCGAGGTAGGCATGGGTCTCGGGCGGTCGCGCTGCGCCGCCCCGACGCGCCCAGTAGAGTCCCGCCGCGAGCAGCACCAAAATCAGGGTGACCCCGAAGAGGTTGGGGCCGCTCCGTGGTTCGGTGCTCGACGCGGCTTCCTGCATGTCGCGTCTCTGGAAGAAGTCAGACCATTGAGACAGGAGACCGTTCTGATCGTCGGCGCCGTAGTCGAGCACCCACTTTTTCCAACGATGTTGCAGTCCATCAAAGACGAGCTGACCTGGCCAGAACCAAGCAGCGAGTTGGTCGGTCGAGGCGGCGCCCGCTGGGGTGGGGTCGAAGGTGACCCACCCATAATTGGGGAACCACACTTCCACCCAAGAGTGCGCGGAGTTCTGAGTCACGACGAGATAGTCGCCGAACTGACTCCAGTCGCCGCCTAGGAAGCCATTGACGTTCCGAGTTTGAATGCCCAGCGTGCGCAGCATAATAGCCATGGCGGAACTGAAATACTCACAGTGACCCGCTTGGCGTTCGAAAAGAAAGTGTTCGAGAGTCGTCTCGCGTGCGGTGGCGGGAAGATCTCGAGTGTAGGTGAAGTTCTGCAGCCAGCGCTGAATTGCGACGGCTTTGTCGTATCGAGTTTCTAGGCCTGCAGTGAGGGAGTCGGCGAGCGCCGCGATTCGTGGGTCCAGTGAACTCGGTGTCTGCAGGAAGAAACGGTCCGCCGGTGTATAACCGCGTTCCGCCGCCCGGAGCGAGTCGGGCGGAGGCGGGTTGGAACGTGAGAACGCCGTATACGCCGGAGCGCCGGAGCCCCAGTAGACGTAATCGCCCGTGTTGTCGAAGAGGGGCTGGATTCCGCTGTCGGAGTCGATCCCGATTGCGGGGTGCAAGGCAAAGAGGATGCGTACGTCCAACGGCGCCGCGAAGATCTTCTGTTCAATGACGGTGCCGCCCCAGCGCTCACGGTACCATGCGCTTGGCGCTGAGGATGGAGGTACGCGTCCGGACCGGGTCCAGCGGACCCCGTCAAAGCGATCGTAGGACCTCCCCCTCCAATGCAGAGCCGGAACGTCTTCTGGCACGCCCTCGGGAAATTCGACCCGCAGAACGATCTCCGGATTCGCCAGAATGGTGGAGCCGAATTGGCCTAGCGATATCTCGTCCGCGAAGCCCGCGATTGACGAGGCCAGTGTCTCTCCTCGTCCCGCCCACCCCTGTGATACGCGCGGGAAGGTGACGAATACGAGGGTCGCGACCATGAGAATGACGCCCGAGAGAGCGCCCGTGGTCCAGATCAGTCCCTTGCCCAGAGGCACGTCTCGGATCTTGTGGGCCTCAGCTCTACGCCGGAGGTGCCCGACCATGAGCGCGAGGGTCGCCAGCACGACGTACGTGACGAAGGCGATGAGAAAAATGATGCCCGGACGATAGGCCGTCGCGGCCAGCACCAGCGCGAACGAAAGTGCGTAAAGCCTGATGTCGTTTGGCGCGTCGAGCGAGCGTAGGGCCTCAGCCGTCATGAGCAACAACAGCAGGTCGACGACCGGAATCACGACGTCGTCTTGGGTCACGAAGACGTGCACCAAAGCGCGGATCACCAAGAGCGTCGCCAGCGGGAGCCAAATACGCTCCATGCGGTGCGATAGCTCCGGATCCGGATGCCAAAAGAGTGCAGTGGTGAGAGCGATCGCAGCCAAAATCGCCGAGAGCGGCTCGAAGCCGGCGCCACCCGCGAAGGCAACCAACCCAGCGAGGCCCATGAAGACCGCGAGGCGCCGGTGCAGGAGTCTCAGGTTCACGCGGCGGTCGGCTCCTTTGCTCGTTCAAGCACGGCATCGCGACCGATCACGAGGAGGTCCCCGAAGCCAGGTGCGCCATCCATGGAAACGAGGATACACGTCTGTGGGTCTACCGGGGGCACCGGCAATCGGGCGGTCGGGTCGAAGTCCACGCGAGCAAGGATGTCCAACACCCGTTCGAGCTGAGCCGGCCCTTGTCCAGGGTCGACGACGGTGTCGTGCGTGACGAGCGCGAAGGATCGCGACTCAGCGACCGCCATCGCCGCCAACGAGGCGGCTACCTCTACAGTGACCTCCGCCGCGTCCCCCGGATCGCCCCGAGAGTCTAGACAGATCCAACGCGTTTCCGCGCCGTCGCGCTCGTATTCGCGGATCACCATCTGGCGGGTGCGGGCGAAGGACTTCCAGTGGATATCTTGCGGGTCGTCACCTGGCCGGTATCCGCGCAGCCCGCGATACTCACCTCGATGACCTGCGGGGCCCTGGGCGGTGGCGCCCATTCTGGGGACCTTCCCACCGCCCGGAGTGGGCGCACGCACCGATCTGTCGGAACGCGGCCATACGACGACCTCACCCGGCAGTTGGATGTCACGTTCCTTGAGAAACATCCCGAACGGGAAGGACGTGGACAGCGTGACCGTCCCGAGTCGGTAGATGCCCCGCCGCACGAATCGATTCGTTGATCGCGTCTCAGCCGAACCCTGAGCGGCGACGTGCGCCAAGAATGCGCTCTCGGGGAGCCCGGCTTCAGAGATCTCCACCGCTAGGCTGGGCAATCGCCGCTTCACGTTCCGCACGTGGTACTCCAAGCGCATGGGCCGACCTACGGTGACTGCGTGCGGCAGGTAGCGAACGAAGCTTAGACCGGAAATGGCTTGCTCGGAGAGCCAACCACTGACGGCGATGAACCCGAGCATGGAGCCGAGCAACAAGTAAAGCAGGTTGTTGCCGGTGTTCATGGCTGCGAAGCCCACCGCAAACGCCCCGATGGTGAAGACCAGCCCACCAGACGTGAAGCTGATGCGGCGCCACGCCCGCAACCGGCGTCGCATTGTGCCTACCCAACGGTATGCGGCGATCGCGCCGTCCCGGAGTAAGCGCCAGCCGAGTTCCGGGTGACGTCCTTCCACAATCGGAGTGCCGGAGCTCATGCCGGGGGCACGCCCTAGACCGGCGCCTCGATCTCGTCCAGGATCGATTCAAGGATGCCTGCGGCCTGTTCGTGAGCATCCATGCTCGAGCTAGCCGCGCCTACTGGGAGAATTCGGTGCGCGAGCACGGGCACCACCAGGTGGTGGACGTCATCGGGCACCAGGTAGGTGCGCCCCTGGGTTAGCGCATAAGCGCGGGAAGCCCGGAACAGCGCGATATTACCCCGAGGGCTGACACCCATGCGCAGCTCTGGCGACGTCCGGGTTCGCTCCACGATCGCCATGAGATAGTCGAGAATGGCATCGTCGACTAAGACGTCCTCAACCCGTTCCTGGAGCTGCAACACCTGCGTCGGAGTCAGGACCGCGCGCAGTCGATCGAAGACGGGTTCAATGTCCGCCGACTCGGTCAGGATGCGTCGTTCTGCCTCCGGCCCAGGGTACCCGATCGTAATGCGCATCAAGAATCGATCGAGCTGGCTTTCCGGGAGCGGATAGGTGCCGTGGTGCTCAAGAGGGTTCTGCGTCGCCATCACCAGGAACGGACGCGGCAGCGTGTACGTCTCGTCATCGATGGTGACGCTGCCCTCCTGCATCGCCTCAAGGAGGCCACTTTGCGTGCGCGGCGGAGCGCGATTGATCTCGTCGGCGAGCACGACGTTCGTGAAGATCGGTCCGGGCCGGGTATCGAATTCCGCAGTCTTTGGATTGAAAATCGAAACACCCAGAACGTCAGACGGGAGCAGATCTGAGGTGAACTGAATGCGTCGGAACCCCACGCCCAGCGTCTTCGCGAGTGCGTGCGCCAGCGTGGTCTTACCTACTCCGGGCACATCCTCGAATAACACGTGCCCGCGGGCCAGCACCGCCGCAAGCGCCAACTTTATGACATCCCTCTTTCCGTGAAATACGGTCTCAACTTCTTCGATCAACTGGTCGAGAAGCTCGAGGGAAACCTTGGTTTCGCGAGTGGGCGCGGACGCGGTCGTTTCGGCCATGGGAGGTAGCTCTGACAACCTTATAGGGGTTGGAGTCGGAACGCACTTCCGACCCCCCACGTCGTTGGCCCAGAGAGAGCCCGGGTCCGAGCCGTTTTCTGGTTGCGGAATCCAGGTGAGCCGAAGTGGAGAAAGTATAACACCGACGCGGATAAAAAGGTTTCTCTGAGGGGCGTGCACCGCCTTGACCACAACCATCAAGTACAGATAGCTTCAGGCCGCGTTTTTAGGGCTTGTTCCAAACCGTCACAAAGTGTGCCGGTGCGCGAAAAGCCCCTCCTTGCGCCTCCTCCCAGGCGCGAATGCTTCGTGCAGGAGCAAAGCTTAGTAATGAAAAAGCACTGGCTCATCGGCGGGCTGGCGGGCGTGTTCGCGCTCACCGGCCTTGCGTTCGTCCAGGGTGGTGGTACCCAGCCTAGCGCTGCTGCCGGGGGCACGACGTTATCGTCGGCCGTCCAGCCCATCGCATTCCCCCATAATCAGCACGCCGGCTCCGAGCCGGGACAGGGCAAGATGGATTGTCAGTTCTGTCACTTCTCGGCGGAGCGTTCTGTGGATGCGGGAATCCCTTCTGTGGCCACCTGCTGGGGCTGCCACCAGTTGATTCCCGGGGCGAACAATCCTCAGGAAGTCGCCAAGATCAAGGAATACCTGGATGCCGGTGAGGGCATCCCATGGGTCCGGATCTACAAAGTGTCGGACCACGTGCACTTCCCGCACATGAGGCACGTCAACGCAGGCCTCACATGTCAGCAGTGTCACGGTGAAATCCAGACAATGCAGGTCTTGGAGCCGCCCAATCGGGGCATCGTTGGGAAGCTCCTTCTTCCACAGGATCCGGTGTGGGGGGGTGACAACATGGGTTGGTGCGTGGAATGCCATAGGCAGCCGAATGAGTCCGGCGTGCAGCAGGCATCCACGGACTGTGCCGTCTGCCACTACTAGAGCCGAAAATGACTATGACTGACGGCATTAAGCGGCGTGACTTTCTCAAGGTGCTCGGGGTTTCGGGCGCCGGCGCGACACTTTCGGGCTGTGGCCCGGGAGACGTCGAGAAACTCATTCCTTATGTAGTGGCCCCCGATGAGATCACCCCGGGCGTCGCGACGTGGTACACCACCGTCTGTGGCAGCTGTTCTGCGCAGTGCGGCATGTGGGTGCGGACGCGTGAGGGACGTGCGGTAAAGGTCGAGGGCAACCCGAACCACCCGGTTTCGCAGGGCGGACTGTGCTCGAAGGGCCATGCGTCACTACAGCACCTCTACAATCCGGACCGCTTTGCTGGTCCAATGATTCGTGAGGGCGACCATCTGCGTCAGGGTACCTGGGCGGAAGCCGAGCAACTCTTGGCAGCCAAGGTCCGCGCGGCGAGTGGCGTCTTGTTTGTCAGTGGTGGGGTGGGCCCCAGCATGGATAGCCTCATTGGGGAGTTCGTGACTGCGGTCGGCGGCACTCGGGTCGAGTACGACGCTGTGTCCGACGCTGCGCTCCAGGAGGCCGCACGTATGGTGTACGGCGCGAGCGGGCTTCCGCGCTACGACATCGCGCAGTCGCGGCTTCTGCTTTCCTTCGGTAACGACTTCATCGAGTCTGGCTCTTCGCCAGTCGCCCACAACAAGGGCCTCGCGAAGATGAGCTCGGTGGACGACCACCAATCGAAGGGTCGTTTCATCTACCTGGGTGCACGACTGTCCACCACCGGCCTCAACGCTGACGAGTGGATCCCCATTCGCCCGGGTTCAGAAGCTGCAGTGGCGCTGGGTATGGCCTCGGTGATCGCGGAAGACGCGAGCGCTGCGGGTCCTTATGCTGACGTGCTGCGCTCTTACAGTCCGGCCACCGCCGCTGCGGCAGCTGGCGTGAGCGAGGACGCGATTCGCGAACTGGCGGAGCGCTTCGCATCGGAAGGTCCGAGCCTAGCCATGGGGCCGGGCGCCGGTGCCAACCACAGGGGTGCAACCGCAGCGCATGTTGCGGTCATGATCCTCAACCACGTCGCGGGCAACGCGGGCCGCACGGTTCACTACGATGCCGGCGTAACGGCGGCGGCCAGCTCGTACGCCGAAATGGAGTCCGCGGTCAGCGCGATGGCGGCAGGTCAGGTGGGTGTCGCGATCATCCACGGCGCGAATCCAGCCTACACGATGCCGGCGGCTTCCGGCTTCAGGGCCGCGTTCGAGCAGGTCGGCTTCAAGGTCTCCTTCGCTTCGGCGATGGACGAGACCGCCGCGATGGCAGACCTGATCCTTCCGGATCGGCATTTCCTCGAGGCATGGGGCGACTCGATGCCTCGCGCCGGGGTCATGGCCATCCAGCAGCCGGTCATGCAGGCGGTCCCGCACTTCGATTCCAAGCAGTCAGGCGATGTGTTGCTCGCGGTCGCGACCCAGTTGGGCTCGGATCTCGGCTCCGCGACGTTCTACGAGTACCTGCGCGCCCGGCACATGGCGATGCACGACACGGGTGACTTCGAGGCGACTTGGCAGGCGGCGCTTCATGCGGGTGCTGTCGAACACGACATGCCGATGGGCGGCATGAGCGAAATGCGGGCGCCCGATGCCGCGCTGAGCTTCGATCCGCCGGTGTTCGACGCCGGTGGTGACTTAGTGCTCGTCGTGCATCCTTCGCCAAGGTTCGGCGCCGGGGAGTTTTCCAACAGCCCTTGGATGCAAGAGCTGCCGGACCCGGTCTCTAAGATCACGTGGCATTCGTGGTTGGAGATGAACCCCCACACGGCTGAACAGCGCGGCATTCGTGAGGGCGACATCGTTACGGTGTCTTCGTCGCATGGCGCCGTGGATGTTCCGATCTGGCTTTACCCGGGCATTCGCGAAGACTCGGTGGCCCTCGCCATGGGTGGTGGACACACCGACATGGGCCGCTGGGCGACGGGACAGGGTGTCAACGTGATGGACTTGTTGCCGTCTGAGTCGGAACAACTCTCAGGTGGTCTGGTGACTTTGGCCACGACGGTTTCTGTGAGCCCAACGGGCGAGCGTCGCCGGATCGCCACAATCGCCGGATCGGACGACCAGCACGACCGTCCCATTGCGCCGGCCGTCGCACTCGCGGAACTCGGGCATGCGGCCGAGGCTGAGCACGAGGAAGACGGTCACGAGGAATTCAAAGAATTGCAGGGTGCCGGCGGCTTCGTCCCGGTACCTTCGGGCGGCGGCGCGGCCACCGCGTTCCCGTTGGAAGGCACTCAGCATGGCCCCTATGCCGATGCTCACGAGGGTCCGCGTTGGGGTATGGCGATCGACCTCGACAAGTGCACGGGCTGCTCTGCCTGCGTGACCGCGTGTCAATCAGAGAACAACGTGCCTTGGGTCGGTGAGGGGCAGGTCCTCATGGGCCGAGACATGAACTGGGTGCGCATCGAGCGTTACTACGAGCACATCGATGCAACCCAGGCGGGCGATCTAGATGTCCGCTTCCTGCCCATGATCTGCCAGCATTGCGGCAACGCGCCGTGTGAGCCGGTTTGTCCCGTCTTCGCGACGTACCATACGCCGGAGGGCGTCAACGCCCAGATCTACAACCGGTGTGTGGGGACGCGTTACTGCGCGAACAACTGCCCTTACAAGGTCCGGGTCTTCAACTGGTATCGGTATACCGACGAGAACGTACCGGAGCCGATGAACTGGCAGTGGAACCCTGATGTGACGGTTCGGACCAATGGTGTCATGGAGAAGTGCAGCTTCTGCATGCAACGGGTTCGTGATGCAGAGAACCGTGCGGCGCTCGAAGAAGGGCGAGCGGTACGGGACGGCGACATCGTTACAGCATGCCAGCAGAGTTGCCCAGCCGAGGCGATCGTCTTCGGCAACATCCGCGACCCCAATTCGCGTGTTTCGCAGATCGTCTCAAGCGAACGCACCTATAGGGTCCTCGACGAACTCATCAACACCCAGCCGGCCGTGAACTACCTGAAGAAGGTGACGTTCCACGAAGTGGTCTCCGGAGGGCACGAATAATGTCCGTCGCGACCAAAGACCGGACCGCGCGTGGCGCGCTGACGCACCCGGACCTCACCAGGCTCGACGACGTCAACCGCGACGTACTCAACGTTCTGAAGACGCCCGGAAAGGGCTGGTGGGCGATGCTGCTCATCTCGCTCGCCGGGGTGGGCATGTTCCTTGGCGCGTGGGGCTGGCAGATGTACCGCGGCCTCGGGGTCAGTGGCCTGAACTCACCCGTCGGGTGGGGCGTCTACATCACGACCTTCGTGTTCTGGGTCGGTATCGCGCACTCCGGGACCCTGATTTCGGCGATTCTGTTCCTCTTCCGGGCCCCCTGGAGGCAGTCCATTTACAGGGCTGCGGAGGCCATGACGGTCTTTGCCGTGATGACCGCAGGGCTTTTCCCGTTGATTCACGTCGGGCGACTGTGGCACGCGTACTGGCTCATTCCGTATCCCAACTCACGCTTCTTGTGGCCGAACTTCAAGTCGCCGTTGGTGTGGGACGTCTTCGCCGTGACGACGTACTTCACGGTGTCGGCGGTGTTCTTCTATCTCGGCACCATTCCTGACGTTGCCGCGGCGCGCGACCGGGCGACCGGGCTCCGCAAGAAGTTGTATCAAGTGATGTCGCTGGGGTGGCAGGGGACTGACCGCCAATGGCACCACTTCGGGAAGGCCTACATCTTCCTGGCGGCGCTCGCGACCCCGCTGGTGCTATCGGTGCACTCGGTCGTCTCGTGGGACTTCGCGATGTCCATCGTGCCCGGTTGGCACGCCACGATTTTTGCGCCGTACTTCGTAGCAGGGGCCATCTTCTCCGGTGTCGGCATGGTGATCACACTCACCGTGCCGCTCAGGAAGATCTTCGGGCTCGAGGCCTATCTCACCACGAAGCACTTCGACGCGATGGCCAAGCTCTGCTTGCTGACGTCGATGATCGTCCTCTACGCCTATCTCTCTGAGTTCTTCATGGCTTGGTACAGCGGTGAAGAAATCGAACGGACTGCCTTCTGGAACCGACTCTTCGGTGACTATTGGTGGGCGACTTGGACGATGCTGACCTGTAACGGATTGGTGCCGGTCATGTTGTGGTTCAAACGTGTGCGGCATTCCATTCCGGCGCTCTTCGTAATCTCCATCTTCATCAATATCGGCATGTGGTTCGAGCGTTTTGTGATCGTTGTCACGTCGCTGCACCATGAGTACGAGCCGTTCGCTTGGGGCATCTACCGTCCTTCGACGACCGAGATGATGATCATGGTCGGGAGCTTCGCCTGGTTCGGCTTCTGGTTCCTGTTGTTCACTCGGCTCATTCCGCCGATCGCGATCCAGGAACTCAAGGAAGTCATGCCGCCACCTATGCGTAAGCAGAAGGAGGCCCACTGATGAGCGCCACGGGACTGCTTGCTTCGTACGAGTACCTCGACTCCACGGTGGATGCGATCGAGGGGCTCAGGAAAGCCGGCTTCAAGGTGAAGGCCTACGCGCCTTACCCTGAGCATCACATTGAAGAAGCACTTGGTTACGGTCAGAGCCCCGTTCGGGTCTGGACGCTCGTCGGCGCGCTTACCGGGACCGCGACCGGCTTCGCGTTTACCATCTGGACATCGATGGAATGGCCTCTGGCTGTGGGTGGTAAGCCCATGATTTCGATCCCAGCCTTCGTACCCATCATCTTTGAGATGACGGTGCTATTCGGGGCGCTGTCGACCGTGATCGGACTCTTCATTCTCAGCCGCCTGCCGAACATCAAGCCGGCGGTGGTCTACGATCCCGAGTTCACTGCGGGCCGCTACGGCGTTTATGTCGAAGCCGGTGCGGACCGCGTTGCTGAGGCAAGAAAAATCTTGAACGCTCAGGAGCCGATTGAGCTCCGCGAAGGGGAGGGAGAAGACAATGTTTAAGTCACGCTCCCTCATTGCGATGCTCGCCCTAATGACGCTCGCGGGCTGCAAACCGCTCGACGACGGCATGGTCATGATCTTCGGGCGCAGCATGCGGGATTCGCGCTCGTTCGACCCGTATGAGAACCCGCGTGGCGCACCGGAGGGTTCTTTCGCGTTCGCGTCCGGGAACTACCCGGCGCGTCCTGGCGAAGTGAACCTCGGCCAGCCCGAAGGTGTCATGGTCCCGCGCATCACGCAGGCGGATCTGGGCACGCCTGGTGTTGGTTCTACTGTGGTTCAGGGCCTCGTCAACCCGATGTCTCGGGACGACGCGAGGTCCCAGGCGCGTGGCGAGGAACTGTATCTGCGAACCTGCGTGGTTTGCCACGGACCCGATGGTGTTGGGGCCAACGCGTACATCGCGGCCAAGCATCCGGTCCTTCCTGCGTACAACCTGTCGGGCGCGACCGTTGCGGCTTACAGCGATCAGTACCTCTACACAATGATCCGCGTGGGCCGGGGGCTCATGCCGGAGTACGGCAGCCGGATCACCGAGTTCGACAGGTGGAGTGTGGTGAACTACGTGAGACAGTTGCAGGAGCAAGCGGGCAATGCGCTGGCTGGGGGGGCTGAGTAATGGCACACATGCACGTACCGTCTGAGGTACCCGTCCGGTACCTGCCGCGCTCGAAGAATGCATCGATGATAGCCGGCGCTCTTTTCCTCGTCGGGCTGATCTCGTTCGTGGTGCGTCTCAGGCAGGACCCCGATTCGGCCTGGATCAGCTACGTCACCAACTGGCTCTACTTCACGAGCATCGCCATTGGGGGTGTCCTGTTCGCGTTCGCGACATGGATGACGAAAGCGAAGTGGAACTGGTCGATGCGCAGGGTGAGCCAGTCGTTCGTCGCCTTCTTGCCGCTGTCGTTCCTCTTCTTGTTACCGATGGTCTTGATGCTGCGGGAGAACTACTTCCCGTGGATCGAGATGATGGCGACGGACCCCATCGTCCAAAAGAAGGTCGCATACCTGAACATTCCGTTCCTGGTCACGCGTAACCTCGTGGGCGTGACGGTGTTGTTCGGGATGGCGATCTACTTCGTGTACTTGGCGCTGCGCCCTGATATGGGCCTGACCGAGGGCTCCGAAGAAAATGATCCTGCGCGCGCGAGTTGGCGTGAGCGTCTCACGCAGGGTTGGATGGGGCAAGAGCAGGAAGAGGTCAGCAGCTACAAGCGCATGACCACCATGGCTCCGGCGTTCGTGATGGTCTACGCGGTCGTGATGAGCATCATCTCCTACGACTGGGCGATGTCCCTTGAGCCGCACTGGTTCAGCACGATGTTCGGTCCGTGGTTCTTCATGGGAGCGTTCTGGGGCGGCATCGCATGCACGGCGCTGTGGAGCCTTTACCTGCGCACCAAACACGAAGACTTCAAACATCACATCGGTCTGCAGCAGCGCCACGACATCGGCAAGCTGTCGTTCGCGTTCACGGTCTTCTGGACCTACCTGTTCTTCAGTCAGTACATCGTCATCTGGTATGGCAAGCTTCCCTGGGAGCAGGCCTGGATCGTCAAGCGTTCTGACCCGACGTCCTGGGGGCCGTTCTGGCTGCTGATCATCGGCCTTTGCTTCCTGGTGCCTTTCGCTGGGCTGCTTGGACGGAAGGCGAAGATGAAGCCAAAGTTGCTGGCCTTCTTTACGTCGGTGATCGTGGTAGGGCTGTGGCTAGAGCGCTACGGAGTGGTGGCTCCTGCGCTGTGGCACGAGGGTGATCCTGTCTTCTCTGTGTGGCAGCCGCTGATTGGGTGCATGTTCTTGGGAGCCTACCTGTTCTCGGTGCGTTGGTTCTTGAGCACGTTCCCCGCGATGCAGATTTGGCAGCCGATGGTTGATCCGGAGACGCTTGAGGCGGAGTTGGTTCACGCGGAGTGATGCGGTGACTTGGTGTTGCTGAGAGCTTGAGGGGCCCTCTTCGCTGGTTGGCGGGGAGGGCCTTTTTTTTGCGTTGTGGATGGACCGGCGCGGCGGGTTCTCCTCGGAATCGCTGCGTCTGAATCGTGTTTTTTTGGGGTTCCTGATTGTCCGCTTCCTCGTTTTTCCGGGGGGCGTCGGCTCCTGCGCGGAGATTCGTTCGCTGGGGCTCACCCCTCGGTCGCTGTCGCTTCCTCGGGTCTCCGTCTTCGTCGCTTGATGGCTGGTTACGACTCCGCGCTCTTGAGGAGAACCCGCCGCGCCGGTCCCGACACGGGGGGGCGTCACCACATCCTCCTTTTTTGACACGGGCCGCGGCGGGCGGGGGGGGGGAGGTTTCTTCTTGGTGGGCCGCGGCCTTGGGCGTATTGGCCAAGGCGCTCGGGGGGCTTTGCCCCCCGAGGCGCGGTGGCCTGGCTCCTGACCCGGCGACCTCTGCGGTTCCTCAGCTCCCTAGTGGCGGGGGATGCGGGAGCCGTTTTTGGACAGGAAGGCTTGGAAGTCTTGGAGGTTTGGGTTTAGCTGGCGGGCTAGCTCTGTGCTTCTGGACGCTCTGAAGTCATCGTTGAAGTCGTGGTAGAACTGGAACATGTTGCCCAGGTCTCCGGCGCCGGGGAAGCCGAATCCGCGGTACATGTCGAAGGGGACGGCGAAGTGGGTGACGGGCTCACCTAGGGTTTCGCTTAGCGCTGCCGCCATCTCGGGGCCACTGACGTGGGCTCCGGAGATCCCGACGGTCTGGCCGATGTATTTGTCTCCCGCAGCGAAGACGCCGAAGGCGCACTTGCCGATGTCTTCCGCGGCTATGGCCGGCATCTTGGTGTCGCCTGTCGGCAGTGTGAAGACCAGCTTCCCGTCTTCGCCGCGCTGGGGCTCCATGCCGAATGCGATGAGGTTGTCCCAGTAGAAGGACGTCAGCAGGAACGTCGTGGGCACGCCCTCGTCGGTGAAGAAGTGGTCGGATGCACCCTTGGCGTCGAAGTGCGGGACCTTGTAGTGGTCCATAAGCGTGGGCATGCGGTCATCATCGAGCGGGATGGACTTTCTCGTGTCGTCTAGGGTCGACCAGATGGCGTGGCTGATGCCGGCAGCTTTCGCGGCCTTCGCTAGGTTCTGGGCCTGCTGGATCTCTTTCTCTGGGGAGAAGTGCTCCCAAAAATTGGTGACGCAGTAGGCGCCATAGCAGCCGTCGAAGGCGGCGGTGAGGCTCGCCACGTCGTCGAGGTCCGCTGAGACCATCTCGGCGCCGAGGGCAATCAGGGCCAAGGCGTTTTCAGATTCTGGGTTCCGGGTGATGCCGCGGACACGGAACTGGGCGTTCGGGTCGGCGAGAATGGCGCGGACGAGGCCTCCGCCTTGTGCGCCGGTGGCTCCGATCACGGCGATGAGCTTTTTGTCAGACATGGAGATGCTCCGTTAGTCAATATTTTAAGGTTGATGTACTATCCTAATCTAAGTACGAGCCCAGCGGGGTCAAGGGCCATCGTGTGCTGAGGCGGAGGTGCGCGTCCTCCGGAAGAACCCTGGCTCACCCAGGCATCGCGCAATTGCCAGCTTTTAGAGCCGCTCGGCCTAGCGCAGCGCGAACTCGCGAGTGCGATCGTCGCCCTTAAGGGGTCAACGAAATCGATCACGGGCGATGAGGTGTCACACCTAGCACGGCCTTGTGCTGGGTGCCGTTCTTGGGGACCTCAAGCGACTCTTGGCTGAATCTTCAGCAGCCGCGGGATCTCTACCATAAAGGGGCGGGGCCGAAACGTTGAAACCTATTCCAAGGCATCGAGCGCGTTCGGGGAGAACGGCTCAGCTTTGGAATGTGGTTTTGCGTGTGTGTCACGAGGCCCCGAACGGGCGACGGGGCAGAGATGCTCGTGTGGTGTCACATCACCGATGGATGCCATCGACCAAAGCAACGTACGGATGTCTTTGGGATTCCTGAAGCGCTACTGTCCGCCGAGTGCTCGGAACTAGTGACCCCGCAAGAGCCGGCGACTCAGAACTGAAGAAGACGAGTCACCTTTATCGTGATCCCTTGGTCGAGTACGCTCCGTTCACCGGGCAAGGTGCCGGTCCTGCGGCGGTCGGATAGAACGACGAAAATGTCGCTTAGCGGAGCGTGAATCAGATTGAAACGCACGTTGCTGATAAGCTCTTGCGCGACCCGATTGTACTGGACAAAAGCCGATGCGAAGGCCTTCGTGGTGAAGCCGTAGCGAATTCGCCCCTGGAGAAGATCAGCCTCGATGGGCTGGCCGGCGAGGGTCAGTCGATTGCGTTGGAAAGTCCCCTGAAATACGAGATGTTCGTTCGGCCTGAAGGAGAGCGAACTGGTGATGGATGTCCGATCTCCGTCGAAAAACTCTCCCGAACTCATCGACACGGAGCCCGACAGTATTCGACCGCTGTTGGATGTGTATCCAAGGCTGGTCGCCCCGAACTCGTAATATCCGGCAGGTAAGATCACTCCGAGGAGTGATTCGGGGGCCAAGAATCGTTCGGTCCGCCTCGAGTATTCGGCAGTGACGCGTCCGCCGTCCACCGCGATGACTGCGACCCCTGGCTGGATTTCCCGACTCTCGAGACCCCCTGAAGGGGCGTAGTACTCGGTAATGTCGAGGTAGGGATTCAGCTCGGTCAGCCAACTGGTGGGCTGTTGGACATGTACCCCGCCTGACGCAAACCACTGATTCATTCCAGCCCTGCTCACAAATCCGGCTCCGGGAGAGAAATCCTCCCCCACGTGCTTGCCCATGATAGAAAAGTCCAGCGTCCGGTCGCGCCAACCCAGCTGAAGCATCCCCGTCGATCGATCTCCGTCTGAGCCCGGGTCGTCCGAAAGAGCCACATAGGAGTTCACCTGTAGTCGAGCCAGCCGGAAGTTTGCGTCGATGCCGCCCGCCCGCGAATAGCTGTCTCCGATCTGGCTTCCAGTCGCCTGACGATTTACGAACATGACGCCGACATCTGAGCTGGTGAGAAAGCTCCGTCTCAAACGGGCGACGGCGAAATTCTCTGCCGACTGACCCTCGTCTTGAAGCGTCTGCATGTTCATGACACCGAGATCATACCGCCCGATCCGGCCAGACAGTCGGGCTCCACCGCCGATGGGTAGTGGCTGGCGGGCGTCAGACAGACCAATCCTCCTGGAGTGGAAGAGCTTGAAGGTCTGCGGCCCCGACCCAGACCGGAAAGCTCGTGAGGCGTCATCCGCGAATGTGAAGATCCCGTCGTTCTCTAGGAAGAAATCCCGCTTTTCTGGGAAGAAGACTGAGAATCGCGTGAGATTGATCTGCTCGGCGTCCGCCTCGACCTGGGAAAAATCGGTCAAGGCTGTGAGGTCGAGCGTCAGCTGGGGTGCTACGGCCCACTTAGCGTCCAGGCCCACGTCGAACTGTTGCGCCGTTCCCTCAGGCCGGAGCTGGCCCTGGTTTCGTGACCCAATCACGAAGGGCTTGATCTGGAGGTTGCGGCCCGGACTCATAGGAGGAAGGCCTTCTAGGGTTCCAGCCATCGAGACCCGGAAGACTCGGGACTGCCGAGTGATGGGCGCCCAAGTAGCGTATTCATTGCGGCGCTTGATCTGCCTGCTGAAATTGAGACCCCATATCTGTTCTTCTTCCCCTGCAGGAAAGCGAAGAGTCGAGAAGGGGATCCGCATCTCCATGATCCACCCTTCTTCGTCGATGGTCGTTTCGACCTCGAAGATCCCTTCCCATGCGGCGTTGATGGTGGCCCCGTCGCCGAAGGACTGTGCGTCCCAGGTGGCCCCCGCGGGATTCGCCGCGAAGGTGAACGCGCTTTGCATGTCTCGGGCGGCGTCGATCGCCACACCGAAGAGGTCTGAATCCCCGACTGCGAAGTCTTGCTCCAGGCCAGCCGAGACCGCCCGTTGTGGCTCGGAATCGTATAGACGCGCCCCGACGTAAAGAGCTTCGTGGTCGTATACGATTCTGATGACCGTTCGATCTGGGGCGGGGACACCTGCGACCGGTTGGGTCGTCCAGAGAACCCCATCTGTCGTATCCGCGCTGAGCCATGCTGCCTCGTCGAGAATACCGTCGAGGATGATCCCCGTTTTTGCCGGGGAAGCTCTAAGTCTGGGGCGCGCTTGAGTCTCCGGAGCAACAGGCCGCACACTATTCGAACTGCCTGCTTGTTGTGCTCGGACGGGAGCCCAGGTCGCCACTGAAAGACAGGCGAATAGGACGGCTCCCCATATGTGGGGTCGGTGGATCATTGCGGGCCGCTGAAGTGGTCGGGGGCAGCCAACTTGGACCTCGCCGTAGTCCGTCGCTAGGCCACCTCGTCCCAGACGTTCGCC
>ERZ890510.4-NODE-4-length-220684-cov-18.237924_pt1 | contig 220684 bp, 208 predicted proteins | sample MGYA00521265_ERZ890510 | MGnify/ENA primary metagenome ERZ890510 (study PRJEB32303, sample SAMEA104408624) | aquatic metagenome | biome: Brackish water; feature: Chemocline; material: water | place: Baltic Sea | collected 2014-10-26T21:54:00 | depth 110 m ... | reverse complement strand
TGAACCCAGGTTCTGGGCAGGCGGTTGTTCGAAGGAAGATCTTCACCAACAAATGGTCAACTCTAATGACCGTGAAATCGACGCGACCAGACCTCATTCCACCGGGCGAAGCCTAGCGTTCTACGTTCTGGGTGGAAGGGGAGAGTCGAATTCAGTCGAAACACGATTATCAGTCGTTGCCGCCCACTACCCACCGGATGAGAACCAGTTGCTGTGGAACTAAATACAGGTTGGGAGGAGACTATATTTTTGGTTTACGGTCACGGATGATTCCTATTCCTGACCGAGTTTTCCGCGTGACTTGAGAGACTGGGACTTTTAGAGAATACAGGCCCTTCGAACCGAGTCGCCAAATTGAAATCTTCGGTCGCAACCAGACCCACCAAGTAATAGTTAGAGCGAATACCACCATCACTCCAACGACAGCGAAGTAACCCCATTCAAGCTCCAGTTCCGGAATGTTTACAAAATTCATTCCGTAGATTCCAGCAAGCAGAGACAATGGCAGGAAAATTGCTGCAATGATCGCTAACGCTTTCATCGTTTCATTCTGTTTTAACGCAAGCGATCCCTGATATATCGTCATTGCACTGTCTGCGCGTTCCCGCAGAACATTGTTAATCTCGAAAGTTCTTGTCGTCCGACCAAGTAGACCCTGGAACAAATCCCCAACTCTGGAATCCTTTCGGGCAAATTCAGTAGCGAGCGTATGCAGTACGTCCATTTGGCGTTGCATCGCTCGGTTGATACGTAATGCGCTTCGCTTCAGCCTGAGGAGTCCCGCCAACACCGCTGGGTGGGGATTATTTATAGCGGCCTCCTCCAGATCATCTGCTACGTCTGACATATGATCAACTGTCGGTCGAATGTGAGTTAGAAACGCATCCAATATTTGGTAAGCGAGTAAATGAGGTGTGTTTGCATTTTCTGTCGCCTCACACACGCTTGACAAGAGGAGCGATACAGTCAGCAGTTCCACTTTGTGAGTGGTGACAACAAAGTGCGATCCGATGAAGACACCAAGTTCGGCTATTTCAACAAGATCAGAATCCGATTTGTAGTTAATCCCGTGAGCAAGTACAAACTCGTGATCACCTAGATCCAAATATCTCGCGGTGTGTTCTCCGCTTTGGATGGCGTCACTCACTGCAATCCGGTTCAAGTGAAGGGAGTCATTGAGGAACGATTCGTCATCGGCACCTGCATCTTCAATATCAAGCCAGAAGAATTCTGAGCTTACGGTCAACGACTGGATTACCACGCTTGCGTCAGCTCGGGTTGCTGATCCAGATTCCACATCGAATATGATGAGTTCACGAGGCATTAGTTTTCCTCTGAGTCAGTTGGAAGCGACGATTCTTCGGCAGGCTTCTTCGCAGGGTCTTGGCCAAGCATTGTCTGAGCGAGTGTTGTTTGCAACGCTGAGTGAAGTTTTACCACAGATCTGGCGAATATTAACCCTAGTGCCAGCAGAATAATGATGGGGATCGGTACTGAGAACTCACCGATTTTAAGGAGATTGGTGATGAACGGAATCGCCCAAATGCCCAATAACAGAACGATTCCAGACATCATGCTGTCCCGCATCAACACTTCTGCCGTTTTAGGGTTCCAATCTCTCCCAATGCGGGTCATCGGTCGAAATGCCGACTTTGATAAGAGCTCCGCCATGCCTGACAGTTGTCGCCACAAAACGATTTTGTCAGATCTCAGTGCTCACTTAGTGATTTACCCGACCTGAATACAGGATTCGTCTCAGTATTTAAGCTGACAATTTGGTCATTACAGTCGACCAGTGGTTGCGAAGATCTTCGGTCTGTTGTTAGCCGTGAAGCATACTGAGAAACTCTTTGCCGCCCGACATGATCCAGCTGTTCAAACTTGTGTAGAAGAACTTGACACCTCGATCTCTAAACTTGCCGACGTTTCCAGCAGATACCGTCGTTCCGGCAGTTCTACCTGCAGCAATTATCTTTGAGATCGATTCGTCGATCACCCTCTGCACATCAGGGTGTTCATCGTCGCCGATGTGACCCATAGACTGTGCCAGGTCGCTTGGAGCGACGTGGTAGACGTCGATGTGATCTACAGCGAGAATTTCGTCAAGATTATTGACTGACTGTATATCTTCAATCAGAACGATCGACATTGATTGATCATTGGCTTTGGCTAGGTAATCAGCTACACCAAACGACTGTCGAGGTTGGTACATACCTCTACGTCCGATAGGTGCGTATTTCGTAGCGTAAACGACAGCTCGAGCGTCTTCTACTGTGTCAACGTGCGGCACTACTATCCCCATCGCTCCCATATCTAGAGTTCGGTAAATCGTGCTGTAGTCAGTGCTGCCAACTCGAACGATGGGAGTCATGCCCCATAGATCGGCCGCACGGGACAGATTGCCTACGTCTTCAAAACTAACGGGGCCGTGTTCAGCTTCCAACCAAACTGCATCGACCCCAATTTGCCCGACAAAGTCCACAAGGTACGGTGTATCCACCCCAGCCAAACACGTGACGATTTCGCCGGCCGCAAGTTTTTCTTTCGTTCGATTTGGTCTCAGTTCTGCCATCGCTATTTTCTCCAATATTTGTTCCCGGTCGATTGTGTCAGAACTCAACGCGCTAGATGATATCTAGTCGACTTAACTGATTTGGATCAGTCATGTGTCATGTCGATTTACTCCGTCACATTTGGATTTGTGCCCGATGAGTTCTCATCCTTTTAGGGGTCAGCGCTAGTGGGTAGAAGAACTTTGGCGTGTGCTGCCGAGATCGTTTCAACCAAGTCGTGGGGCAAAGGACCACTGGAACTCACTTCATACGTAAGCTTGGTGGTCCGTCTCCGTGGTGTTTTGGATGGTATCGTCACCGCAACACCTGTCATGTAATCAGAATCCCGAGCCGCCAACTTAGTTCACTGAGCTGGTCCATATGGTTCTGTCAGAACTCAGTGCCGGGGCAGAATAGCATCGTTTCTCATTTGCTGAGGAGATCTGTTCACCTCAATGCCTCACAAGGTACACCGTCGCTGTCACCGTCTAGTCGATGTCGGTCGCTGCTTGGACCGCCAGCAGCGATGAAGAAATATACTGACCTGTAGGAGAGAATGCAGCCAGAGTTCGGACCAAATGACCACCCGTTACGACTGCACAGACTCTTTGGCGAAACCAGTTCGCCCGGTGTATCGAAACATTCAAGCGAGAAGATCACTCGCAAGAATTCTCGATTCACCCGTCAGCAACGCCATTACCAGCGTCGATAGCAGATCCCCACAAAAACGTGGTTCGACGCAAATAGGTCATAGCATCCCAAGGATCCCGATACCTCCGAACAACACCCGGAGCAGTCGTGTAGCCCGAAAACACAACGTGTCGACCGACTTCTTGTAACAACAGAACAAGCGGTAATGCGTTCAAACGGACGGTTCAAGCAGGTTCGCTTGCGGCCAGAAGCACTGCTGATTCCTGTTAGCTTCGTGCTTTCAACGTTTCAGGAAAAATGCCCACGGCACGCCGCACGTATACCAGGCTTCATCTGCCAAGATTCTCCCTCCCCTCGCTCTGGCGTGCCCGTGGTGCTTGCGGCTTTATCGCCCAAGTAACTCGATTACGCCCGGCGACTAACGGGAGTTAGAGGGTGGGTTGACTCCGTGACCAAGGACGTAGGTCGACCCGGAGCAATAACGAAGCCCAATTAAACTGCCATTGGCACTTATACCAGGCTTGCTCGTCCAGCCGAAAAAGTACGAAAATTACCAGGCGCGAACACGCCGAGTTCCAGCGTTGATGACGTTAATCAATGTTCGACAATCCCCGACTCCTCGTCGGGGGCACATTTAGCCGACGCCTAATCGCGTCGGCTAAAGCCGCGTTCCTTAGTCCAGCGGCGGCAGCTTCACGCCCAAGATCACTCGTAGGTAGTTGACGTTGTGGGCTAGATAATCGTCGATAGCAAGATCGAGGTTTCCACCGATGGCATCGAAGCCGTGATCGCCTTCCTTTGGGCCGTCCATGTCGAACACAACCCAGCCTTTGAAGTGTCGGTCTCGGAGCAGTTTCATCACAGCCGGGAAGTCCACGCCTCCACCGCCCATGTTGTGATAAACGCTGGCTTCAAAGTGCTGTTGCTGTGGGGGAGTTTTCGTGTTGCCTCGGTACTTGGCAAACGTGTCCTTCAAATGCACTTCGGCGATGCGGGGGAAATAGTCACTCATGAGTTCGACAGCATCCGCACCGCCAAGAGTCAGGTGGCCTGTGTCAGGCGTCATCCACACGTAGTTTGGGTCGGTGAGGTCGAGCATGGCTCGAATCTCGTGATCACGCTCTATCGGCCCCCAGATGTGAGGGTGCGGCGCGAGGCGAACGCCCATTTCGATCGTTTGACTCCCGATTTCGTTCAACGTGTCGGCGAGCCTCTTTAGTTCGTCGTTCGAGGTGCCGTTAACGGGTCGAGCGCCCATGTTGCACTTGAACATGTCGCTGCCGACAGGTTGAAGGAAGTCGCGGGCGAACGCCACGTGATCGGCAATCGTTTGCGGTATTTCTTTCGGGTCGATGAAATTTGTCGACTGTCCTTTGGCGCCGTTCGAGACGTCGATTAGCGTTACACCCGATTCGTCGAACTTCTTTTTGAGGGCAAGCGGGTCAGCTCGGTGGTCCTCGATTTGCTTCGCATATGGTTCGATTCCTTGGAGTCCTAGAGCCGCAATCCGTTTTATGCCCCACTCGATCGGATGGCGGGCGTCCCATAGCGAGCTTGTGGAGCCGTAGAGGATGTCGGGATTTTCTGGATCGAGAGGGCAATGAGATACCGTGGGCATGGGGTGCATTCTCCGGTGATGTTGCTGCGGTGACAGAGTATAGCTGGATTGGCCGGCAGCCATAGGTAATGACGTAGTGGTGATTAACGAAAAAGACCTCAGCGCGTATACAGAGGTCTTGGTTTCGATTGGGCGATTGTTAGTGTCTTGGGGAGTCGCCAGCTGCGGTTTGCAGTCGGTCTAACTCACGAAGCATGTCTGCTTGCACCGAGGAATACTCAGGACTGCCATAGACGTTTTTGATTTCTTCAGGGTCGGTTTGCAGATCGTAAAGTTCCCATTCCGCAGGAATGTTCAAATCGTCCAAGCCGGTATCTTCGGGCAAAACTCCGTAGTAGTGAATGAGCTTGTATCGCTCGTTTCGCACGCCGTAATTAGGCACGACTCGATGACCGAGCATGCTCATCCAGTAGCGGTAGTACATGCTCGTTCGCCAGCCATCGGGTGTTGTTCCTGCGAGGATCTGTCGACCGCTGGTTCCTTGAACTTCATCTGGGCAGTCGATTGCTGCGTAGTCATAGAACGTTGCAGCGAAGTCGACGTTGAGCAGCATTGCGTTTGAGACTGATCCGGCGTCTATTTCGCCAGGAAGGCGGGCGATGAACGGCATCTGAAGCGATTGCTCGTACATGAATCGTTTGTCATGCCAGCCGTGATCGCCGAGGAACATGCCCTGATCTGATGTGTAGATCACCAATGTGTTCTCCGCTAGTCCGTTCTCGTCGAGATAGTCCAATAGCGTGCCGACCGAATCGTCGACGGCTTGAATCGTGCGCGTGTAGTCGGTGATGTACCGCTGGTACGCCCAGCGACGTTTGTCGTCTGTCGAAATGCCTTCAGGCGGATCGACCTTGAGATTTCGTTCACTGGTGTCTTCGACTCGAATCGACGTTATTTTCACTGCTTCCGACCGAGTCTCGTAGTCGTCCATAAGCGTCTCCGGCTCAGGGAATTCACCTTCGACTCCGAGGTTCATATGTCGTGGAGCTGCGAGCCACGGAGAGTGCGGGGCTTTGTGGTGAACCATCAAAAAGAACGGATCGTCTCGATCTGTTGAATCGAGCCAGTCGACCGCTTTTTCGGTGATGATGTCGGTTACGTAGCCGGCGTACTGTTTTTCCTCGCCCATCTCGTAGAACTTTGGATCGAAGTAGTCACCCTGTCCGGGAAGTACGTTCCAATAGTCGAAACCCTGCGGGTTACTGCCCTCGTTGTTGCCCAGATGCCATTTACCGACAATTGCAGTTTTGTAGCCTGAATCTTGGAGCAGCTTTTGTGACTGGATGGGGCGGGAGCTGTCGATTTCGTCATCGAGGGTTTTTACGCCGTTGATGTGGCTGTATTGACCCGTAAGAATCGTCGCTCGACTTGGTGTGCACAGCGCGTTCGTGCAAAAAGTGCTGTCGAGTCGAATACCCTCGTCGGCCAGTCGGTCGATGTTTGGAGTGTTGTTGATCTTGCTGCCGTACGCCGAAATGGCGTGCGCTGCGTGGTCGTCGGACATGATGAAAAGGATGTTCGGGCGGTTGATCATTCTGGCTAGTCTCGAGAATCGGCAGTGGTTGGGCGAACTTGTTTATTGCTAGGCATCGCGGTGAAGAAGATTTCGATACATGCTCGACTAGCTTCTGTTCAGTAACTTGATGATTTGATTGCAGATGAAGAGATGACCGCGATTATTGAAGTGCAGGCCATCTTCAAAAATGAATTCATCGAACATATCAGAGGTGATCATTCCGAAAATATCGATTACATCCACACCAGCGGCTTGGGCGATTTCTTCGCCCCGAGTGACGTAACTTCTAGTGAGATCAGGATCAAGGCTGCGGGCGACGTAGTCGACAGGGTACTGACTGAGGTAGAGCACATCACCGATTTTGGCCGTCGCTGCGAGGATTTGTTCTAGAGATTCGGAGTGCCGATCGAGTGGAACTCTAATTTCAGGTTTCTCATCGATTATCCGTGCGACATCGTTGATTCCGAGTGTTACCAATGCGAGTGGATTCGCACGATGCTTCATGTCGTTGATTACGCCGGGCAGTCGACTAATCATCATGTCGGTCGTGTCGCCGCCAACGCCGTGATTGATCGCAATACCGCCGTTGGTATCGCGGAGAAAACGGTCGAGCCTAGCTACGAATCCGCCCTCATCATCCTTGGAGCCTTCAGTTGTGCTCGCACCGAAGCTGTATGCCGTAATCATCTAGTTTGTTGTATCTCCTCGATTGTTGAACGGCGGAATGATATCCAACTCTGATCACTCGGCGCTCAACCGACTTACAACTGCGATGCCATCCTCAAGCACTCTTTTGTTACGACATTGAGTGAGATTATCGAAATGGTAGGGGGGATTCCTAAACAGCTCTAACTAACGAGTTGTATGAATCGAGAGGGTACGCAAGTGTCTAAAAAGATACTGATTGTCGAAGATGAGGCTGATATTCGGGTGGCTTTGAGCGAGTGGTTCGAGGGCGAAGGTTTCGAAATCTCTGAAGCTGAAAACGGGATCGTTGGTTTGGCTGAATTTGAACGAACCCAACCTGATATCGCCCTGCTCGACATGAATATGCCAGGAATGACGGGCGTCGAGCTATGCACTGAGATTCGAAAATTTTCTCGTACACCGCTCGTCATGTTCACCGCCGATGCCGATGCTGATGAAGTGCAGACTGCCATTGCCGATGGCGCGACAGATTGGGTATTGAAGCAGGGTGGTTTCGATGCGCTTATCGATCGGATTACATCTCACCTGAGCGTCGAACGTCAGAGCACTAGTAGTGCGGATCTTGCCGAGCCGATCTCTGCGCAAGTTCTTGCCGGATCAACGCCGCATACTGACGGTATCGAACAATTTGTTCTAGTCGACTCGGACGGCGTGGTGGTGAACGAATCTCCGACAGAGAATGATCTTTGGACTTGGGGTGGAGAGTACTTCGGGTTTCGTGATGGCTCTGAACTATGGACATTCGAGGGCAAGTATGCTGGACGATTTAGGCGTGAAGTTGAGATTTACCGCCCAGATGGTCTTTACATGGGAGATGTGGTGGACGGTCGGCTAATAGTCGATTGGCACAAGACGGCTCGACGAGGGAGTTCGTTTACGCCTTCTGGAGATCGCTCGGTGAACAAGACGTTTGGAGATCGGGAGTCTTTAGATATGCAGATCGGTTTCAAGGATTTTCCTAGTGTACGAGAGCTGATTAAGTAGTGGCTCGGCGTGGGCAAGAGGTTGGGTTGGGAGTTTCTGCGCGTCGGTCTTGGTGATATTGTGCGGCGGCAGATGTGCAAAATCCGTTGTTCGCAATTAAACGCCCAAGGACCCCGAGATGATTCACGAGTTCCGAACTTACGATCTCAAACCCGGCTCGCTCGCCCAGTACTACAAGAACACTGCTCCAATGATGGAGAAGCGACTCGAGTACTCTCCGCTAGTCGGATACTTCCACACTGAGGTCGGCCCGCTGAATCGGGTGTTGCACATTTGGGAGTACGAGGATTTGAACGAACGAGCTGACGTTCGATCCAAGGTGGTTAACGATGGAATTTGGCCGCCGCCAAACAAGGGCATCGTCGAGAACCAGCAGGTCGATATCTTCATGCCGGCACCATTCATGCCTTCATTCGAACGAGAGCGAGCAATAGGTCCACTTTTCGAACTGCGACTGTATCGATATCCTGTTGGCGCTATTCCGAAAGTGTACGAAGCGTGGGCGCCCAAGATAGAAGCCCGTATGAAACTTGCACAGCCGGTTGGCATCTGGTCTTCCGACATTGGTGGAGTGAATCAGCTTGCCCATATGTGGGCGTACGAAAGCTTTGAGCACCGAATGGAAGCTCGCAAGCAGTTCGGCTCGATCGGCTGGCCTCCTGACTCCGGGGTAATGCCCATCACTATGCAGAACATGATCATGTTTGCAGCCGATTTTTCGCCGGTTCAGTAGTTCAAGTCGTCAGGAGCGATATTTTGTCTCATCCATTGTTTGATCTTTCTGGACGAGTTGCGATGGTTTCGGGTGGTGCGAGTGGGATGGGTCGCCAGATGGCGCTCGGGTTTGCCGAGGCGGGTGCCGACATCGTTCTTGCCGATCTCAACTTGCCGGGTGCGAAGGTGACTGCGAGCGAGATCGAATCGATGGGCCGCCGAGCGTTAGCGGTCGTATGCAACGTGTCGGATATTGCGCAGATACGATCTTTGTATCGGACGATAGACGACGAGTTCGGTCGAATCGATATCGTCGGTAACGTCGCCGGTGAAGGTCATTTGGGGCGACCCGAGGAATTGCCTATCGAAAAGCTTCAAGAGGTTCTCCAGAATCTTGTCGTGGGTCGATTTACGTCATGCCAGGAAGCTGGTCGTTGGATGCTGAAATAGGGTAAGGGTTCAATAATTAATTTTGGATCGATCGGGCGATGGAATTCTTTTGGTAGAGGGCACGCGCCGTACGGAATGGCTATGGGTGCTGGAATTCAGATGACTCGGGAATTGTCGACAGAATGGTCGTCACGTGGCGTGCGAGTCAACGCAATTTTGCCTGCCCAAGTATGGAACGAAGGCTTACGGAAACGAGTCGCCGCTGTAGCTGAACTGCTCGATACGTTTCTTGGGGGCATTCCTATGGGACCACTCGGCGAGCCGGAGGAGATCAAGGGCCCAGCGATTTTCTTGGCGTCGGATGCTTCGAGTTTCGTGACGGGAGCGATACTTCCGATGGACGGTGGAAATCTGGCATTGAACGCCGGAGGTTCTTATCCCGGAAGTCCGCGGCGTACGCGTAGGCGATGTCCAGCGATTACTTTTCTGTCGCTTCGAGGCTTCGTTCCATTTGGAGTCGAACCATGCGAATTTCTTCGTATGAATAACTATCGCCAAGCAGCTCTTTGACGGGGGCGAGGTAGCCGCTGTCGTTCGATTTTAGAGCCGCTTCGATAGTCGTGATGCGATCCGGGGTAGGAAGCAGAGAGTCGAGATTAAAGTCGGGATCGACTCGACCGATCTTTTCTAAGTGAACCACGATTGTTTTGGATCCGAATCCTCGTTCGCTGGCGATTTCATCGATGCTGTAGCCGTCGGCGAACAGTCGTTTGGTTTCGTTGAGACTTCTGCTTAGTGACGGCCGTCCGTCGGCGTTTGTTTTGCGCTTTGATCGTTTACGTTTTTTTGGGGGCAGACCGGATCGAACCCGAGGTGACAGATCATTCTTGTCGCAATAATCGATCAGCAGGCTGAGGAATCGATCACCGAACTGGTCGAGCTTGGTCGCACCAACTCCAGATATCGAGCTGAACGTTTCGAGAGAGTTGGGCATGTAGTGCGCCATCTCTCGCAGTGCCACATCGCCGAAGATCACGTAGGCAGGTACATCACGTTCTTGAGCGATCTCTTTTCGGAGCGATTTCAGCTCTGAGAAAAGATTCTGATCGTAATCAAGATCACTGCTGTTTGAACTGTCATCGAGCCCAAAACTTGATTCAGGTTCCAGAGGGATACGAGCGAGTGTCAGGATTGCTCGTTCATTGAGGAAATCTTTGCCTTTTTCGGTTACAGCAAGTGTCCTGAATTCAGCAGACGAGATAATCAATAGTCCTTCGTCTTCGAGCAGCCCGATAAGCTGGCGAAGTTCAGGGTCTGAAAAATCCGAAGCAATACCGTGAACGGTTAGTTGATCGTGCTGCAGGTCTCTAATGCGCTTGGCGCGTGACCCGCGGAGCACGTCGGAGACATGCTTCGCACCAAAACGCTCGCCGGTTCGAATGACTGCTGAAAGAATTTTTTGAGCGATTTCCGTCGCATCGAAATCTTCTTTGACCGCGAGGCAAACGTCACAACCGCCACAGCCGCTGTCTGATTCGTCAGATCCATTCAGCGAAGTGACGTCTGTGTGATCGCCAAAATATCTGAGCATGTACCGGCGACGGCAGCTACGAAGTTCGCTGTACTCGACCATCGCCGACAGCTTCTCAGAGGCATGCTGACGTTCTGTTGGGTCTTCGATCTGGTTGATAAAGAAATCTTGTTTTACTCGATCACCAAACGTGTAGAACAGCACGCATTCGCTGGGTAAGCCGTCTCGACCCGCTCTGCCAGTTTCCTGATAGTAGCCTTCGAGCGATTTCGACAGGTTGTAGTGCACGACGAGTCGAACGTCGGGCTTGTCGATGCCCATTCCGAAAGCGATTGTCGCAACGATGACTGTCACTTCATCTTTGATGAATCGATCTTGCGTGTCTCGGCGAAGATCCTTGTCGAGTCCGGCGTGATAGGGCGCCGCTGAAATCCCTCGTTCCGAAAGGTCGTACGCAACGTCTTCGGTCTGTTTACGAGAGAAACAGTAGATGATCGCCGATTCGTTGTTGTGACTTTTGACCAATCCAAGCAGTGATTCGAAGGCTTGTTGCTTGGGTCGAACTGAGTAGATGAGATTTGGTCGATTGAAACTGGATACAAACCATTTCGATTCGACCAACTGCAACTGATCGGCAATGTCTCGTCTTACGTCTTCCGTGGCGGTCGCAGTGAGAGCGATAACGGGAATCGATGCGAACCTTTGACGAAAGCTCTTTAGGTTTCGGTAATCAGGCCGGAAGTCGTGACCCCACTCAGAAATACAGTGCGCTTCGTCGATCGCAATTAGGCTTGGCGGTACATCGGTGAGAAATCGCTGGAATCGTGTTGTCGCAATTCGTTCGGGAGCGACGTATAGAATTTTCAGATCGCCACGTGCAGCACTCACGAGAATTTGCTCGTTCTCTTGCACGGTTAGCGTGCTGTTGACGAATGCAGCAGGAATTCCGTTCGCTTGTAGTGCGTCGACCTGGTCTTTCATCAGTGCGATCAGTGGTGATACGACCAGCGTGTAGCCGTCTCGACATACTGCGGGCAATTGGTAGCAGAGCGACTTACCAGCGCCAGTGGGCATGAGCACGAGGGAGTCGTTGCCATCTAGAACGTTGGAAACGATCTCTTCTTGTAGCGGAAGAAATTCGTCGAAGCCGAATCGAGACTTGAGAACGCTGTGTATCGATTGATTCGTTGTGGTCACTGTTGGAGTTATCGTTGTTCTAAAGCGCTTGGTGGCGCGTCGGTGTAGCTGTAATAGGATCTTACTGAACTTCCAATTGTGTCGTATTCCCTAGCCGAATCCCAAGCGGGGCTGGCGCTGAGCAGTATTGGCGTTTGTTGGAGATTCCAATGCAGACTCTTTCAATAGCGGCGTAGAATTCGGCTCGCTGAATTCGCTGTGAAATATTCGGCGTGAATATATTGAAATCATTCGACCGGGAGATGCGCTTTTGCCTCGAGTTCTTATTGCTGGAATTGCCCAGGAAATATCGTCGTTCAACCCTGTTCCGACCGAGTATGAATTGTTCTCGATTCAACGGGACGAAGAAGTGGTCGAAGTGAATAAGGGCACCAGTACGGCGATCGCCGGTGCCATGAAAGTTTTCGACTCCGAAGCCGATGTTCAGTTCGTGACGACTTTCGCCGCCAAAGCAGTAAGCGCGGGCCCGATGTCTGCCGAGTGCTGGAACACACTTTCCACTGAATTCATCGATTCGCTTCGACCGTATGTCGGAGAGGTCGACGCCATATATCTGGCGTTGCACGGAGCTATGGGCGGAAAGACTGAACTCGATCCTGAGGGTTGGGTTCTTGAGCAAACTCGTGCTTTGTTCGGCGACGATATGCCGATCGTATTTTCGCTTGATCTGCACGGTATTTTGACTGCCAAGATGCTGCAATATGGCAACGGCGTGACCTCGTATCACACGTATCCGCACGTCGATCTTCACGATACTGGCATGAGAGCCGCTTCGTTGCTTCTGAAAATCGTGGCAGGTGCCAAACCTGTAGTTGCCCGAGTACGAGTTCCCGCGATTGTCCGTGGCGATGAACTGAAAACGGATACCGGGTGTTTTGGTGATCAGATTCGAAAGATCAAGTCGCTTGAAGCCGGAGGGGAAATTCTTTCTGGCGGATTTTTAATTGGAAATCCATTTACAGATGTGCCGGAACTTTGTTCACAAGCTTTCATCATTACTGATGGCAACCAGGGCGACGCTGAACGTATTGCATTGGAACTAACTGCCGAATTCTGGGAGAACCGGGAGAAGATGCAGTCGAACTTGGTTCCGCTGGAAGAATCAGTTGAGAAGGCTAGTTCGATGGCGGGTCCGGTAATTTTCACAGATGCTGCCGATGCTCCGTCGTCAGGTTCTCCGGGAGATTCCAATTCGATCCTTGCGGAATTAGTTCGTACTAACTACCCGCACACGGTGTTGGCGCCTGTGACAGATGCTGCAGCGGTTCAGAAAGCGGTAGCAGTTGGTGTTGGAGGTACGTTTACGGCGGCTGTCGGTGGTGCCTTAGATCCACGATTTACACCGTTGGAGTTTGAATTCGAGGTGAAGCTGCTCTCTGACGGTAACTACATTCTCGAATCTTGGGGAGCACCTCAGTTCTCTGGGATTACTGCTGTTGTGATCAGCGGGGTGTTTACATTGGTGCTTACGTCGCTACCTGTGAGCTTGTTCGATCGATCACTGTTCTTAGGGCACGGGCTTGATTCTAAGAATTTCCATTCAATCGTTGTGAAATCGCCGCATTGCCAGCCTCGGTTCTTCGATGATTGGGCCGAACACAACTTCAACGTGGATGCTCCGGGGTCTACAAGTGCGAATTTGAGATCACTGGGTCATTCGATTTGCAGCCGACCGATCTTCCCATTGGATTCTGATGTTTCATTTGAACCTACGGTAGAGATCTTTAACTAAAAAGGCACCAATCACAATATGCTCTGACTGGAGCGATTCGGGATTGGTGCCAAGAACTGCGTAGGCAGTCAGTTCAGAAAGCGTGAACTGACTGCGCTTCAGCACCATATTTCAGCTGTATCGACTCTTGAACGATATTGTCGGCGATTTCGGAATCTGATGTTCCATGGTCGAGAACGATGTCATAACAAGGAACCCACAGTTTTTTAGCGTATTCCAAGCTAGATGCAGACTATTAAGGGCCGAACCGTTCAGTCCTGATGGAATTATTTGGCGTCCCTAAGTCGAGCAAATGATTGGCAATAGCTTCTACAAAACTTGAACCTCCACAGATATAAGTACGCGAGGGAAGTACCGCGAGGTTTGATAGGGCAGATTCGATCATTGCTCGGTCGATTCTGCAGAACCGTCTGATTGGTCGATTACTCGACGTTGCTTCATCGGATCGAGTGAGGGCGATGATGAGATGGAAACTAGGGTCATTAGCCGCTAAGGATTCAAGCTCGGTGACGAAGATAATGTCGGCTTCAGTGCGGGCGCTGAAAATTACTAGCAATGGCGCTTTTTCGGCGATTGCTGAGCGATGTCGAATCATAGACATTATTGGGACGATGCCCGAACCACCAGCGATCATAACGACCGGTTTCGCAGCGATCGGACTCCAAGTGAAGTGTCCGCCAATGGGACCGCGTAATTCGATTTTGTCGCCAAGTTCAACAGCTTCATGGAAGTACGATGACACCTCACCGTCGGAGATCAGTTCGACGGCGAGTTCGATAGATGTCGGATTTGAAGCGGGTTCGGGAGATGAACTAACAGAGTAGCTTCTTTGAGCCTTATAGCCATCGGGGGCTGTGAGGCGCACGTCGAAGTGCTGACCGGCACGAAACGGTGTATTGACCGGAAGTTCAAGCGTGAATAGTTTCACCCGGGGCGATTCGACGTGAATCGACGTAACGGTTGCTATTTGCCAATCTGTGGTCGCTGCCGAATTCACGGCTAATCGTTTGTGTAGCGTTGCTCACGCCACGGATCGCCGTACATGTGATAGCCGTATCGTTCCCAAAATCCGGGTTCGTCTTTATCTATGAACTTTAGACTGCGTATCCACTTTGCTGACTTCCATAAGTACAGGTGCGGGATAAGCAGGCGGACAGGACCGCCGTGTTCTGCTTCCAAAGGCTCACCATCGTAGGTGTGCACTAATAGCCCTTTGCCATCGATTACATCGGCAGATGGAACATTGGTTGTGTATCCACCATCGGAACTTGCCATGACGAATCCGACCGGAGCTTCGATTCCAGCATTGGCGAGTAGGGCGTCGATGGTTACACCACGCCAATCAGTGTCTTGCTTCGACCATTTCGTTACACAGTGAAGATCTGTATGTAGGTCGGTTTGCGGCAGGGCATTGAGCTCGTCCCAAGTCCATGTACCGACGGTATCGTCACCAATTTCAATCGAGAAATTCCAAGTCGCTTTGTCGACTCTCTGGGTTGGTCCAGCAGACAGTACGGGGAAGCCATCTTCAAGATATTGGCCGGGTGGAATTGGGCGTGCTGGTTCAGCGCGTTTTCGTCCGAAGAATTTGTTGTTGATCAATGTTCTGCCCAAGGACCTAAAGAATAGATATTTAGAAAGTTGCTATGAGCCAAGTTTACGCATCATCTGCATGTCGTTAGCGCAGTATATTGACGCATTACGGATTGAAGAGCGAATTGGATCGTGGGTTACAGGAGATTTACATATGGGCTTGGCGAAATCATTGGATGGGAAATCAGCAATTATCACAGGCAGTGGTAACGGTATTGGACGAGCGATTGCGATTCGATTTGCAGCTGAGGGTGCAAAGGTAACGGTTGCAGAGATTGAGGAAGAGTCAGGACAAGAAACTGTTGAACTGATCAACAATGCTGGCGGTACAGCAATTTTTAGTCGAACTGATACCACTGATTCTGATTCAGTTCGCGCGACGATGGCTGCTGCCAACGCCATACACGGCGATGTCGAAGTATTAGTTAATAATGCCGCGGCATTTGTGTTCGGCAAGGTTGAAGATGTGACTGAAGCCGACTGGGCAAAGGTATTTGGTGTGAACGTGATTGGTTACGCCAATTGTGTTCGAGAGGCATTGCCATCAATGCGTAGGAAGAACGGCGGGGCGATCGTCAATATCGCTTCAGTATCATCGTTCATCGCACAACCTGCGTTCATTCCGTACAACGCTTCTAAGGGCGCTGTTTCCCAATTGACTAGATGTTTGGCGATGGATCTTGCAGTGGATAATATTCGGGTAAATGCAGTGTGTCCAGGCTCTATTCGTACTCGGGCTACTGATAGACACATTGCGTCGCTTGGGCTTGATCCTGAAAAGGCATACGTCGATTTCGGTAAAGACTCTTTGATGAAACGGATCGGTAAGCCAGAAGAGATTGCATCAGGGGCTCTTTTCCTCGCTTCAGACGAAGCGTCGTTCATGACCGGCGCTCAGATCGTTATCGATGGAGGGGCGACTATCGATTGATCGTTATTCGACTTATCACTAGGGGTTAACCGCGGTTTTTTCGGGTGCTGACAGTTGCGATTGGGTGTTTAGGAACAACACATAGGTCGTTTGTGCAGAGTTCGTTACAAGATCGAATAGGGAACTGCAAAGCCTCTATAAGCATAATGAGCACGATTTAAAAGCCACCCGGCATGTAATTCAGCACGTCGTTCCACCCTCACAAGTTAACTCCGGCCTTCGCGTTGTCTGACAAGGCCAATCTTGACCAGAGGAGTTAGGTCACTGCCACTATGAGATTGTTCACGAATAAAGTATATTTCGCCTGAGTGATAACTCAATAAAAGCCTCTCTTGCTACCCGCTGATCTGCGGCAAGTGTTCAATTAGGAACAACACGAGTCCGATCGCAAGTAGGGCGAGGGCGATCATGTTTAGCATTCTTAGTAAAAGGAATTTCGGCAGGTGTTTTAATAGGTATGCAACACCCAGTAGACCCCACATTCCTGTATCGATCAGAGCTCCGTCATTGTTGAACGAAATTAGAGCGAGAATCCAGAAGATCAATGCTCCAGCGAACCCATAAATCGATGGTGTGTAGAAAAACGGCACGTGCTATCTCAGTTCTCGTCTAGTTGTGCATTTCTTTTATTTATAGCTACGTTACCTACCAATTGGTGATCGCTCCGTCGTTACGACGCAGTCGCGGTGGCCAGCCCTGCGGGTCGACCGCGGCACTTTCCGCTGCGTCGATGTCGAATTCAACACCGAGTCCAGGGGTGTCTGGACTCCACGAATAGCCGTCGGCCCATTCGATCTGCTGTGGAAACAAGTCGGTAGCGTAGGAACCAGGGCGCTGTGGCATTTCTTGCACGCCAACGTTGCTTGAAGCCATACAAAGCGCAACACAGGCTGCCGCTGAAACAGGTCCTAGAGGATTGTGAGGGACGATGTCTATGTAGTGCGTTTCCGCCCAGTGTGTAATCTTGAGGGCTTCTGTAAGCCCCCCGACGATGCAGAGATCGATGCGAGCGTAGTCGATCAGATCTTCCTCAATAACTTCCCTGAATGGCCATTTTGAAGCCCATTGTTCACCCGCTGCGATCGGCAAATTAATTTGCCGACGTAGGTTGCGGTAGCTTCCTTGATTTTCAGATCGGATAGGGTCTTCGATGAAGAACGGCTTGAACTGCTCCATCTCTTTGCACATCTGAACAACGTGAGCTGTATCGAGCCTCGTGTGAACGTCAAACGTCATCTGTATATCTGGACCAACGGCTTCGCGTAGCTGTCCCATTTGGTCGATCGCTATCTTCATCGACTCAACTGGTTCCAGTGTGGATATACCAGGTGTTTCGAATCCTGCAGCTCCTGTTTCGGGCTGACCCCAACGTACAAATTTCCAGCCAGCCTCAACAGCGGCTAGCGAATTCGCAATTAACTCCTCGGTGGTCTTGCCCTGTGTGTGTGGATAGCTCACAACTTTATTACGAACTGGTCCGCCCATGAGCTTGTATGTCGGCATGTTTACCGATTTGCCCTTGATGTCCCATAGCGCTATATCGATTGCTGAAATCGCACACGTATAAACCTTGTCGGCAGGGAAAAACCCTGATCTAAACATTTCCTGCCAGAGTCGCTCGGTCTCCCATGGATCGGCTCCGACGACAAGTTCAGAAAGATGCTCGATGGCGGCTCCGATTGCTCGACCCCAGTTTCGTATGCCGACCTCACCCAGTCCATGATGACCAGCATCGGTGTCGACTCTAACGATCATGTAAGGTCGGCCGCCTTCGTCTTGAACAGAGAAACTGCGAATTTGTGTAACTTTCATAGTTGAGTGGTCTCCAGAATAAGTAGGTTTGGGGTCACCAGTTAGTTTTTGCACCGTCAGGTTGTCTAAGTTGTAAGCCCATTCCAGTAGGGTTTACGTAAGCGCCCTCAGCTGCCTCAACATCGAAGTCGACACCAAGACCGGGTACGTCTGGACACCATGAGTAGCCATCTTCCCATTCGATTTGTCGAGGGAATAGCTTGGTGTCTGTTGTACCGGGTTGGCGTGGCATTTCTTGCGCTCCGACATTGCTAGAAGCCATGCAGAGAGATACACACGCCGCTGCCGAAACAGGGCCGAGCGGATTGTGAGGAACAATGTCGATGTAGTGAGTTTCTGCCCAATGTGTGATTTTCAACGCCTCGGTAATTCCGCCGACGATGCAAAGGTCGATTCTGGCGTAGTCAATGAGATCTTCTTCGATCACTTGCCTGAACGGCCATTTGGAACCCCACTGTTCACCCGCTGCGATCGGTAGGTTGATCTGGCGTCGAAGGTTACGATAGGCGCCTGGGTTTTCAGATCGGACGGGATCTTCAATGAAGAATGGTTTATATTCCTCAAGATCTCTGGACAGTTGGACCGACATTGCTGGCTGCAGGCGTGTGTGAACGTCGAGGCAGAGTTGAGTCTCCCAACCGACAGCGTCTCTCACAGCAGAGAACGACTCTACCGTCTTTCGCATCGATGCTAGCGGGTCGAACACGCCGAAGCCGTTTGCGTCGAACGGAGAAGTCTCCAATTGGTGCCATCGTAAGAACTTCCAGCCGTCATCCTGCAGGCTTTTGGCGCTGTCGACGACATCCGGGATTTCCATTCCCTGTACATGGGCGTAAGAAACGACCTTGTCTCGTACGGGACCACCAAGAAGTTTGTAGACCGGCTTGTCTACGGATTTACCCTTTATGTCCCATAGCGCAATATCTATTGCCGATATCGCACATGAATAGACAGTGTCGGCCGGGAAGAAGCCCGAGCGGAACATTTCCTGCCACAGGCGTTCCGTCTCCCACGGATCGGCGCCAACCACGAGTTCGGAAAGATGTTCGATTGCGTGACCGATCGCAACTCCCCATCCGCGCATTCCAATTTCACCGAGACCATAATGACCGGCGTCGGTGTCGACTTTAACGATGAAATATCCTCGACCGGATTCACCCTCGACCGAATAGCTTGTGATTTTCGTTACTTTCATGGCACCCGTTACTTTTTATCTCGTGGATGATCTGACGTTGACTCAGATCAGGTTTGTGCATTTGGCGGCAGTGTAACTCGCTGCGCTAAGCAGTGAAGTAGCTTCCACCGTTTGGAGAAATCGTTTGACCCGTCATGTAGTTCTGTTCGTCGCTTGCGAGCATCACTGCTATAGATGACACGTCTTCGACTTGGCCAGGGCGTTTTAGCAATGTCAGTGCAACTACGCCTGCGCCGCCGCCTGAAGCCAACTCTTCTCGTGTGAGGTCGGTTTCAATGATGCCTGGAGCAATCGAGTTGACCATGATGTTGTGCTCTGCTCCCCATCGTGCAATCACTTGAGTGAGCGAGATGAGACCCGCTTTTGAAGCAGCATAGTGTGCAGTGGTCGGTCCGCCATACAATCCACTTACGGATGCGATGTTGATGATACGTCCGCCACCAGAGCCGACCATGTCGGGCAGAACTTCCTGAGAAACCAAGAACGGTCCCTTCAGGTTCACAGCCATGATTTCGTCCCAGTCTTCTTCCGTGACCGTGTCGATCGGGCCCTGCTTGTTGATGCCGGCATTGTTGACCAGAACGTCGATGTGACCTTCGGTTTCGATGATGTGGTTAACCCATGCTTTGATCGATTCTCGATTCGTCACTTCGACTGGAGTCATGTAGGCAGTTGTACCTAATTCAGCAAGTTGCTTGCAGGTATCTTCAGCGTACTTTTCGTTCGAAACGTAACTGATTGCAACTGCCTTGGCGCCTTCTTTTGCGAACGCCAGAGCTATTGCCATGCCTAAACCACGACCACCACCGGTGATCAAACACACTTTGCCTTTTAATCGATCTGTCACGTACTTTTTTCCTACTTCATTAACTTCACTTCAGCATCACAAATATTTGAGCCAGAATTACTTCCAGCTAACCTCACCCGGCTCGATGTCCTTGATCCAGAGTCCAGCGCCTTCGCGGCGAGGGAACGGGAATCCGGGTTTTCGTCCGAAATCGACAGCCTGCATGGCTTTGAGCTTCTCTTCAGAAACTTCGATTCCAAGGCCAGGCTTGTTGCCCATGACGATCCAGCCATCTTCGATGTGATTGTCCCAGCTTTCGAATGCGCCTTCACGACCAGGATCTACCACTTCCATCATGTTGTGATTCGGAAGTGCCGCTGCCAGATGAGACATGAAGTTTGCAGAGCAGTTCATCATTGTTACGGGTATTTCGTAGGCGTAGCACATGTTCGAAACCTGACGAGCACCGGTGATACCGGAATGACCAACGCCGACGTTTGCAACGTCGATAGCCTGCTGCGAAATGAGCGGGTACATCTGCCCAATGTCGTTGAGGTTTTCGCCAGATGCGACAGCCGCCGACACGTTTCGAGAAACCTGACGCAGTCCGTCGAAATCCCAACGTCGTGCTGGTTCTTCAGCCCAGAATATCTCGAAGTGTTCTTCGATCTGATTGATGTACCGTATTGCCTGTTTTGGCGACCAGTACTCGTTGGAGTCGATCATCAAGTACGGGCGATCTTTCACCTTGCGGAAGGCATCTCTCATGATGCCAATTCGTCGGAGGTCATCGTCCATATTGAGTCCGACTTTGATCTTGCCGCCATCGACACCATGGTCTGCCATGCTCGTGTAGAAGGCGTGCAGCTCTTCATCCGATAGGTTGTATCCAATGTCCGACGCATACGCTTTAGCGCGACCTTCACGGGCACCAAGCGTTTGCCACAAAGGCTCGTCGGCTATTTTGGCTTTGAGATCCCATAGCGCTACATCGATAGCAGCGATTGCGTCGTTTACTGCGCCTTCGTTGTTTCCTTTGTGCACCCAATCGACCATGTCTTTCCAAAGGCCAACAACCCCTCGTGGGTCTTTGCCTTCGATTACATGGAAGAGGCTGGCGATGGCGTCGTTGCCTGCTGGAGCCATTCCGGTGATGCCCTCATCGGTGTCGATCCACAGGATCGCCATATCCATGAGGTCGTCGCCAGCGGGGTAGTTCGAGTCACCAATAGCTCGGTCGAGCTGTTGGGTGAATTTTTCTAATCTGTATCCGGTGATTTTCATTTTTTTGTTACTTGGTATTTATTTCGGTTGAAAGAATTTCGTTGTTGGTGGGTGAGTTGGACTATTGAGTCTTTGAACCGTGAGCGGGAACGAAGTGCTCTCCGTTTACGCCGGTCGCAGCAGCAGCAGCTTCTTCCTGGGATGGCGGGTTGTCCCAAAGACCAGATCCTGGGCGTCGACCGAACGGCGACGGGCCTGCGGATGCACTGACTTTTTCGACCTTCTTTTGGGCAAGTGCTTCTGGATCGAAGCTCACACCAGTTCCGGGTTGGTCGCCGCATATTGCCCAGCCATCGACGATTTTGATGTCCGATGTCATCACGCCATCGTCAGGCTCGGCGTTTTGCGCTTCGAGAGTTAAGAAATTAGGAATGGATGGCGCAAGCTGTGCGTTCATGTTTCCGGGTGAACCACCGAGGGTGATCGGTAGTTCAAAACCGTATGCAGCGTCGGCAAGCTGTAGAGCGCAGGTGATGCCGGTCATACCGTGGCTAACCTGAACTACATCGGCAGATCGATTGTGGAAGTAAGGTAGGAAATCTCCGAGAGAGTCGAGGTTCTCACCTGCACAAACTGGAGCTTTGATTTGGTCTGATATTCGTCGAAGACCTAAGAAATCCCAGCGTCGTGCTGGCTCTTCGACCCAAGCAATGTCGAACTGCTCTTCCATTTCGCGCACCTTGCGAATCGCCATCTTGGGATTCCAGACTTCGTTCGCATCGATATATAGGAGTGGCTTGTCGGTTGCTCGTTCAAGACCCTTCTTCATTCGACCAATTCGTCGAAGATCGGCATCTTGGTCCAGCCCAACTTTGAGCTTGCCACCCTTGAATCCCCAGTCAGATGCCATCATGCCGTACCAGTCTTCGATATCGTCATCAGATAGGGGAGAGTCGAGACCCGATGCGTATGCATGCACCTTCGGGTTGGAGCCGCCTAGGGTTTTCCAAAGTGGTTCGTCGTTTGCTTTTGCTTTGATATCCCAAAGAGCTACATCCAGGACGGCGATTGCATCGTTTACAACACCATCGTGACCTGCTTTGAACGCTCGGTCGACCATGCGTTTCCAAAGACCCGTTACACGCCGTGGGTCTTCGCCCATCAGCATGCCTTCGACCATCGATTTGATCTGTGGACCTGCGCCGCCACCGCCAAATGACACGCCTGTGATGCCTTCGTCGGTAAATAGCTCGAGGACGTTCGATGCCCCGCGGATACGGCCTGACGGCGAGTTCGCATCGCCCATGCGCCTGTTAAGAGGAAATTCGTACAGAGTGATTGCGTATCCGGTGATCTTCATCGTTTTTCCATTCAGTAAAAGCTAGCCAGCAGTGTTGCTGACCGAACCAGCCGCCCGAGTGTAGGCATCGTGAACTGAACGGTCAACGGCTCGCGGGTGAGAAGTTGAGTCGAAGTACGTCTTGCAAACAAATACGTTGCAAAATCACTCGAAATCCGTACTAAGTGCAATCTGGTCGCAATCGTCACTTATTAGTAAAGTTGATGTACTGACAATAGTAGTTTCGTGAGACGGAATACCGACTCTCGGAGCACATGCTAATTTTCCGGAGTCCGAAATGCGTGGTCCTTCACTAATAGCCCTAATTGCTATCACCGTATTGTTTGCAGGAGCAGCACTGCCTGCTCGAGCCGCCGTTCCCTTCGGTGAAAATGGGGTCATGGTCATACTTATTGATGAGGGTGCCTCGCCAATTCAGCGTGATCTTGATGCTGTCGAGACTGTAGCGCTAACGATCGCTCGTGGAACGACTGCCGGAACGATAGCTGCGGCTTCGTACGGTGTTGAGGCCAACGAGATCGTGTCTGCGGAATCGGGTCCGGCTGGCACACGGCTCGTCGATGACGTGGTGACTGATATTCGCTCAATGGACATGGGGCCTGCAAGATCTGATCAATTCGCCGCTCTAACCGACGCATTCTCTTTCCTTTCGCGTATCGACGCTGTTGAAGGCTCCCGAGTCGTATTGCTCACTTCCGGTCGGATACTTGGCGAATCGGAAAACACCCGAGAGCGACTCATCAGCGTTGCCGATCTGTTCTCTTCCGAAGGCTGGGTGATTGACGTAGTCACTCTTCCTTCCGCTGAACCAGTGCTTCGAGATCTGATGAGTGGACTCTCGACTGGTTCTGACGGTGTGTTCTACGACACCGGAACTGCTGATGGCATTACCGCACTATTTGAAAACTACTCGGCACTTTCGCTTGAAAATGCGATGGACGTTGAGATGCATGACAACTCGGCAGCTATCGTTACGCTCGACATTGCGCCTCATACAACTGAGTTCACTACTGTGTTCGTCCGACAGCACGACATGGTCGATGTTTCGGTGTTTTCTCCAAACGGTACGCGAGCAGAGGCCGAGATGGAGAATGTGGACATCCGTGAGACCCCTTCTGCGGTTATCGTTCGAATTCACTCGCCAGTTCCCGGTAATTGGAGTCTTCAGGGGTCAGGACCTGCGTCGAAGCTTGTTGCAAGCGTTGATGTGCGGAACCCGCTTGAGCTTCGATTGATCGAACAGCCACCGCTGCCTGTTGGCGAGGCTGCTGTCATCGAGGCTGCGGCCTTCAATGGAGAATCTGCCCAACTACTGTCTGGTGCCGAAATGACTGCCACTATTAGCAAGGCGAGCGGCACAACCGAAGTCGTTTCATTGAACGATATTGGCGAAAATGGCGATAAGTTTGCCGCTGACGGAATTTACTCTGTTCACCTGAGTGCTCCGAAGTCGCAAGGTATAAACAACGTTGTGCTTCAGCTGACGTGGACCGACTATGCAGCGTCATTACGTAGCGATACAGCTTTCCGAAGCGAATCATTCCCGACATTGAGTCTTGTCGCTGTCAACAACGTTGAATCAGCTGTAGGTAAGTACGCGACGGTTGCCAGAGTTCAAGTGCGAGTGGGTGACTATCCGTATCTCACTAACCCATCTGATATCAAAGCAGTACTTAATGGAGTTGCAGGTTCATTTGACGCAATTGTCCTGACAGTTGACGAGCTCGAGCCTGGGATGGCCTGGGAGTTCGACATCGCTGCGATAATTCCAGAATCGGGTGCTTACGAAGTTGAGGTCACACTCGAAAGCGTATTTGAGGGGCGGCAGTACACACGTGTTGCGCCATCGGCCACTTCATCGGCTTTGATCGTTGAAGAAGCGGTCTTGATTCTAGGTATCCCGATTTGGATCTTTGGCGTGATTGGCTCATTACTGATTGTTGCCGCAGGGTTCACGATCTGGGTGTCACGGAAGACTCTACCGTTCGGCTACATCATGGATGACGCCGATCGAGTTGTTGTCGACTTCTCACGATTGAATCGCAGTTTGCTTCGACGATTATTCTCAAAGAATAGTGTTGACGCTGGTGAAGTGTCAGGTCTGCCATTTACAGGCGGTACCTTCAAATTCAGCGGTGACAAGGTCAAGCTGGTGCACAAGCGAGCAGTTGGCGACCCTTCAATGCGGGTAAACAGTCGTCCTGTTGGCCCGGAAGTTGATTTGGGTGAGAACGTTTGGCTGGGTGTCGGTGGACGATTGCTGACATTCCAGAAGAAGACCGATAGAGCAGTTGATGTCGAGTTGGCAGATGCTGATGAATCGGTAAGCGCTGTACCTGGCGCAGCGCCGGTGTCATCACCAGGTGACTAGGTTTACCGCACTAAATTAGTGAAATCAAAAAGGGCTACTCACAATGAGTAGCCCTTTTTTTTGTATTTGCCAATTGGTAGTTGAGAGCTACTTCTCGTTAATTACGACGGTCTCGATCATGTCGCCCGGTTCTGGGTCGTTCATGGGGTCTCGTTCTCGGATGGCCTTCACAACGTCCATACCCTTGATGATCTTGCCGAATACCGTGTGGCGTCCGTCGAGGTGAGGGGTTGGCGCCAATGTGATGAAGAACTGGCTGCCGTTTGTGCCGGGACCTGCGTTCGCCATCGAGAAAATTCCCTCTGAGTCGTGGTGCAGGTTTTTGTTGAACTCGTCACCGAAGCGGTAGCCGGGGCCACCTGTGCCGGTTCCTGTAGGATCGCCGCCTTGAACCATGAATCCTGGGATTACTCGGTGAAAAGTGGTGCCGTTGTAGTAGTCGGCGCGAGCTAGGTTGATGAAGTTTTCAACTGTGAGTGGTACGTCGTTTGCGTACAACATGAGCTCAAATTCACCTCGTTCAGTTTTGAACGTGGCTGTGTATGACTTCGAGTTGTCGAGTTCACCTTGTGGTGGGGCTAGGTCTGCCATGATTTCTCCTGCTGAAAGCTTGCTGGATGAGCAAGCTTTCGGTATTTAGCTTTCGGTAATTGTGATCGATTTGATCAGATCGCCCGGTAGTTGTGCTTTGCCGGGATCGCGAATTTCGATGTTCAGAACATTGTGGAGTCCTTCGACAACTTCTCCGAATACTGTGTGGGCATCATCGAGATGAGGAGTTGGAACGAATGTGATGAAGAACTGGCTTCCATTCGTGTTTGCACCCGCGTTAGCCATGGAAAGAACTCCGGGCTTGTCGTGGCGTCTACTAGCATCGAATTCATCACGGAATCGGTAGCCAGGGCCACCGGAACCAGTGCCTTTGGGGTCACCACCTTGGGCCATGAAATCTGGGATCACCCGGTGGAACATTAGTCCATCGTAGAAGCCGATGGTTGTGAGGTTGATGAAGTTTTCTACAGTTAGAGGCGCCTCGTCATCGAAGAGCAGAATTTTGAACTCACCTGCGTCGGTATCGAACGTAGCGTGGTAGGTCTTTGACGTGTCAAGCGCCCCTGTTGGTGATCGAGCTTCGTCACCTGGCGACAGCATGACCGCTGTATCGTCCATCTGTCCGCCTGTTGCAGCTGGAGCAGATGGGATTTCCGTTGGTGTAGCTTCGGGTGCGTCTTCACCACATGCTACGAATAGGAGCGATGAGATCGTTAGCAGTGAAATTAGTAGTAGCAGCCGTTTCATTCTGTCTGTTCTCCACGAAGTTGATTGGTGCAAATGCTGATATCAGATTGCGCCGTGCATGAAATTCACAAGCCAAAAAGTATATCCAAGATCGTCGGCTAGAACGATCACTGGGTGTCATTCCTGCAAAAATACAATGCACGAGTCGAAGGTTTTGGGTCTATCTCGGCGGGTTATGGCTCATATAATGTCCGTCCATGTCAACAACTACAAACAAGCCTTCCGATCCAACCGAACAGCTTTCGGGTACACGCCTTGTAGAGCTTTATCAGACCATGGTCCTCAGTCGTTACCTCGACGAACGGGTCTGGCTGCTCAACAGGCAGGGAAAGGCTGCTATCGCAGCTTCAGCTCAAGGACATGAGGCGACTCAGGTTGCTTGTATTGAGGCGACCGACCCTTCAAAAGATCACTATTTGATCTACTATCGCCAGTTCGCAGCTATGATGGCACTCGGTACAACACCGGAAGAAATGCTTCGGGGGTTCCTCGCCAAAGAAGACGATCCGATGAGCGGGGCTCGCCAGTTCCCGCTTCACGGGGCGCATCCTCGTGTCGACTTGTTCAATTTTTCGAACGTTATTGCCACACAGCTTCCGCAGGCTGCCGGGGTTGCTCTTGCCGATACCTTGAAGGGCTCGGATGCAGTAACTATCGTGTTCTTCGGCGATGGTGCTTCATCTCAAGGCGATACTCATGAAGCGATGAATTTCGCTGGGGTTCATAAATTACCGGTGATTTTCTTTTGTGAGAACAACCGGTACGCAATTTCAGTTCCCATCGAAAAACAGATGGGTGTCGAGAGCGTCGCCAGTAGGGCGGCTGGTTATGGATTCCCCGGAGTACAGGTCGACGGCACGGACGTCGTGGCGGTTCACGAAGCGACGAAAGCGGCCGTAGAGCGTGCCAGGGCTGGAGATGGTCCTACGTTGATCGAGGCATCCGTAGAACGCCTTCTCCCTCACACAACCGATGATGACCACACTCGCTATCGTTCTGCTGAAGATATCGCCCAGATGGCGAATAGAGACCCAATAAAAATATTGTCCGAGCTACTGAAAAGACGTGACTTGCTCACCGATGATGCAGACGCAGAAATTCACGCTGCTGCTAAAAAACGAGTGAACGTCGCCACCGATACTGTTGATGCCGAGCCCTATCCGAGCGTCGATACGATGTTCGATCATGTTGTCGACTCTGTCGGAGGTAATTTCTAGTGAGTGAGCAGACAGTAATAGAGGCAGTTCGAGCGACGTTGCAGTCGGAGATGCGTCGCGACGACACAGTGATTGTTCTAGGTGAGGACGTTGGCAGTCGTGGTGGAGTGTTTCTGGCGACGGACGGTCTTATCGATGAGTTCGGTGAAAACCGGGTGATCGATATGCCGTTGGCTGAATCATTGATATGTGGAGTTGCGCTCGGAGCAGCCGTTAACGGAATGCGGCCTGTCGCTGAAATCCAGTTTGCCGACTTTGTATGGCCAGCCATTAATCAACTGGTTGGTGAAGCTTCGAAAGTGCGATATGGCACGAATGGTGTCAAGACCGCGCCCATGACCGTGCGAATCCCTTACGGGGGTGGTGTCAGAGGCGGCTTGTATCACTCACAGAGCATAGAAGTACTGTTTTCGCACACGCCGGGGCTCTCCGTCGTCGCTCCAGCTACTCCCTATGATGCAAAAGGATTGCTTGCCACCGCTATTCGCACCGACGATCCTGTGATCGTGCTTGAACACAAGCGAACGTATCGATTGGTGAAGGGTGATGTGCCGGACGAGGATTACACAATTCCGATCGGCAAGGCTGAGATCAAGCGACCCGGTACGGATATGACGATCGTTACGTATGGCCTGATGCTGCACTACTCGCTTCAGGCTGCGGAGATGGCTGCTGCGAACGGTATCGATGTTGAAGTTCTCGATTTACGTACGCTGCGTCCTCTCGATGCAGACGCCATTGCAGAATCGGCTTCCCGAACCGGTAAGGCATTGATCGTTCAGGAAGACACTCCTGCGGTGAGCATATCTTCTGAGGTCGCCGCCATTATCGGCGAGCGATGTTTCTTCGATCTTGACGGTCCGATTACTCGCCTTGGTCCGCCCGAACTTCCGCCGATGCCTTTCTCTCCGATTCAAGAAGCAGCGTTCATGCCTTCTCCTGAGAAAATTTTGGCAGCGATCACGAAGCTCTCGGAGATTTAAAGATGGCATTCAACATTGAACTGCCACATGTTGGCGAATCGGTAACCGAGGCAGTTATTGGCAAATGGCTAAAAGCCCCCGGCGATGCGATCGAAAAATACGATCCGCTGGTTGAGGTAGTTACTGACAAAGTTGCTATGGATGTTCCGTCGCCGGCGACAGGTACTCTCACAAAAATTCTTGTTGAAGAGGGAGAAACCGTTCTCATGGGAGCGGTTATCGCCGAAATGGATACTGATGAGGAAATAGTGCCGGCGTCTGCGAGTGCACGGGCCGCAACGAGTTCCCCGTCAGCAAGCCGAATCGGAACGATGGTTCAGGGTGCAAACGTAGGGCCTACCGGTGGTGAATTTCTCGATACCAGCCTTTCGACTCCTGAACCTGCTTCCGTTACTAACGAGGCAGGTGGTGGTAATACTTCTGGATCGAGCCACGGTTCGACTCGCCAAAAGGGATTTTCTCCTGTTGTGGCGCGCTTGGCGGCAGAAAACGACGTTGATTTGAATTCGCTGGTCGGTACTGGTCTTGGTGGGCGGGTGTCGAAGAAGGACGTGCTCGCTGCTGTTGAAAAAGGGCAGGGTCGTGCTTCTGCTGGTTCGGCTAAGGATTCGTTAGTCACGAGCGAAGATGAAATTATCGAACCAACGCCGATACGACGCATGATTGCCGATCACATGGTGAAGGCCGTTTCTGAGATTCCTCATGCGTGGTCGGCGATAGAAGTCGATGTGACCGGAATGGTCGAGTGGCGCACTGCCATCAAAGATCGATTCGAGAGCGAGAATGGTGTGCGACTCACCTATCTGCCTATCGCACTGTCCGTGGTTGCTGGTGCCCTGCGAACCAATCCGCGTCTCAATTCGAGTTGGCTGGACGGCAAGATCGTGCTGAAAAAGGCAATTAATGTTGGGGTTGCGGTTGCGGCAAGGGGCGGACTCATCGTTCCAGTTGTGCACAACGCTGATGAAGGGACGATTACTGAACTCGCTGGAAAACTCGAGGGGATCGTCAAGCGTGCTCGTTCTGGAAAGATGACGATTGAAGATGTGCGAGGTGGCACGTTCACCCTGAACAATACAGGTGCACTCGGATCGGTTTGGGGCGGAGCGATTATTAATCATCCTCAAGCCGCAATTCTCACGACTGAAGCAATCGTGAAGCGACCGGTAGTCATTTCTAGCAATGGCAAAGACGAGGTCGTAGTTCGTTCGATGATGAATATTTGCCTATCGTTCGATCACCGGATTATCGATGGTGCTGAGGCGTCTGAATTCCTTCAAGCCGTGAAATCCGGAATTGAAGCGATTAACCTCGAATCTGATCTCAAATGAACTCCGACATTGGGGTGAGTGGCACCGAGCTGCGCGCCACGTGGCTCGGAAAAATCGATTATGGCTCGGCGCTAGATCTTCAGCGCTCGATACTTGATAACCGTAAGTCGGGTTCGATTTCCGATTCGGTTCTTTTCCTTGAGCACAGTCATGTCGTAACTCTCGGACGTCGAGCCGACGATACTCATCTGGTAACTGAGCGTCCGAAATTGTTGGCTGCTGGGGTCGAGATATGCGAGACCGATCGTGGTGGTGAAGCGACCTATCACGGTCCTGGTCAGTTGGTCGGCTATCCGATCATCGATGTACGTGTTGCAAATCTTGGGCCAGTTACTTACGTGCGAATGCTCGAGAAATCGATCATAGAAACTTTGACTGAGTACGGCATCAACGCCCATTTGGTCGATGGTGAGACCGGTGTTTGGGTCGACGGAGTTCCGGACGAAAAACGAGATTCTGATCGAAATCCGAAGGGGCGGAAGATCGCCGCAATCGGGGTTCGTATTTCTGGTGGAGTGACGATGCACGGATTTGCGCTAAACGTGTCGACTGATCTCACATATTTTCAGCACATTATTCCATGTGGAATGCCTGATTTGCCGTTTACATCGATCGAACTCGAATCGGGCGAATCAGCCAACACACGAGAGTGCGCCGAGAAAGTTGCAAAGAGACTGGCGGCGAATCTGGAACGTGAACTGTCCTGGGCCGATCATGAAGAACTGTTCAACTAGCGTTCTCGTTCAATCGTGACTGGCTCGTAAATTCAGAGCCCGTTCACATGCGGACTGGGTGTCGACCCCAACGCTAATCACACCTTCATCTTTGATGATGCTTGTATCGAGTTATTCATCTCGATACGCAGTGACTCGTTTTTCGCTGCGCCATACGTAGCGAGTGAGCGACTTCCGAGTTTGATAAATCCAGCTATTCCAACGTTCGTCAAAGATAATGGGTGATCTGCTGCTGACATAGATCAGTCGGCTGGTCACTTGCTGGAACGATTGCCATCATTTACGGCGACAGCCACGTTGGCGATGTTGCTTGCCATGGCGTTGGCTACGGCGATTTCAATTCGTACTATCAACCAGTCTCAGAGTGATCTTCGATTCGACGAGTTGGTCGATTCAGTTTCGCTGGAAGTAGACGCCGAGTTCTCGTACTGTTTCGACGAGCCGAGGATGCTTGGGATCTTCTTCGATCTTTCCTCTTATGTACGAAATGTAGAGTCGTACGCTATCGGTCGAGGTTTCAGCTGAGTTTGGTTCCCAAGCTAGGTTGAGCAGTTGGGTGTGGCTCAATACTTGCCCTGGGTGTTTCAGCAAAGCCGTAAGCAATCGGTATTCAAGAGGAGAAAGTGAGCCTTCGTTCCCTCGGACGGTGACCAGATGTGCCCTGTGATCGATGGTTAGTACCCGGTCGACGTAGACCTGTTCGTCACGTTGGATCGAAGGCATCGAAGCTCGTCGGAGGTTCGCCTCGACTCTCGCAACCAATTCGTTTTTCGAGAACGGCTTTACGATGTAATCGTCGGCACCGACATGAAGACCCTTTACCCGATGGGTTTCAGAACCAAACGCGGTTAGAAATATGATCGGGACGTCTGACATTTGGCGAATTCGCTCGCACAGTTCAAAGCCGTCCATTCCGGGCATTTCTAGATCGAGAAGAGCGAGATCGGGACGGTCGGAGAAGAAGCTTTTGAGCGCCTCTTCACCGTTCTCTGCAGTAACTGTTTCGTATCCAGACATTTCTAGCCGGGTCTGCACGAGCTCCAAGATATCTGGCTCATCGTCAACAATAAGAATTTTTGAAGTCATATGTTTGAACCGAAACCCGCTCTGCTAAACACTCTTGGAAACCGTGTTAATTCTTCGTATGAATCTAGACTAGATTTCGGTTGGGTTTTCAACGTTCGTGTGCAGCCCACGTTTATCTACGTGTACACATAGGCTGGAATGGTCGTTTATTGCCCCTATGGGCAGATCAGGGGAATTTGTAAGCCAATCCCAAATCGGCAGTACGACGTATCCTAATTCGTTACCTATTAACCGAGTTCTTACATAGACTGCCTCGACAGGCATATTGGAGACCATTCTGAGCGGCATTTTAAATTTGAAAATAGTGAACAACAAAGCGCTTACGACCACTGGTATTGCTTCGTTGTTGTTGGTGGGAATGTTGGCATTCTTGTTTGTCGCTTGTGCATCGCCACCTGTCGCAAAATTTAGTGTTACTTCGGATTCAGGAAATGCTCCGTTCGATGTCACATTCCTTCTCAGCGAATTCGCCGATGCCGATAGCTATACCTGGGACTTTGGTGATGGTTCAGGTAGTACCGATATTGAACCCATGCACTCGTTCGAATTTACCGGAGAGTTCGTAGTCACTCTTGCTGCCACTCGAGGTGACGTTGTCGATACCGCACAGGCCACTATTTCAGTAGATGCTGGTGAAGCAGGCTGGGTGGTGATCGAAGGAAGTAAATCGGTTGTATCTTCATTCGAAACGGTTCAATTTTCAGCGAATGCATTCGATGTTCTAGGGAATTCAATCGAAAACCCTAATTTCGTTTGGAGCGCTGATGAGTCGCTAGGCGATATCGATAGAAATGGTAAGTTCACTGCCGCAGCCGATTTGGGGTCGTTTAAAGAAGCCATTTCGGTTGAGATTGAGCGTCTCGGAACTGTGGCATCGGCAAGCGTCGGTATCGAAATTGTAGAAGGACCGCTCAACGCATTTTCAATTGTTCCAAACGTCATAGATATCCAAGTAGGTCGTTCTGAAACGATCAATGTTCAAGCGGTCGACGAAGCTGGACATGTACTTGATTCGGCTCTCGTATTGTTCACCGCATTGCGGGAAGGCGACACAGTTGATTCAGCTGGGTTGTTCAAGTCGAGTTCGCTGGCCTCCGAAGAAGATGTTGATCTGGTCAGGATCGAAGTTGAGCTTGCTGGTGAACTGATCGAAACGACGATTACTGGCACCATTCATCCGGGGATCCTTGATGAAATTCGTGTGTCTAGCCTTCCGACTAGCCTTGCTGCCGGCGAAACGCATCAACTATCGACGCTTGCTACCGATCGGTTCGGAAACGAACTGGAAATCGAAGAACTTACTTGGGCCGTTTCCGACCCGGAAATAGGATCGATAACTAGTGATGGATTGTTCACCGCTGGAATGAGCGCTGGAGCACACACCGACTCAGGTATTACAGCAAGAGCAGTGCTGAATGGTATTGAGGCTGTAAGTATTGCTCCCGTAACGATCTCCGCAGGGATTGCAACGGCGATTCATATAGTCCCTGACACCGATTCAGTTCCAATCGCTGCCGGTTCCCCGTTCGTGGTAATCGCTACCGATGAACACGGAAATATTCTGGATATAGCTGAAGAAGAGTTTGAATACGAGTACTCGTCGGCGGGGCGAGGGAATGAAGTCGCAGTATTCATTGCCGGGTATGAAATCGGTGATTTTGCAAACGCTATTACCGTGACTCTGCCGGCTGGTACCGCCGGAAATGACGAGGCGATAGTTGCTCAATCTGACATCACGGTAAGACAGCGTTCGTCGAACATAATCGCTGTGGAAACAGTAGATCAAGACGGTGGCGGAATTTTCTTCATCGATCTCGAAACTGCCCAGTTGGGATCAGCTGATATTAGTTTCAATAACAACGGTTTCGTCGAACTTGCACCGAGTTGGTGGCCAGATGGATCGAAGCTGGTTTACGTCTCGGATCCGACGGGTGAACTACAGGCGTATTCGCTAGATATGACCACTCGTGAGATCATGCAGCTTACTGATGTTGTCGGTGGCGTTTCAATGCCGGATATTTCTTCGGATGGGAATTCGATTGTTTTCGTGAGTCTCGAAGGCGAAAAATGGAGACTTTTCACGGCCGATATACCCGAGGATGTGAGCACAAATCCGATCACGTTGGATATGTCGACGTTGATCTCCGACGACGACACCGCGCAGCACATCCTGCCGTTCTGGTCTCCAGACGGTACGCAAGTGTTGGCTTCTAGGAATACAGATGAAGGCCTAGTGCGAGTGATGATGTTTGATCCATCGTTGCAAGTTCCACCCCAACCAATTGGACCGTTTGGAAGCGTTGGATTTGGTTGGAGTTCAGATGGTAGTGGCATTCATATCGGATTAATTGCAGCGGGCGGTGCTTTAGATATAGGCACTCTTGATTTGGAAACTTCCGACCCTGAGTTCATCGATACGAATCTAGAATTCTTGGTCGCCGCTTGGTCGCCAGACGGATCGGAAGTAATGGGAATCGACTCGCTTCTCGGAGCGGGTTGGCTTGTGGACACTGACAGCACTGGGCTACGCCGAGTCGTCGATTCTAAGCAGGTCCCCACCCGGATGTCGTGGCGACCGACTGAGTATGGCGATCCGGTCGCTGTGCCTGTTTATGAAGGCGATCCCGAAATGCTTGTATTTGGGGATGAGCCACGAGCACCGATCGGTGCTCTGCGCACTTCATTGAATTACAACGGGGTAATTTCAACAGATGCGGGCAATATAGAGCTTGAGTTATACGACGATATAACGCCGATGACGGTCGAAAACTTTGTGAATTTGTCTCGTCTTGGATTCTACGATGGGCTTGAATTCCATCGTGTTTTAGCGGATTTCGTGTCACAAGCAGGTGACCCGGTAGGCGATGGCGATGATGGTCCTGGTTATACGTTTAACGACGAGTTCACTCGGGCGTTATCGCACGATTCGGCTGGAGTGCTGTCGATGGCGAATGCGGGATCGAATACGAACGGCAGCCAGTTCTTTATTACCCACGATGCTTTCAACTGGCTTGATGCTTACGAAGACGGAGTGGCGAAGAATTGTGCAGACGATTCGGTTTCATGTCACACGGTTTTCGGACACGTCACTGCTGGATTAGAGATTGTCACTAGCATGGCGGAGCGCGATCCTGATACTGCCACTACACCCGGCGTGAAAATCTTGAGTATTCTCATTATTGAGAGTTAGACGTTGTTAGTTTTCAATTGAATTGTTAGTCGAATTTCGGAATTCGACGCCGCACGGAGTTTCGCTTGTCAGATCGAACACAGATTCGCAGTCACCTCACGCATCTTGAGTGCTCGCTTTCGGGCGAAGAGTGTGGACACGAGATGCCGCACCGGCTGAACCCGAAGAACGGCAAACCATATTTGGCGCGCTACGATCTTGCGAAGGCTGCCGAGACTCTTACTAAGGAATCGATGGCAGGGCGTGAGCCAAACATGTGGCGGTATCGAGAAGTGATGCCTGTTATTAATCCTGCAAACATCGTTACGCTTGGCGAAGGATTCACTCCACTTCGCAAGGCAACCCGATTAGGTACGCGGCTCGGAATGAGTTCGCTGCTCATCAAAGACGAGGGTGTGAACCCGACCGGATCGTTCAAGGCGCGGGGGCTATCGGCTGCTGTTTCGAAAGCACTCGAACTGAAGCAAATGAAGTTGACTATGCCTTCTGCCGGAAATGCTGCTGGGGCGATGTCGGCGTACGCTGCTGCTGCTGGCATGGAAGCTCATGTGTACATGCCCAAGGACGCTCCGATTGCGAACCAGATCGAATGTGCCGCCTATGGAGCGGAACTGAACTTGGTTGACGGGTTCATTACTGACGCAGGTCGAATCTCTGGCGAGGCTGCCGAAAAGCACGGCTACTTCGACGTATCGACGTTGAAAGAACCGTATCGCGTTGAAGGTAAGAAGACGATGGGATACGAAATCGTCGAACAGCTCGGTTTTGAGGTTCCTGATGTCGTGATTTATCCGACTGGTGGTGGAACAGGGATCGTCGGTATTTGGAAAGCCCTCGACGAGATGGAACAACTCGGTTGGATTGGCAGCGAACGACCAAGGATGATTTGTGTTCAGGCTTCAGGTTGCTCCCCGTTGGTTGATGCCTATAAGAAGGGCGAAGAGTTCGCTGAACCGTTCCAAAACCCTTCAACTATTGCAGCCGGAATGCGAGTTCCAGCTGCTGTCGGTGATTTCTTAGTAATTCGAGCGGTTCGCGAGAGCGGTGGAACGGCACTGACAGTCACCGACGATCAGATGGTTGAATCAGTTCGAGAGATGTCGGAATACGAAGGCATATTCCCGGCTCCTGAGGGCGGTGCAACGCTGTCGGCGTTACGGTTGCTTCTGGACTCCGGCGAGATTGCGAAGGACGAACGTGTAGTGCTGTTGAATACAGGTTCTGCACTGAAGTATCTCGATGTTCTCGGACCAGCACTCGGCCTATAGAACCACGTGACTGGGTGTGGTTACTAAACCTTCGGAGAGTCCCAAGATGTGACGTGGCTACGTGTGCCGTCTGGGAACGCCGCAGTGTACTCAGTGGAAAGCATGCCGAGAATCACAGAGTTGTGTCGAGCACCGTCATGAGGTCGACTTTGTCGAAGTGTGCCTTCGTGCTGGAAGCCGATGTGCTCAAACATGGCACGTGCAGCCGTGTTGTACTCAGGTACGTCGACCCACGCTCTGTGTAGCCCAAGGTGTTCAAAGATGTGTTCAAGCATCGCAATTGCGCCAGACGTACCGTAGCCCTGATGCCAGGTTGCTTTCTGGCCAATAAGGACGGATATCTGTGCGTCGCCCAGCACTTCGTCGATAGACAATTGACCTTCGCCAATGTGTTCGCCTGAGAGTGTGTAGACAGAGAAGATGTCTCGATGCGGTTCGTGGTGCGGGTCGTGGAATACTTCATCCCACGCTTCTTGCGAAGCCCCGATCATCTCTTTTGGCTCGTAGCCAAGGTGCGCAGCTTCGCCGTATGTGTATCGACCAAACCATGCGTTAGCAACTTCGGTGTCGTCAAGCCAATCGGCGACTCGCTGTACGTCTTCTCGGCTAACTGGGCGTAACTCAACTAATGAGGGCATTCTATCGTCCTTCAGTCTGTTGTGTCAGGGTCGTTCTATGATCGCTTTACCACAATAGGCTCAGCCGCCATGCTCTGGCTAGAGGCACAGTATACCGGAACGGAAACGCAGGAATATGTGTACTGCATTTGATAGGTCTATTTTTACGGTTTGCGCGTACGACTTGCGCCACCTGATACGATTTGAAGTCTAGATCGACGGATGTATTTGAATAGATCGTGATTCGTCGAACCAGTAATTCCAATAGTCAATAAGAGGTAGATATGTCTGATCACTGGAAGATGGAAGCTGAGATCGAGTACTGTGTGCCATGTGGATATGCCAACTTAGCGGCAAACATGGTGAGCGAGCTATTTCAGGCAGCTGGACCTGCTCTTGCAATTTCACTTAAGCCAGGACACAGCGGTGCATTTAAGGTAACCGTTGACGGTCGAGTGCTTTGGGACAAAAAAGAGTCGGGTCGCTCGCCTCACATCATGGAAGTAAAAGAACTCAAAGCAACTGTTGCAAATATGATTGAGTCTAGTGCTGTAATTCAAAGCAGCTAGATGGCAATGCCGCGGTTTCTTCGGATTATTCCTAGAAATGGCGGTTGATGATTACGAGTTGAACAGGAAGAGTTGGAGATCGATGTGGCTGCAGTACGTGCAAAGGTTCGAGCAGAGATTGAATACTGCGTAACCTGAAGTTATCACTCAGTGGCTTTCTGGATGGGAAGCGAACTTTTTGCGGCCGGTGGGTCGCACATCGCAATCACGCTCACACCTGGGCATAGTGGTGTCTTTAAAGTGACACTCAATGGCGAGGTTGCGTTCGATAAAGATGAAGTGGGTAGGTATCCAACCCTGCCGGATGCGAAAGAAGTGAAGGCGAAGGTCATAAATATGATCGCCGCCGTCACCGTATAACCGCACCGCGGTAAATGAGTAAGAATTAAATAACACCCCTGTGATCGCCACAGGGGTGTTATTTTTTGCCGAAAATGACGTTTTACGGAGTACCATATTGGTGCTCGAAATCATCTGTTTAGAGAATTGGTACCGTCATCGTTTGTCGTCTGGAGTCAGTAGTTGAAAGCTGCAGTTTTATTCGAATCTAAAAAGCCCATGCCGATTGTGGAGCTTGACCAGTCGGAGCCAAAAACAGGCGAAGTACGAGTAAAGATGTCGGCTGCGGGCATCTGTGCGTCAGATCATCATGTGATGACAGGCGACAATCCAACGCCAATGCCAATAGTGCTTGGTCACGAAGGCGCTGGCGTTGTCGACGCGGTCGGGCAGGGTGTTAGCTCAGTCAAAGTGGGTGACCGCTGTGTGCTGTCGTTCGTTGCCAACTGTGGTCACTGTCGATCTTGTCGTGAGGGTCTTTCGAACATCTGTGACACGAACAGGGAGACAGGTACACGTCAGTACGATGGCACGTTCCGGTTGCACACTTCTGACGGCACTGAAGTTCACCAATTTGCGAAGCTTGGCGTGTTCGCCGAGAAGATCGTGGTACCTCAGCAGGCGTGCTACCCGATGCCAGACGACGTGCCTATGGAAGTCGCTGCATTGATCGGTTGCTCTGTTACGACCGGGGTTGGCGGAGTTATCAACCAGCCTGGCATGCGGGCTGGAATGACGGTTGCGGTGGTCGGAACCGGCGGAGTGGGCCTGAACGCTCTCCAAGGTGCTCGACTGATGAACGCTAGCAAGATAATTGCTGTCGACATTTTCGATCACAAGCTTGAGTTCGCTTACAAATTCGGAGCAACTCACGTAGTCAATTCGAAAGAGCAAGACCCGGTTGATGCTATTCAGGAATTGACCGACGGTGGTGTCGACTTTGCGTTCGACACGTTTGGTCACAAGATCACCACGGAGCAGGCGTACAAAGCTACCCGCAAGGGTGGAACTACTGTTGTCGTGGGGCTAGCTCCCGATGGTATGAATGCTGAAATTCCGCTGGTCGACTTGGTTCGTAATCAGAAGACAATTGTTGGCAGTTACTACGGCTCATCGAGCCCGCACGAGACGTTTGGCAAGCTGTTGGAGTTCTACCGACAGGGTCGAATCGATGTTGGCGGTATGGTGACTCGTAAGTACAAGCTGGACGAAATCAACGAGGCGTACGATGCGCTTGCTCGTGGTGAAGACGGTCGAGGAGTGATCGTTTTCGATTAGTTGTTCGTCGGTTGCAAGACGAGATCGACGATTTCGTTATGTTGGAATCTGATGTGATCCCTGTGGATTGTTCTTTTTTTCACTTGCTGCAAAAACGGGCGACTGCTATGCTGCAAACCGTCTTTTCCGAAGCTCTTTAACCTGTATTTGGTAATCAGTATTTAGTAGTTGATGTTCGAGGATTATTTCAGGCAGTACGCGCTGCTCATCATTTTCGCCGCCGCGGCGGTAACCGTCCCTATTGGGATGTTAATGATGAGCTATATGGCTCAGTTCGTTAAAATCAGGCCGTCTCGCCCGACAGCAGTAAAAGAAAGCGCTTACGAAGGCGGTATGCCTCCGTTCAGCGATCGACCTGCTCGTTTCAACTTCCGTTACTACAATTACGCCATACTTTTCGTCATATTCGACGTTGAAACTGTATTCTTGTTTCCGTGGGCGGTTAAGTACGGTGTGATGAGCAGCCAGTTCGGATTTGCTGCGCTAACTGCGGTGCTGATATTCCTTCTTATCGTGACATTCGCGTACGGATACGCATGGCGAAAAGGTGCTCTTGAGTGGGTGACAAACGAATGACCGGTCCAAAACTAATCGATCCATACGGCACACCTGCAGGTGCGGATCCTAGAGGTGCATTGCAGTCGATTACCCTCGACCTTGATCGTACTGAGGGTGAATCCGTCAACAAGATGAAATCGACTCATCTTGAGCCATTTCCCGACCCGGTCCTTGAAGTTCCCGACGATCTGAAACGAAGTGTGATCGTAAGTTCAGTCGACTATTTGCTTAACTGGGCGCGAAAATCTTCGGTATTCCCTCTGCAGTCGGGTCTTGCGTGCTGTTCGTTCGAAATGATCAGCGCTGCGATGGCTCGATTCGACCTTGCTCGATTCGGAATGGAAGCCATGCGAGCTTCTCCTCGCCAGGCCGACTTGTTGATTGTTGCCGGAACTTTGACCTGGAAGATGGCGGTTCCGCTGCGAAGGCTTTACGACCAGATGGCTGAGCCACGCTGGGTTATTTCAATGGGCGTGTGTGCAACTTCTGGTGGTCCTTACTACCAGAGCTATTCAGTCGTTCCGGGTGTGAATCACATCATGCCGGTCGATGTGTATGTTCCCGGTTGCCCGCCGCGTCCGGATGCTCTTCTCTACGGCATCATGCAGCTTCACGACAAGATTCGTCGATACAGCCTCAACGGGCAGGCGGCAGGCCGGGAATGACCACCGTTTGGAGTGGAGGAGCGTTAGCCGAAGCCATCGAGGCCTTCGCACCGGGCTCTGTTGAGTCGAGTGCAGGTTCAGATGTGTGGCTCAAACCGGAATCTATTTCGACCGTATGTGAAGGACTTAAGATTCGTTCTGAGTTCAAATTTGATCTACTCAGCAGTCTCACGGCGGTCGACTACATCGATCATTTTGAAGTCGTATATCACCTTACGTCGCTGCCAATGAACGCTTCAGCTGTGCTGAAATCACGCGTTGGGCATGGTCGCACGGAAGCTTCGATTGCCAGCGTCGTGCCTATCTGGCGAGGGGCTGACTACCAAGAACGTGAAGTTTGGGATTTGATGGGTATCCGCTTTGATGGTCACCCTAACCACAAGCGAATCATGCTGTGGGAAGGCTATCCCGGTCACCCTCTTCGCAAGGATTACGTCACTTACGATCAGTCGATTGCTTCGACCGCTCCCGGTGCCGCTGACAGCCTTGAAGGTGCCGAGTAATGGCGATTAAGACACAGCCAGTAACCGTTAACCTCGGTCCTCAGCACCCATCGACTCACGGAGTGTTCCGCATGCGTGTCATGTTCGATGGCGAAGAAATCGTCGATGTAGAGCCGGTTTTCGGCTACTTGCACCGCGGGTCTGAAAAACTAGCTGAAGAACGCACATATACACAGATCGTCACGCTGACGGACCGCATGGACTACGTGTCGTCGATGCTCAACAACCAGGCGTACATTCTGGCTGTTGAGAAGCTTGCTGGCATCGAGCCGTCACCGCGCGGTGTTTGGCTTCGAATGATCGCCAGTGAGCTTCAGCGAATCGCTAGTCACTTGGTGGCAACCGGATTCCTCTTGCAGGACCTCGGTGCGCTGGGAACTCCGCTCATTTACGCAATGCGTGAGCGTGAAAATATTCTTGATTTGTTTGAGATGCTTTGTGGTGCTCGCATTACAAACTCGTACTTACGACCCGGTGGCGTGTTCATGGACGCTCCTGCCGAGTTCTGGCCAGCTCTCGATCGTGGTCTTGGCGATATTCTAAATACTGTCGATGAGCTCGAAACGTATCTGAGCGGCAACGAAATCGTATTCTCCCGTACTAAGGGCACTGCGGTTCTTCCTAAGGAGCTGTTGATTAACGCCTCGATTACGGGTCCGATGCTCCGTGCAAGTGGAGTCGACTGGGATCTGCGACATCGAGCGCCGTACGACTACTACGATCGAGTTTCGTTTGATCGAATTCTTCACACAGCATCTGACAACTACGCTCGATACTGGGTAAGAGTTCAGGAAACGCGTGAGAGTGTGAAGATCATCCGCCAGTGCATCGAGCAGATCGAGCCCGGCGATGTTCGACCTTCATTTGACGAGGTTCCTCGCCTTATTCGGCCGCCCGTTGGTGATGCTTATGCAGCTATCGAAGGCTCAAAGGGTGAACTCGGCTTCTATCTGGTGAGCGACGGCAGTATTGCTCCGTATCGGATGCACGTTCGTGCCTCGTCGCTAATCAACCTGACTCTTCTACGGGACATGTTGATCGGCGGCCAGTTCGGCGATCTTTTCGTAACTTTCGGTAGCGTCGACTTGAACATGGGTGAGGTGGACCGGTAATGGGTCAGGCCTTCCTCGACAACTCGCTTTGGCGAAATATTTACTGTGTACTCGCTGGCGATAGTGCTAGCTGTGCTAGTCGAGGCTATTCCGACGGGTTCTTGCCGGGTGGGTTGGAGTGGCTCGCTTTCCTTCTGGCGGCACTGGCTATCATCGGATTGGTAGTGAACGGTGTTCTTGGTGGTGTGATCGTTTTGATCTGGGGAGAACGACGTCTGTTCGGTCGTTTCCAGTCACGAACTGGACCCAACAGGTGGGGGCCGTTTGGAACGCTTACTTCAGTTGCTGACGCCGTCAAAACAATGTTCAAAGAGGATATTGTTCCCGCTGATGCAGACCGTATCTTGTTCAATCTCGCTCCGATTTTGATCGCTGCTCCGGCGTTGTTGGTGTTCTCAGTTATTCCGTTCGGAGTAGGTACGTATGTTGCCGATCTGAACGTTGGTGTCTTGTTTGTCATGGCGATAACGTCGTTGACGACGTTATCTGTTCTCACTGCGGCATGGTCGTCAGGCAACCGAATTGCGATTCTTTCCGCGTTGCGTTCTGTCGCACTGTTGATTAGCTACGAAATTCCGATGGCTTTGGCAGTTGTCGGCGTAATCATGCTTGCTGGATCGATGTCGCTCGGGGACATCATTGTTGCTCAGGGCGTGCCGTTCATATTGGTACAGCCGCTTGGGTTCTTCGTTTTCTTCATCGCTGCTATGGCAGAGATGGCTCGAGCGCCGTTCGACCTTACTGAGGCTGAATCCGAACTTGCAGCAGGTTATTTGAATGACTATGCCAGCATGAAGTTCGGTTTGTTCTTCCTTGCTGAGTTTATGGCTGAAATAAGCACATCAGCAATCATTACGACGTTGTTCCTAAGTGGATGGCGAGGGTTTGATCCGATTCCTTCGCACTTCTGGTTCGGTGCTAAGTTGATCGCAGTGCTGTTCGTCATCATTTGGTTCAGGATGACGCTGCCTCGACTGCGTGTTGACCAAGTTCTTAAGTTCGCTTGGAAGGGTCTGTTCGAATTGACGATGATCAACATCGTCGTAACCGCGATCCTTATTGCGATCTGGCCAGAGCCAACCACTGCTAACTTGTGGGCGATGGCGGCTGTCAACTGGCCTGTAGCGATCATCTCTATCTACTTGGTGAGCAAGTTGCTTGGAACTGCTCCGTACGACCAGCCTCTGCCTGATCCGAATGCACCTTCCTACCCGGTCGGTAGCGAGTCGATTCCGGCTTCATCGGTACTTGGTGCTGAAACAACATCGGCGCCAGTTCAGGCCCGGATTCAAGAAGAAGGCGGCCAATGATCGGTCTTGGTTTGTCTCGTGGCTTCGCAGTTACGCTAAAGAACTTCCTGCGACCTGCGGTTACTGAACAGTATCCGGATCGACACGTGGGTCTCATTGGTGCTGCAAAAGCGGCCGGAATGAACCCGTTCCAGTTCTTGGTGAAGAAGCCGACAGATTCGCTGAAAGCGATTGCTGGACTTGCGACCGTTCCTGTCGCTGTAAAGCAGTCGCCTCGATTCCGTGGAAACGAGTTCACATTTTTTGAAGACCGCTGCACTGCGTGTGCTAGCTGTGCGAAGTACTGCCCGTTAGGGATTATTGAAATTGTCAGCGTGCCTGGCAAGATCGATGCACAAGAGGGTGAGAGCTATAAGCTCGAAGTCTTCGACATCGATATTGGGCGCTGCATGTTCTGTGGACTCTGTGTTGAGGCTTGCCCTTACGACGCTCTGCACATGGGTACGGGCTTCGAGCGATCGAAGTACGTGCGTGATGAGCTAATTATCACCAAGGAAGAGCTGTTCGACGCTCCAAAGCGACCTAGCTCGTTCTATAGACCTCAGTTCGAGGAAAACGGTTTCGATCCGTTCAAAGAGACGATCGACGATCACCACGATGCTGGTCGGCACGAACGTCCGTCTGACGAAGACCTCAAACGGAAGTGGGTCGACGAACGATGATGGCAATTATGGAAGTTTCGACACTTACGACTATCGCATTCTGGGCAGCGTCGGCGATGACGCTTGGGCTCGCTGCGATCGTGGTGACTCAGCGAGACGTGTTCCGTGCAGCAATTGCGCTGGCGGGATCGTTCCTTGGCGTTGGAATTTTGTATTTCATACTCAGCGCCGAATTCGTTGGAGTTGTGCAGATATTGGTGTACGTCGGTGCCATATCGGTGCTCATGGCGTTCGCAGTGATGTTCATTAAGGACATCGCATCTGGAAGTCGTCCGGCTCAGGGCAGGCTCGTCGGAGCGACAGTGGCTGTACTGATTTTCGCTGCGCTGGCTTTTACTGCTTACAACACCGAGTGGTCGTCAATGGATGAAATCACTGATCCCGTCGCAATCGCTGCTCTCACTGAAGGCTTCGTCGAGGTTGGCACCGGTGATGACATAACCGTCTTGACTGATCTTCCTCTCGACGGCAACGCACTTGCCATTGAAAATGACGGTGTATTTGTTGATAGCACCGGAGCGATTGGTGTGATGCTCGTTCGCAAGTACATGCTTGCCTTCGAACTCATCGGATTGCTTCTTGTTGCCGCATTGATTGGCGGATTACTGCTGATGCGTGACCCGAAATCGACTGAAGAGCCTGAGCCAACATCAGGAGGCGCTTCGGTATGACCATCGAAAACGTACTTCTAGTTTCAGGCGCATTGTTCGCCATCGGTGCTTACGGGGCAGTTTCACGTCGAAGCCTTATAACGGTAATCATGTCGCTTGAGCTTATGTTCAACGGTGTAGTGATTGCTGCGGTTGGGTTCAGTCGGTTCACTCCTGCCGCCGAGTTGCTTAGTGGTGATCCTGTTACCGCCGAAGCCGTTCGATCGGCTTTGACTGGTCACGTCTTCGCAATATTCGTCACTGCCGTCGCTGCCGGTGAGGCTGCGTTGGCGTTCGCTCTAGTGTTCGCAATGTATCGAGCAACGGAATCGGTAGAAATTACCGACGCCTCTGAGATGAAGAACTAGCTATGTGGGTCGACTACAAGAAGACACCGAACCTAATTTCTGCGCAGATGTGGAAAGACCTTCTCGAAGGAGAAGGCTTGCCGACTAAGCTCATTCCCGAGGGCAATATCCTCGATTGGGCTGAAGATGCGTCGTTCCGGGTGATGGTTCCCAAAGGTCGGGAACACGTTGCTGACGAAATTTTGAGAAAGCTGTAACAGGGACTATCTGTTGATTACTGAAGGCTTAGCCTGGCTAATAATCGCCCTGCCCATCGCCGCAATGCTGGTGAATGGTGTGTTGGTGCGCGCCTTTGTAGGGTCGAACTCGAAGTACGCCGGCTACATCACAATCGCGGCTATCGGCGGATCGTTCATTCTGTCGCTAATGACTCTCGGCACGGTCATGTCCGACGGGCCAATGCACCTTGAATCGCACGATTGGATCGATATTGGCGGCCTGAATCTCACGTTTGGCCTGATGGTCGACCAGCTCACATCGATCATGCTTGTGGTTGTCAGCGGAGTCAGCTTGCTTGTCCAGATTTACGGACAGGCGTACATGCATGGCGATAAGAGCTACACCCGTTACTACACTTACATGGCGTTGTTTACAGCGTCGATGTTGGGTCTTGTTCTTTCGAGGAACATGATTCAGATATTTGTCTTCTGGGAACTTGTGGGTGTTTCGTCGTACTTGTTGATCGGGTTCTGGATGGATCGACCAACGGCTGCAGCGGCTGCCAAGAAGGCGTTCCTGATGACGAGGTTCGGAGACTTCGGGTTACTGCTGGGAATTCTGTATCTCTACTCGCAAGACTCGTCGTACTTGGACATCACGACGCTGTACCACGCTATTGAAGCGGGTCACATTGCCGTTTCAGTTGCGACATGGGTATCGCTTGGACTACTGGCTGGTGCGATTGGTAAATCGGCTCAGTTCCCGCTGCACAACTGGCTTCCAGACGCGATGGAAGGTCCTACGTCTGTATCTGCATTGATTCACTCGGCGACGATGGTCACGGCCGGTGTGTTCCTCGTTGCACGATTCTTCCCGCTGTTCGAGCACTCGGACATCATGACTCTGGTTGCACTAATTGGCGGGTTCACCGCTGTATTTGCGGCGACGATGGGATTGGTTGCGAACGACATAAAGCGGGTGTTGGCGTATTCGACGATCTCTCAACTCGGTTACATGATGCTGGCTTTGGGAGTCGGTGCTTACGCTCCCGCTCTGTTCCATTTGTTCACACACGCATTCTTCAAGGCAGCATTGTTCTTAGGTGCAGGATCGGTTCACCACGCTTCAGGTACGTTCAACATGAACTATATGGGCGGCTTGAAGAAGCACATGCCTAAAACCTACTGGGGCATGGTTATCGCTAGCTTGAGCCTTGCCGGATTATTCCCGTTCTCAGGATTCTGGTCGAAAGACGAAATTCTAGGTCATGCTGCTGAAGTCGGTACGACTACCGGCAACATTGTTTTAGCGCTTGGTCTTGTCGCTGCATTGATGACAGCGTTCTATATGTTCCGAGCGATATTCCTTACGTTCCACGGCGAGTGGAAGGGTGGGGGAGAGCAAGAAATGCAGGATGCTGAGGTCGCTGGTGATCCGGCTCCGGTCGGAAGTGCCCATTCGCACTTTGGCGAATCGCCTTGGCTGATGGTCGGACCAATCATGGTTCTTGCTGTGCTCGCAGTCGGCATTGGCTTCTTCTCGAACCCGGTGGTAGAAGTTGGCGGAATCGACAAGCACGCATTCGCCCACTATGTGACCGTAGAGAACCACGACGTATTCCCGACACACGAAGCAGCCGAACACGCTGGCGCTGCACCTGAGTTCAACTACGTGGTCGCTGTAATTTCGACTGTTCTGGCTTTGGCCGGTATCGGTCTCGCTTATCTCATGTACATAAAGAGATCGATCTCACCGGCAGCGATGGGAGCTCGATTCCCAATGATGTACACGCTCATGTTCCGTAAGTACTACTTCGATGAAGCGTACGAGAACATCATCGTTCGCAAAGGCTTCTACACGTATGTAGCTGATGCTTTGCGATGGTTCGATGAGCACTGGATCGACAACGCAAACGTCCACATTTCGAATTTGGTAAGCCGAATCGGAAAGAGTGGGGCACTGGTTCAAAACGGTCAGACACAGACTTATGCAGTTGGCATGGTCATCGGCGTCGTCGCAGTAGTAGCAGCGTTCTTGCTATGGGGCTAATAATGCACGTGGAATTTAGCGCAAGCAAAACAGAATATTTCCTGAATACCGTATGGGAGGTCGCCCGTGTTTGATGGGTTGCTGACGATAACGGTGTTCCTACCCGCAGCGGTTGCGCTGTTGGTAACGATGTTCGCCCGTGGCGAAAACTCCGATCAACAGATCCGCTGGATCTCGATCGGTGCGACTGTCGTCACGTTCGTATTGAGCGTGATGGTGTTCGTTGGATACGACCAAGACCTAGCTGGCGTCCAGATGATCGACTACTTCGAACGCTGGATTCCGGTCGATGTACTTCGATCTTCTTACTTATTGGGTGTCGATGGTTTGAGCGCACCTCTTGTGTTGCTCACCGGAATACTCGGTATGGCAGCTGCGCTTGGTTCGTGGCGAATCAAGAAGCGTGTACGTGAGTACTTCCTGTGGCTGCTACTGCTCGAGACGGCAGTACTGGGTGTGTTCGTATCGCTCGACCTGCTGTTGTTCTTCATTTTCTTCGAGTTCGAACTCATTCCGATGTTCATGCTCATCGCCATTTGGGGTAGTGGACGACCTCGCTACTCGGCGATGAAGTTCGTGTTGTTCACTCTGGGCGGTGGCGCGTTCATGCTGGTCGGTATCTTGGCCATCTACGTCACCCCTGGTGTGAATACGTTGGCGATGGTTTCGATTCCGGAACTAGGAATCACCGGTATTCCTGAACTGATGGTTGCTGCCGATCTTGTGGTGCCGGCTGCGCTTATATTTGCGTTCTTCTTCATTGCGTTCGCAGTGAAGTTGCCTTTGTGGCCTTTACACAGCTGGCTTCCTGACGCACACACCGACGCTCCGACTGCTGTTTCTGTGATGCTCGCTGGTGTGCTGTTGAAGATGGCCGGATATGGTCTGCTTCGAATCAACCTTGGCTTCTTCCAAGAAACCAAAGGGTTCACGATTCACGACGTTGCCGGATATATGGCGGTCGTGGCGGCGATATCAGTGATATATGGCGGAATCATCACGATTCGCCAAACGGATATGAAGCGGCTTATTGCGTATAGCTCTGTGAGTCACATGGGATTCGTGATGTTGGGTGTTGCTGCTGTCGGTTCGTCGGCTGCGGAGACTTCGGCTGCCGGTTTGAACGGTGCTGCGTTACAGATGTTCACGCACGGTACTATCACGGGTCTGGCGTTCCTCATGGTCGGTCTTGTGTATGACCGAACTCACACACGTCATATTCCTCACCTTGGTGGGCTTTGGAAGAAGATGCCTCTGATTGCGATCTTCTTCTTGATCGCAGGGTTTGGTTCGCTAGGACTTCCGGCACTTTCTGGATTCGTATCTGAAATCATGATCTTCTTGGGTACATTCTCCGTATGGCCATGGGCAACGGGAGTGTCGGCATTCGGTGTCGTGCTCGCAGCCGGTTACACGCTCTGGATGATTCAGCGGGTGTTCTTTGGCGCACGTCCTGCTAGCCCCGGTATTTCCGACGAGGTTTACGACGATCTGACCGACGCCAACTGGGTCGATATGATCCCGGTAATTGCGTTAGCGGCTCCTATTTTCATAGTTGGCATTTGGCCTTCAGTGGTCACAGACATGTTCGATATTGGTATTCAGGCGGTGCTTAGGTAATGACTGCACAGGACTTCTTGGTACTGTCCCCTGAAATAGCCATGGCCGTATTGGCTCTGGTGGTGATTTCTGTCGACCTCGTCACGCGCAGCATGGCGAAGGTATCGACGGTCGCATTTGTTGGTCTCGCAGTTCCTGTGATTCTTACGCTGAACCTCTGGAACGGTTGGTTTGGCGATCCTGCAACTGGACCGGCGCTTTTCGACACGTTTGAAGCCGATCGATTCTCGCTGTTCTTCAAGTTCATTCTGCTTACCGTGACTGCCGGAACGATTCTCGCTTCGGTGAAGTACATCGCCAGCGATCGGATGAAGGACTACGGTGGCGAATTCGTTTCCCTCGTACTGCTTTCCGTCACTGGAATGATGATTCTCGTTTCGGCCACAGAGCTGATTACGATCTATGTGGCTCTTGAACTTACGGCGCTACCAGTAGTAGCTCTTGCTGCAATCCACCGATCTAAGCAGGGTGTTGAGGCAGGAACGAAGTTCTTTGTTCTTTCAGCGATTTCAAGTGCGCTTCTGCTGTACGGATTCGCCTACATCTACGGATACACCGGAAGTACGAACCTCCATGTGATTATGGAACGGCTCGCTGTTCTGCCGAGCCAACCCGGAGTTCCGTTTGGTTCTTACGCAGTGCTGCTATCGGTCATCATGATCGTTGCTGGATTCGGCTTCAAAATGGCCGTTGTCCCTTGGCAAATGTGGGTACCTGATGTTTATCAGGGTGCTCCTACTCCTGTCGCAGCATTCCTGTCGGTAGCATCTAAAGCCGCTGCTTTCGCCGTGATTATGCGAATCATGTACGTTGCATTCGGCGATGCGAACCTGATGCAGGACTGGTCGGGACTATTTGCGATTCTGGCTGCCGTAACGATGACGCTCGGTAACACTCTGGCGTTATCGCAATCGAATATAAAACGGCTATTGGGTTATTCGACTATCGCTCAGGCCGGATACATTCTGGTTGGTTTGGCTTCGGTTCCAGCTAATCAAGTAGGAGCTACATCTGCCGGAGCGGGTCCGCAGGGCGTTATGTACTACCTAGCCGGGTACGCGTTCACGAACCTTGCTGTGTTCTTTGCAGTGATAGCCATCACGTCTCGAACAAATGACGACTCGATCGAAGGACTAAATGGTCTGCTGAAGCGGTCGCCTCTATTGGCCGGGCTTCTTGTATTTGGGTTGTTGTCACTTCTTGGCATGCCGCCAACGGTCGGATTCATGGCGAAGGTCGTGGTCTTCGGCGCGGCATTAAACGCTAACCTGACATGGCTCGCAGTGATCGGTGTAGTGAACACTGTGATTGCTGCTTACTACTACCTGCGTGTGATTCGAGCGATTGTGTTCGAAGACGCAGTCGACGAGTCGAAGTTCAGTGCTGATAAGCCGATGCTGGTTGCGGCTGGCTTGGCTGCGATCGGAGCTGGTGTGTTCGGTATTGCTCCGTTCCTGATGCTGGATCTTGCAGAAAAGGCACTCTCGATTGTCCCCGCGATGATCACGGGTTAGTAAGCTTCGGGTCTATGCGGTCGGGGAAATGTCGTAAGGACTGTAAACTTCGGTTCGATACCGGCTCAATGTACTGCAATCTATCAATATGCCCAGCTACCACAACATCGGAATCGTTCACAACGGCGAACTGGCTGAGGCGGGCGAACTCGCCCATAAACTCACGAACACCTATGGTGATGGTCGGAACTGGTGGTTGGCTACCCAGTCTGATCTTCACGAGCGTGAATCCGAGATCGCTAAATCCGATTTAATCGTCACTATTGGTGGCGACGGTACGATTCTTCGTGGTGCTCATGCTGCTGCTTCTCGTGACATCCCGATTTTGGGCATCAACATGGGCAGAGTCGGCTTCATGAGCGATATCGAGAACAAGGATGCCATAGACGAAGTTGGTTGGTACCTGGAGGGAAATGCCCGAATAGAACATCGATTCATGCTCAAAGCTGTTATCTCCCGTTCCCAGGGCGAGTCTGAACCTATCATTGCCTTGAACGAAGTAACTCTTGCCCGTGGGGCGGCGTTGAGAGTGATCGAAGTAAGCACGGTTGTTGATGGCGTTCATCTGGCGACGTACCGTGGTGATGGGGTGGTTGTTTCGACCGCGACTGGTTCGACCGGTTACAGCCTCGCACTTGGTGGTCCTGTGATGGATCCGACTTCGAAAGATTTTCTGGTAAAGCCAATTGCTTCTCACATGAGTCAATTTGGTGGTGCTATTTTGCAGTCGTCTTCAACTGTTGAACTTACTGTTGAGGCGTACGAAGATGCGACTCTAAATGCCGATGGATTCATCGATCACACTCTTAGCGCAGGCGAGATGGTGACGATTACTCAGGGCGGCGATTTCGCAGCTTTCTTGCGTCGTAAACCGGCGGCAGATTTCTGGGGAGATTTGGCGACTCGGCTGGAGCTGCGAAAAGGTTCTGTGAAAAGTCCACCTCGTCGGCGTATTTAGGCACTGGAAATTCGGTAAAATAACTACGTTTTGCGACCTAAACGCCCGACCACAATATCTGTAAACCGCAAGTATGAGGGGAATAGAATCTCCCTACGAGTGGATACTGCACGATTTGAAGACGGTCCTGAGTTTGATCGCGAGATAGTCGAACATCCGGGTTCGGTAGTTCTAATTCCTATCACAGACGATGGTAGGGTCCTACTTATTCGGCAATATCGACAAGCGGCTGAGCGCTTTTTACTAGAGGCATCGGCTGGAACGAGAGAAGCAGGTGAGAGCCCGGAGGTAACTGCCCACCGGGAATTGCAAGAAGAGGTCGGATACAGAGCCGGAAAATTAATTTCAATAGGTGGTTCGTGGGTCGCACCGGGGTATTCAACGGAGTATTCGTACGTGTACATTGCGACTGAACTCGAACTGGCGCCATTGCCCTCGGATGATGGAGAGGACATTGTTGTTGAAGAAGTTGATTTCAAAGACATTCAACGATTGATTTCATCAGGTGAACTTGAAGATCAGATGTCGATAGCAGCATTGCTGTCGGCTCAATATGTGTACACAGAACACATCAAGGGCTGAAAAAGAATGACTAAACCAATTAACGAGTGCAGTGCGAGGCGAGCTTATGTATGAGCATGATGTTCTGATTATCGGCGGAGGACTCGCCGGGCTCAGGGCAGCCGTTGAAGTTACGCGTGCAGGCGCTGACGTTGCGGTTATTTCCAAGGTGCACCCGGTGCGCAGCCACTCGAACGCCGCTCAGGGTGGAATCAACGCTCCACTGACCGACCGCGGTGATGACTGGGAGGGACACGCCTACGACACGATCAAGGGTAGTGACTTCCTAGCTGACCAAGATGCAGTTGAGGTTATGTCGAGTGAAGCCGGTGAGGCTGTTCTCGAACTTGAACGCATGGGAGTTATTTTCAGCCGTGGCGAGGACGGTAAACTCGGTACACGAGCGTTCGGCGGTCAGAAGGTTGCTCGAACGTTCTTTGTAGGAGCCATTACCGGATCAGCCATTCTTCACGTCCTCTTCGAGCAGTCGCTCAAGCTAGGACTCAATGTTTACGAAGAGTGGTTCGTTACCAAGCTGATCATCGAAGACGGCGTTTGCCGTGGTGTCGTCGCTATCGACCTGAAGTCAGGCGAGATGCACACGATCAGGGCTAAGGCAGTCATCATGGCAGCCGGTGGCGCAGGTCGTGTATTCGAACCTTCAACCAACGCACTGATCTGTACTGGTGATGGCCTTTCACTTGCTTACCGTGCCGGTGTTCCATTGATGGACATGGAGATGATCCAGTACCACCCAACGACACTTGCTCGAACCGGCATTCTTATGTCGGAGGCCGCCCGTGGTGAGGGTGCGTATCTTCTCAACGCTTCCGGCGAACGGTTTATGGAAAAGACCGCTCCTGACTATATGGAACTTGCTTCACGAGACGTTGTTTCTCGTGCAGAGCAGACCGAGATTGACGAGGGCAGGGGAATCGACGGAAACGTTCTTCTCGACCTGCGTCATTTGGGTCGATCTTTCATTGAGGCTAAGCTAGGATACCTTCAAGAGGTCTCAGTCGAATTTCTTGGAATCGATATGGCAGAACAGCCAGTGCCAGTTCAGCCTGGAATGCACTACATCATGGGCGGTATCAAGACCGACGTGAACGGTGCGACAAATGTTCCCGGTCTATACGCAGCTGGTGAATGTGCAAACGTTAGTGTTCACGGTGCGAACCGTTTGGGTGCTAACTCGCTGCTCGACACGGTCGTATTCGGTCGTCGGTCGGGCGTACACGCTGTTGAGTACATCAAGGGCGTTGGTGCTCACTCGAAGACTGAGGGGGACCTCGCAAGCGAGAAGGCTCGATTGCAGGCGTTGCTTGACCGACCGAAGGGCGAGCGGGTCGCGACCGTCCGAGACGATATGGCTCGCGGCATGACGAAAGGAATAGGAGTATTCCGTGACCAGGCGTCGATGGAAGGCGCTCTCGAGAATCTTAATAACGTGAAATCTCGAATGGGCGGCTTCTCGATCGAAAACAAGGGCAAGGTATTTAATACCGATCTCATGTTTGGTCTCGAACTCGAGTTCATGGTTGATTGTGCCGACGCAGTTGTTGCGGGGGCTCTAACTCGTAAAGAGAGTCGTGGAGCGCACTTCCGAACCGACATCACTGAACGTGATGATAAAAATTGGCTGAAACACACCCTCATGTATCAAGACGATGAAGCCGATAACGGTGTTCGTGTTGAAACTTCTGATGTGAAGATCACGCAGTGGGAACCAGTAAAGAGGGTCTACTAAATGCCAGACGCGAAGCAAGGCACCAAGCAAGAGACTATGCATGTCAATCTGAAGGTAAAGCGATACGATCCTGCTGATTCAGGTGGAAAGACCTGGTGGCAGGAATATGAAGTTGACATTCACCCGGATTCAACGGTTTTGGACGCTCTAATTGAGGTCCGAGAACAGAATGACGGAACTCTGGCAATGCGTTGTGCGTGCCGAGCTTCGATCTGTGGATCTTGCGGTATGAAGGTGAACGGTAGCGCCAAGCTGGTTTGTAAGACTCGTGCGATAGATGTTTCGCCAAATGGCGAGCAGATGACAATTGAGCCGATGGGTAATCAGCACGTCGTCAAAGACCTCGTTGTCTCACTCGATACTTTCTTTGCTCAGATCAAGCGAGTAGAGCCGTTCCTGCAACCGGACCATGTGCCTGCGCAAGGTGAGTACATTGCGTCGAACGCGTCGATGGAAAATCTTCTCACTTCGATGAACTGCATCATGTGCGGTTGCTGTGTATCTGACTGTACGGTGCTTGAAGTGGACTCTAATTTCATCGGACCTGCTGCGCTTGCGAAAGCATGGCGGTTCACCGAAGACCCTCGTGACGGTAAACGTGATGAGCGTCTGAAGATGTTGAACGATGAAGATGGTGGGATGTGGGACTGCACACGTTGCATGAAGTGTGTCGACGTTTGCCCTAAAGGTGTGGCTCCGATGGATCGCATAATGGAGCTGCGTGAAGCCGCTATCCAAGCAGGTAACACCAACACCCCTGGCTATCACCACACCGAGTCGTTCTATAACTCTGTGAAGAAGAACGGTCGATTGGACGAAACACGTCTTGCGATCGATTCCGCTGGCTGGACCAATTTACCTCGATTGCTTGATCTTGCTCCAATTGGGATTGCCGCGATGAGAAAAGGTAAATTGCCGCCTTTGTTCCCGCACAAAGCTGAGGACCACAAAAAAGTGAAAGATTTGTACGAAAGTGTGGAAGGTGAATCCAAATGAAGTACGCCTTCTATCCCGGGTGTGTAGCCCGTGGCGGTGCTCCTGAACTGTACGATTCAGCGCTTGCTGTAATGGAACGACTCGGTATCGAACATGTTGAGCTGACAAAAGCGGCTTGTACCGGTGCTGGTGTGTTGCAGGAAAAGAACCTCAAGATGGGTGACATCTTGAACGTTCGAACCTTCGCAATGGCCGAGCAGATGGGTCTGCCGATCATGGTTCTGTGCTCCACCTGCCAGGGTGTTATGGCGCAGGCCAATCACCGTGTAAAGAAGGACCCTGAGTACCTTGCTGAGGTCAATAAGCACCTCGCAGCAGAGGGACTTGAATACAAGGGCACAACTTCCGTGAAGCACCTTTTATGGGCTTTGATCGAGGACATTGGTCTCGACAAGCTCAAAGAGACTTTCACTCGTGAGCTCACGGGAATGAACATGGCGCCGTTCTACGGTTGTTACATGGTTCGACCTACCGACGCCCTTGAGTTCAAGGCGAACCCGACTCGTGAGACTTCTCTTGAAGATTTGATTGAAGCTGTTGGTGGCACTGTGACTGACTTCGCTGGCAAGACTGCTTGCTGCGGATTCCCAATTCTGTTCATCAATCAGGCGAACTCGATGAAGATGGTTGCGAATCACACTGGTACTGCGAAAGACCTTGGCGCCGACGCTATGGTCACTCCGTGCCCGCTGTGTCACTTGAACCTCGATGGTTACCAACCCAAGGCTCGTAAGCAGGTTCGTGGCGATAAGGCAGACTTGCCGGTTATTCACGTTCCACAGCTGATTGGCTTGGCGATGGGTATGAGCGAGAAGGCCCTGGGTCTTCAGAAGCACATCGTTTCGACTAAGGAAATCGTCCGAATGGCCGAGGCTTTACCTACGAGGATTTAGTTCTTCGTTCAGATAGAAATATGAAAAAGCCCCGGGGAGAAATCCTTGGGGCTTTTTTTGTGTGGATGGGTTGAGCGGATAGTGCATTTCTCGACCGCAGCGAAGCGAAGTGGAGAGATCTTCGGTTGACGGGTGGCGGGAGAGTGTTCGTTGTTGGCTGCTCGCGCTTCCCCCACCCCAGATCCCTCGGCGGCACTCGGGAAATTGATTGCGGGTGTTTTTGGGTGGCGGTGCTGAGTTCGGGCGTGAGTCGCTTAGTCGGGCACACTGGAGCAATGTCATTCTGAATTTATTTTAGAATCTTTCTACTCGTTTGCAGTGTTGAGGAATGATGGGATGGATCGAGTAATTCGCCGGTATGGTCGATCGAATCACCGCCCCAGATCCCTCGACTGAACTCGGGAGATTGATTGCGGCTAGTGTTTGATTGCGACCGTGAATCGAACTATGACGTCGCAGATTTCGTGAGCGTTTACGCAAGTACCCGCTACACGAAGGGTGAATTGTGCCAGTCATTGAGCATGATGCTGTTTTCTTCGACTATCTGACGTATTCGATCATCGTTCCATCCTCGAGCGCCCATCCAGCGGAGAATTATTCGCAGGTCAGGCTTACTTGCATCGTCAGGGAAGTTCAATAATTCGGTTTTGAGACTGGTTTTTTTGCCAACGTAGTTAGGAACAGGGCAGCGGTCTTCGATAATCGACCTAGCTGCCGGAACATCTCCGCCATTGATGCGAAGTATTCGCTCTAGCCAAGTGTCGAACTCCCATGCCACTGCGAGTGTCCAGAGTTCACGTCCTTCGGTGCCGCGTTTTGTGCCGGGGAATAATCCTATGAACCTTCGTAACAAACTAGGTTTTGTACCGAACTTAGTGGGAATCTTGAGGTTGCCCACGACGTCGAGCACAGCGGAGTAGGCTGCCGACACGAAATCGACGTACATCGGCTCGAATTCGGCGTCAGGCAGTTCGACTGTGTATTCATAATCGGGAGTTGGAAGTTCGAAATCCCATGCGAGTCGGGCGAACTCGATCGTGGACGGAATTGGAGGTGTTGGACGCCAACTCAGGGCTTCTAGTATTTGTACTTCTCGTGGGGGCATGTGAATGTCTGGCTCTCACCGATTCTTGTTGCCGTTTACGACAGCTTATGCCGTTCTAATACTGGGTGTCATCCTGAATTAGATTCAGGATCATGGGCATTTGATGCGTTGTGGAGATTCAGCGGTGCTCGCTGCAATTAAAGAAGAAAGATTCTGAAATGAATTCAGAATGACGTTGTGTGGGTTCGGTCTTGGCCCGGATTACTGCGATTCAACCTCGCACCGCCTAGAGGCTCATAGCGCCGTCGATGACGTGGATTTGGCCGGTGGTGTAAGACGACTCATCTGAGGCGAGGTAGACGGCCAAATGTGCGATCTCTCGGGGTGTTCCAACTCGACCCATCGGCTGTCGGGCGATGAAGGCGGCACGGGCTGCTTCAGCGTCGCCGGTGGCGTTGATTCGATCTTGCAGAGATGGTGTTTCGACAGTCGCCGGAGCTATTGCGTTCACTCTAATGTTGTCGGAAAGATAGTCCTTGGCGACTGACTTGGTGATTCCTATCACGGCCGCTTTTGTCGCTGTGTAGGCGGCACGGTCGGGGACTCCGAGCAGGTGGGATGAAAGAGACGCCATGTTTACTATCGAACCACCGCCATTTTCGATCATTGGCGGAAGGTAGGCTCGAAGCATGCGGAAGAGCGACTTCACGTTGAGTTCAAACGAGAAATCCCAGTCTTTTTCAGTTGAAGTGAGGATTGTTCCCACAGCAACGTACCCGGCGCAGTTGAACAAGATATCGGGAGCGCCGGAGTCAGCCAATAAAGCTGCGATTGAGGTTTCGTCCGTGACGTCGCAGCGACGAGTCGTGATGCCTTCAACCGTATCGAGTTCGCTCAGCTTTTCCGTGTTCACGTCGGTCGCCCAAACCTGCGCGCCTTCGGCAGCAAACGCTCGGGCTGTTGCTTCACCGATTCCTTGAGCTGCGGCTGTTACTACTGCGGTTTTTCCTGCGAGCCTGCCGGTCATGAGTTGTTCTCTTGTTGTGCTTGTGTGTGGGTGAGCGATTGACCCTGAAAATGAATTCAGGGTGACAGCGGGCCGTAGAACGAGTGAGGCGACCACATGGGTCGCCTCACATTATTGTAGGATTCAAGTTTTCTGAAGAACGGTCGCTGCTTTTCGGACATCAACGGTCGATCTCTCAGATAACGTGGCTATGCCACTCAGGCTTTTGCCATGATGTCGACTAGTTCCTGAACGGAGTCGGCTGATGCCTGTAGGGCTGCCGCTTCGCTGTCGGATAGTTCGACTTCGATGATTTCTTCGATTCCGGCAGCTCCAAGCTTCACTGGAACTCCGGCGTAGAGACCGTTGATGCCGTACTCGCCCTCTAGGAACGCCGCACAAGGCAGAATCTCCTTGCGGTCGAGTAGAACAGCTTCGACCATCTGGGCGACGGCTGCTGACGGGGCGTAGTAGGCAGATCCGGTCTTTAGGAGACCCACGATTTCAGCTCCACCGTCTCGAGTTCGCTGAACGATTTCTTCGAGTCGCTTTGCTTCGATCAACTTGGCAACTGGAACGCCACCAACGGTTGTTGAACCGATCAGCGGAACCATCGTGTCGCCGTGTCCACCGAGAACGTAAGCGGAAACGTTTGTTACTGACGCACCCAGTTCCTGCGAGAGGAAAGTGCGGAATCTTGCGGTGTCGAGAATACCGGCCATGCCGATGACTCGTTCCTTCGGGAATCCGCTGACCTTGAATGCGTGCTGAACCATCGCATCGAGCGGGTTTGATACAACGATCAGAATCGCGTTTGGTGAGTATTTTGCGACTTCTGCGGTGACAGAACCAACGATTTTCATGTTGGTGAGCAGGAGGTCGTCGCGGCTCATGCCGGGCTTGCGGGGGAGGCCGGCGGTTACGACTACAACGTCGGAATCGGCGGTGTCTTCATATGTGTTTGAGCCGGTGATCTGCGCGTCGGTTCCGACAACTGGTCCGGACTCCAGCATGTCGAGCGCTATGCCCTGTGGCTTGCCTTCGACGATGTCGACAAGAACGACGTCGGCGTAGCCTGTTTCAAACACTCGCTGAGCCGTTGTTGCGCCAACAAATCCGGCGCCGACTACTGTCACTTTGAACTTCATAACTTATTTCTTCCTCAGCTTCTCACGAAGTGTGATTGCAACGTATTACGACTCAAAACTATCGAGTTGTTACTGCCACTTGTGAGGTTTTCCTTCTCTAGGTAATACTTTGCCGGTGTCGGGCCTGATCGCATGGGTTTCGCTGGTCTTCGCCGCAGATTTGGTACTGACGCGGTCGATCCCATCGATTCCCGGATTGCCCATTGCTTCTGCATGCCCCATGGCTACGAACAGAATGTCGGCTGTTTCGTCGGCAACGGCTTCGTCGCCTTCTTTTTCAGATATTGCTTGCGCTAATTCGTTGAATTCTTCGTCGAGGATGCTGGTGCGGTTTGCGACGATGTCGGTTGCACTTTGACCTTCGAACTGACCCGAACCGATTTCAAATCGATTGTGGAAATCCCAAACTTCGCCCGCCATTCGACTCATCGAATCGACGAACTCCTGCCTCCCAACGGTGTTGGGTGCATATTTTCGTTCGGTATTACTTTGATCGTTGTCTGGCATCAGTTGGCTACTAGAGCGGGATATTTCCGTGTTTTTTAGGTGGAAGACTGTCGACCTTCGATTCGAGCATCCGAAGGGCTTTGACGAGTTCAGGTCGTGTTTGTGCAGGGTCGATAACGTCGTCGAGGTAGCCACGGTTGGCTGCAACGTACGGATTCGCAAACTGGTCTCGATAGTCGGCAACCATCTCAGCGCGTTTGGCTTCGGCGTCATCGGCTTCAGCGATTTCTCTGCGACCGATTACATTGATGGCGCCTTCGGGTCCCATCACGGCGATTTCCGATCCTGGCCATGCAAGGTTTACGTCGGTTCGCATTTCTTTCGAGCCCATGACGATGTACGCACCGCCGTAAGCTTTTCTGAGAATCACGGTGATCTTCGGAACGGTTGCTTCAACGTAGGCGTAGAGCAATTTTGCTCCGTGGCGGATCAGGCCGCCGTACTCTTGCTGGGTTCCTGGCATGAAGCCGGGAACGTCGACCAAAGTAACAATTGGAATATTGAAGGCGTCGCAGAATCGAACGAACCGAGCTGCTTTGTCGGAGGCGTCGATGTCGAGCATTCCGGCCATCTGGTTCGCTTGGTTGGCGACGATGCCGATGCTTCGTCCGTCTATACGAGCGAATCCAACTACAACGTTGGGTGCGAAATTATGGTGAACAGGCAGGAAATCTCCGTTGTCGACCACTTTCGTAATGACGTCCATCACATCGTAAGGCTGGTTCGCAGCATCTGGCACGACATCTCGCAGCGACGGGTCGGCTCGATCAGGGGAGTCTGCCGGTTCTGAAGAGGGGGCGCTTTCGGCGTTGTTCGACGGAAGATAGGAAAGAAGCCGTCGAACGTCCGCGAAGCAGGCTTCCTCGGATTCGGCTGTGAAGTGTGCGACTCCACTTCGGGACGCGTGCGTTGCGGCTCCGCCTAGGTCTTCATGTGAGACTTCTTCGCCTGTTACGGCTTTCACCACGTCTGGGCCGGTGATGTACATCTGTCCGATGCCTTCGACCATGTAGATGAAGTCGGTTAGGGCAGGTGAGTAGACGGCTCCACCGGCTGCTGGGCCAGCGATGATCGTGATTTGAGGAACTACTCCCGATGCGAGAGTGTTGCGCTTGAAGATTTCGCCGTAGCCCGCGAGAGAGTCGATTCCTTCTTGAATTCGTGCTCCACCTGAGTCGTTTATGCCGATGATCGGCGCGCCCATGCGCATTGCATGGTCCATGACTTTAGATATTTTCTGGGCGGCTACCAGCGATAGCGAACCACCGAGAACGGTGAAGTCTTGGGCGTACGCAAATACTTGTCGACCATCGACCGTACCGTGGCCCGTCACGACCGCATCACCTTCGAAACGCTGCTTTTCGAGTCCAAGATCGGTAGATCTGTGAGTTACGAAAGTGTCAAGTTCGGAGAAGCTGCCATCGTCGAAAAAGCTGACGAGCCGCTCTCGTGCAGTGAGCTTTCCACGTTTGTGCTGAGACTCAACTCTCTTTTCGCCGCCGCCAAGGTGTGCCTTTTTGCGGCGAGCGTTGAGATCGTCTAGCTTCGACTGCTGCACCGGTTCAGCCTGATCGTTCGCGGCGTCGGATGAAGATTCGGTGGATATCGTAGTGCCTCGCAGGTAGTGGATTTGCTTCGAGCGTAGTTCGAATTGAGAACAAACGGCGTGTAGCTGCTTGAAACGGTCGCAAAGCTCCGGTAAATCTTAACTTAGGTCAAGTTGTGCAGCAACTCTGGATTCGGGGTTATTGGCGGGTAGGTGAGTGTTAATATTCATAAGTCGATTTTGCGAAAAAGTGAACTTCGCTGGAATCGACTTGAATTCATGACAAACCGAAGTTTTATTCTCCGAGCGACTGATGTCCTCACTTCCTAAAATATCTGTACCAACGCTTCGCATTGGCGAACGAGATTTCGTTTGGGGAGAGCGCACGTACGTAATGGGAATCGTGAACGCTACACCAGATTCATTTTCCGGCGATGGAGTGTTGCCCACAACAGGCGAAGTGCAGCAGGCGATAGATCAGGCTTTGCGCATGAGAGACGAGGGTGCCGACATCATCGATGTTGGTGGTGAGTCGACGCGACCAGCGAGTATTTATCCTGATGCCAAACCTGTGGAAGCAGCGAACGAGATTGCTCGGGTGGTTCCAATTATTGAGGGACTGATCGGGCGTCTGGACGTGCCGATATCGATCGACACTCGAAAGGCTGCTGTTGCTGCCGCTGCTGTTGCTGCCGGCGCCGCTTTGGTGAACGATGTGTCGATGCTTGGCGATGTTGAGATGCCGCAGACGCTCGCCAATTCTGGTGTTCCGATCATTGTGAGTCACATCAGGCAGGGCGGACATCAAGATGATGTGGTCGACGATGTTTTAGGTGACCTACAGCGTTCGATCAAAGAATTAATGAGTGCTGGAGTCGAAAGATCGAACATTGTGGTCGACCCTGGCATTGGCTTCGCTAAGTCGGGTGCCCAGTCTATGGAATTGATGCGCAATATCTCAGTGTTGCGGGCCGAATTGGCGCTCCCAGTGTTGGTTGGCACTTCAAGGAAGTCGTTTATTGGAGCAGTAACCGGTGAGTCGGTCAATGACCGGCGATTTGGTACCGCGGCTACGGTCGCACTGGCGATTCAAGGTGGTGCGGATATCGTGCGAGTGCACGACGTGCGAGAGATGGTGAGTGTGTCGAAGATGAGCGATGCGCTAACACGGCAAAAGAGAGACGGTGCGACGGATGCCTAGCGGGGTTGTGACGGCGTACATCGGTTTAGGGAGCAATCTGGGAGACCGGATTCGGAATCTTCAGGGTGCGGTAGAACGATTGGCGACTATCGGACCGATCACGGCACTTAGTTCCGTGTTTGAAACGAAGCCGTGGGGCGTTGATGGTTATCAGCCTAGATATTTGAATCAAGTTGCAGCGATTAGCACTACGCTCGATCCGTTAGATGTTGTGACCGATTTGCTTTCGATCGAATATTCGCTTGGGCGTGCTCGTGAGGAAAAGAACGCATCACGGACATTAGATCTCGATTTACTTTTGCACGGCGAGAATGTGATTGAGGCTAGTGGAGTTACTGTTCCGCACCCTCGATTGCATGAGCGGGCGTTTGTGTTGGTTCCGCTTTCACAGATTGCGCCTGATGTTGTGCATCCAGTGTTCGGGAGGACGATTGCTGAATTAGCCGAAGAATCGGACAGGTCAGGAATTAGCGGAATCGCTTAGCTTGCGGTTTGGTGCTTGATGCAAAACGCCGACGATAGATTTCCCGACGAAGGAGGGATCTGGTGGGGTGTCGCGTGGACGGTGCTTGTCGTTCAGGATTCGTTAGGTTCGGACGAAGCGTATCCCCCACCCCAGATCCCTCGGATGCACTCGGGAAATCGATGGGGTGCGGTTGGGCATTGATGCCAAAGGTGTCGTATCGCTAACTCGAGATTGAGTTTTCGAAGAGGACTCTTAGTATCGACGCCAATAGGAAAATGATGACGCCGAAGAACACCATGGCGTTGTATCCGATGAGCCACGAAAGGCGAGCTGCGAGTCCTTTCGGCTGCTCTGTGGGATCGAAGTCGGACTGTCGGAAGTGCCAAACCAAGTAGAACATCCAGATCGCCAAAGCCAGTTTTACGCCTAGGACGATGAACCACGCTGCTGTTGCGTCGTTTCCGGTTAGTCGGTCGAACATCAGGACGAGCCCTGTGACGATGATGGCGATCACCGATACATCGACGAGCTCGCGATATACCGAGCCGAGTGGGCGCAATATCGGTCGAACAAGTTCCGGATTGGCTCTTTCCACAGGGCGGAGTACGAAGGCGAAGAACGCGCTTCCACCGATCCATGCGACGGCGCCAATTGCGTGGGCCCATCGCACGATTAGCATGATCCAGTCGCCGGCTGCTATATCTCCAAACATCGTGCGATTATGCCATCAAGGTCTTGCGGGTGGTTCACTGCTGACCGGGTGTTTTGGTCTCTAACCGGCAAGAAGAGCATCGAGCTGTTCGCCGAGTTGTTCTTCGCTGATAATGCCGGTCCACGTTCGGGCGATGTTGTGATTTTTGTCTAGAAAGATCGTGCTCGGGAACGAGAACACTTCGTACTCGAACTGCACAGTCGACTTTAGATCGGGCATGTTTGGGTATACGACGCCAAGCTCACGGAGGAAAGCTTGGCCATTGGCGGCTGAATCGAGCCCGAGTTGTTGTACCCCGATGAACGCTACGTCGTCTCCGTACTTCTCATACGCTGCCTGAAGGTCGGGCATTTCGGCTCGGCAAGGTGGGCATGATGGGAACCAGAAGTTAATCAACACCGGTTTGCCTTCGTGCTGATCGAGACTGAAATCGCCGTGCGTGAATGTTTCGCCGGTGACATCGGGAGCAGTTCCAACTTCTACGTTCGACCCGCCGACAGCCACTTCCGCAACCGATTTAGCGTCGTCATCGCTGCCACATGCAACCGCGGCTATCGCTACGATACCGATCAAAGTCAGCAGCCATAGGCGCTTGAGCGTGCGCTTGGGGTTGCGGTTGGAGGCAGTGGTTGTCATGTCGAAAATTAGATCCATCGAAGTGGTTGTTCAAATCGCCGTTATTGCTGAGGATTTGCTAAAGGTTTGATGTTGTTGAAGCCGATAACGGTGCGATTAAGTTGAGTGTTCTCAGTTAGGAAGCCGAGCGTTTGGTGCTTGTTAAGTTCTACGCACACCAAACGCTGGCGGTTCCCCCAACGTTTGAACTATTTGTTGGCTATCCATGTGCGTCAGCTCGCATCTGGTTTAGCAGGTCACGAATCGCTGATTCGAGGTTTTCAATCGGGACCCGAACCTGCTCCATGGTGTCTCTGTTTCGAATAGTGACTGCATCGTCGTCAAGAGTGTCGAAGTCGACAGTCACGCACAGAGGCGTGCCGATCTCGTCTTGGCGGCGGTAACGTCGACCAATGCTCTGCGTATCGTCGTACTGAGTGCTGAAGTGCGATCGTAGAAGGTTGTGTACGCGCTGCGCTGTCGGGCTGAGGGTGTCCTTCTTTGAAAGCGGAAGCACTGCGACTTGGAACGGAGCGATGTCGGGGTGGAAACGCAGAACAACCCGCATTTCCTTGCCTTCGCCCTCTTCGTCGTAGGCATCTGAGAGGAACGCAAGAGCTGAACGATCGGCACCCATAGAAGGTTCGACAACGAACGGAACATATCGTTCCTTCTTTTGGTCATCGAAGTACGAAAGGTTTTTTCCGCTCTTCTCCGCATGTGCTTTTAGGTCGAAATCTGTTCGGTTTGAGATGGTTTCGAGTTCGCCCCAACCCCAAGGGAATTCGTACTCGACATCGGCGGATGCCTTCGAGTAGTGAGGGAGTTCGTCGGCTTCGTGGTTACGAAGCAGGAGCTTGTCACCTCGAATACCGTACTTTTTGAACCAGTCCATTGAGAAGTTCATCCAGTAGTCGTGCCACTCTTCGTCGGTTCCAGGCTCGCAGAAAAATTCAAGTTCCATCTGTTCGAATTCACGAGTTCGGAATGTGAAGTTACCGGGAGTGATTTCGTTACGGAACGACTTCCCGAGCTGTGCGATTCCGAATGGAATTTTCTTGCGAGAAGTGGTCTGCACGTTCTCGAAGTTCACAAAAATCGCCTGAGCAGTTTCGGGGCGCAGGTAGACCGTTGCGGTGGAGTCTTCAACAGGGCCCAAGAAGGTCTTGAACATAAGATTGAACTGTCGAGGCTCGCCGAATGCACCGCCACAGTTTGGGCATGCTTCGCTTTCGAGCTGGTCCTGACGATAGCGTTTATTGCAATCCTGACATTCGACGAGTGGGTCGGAAAAACTGTCGACGTGTCCTGACGCCACCCAAATGTCGGGGTGCATAAGGATCGACGCGTCCATGCCGACAACGTCGTCACGTTCGCGCACCATCGACTTCCACCAGACGTCTTTTACGTTGCGTTTGAGCTCAACGCCGACGGGGCCGTAATCCCAAACACTGGAGAGTCCTCCGTAGATTTCGGAGCTCTGGAAAACGAATCCACGTCGCTTTGCGAGTGAAACTAGAGTGTCGAGAGAAGTACCGGTAAGAGTGCGCTTGGCCAATTGAAATGCTCCTGTAGTCCACGTCGGGCTGACGTGTCCACATAAAAAATGCGCCCGCAGGCTGCGGACGCTAACTAAATTCTACAGTTGGAACGTGAGAATGACAGTCGAATTCGTCGGCAAGAGGATTTCCTGTGTTCTATGATTCGCCCATTAGGGGCACGTGTGCCGTTTTCTTTAAGACATATTTCTCTAGGACAAACTGGGGATCGAGGAGTTTACGAATTATGGTTAGTGTGATGGCAGGACAACTTCAGGACAAGGTCGCATTGATAACTGGTGCGGGACGAGGCATCGGCGTGGGAATCGCAAATGTTCTTGTTGAGCGGGGAGCCGCCGTAGCTGTTTGCGATATTGATGGCGCTGCGGCTGAAGAGACAGCGAACGCAATCAACGCCGCGGGCGGCAACGCGATTTCGGGAGCAGTTGACGTAACTGATCCAGAATCTTTGGATCAGTTCGCTGGCAGAACAATTTCTGAACTCGGCGGAATCGATATTTGTGTGCCGAACGCCGGTGTTATCGGTGGTCGTGGCTTCGCCGATCGGAAAGACTTCACTAAGCAGGATTGGGATATGACGTTCGCTGTGAATGTACAGGGAATGACGAACACGACCGACGCCGTGAAGGAACACATGAAAGACCGTGAGCAGGGCAAGATTGTTGTTATTGCTTCACACGGTGGTCGCAAGCCACGCGGAATTGGCGACAAGGGTCGAGGCAACGCACAGCACCCGTATTTGGTGTCGAAGGCGGCTGCGATTCAGTACACGCACTTACTGGCGATGGAGCTTGGTTCCTACAACATCAATGTAAATGCTGTTTGTCCGGGTAGGTTGTGGACGCCAATGTGGCAGGCGATTGCTCAGAACCACAAAGATTTGAACCCCGATTTTGCTGAGATGACTCCGTACGAGATTTTCATCGACCAAATCAAGGCGATCATGCCGTTGGGTCGAGAACAGACTCCTGAGGACATTGGGAAGTGCGTGGCGTTCTTGTCATCGGACGACTCGAAGGAAATAACAGGCCAAGCAATCAACGTAAACGGCGGCGCAGCGTTCGATTGAGCCAGTGGCTCGTTTTCTGAGATGTCGTGTGTGGTCGACTGAGTAGAGATGTTGAGGTTTCAGGTAGTTGGATCAAGAGCTTGCTGATTTGCAGGCGGTGATGAGTTCGAAACAGGCAGTAAGTTAAAGATTCAGGTAGTGAGAAATATGAACGATCGCGAGTTGATGTTTACCCCGGCGCACAAGCAGCGCCAAATGATTGTTGATGGCGAAATTTCGTCGGTTGAAATGACTAAGGCTTCGTTACGTCGCATCGCCGAGTTGGAGCCCCAACTAAACGCATTCATCACTCTTGATGAGCAGGGCGCATTGGCCGCAGCTAAGGCTGCTGATGAGTCACTAGCCAGTGGGTTGACACCCGGACCGCTGCACGGTGTTCCTATCGCTGTGAAGGATCTCGAAGTCACCAAAGGACTTCGTACAACTCTTGGAAGCACGTTCTTTGAGGATTGGATACCTGACTACGACTCTGTTGCGGTAGAGCGACTACGAGCGTCTGGTGCGGTGATCTTGGGCAAGACGAACACGCCTGAGTTTGGCAATCGTGAAGAGACTTTCACAAACGTTGCACCAACTTGCAACAACCCGTGGGATCCGGCGCGAATGCCGGGTGGTTCGAGTGGGGGAACGGCTGCTGCGATCGCTTCGGGCATGTGTTCGATAGGTACCGGCTCTGACGGTGGTGGATCGGTGCGACTTCCGGCTTCGTTCTGTGGAATATTTGGGCACAAGCCGACGCACGGCCGTATTCCTCGATTTGGCGGACAGGCTAAACCGGCTTACAACTCCGCTGGAACGAGTGGTCCAATGTCGAACGACGTACGCGACTCAGCGATTTTGAACCAGGCTCTTGCCGGGTTCGATGCCCGCGATCCCGGTTCCGTGAAGGCTGCCGTACCCGACTATTTGGCGAAGCTCGAAGATGGTGTCAAGGGAATGCGAATCGGAACGACGATGACGCTCGGAATTTCAGATGTGAACCTCGACGTTGCTGCTGCCGTAGAGGAATCATGGTCGGCTTTTAGTGAGCTTGGTGCGAACGTCGAACCGGTGGATATAAAGTTCGACCCGGTTCCTCGTGACGCTTGGTGGACGCTTTGGACCGCAGGGCAGGTCGCAATGTACGGTCATCTCGCCGAAGAGCGACCTGAAGACCTGATGCCTTACACCCTCGACATGATTAACCACGGCAAAACGCTTAGCGGGGCTGATGTATCGGCGGCGCTAAGAGACGTTCAGAATCTTCAATTGAAGATGCACCAGCTGTTCGAAGAGTACGACCTTGTTCTTGCTCCGACTAACGCAGCTGTCGCTTGGCCGCATTTAGACCCGCCTTCGCAGATCGGAACGAAGAGCAACGATGACGAGATGGCTGGTATCAACTACGGAGCAATCCCGTTCACGATGGTTTTCAATTCCTCGTTCAACCCGGCATCTTCGATTCCGGCTGGATTTGGTGAGGGCGGCATGCCAGTCGGCTTGCAAATCATCGGCGCTTATGACGACGATGCGACTGTTTACCGTGGCAGCCGAGCGTTCGAAATCGCTCGACCGTGGAGCGGAACTCGACCGCAGGTTTCGTAGGGTCTCAGGGTCGGAGCAGGGCTAAACCTTCGAGCTTTGCTTTGACCAGATGTCGAGCATGTCTTTCATGTTTGGCGACATCGTTCGTAGCATCGAAACGATAGGAAGTCCGTAAGGGCAACGTGACTCGCACTGCATACAAGAATCACAGGCGGCATGATCGTCGATCTTGGCGATAGTTGCTTCGCGGTCTTTCCACTCGTCTTCGACCCGCGAGACTTCCCACGGGAACTCCGCGAACTTGGCTGAGCCCATCGAGCGGTAGTGGTTGTACATAACGTCGGTGCCGAGCGTGCCCGGAATTCCGATATCCGAAGGGCAGGGCAGGCATTCCATGCAGATGCGGCAGCGGTCGGTTGCTAGATCCAACGCCCACTTCGCCACTTCAGCTTCTTCTGACACCGAGAGAGTGTAGTCGTCGAGTGCGCCGATGCTCACGTTCTGTTCCATCTCGGCTGCAGTAGTGGCTCCGGGTACAGCTACAGAAATCGGTTGGTTCATCAGCCACTTCAGAGCAAGGGGTGCAGGGAGAAGTCCGGTGGCGACCGGTTTCATGATCGTGATACCGAGTTTGGTTTCTAACGCTAGTGGAATGAGTTCGGCAAGCGGCTCACGCTCAACGATGTTCAATGGAACGAGGAACGTGTCGAATTTGAATCGCTTTAGCGCGGCTATCAACACCGATGGGAAAGTGTGACCGGTGACGCCGATGTGTCGAATTTTCCCGGCTTCGCGTGCTTCAAGTAGTGCTTCTAGCGGGCCACCGAGTCGGACGTCGACATCATCGAGATCGCTCAGAGCGTGCAAATGATAGTTATCGATGTAATCGGTTTGGAGCCGAGCAAGCGACTCATCGATGTGCTGAGCTGCCTCTGCTTTGGTTTTGCCCGTCGTTTTCGATGAAACGATGACGTTTTCGCGCTCGCCCTTGAGAGCTTTGCCGAGTTTGATCTCGGAGTCCCAGTAACCACGTGCTGTGTCGAAGTAGTTCACCCCGAGATCAAGCGCCTTGAAGACTACGTCTTTAGCATGATCGTATTCGGATGAGCCGAGCTGTGCGGCACCGAGTCCGATTGGAGCAACGTTAAGACCGGTCGATCCAAGAGGGCGCATTTTCATATGAGAGTCTCCGTAGGACAGGTGTTGATCGCAACATGTTACGCCGACTGGCAAATTTGTTGCTACCTAAAAGTAGAGCCCATCGCCGAAACGATGGACTCTACTGGTAGTTCGATAGTGCTAGCCGCAGGACTTACCAGTCAGCGACCGATCCGTCGTTTTCGTAGTAGTACTCGCCACCAAGTTCCTTGTGGTAGCCATAGGCTTCACCATCGTAGGTCTTGGTTGCTTCAGCTTCGTCTAGCTCCACACCGAGACCCGGAGTTGTCCAGAGATCGATGTGCCCATCTTTGACTTCCCAAGGCTTCTTGAGCAGTCCAACACCGAGACCGGCGTCGACCTGTTCTTGAATTAGGAAGTTCGGAACTACAGCGTCGACAAGCATGCAAGCTGCGAGGGCCAGCGGGCCGATTGCGCAGTGGGGCATGATGTGCTGGTAGTAGACCTCAGCGTAGTTAGCGATTCGCTTCAGCTCAGAAGGTCCACCGCAGTGGGCGACGTCGGGCTGGAGCAGCGAAACTGCCTGCTTTTCGATAACTTCGCGGAACTCCCAACGAGAGAGAAGTCGCTCGCCGGTCGCCAGTGGGAATGAAACCTGTTCCTGAATTCTCTTCAGAGCATCAGGGTTTTCTTGTGGCACAGGCTCTTCAACGAACATCGGGCGCATGCCCTTTATCTCGTTACAGATCTCTACTGCCAGACCCGGTGTCATCTTCCCGTGGAAATCGAAACATAGTTCAACATCATCGCCGACCCACTCTCGCATCATGTAGGCGGCTTTTACGAACTCGTCGATGCGTGACGGTGGCTCGTGGGCGCGCCATGTTCCGGAGGGTCCAGCTTTGTAGCCGGTGTACCCGCTCTCTTGCAGCATCGTGAGGCGGTTTCTTGACTTCTCAAGACCTTCGTCGGAGAGATCACTGATTCCCCAGTGGGCGTAGACACGAATCTTGTCGCGGACGTTGCCACCCATGAGCATGTAGCTTGGAACGCCGTAGTGCTTGCCTGATATGTCCCAGAGCGCAGCGTCGATAGCTGCGATCGCTGACATGTTGTGAGCTCCGCCTCGGAAGAAGGAGGAACGGTACATCTGCTGCCAGTGGTGTTCGATCCTCAGCGGGTCTTTGCCGATGAGGTACTGAGCGAACTCGTCGATGGCGGCGGGAACGCTCTGGGGCTTGCCTTCAAGCGTGCTCTCGGCCCAGCCTTCGATTCCGGTGTCGGTAGATATGCGGATCAGTCGCGTGCGGTTACGCGGTGCGAACTGATCAACTCTCGTAATTTTCATTGTTTTTGGGTTTGGTCGATTGTTTCAGGTTGGAAGTTGTGCAAGTGCCACAACGTGTCTTCAGATCGATGAGGTTCGGTCTCACGAGTCACTGAATCGCCAAGATGTTAGCCCTGTTCCACGATGAATGGGGGCGAAGTTGGCTGTGTTTGTAGTTTGACCCAGAATATTCGAGTACCTAAGATGCTCGTATGTCCACAGAGATAACAGTTCCACAAACGGGTGCAGAAGTCCGACGGCTCATTCGAGAAGGTAAGTTCTTGCAGCCGACTTCGGGTGTTGCGCCTCATCATGTGCAGGCGAATGTAGCGATATTGCCCAAAGAAGTTGCGTTCGAGTTTTTGTTGTTTTGCCAGCGAAATCCGAAGCCATGTCCGGTCATCGAGGTGATCGAAGCTGGTCACGTTGAGGCCGCTCTTACGGCTCCCGGTTCGGATATACGCACCGACGTTCCTTTGTACCGGGTGTACAAGAACGGCGAGATGGTGGATGAACCGACGACTCTAGAGTCGCACTGGCGGGACGACCTCGTTACGTTCCTACTTGGGTGCAGCTTCTCGTTTGAGCATGCTCTGATGGCGAACGGAATCGATCTGCCGTACTACGGAACTGAACGCAATGTGCCGATGTTTATTACCGATATTCAAACTGAAAAATCGGGCGAATTTGGTGGTCCGATGGTGGTTTCGCACCGCTGGATTCCGCAGGACAAAGTAGTTCGTGCGGTGCAAGCGACTTCACGATTCCCGAGTACGCATGGCGCACCAATTCACATTGGCGATCCTTCCAAGATCGGAATATCCGATATTACGAAGCCTGATTTCGGCGAAGTGTGGGAGCAGGGCAATGAGGACGAAGTTCCGGTGTTCTGGGCGTGCGGAGTGACCCCGCAATCGGTGGCGATGGCGTCAAAACCGGAGCTGATGATTACGCACTCACCGGGTCACATGTTTGTGACTGATCTTATGGACGAAGATTTGGCTGTTTTGTAGATGGACTTGGAAGAATTTGGCGCAGCATTTTCGCAGCTCAAAAACGAAATATCGTTAATAAAAAGCAGTCGTGTTGCCTTTGACGCATCTTGGCAGACTGAAGATCAGTTGCCCGTGCTTAACCGACACAAGGGTTTCTTTAGCCCTGCAGCCCTGCCCGGGAAGCACTGAGGCATACGATGTTGATGACAACCGCTCGAATTATCGACAAAGACACTCGCACAGCGAGTATTCCAAACCTGATCATCGCGATTCAAGAAAATCAAGAACTGCTCCTTCACAGGACCGATGAAACTATAGCCAAACTTGTTTCAGATTTGACCGCGATGTCAGGATCTGTAACCCGACTGAATCAGCTTCGAAATCAAAGGCTGGCGCATTGGGATCGAGGGGACATCAAACTTCCGAGAATTGAAAAACAGGAAATTGATCAATTGATTGATCAGGCGATCAAGATATTCAACGTAATTTCTTCCGCAGTTGATCGATCGGTGACATCTTGGATACAGATTGAACGAGACACCGAATCGCGTACGAAATTATTATTTGAAGTTGCGGAACTTGGAATTGTTACTCGCAAAGAGAACATCGAAAGAAAAATGATGGATGATCTCGAAGCGCATAATAAAAAAATTAGTGACGGAGGCGGATTGAAACCAAATGCCTGAATCATCAGTATTCACCAAGATCGAAGACATTGTTCTACAAGACGATATTCGCGGGATGAAGGCGTTGCGGGAGCACATGCCTGAGGGTTGGCTTGAGCGGTCGGCGCAGTTGCTGCTCGATCATCCTGGCAAGGTGCTGATTGCGACCGGGTTTTATATTCTTCGAGCTGGAGAACCAGAGACCGATGGGCCTCCCGGCGCGGTTGCTATTGGTGAAGCACTGAAATCGCTTGGCAACACGGTTGCCTATGTAACGGATGAACTGTGTTCCACGGCGATTAGGGCGATTGCCGGTGATGACGAAGTGATCGAATTTCCGATTACGAATCATCACGAATCGAGCATGTTCGCTCACAAATTATTGGTGGAGCACGCCCCGTCGGCGATGGTTTCGATTGAACGGGCAGGTTTGCTGGGTGACGGGACGTATCGGAACTGGAAGGGCGTCGACTTTTCGAAGTTCAACGCCAAGATCGACCATATGTTTGATGAGCACCCGTACACAGTCGGGATTGGCGATGGTGGGAATGAGATTGGTATGGGGAACATGCGGCATGTGATTCCCGATATCGAAAATCTGCCAGACGATCCTTGTGTCACGACAACGACTGAACTCATCACTGCCAGCGTTTCGAACTGGGGCGGGTACGGCTTGATTGCTGCACTATCGCTTAAGACAGGTAAGAACCTACTACCGTCGGTAGAGCAGGGTTACGAGTGGGTGAAGGAAATCGTCGCTGTCGGAGCCGTTGAGGGCATGTCAGGCGAGTCTAAGGACTGGGTTGACGCTAGGGCACCCGAAGATGACGCAATGTGCTTGCGAGGCCTACACGCCTTGTTGAGTGTTGAAGGACTCTAACGTCTTCGGATTCTCCAACGTGCTTCGCTCGCTGCGAGCTGCCGTTGGGTCGCTATCTGCTTGCTACTTGGCCTTTGGTCGAGCAGTTTTGACAGAGGATCTTGGCGTTCTCGTCATAGTTTCTTTGACTACGAAGATCAGTACTAGAGCGCCGAATGCGCCGATACCTGCGGTAGCCGCTGCTGCTACACCCAACGTGAGAACCTGAGCGATTCCGCCGATGGCGATCGGGCCGGTTGCTCCACCGGTGTCTGAGATAAGACGCCAAACTCCCAAGAACTCGCCCGGGTTGTCTTTTGGAGCGAGATCAGTGCCCATGATTAGCACGAACCCGCTGGACAGGCCGTTACCGAGTCCTGCAATTAGCCCGACTGCCATCAGCGCGCCGAACGATCCCGTCAGCGGAATTAGTGCGATGGCCGTGCCGAGCACGATGAATGCGGGGATGCCGGTCGACTTGCGACCCCATTTGTCCATCGAGTATCCGACGAGTGGAAATAGCATTGAATCGACGGCAAATGACGCGGCGGCGATGGAACCGATCTGGTCTTTACCAAGCCCGAGTTCTCCACCCCAAACCGGAATCAAGAATTCTCGTCCGGCACGAACGAATTGGAGAGCGACGGCGGCTACACCGGCAGTTGCAAAATCACGGCGGTGTCGAGTGACCACACTTCCAAGTTCGGCAAATACGTTGTGACGGTTGCCTGAGCGTTTTGGCTCGATTATATTTCTGGTTGTGATTAAGACCATGATCAGCGTGAGTACGGCAACACCGGCTTGGGCGTAGAACGGTACTCGGATGCCTACACTCTCGGCGAGGATTCCACCCATTAGCGGGCCGAGGATTGTGGCGATACGTGATATTCCACCGAATAGCGAAAGCGCTCTTCCTCGAACGTCGATCGGAACTACGGTTGCGATATAGGAGTGTCGAGAAATACTCCAAAGAGCGAAACTGACCCCGGCTAGCACTCGTGCCGCCATGAGCGACGAAAAGTTAGGGGATAATCCTGCCCAGACAGCCGAAATGCCGAACAGGATGACGCCTGCGATCATGGTCTTGCGAAGTCCGAGTCGACCAACAAGAATTCCTGCCGGTACATCGAAAATCATCGTGCCGATGTGGCGTGCTGCGATTACTAGACCAATGAGCCCGATAGTTGCGGCCATTTCCTCTTTTGCGAACCCAGGTAGAACTGGGATGAGGATGCCCTGACCCATCGACAGCAGAAATGAGGGCGCGTAAACAGACCATACGAGCGAGCGAATGGTTGAACGAACTGAACTGCGAACTGGTGCGGACTCAGGCGCCGGTGACGTCTCGGGCGTTGACATATGGGTCTAATCCTAATCCAGCGCTACGAGGCGTGAGAGCGTTTGGTGGATAGAATTGACCTTCTTGAACATGTTTTTTAGAAATCCAGTTGTTCCGACCGATTTTTCGTGGTCGAAAGGCATCCCGATTGAAATTTGATTACGACCGAACAGTTGAAGCTTCATTGTCGACCGTTTGGGGTGTGTTGACTGATCCAGCGACTATGGAGCCGCACTTGCCGGGAACAGCGAAAGTGGTTTCGACCGGATCTAACAGCTACCGCGTTTCAATGAAGATCCGAATGGGGTTTTTACGTCCGACTGTGAATGCCGATGTCTGGCTGTCGAACATCGACGAGTCTCGTGGTTTCACGATCGAACTTTCAGGAAAATCGATGGGCGCTGGGGTTTCAGGCAAAGCCGACGTGACCCTGACGAGCACTGGAGACAATTCAGGAAGTACGACCGTTAAAATGGCAGGATCGGTCGAAACTTCGGGGATGTTGAAGAAGGTTGCCGACTCAAAAATCGAAACGGCCGCGATCGGATTCCTAGAGTCGTACTTCGCCAGCGTTGAGGGCGCTGATTCGTCGGATTAAGTAGCTAATTTGCCCGCGCATAAGACTGTTTCGGCAGGTATTGACCTTCTAAAGCAGCACACCGTTTTCGCTTGTGTAGCCGTTTTCATCGGCGGTGCGAGGGGTGTTCGAATGATCACCACGTGTCGCTATTTCAATGCGGTTGCCATCTGGATCGTAGATGAACAGGAACTGCTGACCGTCGTGTCGAGTTCCGATTCCTTCAACGATTTCGATGTTGGCATCGCTTAGAGCTTCAGCAGTCGCCTCAAGATCGGTGACCTCGAAAGCTACATGCTGTCTGCCGTCGCCTCGTGGACCCACCGACTGTGGAGGGTCGATAACGTGAACCATGGAGCCGTCGGGCATTTCGGTCCAACTCAGCGTGTTGCCGTCGATCTGGTGTGGAATCACGTTGATGTTCAGCAGATCACGGTACATACCCATGCACCCTGCACGATCGCTCACTGCCAAACCGACGTGATTGATCGTGAGTAATTTTATCTTTGAAGGCGAATCGGCATTGGCGTTAGTACCTGATTCTGATGTGTAGCCAAGTGCGTCGGCGACACGAGTCGATGAGCGCAAATTGCTGGCGGTAGCGAATTCGAGGCGATTGCCATCGTTGTCGTCAATGAAGATGCACTTTTGGCCGTCGTGCCGTTCGCCTGTGTCGCTAATGTTTGGGTAGCCAGAAGCCCTCAAAGCCTCGACCGACGAATCGAAATCGTCGACCTCAAAAGCGATGTGGGGATCGCCAAGATTTTCGCCATCAGATGGCTCGATCAAGTGAACCATTGTTCCATCAAGAGTTTTGGTCCAAACGATGTTGGGCGAATCGACCATTGAAGGGATCACCTGAAGCCCGAGAATATCTCGGTAGAACTTGAGCGCAACGCGTCGATCCCATATTGGGATGCCGACGTGGTTGATAGTTTTGATGCTGATTGTTCCGGGCAACTGATGATCCGTTCTTTTGGGTTGATCCGATTTAGCGAATATGACTGATCGCTAGTTTAGTTCGACGATCATTTCGATTTCAACGGTGATTTGGCCGGGGAGGCTGCCCATTCCGACGGCTGAACGGGCGTGCTTGCCATTTTCGCCAAAAATCGAGACGAGTAGATCGGAACAGCCGTTTATGACTTTGGGTTGATCGGCGAAATCAGGGGTAGCGTTGACCATGCCGAGCAATTTGACGACACGTTTTACATTGTCGAGGCTTCCAACATGCTCTTTCAATGCTGAGAGAAGCTGGATGCCGCAGAGTCGTGCAGCATCGTAAGCTTCGTCGACGGTGCGTTCTGATCCGGCCTTGCCAGTGACCTGCGATCCATCGGGTCGATTGGGGCCTTTACCTGAAAGATAAACGAGTTTTCCGACAGTAACGGCAGGCACGTAATTGGCGACCGGACCTGACGGGTGAGTTAGATCAAGTCCGAGTTCTTTTACTTTAGCTTCAGCGCCCATTTACGAAATCTCCATCTTGCGACCTGAGTGTTAAATACAACGAGACCGGCGACAGTATGCACCGGTCTCGTGTGATTTTCTATTCGGTTATCCCTATCAGAGAGAGTTTTGGGAAGGCTATGCCTTCGGTTCAGTCATCGACAACGGTTCAAGGACTTCGTCGAGTTTTTCGCTGGTTAGATCGGTTTCTCGTAGGGCGACCTGTTTGATTGTTTCGCCGCTTTCGGACGCTACGTGTGCAAGGCGGGCTGCCTCGTCGTATCCGATGATCGGTGCGAGGGCGGTGCAGATCGCTAGTCCCTGCATGACCATTTCTGGTCCCTTGCTGGTTGCTACGAGGCCGTTGATGCACTGTCGGGCGAAGTTGCGGGCTGCGGCCGCTAGTAGATCGATCGATTCGAGCAGGTTGTGTGCTGCCACAGGCATCATCACGTTTAGCTCGAAATTGCCTGACTGGCCAGCGATAGTAATCGTGGCGTCATTGCCGATTACTTGAGCCGAAACCATCGCGACAGACTCAGCGATAACTGGGTTTACCTTGCCTGGCATGATCGATGATCCAGGCTGGACTTCTGGCAACGAAATTTCGCCGATGCCAGCTCGGGGACCAGAGCCTAACCAACGAACGTCGTTGGCGATCTTAAGCATTCCGACTGCGATCGATTTGAGTTCGCCAGACGCAGATACGGCGGCGTCGAGAGTGCTTTGGGCTTGGAAGTGATTCGTGGTTTCTGAAAGATCGAGACCGGTGAGATCGCGCAATCGTGAAATAACCCGCGTTGAGAACTCGGGGTGCATGCCAATGCCGGTTCCGACTGCGGTTCCGCCGAGGGCTAGGACTGATAGTTCGGCGAGTGCTTTCTCGGCTCGCTTGCCGGCAAATTCGAGTTGACCCGCGTAGCCAAGGAATTCCTGACCTAGTCGGATCGGTGTGGCGTCTTGCAGGTGGGTACGGCCTGTTTTCACGACTCCCCAGAACTCTTCGGATTTTGACCTAAGTGAATCTTCAAGTTCTTTAAGCGAAGGAAGTAGGTTGTCTTTGATCGCTCCGGCAGCTGCTAGGTGGATCGTGGATGGGAACACGTCGTTCGACGACTGGCCTTTGTTTACATGGTCGTTGGGGTGAACGGGGTTTCGAGATCCGAGTTCGCCGCCAAGTGATTCGATCGCCACGTTCGAGATGACTTCATTGGCGTTCATGTTGGTCGACGTTCCAGAGCCTGTCTGGAAGATGTCTACAACGAACGAACTGTCGAAATCACCGTCGATGACTCGTTCCGCGGAAGCGATGATCGCGTTGGCGATCTCTTCGTCGAGCGCTCCTAGTTCGAGGTTTACGACGGCTGCTGATTGCTTGATTTGGCCAATTGCCTTGATGAACGAACGTCCGAGTCGCAGGTTGCTAATCGGGAAGTTCAATTCGGCGCGCCGGGCGTTTCCGCCGTAGTAAGCGTTTGCTGGAACTTCTAGTTCACCCATCGAATCACGTTCGAGCCGCATGTCCTGCGAAGCCATCGTTCACTCCTGTTTTAGTGGATTTCTCGTTCGAGCATATTAATCTTTAGCGTCAGTTCTCGCTGCATAAAGCGAAACTAATGATAGTCCCGGGATGACGATTTGAACTATTTTCGTGGGAGCGGTTTTACGACAGCCATTGCTCCGCCAAGAACTGTCGCTGCCGCCGCCGCCCAGAACACCATCTCGATTCCGAACGCTGCTGCGATGGGACCTGAGGCAGCGGGGCCGAGAAGCATTCCGATGGCGTAGAGCGCTTGGTACGAGCCCATAGCGGTTGCCCGAACGGCGACCGGTGCGGAAGCCAGCGCCATGCTTATTAGCACGGTGTTCATCATCCCTCGTCCGAACCCGTTTAGCGTCTGTAGCCCTCCGAGGGTAACGAGATCAGTGGTGATAGTCATAATCACCAAAGAGATAAGGGTCGCTACTGCAGCCACTATCACGGCAACAGTTGGCCCCCAACGATTTGATACCCATGCTGAAACGGCGGTTCCGGCTACTGCTGCGAGTAATCCGGCCGTTGTGATGTAGCCGATTTCAGATTTGGATGCCCCAAGATTTTCGGCGTGGATAGGTAGGAATCCGAAGTTCACTCCAAACGTCACGAACTGGAGTGTGATTGCGATCGCCGACACGCGGAGCAGAAGCGGCGTTTTGAGTATGCCGAGAAGTGTTGAGAACGAGTACCGGGTTGCAGACACTATTCGAGGTTCGGGTGCTGTCAAAAGTAGAAGTGCACCGGCGAATCCGATTCCAGCTGCGCCATAGAACGTGCTGTTATTTCCTAAGTATTCGGCTATGAGACCGCCGACAAAGGTGGCCGTCACAAGTGACAGAGTGTTCACCGACATGATGACCGCCATTGCCCGGGTTGTGTTGCCTGCTGGGTAGTGAGAGGCGAAGAGGACACTGATCGCCACCCAGCCTGCTGCGGCAACTCCGGTGAGCGTTCGTGCTGCAAACAGCGACCACGGGTCGGGTGATAGAGCCAACCAAATTGCGCCTAGCGCGCTAAGTACGAGAGCTAGAACTGCGAACGGTTTTCTACCGATGATGTCGGAGCCGACGCCTATCGGAATTCGAAAGAGAATTTGGCCGATCGCGTATGAGGCGATGACGATTCCGACCATCTGGAGATTCGCTCCGAGCCCCTGAGCGTGCAACGGAAGAATCGGGACGTAGAGGTAAAGCGATATCCAGAAGAAATAAGTAGCTGCGGCGACAGTGACGATGTAGCGCTTCGGAGATTGTCGTGGTGCAGCTGGCGCGAGTTCAGTATCCGAATCAATTGCCATGCGTTCGGCAGAAGAATTGGTCACCGTTGGGTTACCCCAATAACGGTGTCAGCGTCTCTTCTTTTTAGAAATATCATGGGTTTTGGTCGTTCATCACGTCGGAACTGGCTAGCGTTACCGGAGTAAGAATACCGCCGTGTTCCCTGGCCGGGCTGGGTAATAGGCACTAACTATCGGTATTTGCCGAACGATGAGGGGAACTCTGATTGCTAAATGTCACCCGTTTACTTTGCGATGAACCAACACTTGGTGATGATCTACGCTACGGCGTAAACAGCGAAAAGCACGGGATGGGGGTGGCGAGAGTTCATCAGCGCCCGATTGTTGTTTGGAACATCACTCGCACCTGCAATCTTCACTGTGCACACTGCTATGGGTCTTCGCAGGACGAGCAGTATCCAGGTGCACTGACAACTCAAGAAGCAAAGACTGTTCTTGATGACATGGCAGAGTACAAGGTACCGGTCGTGCTGTTTTCTGGCGGAGAACCGACGCTCCACCACGATCTGCCAGAGCTAATTTCTTATGCGAACGAGTTGGGCGGATTGAACCCACTTATCTCGACCAATGGAACGCTGCTTACCAAGGAAAAGGTGAAGCAGCTGTCGGATGCAGGATTGAAGCGAGCCGGAATCAGCATGGACGGCATGGAAGCTGTTCACGATAAGTTCCGTGGCTCGATAGGATCGTGGAAGTTGACTCTCGACGGCATTCGCAATTCTCTCGAAGCAGGGATGCGTGTGAGTCTTCGAGTGACGGTTACGAATCGGAACGTTCAGGAATTACCGGCGCTGTTTGATTTGGCCGAACGTGAAGGTATTCCGCGTGTTTGCGTTTATCACCTTGCGTATGCAGGTCGAGGCGAAAAATTGCTGCGTTTCGATCTCAAACATGAAGAGCGTCGCAAGATGGTTGAGTACGTTTTCGAACGCACAATCGAATCGTATGCTAAGGGAAACAAACTCGAAGTGTTGACGGTCGATAATCACACTGATGCTGCTTACTTACAGATGTGGGCCGACAAGAACATGCCCGACCAGTCGTCTCGCATTCGCAGTCTGCAGTCCATGAATGGTGGGAGCACTGCTGGCAAGGGCATGGGCAATATCGACAACCTCGGAAATGTCCACCCTGATCAGTTCTGGTGGAATCAGACGAACGGCAACGTGAAAGAGCGCAAGTTCTCTGAGATATGGGAAGACGACTCGATTGATCTGCTCGCGAAACTTCGTAATCGTAAGTCGCATCTTCCACACGATTGCAAGAACTGCAAATGGTTGAGTATCTGCAACGGAAACTTGCGCGTTCGTGCCGAATCGGCTTCAGGGGATTCGTTCGGGATGGACCCGGCGTGCTACCTCACGGAAGAGGAACGTCAGACTCAGCCAATTGGGGTCGGTTCTTAGCGATGAACTCACACGGTCGAGTGACTAATTCTCATACTAATTCGATGCCTGCGATTTCTTCCGATCTGGATCCCAATCCTGTTGTGATCTTCTGGGAAGTGACTCGAGCGTGTGCGCTCAAGTGTGAACACTGCCATGCGAAAGCGCAGCCCAAACGACACCCACTCGAATTGGATACTGCTGAGTCGCTTCACGTGATGGACCAGTTCGCCTAGTTCGATACGCCACCGATAGTCGTGCTTTCGGGTGGTGATCCTTTCATGCGGAGAGATATTTTTGAGATTGCCGAGTACGGAATCAAGAAGGGACTGACCATATCGCTGTCACCCTCGGCAACTGCACTTGTGACTCATGATCGACTGAAACGATTGGTCGATATTGGTGTTCGCAGAGTTTCGTTTTCGCTTGATGGAGCGAATGCCGCTACTCACGACGCCTTTCGTGGTTTTCCGGGTACGTTTGATCGGACTCTGGCTGCTTTTGAAGCGGCGAACGATGTTGGGCTGTCGTTTCAGGTCAATACAACGATTACTCGAAGTACAAAACCAGCTCTCCCCGATATCGCAGAGGTTGTGAAGCAGAGCGGCGCTGTGATTTGGGATTTGTTCTTCTTGGTTCCAACAGGACGTGGACTTGATTTGGAACTGATGACTGCTGATGAGCACGATGAGGTTTACAGTTGGATTATGGCGAACCAGCGTGAGTGGAGCTTTAGGGCGAAGACGACTCTTGGACAGCCGTACAGGCGAGCGATGACGCTTAAGCGATTGACTGCTGGTGGTCGTGATTTAGCTTCTATTAGCTAGGATGAGATCAAGGCTGCATGGCCCGGTCCGGCGACGAACGATGGTCGGGGAATTTTCTTCATTTCGCATTCGGGAGAAATATATCAGAGTGGGTTCATACCTGTATCCGCGGGCAATGTACGAAAAGACTCGATGGTCGATGTTTATCGCGACTCCGATGTATTCACCACGATTCGTGATCGTTCGCAGTTGCAGGGAAAGTGCGGAGTTTGTCCGTTCAATGTGATCTGCGGGGGCTCTCGATCTAGGTCTTATGCAATGACGGGTGAGATGACGGCTGCCGATCCCACATGTCGATTCCAGCCGCCAGTTGCCAGCTAGTTTCTGGATCGAGTCGTACTAGACGGTTACTGATCCGTCTTTACCGAGAATTCCGGAGAGAGCTTCGAGCATGCCCAAGTGTCGATTGGCGTGAGCGATGTAGCCGACCATAGCATCGCCGACGCTCGTGTCGTTATCGTGCCAGTCGGTGAACTGCGAATTGAACGATTCGTCATCTAGCTTTGCGACATGCTTTTCGAGTAGATCGAATGCTCCTTTTGCGTATGACCTGACGTTCGCAACAGCTGGAAGCGGCAATGATTGACCAGTTTCGTTTCCGAGTCCTGAGCCTGCGCCCCACATGCCGAGATCAACCCCTTCAAAACCCCATTCTTCGGCAACACCAGCGAACTCCCAGAGTTCGGGTGTTTTTGTGTCGACGACGGGCGAGAGTAGACCTTGAACGTAGTCTGCCCAGCGCCCCATGTGCCACAGGTGCCACTTGCACGAGGGTGCGGTGGCTGCGGGCCATGTGGAAGCCGCTTCCTCGGTTAGGGCATCGACTGCCTGGAGAATCTGGTTATCGAGCTTGTTGAGGCGTGCTGAGATTATTTCTGAAGGGGAAGGAATTGGCATTTTTTTGAAACGGACTAGTGAGTAGTGGTTATTTCGTAGTTTAGGCGTGAAGTCTCGCCCATTCAGGGTCGGGATGCGAGGCGATGAAGTCGTGGTCTAGTTCGTAGCCGAGTCCGGGCTTATCGGGCAAGTGAAGATGACCATCTCGAACGTCGAGTGGTTCCGTGATTACGGAATTGTAGTTTTTCAAAGAGTGATCCGACATCTCAAGTCGGTAGATGTTTGGCACATTCATCAACACATGTGCACCGGTGATCACGTTGAACGCACCGGAAGCGTCGTGCGGACTGATCGGTACGTAATAGGTTTCGGCGAGGACAGCGATGCGTTTCATCTCGGAAATTCCGCCGGTCCAGCAGATGTCGGGCATGATGTAGTTCACCAAGCCTTCTTGCAAGTACGGTGCGAAGTCCCAGCGGGTGTACTTGCGTTCACCGATACAGAGATTGATGTCGGTGTTTTGACGGAGCTGTCGGTGTGCGTCGATGCTCTCTGGCTGGAGCGGTTCTTCGAACCACGTTAGATTGTGCTTCATCATGCGATTGCAAAGTTCGGTCGCAGTTGAGACATCGAAGTTGCCGTGCGCATCGATCATGAGTTCGATGTTGGGTCCGATCGCCTCTCTGAGTGCCGTCATTAGATCGTCGGCGTACTCAGCGCCAGAGGGAGAGATTTTGCCGTCGATGTATCGACGGTGGTGCTTGCCCATCTCGGGACTGAACGGGTCGAGCTTCAGGGCTTGATAGCCGAGAGCGATTTGGCGTTTGGCGTCGGCGACACAGGCGTCGATGTTGTCGATCGAGTCGACGTGGGAATAGACGGGAACTGATTCGCGCATCTTTCCGCCGAGAAGATCCCAAACTGGTCGACCAAGTGCTTTGCCCTTGATGTCCCAGAGCGCCATATCGATTCCACTGGCGAGAGTTGTGCCGAAGCCGCGGGAGCCGAGAGTGCCAAAGCGTCGGTAGATTCGATGCCAAATTGCGTCGATGTCGCTGGGGTCTTGCCCGACCAGCCCTTCTGAGAAGTCTTGACCTTCAAGATCGTTCTTGAGCATCTCGTAGGCACGTCCGACGACTAACGCTCCGCCGCCGCCTGAGTTGGTCGATTCGCCAACGCCTGTAATGCCTTCGTCAGTGTCGACCTCAACGAACAGCCACGAACGATTGCTGCCTTCGGGTCGGGTGAGGTAGACGCGTAGATCGGTGATTTTCATGACTAAGCTATTCCTGAAGTATCACTGGTTATTTTTATACGGAAGCGACGAAATAACCTCAGACTCGATTGGCGTTCGGGTGAGGCGACCGGATGGTACACCTGTTGGGGTGTTAGACTCCGCCCGATCATTGAAAATTGCTGGAATTACTGGCGATGTTCAGGCACGTTCAACCGAGTATTTCAGGAACTAAACCAACATGAGATTTTGTTACGCCCACCGCCGATTCGCTTTGTACCCGCAATCAGTCGATAGCTGGAACCTCTCGCCCGACAACTACACCAGTGATTTTCTAAAGAAGACCAAAAGCCTCGGCTTCGACGCGATTGAGGTCGGATTCGAAGTCATGAGCCAGTTGGGAACCGAACAGAAGGTTAAGGAATTCACAAAGAACTTCAACGATCATGGCCTCGAAGTTGGTTGCGTAAGAGCTGGTGGCACCTTGCACGACGCCAAGAACGGTCCGCAAAACCGAGCCAGACTGGATGAGGCAATCAAGTACGCAGGCTGGAGCGGGGCAGAGGCTGTCAATGGCGCTATGAGTGCTCCGACACGTCATCCTGATCTATTCCCGGGAGCCGGAAGCGGTTATTCAGAATCTCAAGATGCTTCGCGTGACACGATGCTGCGGATCTACGAAGATCTTGCACCTGTGTTCCAGTCTGCGTGTGCCAAGGCTTCGGATGTTGGCACGAACATAACCGTTGAAATTCACCAAAATTCGCCCGTCGACAACTCATGGTCAGCATTACTTTTGCACGGATTGGTTGCTCGCCCGAACTTCGGTATCAACCCCGACATCGGAAACATTCTGTGGACGTACGATGTGCCGGAAGAAGATTTTGATTCGGCAATCGATGCCGTTGCTCCGGTAGCCAAGTACTGGCACTGCAAGAACCTTCACACCGTGCATCACCCAGAGAACAATCGATCTGTATTTGTTCGAGTTCCGCTTCCTGACGGTGAAATCGACTACCGATACGCCATCTCAGCGATGCACGCTGCGGGCTACTCGGGCTACATGACGATTGAGGGTGCTTGGGCTGGTGATCAGTGGGCGCAGGACGAGAAGTCGATCAAGTACGCCAAAGCGATTTGGGACGAAGTAGAAGCGTAAATCGCCCGATAGAGAATAGAAAAATCCCCGGTCGAACGACCGGGGATTTTTTGTTAATTGCGCATTTTCCTGCCTGATGATCCAGTAGTTTGGGGGAAGGCACGCACGACACGTGCCCGTGTAAAACCGATGATTGTTCTCAGGGCAACAGATTCAATTCAGCGGGGCAACTGAAATGAAGTTCACATCTTCATATTCGAAAATCGAGACGAAAGTTAGGTCTGCCATCAGACCTACTTCGGTCATTGCATTTTTGCCGATAGTTCTATTTGTTGCTCTGGTATCCGCTCTGGCATTCCTTGGCTAAATCGTTATTCAGCGTCTTGGCGGGCGTCGGTTGCAATTGACGATCTGAGAGCTTCTTCCTCCGAAGGCTTGACGGGTCTAGCCAATGCCAGAGCGACGATACCAACCACAAAAATAGCGACTACGATCAAGAATGAATTATCGAATGAATCGGTCGAGTCATGAATTGCTCCTGCGATCAGTGGTGCGCCCGTACCTGAAGCGATCATCCCGACCTGCATCAAGCCCATAATTCCGCCGAATTCCTTCATGCCGAATGCCTCTTGGACAACGAGGACGATCAGCGCACCGAGTCCGCCGAATCCAGTTCCGAATACGACAATGCCGACCCACATGAATACGTCTGAATTGGCCTGAGCGATTATGAACACACCGACCGCCTGAAGAGCAACGGAAATAATCGTTGCGATGCGAGCGGTGATCTTTTCGCTGGCTCGACCGAATGCCAGCTTCGATCCGATGCCCATACCCGCGACGATGCTGACCGCTGTCGTGGCTAGGCCTGGAGCAAATCCGCTTTCTTCGAAGTGTTGGCGAAGTTGAGTTAGAACTCCTTGATAAGTGAATGTCGCTGCTACAAGCCCGATCATGATTAGCCAGAAGTTCCGGTTCGCCAACGCCTGCTTCACTGTTAACCCGGCGCGGGCGGCAGCTCGGGCTACGTGAGCTTGATCTCCACGACCAGTTCGCTTCATCTCGTCTTCGATTTTGTTCTCATCTTCCATGATGACGAACAACGCTACGAGTCCGAGTACGACCATGATGACCCCGAACGTGACGTACGCCATTTCCCAACTGAGTACTCCTATGATCCCTGCGGCTAGTGGAGGCATAGTTACTCCACCGAAGTTGTTTCCAGCGACAACCGCTCCCATTACTCGGCCACGGGTTTTAGGGAACCAGAGACCGACCATCTTGCCTGCGGGCATGATCGTCGCACCGGGGAAGCCTGCGTAGACGAGCGCGCTGAACAGATACCAGTGCCAAAGCTCGGATATTAGCGGTCGAACTAGGAATCCGAGGGCGATCAACAGAAGCGATGCGAACATCACTGGTCGGATACCAATGCGGTCGCTCAAGTTTCCTATGAACGGTGCGAGCAGTCCGGATATGAATGAAAACGCCAGTGAAAGATTTAGCTGGGTTTGCGACCAACCAAACTGTTCTTTAAGTGGCCCTGCGAACTCGCCAAATGCGTACTGTCCCATTCCGACTGAAAGTCCGGTCGATAGGAATACGACGAACGCAATTGGATATCCGCGGTAAATACGACCAAAGAATGGGATAGTCATTAATCGGTGTTGCCTTGATCGATGCTGGAAGCTGTGGGGCCACTGAAGCATTGATAAGCGGAAATAGGCGACAACTCGCGCAGTTCGGCGAGGGTAACGATCTCGAAATTGTTCAAGCTGGCTGTATACTCCGCCCGCGTTCCAAATCTGAATGGGGCGCTAGTTCGAATAGGCGTCAGTCACGGTAGCACCTGCGTATGTGCTTTGGGTTTTGCAGGACTCGTGACTTGCCACTCGTGGAGAATGATTTGAGACCAAGCAAAGTTCGTGCCGCAATTAACAATGGCAAAATTTCACACAACTTAACGCTGACCTTCCCTGAGCCTACTATCGCCGAATGGGCGGGCTACGCGGGTTTTGACGGTCTTCATCTAGATATGGAACACGGTGTTTTCGATTGGGAATCGGCAGAGATGATGTGCCGAGTTGCCGATATGCATGGAATGACCTGCACAGCTCGAATCCCTAACACTGAAAATGACACCATTTTGCGAGCATTTGATCGCGGCTTGATGGGAATACTGTGCCCGCACGTCGACAACGCCGATCAGGCGCAGAGAATTGCGATGGCTTCACGATTTGGGCCAGAAGGCGAGCGTTCGTTCGGCACTTCACGTGGTCGTGACTATGGCATGACCGGAAAAACTCCTGCCGAGTACATGGCGGACTTTAACCGGGAAGTAACCGTCGCTATTCAGATCGAAACGAAGAACGCTGTCGACACTATCGAAGACATTCTGGATGTTGAAGGCATCGATATGATCACGTTCGGGCCGCAAGATCTAGCGCAGTCTCTTGGTCACCCCGGGCATGCAGATCACCCTGCGGTACTCGAAGCGATGGAGTCGGTTGTCGCTGCTGTTCATGCACGAGGTCGTTTGATGTCTTCTGACGTCGAAAAAGGCATAAATCTAGTTCAATGGCTTCCTGAACAACTCAAAGACTGGCTCGACAACTCACGATCTAACTAGACGCTCTCTATCTTTATAACCCCATACAAAAATCGATTCGGCAAACAGAAAAATGACTTCAGCTAATTCAAATACGAAATTCGAGCCAGTTGCAGGATGGGCGAAACTCCCGATGGGAGTGACGTTCAGAGGGGACGCTACTTCTATCGCTGTCGACTCGAAGGACAACGTTTACGTTTTCAATCGCGGTACTGAACCGATCGCCGTGTTTGATACCGATGGCAATTTCGTTCGCGGAATGGGTCACGGCGAGTTTGTGCGTCCGCACGGCATTGAGATCGACTCGGACGACAACCTATATCTGGTCGATGACGATGGACACATCGTGCAGAAACGAACAAATGATGGCGAAGTGATCTTCACGCTCGGCACGAAGGGCGAACCGTGCGAATGGCAGAGTGGCGGAATGTTCAATCGCCCAACCGACATCGCCATTCACCCGGTAACCGGAGAGCTATTCGTTTCCGATGGATACGGTAATTCCCGAATTCACAAGTTTGATCCAGATGGCAAACACATGACTTCTTGGGGCGAATCGGGAACTGATCCTGGTCAGTTCAGTCTGCCGCACAACATCAGCATACTCGGAACAGACAAAGTGGTTGTCGCCGATCGTGAGAACTTCCGCCTACAGATATTCACGACCGACGGTGAATTCGTTGAGCAAATTCACATTCATCACCCGATGTCGGTGACCCAAGGCAAGGGTGATGACACCGCTTTGTACGTTGGTGAGATGATTCCGCCTCCTGTCCAGCAAGGCGTGCCGAACCTGGGTGCAATGATCGCGATATTGTCTGCTGAAGGAGAGTTCTTGCAGCATTTGGGTGGTCCATTACCGGGTGAAGGCGTGGGGCAGTTCACTGCACCGCACGGTGTATCGACCGACTCGCAAGGATCGGTCTATGCGGCAGAGGTTGCGTGGACGAACTATTTTTCAAGTCCAGAAAATTCAGGGACAGACACAAAGCCGTTGGGCGAAGTTGTGAGCCTTCGTAAGTGGAGACGGGTTTAGAGCGAGCGCCAGCACGATGCGGACTCGAGCACACGATCTCATTTTCAATTTAGAAAACTAGGAATAATTATGGTCAACGCAGCAACTTCAGCAACGGTTTACGAGCCAGTTCCGTACTGGGCAAAACTTCCACACCCGATGTTCTTCAAGGAAGCGACATCTGTGGCGGTCGACTCGAACGACAACGTCTATGTGTTCAACCGTGGCGACCATCCAGTCATTGTTTTCGATAAGAACGGGAACTTCATTGAGACATGGGGAGCGGGTGAGTTTGTTCGACCGCACGGCATTACGATCGATGCAGACGACAATCTTTATCTTGCCGACGATGACGCTCACATGGTCGAGAAACGGACTAAAGAGGGCAAGCTCATCTACCGACTTGGTGAGAAGGGCAAGGCAGCTGCTTGGCAGGAAGGCGATCCGTTCAATCGTCCTACTCACGTCGCAATTCACCCTGAATCAGGCGATCTGTTCATTTCGGACGGGTACGGGAACTCACGAGTTCACAAATTCGATTCAGATGGCAAGCACATCACCTCTTGGGGTTCACCGGGTTCATTACAAGGACAGTTCTCTCTTCCGCACAATATTGCGATGAACGGCACCGACAAAATTACTGTTGCTGATCGAGAAAACTTCCGTTTGCAGACATTTACGACAGATGGCGAATTCGTGAAGCAAATTCACTCGCATCGTCCGATTGCTATCACGAATGGCAAAGGCGCCGACACCAATTTGTACGTTGCCGAGGCCGGCCCCCCTCCGGTGCAGGAGGGGGTGCGACGCCTTGGACGTCGGGTGGTCGTTATGGATCGAGAAGGTAACGAAGTTACTCGATTCGGGAATGAGCTTGGCGGCGAGGGACACGATCAGTTCATTGCACCGCACGCAATGGCGGTCGACTCTGAGGGATCTATATACGTCGCTGAAGTTTCTTACACCGCATTTGGTTCACAACAGGACCCGGTACGAGAGGTCACAAGCCTGCGTAAATGGGCGCGGGTGAGTGGATAGCATCTGAACGTTTTCGTAATTATTAGGAGTGAGCGATGAGCCCTGCGGCTGGAAAATTGTCGACTGAAGAGATCAACGAGTTTTTGGCGCAGCCGATCATCGCTCGTATTGGAACCGTAAAACCCGATGGCTCCCCTCACGTTGCAGCAATGTGGCAGCAGTGGGATGGGGAGTCGATGTGGGTCATTCCTCGTAGCAAGTCGAGCTGGTATGAAAACCTAAGTCAGGAACCGCGTGTGTGCATTTTGTGCGCTGACGATGTTAATCCTGAGCACACGAGGGTGACTATCGAAGGCGTTGCTGAAGTGGTTGAAGGACCGGTTGCACTTGTAGGACGCACGAAAGAAATCGCCGATGAGATGGCTATTCGGTACATGGGTCCCGACGGACCGACATACGCGGCGAAGACGGCTGATCGACTGAGGTATCTCGTGAAGGTAACGCCGACGAAGATTACTTCGTGGCGTGGCGAATGGCATACCCGGTACATCGTTACCGAGAACGACTAGTTGCCTAATTGCTGGCGGCGTGCAAGTTCTTTGATACCCAGATTCTGATTTGAATGCCGTGTTCCTGATAGTGAAGCACTGTGCAGGAATCGATCAATTCGCGAAACGGGTCACACGGTTCAAAGTAGGCGCTTGGTGCTTTTGTGAGTTGATCGTGCAGCGATCGATGCACATCTTCCATTTGTTCGAGAGATTGGCGCGGAGTGTCGTCTTTTTTTTCGCAACGATTCTTGCGCATTGAAACGATCAATATCGCCGACGGGTTCGATCGTTCTCCTGTCCAACGAATTGACCAGTTCCCACTCCCATCTGGTTACCTGCCCAATGATGTCGTTCACCGACATGCCGTCGTGGACACCTACAACGGACATGTCTTCACTGTGTAGGCGGTCAAGTGAGGTTCTAAATTGTCGTCAGTTGTCGTCGATGGCAGCTAATACTGCGTTTTTGCGGTCTTTCAAGTTTAAGCTCCGGGCGTCATCAGGCGACTTGGTCGCGCGTCGTAGTTCTCCTACCCTAACCCTTCCGTCTGGAAGGGGACTGTTAGTCGCTGTCGATAATTGGTGTCTCGGCTCCGTGTGGTAGGTCTCCTAACCTTTCGGTCTGGAACGGGACTGATTGTTGGCTGTGAGTGATGCTCATGGAAATATTGGGAGATTGCGTTGACAGGATTCCTTGGGAGGGCTAGCGTGGCGAACCCACGTGGATGCCCACGTTTCAAACTCACTAATCTGATGGTGGCGAAGATATGACGACGGTTGGCGAAGGCAAATTTCAATACGAAGTGGACCGAGATTGGCTACGACACAAACCAGAGTTTTGGGAACTTGGTGCCTGTGCGGACGTCGGTGTCGATTCCCAAGATCGTGTGTGGCTGTTTAGTCGTTCAATGCACCCGGTTACTTGCTGGACTGCTGATGGGCAGTTCATCGGCTCATGGGGTGATCTGGGGCTCGATAAGGGCGAGTTCAGGGTTCCGCACGGACTGTTCATCGATAAGGACGATCACATCTGGCTTGCCGATCACCAGACTCACCAATTGACGAAGCACAACGAAAATGGCGATGTGCTGATGGAGCTCGGGACTCATGGGTACGCCGCAATTACCGTGACGACCACCAATGAACAGGGCTCGCCATTCAACAATCCAACCGGATTGGCGACCGATTCGAGTGGTCGACTATTTGTCTCTGACGGATACGGTAACCGTCGCGTTCACCGTTTCAGTGCCAACGGCGATCTCGAACTCTCTTGGGGTGAAGCCGGGAAAGGACCCGGACAGTTCTCGATTCTCCATAAAGTCGGAGTCGATAAAAACGACAAGGTTTACATCTGTGACCGAGAAAATAACCGCATTCAAATCTTCGATACCGATGGCAACTACTTGAACGAGTGGACCGATCTGGTTGGTCCCGGAGACATCTTCTTCAATGACGATGTTGCGTACGTGGTAGAGCAGGGCGGCGGAAACGGTGTGTCGATCTGGACGCTTGATGGTGAACTTATCACTCGTTGGCGCGGTAACCCCGATGCTACTCAAGCTGCGCACGGTGGTTGGTTCGATTCGAAGGGCAACATTTACGTTGCAGAGATAGGTGAACCGGGGCAGGGCCAAAGAGTTACCAAGTTCAACATGATTTAGTGGTTGGATAGTCGCTGGCGGTCCTTAGTTATCGGCATGTTAGCGGGATGTGACATTTCGAACGTGTGCGCGACTCCACCAGATCCCTCGGCTGCACTCGGTAAATTGGGTGCCGGATCCGAAAATCTAGCCTGAGGTCGCTAAGCCTCGGGGCAGTCGTGTTCGATACCCGATAGGACGAGGTGGGTTGCGTTCACGTGAAAACCGTGTCGTTCGTGGACGCGGTCGATGAACTTTTGCACAAGTTCGTCATCAAGCGGGAGTGTGCGGCCGCAACTGGTGCATTGGAGATGGTGATGATTCGACTGGTTAATCCATTCGAACACGGTGTCGCCCGGGCTTAGGCGAGATTCTGCGACTAGGCCGACCCCGCCGAGATCACTTAGCACTCGGTAAACGGTTGATTGATCGAATTTTGCACCGAGCGTCGCGAGTGCTTGTATTACCTCAGCAACCGTCACGTGTCCGTATGTAGATCGCAGCACATCGATTACTGCAAGGCGCGCTGGAGTGGCTCGGAGGCCCGAACCGCGTAGAACGTCGGAAGGTGATTGATTAGGCTGTGGCATACGAATCGATTGATTCTCTATGGTTGAAGCATTGCTCGATGAGTCTGACATGGTCGCATATGAATCGGATATTAGTTGTTGTTTTCGCCGTATAGTTTTCAAATGTCTTCGAGTGTGCTCATCGCCGCTCCATCGGAGCGCGTGTGGATGCTGGTAGCCGACGCCGATCGCTGGAGTGAATGGGCGGGCGTCGTAGACGAGGTATGGGACGCTCCGAGTTATCTCGATTGGCAGGTTGGACACGAATTCGGATTTCGCCTCTTGATGGCTCGCAAGAAAGTTCCGTTCAATGTGACGGTGACCCGATACGGGACTGGCAGGCTGATCGAGTGGAGTTCGACAAAATTCTCGATCACGGCCGTGCGTTCGATTTCTGTTGAGCCGGAAGGAACTGGGTGTCGAGTAGTGGATCAGAAAGATTTTTCTAGCCCGATACTGCCAATTCGCCTCGCCTACCCACGTCGGCTGGTGCGGGTGATGACCGAGCGCTGGCTTGGCGATATGAAGAAATCCGCCGAGATGTCATCATGATTAGGCTATATCGAGGCAGCCTGCGCGTGATGATGGTGTTTGCTCATGCCGATGATGAGACGCTGCTCGCCGGGGGATTGATTTCCAAGCTGGTTAGTGATGGGTATGACGTGAAAGTGCTGTGTCTTGCTCCGGGTGACCAAAATCGAGTCGGGCGCTTACGAGGAGCGTGCGTCGATCTGGGCGTCACTGCAGTAGAGACGTTGCGCTTCTCGGAGAGCCCGATGTGGCCAGACGATGCTGGTGATAGTAGAGATTCAACTTCAGCCCATCTTGATCCTCAGTTATCGCTCGTTCCGAGTACCGATCTGGCTCGAAAAATTGCTGGAAGGATTTCGGAACACGCTCCTGATGTTGTTGTTACTCATTCATCGTATGGCGACTACGGAAATTCCGATCATGCTGTTGCTTTTCGTGCTACCAAGTTGGCTGTTGAGTCGGTAGGCGGCGATGCGATGCGGTTGTATTCGCTTGAGTGGCCTCGTTGGGTGGTACGGATTAATGCGCGCTTGATGCGTATTGGTGGGAGGAGTATCCGGCGGATGGGGCCGGACGGTTCGTTTGATCTATCGCTTGCTTTGCAAAGTTCGAAACCGCCTACGATATCTATCGATGTTGCTTCGGAGCTAGGCGCTCGACGAAAGGCTTCTCGTTGGTACAGAACTGAGATTGCCAAGGGTCCACTTCCTATGCGATTGCTTGAGAGGGTACCGCTGATCTTGCAACGATCATTTTTCGGTAAGGCGACGTTGCGGATTGAGATGGCACCAGAGGGGTTCGATCACACGACTGGTCTTTGAATCGGGAACGATTCGTTGGTGCTAGATGTTCCTAAACAAAAAACACCCCGGACTGATTTTAGTCCGGGGTGTTTTCGTTTTAGACTTAGCGTTGGCTAGACGAGCAACTCTCGAAGCTCAGCAACATGTGCATCGCCACGGAGTCGACCTAGAGCTTTTCGCTCGATCTGTCGAATTCGTTCTCGTGTCAGATTCAATTCGCCACCTATCTCTTCAAGAGTTCGTGGGCGACCGTCAAATAGACCGAATCGTAGTTCTAGGACGCGTCGTTCACGATCCTGAAGATGACTGAGTACACGATCGACCTGCTCTCGCATGGAAGATTGTGCAGCAACGTCGGCTGGTGCCGGTGCGCTGCTGTCCTGAATCAAGTCACCAAGCTCGTTCTCTGCGTCTTCACCAATTGGTGTTTCGAGGGAAACAGGCTCTTGCGACATCTGAAGAATTTCTGAGACCCGCTCGATCGATAGTTCGACACGCTCAGCGAGTTCTTCGACGGTAGGCTCACGGTTGAGCTGCTGTCCAAGTTCACGACGTGCTCGCATGATCTTGTTCAGCGTTTCTACAACGTGAACTGGTATGCGAATCGTTCGTGCCTGGTCGGCGATTGCTCGGGTAATACCCTGGCGAATCCACCATGTTGCATATGTCGAGAATTTGAATCCCTTGCGGAAGTCGAATTTCTCTATGGCACGCATCAGACCGATGTTGCCTTCCTGAATCAGGTCGAGCATCGATAGACCGCGGTTGAGGTGCTTCTTCGCAACCGAAACCACTAGTCGAAGGTTTGCTTCGCCCAAGTGACGTCGAGCCTTCTCGCCTTCTTCTCGTACTCGCATAAGGTGCGAGTTGAGGATCGAAGTGAGCGGCCGAATAGCCGCCAAGAATTTTGGCTTTACCACATGGTCTGGCAGCTCAGTCAGTAGTGGATCGAGACCGAGGATGTCGACCATATCTGCAGAGAGTAATCGAGAAAGAACTGAAAGTTCAACAACCAATTTGTGAGCTTCGTCCGGCTCTACGCCGAGCGCATCTGACAGGTAGTTGATCAGTTCGTCTTCACGTTTGCCGTCGACCAGAGCACGAAGCTCAGGGTCAGCGAGTGCTCGTTCCAGTGTTACCGGGGTGGTCAGACCGAGGTATTTTGCAACTGCTGATGCGGTGTCACCGACTGGTCCAAGCTTCGAGAGAATATCGGTAATGATAGTGAACGGATCGGGTGTGCCGGCGTCGATGTCACCCTGAATCTCTTTTTCGATTGCTTCGAGTCGCTGAGCAAGCTCAACTGCTCGTGCAAGCACTACTTCGTCTGCTGCAGTAAGTAGTGCGACTCGGCCGATCTCACGAAGGTACATCCTTACGGTGTCTTCTGTGAGTTCCGACTCTTGCACTTCTTGCGCCAGAGCATTCGTGATGCTTGTTGAAGAATCTGAAGCTCTTGCTGATTCCCACATATCCAGCTCAGATCGGGTTACGGCAGTTGCACCGTTTTCAGTTACCTGGTTAGCTTCGTCTTCAGTGCCTTCCATTCGGGTAAAGGCGGGTGTGTACTCGTCTTCGCCCTCAAGAGCTGCTGAAACGTCGTTGACGCGGGTTGTTTCTCGATTTTGGACCAACAGTTGTTCCTTTCGGGAATTTTATGCCCGTACCTAGTCTCATCGATTATCCGGACAGATAATCGACCTCAGGTCATTCGTACTAGTACCTTGCGCACGGTATTCCCTACTAATCTCGGAGGTTTCACCGTTAGCTGAGAATGGTGGTAATCACTCAAATTGTAGTTGCAACTAAAGCAATTTGCGATACCGGACGAGCAAGTTTTGGGACCCACCGAAACTTGGTCACGCACGTTTACCAATTCAACCGACCTTCTATTGTACGCCTTTTGGTGTGCGTTCTAAAAGGGGGTAGGTCGAAATTGGTTACGAATTCCGTCGCTTTGTATCCCGATTTCTTTCGGGAAAAGATTGAATCTGTGATGGGACAACAGAGATTTTCAAGCTAAAATTTCGTCTTAGTCCCAATTGATGACGAACTTACCCGGGGCTCCTGACGAGAACTCTCCGTAGGCCTGTGCAGCTTCTTCGATAGTCGATCGAGAGGTTATGACCGAACCTAAGGGAACGTTTCTTTCGGCTGTGAAACGAGCTGCTTCCGCAAGACCGAACGTCGAGAATGTCCATGAACCCATGAGTGTGAGGTGTCGATGGATGATGTGCGGGGTTGGCTGGTACGTTACTTCCCCGCCTTCACCGACCAAGCAAGTTCGCCCGAATATCCGGGTAGACTCAACTGCTGCCACTCGAGTAACTGCAAGTCCGGCTGCTTCAAGGCTGGCATCGGCACCATCACCATTAGTTAGTTCTTTTATTTGCTCTGGCGCGTCGTCGTTCGATGCGTCAACAGTTGCCCAAGCACCGGAATCAGCCGCCATTTTGAGTCGTTCGGGTGAAACATCAACAGCGATGATCCTTGCTCCCATTTCTGCCCCGAACATGGTGGCAGCAAGTCCAACTGGGCCTTGACCGAATACAGCAAGTACATCCCGGCCAGATACATCGAGCTTCTTCAAGGCTTGGAAGGCTGTACTCGCGCCACATGCCAAGTACGCTCCGACTTCGTAGTCGACTTCGTCAGGGAGCGTCACGCACGTTGATTCGTGGGCAACCATGTAGTCGCCGTGTCCACCGTGCATTGACCCACCGTAGTAGAGCTTCTTTTCGGTTACCTCGCACAATTGCTGCCAACCGGTTAGGCAGTATTCGCACTGACGGCAGCCTTCGTAGTGATGCTGGATGATTCGGTCGCCGACTTTGAGTCCCTTCACATTCGGACCAAGTGCAACAACTTCGCCACAAGGTTCGTGACCGGGGCGCATTAATTGACCTTCGTGTTCGTTCGGCGAATCGGCGCGGTATCGGGAGAAATCTGATCCACACAATCCAGAAGATCGTAGCTTGACTAAGACTTGCTCGGGGCCGGGCTCAACGTCGGGGAAATCGATGACCTCTGCCACGCTGTTTCCGTGAAATGCAACTCCACGCATGTTCGATTCTCCTAAGTACGGGGCTGAAATTCAGCATCTGTTTATGAAAGTTGGCGCAATGTATATCAGTGAAACCGGGTAAATTGGCTTTGCAGTCGGCTCAATGCGGCAGTAAGCTTGCCCCGCCTGACTAATAAGAAATGACGGCGGCGATGCCGCGATTGGGATCTGCAAATATGGTGGACACGTTCAGTTACGACACTCTTTATTCCGAGAAATCTGTTGATACGCCTCTGAATCCGGGACTGCATGCCAAGTACGATTTTGCCGTGGCGTATCCGGCTCCAGAGACACTTCCGCTCGATGGATTGATTCAGGCGCTTCAGTCGGCAGTCGATTCCGATAGTACGAAGGTGCTCGCCGAACTGGCGTACTACCCTCATCAGTTGGGCGCACTTGAACTTCGTGAGTACACCGCTCAGAAGCTGGCCACTGACCGTGGGTTTACCGTAACGCCAGACGAAATTGCTCTTACGAACGGTTCGGGTGAGGCTCTGGGTCTGGTTATTCAGGCTCTCACGAACCCTGGCGACGTGGTGCTTGCCGAAGAGTTCGTGTACATGGGAACTACCGCACAGCTTCGACGCTTCGGCGCTGACATCCGTGGCATGGCTATGGATGAGGGCGGGATTATTCCTGAAGCTCTCGATAAGCAGATTACTGAGTTGACCGCTGCCGGTGAGAAGCCCAAGTACATATACGTAATCCCTGAGCACCAGAATCCAATGGGTTCAACAGTCTCGGCTGAGCGACGGAAGGCAATTCTCGAGATTTGTCACAAGCATGGTCTGCCGATTTTGGAAGACGACTGCTATGTAGATCTTCGGTTCAAGGGTGATGTTCAGCCTGCGTTCAGGGCTCTAGATGACTCAGGAATCGTCGTTTACGTTGCTTCTTTCTCGAAATTGCTTGCACCAGGACTTCGACTTGGCTACTTCACTGCTTCGCCTGAACTGATGCGACGTGCGTTGAGCTTCAAGCTCGGAAGTGGTCCTAACCAATTCGCTGCGATCGCAATTGAGGGTTACCTACGAAACAACCTCGACTCTCACAAAGACAATTTCAACCCGATACTTCAGGCGAAGTGCGACTCGATGACCGCCGCACTCGAAGAACATTTTGGTCCTTCTGGTGCGACATGGTCTACGCCAGAGGGCGGTTGCTACGTTTGGTTGACGATGCCAGAGGGTACCGATATCGCAAGCATTCGTGATGAAGTGTTCCAGCAGGGCGTTGGATACGTTGCCGGTGTCAACTTCGAAGCGGACGGTACAGGGCGAATCGGTCACAACTCTGCACGACTTTGTTTCGCATTTGAATCGGTTGAAAAGAACGCCGAGGGAATCGCTTTACTGGCTCAGCTGTTCAAGCAGCACGGGGCGATGTAATTATTCTTGGATTGCACTGAATTGCAATTCGATTGATTACCAAGAAAAGACCGACTTTAGCGAGTCGGTCTTTTCTGTTGCCTGCGTGATTCGGCGAATATGGCAGGAGTATTACAGACCGTTAAACGAATTTTATTGCCGATTAGCCGGTTCGGAGATAAATTAAATTGAGACTCATTTTTGAATTGGAACAAAAGGAACGCCTTTCATGGCATCTGCTGAACTGAATTCGATCGCACTGAAGATGGTTGCTCGCAAGAAGGGCATTCTCGCTGCTGATGAAAGCACCGGGACAATGACCAAACGACTCGACAGCATTAATGTTGATTCGACATCGGAATCACGTCGACAGTGGCGGCAGCTGTTATTCCAGACTCCCGACATCGGCGATTACATCTCTGGTGTCATCATGTACGACGAGACAATTCGTCAGTTAGACGATTCTGGCAAAACACTCGTAGAGCTACTTGCTGACAACGACATTCTGTCTGGCATCAAGGTCGACAACTCGACTCACGATCTCGCAGGTGCTCCTGACGAATTCATCACTGAAGGTCTTGATGGTCTCCGTGGTCGACTCGCTGAGTACTACAAGCTCGGCGCACGGTTTACCAAGTGGCGGGCACTGATCACCGTTGGTGAAGGACGGCCTACCGATTACGCCATCAACACGAACATGCATGCTTTGGCTCGCTATTCGGCGCTGTGTCAGGAACAGGGTCTTGTTCCAATTGTTGAGCCTGAAATTCTTATGGATGGAACTCACAGCATCGACGATTGTCGGGCGGCTACAACTCGTTCGTTGATTACGGTATTTGAAGAGCTCGACGCACAGAACGTCGATCTTGAAGGCATCGTGCTCAAGCCAAACATGGTTATCTCTGGTTCTGATGCCCCTAATCGAGCGTCGGCGGCCGAAGTTGCTCGACAGACCATCGATTGTTTCCTTGAAACCGTTCCTACGAACGTTCCGGGTATCGCATTCCTCTCGGGCGGGCAGGGCGACGAAGAGTCGGTTGTAAACCTCGACGAGATCAACAAGATCGCTAACACCGAAGACCTGCCTTGGGAACTGACCTACTCATACGGTCGTGGTCTTCAGGCTGCTCCGCTTGCTGCGTGGTTGGGCAAAGCCGAGAACGTTCCTGCTGCTCAGGCTGCGTTTCAGAAGCGTGGACTCGACTCGAGCGCCGCTCGTGAAGGCGTTTACGCTTCGTAAACTAGTTTGAGCTGATGTGATTTATGCCCTCTCCCGCTCAGGGAGGGGGCATTTTTTTGTCTCTTACTAGCGCACGGGCAGCAATCTGTGGCATCAACCGGTAAAGTTGCTACGCCTTTCCTGATTCGAAGGACAGGCAGCAACCGAACCGGAGTGTGATGTAAACGATGGCCCCAGACGCAATTTCCGATCTCGTAGCAGCTCGATCTGCTCAGATTATCGAGACTCGACGATTTTTCCACGGCATTCCGGAACTTGGATTCGAGGAGAACGAGACCGGTAAGGCTATTGCTGATCGTCTGACAGCAGCTGGTTTGGTGGTTGAAACCGGCATCGGTAAAACGGGGCTAGTAGCGGTTCTTGAAGGGGCAAAACCCGGTCCACGGCTGATGATTCGCGCCGACATTGACGGACTACCTGTCGATGAACTCACAGGTCTCGAATTCGCCTCGACCAACGGTCGAATGCACGCCTGTGGTCACGATGGGCACATCACGATGGCTGTGACCGCGGCTGAGATCCTCTCCGGGATGAAAGATCAGCTGGCAGGAACTCTGATATTCGTGTTCCAGCCTGCTGAAGAAGTCGTCATGGGCGCGTTGGCGATGATCGATGACGGACTATTTGAAAAATATCCTGCCGACCGAGTCATTGGAACCCACCTGTGGAACCAGATTCCAACTGGAATGATTGGCGTGAACAGGTCAACCGTATTTGCTAGCGCAGACCAGTTCCGTCTTACTGTTCACGGCAAGGGGGGGCATGGCGCAATGCCTCACAAGACCATCGACCCAGTGGCTGCTATTGCCGAAATCATTACCACGGCGCAAACAGTAGTTAGTCGTGAAGTACCTCCGAATGAAATGGGGGTTCTCACGTTTGGTCAGATTCATGGCGGATCAGCACCAAACGTTATTGCCGACAGTGTGACCGTCGAAGGTACTGTACGTGCGTACACTGCCGAAACTCGAATCCTGATCATGCAGTCGCTTGAGCGAATTGCCAGCAATGTCGCTGCGGCCATGCGGGCATCCACTTCATTTGAACGAATTCACGGTGCGCCGCCGGTCATCAACGATCCTGAGGTTGCTGCTTGGGTTACTCAGCAGGCGAGTTTGGTAGTTGGTGAAGGCAACGCCAAGGAATGGGAACCTGTCAGTGTCGGTGACGATATGGCAGAGTTCAACGATCGTGTGCCGGGCGTGTACTTCCTGCTCGGTGCTGCTCACGACGATGCGAGAGTGGCTGAACGGGGCATCGAAGGTCACCACAACGCCAAGTTCGACTGGAACGAAGACTGCTTGCCACTTGGCATCGAGGTGTTTGTGCGGTCGGCAGTGGACTATTTGTCGTAATTTCGCTGGCTTGAGGAACGCTATATCGACGGGTGATGGAACTAATCTATCTAACTGTTCCTCAACACTGTGGCATGAAACAAATAATCCTAAAATCAGCGGCGTTGGCTGGCGTTATCGTACTCGTCGCCGTGCTGTGGCCAATATTTACAGAGGCAGAAACCTCGCTAGCAGCGTTCTACGTGATTGCATCGGCGGCTGGAATCGACATTGCGGGGCTCGCTCTATTCAGCAAAAAGCGCTGGCTGCTTTGGGCAGCACTTGGTGTTTGGCCCGGCGCGATAGCTGGCGGACTGGTGTTCGCAGGAATTGCATTTCTCACGGTCGGAAACGGGACGACAGGCTGGGAAGGTGCGATTGTGGCGATCGTATCATCTACGGCGTGTTCGTTGGTGCCATTGACGGAGCAATCACAGGCGGCGTTCTCGGTGCACGTAAGTCACGCCGAGCACGTCGCCTGATTGTTAGTCGCTCTGTCTAAACGACCGGAGCTGAGCCGCCGTCTACGTTGATGGCTGTTCCGGTTACGTAGCTGGCGCGTCCTGAAGCTAGGAAGCAGATCACATCACCAGCTTCTTTCGCTTCACCAATACGTCCGAGAGGTACGCCACCGCCGAAGGTTGCCCAATGATCGTCGAGCGAGTAGCTCGGGTCTTTGGCGTTGAGTCCTTCCCAGCGGGTTCGGTGCTGGCCTGACTTCAATACGCCAACACAGATCGTGTTCACTCGAATGTTGTGCTCGGCGAGTTCACCAGCCCACGACTTTGTGAGTGAGATGCCGGCTGATCGGGATAGGGAAGTCGGTTGCGAACCGGGTCGAGCAGCCTTGCCGCCGGGAGTGGTCGTGTTGATGATCGCTCCGGTGCCAGATGCTTTGAGGTGAGGCAATGCAGCTCGTGCGCAGTAGATTGCACCGTAGATCTTGATTCCGAAGTCGGTTTCCAAGTCAGCGTCGGTCATTTTTTCGAGCGTCGTTGCCGAAGAAGTTCCTGCGTTGTTGACCAAGATGTCGACACCGCCGAACTCGCTGACCACTTTGGCAACCATCGCCTGAACGCTAGATTCGACAGATACGTCGGCTGAAACTCCGATGACTTCTCCACCTGATTCCGCCTTGATCTCGGCAATAGCGGCGTCGAGTTTAGATTGCGTTCGTCCTACGATCGCTACTTTCGCGCCTTCGCTCGCAAGTGAAATAGCTGCTGCTTTTCCGATACCGTCGCTGCCGCCTGTGACAATAGCGACTTTGCCGTTTAATCCTAGATCCATCGTGTCGGTTCCATTCTTTAGCCCATGTTCATATCAAACGGGGCGACGATGCCAACTGTTTCTGTCGATGCAGAACGCGTCGGCAGTCATCACTACCGTTGTTGCGACGGATTATAAACACGAAAATCGGAAAATCATTTGATACTGCGTTTTTATGCGTGCGAGTTGTATTCTTAACCCTTGTGCGATTTTTCCGTTGCTGCTGCCGGTGTACACATGGTGAATGAGCGTGGCAGCCGTTGAGTCGCACAGTCGACATATCAAGTTTGGGTAATTTTTAGATCGGTAACTGAAGTGAAGAACAGGCAGCGTTTCGAACCGCTTACAGTGCCGCGTAGAGTCATTTTGGGACCAGGGCCTAGCTCAGCGAACCCGCGGGTTCTCCGTGCGATGTCGCTGCCTATCATCGGTTACCTCGATCCCGCGTTCTTGGAAATTCTCGACGAACTGACCGGAATGCTTGGTGAGATCTTCAAGACTAAGCAACGGGCATTCGCCGTTGCTGGAGCCGGATCGGCAGGTATGGAAGCCGGCCTTGTTAGTCTGGCTTCGCCTGGCGACACGGTAATTATTTGTTCTTACGGCTACTTCTGTGAACGACAGATCATCATGGCCGAGCGACTTGGGTTCAACGTAGTTCCGCTTCGCACCGAGTGGGGCAAGTCGATGGATCCCCAAGTGCTTGCCGAAGCATTGAAAGAGCATCCTGAAACTCAACTCGTGCTTGGTATTCACGCCGAGACTTCGACTGGAACCATTCAGCCGATTGCCGAGTTTGCTCGTCTTTCTCACGAAGCCGGAGCGCTGTTCATGACGGACGTTGTGACCTCACTGGCCGGTTGCGAACTTAAATTCGACGAGTGGGAATTGGACTTTGCTTACTCCGGTTCGCAGAAATGCCTAGCGGCCCCTCCTGGAATTTCTCCCGTGGCTATTTCAGATCGTGCGCTTGAGTACATACGGAACCGTCCTAAGCCCCCAACATCGTGGTATTTGGATCTTTCATTGATCGCTGACTACTGGGGACCGGATCACATTCCTCACCACACAGCGCCCGTAAGCATGATTTACGGTTTGCGTGAAGCGGTGGGAATGGCGTTGAACGAGACTCTTGAGGTTCGGTGGCAGCGTCACGAGGCGAACGCCTCTGCTCTTAGGGCGGGGTTAACTGCTCTGGGTTTGGAACTGCCGATATCGAAAGAAGAGCGTTTGGATCAGCTGACAGTCGTGAAGCTTCCGAAGGGAATCGATGATGTGAAGCTGCGTACTCAACTTCTTGAAGAATATTCAATCGAGGTTGGGCGTGGTCTTGGCAAGTTCGCTGGCGAAGTTATTCGAATCGGCCTGATGGGCGAGTCGTGTGTTCCTGCAAATGTGTTCGCACTACTCAACGCCCTAGAGAAGATTCTCCCCGATCACGGATTTGAAGTTGCCAAAGGTGCGGCTACAGCAGCTGCAAGTGGGCAGTTAGCCGAAAATCCTTCACCGGTTTACACGGCTTAGCGTTTCGGCTGATTAGCCGCTATGAACGTTCGAGTGCGTAGGCTTGATCTAGCAGGTCGACGACGTATCTGACCTTTGTCGACCTGCTAATCGAGTCTTCTTTGGCGACCTCTGTAAGAGCGAAATCCAATTGCATTGCGCAGCCGGGATTTCCAGTAGCAACAATTTCGGCACCAGTAGCCAGAACGTTACGCGCTTTGCGTTTTCCTAGTTTAGCGGACATCTCACGTTGGGTAAGCGAGTACGTTCCAGCCGATCCGCAGCAAACTGCTGCTTCTCCAAGATTAATCAACTCTAATCCGGGTATCGAATTGAGAATCGCTCGTGGCGCATCGGTGATTCGCTGAACGTTCAGCAGGTGGCATGGGTCTTGATACGTGACTTTTACGTTCAATGGCTTGGTCGGTGCTTCGAATTCGTATTCGACCAGTAGCTCGTGAATATCTTTGGTTAGCTCTGCGACCTGCTTCGCCTTATCGACGTATTCAGATTCGTTCGCTAGCAGTTCTCCGTAATCCTTCATCGCCGCGCCGCAACCGGCTGAAGCGGAGACGATGGCATCGGGCTTTGCTGATAAGAATGAATCGATGTTCTGCTTTGCCATCTCGATTGCTGAGTCTGATTCACCTGAGTGGGTGTTCAGAGCGCCGCAGCAGCCCTGTCCGGCCGTTAGGTGCACTTCGATGCCGTTGCGGGTCAGTACACGTACTGTGGCTTCAAGTGTTTCGGCGTGGGTTAGCGCCATTACGCATCCTGCCAACATCGCCACTTTCGCCTTGCGAACGCCCTGAGCAGGGTGGACTTGACCTTTGGCTACAAAGAAATTGTCCGATAGCTCAGGTAAATATGCGTCGGCGAGTTCGGCGTCACCGGGGAGAAGCTTCAGCAGGCCAGTGCCGCGTGCGATTGTTCGCATGCCCGATTTTTTGTAGAACTTGAGCGCGTTACCCGCCATTCGCAGTTTTACGGGGGAGGGCAACATCGTGTTGTAGCCGATTGAACGGGCAGTGCGTTCTGTGAACGATCGTTTGGTGTGCTGTTGGACTTGCGCTCGGGTCGCTTCCATCAGCTTGCCGTATTCGACGCCCGAAGGACACGCCAGTTCGCAAGCGCGGCACTGCAAGCACAGATCCCAGTGTCCAACTACGGATGGGCTCATGTCGAGGCGACCTTCGTTGACCGCCTTCATCAGTGCGATTCGGCCACGAGGAGATTCAGCTTCAAGTCCTGTTTCCAGATAGGTAGGGCAGGCCTGAAGGCAGAAGCCGCAATGGACGCACTTGTAAAGATCGGACTCTTGCGGCGCGTGAGGTCCTGAGAATCCTGGGAACGTACCCGGTGGACCTACTGAAATTGTTGGCTTATCGATCGACATCGAAGCGGTTAAATCTTTCCTGCGAATCGCCCGGGGTTGAGTGTGTTTGTTGGATCGTATTGTGCCTTGATTCGTCGCATCAGATCGATCGAACTTCCAACGTCGCTGAACACGTCGATACTTTGTTTTACGTTCAACGGGCACATTTCGATTACGTAAGATCCCGAGTGCTGTGATATCTCATCAACGAATATCGTCGTGAAGGCAGAAGCATCATCGTCATTTACGGGATTGGAAAGGATTGTCGAGGCGCCGAAACCGAGGTCGGATATTGTCGAAATATCGTGACTGTGTAAGTTGGAAATTTTGGTACGAGTGGCTTTGGAGGCTTCAAGAGTTTCTAGTGGTCGAGATGTCATTCTTACGGTCAGTGAAGAATTTGATTCGGCGTCTTCGAGCTTCGCCCATGCTGCGCGTGCTGAAACATCGCTGAGCACCGCGTAGCCTGTTGCCGCGGCGGCACCTGCGGCCCCAACAACTTCGTTTACCTGTCGTTCAATCGAACGGATTCCACCACCGAGTTTTATGAGGAGTGTGGTCACATCGTCAGTGGATACGGTTTCTCCGGCTGCCTCAACAGTATGCTTTGCTAACGGACCAGATAGAACGGAAATTGCTTCTGGCAAGAAGAGTCCGTTCACCAGCTTCATTCCAACTTCGTTAGCAGTGGTTTCATCATCGAACCAAGCGATGATGGTTTGCTGCTCGGGCGGAAGCGGCAGCAACTTGAACGCCGCCTGCGAAACTACCCCAAGTGTGCCGTATGCCCCAGTGTGGAGGCGATGCAATTCATAGCCCTGCACGTTTTTCACGACTCGTCCGCCGGTTTTTGTGATTGTGCCATCAGCGAGAACGATCTGCATGCCGATCACCCAGTCTCGGATGCCGCCAGTCGAAGACTGACGCCGTCCTGGGGCGTTAGAAGCGACAGAACCACCGACCGTTGCTCTATGAGGTTTCCGTACTTCAAATGCCAATCGTTGACCTTCTTTGGCGAGTAGTGCGTTTAGTGAACCAATAGTCACTCCAGCGTTCGCCACGACTGTCATATCACCCGGTTCGTGTTCGATTTCTCCGGTGAATCCAGACAGATCAATTGCGGTGTCGTAACTCGACGGAATGTTGCCTACGCCGATCCGAGTTCCTCCGCCCCACGGTGTGGCAGATCGACCGGAAGTCGATACTGCAGCCAGCGTGTTCGAAAGCTCATCGAGGGATTCTGGACGCTCGATTGATGAAGGAGTGAAACCGTCTAGGGAATGGCTCAATTTCGTGTTCTGGCCCTATGCCTTCGCCGCGATAATAGGAGTTCGCGGTGTTGAATGCATCTGTGGCTTCCAAGGGGCCGTGTCCCAGAGATGATCCCCAATAGCTGTTGCTTCATTGATCGCCTCGTTAGGAATATCCTCTTCCCAAGCAACAAGATTCTGTTGGAGTTGCTCAAGTGTTCGTGCACCTACGATGCACGCCGAAACCGCTGGGTGAGTTCTAACCCACTTCAGCGCAAGCGCCATCGGAGAGACTTTGTACTTTTCGGTGACTGCAATGAATTTTTCCATTGCGTCAAAAGTAGCTTCGTTCCAGTATGTGTTCTTGTAGAAATTGGCGGCTCGGAAGTCGTCAGAGAAGCGACCTCCGCTTGAGGATTCCACTTTGAAATTGCGATGTTTTCCGAGTAGGAATCCACCGGCCTGAGGTGAGTAGACCATTGCGCCAACGCCTTCTTCTAAGCAAAGAGGGAACAGTTCTCGTTCAGCCTCTCTGTAGAGGAGGTTGTAGCGAGGCTGGACAGAGTTGAATTTGCTGAAGCCGTTCTTATCTTGTGCCCAAAGCGCTTCGGTAAGCTGCGGACCTGAGAAGTTTGAAACGCCGATGTAGCGTGCTTTGCCGGAACGAACAACATCGTTGTACGCCTCGACTGTTTCCTCGATAGGTGTTGTTAGATCGGGAGCGTGGATTTGGTAGAGGTCGACATAGTCGGTGTCGAGGCGTTTTAGTGAATCGTCGATCGCCTGCATCACGTACTTCTTGTTCACGCCAACATCGTTCGGATTTGGTCCGACTTGGCTTCTGCCCTTGGTCGCCAGAACTACTTCCGAGCGTCGAGTCTTAATGAATCGTCCGACATTCTCTTCCGAGAGTCCATCGGTGTATGAGTTCGCAGTGTCGATGAAATTGACTCCACCTTCGAACGCCGCGGACATAATGCGAAGAGAGTCTTCGGCATTTGTCTGTCCGCCGAAATTATCGGCACCGATGCAGTATTCAGAGATTTTCAGCCCGGTTTTTCCGAGGTTTACGTATTCCATATTGATCGCCTCTTATTTCGCTGCCGAAGATGTGGGTAGAGTGCCAAAGGCCTGTCCAGAGTTTGGTGGGTATGCCATTGGAGCTTGTGCTTCAAACTCGTCGGCGACCGCTCGAACCTCCAACATCACTTCGTCAGGCGCTGATTTCGACCACGCTTCGAGTACACCCTTCACATGGTCGACTTTGCGAGCACCGAAGATAGGTGCGGTAACACCGGGGAATTCTGAAACCCACTGAAGAGCCAATCGGACGGCTGGCTGCCCGTGCTTTTCAGCGATTGCTGTGAATTTTTCGACTGCAGTGAATGTTGCGTCATTGAAGTAGCGAGATTTTAGACCGCCGCCCTTTGAATCGTCCCGAAGATCGAATTTAGATCCGGCTACTGCTTTTCCAGATTTACCGTGCTGGCCTGTCAGCATTCCGCTCGCAAGCGGTGAGTAGGGGATAACCGCTACGTCGTGCTTCTCGGCGAATGGAACCATTTCTCGGCCGAGTCCCGGCTGAAGGATGTTGAAAACGCTCTGAATTGCTTCGAAGCGGTAGAGATTACGGACGTCTGAAGTCCAGAGTCCTTTTGCGAGCACCCACGTGGGGAAGTTTGATGCACCGGCGTACACGATCTTGCCTTGGTGGATCAGATCATCGACTGCACGAAGCGTTTCTTCGATTGGAGTTTCTGCATCCCACGAGTGGCAGTACAGCAGGTCGATTCGATCAGTGCGGAGGCGTCGGAGAGATTCTTCAACCGCTCGGACGATGTGATATCGAGATGCACCGAGATCGTTCACACCGGATCCTACGGCCGAACGGTATTTTGTTGCCAGAACAACCTGATCACGTCGACCGGAGTCGGCGAGGTAGTTGCCGATCATCGACTCGGAACGACCTTCGTTGTAGGAGTCGGACGTATCGACGAAATTTATCCCGCCGTCGAGAGCTGTGCCTAGGATTTCGTGAGCAGTCGGCTCATCGCAGCCGTGCGGGTTACCGTAGTTATCGGTTCCCAAACAGAGGTTCGAAACCTTGGTTCCGGTACGGCCTAAGTTTACGTATTCGATAGGAATTTTAGGACTCCCTGGTGCAGTGAGTAGTTAGCGTTCTGTTTAGGTGGTTTAGAGATCGATCCATCGAGATTCTTTGACGGATTTATAAGCAGCATCGACTATTTCAGCTGCCTTCATACCGTCGTAAAAACTGGTCTCGATAATTGATTGATCGCCCGCTATGATTGCATCGGCGAAAAGCTTGTAAGGCTGAGGATATTCTGGCCCAGGATCAAGCGATGCAACTGGATCGTTGGGGCCGGTCACACCCAGCATTCCGTGTCGGCCATCGGTAGTAATTCGGCCTTTTTCACCGGATATCTCCACACGTGGCGAAGTCTTGCCGTCGGGATCGGTTCCGCGGGATGCGAACGACGTGTGCACGACTGCCATGCCACCGTTCTCCCATTCACACAGGATACCCGACACGTCGGGCACGTCTACATCGACACCTTCTGGGTTATCGGCGGTTGGCCGGTGTGGGTTTGTGGTGTCGAATGACGCTACAACTCGTTTCACTTCGCCGTTGATGAATCGGAGCATGTCGAACACGTGGATGAGTTCGTACATTGACCCTCCACCGTTCTCAGATCGGAATCGCCAAGTCAAAGTCTCTGGTCGGGCGTCGTACTGGTGTGACATGCCCCACCACAGATTTGCGTGGTAGATGCGGCCCACGAAATCGTTGTCGAGATATCGCTTCATTCGGCCCATCATCGTGTTCCCACGCTGGTTGAAGTTGGTCGAATGAATTACTCCAGCCTTTTCAGCTGCGTCGAGCATTTCTTTAGAATCGGCAGCAGTAAGTGCGAGAGGTTTGTCGCAGAGAACGTGCTTGCCTGCGGCAATGGCGTCGAGAACAAGTTCTTTGTGGGATCCGGTTGGGGTGATGATGTCGACAGCGTCGAGATCGTCCATCTTTAGCATCTCGTGATGATCGGTGAAGCCGTTCGGGATGTCCCACTTTTCCTGAAACTCGGCTAGAGCTTCGGGATTGCGCCGCACAGCTGCGACAACCTCGACATTGTCGAGCTTAGAGAACTGTTCCATGTGGGTGTTGGCGAATCCACCGACACCGATGATTCCAATGCGCACTTTTCCGGATGCTGAAGGCACGATCGTTCCTTATTGTGCAACAGAGAACGTTGGAAAACGGCTTGTTGCATCGAGGTTCTGCGGACGGTTTTTCAACGTGGTGACGAAGGTCAGATCGTTGAGGCAATCAGTTTAGCGAAAACCGACGAACTAAATTCGTTTAGGGCGTTGAATTTATTGCCAGTCTTGAGTACCAGTGGGGCGGAATGACTCAGCTGTGATTCCGTAAGCCTCGCCATGAATTGCTCCGCCCGGGAATACTTTGCCGGGGTTGAATCGTTCAGCGAGAGACGGTACGTCTATGGGGGCGTCTTTTGGAGATTCACCGATAAATGCGGTACGAAGTCTCGACATTGATTCGAGATCATTTTCAGTGAACACGAGTGGCATGTACGCCTGTTTTTCAATACCGATGCCGTGTTCGCCAGATAAAGCACCGCCCGCTGCCACACAGGCTTCCAAAATCTTGGCTCCGGCGAGAATTGCTTGCTTTACTTCCGCAGGATTGCGTTCGTTGAAAAGAATCGCAGGGTGGATGTTTCCATCGCCAGCGTGGAATACGTTTGCGACGGTGACTTCGAGTTCGGCAGCGATCTGATCGACCTGCTGTAGGACCTCTCGTAGCTTCGTGCGAGGAACCACGCCGTCGACGAGATAGTAGGTTGGGGCGATAGTTCCATATGCGCCGATCGCTCCTTTTCTCGTCTCCCAGAGTTTGGCTCGAGTTGCCTCATCATCTGCTTCGCGAATTTCCATGGCGCCGTTTTTATTGCATATAGTGAGAACGGTTTCAGTTTGTTCTTCGACCGACTCAATTAGACCGTCGACCTCCACGATCAATACGGCTTGAGCTTCCTTTGGGTAGCCGGGGTGATAGAACGGCTCGACCGCGTCGATTGTGTTTCTGTCCATCATTTCGAGCGCGGCGGGTACCATTCCTGCAGCGATGATCTCCGAAACGGTGTCCGAAGCGGCGTCCATAGTGGTGAATGCGGCGAGCATGCTGTGGATCATCTCTGGCTTCGGCAGAAGCCGAACTGCGATCTTGGTAACGATGCCGAGTGTGCCTTCCGATCCGACAAATGCTCCTCGAAGGTCGTAACCAGCAGCTTCGCGATGCGTACCGCCGAACCACGTTAGCGATCCATCTGCGAGTACAACTTCGAGTCCGAGTACGTGATTTGTTGTCACACCGAGGGCGAGACAATGAGGTCCGCCGGCGTTTTCGCCAATGTTTCCGCCAATGGTGCAGGTCTTTTGACTGGCAGGATCAGGGGCGTAGAAAAGTCCGAGATGGCTGACTTGTTGCGATAGGTGGAGATTTATCATCCCCGGTTCGACGATAGCGACTCGGTTTTCGGCGTCTACTTCTATCAGTTTCGTGAGTCGGGTAAGGGCGATCACCACTGAGTTGCGAAGCGGGACAGCTCCGCCAGAAAGGCTGGTTCCTGCTCCACGAGCGACGATGTATGCACCGTGCTTGTTGGCGATTTTTACGATGGCTGCGACTTCTTCAGAGGTCGAAGGCAGTACGACCGCCTGAGGCGACGCTTTGTCGATCGAACCGTCATATTCGTAGACCAATAGGTCTTCAGCTTTCCAGATGACGTACGAATCGCCAACGACGCGGGAAAGCTCTGAGATCATCGAGGAACTGACTGATGTTTCAGTAGGCATGGGTTAATTGTTACACGGGGTTGGTTAGTTACCAAGCCCTAGAAAATTGTTCCTACGCCAGTTACGTTTCTGACTATTTCACGATCTTCCTGGTCACGAATGATCTTTGCGGTCAATTCGTCAGGGTCGCCCCATTGGTCGAGGAGGATTTTGAGCAGGCGAGCCTGAACTTCTGAGTGCTCTGGAATCCCGGCGAGGTTCGTGAACTCTTTTGGATCGGATTTCAGATTGTAGAGTTCGAGTTCGACTGGATCACCGTGTCCGTAACAGAGCTTCCAATCGCCCGATCTGACCATTCCGAGGGCACGATCGGTACCGTGAGCGAAATGCTCGGATATTGCAACGTCGTTGAGGGTTGAAGTGTCGCCTTCGAGTGCGGGAACAAGAGATTGTCCATCAAGATCCCATTGATCGAGTTTGATTCCAGCGAGATCGAGAATCGTAGCGACGGCATCGACATTTGATACTGCCTCTCTGACTCGTTGGCCACCTTCGAATTTACCCGGCCACGAAATCTGAAGAGGAACGTTCGCCGATTGCTCGTAGAAGCACATCTTGCGCCAGAGACCGTGTTCGCCGAGCATGTCGCCATGATCGGAGGTGTGAACAATCACAGTGTTCTCTGCGAGACCTTGTTCTTCGAGAACGTCCATCAAATGACCGATCTTGTCGTCGAGGTACGTGCAAAGACCGTAGTAGGCGGCTCTTGCGCGGGCGATTTCGTCGTCTGACCAGTTCCCGTCGAGACCAAACATTTGCCTAAGTCGATTGGCAGTTTCTGGAAGCTCATCGAGATGGCCTTCGGGTATATCCGGCATATCGACGTTATCGGGGTAGTACTTCGAAAAGTACGGTTCAGGAACGATGAATGGGAAGTGCGGTGCTATAAAACCAACGCACATGGCGAATGGCTTATCGTGCCTCGTTGGATCGGAAAGAAATTTGACAGCTGCCTTTTCCATAGCGTCGTCAGCTTGGATCATCGGACTAACTCCGGCCTCGGCCTCACGGACGCCGTACCAGTCTTCTCCGGCAGTTGGAATACCGTCCGACCAACGGTAGTGGTCGAGCGGTGCTTCGATGTGTGGGTCGCGCGAGAGTTGTTTCTCGAATCCATGAAGCGGATCGGGACCCACGAGGTGCATCTTGCCGTTCAGGGCAGTGTCGTAGCCCTCGTTCCGTAACAGGTATGGCCAGGTGAGTTTGTCGACCGGCATCGGCTTCGTGTTGTCCCAAACTTCAATGGTCGAAACGTACTGACCCGTCATAAACGACGCCCGAGATGGGATGCACAAAGGTGAGTTGCAGTAGTTCGCCTCGAAGGTCACACCTTGCTCGGCAAGGCGATCCATGTTTGGCGTTTCGATGATCGGGTGACCATACGTCGAAGAGAACTGAGCTCCGTGCTCGTCGGACATGATCACGAGGAAGTTTGGTTTCGAGTTCGTGGCTATCGGATTTCTCTTTTGATCGCTAATGATCGCTGTTGAAGAACGGTATTCGCTATGGCGTGATGACGGCGCGGGTTACTTCGCTGCCTTTTTGGGTACCAAGCCATTCGGCTGTTTCGAACGCCTTGCCGATCTGGTCGAGCGGAAATTCGTGCGAAACCACGCTCGTGAGTGGGTACTTGTCGGCAGTTCGTTCTAGGAAGTCGATAGCGTTCGGGATGATCCACGGATCGTAGTGCTGGATGCCGTAGAAACGCACTTGATTGGCAACCATCGTCGAAACGTCGATAGTGGCGAACGAGTTAGGCGAAATGTGGCCGACTTCGAGGTAAATCCCTCGCATACGGACCATCTTCAGTCCTTCTTCGACAACTGCTGGGAAACCAACTACTTCGATCACCTTGTCGGCACCGATACCGTTGGTTAGTTCCATCACGCGGTCGATTCGTGATTCAGGAGTGTCGTACTCGTTCATATCGATCGTGTGAGTGGCTCCACACTGCAAGGCCAGATCGAGACGGGGCTTTTGGCTATCGATCACGATTACCTTCGAAGCACCGAGTTCGGCTGCGACTGCTGTGGCATTAACGCCAAGTCCGCCAGCACCTTGAACAACGATGTTGTCTCCGAGTCGGACGCCACCCAGGTGTAACGCTTCGTAAACCTGCGCCAGAGCGCAATTGATTGGTGCTGCGGCAGCATCGCTGATCGAGTCGGGGAGCTTGAATACGTAATTAGGGCTTCGCAGGTAGTAGTACTGAGCAAATCCGCCGTTGCACACTGGCCATTCGTCGAGTGTCTTTCGCCCCGATCGGAACTTACAGGCGCCGAATTCGCCTCGCAGGCAGTTGTAGCAGCGTGCGCAAGGGAAGAAATAGGAATATGCGACACGATCGCCTTCTTTGAGCGGTCGACGCATCGAGTCTGTAGTGATCTTGTTGCCCATTGCAGCAACTTCACCCATCATCTCGTGACCAAAAACAAACGGATCACGTGGCGGTGTGCCTTCAGGGATTCCATCGCCTCGCCAAATGTGAAGGTCCGACCCGCAGACACTTGTTGCTTTGACTCGAATCTGAATTGCATCTGATTCGAGTTCTGGGAGTGGAAGCTCCCGCATCTCCCAGCTTTTGTCGGCGTCGTGCCAAACTGCTGAAGTACCCATTTGTGCCATCGTGATCTCCTGAATGATTGCCTGAAATATTTATTGTGCGTCTGGTGAATATCTAAGCGCTGAATATATGGCAATAATCTATTCCCGTTCGTACGAAGTCACAATAAGCGGCAAGACCAATATTTCGGTCGCCCAGTTGGCAATTTCAGAGAATAGAATTTCGCTGCCGGTATCTGTGAACATGGGTTTCGGCTATTCGAGTGTTGCGGATAAACGCATAAAAAATGAGCAGGACCGAATGACAATATCGAACTGGCGATCGCGAGCTGGCACAACTTTCCAGACTGAAAAGCGGCCCGCTACGGGATCAAAGGGTGTGGTCGTTACCAATCATCCGCTGGGATCAGCCGCTGGATCTGAGATGATTTTGGCTGGCGGCAATGCTATCGACGCCGCCATCGCCTCACTTTTCGCTTTGACAGTTGTTGAACCTATGATGGTTGGCATATTCGGTGCGGGGCACATGAACGTTCGGCTGGCGAACGGCGAGCATCACGTCATCGACGGTTACTCCACCTCACCTGCGGCTTCTACTGAAGACATGTACACGCCGGTAGCTGCTTCGGGTCCTGATTATTTGAAGTGCGTCGACGACCTGAGCTCGATCGGATATCTGTCGATTGGCGTTCCGGGCAACTTGAAGGCGTGGACTGAGGCGTTGGCGGAGTGGGGAACACTGTCTTTAGCTGAGGTCATGGAACCTGCCATTCGGTTCGCTTCTAGAGGGTTCAAGGCCAGCGAATATTTGCAGGATACGATCGTGCAGATGGAAGATGTCATCAGGAAATTCCCCGAAACGGCTGCTACTTACATGCCGAACGGTCAGCCGCTGAAGACCGGTGATCACGTTGATCGATCTGACTACGCCCGAACATTGCGGGCAATTTCTGAGAACGGCCCCGATCATCTGTACAACGGCGCACTTGGAGAAATCGTCTGCGACTATCTGAGTCGAAACGGCGGAATTATTACAACTCAGGACTTGTCGGACTATAAGACGGTTCGACGAAAGCCAATCAAAGGCGAGTACCGGGGGTACGAACTGTTTGGTCCGCCGCCACCTTCGGCCGCTGGCGTTCACATCACCGAGATGTTGAATATATTGGAAGAGTTCGATGTTGCTGAACTAGGATTCGGCACTGCTGATTCGATTCACCTGTTGGCAGAATCGATGAAGAAGGCGTTTGCAGACCGAAATCGATACACAGGCGATCCTGAATTTGTCGAAGTGCCGGTTGATCGGCTGATTTCGAAGCACCATGTCGAAGATTTCATCGACAGTATCGACATGGACAAGGCATCGCCTGAGATAGAGCCGGGATCGAACGAGCCGGATCACACAACGCACATCACTGTTGCTGACTCAGACGGAAACGTTGTTTCGGCGACGCAAACAATCAACGAATTGTTTGGTTCGAAAGTCACTGTCCCAGGCACCGGAATGCTGCTGAACAATACTCAGCAGATGTTCGATCCACATCCGGGGAATGCTCGTTCTGTTCTACCCGGAAAGCGGGTTACAAGCAGTATGGCTCCGATGATCGTTATGAAAGAGGGATTGCTAGAGTTTGCGTTAGGACTTCCCGGTGGTGTGCGGATATTCACCTCGGTTCTACAGGCAATTGTTAACTTGATTGACCACCGGATGTCTGCGCAGGAAGCCGTCGAAGCTCCACGCATGTGGACTCAGGGACAGGATGTGGAGATTGAGGTCGGTGTGCCTGCATCGGTTCGAGCGGCAGTGGCTGCCAAAGGACATCGAGTGACCCCGGTGAACGCTGTCGGTGGTGGGATGAACATTGTTCGGTTCGAGCCGGGTGGCGCTATTTCTGGCGCTTGTTGTTGGCGGGCAGACGGTCACGCCGTTGGGATTGGCGGAGGATTCGCTCGACCGGGCGTGAGATTCCGACCTCTCGCCGGTGATGAAGAAACAGCGGCTGAAGAAGCCGTGATTTCACAAGTCAATGATGGCGACGCGGCAGATACCGTGATCGAATCAGGAAGTACGAAAGAAACCAAGACCGACGGAGACGAAGTTTAAAGTGCCCAATCACCAGCTGATTTGCGTGGATTGTTCGTCGAAGCAAGATCCTTCTGTCGCCGATTTGTATTGTTCTGAGTGTGGCGGGCTTTTTGCGGTCGAATACCTCGCAGCTCCGGACGGAACGATGCCTCGTTTGCCGATGGACGAGCCGTTGAATTCAAATTCGCTGGGTGAAGGGGATACTCCGCTGGTCTTTCTCGATAAAACCTGCGAGCAGTTGGGGCTGGGTTCGCTTTGGGCGAAGCTTGAATTCATGGCTCCGACAGGTTCGTTCAAAGACCGTGGTTCGGCTGTTCTCACGACGATGGGTCGTGATTTTGGCGTGACCGAGTTCATCGAAGATTCTTCCGGCAATGCAGGCGCTTCGCTATCCGCTTACGCGGCTGCTACGGGCCTGAAGGCACATGTGTTTGCTCCGGCTAGCGCCGCTAGCGGTAAGCTCGATCAGATTCAGATATTTGGTGCGAGTCTTCACAAGATCGAAGGTCACCGGCAGGCGGCTACTGAAGCTGCTGAAGAGTTCGTTAAAGACCGTGGACTCGTCTACATGTCGCACAATCTGAGTCCATATTTCTCAGAAGGAATGAAGGCTGTAAGCTACGAAATAGTAGAGGTACTGGACGATGGAATAGACCACGTCGTTTTGCCTGTGGGGAACGGTTCGCTATTGATCGGAATGGTTCGTGGATACCAAGAGCTTCTCGAAGCTGGAATTATTAGAAGAATTCCCAAATTCCACGGCGTTCAAGCCCACGCAGTGCGCCCGGTGGTGGCTGCACTGAACGGGGAAGAGTGGTCGCATGAAGATGTGCAACCTACCAACGCTTCGGGAATTGCAGTTTCGAAGCCGCCGCGACTCAAAGATATGGTCGAAGCGATTCGGGCGACTGGTGGTTCGGGAATCACTGTTTCTGAAGAATCATTGATCGACTGGCAGGCAAGATTGGCTTCATCAGAAGGCGTGTTTGCAGAGATGACGTCGGCCGGCGCGTTCGCTGGCTTGGCGCAGTTGATCGAATCGGGTGTGATCGAACGAGACTCGAACGTTTGCGTACCGATCACCGGAAGTGGTCTAAAAGAACCGCTTAAGAAGTAACGGCGAAGACACTAGCTGTTGATCTGAGCAAATACCTTTTCGAAGCCATCGATTGCCCCTTCGATCACCCAATCGTCGACACAGTAGGACGCTCGGAAGTATCCCGGGGTGCCAAAGCCAACACCGGGAACTACCAGAACGAGTTCCTTTTGCAGCTGGGCAACAAACTCGGTGTCATTTGGAATTGGCGATTTCGGGAACACATAGAAGGCGCCATCAGGTCGTACGCACTCGTAACCGATTTTGGTGAGCGCTGCGTAAAGCAGATCTCGCTTTTTGCGGTAGATGTCGATATCAACAGTCGCTCGCTGAATTCCGGCAACGACGCGCTGCATAAGCGCAGGGGCATTCACAAAACCAAGGGTGCGAAGAGAGAAGTTTAGTGCGTCGAGCAGTTCCGACTTTCCGGGGTCGTTCGGGTTCACTGCTATGTAACCGATTCGTTCGCCGGCGAGCCCGAGGTCTTTGGAGTGAGAGGTTGCCACGATCGATCGTGCATGGTGTTCGAAGATGAACGGGTAAGGCGAGTCGGTGTAGATAAGCTTTCGGTATGGCTCGTCGGAGATCAGGTAAATCTCGGTTCCGTACTTCTCTTCCGCCCGCTGTATTGCCGCTGCGATCGCGGCTATCGATTCCGCAGGGTAGATCACACCTGTGGGGTTATTGGGTGAGTTGATGATTACGGCCCGGGTTCGAGGGCCAATCGTTGCTTCTAGCGATGCAATGTCAGGAAGCCAGTGTTCGTCGCAGGTGGCGATTTTCGATGCGCCGGTCTGGTGTTCGACGTAGAACACGTATTCAGCGAAGAACGGGGCTATGAGGACGACTTCATCGTCTTTATCGAGGATTGATCGAAGGATGGTATTGATCGCACCAGCTGCACCGACGGTCATCAGAACTTCTGATCCGGTGAACGGAGTGCCAGATTCTTCAGCCAGAACTTCAGCGACTTTTGCCCGTACTTCGGGGAATCCGCCGTTGGGCATGTAGCGGTGGGTGCCTGGTGTTTCTTCGTTGATCAGGCGCTGTAGTTCAGTCTTGAACTCGGGTGGCGGCTCTAACAGCGGGTTTCCTAGGGAAAGATCGAATACGTTCGCGTGGCCATGAATTTTGCGCAGTTCGATGCCTTCTTCGAACATTCTGCGGATCCACGAGCTGTTATTCATCTGTTCTCGAACTTTTCGAGAGATCGCCATTCGGGCTTCCTTAGATATTTTTGAACTTACTGAGCAGGGGCTATCAATTTAGCTGGATTTCTCGTCGTCGGGTGCAGAAGATTCGGCTTCGGAATCATCCGCATCATCCTCGCCTGGGTCTGGCTTACCTTCTTGTTTCCTCTCGCCAATCTTAAAGAAATCCTTCATGAACTGAGGGCCACCAGAGTAGGGATTATCGACCACATATGTGTTGGCAATTTTATCGTGCCAACCTTGACGTTTAGGGTCTAATATTAGCCAGAATATGCCAACCCCTGCGGCGAGGAATGACACGAGTTTGCCGATCATCTCTCTTGGAATAGCTGCGGGCCCGGGTGTTCTGCCGTCTGAATCGACCACAACAATCCCAGCCACCCATTTGCCGGGAGTTCGTCCCCAAAGAATGGTTGGGATGATGAAGTAGCCAAAGAAGAAGATAAGGTCGGGTGCGACTGCTTCCTCGCTGAAGATGTTCCCGTTTGCGACAGGTGCGACTGTGTAGATGATCATCATGATCAACCCAAGGTCGATCGTGAAAGCGTACAAACGCCGCATTGGCCCAGCGAAGATCATTGGGTAGATCGTCGGTCCGTCGGTTTTTTCGGGCGTCTCTTCAGATTCCGACTTTTTATCGGTCTTCGCTTGGAGATCGGCTTTGTAGCGAGAGGTTGTCGGGCGATTGCGCGGATTGCCGCGTTTCTTTGTTCCTGAAGGCATATATAGCCAATATTACGGCTCAGCTGCTTCCACGGCACTACAAACTGGAATTAGAATCGGCGCCATAACCACTATTTTTGAAATTCGTTTACTGGACTAAAGCGAACGACTCATGGGAGTTTTCACATGGCAGGCAGGCTCGAAGGCAAGATTGCACACATTACAGGCGGCGGTTCCGGACTTGGCGATGCGATGGCGCACCTGTTCGCACAAGAGGGCGCTCGGGTCGCCGTTTCCGATCTGAAACTAGAGGTTGCGCAGAGCGTCGCTGACTCTGTCGTTGCAGCCGGCGGAGATGCAATCGCACTGGCAGGCGATGTGTCGAAACGTGACGACTGCGAACGAATGATCGCCGATACGATATCGAAATTAGGCGGGATCGACGTTTTAGTCAACAGCGCCGGAGTCACTCCACGCTACGCACCGAAAGAGTGGGATTTCGAGAAGACGTGGGACTGGGTAGTGAGCGTCAATCTCAAAGGCACGATGATGATGTCTCGGTTTGCTGTCGATCACATGAAGACCCAGAATTCGGGTTCCATCGTGAATATGGCGTCGATTATCGGTCTCGTTGGCTATGCACAGGGAATAAGCGACGGATTTAACCCGTACCCGCACACCAAAGGCGGAGTCGTGCAAATGACTCGTGACATGAGCATTGCGCTAGCAAAGCAGGGCATACGGGTGAATTCGTTGTGTCCAGGCTTTACCTACACACCACTTGTTAGCACCTTGGTTGAAGATGCCGATATGCACGAGCGCCTGAAGTCACTTCACCCGATGGGGCGTCTTGGCGAACCAAAAGAAATCGCCAATGCAGCGTTGTTCCTAGCCTCCGACGAGGCATCGTTCATCACCGGCGTGAACTTGCCTGTTGATGGTGGTTACACGGCTCAGTAGGTGCCAGAGGTACGTCTTCTCCGGCAAGTTGAGAACGGGCTAATACTGTAGATATAGACGGGGCAAACTCTGAAATTCTAGAAGATCGACGCTGGGTCGACTACCGAGAGTAGCTTTCGGTCTTCGACCAAGCGTTCTAGATTGCTCAGTGCGAAAACAACCGCTCGTTCGTTGCCTTCACCGGTTCCGCCTGCCCAATGAGGCGTGACGATCGACGTTGGCATGTGAAGGAGCGGGTTGTTTGGGTTCGTTGGCTCTTCTTCGAGAACATCGAGTCCAGTACCAGCAATTTCGCCATCTTGAAGAGCTTTGATCAGGTCAGCCTCATTGTGGACCGGACCCCGACAGGTATTGATGAAGATGGCGGTCTTCTTCATGATCCCAAACTCGCGTGAGCCCATCATGCCTCGAGTTGAGCTGTTCAATGGAACGTGAACGGTAACGATGTCGCTGACTCGCAACAGGTGATCCAATTCGACGGCCTGAGCACCTAGTTCTTGATCTCGCCCCGGCATTAGTTCGATTGCATCGTGATAGAGCACTTCGCAATCGAATCCAGAGAGGCGTCGAGCAACCTGTCGTCCGATGTTTCCAAAACCGATGATACCAACCGTTTTTCCGCTGATTTCAGTACGGACTGGCAGTTGATCGACGCCGTCGCGCCAATTGCCGTCTTTCGTGTTGGTCCATGATTCCATCATTCGCCTGTAGACGCTGAGCATGAGAGTAATGGCGTGTTCAGACACGGAAATTGCGTTGGAACCGCCGTTGTTTGCAGTGCTGATACCGAGTCTGCTCAGTCCAACTACGTCGACAGAGTCGTAACCAGCGGTCAAAAGCTGTACTAATTTCAACTTTGGAAGTTGTTCGGCAATATCCAACGGAATCGATGCGAGCCAAGGAACTACCGCGTCTGCGTCTTTGAGTCCCTCGATCAACTCACCTGGTGATGATGATGGATCGGCAAGTACGACATTTACGTTGTCGGGCGCATGTTCGTTCAGAAGATCCCAACGTCGTTGGTGCTCGGCAGTGGCGAGATTGGCAAGAAAGGCGATGGTTGGCATTGAGAGTTTGAATCCGGTGAGGCTTAGGTGCTGTAGATGAAATCGTTCGGCAGTGTACCGGCGATCTTATGCGGTTGGTTGAACCATTGAAACTATACGTGGCGGGCTATTCGCAGTCCTGACTTGTAAACGTCTTTTACGTTCCAGAGCGCATCGAGATCAGCAGTGGGGTCGCCAGCTACGACGAGAACATCGCCTGGACGACCAGTTGCCAGTGTTCCTGCCTGATCGCCTACAGCAATCGATTCTGCGGCATGGCTCAGGCCGGTTACCAAGGCTTCTGTCGTTGTAAGACCAGCTTTGGTTAGTGCGATCATTTCTTTTACGAATTCGCCCGGCGGGTATGCTCCCCACGGCGAGTCGCTGCCAGCGATCATTCTCACACCCATTTTCACCAGCCTATTTACTGAATCGACTCGAGTTTCTAGCGACTGCTTTGAAGCGTCGATGCTGCCTTGCTCTTCTTTGGTGAGCCAGCCGCGGTCGTATCCGATCCGTTCGGTCAGATCGATACCGGCTTGGACCACGTGTAGTGTTGGGTTCACCCAAGCCTTGGCTGCAGCCAATTGCTCGGCGAGCGGCTCATTGAACTCGTACATTCCGGTTTCGTCTTCAAACACGCAATGAATGATCATGTCGACACCGGCGTCGAGTGCGTTCTTGATGCCCTGCATCGAAGCACAGTGGGCTGCGGTTAGTTTTCCGAAGCGGTGAGCCTCTTCGACTATCACTGCCATCTCTTCGACTGTGTAGGAGGCTTGGAGTGGGTTCGATGACCAGGTCGATCCGCCAGTAGCCATGATTTTGATGAAATCGGCGCCTTCTTTAATTAGCTTTCGAACTTCGGTTCGAACGCCCTCAACTCCATCGGCTTCCGAACCGCAATACCAGAAATGTCCACCTGTGATCGTGATTGGTCGGCCTGACACGACCATTTCAGGTCCTTCGGACAGGCCTCGTTGAATTCCTTCTTTTAGTGAGAAACCAACTTTGTTCTTAGCTCCGTTTTCACGAGCTGTAGTTACGCCGGCGTGAAGGAACGTTCGAGCGTTTTGAAGTGCTCTCATGAGCAGAACATCATCTTGTTCATTTCCGGTGATGTCGCCGTGAGTACCATCGCCGGGAGCCATCATGTGGGTGTGCCCGTCGACGAGTCCAGGCAGAATCGTTGCGTCGCCATAATCCTTGACCGTGAGGGTTGCACCGTCTGGTGCGGAGAGTTCACCGACGGCGCCGATTGCCGCGATTCGACCGTCGTTGAGAAGAATTGCCTTGCCCGAAGCAGTCGGTGACCCTGTGCCGTCGAATATTCGTGCGGCTTTAATTAGGGTGAAATCGTTAGATGGATTTGTTGCCAAGGGCTCTCTCCGAGGGACTGCGCTGTGTATTACGCAACGTTGTCTCACATGGACACGTTTAGCGCAATCGGAGAGGGCGGTCGAATCGTTAGATAACGCCTAGTTCGACGAGAGCTTTCTGTAGAGCGATTTGCGAGGTGAAATGGTGCCCGATCATTCCCGAATCCTGTGCAGCTTCAATGTTCACGGCGAGATCGTCGATGAAGAGTATTTCTTCTTTCGCGACGTTTGATTCGGTGAGAAGAGAGTCGTAAAACGCTGGTTCTGGCTTCATCGATTTGACTTCGTAGGAAACGATGACAGGTTCGAGGTTTGAACTGAACGGCAGAAATCGTTCGGCGGATTTCCAGTGTGGCTCGCTGGTGTTGGACACAAGAGCGATTCGATGATTTTCGGCTATTCGAGCGATAAGCGGGAACATGTTGTCGCTTGGAATAAGAACGGTATCGTAGATTCGAGTGAAATCATCGAGTGGCATGTCGATGCCAAGGGCGGCTATAGCTTGAACCGCGTGTTCGTCGAACGTGACAACACCGCGTTCGAACTTTTGCTTTTCATCTTGTCCAAAAACAATTTCGTGGACTTCTTCCCACAGCTTGTCGCATAGCTCGGCGAGTTGTTTGGATGCAGGTTCTTCGTCGACAGTGCACAAGACGTTGCCGAGATCGAATGCTACGAGGGTTATCGTTGGTTTCATTGTTGGTTTGACGTTTTGTTCAGTTGGTCTGAAACGTGGGAGAGCATGTCTTGTAGTTGTTTAGTCGTTGCGTCTGCGGGCGGGTTGGCCCCCATTTTTACTAGCACAGCTCGTAAGTATTCAGGATCGTCGTAAGTTGTACCCGTGTTCTTGATCTGACTCGCTGAATCAGGATTCAAGATGGCTTCGGCCTTCTCTGGGAATATTTCAGCTAGTTCTTCATCGGGTAGTGCTTTGAGTACCTCGATTGGTAGATCACGTTTGGGATCTGATTGCCCATTGCTAGTGCCCACGGTCGACTGTTGATCACCCGAATCGTCTTGATTTGAAGTGACTATCGCAATGCTGAATCCGACCGCCAGGCCGATCACTACTGCGAGTGTAATGACGATCTTCACAAACTTTAGCTCCTAGTACAAGTTGCCGACTATTCGTGCCTCAGCGCTTCGATTGGGTTCAATGAAGCTGCTCGAACGGCCGGGTAGATTCCGAAGAACAAGCCGACTGCGACCGATACTGCAAGCGCAATGAACGCTATGTGGGTTTCGATCACTGTTTCTATGATGTCACCATCGACGGATGCCCCGTCGCCGAAGTAGGCGATTGTCCAGCCGACCAGAACGCCGAGTATTCCACCACCGAATGTCATCAGAACAGCTTCAGCTACAAACTGGAACAGAATGTCTCGACGTTTAGCTCCGACGGCTCGGCGTATACCGATTTCACGTGTTCGTTCCGTCACTGACACCAGCATGATGTTCATGACTCCTATTCCGCCGACCAAAAGCGATATTCCAGCGATGGACCCAAGAAGAATTACGAATGTTCCCTGTGTACCTTCAAGCGTTTCTATCGTGTCTTGCTGGGTTGTGATCAGGAAGTCATCGTCTTCATCTGCACCGAGTTCATGACGAAGTCGCAGTACGGTTGAGACATCAGTTCGAGCATGATCGACCGTGTCTTCGGATGTCGCCAATATGTTGATTGATGAGACAGATATCGAATCGACGAGACCTTTTCCGTTGTTCATTCGATAGTGTGCTGTTGTGATCGGGATAAGGGCTGAATTATCGGGATTGAAAATTGTTCCTTCCTGACTTTCCATTACACCAACTACGGTGAACTCTCGTCCTGAGATTTTCAAAGTCGCCCCAACTGGATTTCGCTGAGCAAATAGTGTTTCACTGATCTCAAAACCTAGGACGACCACGTTCGAGATGTTTTGGACGTCGGTATTCGAGATATTTCGCCCTGACGCTATCGAGAGGTTACGAGCTTCTAGGTATTCGGCAGTTATTCCGACCCCGTTGACAAATGTATTTTCTGCGCCAAATACAGCTGCTCCTGAGAACGAGTTTTCCGGTGCTACCAGTCGAACGTCTGGGGCAAATACGTCGTCTTGTAGTGCGAGTGCGTCAGCGAGGCTCAGGACATCCGAATTTCCACCGCCTCCGAAGAACGCAAATCGTAGTGCCTGTGCTCCCGGTCGAACAGTAATTAGCTCAGTGCCGAGATCAGATATTCGTGCAGTCACCGAGACTTGCGCCCCTCGGCCAACCGCCATCATTGCGATTACTGAGGAAACGCCGATCACGATGCCAAGGAGTGTCAATCCGGCTCTGAGTTTGTTGGTTCCGATTGAAGACAGAGCAGTTGATAGAAGAAGAGTGAGGTTCATTCTGACGCCTCGGAATCGACATTGTAGTCGGTAATGGGCGTAGCACGATCGGTCACGATTCTGTCTTCGACGATTCTGCCGTCACGGAAAGCGATTACACGCTTCATGGCTTCTGCAACTTCGGGGTCATGGGTAACCACGACAATTGTTTTGCCATCGACTTCGTTGAGTGATCGAAGCATCTCAATCACCTCGCCACTAGATTTGGTGTCGAGGTTTCCCGTCGGTTCATCGGCAAGTATTAGATCTGGATTTTTAACTAACGCCCGCGCTATACCGACACGTTGCTGTTCTCCACCAGACATCTGCATCGGGCGGTGGTCGTATCTTTCGGAGAGACCGACTCGATCAAGGGCTGTTCGCGCAGCGGCTCGCCGACTTTTCCCGCTGTAGCCACCCGAGTATTTCAGAGGCAATTCAACGTTGCTCAGCGCTGTTTCCCGTGGAAGCAAGTTGTAGCTCTGGAAAACAAAACCAAGTTGGTGTGAGCGAGTTTCGGCAAGTTGATTGTCGGATAAACCAGAAACATCTTGTCCGTTAAGAACAAACCTTCCCGAAGACGGCTGATCGAGACAACCTAGTGTGTTCATCAACGTTGATTTACCCGACCCGGAAGGTCCGATGATCGCGACCATCTCTCCTTGTTCGATTGTCAGGCTGATGCCATCGAGGGCTTTGACCACGTGCGTTCCTATCTGGAAATTACGCGTGACTTCGGTCAACTCTATGACTGGGACTGGAACCGAATTGAGGGAGTTCGTGGTCATCGGCCGCCACCACCTCGTTGTCCAGTAAACCCGCCCCCTGCGGCGCCACCCGGAACCCGAATGGCTCCACCGCCTCCTCCGAAAAACTGCTGGAGAGGGTCGACGGATTCGGCAATCGTCATTAGGACTTCTTGGCCTTCCGTCAGACCTGATTCAACAACAACCCAGAAATCATCACTGGCACCAAGTACTACGTTTGTGGTGACGAACCCGCTCTCAGTAGCGACATCGACTGTCGGTTGAGAGAAGGTTCCGCCGATGGCTTGAAGCGGTACCAATAATGCGTTGTCGATCTGGTTAAGCACGATTGTTGCAGTGGCGCTGAGTCCTTCAATGAGATCTACTCCATCAGGCGGTGTCAATGCGATCGTGAGTGGGAATTCGATGACACCTTGCTGATTCACTCCGTCACCAATCTCGTCGATAACACCTTCGAGAACCTGATTTGGTAGGGCATCGAGCGTGACGGCTACCCGGTCTCCAATTCGCAACGACAGAACGTCGATTTCATCAGCGGTACCTTCAACCGTTATTACCGTCGGATCGAGAATGTCGATAGTTGAAGTAGATCGGTTGACTTGGTCACCAGGGGCGACGGATATGGAAGAGATTATTCCGTTGAATGGTGCAATTAAAATTGTTGCAGCCAATTCGGTACGAGCGTTATCGAGATTAACGCTTGCTTGATTGACCGCTGCGGTCGCGAGTTTGATTTGAAGGGCGTCGAGCTCTCCCAACTCAGCGACCGTTGTTTCAGCATCTTTCTCAAGTTCGATTTTTTTAGTGAGCGTAGCCGCCAATGCATTGATATCTATGTCATTCACTGTATCGACGACATCATCGGCCGCTGCCTCAACTGTTTCCTGAGCTGCATCGATGAGGATTTGCTGTGATTTGTGAGCGGCGAGAGCGTCGTCCATCGCTTCGACAAGTGCTTCTTTCGCAACGACTTGCACATCCCATGCGTCGTCGATCTCGGCGCTTGGGCAGCGAGCGGTTAACGATGTGTACTCGCAATTGGTCAGAATTGGGTATGGCGTCAGGTGAGTCCACACCCACACGACTGACTCGTTCCACGGGGTGCCCAAATCATCTGGCGGACTGTCTGTGGTTGTCGTAGATTTGTCAATTATGTCGTCGACGGTCGTGCCCCAATTTTCAAAGAGGATCGCCGGTTTTAGAGCACGGTCGAGTTCGGTGGTTACGCTGCCGAACCAACCTGAAATCTGTGATGAGTATTCTCCTGATGCTTCATCAAATACTTCTTGGGCTGCAGCTACTAGTTCATCCTGCTTTTCGGCATCGTCATCTGCGGTTAGTACCGTGTCAGCCAGCACCTCGTTGGCGTCGCTTAGTTCGTTTTTGGCTTCGGTCGTAGCCGGGCTATCACTTCCACTGGCTGACGTGTACTCGGCAAGAGCAGAAGCGGCGTTCATTGAGGCAACTCTGGCGTCTGCCAGATTGGATTCTGCAACGGCACTTTCGAGTGGGGTTGCTCCTCCGAGTAGATCGGCGAGGTTTTCACCGGTGTCTTTTAATGCTATTTCGGCGTTGACGACAGCAGAATCGAGCGCTGCGATGGTCACGTCGTCGAGAAGAATTAGCGGCTGACCTTCTTGGACAAATTCACCCTCCTCAACCAATAGCTCTGCAACAGTTCCTGAGATATCGAACCGCAGACTTTCAAGTTTAGGGAACGAGACTGAGCCAGACGCGGTGACGTCGTCGAGTAGTGTGCCTCGTTTTACCGTGACGGGACGACGATTGTCATTGATGGCGTCATCGTCGAGCAAAAAAACCTGCGCCACGAAATACGCTCCGATTGCGATGACGGTTGCCATCGCCACGAAAACACCAAGTTTCACTGCGGGAGCCCCGGCGGATCCCTGTTGTGAGCGGAAATCTGTGTTCGCTCGTTGCATAACTTGTTGTTCAGATGGAGAAAGTTCCACCGGGTTCTCCTTAAGAGTTGTCATTGGAATTACGTTGTATCGATCGATAGGTAAAAGAGATGAAATTAGGTTCGACTTGCCGGAAGGAGAACATGGAATGTTGTTCCCGAATCGGCATCACTTGTTACAGAAATTTCTCCACCGTGAGCTTCAACAAGTCGCTTCACGATAGTCAGCCCCAAGCCAGCTCCACCTGTTGCGCGGTTTCGACTTTGATCTGCACGGTAAAACTGATCGAATATTCGAGGAAGATCAGTTTCAGAAATACCGGTTCCGGAATCGGCAACAAGTATTTTGACATTGTCGTTATTGCCAAAAATTTCGACACCGATTGACCCTCCATTTGGCGTGTGAGTTAGGGCATTTTCAACGAGGTTGGATATGACTTGCCGTATTCGAGTTTCGTCAAAATCTACGGCGGTCTCAGTGCCGGTCGCTGAGATGCTGAGATCTATCTCCCGTTCTCGCGCTCGCTGGCTGAAGTGGGCGACTGAGTCTTGAATCACCGGCACTGGTGAGCCATGTGATTTATTAAGAGCGAGCGCGCCTGCGTCAGCGATTGCAAAAATACGGAGATCCTCGATCAGGTTCGAAAGATGAATGGTTTGAGTGTGAAGGGTGTCGATCGTTTCTTCGTCAGCTTCGACAACGCCGTCCTTTATCGCTTCAAGATAGCCCTGGATATTTGTTAGCGGAGTGCGAAGCTCATGGGCGACATCGGCGGTCAGTTGGCGTCGTTGGTCAACTGCAAGTTGGAGATCGCTTGCCATAGTGTTGAACGTATTTCCCAGTTTGCCGATTTCATCAGTTCCACTTTCCGCTACTCGCTGACTAAGGTCTCCAGCTCCCAAACTGCTCGCAGCTGCGGTGAGATTGCGGACTGGAGCGAGTGCTTGGCGTGTAAGCAGCATGACAATCAGCAGCCCGGCGAATCCGGCCGCAATTCCTGCGATTAGAAGCGATCGTTGGAAAGAAGCTTGCAGATTGCTCAACGGTGGATCGACGAATTCGAGCACTTCTGCAACAAGGTCGCCAGTCGCTTGAGACGACACTTGCGTGGGTGGCAGTGTTTGTCGAGGACCTTGCTCGTTGAGCAGTTGAGAAAGAGGAGACCTGAAGAATTCTTGCATCGAAAGTGGGCGTTCTTTTCGGCTGGGTTGCTCATCTACCAACATGTAGCCGATCAACTCGCCGTTTACGAACACGGGGCGTTTGGTGAAGCGGGTAGGTCTTGCGTACCGCTCGGCGAATGTCTCTAAAAGACCCTGAGCGTTTCGCACCAGTTCGTGAGAGTCAGCAACGATCAGTCCAGAGTCAGATTCGAACGCGACCCGCCAGCCGAACAAGTTACCGACTTGCTGGACCGCGTATTGAACTTCGTCCCAGTCTTGGTTTGCTTCAAACGTGTCTTTTACCAGTTGTTCAGCACGTTCGGTACGAGCAAGCTCGATTTCTGACGCGAAACGTTCAGTTTCGACTCGGGTTGCGTAGGCCGAGTAAACGCTGACAGACGTGATCGACAACGCAAGCACCAGCGCGAATCCTAGCGTGAGCCTTCCTTGAAGACTGAAGGCCCAACTAAACATCGAACCTGTATCCGACTCCGTACATAGTTTTCAAATGCTGCTTGTTTGGATTGGCTGCTTCGAGTTTCTGTCTGAGATTGGAAACGTGAGTATCTACAGTTCGGTCGTAGCCTGAAAAGTCATAACCGAAGACTTGTTCGATTATTTGGTCACGGGAGACTGTACGACCCCGACCTTCGATGAAGTACGCCAACAGACGGAATTCGGTTGGAGTGAGTTCGATTTCATCACCAAGCACTGTGGCAGATCGACGGTCGAGATCAATAGCTACATCTCCCGCGCTCACGGTACTGCCGGTTTCTTGCCGCTTCTCAGTCGCCTTTGATGCCCGCCTCAACACTGCATTGACGCGTGCGATCAGTTCCCGAGGGCTAAACGGCTTTGAAACGTAATCATCGGCCCCGAGATCGAGTCCGGAGAGTCGATCGTCTTCTTCGACTCTCGCAGTCACCATAATGATGGGAACTTCAGACTCTTTCCGAACGTTTTTACAAACCTCAATACCGTCCATGCCTGGCAGATTGAGATCGAGAAGCACAATATCAGGTGATTCTTCGAGAGCCATCTGAAGTCCTGACGGGCCATCTTCAGCAGCTAGCACTCTGTAGCCAGCTTGAGCTAGATACAGCCTGATGAGCTGCGACACTGATTTGTCATCTTCGACGATAAGGGCTGTTAGTTCGGTTCGTTGTTGAGTAGTGACCATGGGGGACAATGATATTCGCTAAGGGCAATTGCCCAGTGGCTAGGCTGAAGTTGTCGAGGCATCGGGTTCAATCGTCGGCGGGAGAAGTTCTTCGAACGGCGTGTTGAAGAACTCGTGCCCTTCTGGGCCGTCGTACTTGAAGTTGAATTCTCGGTCGCCTTCCCCGAAATGTCCAAATGGCAAGCGCTCCAATAGACCATGTCGGTTTCGGTCTCGTCCGAACGGCAATCGTTCGAAAAGTCCGCGCCCGTGCTGTTCTCTAGGGAATAATCCAAAAGCTGGGAGAAGTCTGGAAGAAATGTCTACATCGAGAAGCCATTGCGGCATCGTGTCGACCCAGTCGTGTAGTTCGTCTGCCTCGTTGGCTGTGATCGTCTCGTCGGCGAGCATGGCATCGATCATCGCTTGGATTTTCGCCAGACGATCCAACTCGTCGACCTGATCCTCGCCAGCATTGAGAGCATCGGCGAGTTCAGTGGGATCTATTCCTACAATTTCGGCAATCCGGTCTGTGATCTGGCTACCGCTATTGCGGTCGAGTCTTCTGAGTTCAAATTCTGAAGAGAGGTGCTTTGATCCGGGAGACGAGATGATCGATGACGTGAGTTTCGAGATGAGTTCTTCATTCGCAGAATCGGGTCGACCGGCCATCCACTCGGTGAAGTTGTCTGCTTCCGACTGATCGATAATTTCGGCTGTTATGAGCTGCGCTATCGTTTCTGTGAGTCGTTCATCGTGCGCTTCACGCTTTGCTTGGTCATGTGCATCCTGTAAATCAGAGGACTCGATTCCCAGAATGGTTGCCGCACGATCGAAGATGTAAGTCCTACGCGAATCGTCAGCGCCCCCGGCGGCGAGCACGACTCCACCGGCGATCGCTAGCGCCAATGCGGCGGCGATAAAACTTGCTGGTACCCAACGTTTGAGCATCTGTAATTTCCCTTGTGACCCGTGCTGATCAGGTTGAAATGGGAGGAATAGAAATTTCCCTACCTAAGTTGTACTTCAGTGATGTCAAGACTTTGTGAAGAAGTGTGGAAATTTGCCAAATGGACCAAAAGGATTGTTTCGGGTGGGTAGTCGCTACCAACGGGGTTGAGGAAATCCCGTACCCACGATTGCGGGATCACGTGTTGTGGGTGTGATGGAGGTTGGTATAGCTTGGAGTTATAGCAATTATTAGTTAATCAGTGTTCGGAAGGACAGTGTCGGCATGGCCGGTGAAAGAATCCTTGTTGTAGACGACGCCCCAGATATTTTGGAGGCGCTGGTTACAATCCTCGACGATTCAGGTTTCCAAACATCCGCTGCATCAGACGGGCGAACAGCCCTCCGGGCCTTCTACGAATTCCAACCAAAATTAGTTGTTTTGGATCTCGTGATGCCGATGATGAACGGTGTTGAAGTTTGTCGCTAGGTACGTTCGATGTCGGACGTTCCAATCCTATTTCTAAGCGGTGTTGAAGACATCGATCAGAAAGTAGAAGCACTACGGGCTGGTGGCGACGATTTTGTCGTAAAGGGCGGAAGCTTCACTGAGTTGGTGGCTAGAATCGAGTCTAATTTGCGCCGTGCAACGACGGCTGCACCTACGCCAATCAACGATCGATTCCAGGATGGCTTCTTTGGCATCAATTTCGTAACAAGCGAGGTTATGGTCAACGGTAAATATGTCGATCTAACCCCAATTGAGTACCGATTGGTTACTGAATTGGCGAACCACGCAGGATCGCCAGTCCCTCCGACTGATCTACTTGAACGTGTTTGGGGTCCCGACTACCAAACTGAAAACCTTGTGAAATGGCACATGTCTCGTCTTCGAAAGAAGATCGGCGATACAGATCCGAAGAACAAGTTGATCACAACTCGTCGAGGGTTTGGATATGTCTACAACAGCCCGGCTGCCGATGTGGAGCTCAATGCTGCGTAATCGCAGTCTTGAGATAAGTACTTGATCGATCCACGATTTCAAGAAGTTCTCGAATTCATCGACGAAGGAGATGGCGACGGTGTACCGAGTGTTCGGGCGAAGATCGCTATAAAAAATCAGGCGTATGCACATGACGTCGACATTCTACGAACGGAGCTTTCCGTCATCGAATCGGAGATTGGCAATCTTCACGTAACGGTTGATTCCATGACCGCGGCGCTGGAAGAGCAGGCGAATCGTAAGACCGATCTGGTTACATAAGCTCAGGATGCTGCTGTGAGGGCGGCGATGTCGGGCAGTGGTGCCGGATCTGTTGGTTTGAGGAAGAAAGCACTTGCGACACGTGATCGCATTGCCGAATTCGGCAAAGACTATGACAAAGAATCGACTCGATTGGCGCAAGCCAAGATTGCCCTCGCTGCAAAGAGTCAAACTGTGAAAGATCAGCGCGACTTGATCGTTCGACGATTGAATATGATGAGTTCATTGGCAGATCGAGCCGGAGTCGAGTTTGGCACCGAGTTACTCGAAAAATCTCAATGTCAACCACAGTCTCGTCCGCAAGTACGACCTCAACCTTTATCCCGCATGGTCAGACGACCACGTCGGGTACGAGTTCGCCGCCGCCGAGCTTCGTAGTTGAATGTAGTCGATATAAAAAACGCCCTCGTGAAGAGGGCGTTTTTTTTGCGATCGAATCGCTAAATAATTGGTACCCCCGGAGGGACTCGAACCCACAACCTACAGGGTAGAAACCTGTTGCTCTGTCCAGTTGAGCTACGGGGGCACTCGAACCATTCTAAGGGCAACTATGCCCGAGGGAGCAACGCGGTTTATTGCAAAAATTAGCCAACTGCACCGCTATCGCGGAGTCGTTGAACTTCTTTTGCGTCCATAGAGAGCAGTTCGGCGAGTAGTTCGTTGGTATGTTCTCCGAGGGATGGTCCCGGTGAATTGGCTTGATTGGAACCTTCCGTGGATATTGGCGAACGCACTTGTTTTATCGTTCCGTAAGAGGGGTGTTCGACATCGACGATCAGACCACGTGCCTTGATTTGTTCGTCTTGGAACGCTTCTTCGATGGTATTAACAGGCCCTGACGGAACTATTCCCCTGAAACGTTCTAGCCATTCGCCATTGGTTTTTTCTAATAGCCGTTCGGACAAGATCGGAATCAGAATTTCTCGATTGTCGTAGCGAGAGGCGAATGTGGCGAATCGTTCGTCTGAAATCAGTTCTGGCAGATCGACGAGTTCTGCGAATTTGCGCCAAAAATGTTCTTTGGCACAAAAAATACTGATCCATCCGTCGATCGTTTGGAAGTTCTGGGCAGGCACGAGTGTTTGATGCGATGAATTGGGCGTTCTTGCCGGTTGCCAGTCGGAATTCAGTTGCCACGAAGCGAAATAGGTGAGCATCGAAACCGCGGTGTCGAGAAGGCTGACATCGACGTCCCTGCCAACACCTGTTGTTTTGGATTCGAGAAGAGCCGCTACCAAGCCAAGTGCTGCTGCGTATCCGCCGGCGAAGTCGATTATCGATACCCCGGCTTTTCCCGGAGGGCCATCTGGTTCGCCCGTAATCGACATATAACCGGCCATCGCCTGCATTATTGCGTCATAACCGGGTTCAGCGGATCTGGGCCCTGTTCGGCCAAATCCGGAAAGTGAGCAAGTAACAATCGCTGGATTAAGCGAATGGAGCGTTTCGTAGGTGAGCCCGAGCTTTTCTGGGAGATCGCCACGGAGGTTGTTGAAGACTGCATCTGACTGTTCGACAAGCTGATGAAATATCTTCACGCCGTCCGGCTTACGAAGATCAATGGCTATTGATTTCTTCCCGCGGTTGAACGATTGGAAGTAGAGAGAGTCGGCGTCGTTGGTTGCGGGTGGTACATAACGCGCCACGTCTCCACCTGCCGCGGGATCTTCGATCTTTATTACTTCGGCGCCAAGATCTGCGAGGTTCATAGTCGCGAAGGGTCCAGCACCGAACTGCGATATAGCGAGGATTCGGATGCCGTGTAACGGGCCTTTTCGCTGTGGCTTTGCGGTCAAGTTCAGGATTCCGAATCGTGGGCTATTTTGCCTTCGCCGAGAGTTGCGTGGTTCTTTTTAGGAATAAGCACGTGTCGTCGAACGACCATTACGCGCTCTTCACGTTGGTTCATTACTTCGGTTTCGAGGTAAACGACTCCTCGATCGCCTTTCGACGTTACTCTGAGTTCGAGGATGGTCGAAGTTGTGTAAATGGTGTCGCCGTGAAAGGTTGGGCCTTCATGTTTCACGGATTCGTAATCGAGGTTTGCGATTCCACGAAGTGAAATATCGTTCACCGTTTGTCCGATAGCAACTGCGAGCACCAGAAGGCCGTTTACAAGATTTTGACCGTGCTGGGTGCTCTTGGCGTAGTGGGCATCAATATGAATGGGGTGTTGATTTTGAGTTAGCAGAGAAAACCACGAATTATCGGTCTCGGAGATCGTTCTGCCAGGCCAGTGCTTGATGACTTGACCGACTTCAAAGTCTTCGAAGTAGCGTCCGTTACTCATTTTGTGTTTTGTTCCTGATAGCTCGGGTAATTTCGGGGCGTTGGTGTGAATTGTTACGAGATTCCGGCATCTCGAAGTACGTTTTGGGCTCGCAGAATAACTGGCATATCGATCATCTCTCCATCGAGCGAAATCGATCCTCGGCCATCGGCTTCAGCTTCGGCCGCTACTTCTAGCACTTTACGAGCACGATCAATTTCGGCGGCGGTTGGCATAAATACCGATTCAATTACTTCGACCTGTGATGGGTGAATGGCGAGTTTGCCTTTGTAGCCTATGGATTTAGCCAATAGTGCCTCGTTTCGTAATCCCTCTGGATCTCGGAACTTCGTATATGGCGTATCTAGCGCGTGAACTCCGGCTGCTCTGGCAGCTATGGCTACGGCAGAGCGAGGGTAGGCGAGTCCCGGCTCGAACGCAGTTTGGGAGTTGGTTTCGGTTTCGTCTACAGTGCGACTGATTCCCATGTCGGCTGAAAAATCTTCTGCACCGAACGCTGCCCATCGAATTCGATCGCTGGCTTTACAGATCGAATAGGCGTTGATTACTGCTTCTGCGGTCTCAAGCCACGGGAGGATAGTTGTGCGCCCAATCGGTACTCCGGCTCGTTGTTCAGCTTTTTCGAGGATCGTTTCTAGTTCGGATACTTCGTCTGCGTTGCCAATTTTCCCAATGGATATTCCGATGATGTCGTTCGAGATAAGGGCATTTATGTCGTCTTCGGCAAGACCTGATGCCATCGAGTTAACTCGAGGTGCAAGCAGTTTTCCCGCTTTTGCTAGGAGCGGAATGTGCTCTGCGACGATTCGTCTGGCTGCCTGCTTTTCGCCGGATGGGACCGAATCTTCTAGGTCGGGGATCAGCCATTTCGCATCGAATCCAACAGCTTTCTCAAGCATCTTGGGTTGGTTGCCGGGTACGAACAGGAGAGTTCGTGGGTTTGAGAGTGGGTCGTTCACGGGTGTGATTCTTTTACTGTCGTTTAGCGAATAGTGCGTAAATTATGCTGAATCATATAAGCGTTGAAGCGATGTTCGTGTGGTCGTAATCCCAGTTGCTGGTCTTATAGGATTGAATTACCACGATTTTCGAAGCCTAATTTGGCGCTAACCTAACGCCGGAATGACACTGTGAATCAATGAATATGTTGCTGTTAGCTGGTGATGTCGACCCTGTCGCAAAGGCTGTCGAATCGCTTCTGTCCGACGTTTCTGGCTTTCAACGATTGACGGCTCAAGAGTTCGTTGGTATCGAATTTGGCTCTGATGATGTTCTTCTCCTCGGAGAAAATTGGGTATCGAGCGAATTGGTTGCTGAAGCTGATTTGCCTTTGGTAGGGATGATCCAGCACCTCGGTTGCACGCCTTCGCCTGTACTTCTTTCCATTGCGTCACGATCAGATTCGCAGGTTATTGTTGCTGGAATCGCACCAAGCATTGCTCCAAGGGTCGCAAACCGGGTGATCGGTTTTACTGGTCCGCTGACTGTTCGTCCGATGCCCTCTTGGGGTGTCATCGGTGTTGGTGAAGTCGGAACCGAGGTAGCCAAAAAAGCACTTGCCACTCGTTCATCAGTTGGAATTGCCGAGATCCGAACACCTAGATCAGGATTGTTGACCGAACTTGGTGTGCGGCGTCATTCATTGGATCTTCTGGTGGCAGGTTCGGACGTAATTACAATTCACGTTCACGCTGGACCTACGGCCTCGCCGTTGATTTCTGACCGTGAGTTGGGGCTTATGAAATCTGATGCGGTTCTGATCAACACTTCAGACTCGTCAGTTGTAGATGGGGAAGCCGTTATTGAAGCACTGGAACGCGGCGAAATCGCCGGTTACGCCACTGACTGCCCGAGTGATGTTGTTTCCGCCGCTGATGAATCCTTGGCAGATTCAGGAAAGTTGATCATCACTACCAACCCGCTGACGAATCAAATTGGCGCCCCTCAGCAGATCGCAAAATACGTAATTGCAAATGTCGAAGCGTTCAAAAGCAAATCGACCGTGCGCGGAGTGTACGAGCCCGTCGATTTCCCTACGATTGGGGATCCGAGCTTTTGGTCGTCTCGAATGAGTCCACGTCAGGACTGAGCCTAGTCGGTTGGTGGTGGTGATGCTTCGATCGTGTCTATTCGAATGGCGCACGCCTTAAATTCCGGCGTTTCGGTGATGAAATCGTAGGCATCCGAAGTAAGCCTGTTTGTTTGAGTTAGTTCTGGGAATGCGAAGCTCATGAAAATCGTGCCGTGCGGCGATCGATCTGTAATCTTGATCGGCACCTCGACTGATCCTCTTCTTGAGCTAACGGTTACTTTCTGACCGTCGACGAGTTCCATTTGCTCCGCATCGAACGGATTGATCTCCGCAAGCTCCGATGGAACTAGTAGTTCAAACCCTGTAGCGCGGCCAGTTTGGGTGCCTGTGTGGTAGGTCGAACGGCGCCTGCCGGTTGTGAGGATTAACGGATATTCGGAGTCGGTTGGCTCCGCGGGTGGAATGTGATCGACAGGGGCGAAGTAGCCGGGCATGCCAGAATCCATTTCGTCCTCGTGCAGGAACTGGGTGCCGGGATGGTCTTCAGTCGGGCAGGGCCATTGAATTCCGCCTTCGGAATCGAGACGGTCGTAGGTGATGCCGGTGAATATCGGTGCCAGCTGCCTCATTTCGTCCCAAACGTCCGAGGATGAGTTCAAGTTTTGGACCACTCCAAATCTCTTCATAAGGTCCAACAAGATGTCGACATCTGTACGCGATTCTCCAACCGGTTTTATTGCCGGCCTAACGCGCTGAACGCGCCGTTCACTGTTGGCAAAAGTTCCATCAGATTCAGCGAATGATGCGGCCGGTAAAACGACGTCGGCAAGCTTTGCTGTGTCGGTCATGAAGATGTCTTGAACCACGATGAAGTCGGTTGCTTCGAGTGCTGCTTGGGCGTGGTTGGTGTTGGGGTCGGAAATGACCGTATTTTCACCCATGATGTAGACGCCTTTGACCTTGCCTCGGAGCATCTGGTCCATCGCTGTAATTTTCGTAATTCCGCGACGTTTTGGAAGGTCCGCACCCCATGCTTTTTCGAACTTTTCACGCACTCCAGGTCGTTCGACTTTTTGGTAGCCGGGAAGGTCGGTAGGCAATGCTCCTGAATCGGATGCACCTTGCACGTTATTTTGACCTCGAAGTGGGTTCACACCGGCGTTTGGTTTCCCGAAGTTCCCGCCGAGCATCCCTAAATTCGCTACCGACTGAACGTTATGTGATCCGCAAGAATGTTCGGTGATTCCGAGCGTGTAGCAAATAGCTGCTTTTCCAGATGCAGCCGCATATTCTCGAGCCGTGGCAATAATGTCTTCCGCTGGGACACCGCAAATTTCAGCGGCGTATTCCGGTGTGTAGAACTCGACGTGCTTGGCGAGTTCATCGAAGCCTTCAGTTCGGTGTTCGACGTACTCTCGATCGTAAAGACCCTCTTTGATCATCACGTGTGCGAAGGCGTTGAACAACGGTATGTCGGTGCCGATGTTGATCTGTAAATGTCGAGTCGCCCATTTGGTCAGCTCAATTTTACGGGGGTCGATAACAATGAGTTTTGCGCCGTTTTTGACAGCGCGCTTCATTCGCAGCGAAATGACGGGGTGGGCCTCGGTCGTGTTTGACCCTACGACCAACAGTAGATCGGTTCCTGCTAACTCTTCAATAGAGTTAGTCATGGCACCTTTGCCAACCATGACCGCCATACCGGCGACCGTAGGAGCGTGTCAGGTGCGGGAACAGTTATCGATATTGTTAGTACCGATACCTATTCGGGCGAACTTCTGCATGAGATAGTTGGCTTCTGTGACTGTGCGAGCCGAGGACCAGCAAACTAGGGAATCGGGACCTGAATCATCTCGAATTGAGGTGAAGCGTTCTGTAACGAGATTGAGTGCTTCGTCCCAAGATGCACGTCTGAAAGAACCGTTCTCCTTGATGAGAGGATATTTGAGTCGCTCATCGCTTTTAACGAACTCCCACGAAGCGAACTGACCTTTTACACAGAGTGATCCACGGCTTGGAGAATCGAAATCTGGTTCAGTTCCCTTTAATTGGCCATCTTCGGTCAGCAGATGAATGCCGCAGCCGACTCCACAGTACGGACAGATCGACTTCGTGCGTTCGAGGTTTTCGGCCTTCGTAGTGCCGACGATCTTTTTGTCCGTGAGCGCTCCGGTGGGGCATGTATTGATGCACTGGCCACAGAACGTGCAAGGCGATTCAAGAAGTTTATTGTTGAAGAACGTGGCTATCGAGTTTTCTTGTCCGCGCCCCTCGACCGTGATCGCTCCGGCTTGCTCCCAATCGTTGCAGATGTTTGTGCAGCGGAAGCACGAGATGCAGTAGTCGTAGTCTCTCTGGATGAACGGGTTGTCGTCCTTAGCTTTCTCTCGTACGACTAAGGAAGGGAACGCATCCCATTTCGCATCGTATTCTTCGGCGGCTGTGTGCAGTTCACACTTCTTGAACGAGACGCATTTGGGGCAGTTGGTAGGGGAGGACGTTTCAGAGAGCAACATCTCAAGAATCGTCTTGCGATAGTCGGTGATCGAATCGGAGTGTGTTTCAACCCGCATTTCTTCTGAAGCAAAAGCGGTGCAAGCGGCAACCTGCTGCATTTGGCCATTTACCTCGACGTCCACGAGGCACATACGGCAGGTGCCCTGAGGGCCAACTCGCTCGTCGTAACACAACGTTGGAACGTCGAATCCTGCAGATCTTATTGCGTCAAGAACACGAGCGTCGGTACCGCAATCGATTGCGATTCCGTTCACTTCTACGTTCAGTCTATTTTTGACCTGTGTTGTCATTGGATGAACTGTTGTTCTTCGTTGCCTATCACGATGTAACTGTGGTTGCAGTCAAATATAACTTAGAGACTATGCGCAAATGATATGGAATGAGTTACGACTCATCGGAAGATGGACTTGAAGCCGAAGATTCTGCTCGAACTTCTTTAATTCGTCGCCACAAGAACCAAGAGACTATAACCGTGCCTGTAGCGATGATAGGAATATCGAAGGGCTTCGACACGTTGCGAATGGAATCGTAATTCTCACCAAGTAGGAATCCGCCCCAAGCCATACCGAGTGTCCACGGTAGGGCACCGATGAACGTGAAAATGGCGAATCTCGGCACATTCATTTTGGCGATTCCGGCTGGAATCGAGATAAACCCTCTAACTCCAGGAATCATCCTCGCAACGAACACTGTGAGCTCACCTCGAGTCCGGAACCACCGCTCAGCTCGTTCAAGGTCTTTCTGAGTGATAAGGACGTACTTACCGTACTTCTCGATGAAAGGACGCCCGCCCGCCCGCGCTACGTAATATTCAGCCAGTGAGCCGATTAAGCTTCCGACCGCCCCCCAGAATCCAGCGAGGAACACGTAAGCGACTCCGTGACCGCGGTCTAACACGAGTCGCCAACCCGCCAGTGGCATGATGACTTCACTTGGCAGAGGAATGGCCGTGCTTTCGATCGACATCAAGACGACCACGCCAAACCATCCCATGAAGTCGTACACGTCCGTAGAGAACGTCAGAACGAAAGTTTCGAGCGCGTGGATGAGATCGGTCATCGGCTCTATGGGGATTTCTCCAGAGGATGCTGTTGTGCGGAAGGGCAGAACTGGATGGCCACCCGAACACATATGAATTGATTCGACATTGTGCGATCGAAATGACCTCTCGAATTCTAACAGTGCCCGCTTTTATTAACGGTAGATATTGGTGCTAACAACGAGCACTGGCTTCAGGGCTATTTGAACTGGAAGGCCGACGGAGAGGGCGTTCGATTGTAAAACGTGGGGGAATTCACCTTCAAACTATCTGCATGACGGTCGGCGATCGGCTGATGTCTATAGGGAAGTGGGACGAGCGTTTTGTGCCGGCACGACTCCGTGTAGACAGCCAGGCGACTGCACCAGACGGCGTGCGCTCAATGCGGTTTCTATGGGTGGGTTCCGTGATGCGACTGCACCAAATCACCACAATTGTCGTCAAGTTAATGTAAGTTATGCGCACTCGATGCGCCAATTTGATATAAGAACAAAACATACTAAATATTATGTACAAAGTATACGATAGTTCTAAATTAGTTTTTTATTTGTATAAAATAAAAACTAAACAAAAAAGAAACATGTTCTTGACTTGTTCGGGTGGTTTTTTGTAGTCTTTACCGGTGTCGTCTGGCGTGACTGGGTTCTGGGTTGTTGGCATTGGTACTGCCGAGAATGCTTGGAATCCGTCGCTAATTCATACGGCGATTGGATCCTTAAGTGACTACATTCAAATCAGTTACTCGATCGAACGACAGGGGAGACGAATGCAAGGCTCAAAAACTAAGAAGATGGTTCTCGCTGAACGCAAGCTCAGGCGACCACTTGAGCGTGCATTGCCTGAAATGGTGAACGAGGTCGGTCTCACTGGCGCCGCAAAGCGTATTGGGGTGAGTAAAGCCACGTTGAGCTATTGGCTACTGAAGTTGGGTATCGAAATCCGCCGGGTCGCTCTTGCTCCCGGTGAAGAAATCGAGATCAGACGCATCTCGGGCTCATGAATCTAATTCGCCATTTGTTCTGATCAATTTCAGCCCGACATTCTCTACAGTTGTAGATTGACCCTGTTTAGGGCTGTTGCTAACGTGGATTGACGAATGATTTTTCCCGCTGACTTTCACTATTATCAAGTCAGCTCACGCAAAGGACGAAACAGTGCTGAGTAAACGTATATATCTATTGTTAGTGGCTTCGATTGCAACTCTTTTTGTGATCGCAGCATGCTCTGAAGAGATAATTCCTACTCAAGAGCCAGTTGAATTCCAGCCAACAGCGGCTGCAGAGGTCGACCGACATGACAGTTTGGGTGATGGCGATGAGACAGTCGTTGAAGCTCCAGATCCGAGCGCTGGCGATGCCGAAGCAGGTAAAAACCTGTTCGTGAGTTGTAGTGCCTGCCACGCCACCGACGGCAATAAGGTCGTGGGGCCTGGTCTCGGCGGAGTTTACGCACGAGCAGGGGATCGAACTTCCCTCGACGCAGACGCCTACATTGAGCAGTCAATTCGAGAGCCTGCTGCTTTCGTTGTTGACGGCTTCTCGCCACTCATGCCGTCGTTCGATTACCTCAGTGAATCGGATGTCACGAATTTGATTGCGTATTTGAAGACTCTCGACTAAACGTTCGGAGCTAATATCATTAATCGAAAACGCCCCGAGTAAAATCCGGGGCGTTTTTGCGTTAACGATTTTGCCGTTACTTCAAACTGCGCTGTAGCGAGTGCGGTGATCTAGACGCCTATGTCCATGTGGCGCCTACGATCGATGCGGCCTGATATCCGGCACCAAAGCCGTTATCTATATTGACAACCGATACGCCGGGCGCACACGAGTTCAACATGGCTAGGAGTGCCGCAACTCCACCGAGGCTGACTCCATAGCCAACAGAGGTCGGTAGGGCGATCACGGGTGCTTTGATGAGTCCGCCAACCACGCTGGGTAGTGCGCCTTCCATTCCAGCGACCACGATCACCACTCGAGCGTTGTTCAATTCATGGATACGGCCTGAAAGTCGGTGAAGACCGGCAACGCCGACGTCGGTGATCATTTTTACGTCGCAGCCCATGAGCGAAGCCGTCAAAACTGCTTCGCGGGCTATTGGTAAATCGGACGTCCCTGCCGCTACCACAACTACGCCTTCAAGCAGTTCCTTTTTATTTCGTCGATCTGCCCAAATTGCTCGTGGCCCTTCTTCCCAAACGGCTTCTGGTACCTCTTTTTGGAACAGAGCGAACGCTTCTTCCGACGATTTAGTGACTAAAACTACATCGGAATTAGCGTAGATTCTCTCAGCGATATCTGCTGTGTCTTTTGGTGTTTTACTTAGTCCGTAAACAACTTCAGGAAAGCCGATTCTGGCACCGCGTGCATGGTCTATATTGGCGAAGTCAAGGTCGGAAATGGGTGCCGTTAGGCTCAGTTCGGAGGTCGCTTGCTCAGCCGACATTTTTCCATCGGCTACGAGTTGTATTATTTCACTGATTTGAGATTTGTTCATTGACGATCAAGCGGGTGCGGAGAGCTGGCTAGTTACTTAAAGATGTGTCGGAATTTTACGTTACGCATCTTATCTGGGTACAGAGTTACATGAAATGGCTCACAAACCACTCCGTGCTAAATTGACCAACCCTTGTGGTTGTACCTATACTCCACCCCCTATATTGTGGAATTGTGCTTGCGCGCATTACGAGAGTGACAAGAGGATTAACATGCAGGTAACTTGCCTTCGAGAAAATCTTAGCCGTGGATTAGCAAATGTCAGCCGGGCCGTAGCGTCCAGAGCTACGTTGCCTGTAACTCAAAACGTGCTTCTTGAAGGCGATAACGGTCAACTAAAACTGACCGCGACGAATACCGAGATTTCCATTAGTACGTGGATCGGTGCGCAGATAGAAGGCGAGGGCAGAATCACTGTTCCGGCTCGAATGCTGACCGACTTTGTGAACTCACTCCCTGGGCAGACAGTAAAAATCGATTTCCAAAATGATCCGGTTGGTGTAATTGTTACTTGCGACAAGTTCAATGGCACCATAAACGGAATTTCTGCTGAAGAATTCCCTCCGATTCCTACTGTGGAGGGCGGGTCGTCGGTAACAATTCCTGCTGATACGTTCCGTGGTGCGCTAGAACGAGTCGTATTCGCTGCAGCCACCGATGATTCTCGACCTGTACTCACTGGTGTGAAGGTCGAACTAGCTGACGATTCGTTTACGTTAGCCGCCGCCGACGGATTCCGTCTTGCCGTTGAGACCGGAAAGCTAGGGGCTTCCGTTGAAACAGAAGTTGGCGTGATCGTTCCTGCTAAAACTCTGTCAGAGGTTGAACGATTGCTTGGCGATGGGTCTTCAAGCGTGGAGTTGTCTATCGATGCTAATGGACGATCTGCAAAATTCCGTCTTGATACCTCGGAGATAGTGACTGCTCTCGTGCAGGGCACCTTCCCTGACTATGAGAAGCTAATTCCGACTAGCTATGGAACCAAAGCGACAGTTGATCTTTCAAGCATGGTTCAGGCGACAAGGGCAGCATCGATTTTCGCCAGAGATGGAAGCGGGATCATCAGGGTCATCGTAAGTCCAGGTGAAGGCGACGGTGCGGGAGCTGTGAAGGTCATCTCGCGAGCAGAGGAAGTCGGTTCGAACGAGAACGAACTCGATGCAAAGGTAGAGGGTGAAGAAACCAAGGTTGCGTTCAACAGTAAGTTCTTGATGGACGTGCTGAATGTGTTGAATGGCGATGACGTTGATCTAGAAACAACCACTCCATCGAGTCCTGGAGTATTCAGATCTGAAAAGCACCCGGGCTACACACACGTCGTGATGCCGATGTTTGTTCAGTGGTAAGCAGTTGTGCGCTGATGATGAGAGGCGGGTCATTCCGCCTCTTTTTCTTTAACTATTTGCGCAGACCCGCAACCGATCGCTCAGTATAGAGCTGAGTTGGAATATCGACGAACGCGTAGGTTAGGCGACCTGAGAATCCACTAACCGATGCGAATACGTTCACTCGCGTAACTGATTGAATCTTTGCGTTCACGACCAGCCATGAATAGCGCGATGGTGAGTGGTCCGAATCTGCCGACAAACATGGTGATCGATAAAACAATTTGCGCACCTTCATTGAGCTGAGATGTAGCGCCCGCTGACCAACCGACAGTACCAAAAGCTGAAATTATCTCAAAAACGCCTGTACGGAAGTCTAAACCCGGTTGAACAATGAATAGCGCAACAACCAGCACAAGAACCGCTGCAGCCGCGGTGGCGCCGACTGCCATTGCACGATGAACGTTGACTCGGGGAATCTCACGTCCGAACACCGTTGTTCGTTCTTTACCGCTGAAAATAGCGAACGATGCGATAACAATCACCATGAATGTGTTGACTTTGATTCCTGACGCTGTCGATGCCGATGCGCCACCGACAAACATCAGGCCTTCTGTGACCGTTGAGTTGGCCGTATGAAGTTTGCTGTAGTCGATGGTGGCGAACCCGGCGGTTCGGTTGACTGTGTGGAAGAACCCTTGCGTGACTTTGCTTCGAACCGATTCACCTCCGATCGTATCGGCGTTGTTCCATTCGAGCGACGTAAACGAAACGAATCCGATGAGCAACATCACTCCAATTCCGCACAACACGAGCTTCGTGTCGAGTGTTAGGTGTCGCCAAGTCCGAATCCGTATAACGTAAGTGATTGCGGCGTAGGAAGCTGAAATGGTTATGATGACTAACCCTAAAATCCGCAGCGACTGCAATTCTCTGTTCACTCCGATTATCGTAACGAACGCACCGATTCCGATCAGGGCTACCACGCCGATGCCGGCTAACACGCTTTTCGAACCAAGGGCTCTGCGATGCAATCCACGGATCACAACTACGTTTGTAAGTGTTGCGTAGCTGGTCGATCCGATAATGATCATCGCCCCAATAATTACCAGAGTAGGGATGTCTCTGCTTAGTCCGACCAAGCTGCTTCCACCCACGAGTGCATCCGGAAGGATGTCGAAACCTGCGTTATTGAATGCCGATATCGAAGTGAAAACGCTTTGCCATACGCCTTCTCCTAAGCCCATTCCTGGCCATATTGGTGCGACCAAGTACCAGCGGACGAAAATGAATATCGCTCCGATAATCTGCACGATAATCGCCATCAGGATGATGTTACGCGCGAGCGTTGCGATAGTTCCCAGACGGTCGTCGTCGAGGCCGGCTCCTACTACTAATCTGCCTTGAAGGCTTGAACGTCGACCAGTGACAAGAAGCAGAAATGCGGCACCGGTCATGAATCCTAGGCCGCCGATAAATATCAATGCTGCAATCACAAATTGGCCGAAACCAGTCCAGTGCTCCCTGGTATCGACGAGTACCAGTCCGGTTCCAGTCATCGACGATACTGATGTGAAGAACGTCGCGATCGGCGACATAAATTCAGCAGATCTGTTTGAGATCGGGAGCGAGAGTAAAAGGGCACCGATGGCGGCTACAGCGAAAAAACTGTAGACAAGCATCATCGGCGACGTCGGTCCTCGAACAGGAACCTTGCGGCGTTCGACGTGCGCGTGTACAGGCGACATTTCTGATTGCCGCGGTCTACGTACGACTTTGTCGCCGGGTTTTGGTGCGAAAGGGTTCTGCAACTTAGAGAGTGTGGTACTCGGTGATCAAGAGCGTTACTTCACGTTTTTAGGAATGGACGCCGCCAACTATTAGAAGGTTTCCCGAGCAGTTCGTCGTTGAAGATACCATCCGAGGAGTTGGTTTATACCTCATAATCACCAACATTTCGTTTGCTCAACACACAAAAAAGTCCCGCTCGCTGGGGGGGAGACGTTCTTGATTTCGAGTTTAAGTCTGCGGTTGCTGGGTTTATTGCTACGATCAATCTATGAGCAAGATAAGAACTATTGTTTCGGCGTTATTCGTCGTCGCCGCACTGATATCAATCGCACTCGCTGTAATTTCCGTAAAGGGCGACGAGGGCGACGTGCGCGGCCAAGTATTGAGCGTCGAACCAGCTTCGGTCACCACGATATCCAGTCTCACGATTCGCGAGGACTCAGGCAAAGTGTGGACATTCGATGGGGCTGGGATCTTCTCAGGGTTTACGCCGTCACATCTCAACGAACACAAGGCGCTACAAGAGGCGATAACTGTTGTATACGAGGAGTTGGAGCCGGGAGTGCTGACGATAGTGAGTATTGGCGACTAGCCCTATCGCAGGGCAGGAACTAAGTATTCTTCGATCTCAACTTGGGTGGTGAATGCTTCGAAACGCCCAACGACGACGCCGTTGCCATCGACAACGAAGGTCCATGGTTCGGTGTGGAATTCCCATTCATGGATAACCGGAGCCTCGATGCCGAGTGATGGATCACCAGCCGCAAGCATTTCTTCTGGATTGTCAAAAATTTCGACGTGTATGAAGCTAGCTTGTCCGTTGTACTTGTCATCTAATGCTGAAAGGACCTCAGTTTGAGGACCGCAAGTGGCTGATTGGCAATAAGCAGGAGTTGAGAAAGTGATTACCGTGGGATTGCCAAGGGCTACGGCATCGTCAAAGCTAATCGAATAGAGGTCGGGATCAGGATTAGGTGCACTGGTTACCGAGCGCAGATTTCCATCAGTAGGTTCAATTTTGGTCGCAGTCAGTGGGGCAGGGTCTCCGATATTCGGGGCATCGGTGGCCGATTTGACCAGTATTCCGCTTCCTGCTGGAATCGAATCATTGTCTGCTTTGACTCGAACTTTGATACTCCACAATCCGACCTCGTCGAATGTCATCGTGCTTGTGTAGGTACCGTTACGGACAGGCCAAGCCCGCCAAGTGAGGTTATCGACTACATGAGTTTCGTTTGACGTAGGCGATGTGTAGGTGATCTCTAGTTCATCTGCTCGATCGTCGAATCTCGACCCGTCGATCCCCTGAATGTTGAGTGGAATGCGTGCTGTACCCAGGGCCACATCAGATGCTGCGGCAAATACTACGAGCTGCTGAGGCTCAGATTTTTCGCTGCATCCCGTCAGTGCAACGGCCAACAGTGATCCAAGGATTAGCGAGATCAGCGCGATCTTTTTCAATTTCGATTCAATCCTCACGAATGCAGAGTAGAAGTGGAAGTACGTGGCGCCACAACAGCAGATGTACGACCACTCGATAACGATAAACGTACAGGAGTCATCTTTGGGTTTTCTACGAGTGAATCATTCATGAAGTTTTTTTGCGTGTACGTAAACATCGGTTTGGCTTTGCGCGGTAGACTTTTTTCGTTCGATAACTAATTCCATAATTCATGCAGGATCTCAGATGGCAATTCCGTCCTCCGACCCAATAATCGTAGCTCCAACCAATATGCCGTTCCGCGCAGATGAATCTCTTGATCTCGATGCGCTTGCCAGAAACGTCGATAAGTTCTCAAACACGGCATTGTCGGGTTTTGTCGTCGGCAGCTACGGTGGGGAAGAGTTTCACATGGGTGAACCTGAGAAGGTTTCGGCCATTAAGACCGTCGTAGAAGCTCATGCCGGACGCAGGTTTGTGATTGCCGGTATCGACGCTCTGTCACCAACTGAGGCTGTGCGGTTATCGAACTTGTACGCCGAAGCTGGAGCCGACATGGTTCGGGTTCGGGTTCCGGCTGCGGACAAAGGTGTCAACACTGCTCCTATCCAGGATTATTTTGAGCAAGTGACCGAAGGTAGCCCCGTTCCTGTGGTCATCATCCACCAGCCTAAAACTGCGATGGGAACCGACATAACAAAGGAAGAATTGAGAGATCTGACGGCGTTCGACAACGTGTTCGCCTACATCATGTCGCTCAACTACCGTTACGAGTGCCGAATGGCACAATTTGTAGACGAGAAGGTAAAGCTGTGGACCTGTAACGGGACGCTTTTAATGCCTGGCGGAATGATCGGTGCTGTTGGTGCATGCCTTTTGTTTGGTAACTGGGGTCCGCACATTGCTCGAGACATAATTCAGGCTTGTCTTGATGGCCGTTACGCTGAAGCCAGGGAGATGCAGGAACGCATCAATAACGTGGATTCTGTTGGTATGTCGTGGGGTGTTGGCGTTCAGAAGACAGGTCTAAACCTGATGGGCTACGAAGGTACTGTGCCGCGTAGGCCAAATCTGCCGTTGTCAGAATCTCAAGTTACCGACATGAAGCAGGCATTGATTGAAGCTCGCATTATGAACGAGGATGGAACACCTGCGCCGCAGGTCTAGGTGTACACTTTTCGACGGATTTTTCTCTTCACTACTCGTGATATTTCGCTAAGGAAATTATGAAAGTAACTAACCCTGAAATGATTCGCGCCGTTACCAGCAAATGGGATGGTGATCGAGATGCAAACGGTCGACCGTTGGTATCGGCAGACATCCTTGAACGGATGAAATTGGTCACATCTGAAGAGGCATGGGGCACTTGCAAGCGTAATGATTACCATTTTCAGTTCGCCGGAAACTGGATGAACCTTCACCCAGATCGTGTACTTGTCGGGCGGGCAGTGACTTGCCGATGGGTTCCACGTCGACCAGACATTCACGATTCAATCGACAAGCAGGGTGAGGAAGACGACCGTGTTGGATTCCAAAACTCATGGGTTATCGATGAACTGGAACAGAACGATCTGATTGTTGTCGACCTCTTTGGCAAAGTGTTCAACGGAACATTTGCTGGAGACAACCTCGCTACGGCCATTAAGTCACGTTCGGGCACAGGCATGGTGATCGACGGTGGAATTCGCGACACTCAACGAATTATTGAGATGGACGATTTTAACGCATTCGTTCGGGGCGTTGACCCAAGTGCGATTCTTGACGTGAGTATGCCAGAGATAAACGGCATCACGCGCATTGGTGAAGCAACTTGTGTCCCTGGCGACGTCGTTCTCGGAACCAGCACGGGAGTGGTATTTATTCCACCTCACCTTGCTTTGGAAGTTGTCGAGCGATCCGAATCGATTCGTCTAAAAGACGAATTCGGTCAGCAGCGCATCAGGGAAGGTGTTTACACGCCTGGTGAAGTAGACCGAAAGTTCTCGGAAGACATGGATAAAGATTTTGAAGAATGGAAAGCTAACCGCTTGAAGTAGTCGGTTTTTCACGTAGTTCAGTTTAGAAATAGGAAAATTAGTAATTTGGCAGATCAAAACACAAGCGCAGTCGATCAGGTAAAGACTTCTTCGAGTCCTTCTGACCTCCGAATCACCGACATGCGAATCGCAGTCGTTGGTGGCGGTGGATGGCGATGGCCGATCATCAAGCTTGAGACGAACCAGGGTTTGGTTGGTATTGGTGAAGTGCGAGACGGCGCTTCAGCTCGCTACGCTCTTATGCTCAAGAGCCGAATACTTGGCGAAAACCCGTGCGATATCGACCGACTATTCCAGAAGATCAAGCCGTTCGGTGGTCATGGTCGACTCGGTGGTGGTGTTTGCGGAGTCGAAATGGCCCTCTGCGACCTCGCAGGTAAGGCATTTGGCGTGCCCGCATACATGTTTGCTGGTGGCAAGTACGGCGATGACAAAATCAAGGTATATGCCGACACTCCTTCGAAGAAAGACCCTGAAGAGATGGGCAAGCTGCTCAAGGATCGTATGGATCGTGGTTTCGAGTTCCTGAAAATGGACATCGGAACTTGGATCGCCGAGGAGTTTGAGGGCGGAGTCATCAATAAGAAGATTTCGCAAGAATCTGCAACTGTTATGCACCCGTTCACAGGCATTCAGGTTACCGACTACGGTATTTCAAAGATGCAGGAGTACGTAGGGGCTGTTCGAGACATTATCGGATACGAAATTCCGCTCGCTTCAGATCACTTCGGTCACATGGGTGTTGAGAACGCAATCCGAATCGGTAAGGCTCTCGACCAGTACTCACTTGCATGGTACGAAGACATGATTCCATGGCAGTTTGTAGACCAGTGGCAGGCATTGAAGGCGGGAGTTGATACTCCTGTTTGTACAGGGGAAGACATCTACTGTCTAGACGGTTTCAAGCCACTGGTAGATGCTCGAGCAATCTCGGTTGCTCATCCTGACCTCGCTACTTCCGGTGGAATTCTCGAAACCAAGCGAATCGCTGACTACTGCCGAGATGCAGGTATCGGTGTTGCGCTTCACCAGGCTGGTTCACCGATTGTTGCGATGGCAAATGCCCACTCCGCAATGGCGATGGAGAACTTCATAGCTTTGGAGATGCACTCGGTCGATAACCCTTGGTGGAACGATCTTGTAGATCTTGTTGGCCAAGAGGGTGATGTGATCAAAGACGGATATGTCACTGTCACTGACGCTCCTGGTTTAGGACTCGAATTGAATGAAGAGGCAATTACCGAAAACCTTGCAAAAGCAAGCGAAACTCGTGCGGGTGTTTACCCAGCCGGTGCGTTCGAAGATACGTCAGAGTGGGACGAACTCGATGCGCACGACCGTGTTTGGAGCTAATTCCTAGTTCGGAACAGAACTTTTGACAGACCGCCGGAGATTTTCTTCGGCGGTCTGTTTTTGTCTTGAATTTCAACTTCTGCCAAATCTGGTAGTGACAGGCCTAGGCGATGACTGGCGGTTAGGTCGGAAACTTACCGGATAAGAGGTATTAAATGTTCAGTTCAAAACTAACTAAAAGAAATTCAGTCGGCTTTCCTAGATCATTCCTGCCGTCTTCTTCGAAAATAGGAACAAAACAGCACTCGGAATGATCAAGTGTCTGGACGTAACTTGCGCAACATCGGTGGCCCGGCAGATTATCGGCGAAGGTGTGGTAGATCGGAAGAACTCCGCAGTCATGAGGGCTGATGGCACGCCGATCATCCTTTACGAGAATCTGGACAGTGAAGAGCTGAATGTTCTAAGTTGGGCCAATGCTTTATGCCTGCCTTACGGAGGCTGAGATAGAAATAACTAAAAAACCCTGGTCGTTATTCAGCCAGGGTTTTTAGTACCTGTTTTGCGGCACCTAGCGACGCCGGAGACATGAGATACACCCCCGCCCAGCCTTGGGAACGGTATTCGTGAGCCTGACGCACGGCAAAATCGATCCCAGCCTTCAGCTGATCATTGCCACTGGGGTACTTCGCTAGGGAGTCAATCACGCTTTGTGATAGGTTGACTCCAGGGACTTGAGCAATTCGTTGGGCATGAGATTTGGATTTGAGAACCATCACCCCTGGCAGAACTGAAACGAGATTTCTGAAGGGCGCAATAGTTTTCATCGAGGCGTCATCGAAAACCGGCTGAGTCATCACGTAATCCGCTCCAGCATCAATTTTTGCTCGAAGACGATCTATTTCAGCGTCGATGTTTAGTGCCTCAGGTTCGAAACCGGTACCGATCGTGAATTTAGTGCCGCTATCGAGATTCCCACCGAGCGGGTTGCCGCCGAAATCCCTCCCGGCATTGAGTTGATCGGCAGTGGCACGAATCATCTGAATTGAGTTCATATCGAATACCGCTGATGAACGAGGGTATGTCGGTGACATTTTTGGCGGATCGCCAGTGATAAATAGCACATTTCGTATGCCACGTAGGTGGTAACCCATCAATCTTGATTGAACAGCAAGCGTGTTCAGATCCCGTCCCGCAAAGTGGGCGACGAACTCCAACTTATCGTGGTCTCGCCAATCAAGCTTCGCTCTGATCAGTTCTACCAGATCTCCAGGCGGGATCAAAGGGAGGCCTCTTGAGCCATCGGTGATGTCTACGGCATCAGCCAATCCCTCACCGACAATCTCTTGAACCATTCGGGCTCTGAGATCTAAAGCTTTGGGATCGGAACCGGTTGGTGCAACCATTTCCACGCTGATTGCGAATTTTCCGTCAAAAATCTTTCGCGAGAAACTGCCGTTGGTCTTGCGAGAATCTTCGGCAGGATGTTCACGCCGTTGCCGAGCCTCCGGCGACATTGCTAGATCGGCGCCAACTGAAGACGTTCGAGATTTTAGATAGGCCGACATTTCGCGGACGTGTTCAGGATGAACTTCGCAACATCCACCTACAAGGGCGGCTCCTGAATCGCCAAGTTGCCTTGCAAGTGTCCCCATATATTCAGGATTCGAACGGGCAAGGAAGCGATGGCCGATGCGCTCGAATCCGCCAGCATTGGGCATGGCAGAGAGCAGTAGATCACCATTTTTGACCTCTGGTGCAGTATGAGCCTTTTGAATGAACTCAGCCGCCACCCATGGCGCGACGCAGTTGATTCCTGCTACTGAAGCTCCTGCGCTGGCAGCCATCGAAGCAAATTGTGCCGGTTCGATCGGCCATACCTGAGTTTCGCCAACTCCTGGATCGAGCGCTGCATGAGCGATCACCGGAGGGGCGTTGTCTCGGGACGAGATATCTCGCGTAAGTGCCAATAAACGGTCGGTGTTGGTGAACGTTTCGAGAAGAATTGCATCGGCGCCGTTCTCGATTAGACTATCAATTTGAGTTGAATAAGATTCAACTGTTGTTCCGCCAGGTCCAATCGATCCGATTACGAAAACAACACTGCTATCGTCCGGATATTCGGCCAGATGTTCTTCGATCGCTTCTCGTGCGATTATGATTGCTGCTTTGTTTATTTGGTCCACCTGATCTCCGGCTCCGGCGACCGTTAGCTCGGATTCGTTAGCCGAAAACGTATTAGTGGTGAGGACCGTCGCACCTGCTGCCAAGCTCGACGCGTAGATCCCTTTGATTAAGTTGGGATTTCGAAGGTTGATGGCTTCGTATAAGAAGTCGGGCGATGCGAGCCGCCCAGTCAGTTGGAATATGAGCGAACCGATACCGCCATCGGCGAGCGTGGTTCCTGTTCGTAACGACTCTAGAAATTTCGATTCGACTTGGGGCATGTGCAACTTTGGTTGAGGATTTAGGTGACGATTGAGCCCAATTATCACCTGTCCCAGAGCGGAATGGAGTAACTGGCGATTCATTCGTCCGCCCTAATCGATAGTTAGCTCGCCGGTCATTACTTCAACGACGTGACCTGCGATCTTCACTCGATCATCTACTAATTTGCAGTACATCGTCCCTCCGCGGTTTGATATCTGCCGACCGACCAGCTCGGTCTTTCCGAATTTCCCCGCCCAATAGGGCATTAGGACGGTATGTGACGATCCGGTAGCGGGATCTTCATTGATTCCCGCGGTAGGCACAAAAAAACGGCTTACAAAGTCAAATTCACCGGCATCTGCAGGTGCCGTCACTGCAACCCAAGGCTCTTTGAGTTTTGCCACTGCTGCGAAATTTGGTTTGAGTTCGGCTACTTGAGATTCTGTTTCAAATACGGCAACGGTCGTGTTCGCATGCAGAATCTCGACTGGTTACGCTCCGAGTGCAGATTGAACAGCAGCGACTTCATTCGCATCTTTTAGTGGTCGGGGTGGATTTACGGGAAAGTCTAGTTCGAGCATGTCGTTCCGATGTTCAACTGTTAATCGACCGCTTCGGGAACTAAATGCCACTTGAGTGAGGTCGGGTTGCAGTTTGGACAGGACAACATGCCCCGATGCTAGCGTGGCGTGACCACACAGATCGACTTCGATCTTCGGGGTGAACCAACGAATGTCGTAGTCGATATCGTGCTTTTCGCTCGGCACGAAGAATGCTGTCTCAGACAGGTTCATCTCGGAGGCAATCGATTGCATTTCTGCTTCAGGCAGCCATTCATCCAGTGGGCAGACGGCAGCTGGGTTGCCTGAAAACGGCTGATCTGTGAACGCATCGATCTGAAAAATAGGGATTTTCAAGTTATTCCGTCCGAATATCGGCCGACTACAGGTTATTGCCGCCGGTCCACGGGTGCTTTTCTAGCTCTGATTCGATCAAATCAGATCCGAGGCCTGGTCGATTGTGCACTTGGAGTTTCCCGTTTTCAATCTCGAACGGATGGGTCATCAAGTCGTCACGCCAAGGAGCGTCGTCGTTGATAAATTCCAACGTCATAAAGTTGGGAATTACTGCACATATGTTGGCCGAAACCAGTGTATTTATCGGGGAATGGCAGTTATGTGGCGCAATCGCAGTGTCGTACAGATGCGCCAAATCGCAAATTTTCTTGCCCATTGTGATGCCGTTCCAGGCGAAGTCAGGCATGATCACATCCTGAGCATGCGACTCGAAGAACGGTCGATACTCCTCGGGTCCCATTAGGCTTTCGCCATGGCAAATCGTAGTCGTGGTCGATTCTCGAACAGTGCGCAGTGAACCCGGGTCCCACGTTTCAGTCTCAAGCCACATCATGTCGAACGGTTCGAGTGCTCTTGCAAGCTTGATGGCGCCACCCAGCCGAAAACTAAGAGCCGTATCGATCGCAATTCCGATTTCTGGGCCAAGTGCTTCTCGGAATGTTCCGATCACACTCACTGCATTCTCAAGTTGCTGGAATGTGATCTGACCACTGTTTCCGACGCCATTTTTCTTGCGAGGGATATCGTGTATATCTTCCAGAGCAAGAATGTTGGTTTTTATACCCGTGAATCCTTGATCGAGTACTTCTTGGCTGAGTTCACGTACATCGTCTAGTGTCGAGAGCTTCGGTACATTGAGCTGTTCAGCGTACCGTCCTCGATCAGACCCACAGTGTGACCAGTAGAGTTCGAGTTCATCGCGCATCTTCCCGCCGAGGAGCTGCCAAACGGGCGCATCGAGCGCTTTGCCTCGGATGTCCCATAGGGCAGAGTCGATGCCTGACATCGCTTTGTAGGCAATGCCCCCACGTTGTCGGACCATAAACGAAGCGTTGTCCCACCATGCCGCCTCTGACGCCATAGGATCCTTGCCGATCATGTTTTCGCCAAGCTGGTTCACCGTTGCCGCTACCGAGTATGCGGCTTGCCACTCAGTGCAATCACCCCAGCCGACAATTCCAGAGTCAGTTTCGATTTTCACGAACGTCCACGGCCTGAATACTCCGTCGACGATAAATGTTTTGACCTTGGTTATCTTCACTTCAGGCTCCGGAGATCTCGTTCAGACTGCTCATTTGCGTCATATTGATTTGATGGATAGCCGAATTCATCGTCGATTGCCGCACCCGATGGAACCTCGGTGTATCGGTACATGCGCACGCCTTTCACCAGCCACCAGATTAGGAATACGACGACTATAGAAACGACGCCACCGATATAAAGCGTTTTATCGGCCCCAACTAAGTCCGACATAAAGCCGACTTCTGCCTGTCCAAGTCCATTTGCGCTCATTGCTGCCAGAGAGTGAGCGGCGGATGCGCGCCCCCGCATGTTGTCTGGGGTGGTCAACTGGACAATGGCCTGCCGACTAGTCATTCCAACGGCATCGGTCGCACCAAGGAAGATGACTACTATCATTCCCGTCCAGAGAACCGTAGTGGCGCCGAAGAAAATCAACAAAACGCCGTAGAACAGTGTCGCCCAGAGTACGAGCATTCCTTTGGCTTTGTAGTCACGTGTGAACATAACGATCAGGCTGCCAACTAGCCCACCGGCTGAATTGGCCCAAATGAGAAGTGAAGTCGTTCCTCTGCCGCCTTTGTACAGTTGATCTGTGAATATCGGGAACAACTGCCTGTAAAAGCTGACAATAGTCACACCGACATCGAGCAGGTAAAGACCTGGCAATATCGGATGAGATTTCACGTATTTGAGGCCTTCGACAATATTTTTGAGGCGTGATTTGCCTGTGCTCGCACTCTCAGCTCGCCCGTCAATGCCGATGAACATCGGAAGCAACATGCTGATCGCTGCGATTACGGTGATTACACCAAATGAGAGTGTTAAATCTGTGGTCAGGCTAGTTATGAAGAAGATCGCCGGAGTAACCATCGAACCTATCTGCATGGTTGCCGTGTTTGTCGCAACTGCGTGCATCAAGTGTGAGCGCGGCACGACACGCGCTGTGAGCGCTGATCTGGCCGGCCCTCCCAGGACACTGGTAGATGCAAGTACCGCGGTGATCAAGTAGATGTGCCAAATTTGAAGGGCACCAAACCCTTCAAGGATCGCCATCACCCCGATAAGAAGAAAACTTGCCGTCTGAGTCGCTGCCATGAGTTTCTTACGGTCGATCTCATCAGCAAGTGCGCCGCCGTAGAGATTTGCCGGGATACGCATCACCAGTTCTAGAATCCCGAGCCATGCCAGAACCCATCCTGAATCTGTTTTCTCGTAAAGCCAAACCGCAGTTACTGTGACGCGAAGCGACATCGTCATCATTGCAGCGATGCTGCTCGCCCAAAGTATTCGGTAGTCTCTGAATTTCAGTGCCGACCAGGGTCGTATGGTCTGGCGTCGGGGTGTCTGAGTGTTGGAATCGGGAAGGGAATCAGAATCGGATAGTTTCAAGTTGATGTTCGATTAGCCGGGTAGTGAATTGCGGAATCTTAGCACCGCCCCAGCCGCCAAACGAAAGTAAATTCCAGATCGACTAAGTTGCGTTCGCTGCGATTAGCTCACGAACTTTTTGTGACAGGCGTGAACGAGATATCGCCCCGATGACGATGTCGTGGACCCGACCGTCTCTCCCAATCAAGAACGTCGAAGGCATGCTTTGCACCTTCCAATCGGTTATTACACTCCGATCAGAGGTGTTTCCAGTCACGTAAGTAATGCCAACTTCATCAACCAGCGCTTGACCTGATTTGTAGGTTCCAAGTCCAACGTATGGCCCAACGTCGACTCCAATGAACAAAACTTTATCCCCATATTCTCGCCAAGTTTGTTCGAGAGCAGGCATTTCTGCTCGGCAAGGAGGGCAGTTGCCCGCCCAAAAGTTGAGAAGTATTGGGCGGTCTTCATTTGCTACCAGTTCGTCGAACGAAATGGATTCAGCGCCGATTTCATCGGATCCCGTATATAAGTGGATGACGAAATCACCCTCGTTGCCCGAACTTCCACTGGATGAACAGGCTGTGAGGATGATCGATAGGGCAGCCAGAGTCAGAAGTAAAGTTAGGCGATTGGTACTTGAGAGTTTCATATAGTTCCTGAGAAGCTGATGTACAAAATCGATATTGAGATGTCGGTGCACGCTTATTTGCCAATTCGATGCACTCTTACGTCATTCGGTGCGGCTCAACGATTGATTGTGATGGTAAATTAGCTCGACAGTAGCCAAGGAAATTTCAAAGTGGCGATGATTTTGTGTTCCAAGCAGTTCGTGGAGATATTAAATGGGTGAATTCGACGGCAAATCAGTAATCGTCACAGGCGGCGCTTTAGGTATCGGTGGGGCGGCATCTGAGGCATTCGCCAAAGAAGGGGCTAACGTAACGATTCTTGATTGGAATACACAAGCCGGCGACGAAATCGTTAGTGGAATTACTTCTCGTGGTGGTACGGCACAGTTTGTTCACGGTGATGCTGGTACGTCGGAGGGTTGTCGTGCGACCGTCGATGCGGCGGTCGAGGTTTACGGTGGAGTGGATGTGCTGTTTAACAACGTCGGCATACAGCCTCCCGATTCGTATGTTGACGCTGTGGATCTCCCTGAAGAAACCTGGGACAAGATCATCGCTGTCAATTTGAAAAGCCGATTCCTGATGGCGAAATACTCGATTCCTCACATGCGTAAAGCGGGTGGGGGAGTGATTATTTCTTCAGCTAGCGTTCAGGGGCTTCAGTCGATGGGCGGAGTATCCGCATATGCTGCCTCGAAAGGCGGAGATCTTTCGTTGATGCGACAGATGGCTTTAGATTTCGCTCCCGACAATATTCGGGTTGTGTGTGTGAATCCAGGTGCTATCGATACACCAATGGTTCGTAATGCAATTGCTGGAACTGGTGGCGATCTGGAGGAAGAGTTGATCTCAACTGGTCAGGCACACCCTTTGGGTCGAATCGGACAGGCGGATGATGTAGCGAACATGGTCTTGTTTCTCGCAAGCGACAAAGCGTCGTTCGTCACTGGGTCGTACTTCAACGTCGATGGCGGACTTATGGCGATGGGTGCGTGGGCATCGACCGTTGGGGCCGCCGGATCAGAGTAGGCAGAGGTTTATTTTGAGCGGTCGTTTTGCCGTTTAGGACGTTTAGGCTTCTTTGGCGGAAGCGACCCTGCAAACTCACTCGCTTCATCGAGCCAGTTGAGAAGATCTTCATCTTCGGCGATGCGGTCGCTGTTCAACAGCACGTACTCCTTCATCGCTTTGTGATTGTCTAGTGGATCGAATGGATCTGCATCACCAGACTCGATTAGCTCAGCGGTTCGTTCGACGCCGACTCGAACCGTCATTCCATCGCCCCCAGCGCCGGCAAACATTAAATCGTTAAATTCTAGGAACCAAGCGGTAGTTCCAAACATGCTTTTGCTTCGAACTGGTGCCACAGAGAGAAGCCCCGACACGCGTTCGATCAGCGCTTCGTCATTTTTCCCCCAATCTGCCATTTTGTGTTCTTGTTAGCCTCGTATGAACTAGTGTCGGTCACGGTTTGTACCGCTTCTAGCGTGGTGCATGAATAAAATTACCCTAGGTTGTAATCGAAACGAACCGACGATGTCGCACCACGCGAGTGCTAAATGTACGAGATCGAGTTGTCAGGGTTGACCCGGTCGCCGCGATGCCATGATTTGGAATACGGTCGGTTTGTAAATTCTGACTCCACGACGTCAATACCGAGCCCTGGACCTTCAGGAATCGGGTAGTAACCGTCAATGGGCTCGACGATATTGGTCACAGACGATATTTCGAACGGCTTTAACGTTCTTGACTCTTGAACGAGGAAGTTCGATGTGGCCGCATCAAAGTGGAGATTGGCAACACTGGCTAATGGTCCCATTGGGTTGTGAGGCGCTACAACCAAGTCGTGTGCCTCTGCCATAAAGGCGATTTTTCGCATTTCGGTTAGACCACCAACGATGCAGACTTCAGGCTGGATGATGTCGACACCGCCTTCTCGGATAAGATCCCACATCTCGAACTTGGTGTACAGGCATTCTCCAGTTGCGACAGCGCACGGCATCTTGTCCCGTAACTTGCCCATTTCGTAGCGGTTTTCCATTCGGATTGGCTCTTCCATGAACCATGGATTGAACTCCATGAGAGCATCGGTGAGTTCGAGAATACGAATGGGTTCATATATCGCCGCGTGAGCGTCAAATCCGACGTCGATGTCATCACCGACAGCCTGACGTACGGCCTTAAATCTTGCATGTGAGTCAATCATCGCGTCGTTCCATCGAATATCTCGCCAATTTGGAGAAAGTGGACTCGCTTTGAGTGCCGTGTATCCCTTATCGACGAACTTGCGTGCGTCTTCTGCCAACTCCTCGGGTGTGTTGCCGTGAATATCCCAATAGGCTCGAATCTTGTCCCGAACTTTGCCGCCCATCAGTTCGTAAACGGGTTTATCCAGCGCCTTCCCGGTGATGTCCCAAAGTGAGACATCGATCGCCGAGAGTGCTGCTAAACCGGAAGATCCGATAGGGAATCGGGCTCCCTGATAACAAAGTGCCCAGTTGCGTTCGATTTCGGTGGGGTCTTGCCCAACAAGCTGTTCGGCGAAGTACTCGACCCATACTGTCGATGCCATATCGGGGCCGACGTGGTAAACCTCGCCCACGCCGTGGATGCCGGCGTCAGTGTGTGTTCTGACGTACACGAGATTTCCGATTGATGGATCAGATCCGATTAGCGTTTCTATTTTTGTGATTTTCATATCAGGAGTCTTTTTGAACTTACGAATTGAGATTGGAGTTAGAGACGGTTTATAAGAAACCGGGTGATCCATCGCTGTATGTAGCGAATCCTCTATCCCACGGAGCAGGAGGATTGGCAGCGATCGCATCGTGATTCAGCGTCATTCCAAGCCCGGGCTGTGTCGGCAGTTCGAAATATCCGTCAACTGGGATCCATGATTCGTTTATGAACTCAGCTTTCTTCTTTCTGTGATCGCCGTGCCACTCGAGAATCGCAAAGTTGTTGATAGAGGCGGCGTGATGAACACCTGCCGCTGTTGAGATCAATCCCAATGGGTTGTGTGGGGCAACAGTCACATAGTGTGCTTCGGCTACGGCCGCGATCTTCTTAGCTTCGAGAAGTCCTCCACAGCAGAGCAAATCAGGCTGGATGATGTCGACAGCGTCGGCGTTCAGCAGTTCGGTGAACCGGTGAAGACCGTACAAGTTCTCGCCAGTTGCGAGTGCGACCCTAAACTCACGTCGTAGCGCGGCGCTCGATTCGATGAATTCCGCTCGGGCAGGTTCTTCGATAAACATGAGCCGGTATGGCGTTATGACTCTCGCAAGCTCTAGCGAAAGGGCAGTTTCACGAATGGCAACGTGCACGTCGACCGCTAGATCGGGACTAACTCCAATTGCATCTCGAACGGCTGACATTCGATGTTCGGCTTCACGTAGCGCCTGTCGCCATGGAATTTCACGCCAATTCGAAGGAAGCGGGCTAGTTTTGAACGCAGAGTAGCCTTCGTCTATCAACCGAGCTGCGTGTTCGCCAATTTCCTCTGGCGAATCTCCGTAAATCCCGTGGTAAACCCGAACACGATCTCGAGTTTTACCACCTAACAAGCTGTAAACAGGCAGTCCTGCAGCTTTTCCGGCGATGTCCCAAAGTGCGAGATCAATACCTGAAATGGCAGACCATGCAACTTGACCAAGAGGGAACCGCATCGTGTTCTTCGCGCGGCGGATAAGCCATTCGATTCGTCCCGGGTCTTTGCCCACAAACCACGGCTTCATCTCATCGATCATCGCTATCACGCTGCGGTCTGGACCGATCGAATATGCCTCGCCGACGCCTGTGATCCCTTCATCAGTCTCAATTTCTAGAAAGATGCTGTTTCGCTGACCGTCGTTCGCATGGAACGTCTTGATATCGGTGATTTTCATCTTGAACCTATAGCTATTGGTTGAACTTCATCACAACGAGCAAAGCGAAGACTCGCGGTGATCGTGGCAGTATTTTGGCAGGTTTGCGATATTGGTCAACTTTTCTCCATGATCGTTCGATAAGATACGGGCACGGAGTTCAACTGTGCCAAATCGTTCTTTCAGGGGAGTGGTGCGGGATATTCGAGTACTAACTGCAGTACTCGTGACTCTGGCTGGGCTTATTGGGATATTGCTCCCATCGCCTAGTGAATCTGTACACGCACAGTCAGTTGATTCAGGGAATCAAGAGCCAAAAGTTCTCCTCATTCGACTCGACGGCGCGATAGATGGCGTTTCTTCACGATTTATCGAGCGTGGTCTTGACAGAGCTGAAGAAGAAGATTTCCAGCTCGTCGTGTTGATGGTGAACACCCCTGGCGGGTTGCTAGACGCCACCAGAGACATCATCGAGTCGATTCTGGCACCCGAGGTGCCCATAGCCGTCTATGTCGCTCCCGATGGCGCTCAAGCGGCAAGCGCTGGAACCTTTGTTGGCGCGGCGGCACACATATTGGCTATGGCGCCGACAACGAACATTGGCGCTGCATCAGTCGTTGGTGCCGATGGAGGTGATTTACCAGACACTTTGAGTCGGAAGGCGACCCAAGACGCAGCAGCGTTTATTCGAAGCATTGCTGAGAGGCGAGGCCGAAACGTTTCAGCGCTCGAAGCAACCGTGTTGGCGGCCAAAGCATATTCAGCGTCAGAAGCAGTCGAGTTGGGAATTGCCGATTTGATTGCGGCCGACTACGACTCACTTTTGGATCAGCTGGATGGCTATCTCGTTGATATCGATGGGGCAACAGTAGAGTTGGCTCTCGATGGTGCGGTCACGTCGCAAATGGATTTGAGTTTGCTCGAACGTGTATTGGCGTTCATATCAAATCCGAACATCGCTTTCCTTCTCGTATCGCTTGGCGGACTCGGCGTGATCGTAGAGCTTTGGAATCCGGGGCTTTGGGTACCGGGGACGTTAGGCGTTTTGTTCTTGGTTATTGGATGGGCTGGAGTTGGACAGCTGCCGTTCTCTTGGGCAGGAGTGGCGTTGATTCTTCTTTCGATGTTGCTGTTATATCTCGAAACAACCGCCCCGGGAATTGGATATGTTGGCGTTGCTGGCACAGTAAGTCTCATTCTGGGCGGAGTATTCCTAGTTGGCTTCTTCGGCAATCCGTCCTTCATGGGCACTGATCCAATTGTAAATCGCTGGATGCTGGCGATCGTTGGAGTTTCAGTTGGGGGGTTGGTGTTGTGGTTTGCTTGGGAGCTTCGTAAAAGTAAACAGATATTGTTGTACGAAAGCCCGACCTCGATAGCGCGAATGCTCGGGACTGCCGGTGTGGTGTCGGTAGATTTATCACCGTCAGGTCAGGTTCTCGTAAACGGCGAGTTCTGGTCTGGCGAGTGTGATGGAGATAGCGACAAACGCATCTCCGTTGGAACAGAAGTAGAAGTGGTTTCGGTCGACGGTAATCATCTAAAAGTGAGACCGTTGCGAACCGAGACAGGTGTAAACGACGTATCGAATAATGAGTGAGAACAACTGGGGCGGAAATTCCGTCTCACCTAGGAGGTTTAGATGGCAATTATCAATTTCGTTCGAGATTATGAGCGAGTTGCTCGATTCAAATTGGGGAAGTTTGAAGGAATGATGGGGCCGGGAGTCGTAATTGCTCTTCCGATCATCCACCAGATCCAGAAGATCGACACACGTACGACTGTTCTTGATATCCCGCGTCAAACGAACATCACGAAGGATAATGCGCCGATAGAAATCGATTTTTTGGTGTATCTCCGCGTTGACATCAACGATGCCCAGAAGGCTGTCCTTGAGGTTGAAGACTACACAACTGCTGTAGTTGGACTTGCCACGACTACCCTGCGGGCGGTCATCGGTGAAATGGATCTTGACGATGTGTTCTCCCAGCGAGACAAGATCAATGAGGTCCTCCGAACACGATTGGATTCCGAAACAGAACGCTGGGGCATCAAAGTCACGAACGTAGAAATTCGTGAGATCGATCCTCCAAGGGACATTCAAGAGGCGATGAACCGCCAAATGACTGCTGAACGCGTTCGCCGCGCGGTTATTCTGGAGGCTGATGGTACGAAGCAAGCTGCCATTACAGTTGCCGAAGGTCAGAAGCAAGCGTCGATCCTAAAGGCAGAAGGTGACAGGCAGGCTGAAATCCTGGCGGCAGAAGGTGATCAGCAGGCGACTGTGCTTAGGGCGAGTGGTTATGCCGAAGCGCTGGCGGCGATTCACAAGGTAGCATCTGGCGTCGATGCAAACACCATGACGCTTCAATACGTCGAGGCATTAAAGACGCTAGGGGAAGGCGAATCAACAAAATTCGTTATACCGTTGGAGCTAACGAAAATGCTAGGTGGGCTTGGTAGTTTCACGTCGCAAGACGATTAATAAACCGAATCACATCGGAGCCGAATTCCAAGTCGGAAATTAGATAAATAATCGACTTGTAATTTGCTCCAAATAGCCGGGTTCAGAATTTACTGAGCCCGGCTATTTTTTTTGCCTGAAACTCTCCAAATGGCGGCCCTGCGCCGGAAAATCGGCAAAAAAACAGTCGGTGTTCGTTTGAGTTCAAAAACCCATTTCTTACACCCAGATTACATGCAAAACATAACGCTAAACACTCTGGTGATTCGTACCAAACTACGCCGCTCTATGATCGGCGCAAATCGTTTTCTATCTGCACAAAAAGCGAGCCTAACTGCGATCGATATAGCGGCGCATATTTTGGCATTGAAAACTTTGCGCTGCTGGCCGCTGAAATGAGGCTAATCAGAGAGTAATTGCCCGAAGCACCCAGAGATCCCTCGCGCAACGAGTATCGAGCGATCCAGGGGTAAATCGTACGGCCACAAGTTACGCAGAAAAACTTGATGTTGATTGTGAAGATTTGTTCCGACTGACAGAAGTTGAGCCAGCTCGTCAAAACGGAGTGCCGGTAGCGAGCAGTATTTACGCTGCATGATCACCAATAAGGAACTGCAATTGACCTGCTCAACCTTGGAAAACTATGTTTTAGCCGCAGATGGTTCGCCGTACACGCCGCCTAGCTTCGTAAATGCTCTTTATGACTGGTAATTGCAATGACAGCAGGGCAGGGAACCAAACTGAGATCAACACTACAACAGGTACCAAGAGCCATCAACGCACAATGCGCTCCTAATTTGCTTGTGGAGCGGCGGTAAGTTAGCGTAACATACGGCGCAATGAAATATATAGCGGCGTAAACACCAGGAAAACGCCGGTGGTGCATTTAATTCGTTTGGTCGTGAGGGGTGTGGAAGGGCTCTGTGTTGGCATGAAGTCATCTCTGTGTGCTCAAGCGCCTGTGCGGTCAATCCAGTGTGTTCAACGTTGTAATAAGGCTTATTCAGATGGCAAAACTAGGTGATTACGAGTTCCCTGAGATTGGGCTCGTCGAAAGCATCGAACTTGGTCAAAAGATCGCTCGTGAATTTGCGGGCGAGGTTTCTCGGCAAGGATTAGCTCGATCGCTCGGAATGTCAGAGCGTGGCGGAGCGTTCTCCGCTCGTTTGGGTGCTCTGCGCATGTGGGGTGTAGCAGGCGGTCGAAGCCGGGTTCGAGTAACAAGGGATGGTTTACGCGCTGTAACGCCTCTCTCAGCCAAAGAGAGCGAAGATGCTCGAATTCAGCTGGCACGTAACGTCGTACTGTTTACTGAAATGTCGACTCGTCTTGGGGACCAGCCATACGCCGCAGATCGATTCGCTGTTTTGTTAGAAGAACTTTCCGGAGCTAACAGAACCGAGGTTGCTCGCCGGTTGGCGCTGATTGATCGGATATTTAGCGAAGCTCGACCGTACTTGCCTAAAAATCAGACAGCTCCAACCGCTGAGTCCGAGACCCCAACCGGTACTGAGGCTCGATATGCGGCTCCGGTTCGACCAGAAATGGGCAGCCGTGATCCTGTGTTTGCCACCAATGCCTCGAGTAGCGCACCGATTGCAGGCGAACCGACGTGGGATATCGTGATCGGCAACCGCATCGAACTTGGCTTGCCTGATGGCAAGCTATCGCTTCCTGAAACCCTCACGAACTTAGATGCAGCTTTAACCGTTCTGTGGGCTAGGAGACAGTTGGTTGCGGCTATCGATGCGGCAGAAGGGCGAGCTACCCCCGCCGTTCCTAGAGATTTCTCTGGGTCATCACAAAGACGCAAATAGGAATCTGCGAAATCGCATGCTGATGGCTCTACGGCTTCAACAGCACCTTTTGAACGCCCTGTCCGGGGCCGGCAGCGGCTTCGTAGGCTTCTTGGGCTTGATCGAGTGGAATTACGTGCGAAACGATTGGAGTGAGATCTAATCGCTTGATCTGCATTGCTGTGATGATCTTTTTAGCATCTTCGTTCGTAGGCCAAGCGGCGGCCGATAACGTAACGCCACCCGGCAGTGCCACACCGGATTCGGTCGTTCTTATCGGACCGTAGGGTTCAGAAAAAATAATGTAGCCGCCGGGGCGAACCAGACTGACGGCAGTTTCGAATTTCGGAGCTTCTTGAATGGATCCGATTATCACAATGTCCATTTGCTCGAGCGGAAGTGTGTCGTTGCTGTTTAGTGCTTGAGAAGCGAATCCTGAAGCAAGCGTCCGTCGGGCAGTGTGATCTTCAATAGCGATAATCTGTTTGGAGTTGCCGGCGTTTTTCAGGGTGATCAACGCAGTCATTCCAATTGGATCGCATCCAACGACTGCGTATGAGCCTTCGGGCGATTCGCTGATAGCGGCTGCGGCAACGTTTACGCCAAGACCAGCAGTGCCACCGGCGAGCACAGCACGTTCTTCGCCCGATGCGGCGATTTTTGTGAGCGTGGCGTCGGCGTTGGGGACTCGAACATATTCTGCGTGTCCTCCCGGCAAGGACGAAGAGCCAAACAGCTGATTGGTACGGTTCGAGCTGAGATGACGAACTGTGTTTGATACGAGATCGTCTAGTTCAACCGTCGTAACTTCTGAACCTGTCTCCACTACCAATCCAGCGAATTCACCGCCAGGCACGACACTTTCTTCGCCAACGCTGAAGAATCGTTCGATATCCCAAGGTCCGATTGCTGCAGTTGTCACTAATACAATCGCATCAGTTGGCTCACGTAGAGCAGGTCGAGGGATTTCGATGATTTCGACGCGACCGTAACCGGGGAATGAAAGTGCTTGCATTGAGGCCTAAAGGTGTTCTTTGAGCTGGCGGGCCGTTTTTTCGGTCATTCCAGGCGAAGCCGCAATCTGCTCTTCAGATGCTTCACGAATTCCCTTTACTGAACCGAAAGTTCGAATCAGCATCTTACGCCGTTTTGGCCCGATGCCGGGGACACTGTCGAGAGCGGATTTTACTGACGCCTTACCTCGAAGGTTGCGATGGAACGTAATTGCAAATCTGTGAGCCTCGTCCCGAGCTCGTTGCAGTAAAAACAAGCCCTGAGAGTTCCTAGGCATTATTACGGGTTCAGCAGCATCAGGAAGAAAAATCTCTTCTTCACGTTTTGCAATTGAAGCCAGTTGGATATCTTGCAGTCCGAGAAACAACATTGCTTCCACCGCAGAGGAAAGTTGACCTTTTCCGCCGTCGATCAATACGAGATCGGGTGAGGCGGCAAAGCTGGCGTTTTCTTCTCCGCCTTCTCTCGCGTTCTTCAGGCGTTTAAATCGACGAGTTAGGACTTCTTTCATAGACGCGAAGTCATCATTACGATCGTGTGATTTGATCTTGAATCGTCGATAGTCGGACGAAAGAGGCGCTCCATCTTGGAATACCGACATGCTGGCAACTGTGTTGGTTCCCTGAATGTGGGATATGTCGTAGCACTCGATTCGCTGGGGTAGGGTGGGCAGGTTCAACTGCTCTTGAAGTTCAGACATAGCTGATTCCATGCGGGTTGTGTCTGCAATCCACTTCAGCTTCAGCTGTTCAAACCCTTGTTCGGCATTGTCGCTCACCATCTTGAGCAACCGGCGTTTAGGACCGCGTTGTGGAATCGCTATCTCTACAGGTCCGTCTCGGCGGGATTCCAGCCACTCGTTGATGGTTTCAGCGCGATTAATTGTTTCAGGGATGAGGATTCGTCTCGGCACGTGTGACGCCGACGAATAGAACTGCTCGATGAACCGTGCAATGATTTCGCTCCCAGTTTCATCTCGGGTCCCGCTCATCGTGAAGTGATCACGGCCGATCAGGTTTCCTTGGCGCACGAAGAAAATCTCGACCCAAGCTTCTTCTCCGCCATATGCAGCGCCGATCACGTCAAGATTTTCTCGACCCAGTCCGACAACTTTTTGCCCTTCGTAAACGCGCTCGATTGCTTTGAGGCGATCTCGAAGCGCTCCAGCTCTCTCGAATTCAAGTTGATCCGAAGCTTCAAGCATCGCTGACTCTAGTTCGGATACGACCTCTTTAGTGTTTCCTTCCAGAAACATTAGAACCTGATCGATCACCTTGGAGTAGTCGAGCTTTGAGGCATACCCCGTGCAGGGAGCGACACAGCGTTTGATGTGAAATTCAAGGCATGGACGATCATCCGTGCCGGTGATCGCCTTTGTGCAGGAACGATAGGGGAAGAGTCGCTTGAGAAGATCGAGTGTTTTTCTCACACTACCGGCTGACGCAAACGGACCGAAATATTTTGCGCCGTCGTTTGCAGTTCGCCTTGTTACGTAAACGCGAGGAAATTCTTCTGCAAGATCGACCTTGATGTACGGGTAGGTCTTATCGTCTTTGAGCCGGACGTTGAAGCGAGGTTTGTGCTTCTTAATCAGCGAGTTTTCAAGCAGGAGTGCTTCTTGCTCAGACTCGGTGACGATGAACTCAAAATCGGCAATTCTGGAAACAAGCTCAGTGGTCTTCGCATCCAGATTATTTTTGGATCCGAAGTAAGAGCGGAGCCGGTTACGAAGTGATGCCGACTTGCCGACGTAGAGAACATTTGCTTCCGAGTCGCGGTAAATGTACACCCCTGGTTTCAGAGGAACCGCTGCGAGTCGTGTCGAAAATTTTCGTGGTTCTGCTGGCAATATAAAAACAGGCCGTCCTTGACCTGTTCAGTCGAGGACGGCTATCTCAAGTAACCCATTATTTAGTTTAGAAAGCCGGGTTCGTTGCCAACGAATTGGAACAACAAGCCCGATATTTCTAAACTAGATAGCGAAGGTAAGAACCACGAGCACGAGAACGACTGCACCTGAAAGCGCACCCATTTTCTTGAGTTCAGCTGAGAGCGATCGTGTGTAGATCTCGGATCGCACGCTGGCTCGTTGTGATGTCCGTTGGACTCGTGCGCGAACTCGTGGGGTACCCTCAGATGACGAAGACTCGGCCGCTACTGCGCCGTCATCAACTGCGTCTTCAGGTTGCTGCGACTGTACAAATACATTCGGCTTTGTGGATCTGCGGTTTTTTCGGGTATTTTTTGGCATTTAACTCGTGGAGAGGACTTAGATAGCTTATTCGGATGTGAGTTCAGATTGAGCGAAAATAGATTCTGCCCATTTCAAACCATTTTCGGACATCACTTTTGCGGCGTCGACAGTGACTTGGGTAGCGTACTCAAGCGAGACGTCGGAAGTGTTCCACATGAAATGATACAAGAATGGATCGATAGGGCTCGAATCAAATGCACGCTCAAAGTAGCGATGTTGGGCCAAATCTGTGTGTTCAATCAGTGTTTCCGCCTGTTCTGGCGACTCGAATCGCATCTGTTTCTGAACGCGGGCAATCCGATCTTCCATCTTGGCGATAACTCCAACTCGCAACACAGTTGGGTTGTCGTGAAGAATTGCCGCACCTCCTCTGCCGAGTAATACTACGTTTCCGATTGCGGCGAGATCGGTGATTACTTCGCTTGCGGTGTCAATGAAATGTTGCTCGTCGACTTCTTCTGCGCTGGTGTGCGGAGCTTCTTCCATTTCAGAATAGGGGCGAGCCAGTAATTGCTCAATTCCGGGTCCAAAATATGGATCGCCACCCATTCCCGCAATTGCGGAACGATGAAGCATGCGCTGTATAGATTGGGCGAAGCGATCGGCGAGTGACGGTACACGGCTTTCTTGATCGGCTAGAGCAGTCACCGTGGCTCCGATTTTTTTCGCAATATCAGCCAACATGAGCCGATCTACGAAATCGAGGTCCATCTCTTCGGCAACCATGCGACCCAGATCAGGACCGCCTGCACCGAGTCGTCCTTCAATCGTTATTACAGTCAATACGACCTCCGATAACCTAATTAAGCTCGGGGGTGAGCCCTCGCGTACTCGCTGCGAACATGTTCGTTCGTGAGGTGAGTATATATTTGAGTCGTCGCTATGCTCGAATGACCAAGCAACTCCTGAACGTGCCTCAGACTCGCACCGCCGTGCAATAGGTGAGTGGCGAAACTGTGCCGCAGCATGTGTGGATTGATGTTAGACGATATTCCTGCCTTAATGGCAAGCTTATTCAGTCTTAGCCAATAAGCCTGTCGGGTCAATCGACCTCCACGCCGATTCAAAAACAGCGCATTTTGAGTATCGGTGCCGGGTCGGACCTGCTTCTGGCGCGAGTGAGCGATGTACTCAGATACTGATTCGACTGCACTGTCGTAAATCGGAATAATTCGTTCTTTCGATCCTTTTCCAATTGTGCGAACGGTGGCCGTGTCGAGATCAACATCTCTTAGATTTAGACCGACCAGTTCAGAAACACGCAGTCCGGCTGCGTACATGAGTTCGACCATCGCTGAATCACGAGCCTCTTCGGCGGTGGTCGCCTTAGAACTCATTTCGAGCAATCGATCGACCTGATCTATACTCAAGGCCTTAGGTAATGATTGGCCAGCTCGGGGCTGACGAACGTCGACGAGCGGATTATCTTCGATAATTTGTTCTTCTTTAAGAAACTTGAAGAACGATTTTGCAGAAGCAATCTTGCGTGATTTGGTCGAAGGGGCGTATCCACGCTCATCTAGATCTTCCAGAAAATTCCTGATGTCGGATTCGACGACATCTTTCCAGGTTTTTGGTCGATCGGAACTTTCACTGGTACTGAGGAATTCGAGCAGCGATTTCAGATCGTTTCGATAAGCCGACAACGTATGGCCGGAATGACCGCGATCGACAGAAAGATAATTTACGAATGTTTCGAGTTCAGCTAGCAACTGGAACGCTTTCAGGATAGACATATGCATTCACGATTTTCCAACTGTACTTGAACGAGAAACCAAGCCGCTATTTCAATGTCGTCCGGAATTACTGACATTCAAGACACGATGAGTTTGGTCGTAATTGATTTTCTTCAATAAAGTCGATTGCGTCGTCTAAGGGCGAAACTTAGAATCATCTGAGCGCGTACACTCGTTAGATCATCGTGAATCTGATTCGTGAATAGAACATCTCAGTTACTGAATGATTTTTAACGTCAAACTTCAGCATCAAAGACTTAGGCACCACTAAATGCCGATCGCAGCAATCGAAATCCCGTTCAACCCCAACATCATCGCCGGTGGAAGCTTTTCGCTCAGCTGGCACGGATTCCTAAGCTTCGTGGGCGTTGCCGCCGCGATCTGGATGGTCGGGAAAGCAGCGCTAAAAGGTAATCTCAATCAAGATCAGGTCTACAACACCGCCATATTCGGCATCCTCGGCGGAATTGTCGGTGCTCGATTGGTCCACGTATTCGATAACTGGGGAATATACGGTGACGACCCAGGACGAATTCTGGCTATATGGTCTGGTGGAATCGGACTTTGGGGCGGAATTCTCGGTGGTTGGATCGCCGGTTCGATCTACGCTTATTTTGCTAAGGCTCCGGTCGGCAAGTACATGGACATTGCAGCCCCTGCGATGTTAGTTGGCCAAACGATTGGCCGAGTGGGCGACATCATCAACGGTGAGCACTGGTCTCGTGCGTTGGATGCAGGTTGGGGTTGGTATTTCACACACCCAAGCAGTCCGGCCCGATTAGGTGCAGAGCGATTCTTCGGGGATCCCGAACGCGCAGTACACCCTACGGTTGTGTACGAAATCATATGGAACATGATTGGTCTGTTAGTCATCACCAAGCTAAAAGGCAAATTGCGGCCGGCTGGTGCTATTTGGATGGTCTACATCAGCTGGTATTCAGTCGGTCGGTTCGCAATCCAGTACTTACGACTTGACGACGTGAAATTCTGGGGATTGCAGGAAGCTCACCTGATCGCACTAGCTGTTCTCTCGTTCACGATCCCGTTCATGATTCTGAAGGTTCGCCGGGATGATTCTGGATTGGACATCGATCCAAATGCGGATAATCGTGGTGCCAGCCGTCGCAAGCGCGATCGCCAACGACAGCTGGCGAAGAGTTAGTGAAGGCTCGCCGTAATGGTGAGCATCATTAATGCGCTGCCTATTTGCTGGCGGCGGGTCGAATGTCGCGAAGACCAAGTTGGTGGCGGGTCTTCCCGCGCCATACTTCGGTCCGGAGTTGGTAAACGATGTCGACGGCTCCGGTTCCCAGAGCTCGGTCGCCAAGACCGAAGCCTATGGCTTCGACGCGACGACCGTCAGCGTCGAAGCTAATCTTCAAGTGCTTTCCGTCTACACCGACCGTACGGACGTCCAGTGGCACTACTCCGTAAGTTACCAACACAGGCTCGCGGTTGGCTTCTCCGAACGGCTCCATTGCCGAAACGAAGTTCCACGTGGAGACTGTTAGGTCTTCCAATCTCACTTCTGCGTCGGCGTGGAGTGTTGGCACGGCGGGCGCTCCTAAAGCACCCCACGCGGCATGTTTCCGAAGATCATCGAGTAGATCTTGCAATAGTTCGTGTTTGATCGAGAAACCGGCTGCCCGGGCGTGACCGCCAAATCGTTCGAATTTATCGGCATGTGTCGATAGGGCGGCGTGAAGGTCGAGAACCGTATTAGATCGGCATGACGCACGTGCGAAGCCATTTACCAATTGATATGCAATAGCCGGTTTACCCGTGAGTTCATTAAGGCGTCCAGCCAACGGCCCTAAGAGCCCCATTGGGAAACCATCGCAGTTGACCGCGACGATCGAATCATCTGAATTGATGTCGAACTGCGTGGACGCGTGTTCCCAAGCGTCTTGGCTCAGCAAACGACGCTTGTTGTTGTCGGCATCAAGCCGTTCGGCGAGGGCACGTGCTTCCGAAACATCATTAGTCGAAAGAATTTGGAGACTTGGTTCTGCGTCTCCCATTCGGCCTGGAGCGTTTAGCCGAGGTGCAACGTAGAACGAAATCAACTCAGACGTGGGTCTACCTGAAGCTCCGGGAGCTCGGGAAATGTCCAATAGAGCACGTAGTCCTGGCAGATCGGTTTGCCCGAGTACTCGAAGACCCTCTCTTACTAGTGTTCGGTTCTCTGATTCGAGAGGAACGATGTCTGCGATCGTACCGAGTGCTGCAAGCGGGAGGAGTTCTTCTGGAAATTCTCGACCTGCAGCGTCGGATAAAGCTTGCGCTAGCTTGAACGCAACTCCGGCTCCCGAGTAGTCGACTTGCTTCTCAGATCCTTCCGATTCTAAATGAGGATTTACGATAGCAATCGCTTTTGGACGCTCTGTCTCTATCAGATGATGGTCGGTGACAACCGTTTCGATTCCGAGAGAATTGGCGTAGGCGATTTCATCAACAGCTGTTGATCCGGTATCGACAGTCGTAATGAGGGTCACACCCGCACTAGCGAACGAATCGATAGCTTGATTCGATAGCCCGTGACCGTCTGTCTCCCTGTTCGGAATATAAGGAATCGCTTTGCCGCCGAGCGATCTCACGATCCTGAGCATGATGGCGGTGCCAGTTAGCCCGTCAACGTCAAAATCGCCGAATACTCCAATAGTCTCGCCGTTCTTGATCGCTGTATGGATACGTTCAACGGCTATTCCCATGTCAGGAAGACTTAGCGGGTCGAGAAAGTCTTCCATGCCTGAGGAAAAGTACTCGGCTACGTCGGCAGCTGTTCTTATGCCGCGATTCCACAGTAGACGGGCCGGAAGCGAACCTCGGACGCCGGAACCTAAAAATCCTAGGTCTAAATGGAATCCGGGAGGGGGTGGTTCAGCAATTTGCCATTTTCGATCGAGCGTCAATTGGAATACCTCGATCTGCTAAGTGAAATTATTGTTGAAAGCTTTTGAAAACGAGGCTCGCGTTATGACCGCCGAAGCCCAAAGAGTTCGACATCGCAACATCGACCTTCTGTTTGATCGCCTTATTTGGCACGTAGTCCAAGTCACAATCTGGATCACAGTCGTCAAGGTTGATGGTCGGCGGAATTATGCCTTCCTTGATGGCGAGTACTGAGAATGCCGCTTCTATTCCACCGGCAGCACCGAGCAGGTGACCTGTCATGGATTTCGTAGAGCTGATTTTCAGGTTGTAGGCGTGATCGCCGTACATTCGCTTCATAGCGATAGTCTCGAACTTGTCGTTGAGAGGTGTCGAGGTGCCGTGAGCGTTGATGTAGTCGACATTTTCGGGGACGAGCTTGGCATCTTCGATTGCCCATTTCATCGCTCGTGCTGCGCCTTCACCTTCAGGATGCGGCTGTGTGACGTGATGTGCGTCACTTGATGCTCCATAGCCGGCAAGTTCAGCAAGTACGTTCGCTCCACGCTTTTCGGCGTGTTCGAGCGACTCCAGCACTACAAGCCCGGCGCCTTCGCCAAGAACAAATCCGTCTCGACCTGAATCGAATGGTCGTGAAGCCGCCTGCGGGTCATCGTTGCGAGTCGAGAGTGCCATACATGAGTTGAAGCCAGCGACCCCAATCTCACAGATGGCAGCCTCGGTCCCACCTGCGATTACGACATCCGCCCGGCCTCTGCGGATCATCTCAAGAGCTTCACCAATCGAGTCTGTTCCAGTTGCACATGCAGATACTGTCGAGAAGTTCGGGCCTTTGGCTCCGATCATCATCGAAACCTGACCAGAAGCCATATCGCCCAACATCATCGGCACGAGGAACGGGCTTACCCGCTTCGGTCCCTTGTTGAGAAGAATCTTGTGTTGTTCGGTAATCGTCATGATTCCGCCAACGCCGCTTCCTATTAGCACGCCGAACCGGTCAGGATCTTCAGTTGCCATATCGAGTCCAGCATCTTCAAGAGCTTCGAGAGCTGCAACACAGGCGAACTGGGCGAATCGATCGAGTCGCCGTGCTTCTTTCAGGCCGAGAATGGGAGCAGCATCGAAGTCATTGACTTCCGCGGCTATTCGGCTCTCAAAGCCTTCGGCATCGAACAGTGAAATATAGTCGATTCCAGATTTGCCTTCGAGAAGGCTGTCCCATGTGGTTTTGCGATCTAAACCTACTGGGGTGACAAGTCCGATTCCTGTGACAACGACGCGATCTGTCATTTAGTGACCTCTAGGCATCTACTTCAGAGTGATTCTTTTTGTAGTGCACCGATTCAACAGTTCGAGTTCTCGAACCGTCAACTTCATAAATTACGACCGAGCGAGTATAACAACGGAGGACGCAATCTTAGTGCTCAATCGTGGGTTTTGGGGAACGTATTCCGCTTCTGTTGGGAAGTGACCCGATCTCCCCGTCGGCCGATCGAGGGATCGTTCGCAATTCTCGTTAAACGAAAGAGCCGCCCCTGGGCGAAGGGACGGCTCTTTCGTTTAACGAGAATTGCGGGCAAGAAGGTTAGAAGTCGACTGGACGTAGTTCAATGTTTCCATGTCGGCGTTCAAGGTAACCAGCAGTCTCGTGGTAACCGTGTGCGAAGACCATGAGCCAGCCTTCCTTCTCGCATCGATCGAGAAGTTCCTTCTTCATCGCAAGCGACTGGTCTGGGTATCGATCAAATGCTGTGATGTAGGGCAGGGGAATGTGGTTCGGAGTTGGAATCAGGTTGGCAAGGTAGATGATTCGTTCACTACCTGTGTTCACCAGTACAACCTGGTGTCCTGCTGAGTATCCGTCGGTAACGATTGTGTGCACTCCGGGTACTACTTCGGTGTCTCCATCGAGAAGTACGATCATTCCCTTGGCATCAAGGGTCTTGAGGTGCTCAACTCCAGTTCCATAAACAGGAACTGATCGTTCGTTAGGTGCGAAAGCTTCTTCCCATGCGCTGCGCTGTACTAGGTACTTCGCTTTTGGGAATGTAGGGATGATCGTGCCTTCACGGTCCAAACGAGTAGCGCCACCACTGTGGGAGAACGCTAGGTGGGTGAGGATCACGAAGTCAATGTCTCGTGCACTTACGCCTTGGTGACCCAGGTTTCGGAGCAATTTTGATGATGAATGGCCGTAGATTTCTCGAGTAATTTCAGGCTCTTTGTTGCCAATTCCGGCATCGACGAGAATGTTCGCGTTAGGAGTCTTGATCAAGAGAGAGTTGAGACCGAGGCGTACTCGGTTCTTGCGGTCAGGCTTTGCATCCTGTTCCCAGAGAATCTTCGGAACTGGGCCAAACATTGGACCACCGTCCAATAAGAACGTTCCATCACTCACAAGCTTTACCGCAACACTGTTGCTATTGGTAGTCATTCTGACGCCTCCAAGACCACACCTGGTCTTATTTCAAATCTATGCAAGAGCGGACACTCATTGCGTTTTGGCGCCGTTGGCCCGGTTGCCCGGGCCAACGGCTATGTAATTGGAATTAATGGAATCCCTGCAGCTTCGAGAGCGGTGTAGGCCATCGAGCTGTTCAACACACGGAACCGTATTGGTTTTTGGGTATTTCATACAAGGTACGTCCGTACTCATTTTTTGTTTATTATCTAATTATTGTTTCGAACAAGTTCAAAACTAGGTATTAAACACGAGTTCAAATGAGTGTGGGCACTTACGCGTAATTACGCGCGGATTGGATGCAAAGTCGCCGTCCCGGGCACGGGTCAAATACAATTCCCGCGCAGTCGCAACACATGACGTGTCGTCGTCTGAATCAAACCAAAATCGTTGTTTACGGATTAGCGCCGATATTCGAGAATGCGTGCTGTCGCTTGCGGAAACAGATGTTCCGATTTGTTGATGTAGACGCGGCTGGCGCTAGATAAAGAAAAATTTGGAGATGGATCTGTTGGAAATCACAGTCGTTCAAAGCGACGTCACCGAGATAGAAGCCGATGTTCTGGTTGTAAACCTATTTGAGGGCGTGACTGCTCCAAGCGGAGCCGCTGGGGCAGTCGACTCTGCTCTAGATGGGCTGATATCTGAGCTGATATCAGACAGTGAAATTTGTGGATTGGAAGGTGAATTAGTGCTAATACACACGCCAAATTCCGCCTATCCAAACTTCAAGCCTTCTCGAGTGCTGGTCGCTGGGCTCGGTTCGAGCGAGAATTTCAACGTCGATAGCGTTCGGAAAATTTCAGCTGGTGTAATACGAAAACTCAGGGCGGTAGGCGTAAAAAACGCGGCGACGATCGTTCACGGAGCGGGAATAGGAACGCTTGACGCTTCGTTTTGTGCGCAGGCTGTTGTAGAGGGCACACTGCTCGGGGCATACCGATTTCTCAAATACCGCACCACCGACATAAATCGAAAGCCTGATGTTGCGCAGTTAACCATTGTTGAATCTGAATCCGAAAAAATTTCGTCGATCCAGCATGGGGTGGGTAGAGGGATCGTCTACTCGGAAGCCGAAATTCTTGCGCGAGACCTTGTAAACGAACCTGCCAACAAGCTATCTCCGGCAGATCTTGCGGAAACTGCAGTTCGTGTCGCAGCAGAAAACGGCCTCGAATGCACTGTTCTTGAAGAAGCAGATGTAACTGCGCTCGGAATGGGGGCCTTTGTAGGCGTTTCACAAGGCGGACCACGTCCGCTCAAGTTCATCCATCTTACTTATGAAGGTGATAAGGCAAACGCCGAAAATAACCTGTGGCTGATCGGCAAAGGAATTACCTTTGACAGTGGCGGAATTTCGCTGAAGCCCAGTGCTGGCATGGGAAAAATGAAGGGTGACATGGGAGGTGGCGCATCAGTTATCGCCGCGATTCAAGCTATCTCTCGACTAAAACCTCAATTGAACGTGCACGTGGTTTGCGCTGCTACCGACAACATGCCCGGAGGTTCAGCTCAGCGACCAGGTGACGTTGTTACGGCTATGAACGGCATGACGATCGAAATCGACAACACGGATGCTGAAGGTCGACTGACTTTAGCCGATGCCATCGGATACGCAAAATCTAAAGACGCCGTTCGGATTGTCGATGTTGCGACTTTGACTGGCGCGGCTAGAGTAGCGCTGGGAGACGGCGTTAGCCCGGTGTTCGGCAACGACGATGAACTAGTGAACGCAGTGCTGGAAACTAGTGAGACAGTTGGTGAATCGATGTGGCGATTGCCTCTCGATTCAGTCACTAAACGTCAAAATGCCTCGGAGATAGCGGATTTGAAGAACACAGGAGGACGGGGTGGTGGATCGACCACAGCTGCTCATTTCATAGCTGATTTCGCTGGTGATACTCCATGGGTACATATCGACGTTGCCGCAACGTCCATGCTGGACAGCACAAGAGGTTGGATGACCGCGGGAGCAACAGGTGTTCCGACTCGTTCATTGATTGAACTCGCTATGAAACTTGGGAAGTAAAACAACAGGTATGTATGAGTGAATTAACCAAATAACAACGCTAAAAATAAAACAGTGTGAGGCTCGGAAGCGAGCATCTCACTAGATCGGAAATCGAGGTTGAAATTCAAACGAATTTAAATTGACCGCCTGTTGTACCGATGCTAGCGTTTAAGGTCTGTGGTGGGCGTAGTGAAGAGGTTATCACGCTAGGTTGTGGCCCTGGAGACGAGGGTTCAATTCCCTCCGCTCACCCCAATTTGCAGTTCAAATGACTGGGTTCTTGAACCAAACAGAGTCGGTCTGTTTCTTGAGATTTTGGCGTACAACCAACGCCTGAATTCGATAGGAGTGAACTCATTATGGGAACGATAAATCGAACCCGTTCAGTGCGCCCGTAGCTCAGTGGATAGAGCATCTGGCTTCGAACCAGAGGGCCGGGGGTTCAAATCCCTCCGGGCGTACCATTTTGAGAATATAAGAGACCTCTCCAGTGATGGAGGGGTCTTTTTTTGCCCTAAAGCTGGAACTGGTTTGTCGAAACTGAGAGAATTGATTCGTATCTCACATATAACGATTTATCCCGTATGAAAAAGCACAGCGCGAGCTAACCATGAAATTAGGAATCCTCTACCGCGGTCCTGGTCTTTACTCGACTCGACGCCTAGTCGAGGCTGCTCGACAACGCGGGCACGATGTACAAGTGATCGACTACTTGCGTTGTTACATGGACATCAGTTCTCGGCGCCCGCAAGTTCTGTATCGAGGCGAGTCATTAGGTTTAGACGCTGTGATTCCTAGAATTGCATCGCGCCGAACTTTTTATGGAACCTCAGTGGTAAGACAGTTCGAAATGATGGGGGTGTACACAGCCAATGAGTCTCAGGCAATAAGTCGTTCTAGAGATAAGTTACGATCGCTGCAAATGCTCTCTAGAACCGATGGGCAAATGCCACGTACAGGCTTCGCAGAAGAAACACAGGACATTGTCGGTGTAATTGACGCAGTGGGTGGTCCACCGCTCGTTGTGAAGCTCCTCCAAGGTACTCAAGGTGTAGGCGTTGTGCTTGTGAGTCGAAATCTGCTGCCAGATCGGTTATCGATGCCTTCAGGCAGCTTGAAGCTCACATCTTGATTCAGGAATACATCAAAGAAGCCAACGGCCGTGATATTCGTTGCTTGGTCGTCGGTGGAAAAGTTGTTGCTGCAATGGAGCGAGTTTCGGATGGCACAGAATTCCGGGCGAATTTGCATTTGGGCGGAACGGTTCACGAAGTCGAACTGACGCAAACTGAAATCGACTACGCATTGAAAGCGACTGAAGCTCACGGACTAGAGTCTGCCGGAGTAGACATTTTGCGTTCAGACAGAGGTCCGCTTGTTCTAGAGGTGAACTCGTCCCCCGGATTCGAAGGTATCGAAACGGCAACCCGAGTCGATGTCGCGGGATTGATGGTCGATCATATTGAAGATCAGCTAGAAATAATAAATTCGAATAGCGGGACATCGATGTAATGGTCGCTTCTCCTACCAGAAAATCTCGAGAGAGTTCGCCAAGATCAATTGGTTGGCGTGAACGCGTGTCGTTTCCAGACTTCGATGTTATTGGCGTCAAGGCGAAGGTTGATTCGGGCGCGCAAACTTCTTCGATTCACGCGTTTCGTCCAAAGTTCAGCCAAAAAGACGATGAAGAGTGGGTGTCGTTCGAGATTCACCCACGACGCCGTAGTCGTAAAAACGCGGTCCGCGTGCGAGCAAAAGTAAAAACTCGCCGACGTATCCGCAGTTCGAACGGGAAAAGTGAAATTAGGCCAGTGATCGAAACGACGATGATTTTGGGTGGCGAAACTTTCGTAACCGAACTGACGTTGGCGAATCGTCATCTGATGGCGTACCGCATGATTTTGGGCAGATCGGCGTTGCGAGGGCGATTTACGATCGATCCCGGCAAGTCGTACTTGTTTGGCGAGTAGAATCTGGTTCTCCACGGCTACATAGCGTCGCTAGCCAATGAAATGGGCGTTATCATTCGTCGCCGAAGTTAGTTTGCATTTCATTCACGGAGTAAATACATGCCGCAAGATGTCGTTCGATATGGATTATTGTCAACCGCTCAGATAGGAATCAACGCCCATCTGAAGGCTTCTTACGATTCTAAGAATTCAGAAATCGTGTCCATCTCGTCTCGGACAGCAGCAAAAGCTGAAGCTGCTGCAAAAGAACACGGCATCGGTCGCTGGTATGGATCTTACGAAGAGCAACTTGCCGATCCCGACATGGACGCCGTGATTAATTCTCTTCCAAACGGTATGCACTGTGAATGGACGATCAAAGCAGCTGAAGCCGGCAAGCACATCTTGTGTGAAAAACCGTTGGCCGTTTCGGCAGAAGAGTGTCAGCGAATGATTGATGCGGCGAACGCAAATAATGTCGTTCTAGTCGAAGCATTCACGCACCGCTGGAACCCGCACATGAGAATGGCGCGTAAGCTGATCGCCGAAGGTGCGATTGGAGATGTTCAGACCGTCGATTCTGCACTGTGTTTCAACATCGCTGAACCAGATGGAAACGTTCGTTTTTCCGCAGAACTTGCTGGTGGCGCACTTTGGGACGCTGGTTGCTACGCCGTTTATGCCACTCGATTTGTAATGTCGGCAGAACCGGTGCAGGTCGTCGGAATGTCTAACGACTCGGGAAACTGGGGCATCGACACTACGTTCTCCGGCACGATGAAATTCGCGAACGGTGCGATCGGCAATATCACCACAAACATGGAACAGCCGTTCCGTTGCTACATCACCGTCGACGGTTCAAAAGGTCGAATCGAGATCCCGGGTATGTTCGATGATTCAGGTCCAATCATCATAAAGCGTGGTGATGGACGAAATGGTCGCCAAGAAGAGATCATCGCAACGCCTTCGCCAAACCGGTTCTCAGTTCAATTTGATGAGTTCTCCGAGTGCGTACTTACCGGCAAGAAGCCTGAATTCCCCGCCGAAGATGGACTACGCAACACAGCCGTCGTTGAAGCGCTATACAAGTCGGCAAACACAGGCAATTCAGTCGACCTGAATCTGTAAGCGATAGTCGTATTACGAAGTTGAACGAGCTATCCAGATGCAATGCATTCGGATAGCTCGAGCACAGCTCTTAACAATGGCGTAAGATGCGCCGGCTACCCACTATTGCTTATTAGTTTTCTAGGTGTAATTGACGATGTACCCAAGTGATGTTCGACAGAAGTTGGCAACCGGAAATCCTGTTCTCGGAACCGGAATGTTTACGCGTGAGCCGTTCGTTGCCCAGTCTATTTATCAGACTGGTGCCGACTGGGTGTGGATCGATCAGGAACATCAACCTGTAGGCACCGAATCAGTGGGAACCATTTGTGTGCAGGGGCGCCAGAACGGTAGTGCGCCAGTGATCCGTATTCCTTGGAATAATCCAGGAGACATCAAGAAGGCTTATGACGTAGGAGCAGTTGGCGTGATGGTCCCACAGATCGATACGCCAGAAGACGCTAAGAACGCAGTTCGTTGGGCGAAATATCCACCTCTTGGCATGAGAGGAATTGCACCGTATTTCGCTGGCTATCTTGGACTTTCAGATCAAGACATCATCGACAATGCCAACGATGAAACGATCTTGATGCTCCAGATGGAAAGCGTAGAGGCGTACGAGAATCTTGATGAAATTCTTGCTATTCCTGGATACGAAGTTCTTCTCGTTGGTCCCACTGATCTTTCAGCTTCACTTGGAGTAAACGGAGATATTCACAACTCGAAGGTTGAGAACATCATGTCGGATGTCGCACGGCGGATAAAAGGTACAGGTAAGTACCTCGCCACAACTTTCGGTGACGTTGATGATTGCCGACGATGGATCGGCGAGGGCTACCAGATGATGAACGTTTCAAGCACACTTGCTCTCGGAACTATACAAACCAAGGAAATCTACGCCGAACTTAGGGAGACCTACAAAGCGTAGTTGCTTTCGGGGCCCCCTCATCCCAACTCCACCGAAGGTCTTTCCACTTCGCTTTGCTGCGGTCGAGAACTCCGAGAAGTTGCTGGTAGGTGAAGTTATCTGAGATTGAAAAAACGGCGGGAATACTCCCGCCGTTTTTTCGTTAATCGATTCGATCGCTTTGGCTAGTCCATGTGGAGCGCAACTCGTTGAGCTTGCGTCCCAGCGTCCTTGCCTTGCCATTCTGCGAACTCGAACGCCTCGTTCACTTGATCGAGAGCAAACGTATCCGAAACAACGTCCATCAGCTGGTACTTATCTTTGGTCTTGACGAGGAACTGCAGCGCAGCTTCGATCACCCACGGGTTGTAGTGAACCGTACCGACCCATTTAGTCTGGTTGGCGATGACTTTTCCGGCTGGAATAGTTAGGCTGCCGCCACCGATGTTTCCGATATCTAGGTATGAACCGTTGATTCGTACCATGTCGAGACCTTCGTAAGTAGCTGCGGCAACACCAACAACTTCAACAACAACGTCGGCACCAATACCGCGAGTTAGCTCACGAACACGTTCTACACGTGATTCAGGAGTTGGGTACTCGTTCATCGATATCGTCGATGTGGCACCACACTTCATTGCGCGGTCGAGACGGCTCTGTTGACCGTCGATAACGATGATCTGGCTTGCGCCTCGCTCTGCGGCTACGGCAGACGCATAAATACCTAATCCACCAGCACCCTGAATAACAACGGTGTCGCCAAATGCAACTCCGACTCGTTCGAGTCCAAATAGCACCTGAGCTAACGCACAGTTGACTGCCGGAACGGCTTGGCTAGGAAGCTCGTCTGGAACCTTATAAGCGTAGTGGCCTGGCTGGAGGTAGAAGTACTCAGCCATTCCGCCGTCACAGTATGCGTAGTCGTCGAGACCGACCATGTTTCGCCTTGAGCGGAACGTGCAAGCGTGATGTTCGCCACGAATGCAGTGGTAGCAGCGATTGCATGGGAAGAAGAACGGGAATGCGACCCGGTCGCCCTCTTTCAAAGGCCTGCGCAATGAATCAGTGTTGATCCCATTGCCAAGTGAATGAACGACTCCAGTGAACTCGTGACCAAGAATACGACGCTTCGAGAGTGGCGGGCCATCTCCATCACCACGCCATACGTGTAGATCAGAGCCACAAACGACTGCGTCGGTGTTCTTGATTAGGATTCCACCCGTTTCGATTTCGGGTGTGGGCAGAGTTTCGAGCTCGAACGGCTTGCCCGGTTCTGTGAAAACGGTAGTTAGGCCCTGAGGCATCAGTAATTCTCCAGATTGGGAATTCGTTAGTAAATCGCTCGAAGAAATCTAGGCTTATCTAGTGATTTAGGCAACTGGTGCGGAGAATGAAAACGGACGAATCCTGACAATTGCGCGATATATCGTGGACATTCAGAACCGGAATCAATGCGACTTCACTCGTCTCAGGGGTATACTCCGCCGGTTTTACACGTTCATTCAAGGGTTCGATCTCTTCTAAGCAGAGGGCTGGCGGAATGAACTAATCCAGATAAGGACTGCAAGAATTGCTGGAACGATTTCACGTACCAAGCGATGTAGCTGTGCATGTCGATATCGACGACATGCACGCCACTGTGACCGATATTTTTCTAAAGATGGGTATGCCCACCGACGAGGCAGACAAAGCTTCCGAAGTGTTGGTTTACGCCGACATTCGAGGCATTGAAACCCACGGCGTTTCGAACATGCTTCGTCGATACGTCGAGTCGTTTGGAGAGGGGAAAATCAACCCCACTCCGAAGCCGAAAATTATTCGAGAAATGCCAGCGGCCGCAACGCTCGACTGCGACAACGGTCACGGTCTTGTTGTCGGTCCGATGGCGATGAATATGGCGATTGAACGAGCGAAGATTTACGGCATCGGAACTATCACCGCCAACAACGGTGTTCACTTCGGTGCAGCCGCCTATCACGCAGCTATGGCCATTCCGCACGGCATGATTGGTGTTTCCATGACCACCGGTGGAATGAGTGTTCTGCCTGTCGACGGAGCGAAGCCAATGTTTGGTCTCAATCCAATTTCGATTGCGGTTCCAACTAACAGTGAAGCACCGTTTATCTTCGATGCTTCTATGAGTTCGGTTGCAGGAAACAAGATCGCTCTCGCTAAACGACTTGGCGTCGACGTCGCACCGGGTTGGATTGCTGACGCTGACGGCGTTCCGATCATGGAAGAGGGCCCGGTTCCAGACGAGTTCTTCATGCTGCCGACTGGTGGAACCCGTGAAGGCGGAGCTCACAAGGGTTCGAGCATGGGTATTTGGGTAGAAATCATGTGTGCGCTTCTCGGATCATCAGGCGCTGGTCCAAATCGTCGTGGCGGTGCTTCCCACCACTTCATCGCGTACAACATCGAGGCGTTCGCCGATCTTGAAGAGTTCAAGAGCGAGATGGACATCTACATGAACGAGATCAAGAGCACTCCGCCGATCCCGGGTAAAGACCGAGTCGTGTACGCAGGATTGCCTGAGCATGAAGAAGAGATTGAACGACGTGCTAATGGAATCCCTTATCACCCTGAGGTGATTGACTGGTTCCGCGGAATCACCGGCGAACTCGACATTCCATGGCGACTAACGAACAACTAAATCAGGAGCATCACTATGCCAAAACGAATTAATAAATGTATTGAGTTGCTCGAAGCGGGTCAGCCGTTCTACGCGACTCATCCAACTGAGCTAACTTACGACGCTGGTGTGAAAGATTCCCAAACATGGGCCGACATGCTCATGATGGATTTTGAACACCACGCGTTCGATATTGTTGGTCTCACCAACTACATGCGTGGTCTCAAAGACGGTGGACCAACTCCAAGTGGTCACTTGACACCAACTGTTCTTTGCACACTTCCTTCTAATGCTATTACGCCAGAAGAAGTGCGCTACAACGCTTGGCAGTCACGACACGTGCTATCGACAGGTGCGCACGGAATTTTGCACACACACACCCGAACTGCTGAATCGGTAAAAGCTTTCGTTCAGACCACTCGATACCCGTTCCAGACCATCGAAAAAGATGTGATTGGTGAGGGACTTCGTGGCTCAGGTGGTCAAAAGCCTTCTAACGAAATTTGGGGACTCGACACGGCTGAGTACGCTCGACGTGCTGACCCGTGGCCAATGAACCCAGAAGGTGAACTCATCCTCGGATTGAAGATCGAAGACCGGTACTGCCTCGAAAACGTCGACGAAATAGTCGAAGTTCCGGGAATCGGTTTTGCTGAGTGGGGACCTGGAGACATGGGAATGTCGCTTGGCCACCCCGATGCTCACGACCCTCCTTACCCAGCGGACATGAACGACGCTCGGGATCGAATCAATGCAGCGCTCACCCGTAAGGGCATTGGCTTCTACGCAAGCTGGGCAGATGACAACATGACGCTGGAAGAGAAAGTCGACTACTCGATCGACGTACTCGGCGTGAAAATGATGGGTGCGACTAAAGAATGGGCTGAGTACGGTCGAAAGAAGACCGGACGAACGATGCCCTGGTAGTCGTTTCATCGACCTTCCTAGTGTCTGGTAGCGATATTGGACACACCAAGCTGCAAATTGAGTCGAGCTCGTGAAAGCGGGCTCGACTCGCGTTTGGACCAAACCGAAACGGTATACGAATCTCAGGAACTCAGAATATGAAAGTACTTGTAACTGGTGGATCCGGAATTGTGGGTCACTACGTGATCGACGAGCTCTACAAATTGGGCCATGAAGTGGTAAATGCCGACAAGTTCCGTATGACCAGCAACTTGGGGCATAGCGGAACGACCGGACAGCTAGCTAGCGCGGAGACTGCGGTTAATATGCGCGAGAACTGGCCGAAGATTCCGACATTCTTTGAGGTCGAAATTTCCGATTATGGTCAGGTCATTTCTGCGATGGACGGCTGTGATGCTGTTATCTCGTTGGCATCTCGTCCCAGCGCCGCAAATTACGTCGAAGAAGATGTTGTTAAAACCAACACGATGTCGATGTGGAACGTGTGCAGAGCGGCGGAGCAGCTCAAAGTAAAGCGAGTTGCGTTGGGCTCTTCGTACAACTCCGTTGGTGCGATGGGAACTGCAGCACGTTGGGCTCCGAACGAGGTCAAGCCGCCTCAGTACTTCCCAATGGATGAGAACGTGTACACACGCTCTGAGGACCCATATTCAATCGCTAAGTGGCTCGGAGAGGAGATTGGTGAAGCTTTCTCACGCCGATCACCTTGGATGGCTATCGCCAGTATGCGGTTCAACGGGATGTGGGACGATGCGTATTTTAAACATCTTCAGGCGAACCCGATCACCGATCCGTGGACTCGCTGTCAGGGATTCTGGACTTACCTCCACATTCGTGATGCGGCACGTGCCTGTGTTCAGTCGGTCGTGAACGAGAACTGGAACGGTCACCACCGATTCTTCCTCAATGCGAAAGATACGATGCTGAACATCCCAACGATGGAAGCAATCAAGACGGTCTATCCCGATGTTCCACTCAAAAAGGAATTCGATGGATTCGAAGCACCGCTTTCGATTCAAAACGTCACCGATGTAATCGGCTGGGAACCGATCTACTCGTGGCGAGATGAACAGTTCAGTTCGTAAACAACCGGCAAAGACGATTATTGGTTCAATCTGAACAAGCGCCGTACAACGTAAACTAATTCGATGTGCGGCGCTTTTGTTTATGTCTATGTCGGCGGAGTTCGTTACCAAATAATGGGTAACGGGACAGAGCGCGCTGAAGTCGGTGATTTAATCGCCAGACGACCTGATCTGGGTTCACGATTCAATATTCGTCCAACTCAGGACGTGGTCACGATCGTCAATGAAGACGGCCGACGAGTCGCCAAGCCGATGCGGTGGGGACTAATACCGAACTGGGCCAAGCCGGGAAAATTACCTCGAAGTACGTTCAATGCCCGTGATGATCGACTGGCTGATTCAGGCATGTGGCGAGGTCCATTCAAGCGAAGCAGGGGAGTTGTTTCAGCAAACGGATTCTTCGAGTGGAAGAAGCCTGACCGGTCTAAGCAGCCGATGTATATCACCCCTAAAGAAGGCGAGACCCTGCAATTCGCCGCGGTGTACGACTCGTGGATAAATGAACATGGCGAAACTATAAATTCGTGTGCAATAGTCACGACTGCTGCGAACGACTTCATGTCGACAATTCACGATCGAATGCCAGCGATTCTCGACGAAGAAACGGTTTCTCTATGGCTCGATCCAGCGACTACTGAGGCGGGCAGTCTTCAGTCGATCTTATTGCCCGCTTCCAACGACCTGCTGAAGGCTATTCCGGTGTCGACAAGAGTTAATTCGTACAAGAACGACGATCGAGGATTGCTGAATGAAGTGGTGAACGACGAACCCGCAGACGATCAGCGACAGTTAGGCTTGTTCGATAATCAATCCGAATAGCTATTCGCCCAATCATGCAAATCCCTCCCGACCAATCTGAAGAACAGCCAAACGAACCATCCACCGATGATCTAGTGAACAAGGTATACGGTCCTTCACAGACCGATATCGATCGTTCTTGGGATGGTTATGAAATTGGTGGCGGCAGCCGGAAGCTTGGGGGAATGGTTTGGAAAGCGACCATTGTGATCGTTTCGATCGTCATTTTGGCTTCATTATCTATCGGGATATTGGGCCCGCTTTTTGGTGGAGGAAACAATACGTCGCAGCCCGCTCCACCTGAACGTATATCTGCCGAAGTTCTGCGCGTGATTGATGGTCGAACGATAGTGGTCGATGCCGGCGACGTAGAAATGACAGTGCGTCTAATAGGTATCGAAACAAAACCTTTTGGTGATCCGTTCCACGACTACGCTCAGCAAGTTACCGAAAGTTGGATCGATGGCAAGACAGTTCTTTTGGAAACGGACCAGCGCGACGGCGATGATCAGGGTCGCTTTATGCGATACGTATTCCTCGAAACCGTCATGATTAACGCTGCGCTAATCTTGAACGGATTGGGTACGTCCGATACCGAACATCCTAATGTTCGCTACGACGGTTATTTGGCAGATATGGAACGTCAAGCTCGAGAGTCAGGCACCGGCATCTGGGATGAAAGATTTCAAGCTGATACTCCAGATTCAGAAGTTTGGCTTCGATCCCGTGGCATACAGAGCACGATAGCCAGTTGAACCTTCCCAGTGCGTCGCAAGAAAGCCGCTCAACGCAGCGTTTCAGTTCGGTAATTTCAAATCCGTCGTTCCGGCGTCTTTGGGGGATCGGCATTGCGTCGACCACAATGCGCTGGATGGAGACCGTAGCCCTAGGTATTTTCGTCTTCGAACTTACTGGATCACCATTTTGGGTAGCAGTTGTCGGGTTCCTACGGATGATCCCCATGTTGCTACTGGGGCCAACGATTGGATTGATTTCGGATCGTGTGAATCGAAAGATCCTCATGGGATCTACCCTCGGAACACTGTCAGGCGTTTACGTGGTCATGGCGCTGTTGGTCATCAGCGGACGAATCGAACTTTGGCACATATGCATCGGCGCCACACTAGCGGGAGTGATGTGGGCAACCGATTTTCCAGTGCGCCGTGCGATGATCGGTGATGCGGTTGGCCAGGATCGCATCTCCACTGCGATCGGTATCGACATGGCGAGCAGTAACTTTTCTCGCGTAATTGGGCCTCTCGGTGCTGGAGCATTTTTAGCCACTCTCGGAGTTGAAGCTGCTTACATCACTGGAGCGGTATTGTTCGCGATTGGATCGATGCTGGCATTTTCACTGCCGGACGTAGAACACGTTCGCAGGCCAGCAGGTAGCGATGGCGGATACTTCGCGAATCTCTCAGAGGGTCTGACGCACGTAAGGGCCGATCAAATAATCGTGGTCACGCTGATCATAACGATCGTGATGAATATCTTCGGCTTCCCGTACCAACACATGGTTCCGGTGATCGGCGCCGAAACTCTGCAGGTTGGACCGCTTCTTATCGGAGTGTTGCTTGCAACTGAAGGCATTGGAGCAACAACAGGTTCGCTTGTGATCGCCCTAAAAGCGCGGCCGGGCGGCTATACCAAGATCTACTCGGTCGGTTCGGTGCTATTCCTGCTGGCGATTATTTCGTTCTCATTGGCCCCGTCATTCTGGATGGCGCTACCTATTCTTCTGATTGGTGGCTTCTCGATGTCTGGGTTCGCAACCATGCAGAGCATCATCGTAATCACATCAACGCCGACTGAGATTCGAGGTAGGGTACTAGGTGTTCTTGCAGCATCGATTGGAACCGGCCCAATCGGAGCGTTGTTGGTCGGCGGGATGGCGGTTTGGTGGGGAGCGAACAACGCTGTGACCATCATCGCAATAGCAGGTCTTATTCTCACAATAATTTCGTTGCTGATATGGCCGTCGTATTTACGAGGTGTTGTAAACATGCGGACAGTAAAGTCTGACATACGAGATTGAGGACTAAATAACTTGGCAGTGCAAGCCGACCAGACCTACTCGCTGATAGCACTCGACATCGATGGCACGATGATCGGTGAAGACCGACTAGTAAAACCCGAGCTAATTGAAGCGATTGAGCGTGTTCAAAATGCGGGCGCTGTGGTTTCGGTTTCAACTGGTCGAACTCTCAAGCCTGCCCTGAGAATCGCTAAAGAATCAGGCGCAGTAGGTCCGGTCATATGTTTTCAGGGCGCGATGACTTACGATCAGGTCACGAAAAATGCGATCCGTCATGAGCGACTCGATCAAGATGTGACCTCGAAGGCGATAGCAGCGCTCATGTCGGTCGTGTCTGAAGTGATGATGTTCTTAGGCGACGATGTTTGGGTTGAGCAGCGTTCCGAATGGACTAACGCTTATGGGGAGCGAATGGGCATTGCAATTCGTAACATCGACTCACTGATCGGCATGTCAGACAAAAATCCGACGGCAATCGTGGGGGTTGGCGATCCTAGTATCGTCGAGCCTCTAGTCGAGAAACTTCACTCGCAACTCAATGGTTCTGCTTTAGTCACTCACTCGTTGCCGATGTTCTGTGAAGTAGAAGCAATCGGCGCAGGCAAAGACCTTGCCGTTGAGCATCTTGCGAAACTCTTGAATGTCGACCGTTCGGGTGTAATAGCCGTTGGGGACGGTAAAGGCGATCAATCGATGATCGAATGGGCCGGACTTGGCGTGGCCATCGAGGGTGGTCATCCTGACGCAATGCGTTCGGCAGATCAGGTAATTGCCATTCCTGAGCACTCAGGACTGGTAAATTTCCTGAACGATCTCTTGAACACCGGTAAATTCGGCCCTCCCAATTAATACGGTAATTTGTATCAACCGATACTCAGGCACTTAGGTAGGATTTTTTGAAAGACGTAATCGTACTCGGCGGACTCAATATGGATTTGATCGTGGACACTCCGCGACTAGCCGGTCCCGGTGAAACGGCTGAAGGCACACGGTTTTACACAACCCCGGGTGGCAAGGGCGGCAATCAGGCCGTGGCTGCCGCACGTTTGGCTCAAAGTCCGGGAACGGTCAAGATGGTCGGACGCATAGGCGATGATAGCTTCGGCGAAGAGATGGCCCAGTTCATGAGGGACGAAGGAATCGACACATCGTTGCTCCGCAGAACCGAAAACATTGCATCTGGGATCGCAGTCATTTTCATACTGCCTGATGGTGAAAATCACGTGAATCCAGTTTACGGAGCGAACGCACTCTGTGATTCGCAGCAATCAGAAGACGTTCGGGATGCCCTCAGTTCCGCTGGCGTGTTGCTTTGTCAGCAGGAGGTACCGCTTTCGACTACCAAATCAGCGATCGACGCGGCAGCAAGAGTGGGAATCCCTGTAGTTCTTGATCCAGCGCCAGTCCGCGAAGTTCCGGCCGGATTCTACGATTCGGTAACAGTGCTGACTCCAAATCAAGGCGAAGCATCATCGATGGCAAACATCGATGTGATTGATGAGATTTCGGCTAAAAAAGCGGCCATCGCTATCCGAAACACTGGAATCGAGACTGTGATCGTCACGCTCGGCGATCAAGGTGCGTGGGTTGAATCTGATGGCATCTCTGAGCTACTTGCACCGTTCAATGTTCCGGTCGTCGCTACGGTCGCCGCTGGCGACGCGTTCAACGGCGGTCTTGGTGTCGGCATTGCATCGGGAATGTCTCTCCTCGATGCCGCGAGGTTGGGAATGGCGTCAGGTGCGCTGTGCGTCGGTCGCGATGGCGCACAAGAGGCAATGGGGACCCGCGACGAAGCAGAAGCTCTATTGGCCACTCGGGGCTAAACTACACTATTGGATATTCGGTGGCTCGCCCGAGATGTCGGCGATCTTTGTGACGCCGGCTGCGCTCATCAGCTTTGACAGTCGTTTGTTTATGCGTGATGGAAGCCCGGGACCTTCGTAGATGAATGCTGTGTACAACTGCACGGCGGAGGCTCCTGATGCGAGTAGTTTCCAAACATGCTCGCCGGTAGAAACACCGCCACAAGCGATAATTGCAACTTCGCCTTTAACCTGAGCTTGGATATCGGCGATCATCAACTCGGTGTGCTCGAACAATGGCGCTCCGCTGAGACCGCCTCGTCCGACCTGCAATCTGCTACTTTCGATCGGGTGAGTATTTGCAATAACCAGTCCGTCCACGCCGGCGTCGACTGCGGTGGCTGCCAGCTTCAACAACTCGCGCCGATTATCATCGTCACGCGGCCACGGTGGGAGTTTGACGAAGAGCGGAACTTGCTTCTCAGCAACTAATCCTTCGATCAATCCGCGAAGTCGTGCAGGTTCGTGAAATATGCGCAGACCGGCCGTGTTTGGACTGCTGATGTTGAGTTCGATACCTGATACGAAATTCTGCGACCGTTTCAGGCATTCGAAGATTTCGTCTTCGATCGTCCCGGAAATGCTGAGCAGCACGCGCTCTTTATAGCGCTGTGAGTTTTGGAGACGCTTGACCGACGGTTGAAGCCCTTGCCCAGGGAACCCCATCGAATTCATCACGGCTCTTTGTTCGGGCAGTCTCACCATTCTCGGCTTGGGATTACCGGGGCGTGGTGCAAGGGTAACTGTTCCACCAGTTGTGAATCCGAACCCTATATTCAATACCGATCCGAGCACCTTGCAATCTTTGTCGAATCCCGCGGCCATGCCGATTGGCGTTGGTAGTTTTATCCCCGCGAGATTTATTTCGAGCTTCGGGTTGCTAGCGCCATTCGAGATCCGGAATGTGTTCCATACTCCCGGTACTCTGAGAGCGGTTTCGGCAGCTTTGTGTGCGCCTTCTGGAGGAAGTCGGAAAATTAGTGGTTTTGCGACCAGACTGTAAATACTCGTTTTACCGCTCCCACATCATCACAACTTCAGCGTTGTAATATTCAAATAAGATGTTACGTTCAGAATAACCAGAAGTAAGATGTTAATCGTCCCCAACGCGTAACTCGACTCGGTTACGGCTGAAAATGGCACAACAGGCAAAGGTCTGACCAGAACAAATGACACTCGCATATCACATAGGCGACGCTGCTGATCCCAAGGGACACGCCTTGATCTATTTCAAAGATGGGTTGAATCCGGATAGTGTCGGTGCTTCTTACGTAGTGATCCTGCCGGTGTCTGTCGATATCCGTAAGTATGTTCCACCGTTCTTAGCCGGGCAGGTCGAGCAACTTGGCTCAGGTGATATGTCGTCATTCGCTTTTCCCCCAGCACCTGAACCAGTTGAGTCTGAGGAATGGTTGCGCAAGACAGCCGAAAAGCGCGGCGATGATCTGCTGTTTGGCGGAGCTGCCAATCTGACTGATGTGACCTCGCTTATGGAAGTGGTCGCCGGTATTTCCGCCGAGTACGCTGCTCAATACGACGAAAAAACCCGGATTGCTGGGAGTGAATCAGGACAAGTCGACGCCGGGACGCCTGCAGGCAACGAGGCAATCGGAAGTGCGGCTCCGGTCGACGCTGACGTCAACGATGTGATGTACAGCATGATGTCTGAACCGGATTTGCTAACCGAGTTGACTACGTTGATGGGACGATTCCAGTACGAATCGAGTGGAGGAGATTCAGTCGGAGCGCGCGACAGCGAGTCGAAGATTCGTTCGATTGCACAACATGTGCCTGACAACCGTCGAATCGATTTGTTGATCGAGGCAGCAACTGATGGCGGAGAAAATTCTGCAAAGAAAGCCCAGCTCTACTTGGAGCGCGCTTTCGCCATGTACCGTGAGGATTACACCCGGGTTCACACGATCGAACAGGAAATTCAGGCGCTCGGGAGCGACTAGTTGCCTAGCTCAATACTGATTTGAGTTGATCGGTAGTGATATTCCCACCGCTAGCGATAAGCACGACTCGCTTGCCTTGAATTTGTTTTTTCATTTCGATAGCTGCCGCAAGTGAAACCGCGCCTGCGTGTTCGACGAGCGTTCGAGTAGCGTGAACATATGTCTTGATGGCGGCGCTGATTTTCGAGTCATCAACGAGTACGAATTCTTTAAGTCTGTTCCGAAGTATCCCGATAGGGAACGAATAAGCCGATTCCGTTGCCAAACCCTCGGCCACGGTCGACATTGGGTAAGTTTCGATAGTTCCAGTATTCCATGCGTGGTACGCGGCGGGTGCATTCGCAGCCTGAGCACCAACAACATGAGTTGATGGTGAGATAGCGTCGGTGACGATACAGACTCCAGAAGCACCCGACCCGGCTCCAATTGGAGCGAAGATCACATCGATGTCTTTTAGATCTTCGTGTATCTCAACTGCATAGGTTGCGACGCCTGCGACGAGTGCCGGTTCATTGGCGGCATGAACAAAACGCGAGCCGTTTCGCTCGGCTAATTCTTCTGCGTGTTCTCGCGAGCGCTCGAACACGTCGCCATGAAATACGACGTTCGCTCCCATTGCCGCAATTGAAGCAGACTTGGCTGGGTTCGCATCCTCGGGTAATACGACAATGCAGGCAGCACCAAATGCGCGAGCGGCGTATGCGATGGACTGCCCATGGTTCCCTGACGACGCTGTAACGAATCCTCGGTCACGTTCTTCTTGCGATGATTGGGAAACTAGATTGATCCCGCCTCGCACTTTGAATGCACCCAGAAATTGGAAGTTCTCGTGCTTCACCCAAACGTCGGCGTCTAGTAGTTCCGATAGCACTGGGTAGTGTCGTATTGGGGTATGCGATACATGACTTTGGATCACTGTTCGAGCAATGTAAATATCTTGGAGGGTCGGCTCGGTCAATTTAGGTGAATCAGTCATTTAAACCTTCTCATCGAAGCACATTATTGGGCTGGACGAAGGGTACAAGACAAGACTCGATCTTAAACGATCAGAACACCTTCAAATCCATGGGTAATCGGAGATTACAGGAGTAAGCTTCTTCTGCGAGCGCTCCGTCGGAGGGCGCCTCTTTCGTTTAGAGAACTAATTGGCAGTCCACGACCCTATAAACCCGAGCTCAGAGGATGGCGATACCCCGCCAGTGCCGGTTCGGCGCTCCCCACGGTTCGGGGTGGTCGGACGATCATTTTTCCACACGTTTGAATCTGTAATTACGAACCGCGATTTCAGAATGATCTGGTTCGGTATGGTGCTGTCGATGGGCGGCTTCCAAATGCAGATGGTCGCTCGCGGTATTCTCGTATACAACCTGACCGGAGACGCGTTCATTACAGGAATCGTTGGTATGGGATTTGCTCCCAGTCTTCTGGTCGTCTCGCTCTACGGTGGGGTGCTCGGCGACCGGGTCGAACGTCGAATGTTGATTCAGGTTTCTCAGGCGGTGAACGGCGTTCTCGCGGGGATTGTGGCGATATTGATGTTCACGGGCTCGCTTGCTTGGGGGCACCTGTTCGCTGTTTCAGTTGCTCAAGGCGCTATGTTTGCGCTTCAAATGCCAGCGCGCCAAGCTGCAATTCCATCATTGGTAGGCAAAGACCAACTGCCAAATGCGTTTGCGCTCAACGCGATGGCAATGAGCATGATGACCTTGATTGCTCCAGCTTTGGCTGGAGTGCTTTATGAAGTAATCGGGCCTGAAAACGTTTATGTGATGGTCTGTGCTGTGATGCTGAGTGCGGTGATATTTACCTCACTTGTTCCCAAGATGCCGCCACCAGTCGCTGCTGTAAAGCAGTCGGTGATGGAGAACATAATCGACGGGTTGAAGTACATCGGGCAAAACAAGCTAATATTGAACTTGATGATCTACAGCGTGATAGTCGCGTTGTTATCGATGCCTTTCCGAATGCTTGTTCAGGTCTACGCCAAAGACATCTATGGATCTGACGCTTCCGCAGTCGGAATTCTTCTAACTGCACTGGGTCTTGGTGGATTGGTCGGAACAATAACGATCGCAAATCTTCGAAAAGGCCATCGTAGAGGTTGGATTGTTCTGATCGGTGCAATTGTTGCCAGCGCTTCTTTGGGATTGATAGTTAGTGTGCCGGTTTACGCAGCTGGAATTATTGGCATGGTTGGTATGGGGCTGGCTGAGCAAGCGCGCTGGGCGCTGGGTCAGAGTCTGATGATGGAAAGCACCACTGATGAATACAGAGCTCGGGTAATGAGCGTCCTGATGATGACGTTCGGATTGATGCCACTAGGTATGCTTCCGCTTGGCTGGGCAATGAAAGAGTTTGGTGCCCGACCTCCGGTTGCCGTTACAGCAGTAGCACTCCTTGTTTTTTCTTTGTTGGCGATCGTATTTATGCCGCGACTGCGTAAAGCGCTTTGATCTAAATAACTCTGAACAGTCCATCTGTTCCTGGGCTATGCAATCCCAACCGTCGCTACCACTGAACCAAGCACGAGAATAGCCGCCAAACTTGTCAGATTCTGATCCTAAATCCACTACGCAGCCTAGAGCATTAAAAGCTACCGGAGGGCAGGATCGGATTCTGGCGCGGACATTCTCCTCGTTAGGCCAATCTGGCTTCCGGCATCTCTGGTTTGGAATGCTGTTACTAATGGCAGCGGTGAACATTCAGATGCTCGCCCGCGGCTACCTAACATGGGAACTAACTAAATCACCGATTGCAGTTGTTGTTGTTGGTGCCGGTTTTGCGCCCCCGATTCTCCTTCTGTCGTTGTACGGGGGGGCTGTCGCTGATCGCGTATCTCGAAAGAAGATTATCCAGCTCGGCCAGCTCGGGATGCTTGGAATCATATTATTCGTGGGCATTTCGATTTCTACCGGAACGATCACGGTTTACCACCTCACCGCCGCATCAGTTGCACAGGGAACGATTTGGGCATTTCTTATGCCCGCACGTCAGGCGATTATCGGCCAGCTCGTTGATGAAGATCACCTCACGAACGCAGTTGCACTGAATGCTTCTGGCATGTCGTTAATGACAGTCGCTGCACCTGGCATTGGCGGCTTGATCTACGGACTGGCGGGACCTGCTGCAACGTACTACGTAATGGCAGGACTAACCGTTATTGCTCTAGGGCTCACGAGCTGGGTGCCAGGAATGGCGCCAGTGGGGTTAGGCAAACGTCGAATGTGGGGCGATATCAAAGAGGGCTTGGTTTACACAAAGAAGAACCGAACTGTGCTGGTCCTTCTCTTGGTAGCGCTGAGCACTGCGTTATTGGCGATGCCTTTCCGAACGCTTCTCCCGGTTCAAATTGAAGAAGTATTCAAGCTGGAAGTGGAAGCGCTCGGTCTGATGCTAAGCATGATCGGTGTCGGCGCATTGATCGGATCGTTGGTGATCGCCGGGTTGTCGAAAAACAGCCGCCGCGGTTGGGTGCTACTCATAACAAGCATGCTGTCGGGTGGAGCAATTCTTCTTGCGGGTGTGACTACGTCGTACGTGGTTGCCTTGGGGGTCATGGTGATACTCGGACTAGGTGATTCAGGCCGGCGTGCTCTCAACTCGTCTCTCATCATGGAGCAGACAGATGACGAACACCGAGGTCGAGTAATGGGTGTTTACATGATGAACTTTGGCTTGATACCGCTTGGTGCGATACCGCTTGGGTTCATCTCAGCGTTTCTCAGTGTCAGAGTCGCTTTTGTTCTCGCCGGCGGCGGGTTGCTAGCAGCCGCAATCGGTTACACCGTTCTTACCGACAAAGTTCGCCGACTGTAAATATTCTCAATCGAGTGAAAAAATTACTCGCCAAATTCCAGAGTGCCGGTAAACTTTACCCTTCGAAGAAACGCTCGGCGCATGAACAAGTCGGGCCCACCAGTACAACCGAGTATTTTTCAGCGAATGCCAATTCAGGTTTTAAGTGACGATCTTGCTTCTCGCATTGCTGCGGGTGAAGTGATCGAACGTCCTGCCTCAGTTGTGAAAGAGCTGGTTGAGAACTCACTCGATGCAAAATCTACTCGAGTCGATGTTCACATAGTCGGCGGCGGTGCCCAATCAATAACGGTAGTCGACAACGGTCTCGGCATCCCTGCCAACGAGTTGGCGACTGCGTTCCAACGATTCGCCACTTCCAAGATCGATGAATCTTCAGATCTGATTTCGATTGGCACTCTCGGATTCCGTGGTGAAGCTCTTCCTTCCATCTCTTCGGTAGCACGAGTAGAAGCAATCTCGAAGCACGCGGAATCCGACGCCGGTGCGCGATATCTAGTGGACTTCGGCAAATCGAACTCAATCGAATCCGCTGGTGCACCCCAAGGAACAAGGATCGAAGTATCTGGACTTTTCACGAATGTTCCCGCTCGGCTGAAATTCCTTGGTTCTGCAGGACGTGAACTGAGCCGTATTCAATCGATGTTGGCATCGCTCGCACTCGTATATCCACACGTGGCATTCAGTCTGAGCGCCGACGGCAGAGAACGACTACGTACGATCGGTTCAGGGAAACTCATAGATGCGTTGTCGGGCGTCTACGGTGCCAAGGTTGCGGAGCAGATGCTGGAACTGGAACCCGGGGAGTCTGCCGCATTCTCGGTTGATGGATTGGTAAGTTCACCCTCTCTCAGTCGATCTAATCGCACCTATATGACGATCTCAGTGAACGGCCGGTTGATTCAATCCCGTCGGCTTTCGTATGCGATAGAGCAGGCGTACTACGGTTTCTTGCCAGAACGTCGATTCCCGATCGCAGTAGCAAGAATCCAAACTCCTCTTGGCGATGTCGATGCGAACGTCCATCCGGCAAAGGCCGAAGTACGTTTTCTGAGGGAAGATCTGGTGTACTCGGTCGTTCAAAGAGCAATCAGAGGCGTTCTTTCCGCATCCGCACCTGTGCACGAACTTGGGGCAGGGCGCGCGTCGGGATCTATCGGATTGTTGCGAAAACCGGGATCGGCGACGATCGTTGGCGGTCGAAGCTCCGGTAATAGCGAGCGATCTACTTCATCTGGATTCTCTCAGTGGCCAGATCCATCACTAATCAGCGAGCAATCGCGACTACCAGAAACGCCAACCGGAGCAGAATCCGAGTCCGGAGACGGATCCGTTTCAACTAACACGCACAAGGAAACTCTGCCCGTACTCCGGGTTATTGGGCAATCTCACGAAACGTACATTCTCACTGAAGGTCCAGACGGCGTTTATCTCGTCGACCAACACGCAGCTCACGAACGAGTTATGTTCGAGCAAGTTCGAGATAGATTCGATAAAAATTCTTCAGAGTCACAACCTCTTCTCGAACCTGCCACAGTCGATCTCGCTCCTGGTGCTATGACGACTGTTCAAGAACACTTGGAAAACCTGAAGCGGGTAGGTTGGGGTGTCGAAGAATTCGGCACAAATAGTCTGATTGTGAGAAGCGTCCCGGCTGCATTAGCGACACGCGCTAGCGGCGACGGAGCGGGGCAGGTATTCCTGCGTGTTTTAGACGAACTACGCGATGGCGGTTCTGGCGAAACGTGGAGCAATCGAATGCTGGCGTCGATCGCTTGTCACTCATCTGTCAGGGCAGGGCAAATTCTTTCGATAGATGAGTGTAAAGATTTGATTCGACTACTTGAGCAAGTTCAGAGACCGAACACATGCCCACATGGTCGGCCGACAGTGATTCAGCTAAATATCAACGATATAGAGCGAGAATTCAAACGTAGGTAGCTCTTTGGACGAGTAAGAACGGTCGCTAAATTAGCGGTGCGCCAGCCACCGGGTGCCTGAATTCGTACACCGAGTTTTGCGCCGAACCACATACATAAACCGTTTTCATATCTTTGCCACCGAAAGCCAAGTTCGCCGGAGCCCAATCGGGAACGTGGTAGAGGTCGATGAGATCACCAGTTGCCGAAACGTAGGCTATCGCTCTAATGCCAGGGAGTGACTGCAAAATGTTGCCGTCAACGTCGACCGCCATGCCGTCAGGTTGAGCGGGCTCTCTGAAACGACGAACCAGCGTTTGGTCGAGTAGTTGGCCCGTTTCATCAATAGTGAAGGCAATCAGGCGCTGTGCCCGGCTCTCAGAGACGTAAACTCGCTTGCCGTCGGGAGACATAGCGATGCCGTTCGGATACGCTAATTCATTGGCGAACGCACTGACTTTGCCTTCAGGAGAAACCCGGTAAACAGGGCTAATCGCAGGGTCGGGCTGGGGACGACGGATTGGATCTGTGAACAGCAGATCACCGTTTGGAAGGAAGCAAAGATCGTTTGGTCCGCCCAGATTCGTTCCTTCGTAGTCTTCAACGAATACTTCAGGTTTGCCTCCTTCGCTTATTTTCAGAATGGCTTTCAGCTCTGCGTCAGCAACATACATTTCACCTGACGAATTGAATACGAGTCCATTCGGACGACCACCGGTGTGCGCTACCTCCGTCAATTCACCATCGGCAGATAGGCGAAATATTGCCGCATCGTCAGAACTCACAACGTGAAGCCGTCCTTCTGAGTCGATCGCTGGTCCTTCTGGACCGCGAACGCCTGAAGCGAGGATGCGAAAATCGGGCGGTATGTTTATTAAATCTATAGTCATCTTTGTACACGCAAGATTAGCCCTCGCCCAGTGGACGCACAACCACCTCGACATCGTTATCTACGGAGAGCTATATTGCTGCTGCATCAGATCGGCGGTAAACTGAGCACGCACAAACCGACTGGTCGGTCGGTTGTCAGCGCCCTTAGATTACTTCAAGCCATTGTCAGACTCTTCAACCCGGCAACGAACCCAAACTCGAGAACGCATTCTAGAAGCTGCTGAAGCAGTCTTTGCCGACAACGGTTATCACGAAGCACTCGTGGATGAAATTGGCAAGAAGACTTCGATGTCTAAAGGTGGGTTGTATTTCCATTTCCCAAGCAAAGAAGACCTTTTCTTCGCTGTGATGGATCGTTTGGCGAACAAACTGGTCAAACGGGCTGAAAAAGCGGCCGACAGAGCCAATTCACCGCTTGAATCAGCTGAAGCTGCTCTGGATGCAGTGTTATCTGCACTGTCGGCGCAAAGGCGGCTCGCCAGATTATTGATTACTCAGGGCTACAGCATGGGCAACGCGTTTGAGTCTAAGCGATCTGAAATATTCGATCGATTCGCAAACGTGATTAGTCAAAATCTCGACGAAGCGAAATCAGATGGGCAAATCTCGGATATCAACACCGATTTGGCAGCACGTGTCTGGCTAGGCGCCGTCAATGAAACAGTGGTTCACTGGCTGTTCTCGGATGGTCCAACTCCAAAAGAAACTGCTTCCGATTTGAGACGACTATTGCTGGCCTCAGTTCAGGTGAGTAACCCATCGATCAAATCTAAGGATGCAGTTTGATGACTGAATCCACGACTCGATCAGGAATTCCCGGCTGGCACCGTTTATCGTTGTTTTTAGAATCAATCAAGTTCGAACACTCGGTGTTTGCGCTTCCATTCGCTGTTCTTGCTGCATTTTTGTCCGCAAACGGAACGCCGGAGTGGGCCGGCCTTATGTGGGTTCTCGTGGCGATGGTCGGGATGCGTACGTTTGGTATGGCGGCTAATCGATTGATCGATGCAGAAATTGACTCTCGAAATCCTCGAACGGCAACCCGGGCAATTCCGGCTGGAACGATCAGCCGACGAGCGATGATCGGCTACATGACCTTTGCCGGACTGATTTTCGTCGTAGCAACGTCGCAGCTTGATCCAGTTACTTGGGCGCTTGCTCCGATTCCGCTGGCGGTGATGATTGGCTACCCCTATCTAAAACGGTTCACTTGGTTAGCTCACTTCGGAATGGGGGCTGTCTACTTGATCGTTTCTCCAGCGGTGTCTTTGGCTCTGACAGGGACGTTGCCGCTGGGGTTCGTCGTGATCGGCATAGGATCGATGGGGTGGGTGGCTGGTTTTGATGTTCTTTATGCCACTGCCGACTTCAAGGTAGATCGCGAGCAGGGACTTCATTCGATTCCTTCTAGGTTTGGAATACCGGCCGCTCTCATAATTTCACGTCTACTTCATGCATCAGCGGTGATTCTGCTCGCTATTGCTGGCGTAATACTTGAAGCGAGTGCGCTTTATTCAATCGGAGTTCTAGCCGTGGCAGTGCTTCTTGCATACGAACAGTCGCTTGTTTCTTCCGGCGATTTATCGAAATTGAACATGGCCTTCTTTACTATGAACGGGGTCATCGCCGTTGTATTCGGAACGTTCGTAGTGATTGGCGAGGTGATTTAATGGGTATTTACGTATTGGGAATAGCAGGCGCCAGCGGCGCACCTTACGCTCGGCGGGTTCTCGAACAGATGCTTGTCGCAGGGCACGATGTGAAAGCGGTAATCACTGATGCCGGTCGTAAAGTTATAGAGGTTGAAGAAGGCCTATTGCTGACCGGAAACACAGAGGCAGATACTCCTGCAGTACTCGATTGGGCAGAGGCGAGTGAATATGCTGGCAACTTCGAGCTGTACCACCACAAAGACGTCGCTTCGCCAATCGCGTCGGGCTCATTTCCGGTTGACGGAATGGCTGTTGTTCCTTGTTCGGGCGGAACACTCGGACGAATAGCCCACGGCATCTCAAATGGTCTGCTCGAACGAGCTGCCGACGTTAGCTTGAAAGAACGACGCCGACTCGTATTGGTTCCTCGTGAAATGCCAGTGAGCCTGATTCATCTGCGCAACATGACCGCTGTCACCGAAGCAGGTGGAATCATTCTCCCTGCTTCTCCCGGCTTCTATCACAACCCGACAAGCATCAGCGATCTGATCGACATGGTGGCTGGTCGAATATTAGCTTCGTTAGGCATCCAATCGTCTGTCATGAAGCCGTGGCTTGGCCCTGACCCATCTTCTTACTCGAACAACGATGAAGGAATCTAATAAATGGCGTTCACTGATCTTCAATCATTCCTAAAACTTCTTGAAAAAGAAGGGGAACTCAAGCGAGTAACTGAGGAAGTCGATCCAGAGCTAGAAGTGACCGAAATAGCGACACGCGCTGTCAAGGAAAACCTACCTGCGTTGTTGTTTGAAAATGTCAAAGGATCCAAGTTCCCACTTGTGATCAACTCGATGGCGAGTTTGCGGCGAATTGAACTTTCTCTTGGGCGACCTGCCGAAGCTCTCGGTGAAGATATCGTCAAGTTCATGGAAGACGTGAACCCGCCCAATCTAGGTTCATTCTGGCGAAACCGTAAGACCGGTTGGCGATTGCTCAAGATTCGCCCTAAGAACACTCGCCGTGCTCTTTCGCAGCAAGTGGTCAGAGAACCTCAGCTAGATGAACTTCCTATCCTGAAATGCTGGCCAGAAGACGGCGGGCGATTCTTCACACTGCCGTTGGTTATGAGCCGAGATCCTAAAACCGGCGCCGGAAATATGGGCATGTACCGGATGCAGATGTACGACGAGCGAACCACTGGAATGCACATGCAAATCCAGAAGGGTGGTGGATTTCATTATCAAATCGCCGAAAAGATGGGGAAGCCGTTGGAAATGGCAGTTGCCGTCGGCGGAGACCCCTCCCTCATTCTTGCCGCGATCATGCCACTGCCTGAAGGACTCGATGAGGTCGCTTTTTCAGGAATCGTCCGAGGTCAACGCACACCGCTGACGAAGGCAAAGACGATCGATATGAAAGTTCCTGCCCACGCTGAATTCATATTCGAGGGCGTTCTGCGACCGCGTGTACGACGACTCGAAGGTCCGTTCGGCGATCACTTTGGTCACTACTCAGCCGCAGCCGATCATCCCGTGTTTGAAATATCTCGGATGACCCATCGTAAAAATGCCATATTCCCGGCGACGGTTGTGGGGCGACCACCTCAGGAAGATCGATACCTCGGCGATGCTGCACAGCTTGCTCTAACACCACTCATGCGGATCATCCGCAAAGAGGTGAAAGACATGTGGGCGTACTACGAGGCAGGCTTCCATAATTTGTTGGTCGTGTCGGTAGACCCTCGATATCAGCGTGAGCCAATCAAAACTGCACTGGGCTTGTTAGGCGAAGGCCAATTGTCACTCACTAAAAACCTGGTGTTGGTTGGACCTGATGTGAACCCTCGCAACTACAGTCAGGTGATGCAGGCTATCCGACGTAATTTCGATCCTGAACAAGATTTTCATCTTCTTGCCCGAACCGCTGCCGATACTTTGGATTTCACGGGTGAAGCACTTCACAAGGGATCTAAAATGATCCTGGATGCGACCGGCGGCCCGCTCGGCGAAGGTGCACCGACCGCGATCGCGTTGCCAGCAAACATCAGTACTTTCGCCCCAGGAATCGTCAAGCACAGGCTTGTCGGCAAGACGATGCTCGTAGTTCAGACTGCCGGTGGAGGGCGAAACATCATCCAAAAACTGGTCGACAATCCGTTGCTTGGCAGCGTAAAGATCGTCGTTGCGGTGTCTGACGATGTCGATATAGATGATGATGAGAACTTGATCTGGGGAATATTCACGAGGTTCGATGCCGTGCTCGATGTGATGTTCTCCCGATCTGAATTTAGAGGTATAGCACCTGTGTATTCAGGAGTGCTAGGAATCGATGCAACTTGGAAGCAGGGCTACCAGAAACCTCTGGTTATGGATCCTGAAGTAGTTAAGAAAGTGGATGCTAAATGGTCCCGATACTGGAAGTAGCCGACCCCAATCTGCAGGTCGAACTGAATCTTTCGGACAAACGTCTGTTCCCTATTTGGGACAAAGTACAAGCTGGCGAACGACTGTCCAGCTCGGAGGGCGTAACGCTTCTGGCAACCGACGATCTCGCCGGGGTAGGGCGTATGGCCGACTTCGCCAAAAAGCGAGTCACGGGTGACAAAGTTTACTTTGTTCTGAACCGACACGTGAACCCGACAAACATCTGCGTACTCAGTTGCAAATTCTGCGACTTCGCCAAGAAACCTGGCGAAAAAGACGCGTACGAAATGTCGATCGATGAAATTCTCGATCATGTCGATGATGACATTCATGAGATTCACATCGTTGGTGGTCACCATCCGACTTGGCCGTTCGAGTACTACGTCGAAATGGTCAAGGCGATCAAAGAAAAAGCGCCTCATGTTCAGATAAAAGGCTTCACCGCTTCGGAAATCGACTACTTCCAGCGCAGATGGAAAGTATCTCCAGAAGAATCACTGGCCATTTTGAAAGAAGCTGGACTCCAATCGATGCCGGGTGGCGGAGCCGAAGTTTTCTCATCACGTGTCCATAAGATTCTCCTCCCGGGCAAGGCGAACGCCGATCGGTGGGCTGAGATTCATAAAACTGCGCACCGTATGGGAATTCCAACGAACTGCACGTTGCTCTATGGGCACATTGAGTCGTTTGAAGAGCGAATCGAGCACCTGATCCGACTTCGGAATATTCAAGACGAAACCGGTGGATTCTTGGCTTTCATCCCTCTCGAGTATCAGGTCGGGATGACAAAACTTCGACCTCGTCATACGCCTCCGATGGACGACCTGAAAATGATTGCAGCGGCTCGACTTATGCTCGACAACATCAAGTACATCAAGAGCTACTGGGTGATGCTGGGCGCAGCCACCGCAAGCATCGGATTGAACTTCGGTGCTAATGACCTCGATGGGACGATAGGCAAAGAACGAATCGCACACGCTGCGCTCGCCGAATCTCCTGCGGGTCAAGCACGTGAATCCATGGCTTCGTCTATTCGAGATGCCCGACGTATTCCTGTTGAACGAGATGCCCTGTACAACGAGCTCAAGGTCTATGACCACTAAACAGTCTGATTCTCTCAAGTTGAGAGTAGGGCACATGACATACCTGAACTCGGAGGTTTTCTACAGAAAGCTTCCTTTGGAATCATGTGCATTGGTAGCGTTGCCGCCTCGCGCTATGGCCGCTGCGGTTGAAAGCGGAGAACTGCACGCTGGTCCACTCCCAATAGCGGAAGTGCTGCGTATGGGAGAAAAGGTTCAGTCGCTTGGCGAAATGGGCGTTGCCTGTTACGGCGCGGCGCTGAGCGTATTCCTGTTTTCAAATTCACCGGTTGAAGAACTCTCGGGCTCGAATATCGCAGTGACCGCTCACACAGCTACTTCAATTCAGTTGTTACGTGTTTTATTTGCTGATCTATGGAATGTAAGCAACCACCGATTTGTCGAAATGTCTGACGACCATGATGCGGAACTCATTATTGGTGACCCTGCGCTCGAAAAACTGTCGATAGGTGAGTTCCAGTACCACTACGACCTCGGTTCAGCGTGGAAAAAACTTACTGGTCTACCATTTGTGTTCGCCGAGTGGGTCATACGTTCAGACTCTCCTCAAAACGTTCGCGAAAATTTCGAACGAATATTGATCGAATCAACCAAGACTGGAATGAATTCTATTGATGAAATTGTCCGCATTAGATCGAGCGAAACAATGTCGGAATCTGATGTCGAGAAATACGTACGAAATTTCACCTATTTTCTTGGACCCGATGAACGGGCAGGACAGTACGAGTTCAAATCGAGACTGAGCAAACTACCTGAGTGGCGACCTTCATTGTCGACCCCAGCCAAATCCTCAGCAAAAAAGGCTATTTCGACGTCTATATAGATAGTCGATGAGATCAATACCATGCTCCAGCAAATTACGAAAAAAGTTCACGCCAGCGAACGAATAACCGGTGAAGAAGGACTCTGGCTTATGCAGGAGGCCGAGCTTCTCGATCTGGTCCCGTTAGCCGAAATAATACGTCAGCGTCACAACCCCAACAAAAATGTCACTTATGTAGTCGATACGAACCTCAACTACACCAATCTCTGCGACGCCTTTTGCTCGTTCTGCGCCTTCTACCGCACCGATCCGAACGATCCATCTGCATACACGTACACAGTTGAGCAGATGATGGACAAGATCGATCGAGCCCGTAAAAGCGGTGTACGAACAGTGCTAATGCAGGGCGGTTTGAATTCTGAACTTCAGCTCGATTACTACGTCAAGATGGTTTCTGAAACCAAGAAACGCTTCCCCGATGTCACCCCTCACTACTGGTCGGCACCCGAGATCGTTCGAATGAGCGAAGTCTCGGAATTGAACTACGAACAGGTTTTTCAAGCGCTATACGACGCGGGGCAGCGTTCGATGCCAGGTGGCGGTTCTGAGATACTTTCCAACGAAGTAAAGGCCACTGTGTCGAGGTTCAAGCCGAAAGACACGGTAGATCAGTGGACCAAGGTTCACGAAGCAGCCCACAAAGTCGGCCTGGAGTCGACTGCAACGATGATGTACGGCCACGTCGAAAAGGATCACCACATCATCGAATCGCTCGAACACATTCGAAATGTTCAAGATCTCGCCTTGAAGAACGATAATGATGGCGGATTTACCGCGTTCATACCGTGGTCATACAAAAAAGACAATACCGCCCTCGCCAAGTTTGTCGATGAAGAAGCGGGGCCCAACCAGTACCTTAGGATCATCGCTCTCTCAAGAATCATGCTCGACAATGTTCCGCATATTCAGGCTTCGTGGTTCTCCGAAGGTAAAAAGACGGGTCAAATTGCGCTCCGTTTCGGTGCCGACGACTTTGGTGGAACGCTTTTCGACGAAAACGTGATGTTGGCCGCCGGTTTTTACAATCGAACCACTGAAGATGAAGTCAGAGAAATGATTTCAGAGGCTGGCTATTCTCCGATTCAACGACTGACGAACTACGACCTTGTTGAAGGCTCAGCCGCTGAGCTAGCAACTACCAAATAACGATCAAACCCCTGAGAATATTCGAAATACCATGACTATCAACGACAACGAGATCATCTTTGGTCACAGCCCCGACGCAGACGACGCGTTTATGTTCTACGCCATGGAAAAGAAGTACATAGAAATTCCGGACTACTCGGTTGCCCACCATATGGAAGATATCGAGTCACTCAACGTTCTCGCTGCTACCGGGAAGCTCCCTGTCACTGCTATTTCGGCTGCTAGATACCCCGACGTAGCGGAGCACTATCGAATCATGTCGTGCGGCTCTTCGATTGGGCGTAACTACGGTCCGATGGTCGTCTCAGTCGACCCGATGACCGAGGCAGACCTTGAAGGTAAACGTGTTGCCGTACCAGGTCGCTTTACTACTTCATGGCTGCTGTTTCAGATTTTTGGTCCGAAGAATTGCGAACCGGTGTTCGTAGATTTTGATGATGTCGGTCCCGCCGTCAAAGAAGGTCGAGCCGATGTTGGAATTCTTCTTCACGAAGGCCAAATTCTATACGAAAAATTAGGCTTCCACGGAATCATGAGTCTCGGTGAGAAGTGGCATGAAGCGACTGCGCTTCCGATTCCGCTAGGTGTCGACCTCGTTAGCCGACATATTGGAAGTGAATTAGCTCAGACAATTGCTGACGCCTCGTTGGCAAGCATCAACTACGCACGCGCTCACGAAGATGATGCGCTTGAGTACGCCCTTGGCTTTGGTCGAGGAATCGATCCAGAAGACGGGAAAAAGTTCGTCAGGATGTATGTCAATGAAGACACCGTCGACATGGGACAAGAGGGTCTAGAGGCGCTGAACAAGTTGTTCGGAATGGCAGTGGAGCGGGGCATATTAAACGAGATGCCTAAGCTTGACATTATTCAGGCGAATTAGCAGGTTTTGTTAGACGCGGTAGTGACGCGATAATGCCGTTGATGTACAACGGTCGTATCGCCAAAGCCTACTTAACGAGAACGCCCTCTAGGTCAGTCATCGTGAACGGTTTCGGCATAAAAATGTCTGCGCCGAGTGCCATGAGGCCGTCTAACTCGGCAGGTTGAGCGTGAGCGCTCATTACGATCACGCGATCCGGTCGGTTGTAATTGACTTTACGAAGCTCTTTTAGGATCTTATATCCGTCGATTTTAGGCATCATCAGATCAAGCAGTAGCGTTCCGAACTGTCGTTCTTCAAGTACTTTCAGCGCCTGCTCGCCATTTTGAGCGGTTACAACATCAGTAATGCCCAGCTCTTCGAGCATCGCATCAACGGCATCACGCGTTGAGGCGTCATCTTCGGCTATCAACACGAGTCCGGCTCCTGAACGCAGATTAAGCATCTTCAAACACCAACGGAATTCGACTGTTGTTTCGTGCCTGTACCTAGATTATTTACTTTTCTCAGCATGCAAATGTTTCACTCGACGCAAGATTTTGTTGCGTTGTTCGTCGGAAATCAGTCGAACAACGCCGTTTTCAGTTGCTCCACTTTGAGCGGCTTAGGCAATATTTTGTCGATGCCAATATCCGTCATGAGTTCGTCTTTCAAGGGGTTTGTATGACCAGTCATTAGGACAACACGATCGGGCCGCTTGATATCTGGATCCTTGCGAATCGCCTCAAGAACATCCATGCCACTCGCCAATGGTAGAACCAAATCGACCAAAACTAAATTTGGTGACAGGTTTTTTAGTCCCTCGATACCCTTTAGGCCATCTTCAGCGAAGTGCACATCGAAGTCTCCAAGATATTCGAGACCAGCGTCGACGGCATATCGGATTGACTCTTCATCATCGATCACAAGAATTCGTGTTTTCGCCAATTCGTTCAATATCCTAACCATGTAGGCTGGGTGAATCGGATCGCGCCAGCTGGTCCCAATGGATTACGATCACCCAAGTATACGGTTACTCGGCGTGAATAAAATAAAAATGCGTTCCAACGGATGACTACATCGTATGGGGAGCGGAATTAACACCAAGATTTTACGTGAGGGTTTCAAAAATTGAGACAGTACTCGGGCTCGCAACAGAATTTTGCGGCAAGTATCAGTGGGTCCCCAGCTACGAGTGCAATCGCGGCGATCAACATTCTGCTTTTCCTCGGGGTGATGGTTACCGGTGGACCGGTTACGCAAAATCTCCTGAATTGGGGAGCAAAATATGGACCGTACATTGCTGATGGTCAGTACCACCGTCTTGTGATTCCAATGTTCCTGCACGTCGGATTCTTCCACATGCTCACGAACATGTTTGGCTTGATCATTTTCGGTTCGATGGTCGAACGAACATTTGGTACCCGCAACTTTGTCGTGGTCTACCTTGCAGCCGGGGTGGCGGGCAATGCAGTTAGCTTTCTGGCAGGCCCTAATCCCGGAGTTGGCGCCAGCGGAGCCGTATTCGGGATTCTTGGGGCATTTGGGGTGTATTTGTTACTGAATCGCCGTCTGCTAGGCCAAATGGGACGCCAACAGTTAACTTCGATAGGTGTAATCGTCGGTATCAATGTGGTGATGGGACTCGCATCTACTGGAATCGATAATGCTGCCCACTTTGGTGGTCTAATTGCTGGCGGTGTTGTAGCGCTACTCATCGCTCCTCGCGAGCGACTATTTTCTGTAGAAACTCCGTTTAAATTTGGGACTCCTCGAACGGCTCTTCGAACGGCGACTCAACCAGGGTCTCGGGCACTGTTGGCGATACTGGTTATAGCTGTAGCGGTAGTCGCAATTACATGGTTCGAATCGGGCACTTACGTTAGTAATATTTTCGGACAAAAAATCCCCGGATAAGCTGGTCCGATTGTTGTTAATATCACGCTCGCTGTATACTGGTTTGATCAGCCTAATTGATATCAAGTATCAATAATGAGAAGGTAAATCATGGCGTCCGGTATAGCGATTACAGTCGAAGTTGATCTGATCACAGCACTTGAAGACCAAGGGTTGCGTAGAACATCCGCAAGGTCGGCCGTGGCGACGCGTATCGAAAGTGTCAGTGAGGCATTTACTGCGGAGCAACTTTGCCGTGATCTTCCTGAAGTGGGCAGGGCGACGGTGTATCGCACCATCCGGCATCTTGTTGATGCTGGTGCGCTCTGCAAGCTTCCAATCCTCGATGGTGCACCGATGTACAGCATCGCACGGGTAGAGCATCATCACCATACTATTTGTTCCAAATGCGGTGCGGTCGGTGAGTTCCGACACTCAACAGTTGAGCGCTTAATGCGCTCTCTGGAAAAAGAGATCGATGGTGAAATAGTCGGTCATCGCATGGAAATATTTATTACTTGCAACCAGTGTTTATCTAGTACTAACGGTGGTGAATAAATTGCCGGCGAATGGATCAACCGAACTGCTTTCGCAAGACAACGGTAGTGATACTGAATCTCAAGTAGTAGATCGCCAACAAGATCAAAATCTCCCCGCTGATCAGATTCCGATACGTTTCGATGAAACATGGTTCAGCTACAACTCGGTTCCTGTGGTGAGGGACATTAATTTTTCGATCACTCCGGGTGAATTTGCAGCGATACTAGGTCCGAACGGATCTGGTAAAACAACTTTGATGAAACTTGCACTCGGCCTGCTAAAACCAACATCAGGTCAGGTGCTTCTATTCGGTGAACCGGCCGAGACATTCACGGATTGGCACAAAGTCGGATACGTACCTCAACGAACCCAGGCAACAGAATCAAGATTTCCAGCCTCAGTTCGAGAAATCGTCAATTTTGGCTCGTATTCGGGATTCAGCCCACTCTCCATATTTAAGCGAGACAAATCTAATCGTGTGGATGAAGCGATGGAGATGGCAGGAATCGCGCAGCTTGCATCTCGGCGAGTCTCAGACCTCTCGGTAGGACAGCAACAGCGCATGTTGATTGCGCGCTCCCTAGTTCGCAAACCTGAATTGCTCGTTATGGACGAACCGGTTGCGGGGGTCGATGCCGCTGGTGAAGAGCAATTTCACACGATGGTTAGGCGTCTAAACAGAGATCTCGGAATAACAATCGTCATGGTGTCGCACGATATTGGTGCGGTCATGCGAGAAGCGACAACCTGTGCTTGTATCAATCGTGACATCGTCTTTCACGGACCTGTCCACCAACTCGATGCACAGGCATTATCGGGTCTATATGGCTTCCCAGTAGACGTCTTGATGCACGACTACGAACACACACACAGGTAACCCGTTGCCAGAGATTTTTCAATACGAATTTATGAACAGGGCGATACTCGCTTCGGTTCTCGTTGGAGCTACCGCTCCGGCGTTTGGCGTTTTCCTGGTGCTAAGGCGATTGTCGCTTATCGCCGACACGCTTTCGCATGTAGCGCTCGCAGGAGTTGCGATTGCACTACTGACTAAGACATTTGCACCTGTCGTCGCTTTAATCGCAACAACGAGTGCTGCTGTATCGATAGAAGAGCTTCGAATGCGGCGCCTACTCCCCGGTGACGCTGCCCTTGCTGTATTTCTTTACGGTTCGTTGGCCGTGGCGGTGGTTTTGATCAGTATTGCTGATGGTTTTAACAGCACTCTATTTTCGTACTTGTTCGGGAGCGTACTAACAGTCACGCAGACTGATCTATGGTGGATGGCTGCACTCGCAATAGTGATCTCCGTGTTCATGCTGATGTTCAGTTCAGAACTGGCCCAAATTACGTTCGACCCAGATATCGCGCGAATTAACGGTGTGCGAGTCCACTTGCTGAATCTCGGTTTGGCAGTACTTACTGGAGCGACTATTACCGTTTCAATGCGAGTAGTCGGCGTGCTGCTTGTCGGGGCACTCATCGTAATTCCTGTTTTGGTCAGCCTTCGGATCACGCAGGGGATGACTCGAACGGTTATCGCATCGTCAATCGTGGGAGTTTTCGTAGCAGTAGTCGGCATGGTTATTGCTTACTACGCGGATATAGCGCCCGGTGGAACGGTGGTTCTCACAGCGATAACGTTATTGGTTGCTGTTGAACTCGGAGCGTTCCTGTCACGGTCGCTTGGCCGTCACAGCCGCGATCCTGACCTTGCCAACCATTCTCACTCTCACGAGTCGCATGCACATGGCACTGTCGACGATTCACACGGTGGGCAACACTCTCACTGATAGCAAAGAATCCGCTAGTCAATCGCCTCTTTAGCGCCGATGTTGGTTTTCGGAGTTTTTGCCAGCATAAAACTTCCAATCGAAACGACCAAGAGCACGATGGTGATAATGAACATCAGGTCATATTTGCCCTTCGAGTCAAAAATCATCCCTGCCATTATGGGACCTAGGAAAATCGGTATAGCGATCGACATTCGAGTCAGTCCCATGATGCTGCCGAATTGTTTGAGTCCAAACATATCGAAAATTACGAGAGGGGTCAGAGCTCCCACTCCGCCCATGCCTAACCCGAACACCACGATGGCGCCCCATGTGATTGCAGAGCCGCCTGACACCAGTAGAACAGATAGTCCTACCCCCTGAAGAATCATAATGACGATGAACGACACGCGTGCAGTGATCGATTCGCTCAGTCGCCCAAATATCAACTTGCTGGAGGCCGCGAATATGGCAAGAACGATCATCATCGTCGCAGCTACCGCCCGAGAGAATCCGACTTGCTCAAGGTGAGGAACCATCTGGCTCACAACTCCGGTTCGAACAAATTGCTGAAGAGTCATTCCGATCACCAAGAACCAGAAAGTAGAAGTCCGTACTGCGGCAGAAACGGTCATACCGCCGTTGAGAGCAGCGTCACTGTCTCCTGGGAGGTTGGAAGGGCCCCAACGTTTGCTTTGCTCCTGAGCAACATCGTCTGAATTATCCCGTATAACCAATAACACAAGCATAGCCATGCCGATCAAGGCGATGCCCATAAGCCCCCAAGTCCACCTCCAGCCGACAAATCCGATTAGGCCGGCGATGATCGGAACAGCGAGTCCGCTTCCGATGTTGTTGCCTGAGGTTACGATCCCCATCATCCGACCACGTGCTTTAGGGAACCAGGTTAATACGAGCCGACCCGCCGGCATCATCGTCGCCCCGGGCGTCCCAGCAAACATGATTCCACTGAAGAGATAGAACTGCCAAAGTTCGGTCATGATCGACCGTAGTAGGAACGCACTCGCAACCAGAAGAATCGATAATGTCATCGTCCACTTTGCGCCGAATCGATCCATCAAATTTCCTACGACTGGCGACAGGAAACTGGTCACAACTCCGATACTTAGCGATACGTTGACTTGGGTTCGAGTCCATCCGAACTCTTCTTCAAGAGGTTCAATGAAAAACCCAAAGGCGAACTGAACGGTTCCAAGCACTGCGCCGATCGACAGCGCTGATACTCCGATGATGTACCAACCCCGGTAAATGTTGCCAAGTCCAAATACACCTTCGGATTTAGGTGACTTGTCGACTGAGTTCTCTGAGATTTGGATTCTCCATCCATGGCTCACGCTTTGCACTCTGGTGTTGTTAGCTATGACCGACAGTCGAGATAGTACATTTCACCAGAAGAGGATGTGAGAGGATCAGCGGACTAAGTAGACAAGTTATGTCGTGCATGCAGGTGGAAAACTCAGGTTGATCTTGGTGACTAAGGACGTGGCGGCGGGACACCCCTGCCAAGATCAGTCGACCGGTAGTTATCCTCGTTCACAGTGCCTTTGTAACAGAGCGGGAAGTAGGGGAATCCCAAATCTCCATCGCCGTTAGTTAGCGTCGAGTGATAGTGATAAGTGCCCTCGGGAATCTCCGGTGTGGACCCGAAATGTCCGTTGCATTCGTCGAGATTGCTGAGGTCCTCAACGTATACATAGTCGTCGATACCGTTGTAGCCATTTTCGCCAGATAACAATCTGTAGGAGGACGTAACTTCGACGGAATTTCCTGACTGATCTTGCTCATAGCTGCTGTAGATCGGAAATCCGTCGAATGCGAATCCGATCACCTTTGATATGACTGATGAGGCAATATCTAGAGTGTAACCGGCAATGTCCTGGCTATCCTCGTGCCAGTGCATGCAGTTCGAATCGTAGTGGTAGTGATACTCGCCCCCTGGGCCAGCATGGCCTCCACAAATCCCTAGATCAACAGCTTGCCTATCTTCTACGAAGTACTCGTATTCCAATGCGACTGCATCTCCGCCGGGTCCTTCTTCTGGTCCGTAGATAGCCACTCCAGTAACTGTGAAAGCGACGGCTCCTCGCTCCGGTGCCATGACAGGCTCGGCGTTGGAAAGCTCAGGCTCTAGCGGAATAGTCCACACCTGATTCTGCTCGATTGCGCAGCAGCCCAGGGTCGATTCGAAATCATGATTTGGGATTCCGGTAGAGTTTATGACGAAGTTGTCGCCAACGACTTCTGTCGACACAGAGCAAATTTGTGTTCCACTGGCCGTTAGGTCGGCAGATTCGACTGTTGAATCTTTGCACAGCCAGATGTTCGCCCAAACTTCATCGAGGTAGAGGATCTTCGTGGGGTAGCTTGAACCGTCGGAAGCCGGAGTTGTAGCGTCGGGGATAACTATCGGGGAGACGGTTGTGGCTGGTTGAGTTGGATCGGGATTAGGACTGACAACGGTCGTGGAGTTTGGCGGGACGATGACTAGCGTTGCTGTTGGTTCTAGGGCCGTGTCATTGCCTGAATCGTTTGTGCCTGCTGGAGGACTGGTCTGGAGATCGGCTGTGGATTGGAGATCGTTCGCTTGTGTTGATTCAGCGCCGGGCAATGAGAGCGAATCGTCTGTGCAAGACAAAACGGTGATTGCAATAATTGATATGACTCCGAGCAGTAAAACTCTCATTACGTCCCTCTAATAGTCCAGTTGCTTTTATTCAATGTAGTGGGAAGTGAATGGTGTGTCGCCCGTATTTCCTACACGATTGCTGCTACCTGAGGATTAGCTCAATTCGGCGATGGGTATTCCGCTTTCGACTGCGATTGAGTAGAACAAGCAAGTTTTGCCGTCTTCGGTGAAGATTGCGGGATCTCGTAGTTGGTTTTCAGCGCTGTGTATGAGTCCTCTCGATGACGGCTCGACTGGTTCGTTAGCGCCCTCCCACGGGTACTCGGGGGAGAGAATGCCGATCGGCTCTGCGGTTTTCCAGTTCATCCAGTCTTGTGACAAATCGATTGTTGTGAGTTTGATTCGTTCGGGAGAATCTTCAACATCGGTGTAGTAGATCCAAAGTTGGTCTCCACGGATAACAACAGCGGAATGTCGCATGTTGGGGGTAAACAGGATCGGGCCTTGCTCGAAGTCTTGGACGCCGTTTTTCGAGCGATAAAAAACGCCCAGCATCCCGATTGCGTAGTGATAGTCGTTCCATTGGAATACTCGCCAGTACGGATGGGGTTTACGGTGAAATTTAGTCCGCCGGGCGAAACAGCGAGTCGAGAGAACTGTTCGCCACCTGCTACGGTGCGAGTATCTGAACCGTGGAAGTACTTCGGATTTGTTTCGCTTCGTGATCCACGTGGACGTCAGGGGAGGCGATGTGACCATTGAAATGGGAGTCGGATAAGTCCAGCGCTCCGGGTGAACGGATCTGCCATGGACCGGCAAGATCGTCGGCATAAGCGAGTCGGATGTATTGACCATCATGGTGTCCGAAGTAGAGGTAATACTTACCGCGAGGATTTTAGATCCAGTCCGGAACTTTAATCAGGGAAGGACCGTTGAGATTATCTCCCATGCGGTCGTCCATGTTGGGTCGGAGTATTGGATTACTGGGAAGTCGGGCTGCTGTTGGGATTTGGGGCATGAGGGCGGGAAATGGTTCTGGATTGATCGATAATTTTGGCGATATATCTGAGATCGCCAGCCTGATGAAGGCTTGGTGAGGATTCTGGCAATCATATGTCAGTGATTGAGTTGTTGAGGCTTGGTCTGGCGATGTTGCGGCGTGAGATGAAAGCGGATGATCCTCCGATATTGGGTTGGTTGGAAAATTTGCTGATATGTCGGTGATTGTGTCGTTATTATCTCATGACTATTGTTGGTCGCCGTGGGTTGTAGGCACCGCTGGGCAGTAGAACGCCTTGAAGTGGAGAGGCTGGTTTTACGCAGACTCTCGTGATAGTCGCACGGGCTCGGCCTAGAGGATGTACACCTATACGATATTTGACCCATCTTCCCGCATCGGGGGCTTTGGGATGGTATGGCGTCGATGAATATTTTAGTTTCAGCGATCGTTTTTTTGAGTGGCGAGTTTTTATCGTCACATGATATTGGTCCGATGAGTTACATCGGACCGTTATGGGGCGCTCTTGTTCTGCGCACAGGAACGGTGAGTGAGCGTTTAGGCTTCGGGCGGACATTCGTGCTTGGTCTCTCGTCGCAATCTCTCACCCCCTTCGACTAGCTCAGGACATGCTCTAACTCCCTCCCACTCTGGGAGGGAGAACTTAGGACGAAAAGGCTAATTCGCTTTACTCACCTGGTAGGGCCGACTAATGTCGGACGGGATACGCAGCGAACGTCCTGTTTCTAACGTGGTGGTCGCTGCTGGTAAAGGCGTCTACCGCTCAGACGGTAGTCAGGTGTGCGTTGTCGACTGGCCTAGTCGTTTGGGCACTTCTTTAGTTTCGGGGGCAAGGCAGGGATTTGTCTTGGGGTGGATGGCACTGGTTGGGGTTTTGGGGACAGGAGGGCAGCTTTGTGTTCTTGGTTGAGACGGGGGAGGGTTGGGCTGCCTCGGTGAACTCCTAAGTGGTCGACTCTAATGATCGAATTGTCAGCTTAAATACAGAGGTTGATCATGTATTTAGGTCAGCTGGATTGTGTGCTGAGCACTGTGTTCTGACAGAACCCTTCAGAACCTCTTAGAGATGGTCGCCTGAACTCATGCTGATCTGGGTGTAGCAATAGCGAAGCCACTGGTGGAAGAACGTGTTTCGGTGCATTCGCCATCGGTTGACAGGGTTTGCCGGATCGAAATTTTCCACGGGCAGGACAGATGCGTCATCGGCGTCTCTGATCGCCTCGTACGCCAATCGGGTGGAACTGTATTCCGGGTGCCCCTGATGCATTAGAACTCTTCGATCTGTGGTCTCAAAGATCGAATAACCCGACTCGACTCCGTGCGCTAGAAGATTAATGTTTCCATCATCCCGTGCTTGAATGAGTTCATCGTCTGACATTCCAGCCATACGACTCTGTGGCGAAAGGAACGCGTCGTCCATTGCACCCATTATGTAGTGCTCTTGATCAAGATTTTCAAGCTCAAATACACCGAAAAGTTTCCGCTCGAAATCGATCTTGCTAATACCTTCCAAATACGCCAGTGCGAACGCACCCCAGCAGATGCCAAAAGTGCTTGGAGTATTCGCCCGGGCATGCTTTGCAATTTCAGTGAACTCCTTCCAATATATGACTTCCTCGAATTTCAGATGCTCGACCGGAGCCCCGGTAATGATCAATCCATCCAACGGTGAATCTTTGGTCGCTTCCGCATAACTCACGTAGTGATCGTCAAGATGACCCGGTTCCCAAGTTTTGTACTGGTGAGATTCCAGACGTATCCACACAGGTTCAATCTGTAAGACTGATAATCCGAGCGGTAACAACAGGTTAAATTCGTACTGCTCGCCAAGCGGCATGATGTTCATGATGCCGATACGGAGCGGTCGAATATCCTGCTTTTCAGCCTGCGGAACAGGTAGCCACTTCACGCGGTTCTCTTCGATCTGAGGAAGTGCGTGGTAGTTGGTTGGAAGAATTAGCGTCATTTCAAAAATTGCCGATCACGAACGAAATTAGTCGCCCGTGATCGGCACTGTGATTTCAGTTTTATTAGCCGATTGCGTTGAAGGCAGACTGGAAGTCTTCTTTGATGTCTTCGATGTGCTCAAGTCCGACTGATACACGAACCATTGTCGGTGTGACACCGGAAGCCAACTGATCTTTTTCGCTCAGCTGCTGGTGGGTGGTCGACGAAGGATGAATCACGAGTGTCTTCGCGTCACCAACGTTTGCGAGGTGGCTTGCAAGTTTCAAGCTATTGATGAATGTGACCGCATCCTTGTGGCCACCTTTCAGTTCAAAGTTCAGCATCGCACCAAAACCGCGTAATGTGTATTTGCTAGCGAGTGCGTTGTATGGGCTGGACTTCAATCCGGGGTAGCTCACAGCTTTGACGTTAGCGTGTGACTCGAGCCAAGTCGCGAGTTCGAGGGCATTTGCTGTATGTCGTTCGATACGCAGGCTGAGAGTTTCGAGTCCTTGGATCAACAGGAACGAGTTGAATGGCGACTGTGACGGACCAAAATCTCGCAATCCTTCTAGTCTAGCTCGCATAGCAAAAGCCACGTTTCGACCCTCCGGAACACCGAGCATGTTGCAAATGTCGCTGCCAAATCCGAACGCATCCCAATGCACAAGGCCGTGGTAAGCATCGCTCGGCTCTGAGAACAGCGGGAACTTGCCGTTACCCCAATCGAACGTACCTGCATCGACGATCACGCCACCGATGGTAGTTCCGTGCCCACCTATCCACTTGGTAGCGCTCTGGACTACAACGTCGGCTCCGTGGTCAATAGGTCGAATCAGAGCGCCACAGGCTCCAAGCGTATTGTCGACTACAAAAGGGATGTTGTGCTTCTTAGCGACAGCAGCAACCTTCTCGAAATCTGGAACATTGAATCGTGGGTTACCCATCGATTCGAGGTAGATCGCTTTGGTGTTTTCGTCGATCAGTTTCTCAAATTCTTCAGCTGTGTCATCAGCAGCAAATTTGGTGGTTATACCAAGACGAGGAAACTGAGCCTTGAACTGGTTCCATGTTCCACCGTAGAGGTAAGGAGACGAAACGAGGTTGTCGCCAGCTTGCATCATATTTGTGATGGCGATGAATTGAGCTGACTGTCCAGAAGCGGTTGCTAAAGCTGCCATTCCACCTTCGAGTGCTGCTGCACGTTTTTCGAAGACGTCAGTGGTCGGATTCATTATTCGGGTATAGATATTCCCGAATTCAGCTAGGCCAAAGAGGTTCGCACCGTGCTCGGCACTGTCGAACACGAAAGACGTCGTCTGATAAATCGGAACTGCTCGAGCGTTTGTGGTGGGATCTGGTTCCTGACCTGCGTGTAGTTGGAGGGTTTCAAATCTGTAATCGCTCATAATTTTCCTAACCGACAAAAACTGGATGTGTCTTCATGTTGAAATTGACAAGGGGCTTCACGAATCGAAAGAAATTTCGGTGCATTCAATTTTGACATCATCACCGGACATACAAGTAATAAATGAGATCAGAGTCATGATGGACCTATATAACCATCAATGTCGTTCGTTCCAACGAGGAGAATAGTACTGGATTCGTAGCTCCTTCGGAACGAGGGATTCGAGTTCTGTCAGAACTCAGCTTTGAGGTAGAATGGCATCATTCTTCATTTGCTGATGAGATCTGTTCATGTCCTTACCGCACTGACTATCTACGTCCAGTTCCAGATTGAAATGTTGAGGTGTGGCAGTTCGTTCCAAGTATCTGGCTGAGTTGCGTAAAGGTCAGTTGACGATGGCGTTATCTTTTTTTAGCGATAGATCGAGAAGGAAACGTACTCGACTCTAATGACTGAATTGTCAGCTTTAATATCATGACCATTCATGTAATTAGGTCAATCGGTAATCAGCGCGATCGTTGAGTTTTGACAGAATCGTCGAGGAAACTCAAAGAGGCGGTGAGGCTCATATCAACCGTCAATCCAGCGTGTGCGCCGAACCGCTGTGAATTCTTTCTTTTCGTCTGCAACCAAAACTGAGGGTGCAGCGAATGGAGCAGTTGGTCTCGTACCTGGAAAGAAGTCGGCATCCATGCGACCGACTAGCCCGTCGCCGAACTCGATGTAGCACGATCCTTTTCCATCGAATGGTGCGGGATTACCTTCGCCCGTTATCTCCCAAATCAAATGATCTGCAACTGCACGAGCAGCGCTTTCGGCAAATACACCAGATTTCGGAACCGGCGCACTCGTAACGTCACCTATGGCATAAACCTCGGCGAATTTTGTTGCAAGGTTCTTGTCGTCTACGGGAATCCAGTCATTTTCAGACAGTCCTGCATCCTCGACCACTGCTGGAACGCGGTGGACAGGAATCCCCAAGAATAAATCGTAAGGAATTTCCTGGCCATTCGAACAAATTGCAACATTCCTAGTGGGATCAAGGCTTGTAATCATATGTTCAGTTACGAATTTGATATTGCGGTCATCGAATGTCTTAAGAATGGTCTTTGTGCCATCAGGGGAAGGCGGAATGGGTACTCCCCATTGCGATACGACTGATATGTCGATATCGCCTCTCAATCCACGCTTTTCGAACCACTCATCAAGCAATATTGCAGCTTCACAGGGTGCGGGAGGACATTTAAACGGCTGCCCAATGATTCCAATCACGAGCTTTCCAGATTTGAACTTCTTAAGTACATCGTGAAGGGCAAGTGCTCCGTCAAAAGAGTAAAACTCGTGTCCGTCCTCAGCGAACCCTGGGGTCGCATCGATGCTGTACTCGGCACCGAGAGCAACAACTAACACGTCAGTCTCGTACGTTTGCTTGTCGGTTATTACCCGCCGTTGCTCTGGGTCGATCTAAAGGACCATTACCTGTCGGAAATCCAGTGAAGGTTTTGATATATCACGATAGTAAAAGGTGACTTCAGGTCTCGTCGATTGCCCCAACATTAGGTCGAACTTGGAGAATCAGAAAATAAAGCCTTCGTTCTTGTCGATCAGGGTGATTTCCAGCTGGTCAGGCAATGGTTCCGAAAGCCTACTCGAAAGCTCAAGTCCACCGAAACCCGCACCCAAAATCAGAATTCTCTTTTTCTTGCTCATACGACAACTGTATCGAACGCTATCAAATATTGAGTAGAAGTTAGATTGGAATGGTTCTGATAAATCATCACTCTTCGCATGAAAAACACCCATAGAAAAATCGAACTCTAAGGGTTCTACCAGAACTCAGCGTTGCCATAGAAGGACGATGTTTCATAATCAGCACAAAGCGGCCCTGTTTACGAACTCGAAACAAGGTTGCTTTGTGTTCTTGGTGGAGACGGGGGAGAGTCGAACTCGCGGGTGAACACAGCGTGGTAAACCCGGCCCATATTACGGCTGAATTACTTCCGGACTTATATTTCTCGAAGCCTTTCGAACACTTATTGCAAGGGCCAAAATAAGTACCACACCTATGAACGAAGATCCTGCCAAAGCGAATTGCACGCCTACCGATTCAGCCACGGCACCAAGCAGAATCATGCCTATCGGTTGCGTTGAAAGAATAATGTATCGTACTGAAATTACGCTTGCTCTACGTTCATCCGCACTCGCTACTTGAGATGCGATCATATTGTTGATAAAAAATGGCGCTCCAGCCGCTGATGCTGCAACGGTCAACAAAAGCGTCAATAAATACGAATTAGAGAGAGCCACCCCGATTATCAGACTGGCGAATAGTAGAGCAGCGGCGAATTGAAGCCGGGCATCGCTCACCCGCCCTTCGAACCACAACGAAGCTATGGCCCCGACAATTGCGCCGATGCCGACTGCTAATCCAATTGCGGCCAATCCACTAGCACCACGATCAAGAATTCCGATCGCAAGCCGTGGAAACGTTGCTCCCCAAGTGTTTGCGAATAACAACACGATTATCAAAATAGCGAACATCCATCTCAGATTCGAGTTCGTGGCAATTTCCCTAAATCCTGCCTTAGTTGATTTGATGATGTTACTGCGTATCACCTCGGCGGCCGAGCCAATCACTCTGATTCGAAAGTAAATAGGCAAGGTGGAAATTGCAATTAGTCCCGTCACGATGAGAGCCCACGATACACCGGGTCCGGCAAGCAGATACCCAACGATTGCAGGCGCGAGCAGCAACGTTACGTGCATGATCAACATGTAGCTTCCCACAGCTCTGCGTTCGATGAGTTTAGGAACGGTGTCAACGATCAACGATTGGCGGGATGGGCTGGCGAGAGAATATGCGACGCCCATAAGAAGGGTAGTTGCCAGTACATGCCATGTTTCAACTTGATTATTCATCGACAATAGCGCAAGTGACAAGTAGGCGACTATAAGTATGATCTCGCCGAATAATACGATCATACGTCGGTCGAATCGATCAGCCAAAAATCCTCCAGCCGGTCCTATCACTAGGCCAGGCAAAAGATGTAGCGAAGGAACAAGTGAGACAAGGAACGGTGAGCCAGTTTGTTGCTCGACCATGAATCCTCTAACAATCATCTGCCCGACTAGCGCTGTGAAACTTAGAAGTTGGGCAAACGAGTAGAGGCGAAAAGAACCATATGCAAATGGCCCTATTCGTTTGTGTCGAGAATGACGTCGACGGCGATTTGAGCGCTGAGTGGCTGTCAAAAATTATTCGAGTAGCTCAGGAGGCTCCTGTGCTGCCTACGCGGCAGCCAATAGGAACGTTCCTTTGATTAAGTTACTGTGAGAATCCGTCAATAGAAATAGTCGAGATACGCTATTTTTAGAGGGGTATCGTGATCGGTTTTGACAGAAGCCTATAACTGTGGGCTCGGAGAGTTTCTGGTCTGACGTTCTGACAGAACCTCTACAAAGGGTTCACTCTGACAATGTTGGAGGCAACTGCAAGGGAATTCGATTACTAGTTAGCACACGCTAACTAGACCTGTATGATTCTCGCTCCAACATAACTGGGCAGGCTAGATTTTGAAATTCCAAGGACGACACTGACCTTGTATCTTCTACGTCAACGCTGCCTGAGTGGTGGTGTCGATGGGTGCGG